>JAABUH010000004.1_pt1 | contig 285062 bp, 299 predicted proteins | sample 5559121 | NCBI WGS metagenome assembly JAABUH01 (sample SAMN10711871, study PRJNA513364) | rock metagenome | isolation source: Antarctica rocks | place: Antarctica: Victoria Land, Battleship Promontory nord | collected 2015-12-28
TGTTATGAGAGTTCTTCGATATGAATGATACTCAGCGTTCATGAGGTATAAGAATCTCTGAATGATCTCTTTCTTTTCTTTCTTCTTCATGCAACGTCTTGTATCTAAAATCTAGTTATTAGAATTTTATTCTGATTTCATTCAGCTCTCAGTTCGTGACATTACGTTGCATCACACTACATCATGAGTCAATTCGAGAATATCAGCAACATTCTGTCGTCGACATCTCTAGCTTCGATCAACGAACTCATCACTGTCGTTCAGTTTCAAACTCACGTCAACAATGCTTTCGAAGCGTGATACACTTTTCTGATTGAACTTCAAACTTGATTCAACGACATCATCATTCAGTATATTAACTGAGTCTCAGTCTGTCAACAAGAACATGAGCAAACTCAGATTGAACTTAAGCAGTCTCAGATCAATAATGAAATCTTGTCAGAAATGATTCAAGAACTCAAGAGCATGAGCAGAATCAATATCAAATCAGAGAAATATTCAAATTCAGAACTCTATATCGAAGAGCGAGAAAACAAGCTAAATCAGTTCATCTTCGAGCTGATCAGCAAGCTGAAGTTGAACGCGAATCGTTATTCAACTTTCGAGTCTCGTCTTCTGTATGAATACAGTCGCTTATCGAGAAACGCTGTCGCTCAAGCGTTGTCGCGTATGACTGCTCAGCATGACAAGCTAGTCATGATTGAGCAATTAGTTGTCTTGTTAAGACAAGTCTTTGATGATTCAGACAAGCAAGAAATCACTCAGCGATTCATTTCAGCTCTAAGAATGCAAAATCGCATCTTCATTGAATATTTATTCGATTTTCAGCAGCACATTGATGCAATCAAATATGACGTCGTAATTCGAAAATTCAATCTGAAGAATGAACTATTCAGCGAGCTCAAAGCTTTATTGATTCAGATGAATGTCAGCAGTCTGAACTATGAGCAGTTGATTATCAAATGTCAGCAATTGAATAGTCGATATCGCATCACAGTACAGAATCTTTTCAAGTCAAAAGCAGTGATTCACTTTGTCTCTGTGACTTCTACAGTTTTCGCGTATCTCGTCAAATATGCGACATTCTCGACAGGCTCGAAAGCTACGATCTCGAGCTCGAGAAATTTCATGAACTTATCAATCGTCAACATGAAGAAACAAGATTCACTGATTCTCGAGAAGCATCAGCATCGCATGATCAATCATCTGTGTCTATACTCCGATAAGTCTGAGCATCAGACTGCGATCTGCAATTCAAAGCTCAAGATTCAGCTACAAGTCGTCTCATTATTCGCTCTTGCAATCTCTATCGACAATCTCGCTTTCAATACTTCTCTCGTCTTGAGAAAAGTCTAGTCTCTGCGTACAGTCGCTCGCAGAGACAATCGAACAGTCTGAAAATCTCTGCACTCTCAGTTAGCTCGATTCATCGATTAGAAAAGAAGATGAACAATGATCATCTCGTGCTCTCAGATAATCTAGAAAGCAATAAAATCAATGTCAATCTTTCTGTTTTGATTGATATCAACGTCATCGATTATGCATTTATTGATGACTCTTTCGCGCAAAGACACTTTCTGCCCTGTTTTTCTTTGTCTGAAATCTGTATTCTTCAGAGATTTGATGATCAATCAGTCGTATTCGATTCAATCACTCATTGCGCTCTTGTCAAACTTCGAGTCTCAAGCGAGAAGCTCGAAGAAACTCTCTTCTATGTCACTCAACTTTCGCAATTTTCAGTTGTTCTAGATCTGTCTTGATTAAAAAGTCATAAAGCAATTATAAATCTGCGTCATAATCAGCTCATCTTTGAATCTCAAGTCAATTCAGAGCTCGTATTCGAAACTCTCTCGAGCATCTCGATTTCGACTGTGTCAGTATCAGTCTTCTCGACGTCTTCGTTCTCGAAACATCTGAAGATCTACGCTATAGATAGTGCTTCGTTTCTGCGACTCGCTAGAAAAAAGAATCATGATCTGTTTGTCATATTCATGAGAAATATCGACAAAGCTCTGAAAATCACGTCTTTCGTTGACTCTGTCACGCTATTGTCTCTCAAATATCATGACTTTCTAGATGTTTTCTCTCGCGAATTGACGAACACTCTATCTGAACGACGTCTCTATGATCATAAAATTCAGCTGCAGAAGAGCAAAACTTCTATCTTCGAGTCTTTATATGACATGTCTCAAGATGAGCTTCGAATACTAAAGAAATATCTGAAGAATAATTTGATCAAAGACTTTATTCAAGTCAGCTCTTTTCTTGCGATCTCTTTGATACTCTTTGTTAAAAAATCAAGCGAAGAACTCAGATTTTGCGTAAATTATTGAAATCTGAACGTCATGACAGTTAAGAATCAATATTCATTATTTCTCATTCGAGAAACTCTAGATCGACTGACTAAGATCAAGTACTACATCAAGTTAGATATCATTGCAGTCTTTAATAAACTGCGAATGACTTATGAAGACGAGTGAAAGATCGCTTTTCGAACACGTTATGACTTATACGAGTACAACGTTTTGCTCTTCGAACTCACAAATGAATCATTATCATTTCAGAACTTCATTAATGACACTCTGCATGACTTCTTGAACGTTTTCTGCATCGCGTACATGAATGATATCTTGATCTATAGCAACAGCAAAAAGAAGCATACTCAGCATGTTCATCAGATACTGAAGCGACTTAGAGTCGTTGAACTACAGATAGATATCGAGAAATGCGAATTTTCAGTTATCGAGATCAAGTATTTGAGCCTAATAATCATCACTCACGAAATCAAAATGAACTCTGAGAAGATCAATGTCATCATGAATTGAGCTGCACTTCGAGACGTCAAAGATGTTCAGAGCTTTCTGAGCTTCGTCAACTTCTATAGACGATTTATTAAGAAGTTTTTCAAGCTGATCGACTCGTTGACTGTCTTAATCAGAAAAGATCAGTCATTTAATTGAACTCAGAAGTGTCAATTCGTCTTCGATTGACTCAAGCAGACGTTCATCACTGTCTCTATCTTAATGCACTATAACTCGAATCTACTCGTGACTGTGAAAATCGATGTCTTCGACTATGTTGTGATCGAAGTCATGTCTCAGCGAGATGATAACGAGCAGTTAAGACCTGTGATCTATTTCTCTTTCAAAATGCTATTCGCAGAATGCAACTACGAGATTTATGACAAGAAACTTTTAGCTATAATCAGAGCTTTTGAGAAATGAAGACTCGAACTGAAAGGCACGTTAGACTTCGTTGAGATCATTTTTGATCACAAGAATCTAGAATATTTCATGTCAATCAAGCTGCTTAGTTGAAGACAAGTCAGATGATCAGAATTTCTCTCTCGATTTAACTTCAAAATCGTGTATCGTTCGAGTGAATTGAACACTCGAGTCGATGCATTCACACGTCGATCAAAAGATCTTTTCTTGAACGAAGAGAATAGTCGTCGAGAACATCAGTGACAGATCGTGCTAAAATCAAAAAATCCGAAAATTCAAGTCTTAATCAATGTTCTCGACGATAGTGACTCTGAAGCATTCAAATCAAGTGACTCGAAGAGTGAATCAGTGATCTCTGAGCAGTCTGAATCATCAGAGAAAATGTCTGTGAATGAGCTAGAAGAACAACTCTTCGCAATCTATTTCAATGATGAATGAGTACAGATCGTGATAACTGCGTTAAGAGACGATTAACGAAAGCTTAAAGAATTTTCGTTAGCGAAATGTATGCTGCGAAGTGATCGAGTCTACTATAAAGATAGACTATTGATATTCGAAGATAAGAAACTGCGACTACGTCTGCTTCAGTTAAGTCATGACACGTCTATTGCAAATCATTCAGAAAGAGTCAAGATCTACGAAATACTCAGTCGTCATTATTACTGACTCGAAATGATCAAGACAGTAGCTCGCTTCGTATGCAATTGTCATCTATGCTCTCGAGTGAAGATCTCTAGAGAAAAATATCAGAGAGCTTTGAAGTCTCTTGATGTACTCAATCGTCGCTGAAAAGACATAGTCATGAATTTCATCGTGACAGTATCTGAAAGTAAGAATCTGAACGAAAATTCGACAATCAATATTCTGATAGTCGTGAACAGACTATCTAAACAAGTGCATTACGAGCCTATGAGTGAAATTACAGCTCTAGATACAGCTCGAGTTTTTTATCATGCAATATGAAAACATCATGAATTATCTGATTCAATCGTCTCGAATCGTGAAACTCAGTTTGTCAATCACTTTTGAGACGAACTTTGTATTCGATTGAAGATTCAAGCTCGATTGTCAACTGCGTTTCACTCAGAAACGAATGATCAAATCGAGAACATCAACGACGTTTTGAAACAATATCTTCGAGCCTTCGTGTTCTTTATGCAGAACGACTGAGCTGCATGACTGTCATCAGCTGAATTTGTCATCAACAATCACTTCTTCGAAAGCACTCAGTGCACGTCGTTTCTAGCTAACTTCGAACAGCATTCTCGAATGAGATTGAAATCAAAAAAGACTCAGAAGAACGTTATTGAACATTCGGAACAAATACATGTCGATCTGTTTGTTCAGAAAATGAATCAAATCAATGAAATTCTGCGAGAACAAATGATCTTAGCTCAAGCATATCAGAAACAATTCGCTAATGTTCATCGACAACACGCTCTCAAGTATGCAATTAATGATATGATTTGATTAGATGCTCACAATCTGATGATTCATTGACTTAGCAAGAAGTTATCTAATAAATTCGAGAAATTTTTCAGAATCATCAAAATTGTTAGTTCTCATTCTTATCAGCTAAAGTTGCTCGATGACTGATTCTGTTTCGACGTCTTTCATACTTATTTGCTTCATTCTGCGATCAACGATCTCTTATCTGAACAAATATCTTTCGCGTCGTTTTCAATAGTCTTCGTCGAAGAAGTGCTTAGCTGAGAGATGAACGAAATATTGAACTTTCGAGTAAAGAACTCTCAGCTAGAGTATTTAATTAAGTGAACTGAGATAGAAGAAAACAGTTGAATAAAGTTTGCGAATGTGATGAATGTCATCGAAGTCATGAACGTCTATCACGCTCAAAATTTCGATCGTTCGAATAAGAATTCATGAATTGCTTACGTGCAAGAAAGCAGCGACTCTGAATATGAGTCAGAGAATTAAAAGTCTTGCAGAAGCTTCGACTTCAAAAAGAAGAATCTATTGTCACGATTTTAGCATGTGTTACTCGAAAGATGTTGGGAAAAGAGATGTTAGATCACTTAGATGATGTTGAACAATATTATAGATGATGATAGATGTGAGATTATCAGTGATGTTATGAAAGTCTCTCGATATGAATGATACTCAGCGTTCATGAGGTATAAGAATCTCTGAATGATCTCTTTCTTTTCTTTCTTCTTCGTGCAACGTCTTGTATCTAAAATCTAGCAATAGAATTTCATTCTGATTTCATTCAGCTCTCAGTTCGTGACATTGAATGTAGTACTTCTTCGTCATCATATTGAGAGAGAACTTCATCATTGACGTAGTTGAATGAGTTGATTTCAAGAATAGTATCACGAGTTTGATCAAAGTGACGTAGTATAAAAGTCTCGATCATATGTCTCTTCATATGATCGAAGACGATCTGATAAACTTCATTTCATTCAAATATGATCTTCTTTTGAGTGAGTTGAATCATTGAATGAACAATCTTCGAAAAGTTCTTGATGAAGCATCGATAGAAATTGCAAAAGTTAATGAAGAACTGCATTTGAGTGAGATTATTGAGTGTAAATCATTCAACGACTGTTTGTATCTTTCAAGAATTCATCTTCAATTCTTTGATTGATATCAAGAGTTCTAAAAGAATAGTTTTCTGAACATGAAACTCGCACTTGTTGATGTTTATCTGTAGATCAGCTTCTCGTAGTTTATTTAAGATCAATCGTACATGTCATTTGTGTTTCTTCAAGATCTTGCTGTAGATGATAATGTCATCTAGATAGATCTGACAAAACTGATGTAGATACTTGAACAACACGTCGTTCATATAGTGTTGATAGAACGCAGATTCATTGATTAATTCAAAGAGCATTACATGATATTTGTATGAGTTGAAGAAGATAATAAAGATAGTCAAATCTTCGCTATCTGAGTGCATGCGTAGTTTGTTGAACGCGACAATGATGTTCAATCGAGTCAGATACTTGCTTTCTTGTATACGAGCGAGAGTCTCGTCTATCAATGACAAAGAGTAGTGATTTCGTTTGATCAAAGCATTGAGCTTTCTGTAATCAACGCAGAAACGCAGACTATCGTCTTTCTTTTTGATGAACAAAATGAGCGAGACGTATGATGCGAAGCTGAAGAAAATGAATTCTTTGTTTAGATGATTGATCAGATACTTCTTTATTTTCTGAAGTTTGTGATTGAACATCTGATAAAGTCTGCTTCAAGAAAACATTTCTTTGTTGATCAACTCAATTTTGTGATCGTAGAAACAATGAGATGATAGCTGATCGATCATAGCTCGATCGAACACGTCTAGATAGTCATGATACTCGAAGAAAAGCTTGACTTTGATCTCTTCAAGAATCTTGACGTGTGAAAGCTCATGCAGATTCACTTTTTCAGACTTGTTTTCAACTGTAGTTATGAGTTGATCGATTTTCAAGATGATAACAGCAAACATCTTGATATCTGATCATTTGATCAACATTCTATATGTTGCTGTTTCTATCATTGCTATGTTCATTGAACTGAAAGAGAATGATTTCAAACTGAAATAGACTGATTTCAGACTGAACATCGACTTAAAATTGATGTTAGTCAAAGCTGCGTCGCGCTGTTTTAACTGTTCAATGAACTTCTTGTTTTGACTGAATTGAGATGTAACGAAAGTGAAAGATCTCTTCAGTATATGAGTAGAAGTCAAGCTCTTTCGTTTCGTGATTGATTTATTGCTTGAGAGTAGAACAATCGATTTCTGACTAGTAGAGTTGAAATTCGAAAATCGAAGAAAATTGATTCGCATATCAATTACTAGATCGATTTTATTCATTCATGTTTTTTCAAGAATCATTTGATGTTGATTTAATCGAGTGATCAACATAGAAGCTGTGTCAATTGTATGATCTTGAACAGTCAAGTTTGAATAAATGACATGAGTAATGAGTTTCTTAGCATAATGATCGTCGAATTCTCGAATTGACTTCGCTTTGATCAAAGTCAGAGACTCAATTTGCAACTGATCACAAACAATCTGCGCGATCACTTCATCAATGAATGAATAGTCAACAGCTTCGATGTCAATCAATGACTTCAATGAATAACTAATTTCATTGCTAGAAAGTATACATTCAATAGTCAAAGATTCAGAAACAAAAGAATCATTTAACATGCTCGTCGTTGAAGAAATTAACACATCTTTCATTGCGTCTTTGATGAAAGTCACTAGTTTTTTGCCTCGCTATTCTTGAAAGAAGACATTTTCTCATTCTCTTTATCTTTTGAAATGACGATTTCATGTAGACGAAGAGTGAATGCATGAGATGCAAAAGTATTAATCTTGTTCTGAGAGCAATTCTTGAACAAGTGACTTGAAATCTTGCAGATGTAGCAGATGATAGAGAATCTCGCTGACTTAAAGGTAGAAAAAATGATTGACTTAACATAATCAATTATTGAAGTCGTTTCTGCTGACAAGAGAGTAGTAGCGCGTTTGTCAGATACGACAGTGACTTTAACAATGACAGTGCAACGTTTGCTGCGAAGCTGATAATTGACTCGTTGTTTACTATTCACATCTTGAAGAAAGATCTTTAGTCAATGAAGTGAAGTGAAATCTTTAAGACAGACTGATAAAGCGTTCTGCAAGCATTTATTGATTTTATTCTGAAGATTGTTCATCAGAGTGCAATCATCATATTTGAGATAGCTGAATAACTTTATAAAGTTGAAGTAGAAGACATTGAAGAACTTGTCTGCTTGTCTCAGAGCATTGTATTCATGACGACACTTTCAATTCTTATTTACTTCATTGTATATTTCTTTCAGATGTTCAAATAGCTCGTAGATCAAGTAGTATGAATGAGAAGAGTCATGACAACGTCAAGCGTAGATGTGCTCAGCAACGTCATCTTCTAGCCTAGACAACATATAAACAATGCAGATAGTCTCATTATCGAACTGATCGACATTGACAATCAGCTTGTCATTCATCTTGTTTCTTCAGTCTTCTCAAGTTGATTCATCTTCATCAATGAATACAGATGAGTTCGAAAATTTGTAGAATTAATGATGTTCATTTTCGAATAAGATGAACTTAGTAGATGTCTCTCATCAAGTATGATTCTCGATAGAAGCATGCGACTCGATATCTTGTTGAGATAGATGATTTGTAGTAGATCGAGACTCAATAGACTGTTGAGATCAAAGCTGATCAGCTGAACACTGTTTCTCTTTGAGTTTCAACATTGTTTCTCGTAGTCGAATGTTAATCTCTTCTAAAGTGTTCATGATCGTGCGATTGATCTCTAGCTGTTTCAATCTTTGAATATGTTCGACTTGTAAAACGATTCAGTGCTCATTGCATTTCAGAGTCATGTCTCGTTGATCTCTTAGCTCATTTAACATCTTGATGATCTCGTTCAACTGATCAAGAACTCACTGACGTAGTTGTTCTTTGATCTTAATGTTTCATGAGATCTTGACGTTCTTAGCTTCAGTTGAGACATTGAAAGATAGTAAAGAAACTCGTCTATTTGCAGTGCTTTTAAGCAAGCAAGCTGTTCGTGATTCAACTGACTCGTTGTCGCGTATCATGATGAGAAGATAAAGATAAATAAATTGTGAATTGATGATTTTGATAAATTTGAGTAAATTTGATGAAAGTAATTCGAAGAATTTCTTGCGAATTTTCTGAATAAACGAAGTAAGTTATTTCATATCGTCTACACGTTGATAGCAGAGTAGTTGATTAGCATTTATCTACTGTTAGAAATCAGCATAGAGTGAGTCATATGAGTGTCATTTAACTAATAGATAAATGCTAAGAAAGAAAAGTATCTACAAAAAAGAACTTGATTCTTTATATGTGTATTTCTCAGCTCTGTGTCAGACTCGAAAGAATTGACATCTTACACATATGATGCAGAGTCTCAATGACATCACTACTAGCTTGAATGCTCACTAGACTCGATTAGAATGAAACTCAGGTCAAAGCTAGAAAGAATAAACGAAGACTAGAATCATAACAAGAACAACATCAAATGATTCTAGAAAAAACATGAATGAACAAAATAAATTTAGTCATAAATATGCAAATCAACTTTCTTCAATTTTCAAATTTTAATTCTCGCTCAACTGTTCTTTTCTTAAGCAAGAGAACAACATTGAAACAGAAGAGCTTGACTTCTACTCATATATTAAAGAGATCTTTCACTTCTGTTACATTTCAATCTAGTCAGAAATTATTCTTTTTTAATTAGTTCAATGAAAAGTCAGTTAAACAAATTGAACAGTTAAAATCGCATGACGCGACTTTAACTAACGTCAAAATTTCTAAACTGACTTCAGATTCAATGAACATAGCAATAATAGAGACAGCGATATATAGAATGTTAGTCAAATGATCAGATATCAAGATCTTTGCTGTTATCATCTTGAAAATCGATTGACTCATAACTACAGTTGAAAACAAGTCTGAAGAAGTGAATCTGCATGAGCTTTCTTACGCTGAAGTTCTTAAGCAAGTCAAGATCAAGCTTCTCTTTGAATATCATGACTATTTAGACATCTTCGATCGAGCAATGATTGATTAACTATCATTGCATCGTTTCTATGATCACAAAATTGAGTTGATCGATGAAGAAATGTCTTCTCGAAGCAGACTATATCAAATGTTCAATCACAAGCTTCAGAAGATAAAGAAGTATCTGATTAATTATTTAAACAAAGAATTCATTTTCTTCAACTTTGCATCATACATCTCGCTCATCTTGTTCATTGAAAAGAAAGATGATAGTCTGCGTTTCTGCGTTGATTACAGAAAGCTCAATGCTTTGATCAAACGAGATCATTACTCTTTGTCATTGATAGACGAGACTTTCGCTCATATACAAGAAAGCAAGTATCTGACTTGATTGAACATCATTATCATGTTCAATAAACTACGCATGCATTCAGATAGCGAAGATTTGACTATCTTTATTATCTTCTTTGACTCATACAAATATTATATAATGCTCTTTGAATTAATCAACGAATCTGCGTTCTATCAGCATTACATGAATGACGTGTTGTTTGAATATCTACATCAGTTTTGTCAAATCTATCTAGATGACATTATCATCTACAGCAAGATCTTGAAGAAACACAAGCGACATGTATGATTGATCTTGCATAGACTACGAGAGATCAATCTACAGATGAACATAAACAAATGCAAGTTTCATGTGCAAGAGATCATCTTTCTAGAACTATTGATATTCATTGAGAGACTAAAGATGAATTCTTGAAAGATATAAACAGTCGTTGATTGATTTACACTCAATAATCTCACTCAGATGCAGTTCTTCATTGACTTTTGTAATTTTTATCGATGCTTCATCAAGAACTCTTCAAGAATTGTTCGTTCAATGATTTAACTCACTCAAAAGAAGATCATATTTGAATGAAATGAGATCTGTCAGACAACATTCAATCATATGAAGAGACGTATGATCAAGACTTTGATACTTCGTCACTTTGATCAGACTTGTGAGACTATTCTTGAAATCAACTCATTCAACTACGTCAATGATGAAGTTCTGTCTCAATATGATGACGAAGAAATTCTACATTCAATTGCTTTCTATAGCAAGAACATGTTCTCTGCTGAATGCAACTACGAGATATATGATAAAGAACTATTGATCATCATTCAAGCATTTAAGCATTGACAATCTGAACTGAAGTTAATCAACATTTCTATCAAGATGTTCATTGATCATCAAGCACTCACATTATTGATGAAAGACAAAGAGCTTAGCAGATGACAGATGCACTGAGTACAGAAGCTCGCTGACTTCAACTTCAAGATAATGTATCAATCTGACAAGCAGAACATCAAGATCAATGCATTAACTCATTGAGTTGATGTCGTGCTCAGAAGTTTCAAGAATGAGCGCGTTTACTATCAAAGAATCACTATTTTGACGTTGAATCAAATGAAAATTGCTGATTTAGAAGAGAACATCAGTGAATCAATCTATAAACAGATTTTTGAGACTAATGAAATCGACGAGAATTGTATGCTACTTCGCGAAGCAATAACAAGAAATGAGACACAATATAAAGATATCAAATTGAAGAATTGTTGAACTCAGAATGAAATCTTGTACTATGATAGTCAGTTATGAGTCTCATTCAACGAACTTCTACAAATGAATCTGATTCGTGAGATGCATGATCAACTTTCAATAAATCACTCTGACATTCTTAGAACTGTGAAGATCATAAAACGAAACTACTATTGATCTTTCATGCAAAAGACAGTAGATCATTATATTTGAAACTGTTATATCTGTCAACGTTCAAAGACATCTAGAAATAAATCAAATGAACTACTACATTCTTTACTCATACTTGAACAGTGATGACAAGACATAGTCATGAACTTCATTATCAATCTATCTGATTCATACGATTACAACGTTATTCTGACTGTCATCTGCAGATTGTCAAAGAAAAGACATTATATTTCTTGCATCATTGATGATGAAGATATCACTGTTGAAAAGACAGCTGAAATGCTGATTCAATGAATATATTGAACTCATGATCTATCAAGCTTCATAGTATCTGATCGAGGTTTGCAATTCATCTCTATACTATGAAAGTTTCTTTGCAAATGACTGAGCATTTCTCTTCGATTGTTCATCGTCTATCATTCTCAGATCGATGATCAAAGCGAACGAGTCAATCAGAATGTCAAGCAATATCTTCGATTCTTCTGTTCGTATATGCAGAACGACTGATTCAAATGACTATTCATGATTGAGTTTGTCAACAATAACATTTTGTTCTCAGTCATCTTCTTGATTCTCTTCTTCATGAACAAGAGCTTTCATTCTCATATGAGCTTCAATTCTAACATCATTGAGTATGAAAGCACTTGCGAACGCTTGCAGATTGATCGAGTCAAGAATATATCTGAACAAATAAACAAGACATTGATCTTCGCTTGTGAAGCTCTGATCAAAACACAGAAACAAATGATGAATCAAGCTAACAAGCATAGAAAGAAGATCAATTACAAGATCAAATCAAAGATGTTTCTGAACGAAAGAAACATCGTTACAGCGAGACTCTTCAAAAAGCTAGATGACAAGATGCTTGATTCATTCAAGATCACAGACTCTGTTGACTTCTTCTATAAATTGAAACTATCAGACACTATGTGTATACATGATGTATTTCATTCAGAACTTCTTCGTTCTGTCGTTGATGATTCTCTGTCTGATCAGAAGAATGAATCTTTGAGATCAATAGTAATAAACGATGAGAACGAATGAAAGATCGACGATATATTGAACTCTTGATGATATCAAAGACGACTTCAATATCGAGTTAAATGAAAGAGCTATGACAACGATCTCAACTGATACAACGCTGATGATGATGAATTTATGAACGCTCAAGAGATAATTGACGACTTTCATATCAAATATTCAACAAAAGCTCACTAAGAAAATACATTCATGTGAACATGAATTGTTAAAGAAGAGAAGTAATGTTACGATCTCAAGTCTATTCTCGATCTATTCTTGATTCTATTCTCGACTTTATTCTCAATCTATTCTCAACTTTATTCTCAATCTATTCTCGATCTTGATTATCTTTAATTGAGTCTAGTGAGCATTCAAGCTAAAAATGATGTCATCGAGTTTCTGCGTCATCTGTGTAAGACATCAACTCTTTCAAGTCTAGTGCAGAGATCAGAAACACACATATAAGCTGCGAGTTTTATTCTGTAAATACTTTTCTTTCTTAGCATTTATCTATTAGTTAAATGACACTCATATGACTCGCTTTATGCTGATCTCTAACAATAATCATTCAGAAAGAGCAAAAAGATATGAACTGATCAGTTAAGTTTACTGATGATCAAACATTTAAAAGTATGTTTAACACTTCATATGAAACTGTCATGTGTACACACGTTTTAAGCTCTTTAAACAACAAACTCAAGAATGATTATGTTTTCTTTCAATTCTTAAACATTATTGATATAATATTTTCATGAATTATATAAATTCTTTATCGCTTAGTATCTTTATGAGTATCACATATAAATATGTTTTAATCTTCATTGATCATTTTATCAAAATAAAACATTTAGTCTTCATCACTTTTATGAAAGTTGAAGAAGTTATCAACTGCTTCTATGCTTATGTTTAAAAACATCATGATTTACTTGAGTTCTTTGTGTCTGATTAAGATACACAATTCATCTTTAATGTTTGAAAACATATATGTAAAATGTTGAAGATAAACATTAAATTATCAACAATGTATCATTCTGAAATTGATGATCAAATCAAGAAAGTCAATGCTGTCATGAAGCATTATCTTTGAATCTTCATCAACTACATGCAAAATGATTGAATTAAATGACTTTCTGAAGTTGAATTTGTCATTAATAATGCATCATCATTAATCACTTTAACATCACTCTTCTTGATCAATTTGAATCAGAATCATGTTTAAACTTCAAGTTTTTTGAATTTCTGCTCAAGAATTTTATGTTTTAAGCTTGAAACAAGTTAATCAATGTCAAAGAGTTTATCAAGAAAATGAAGAAACTAACTAAGCATTTACATGATGAGATGTTTATAACTTAGATCATTTACAAATTTAATGTCAATCTTTCTTGTCGTTCTTGTTTTAAATACTTCGTTGAAGATGAAGTTTGACTATGTCAGAAACGAAGCTAAACTAGAGATACTATCAATATAAAAGACTGATATTATTATTATTACTTTGATAGAATCTAGATACAAGACAATACATCAGATAATGTACAAGATGAAAGACAAAGAGTGAAAGAAAAGAATGAAAGCTCAACTTCTATATACATGAATTGAGCAGAATCAAGACTAAACAATAGTTTTATTGATTCAAGATTGCAGAAGTTCATGCACATAACTGAGATGATTAAAACAGAATTTCTGAAACTAAATTAAAATGATGATGATTAAATTGATGATTTAATTCATTGAACTGCGAAACAGATTCAATGAATCAAGATTATTTAAAATATCAACAATTTATGTTTTAAATCGAAATGATGATCTGACATCATGACAGTAACTTCTCTCTTCAAGACTGAGCTTCTGCAAGATAATAAAAAGAAACAAGATGAAATGAGAAAAAATTAAAGATGAAGATTGAAATGAGACAAGAATTGATGTGAACGCATTTTAATGTGATGAAGCACAGATAAAACTAAAATAGATTTGAGTCACATCTGAGTCAGATCTGAGCAAGATATCTGAAGAGTGAAATGAGATGAGACACATTTTAACGTGATGATGCATGAAATTGAAATACATCTGAATCACATTTGAGTCAGATTTAAACGAGATGTCTGAGTCAGATCTAAACAAGATCTGAGTCAAATTTGAGCAAGAAAAAGACGAAATGCAGTTTAATGTAATGATGCACAGCGAGACTAAAATACATCTGAGTCACATTTGAGTCAGATTTAAACAAAATGTTTGAGTCAGATTTAAACAAGATCTGAGTCAAATCTGAGTTGAATCAAAACAATGAAGATTGAACTTAAAGTTCTTGACATTGATATTGAGACATCACACATGACAGTACATGTGATTCTTCGACGACAGAATTGACGAGATAATATTCATCAAGCGCTTGCTCACAATTATTCAGAAGATGAAAAGACTTTCAAGTAGAAAAGTGATCTTCTCAATCAATGTAATACTTGAGCAAAGATGAATTATAATGTCTATCACGCTTGAAGTTTAGTATGCTGTTTACATATCAGAATCTTTCATCATTCTTGACAATAATGAGTTCTTGAGATTTCTGATGTTGATTTGAAAGAGAGTCACTTGTGATATGACTCAGAAGAATGACATGAAAGATTGAATGAATCTTCATGAATGCTGAAAGATTTAACTTGATGATCAAACAATTATTCTTGAAAACATGCTTGATCTTGAAGAGATCAACGTTATGATTGTTTAACTTGATCATAAGATGAGTGATGCTGAGATTGCGAGCATTCAGTCAGACTTCATCTTCGACGAAGTATATAAAACAAGAATGATGAAAGAGATTGACATTGAATTCGTAGATGATCTGAGCTATAAGCATCTCATCACGTAGATGCTCAGTTAGTTTCTTCATCTTCTTGATGAACTCTTTGACATTGATTAACTTGTTTCAAGCTTGAAACATAAGATTCTCAAGCAAAGACTCAGAAGACTTGAAGTCTAGACGCGAATTCTGACTCAAATTGATCAAGAAGAATGATGCTAAAGTGATTGATGATGATGCATTATTGATGATGAATTCGACTTCAGAAAGTCACTTAGCTCAGTCATTCTGCATGTAGTTGACGAAGACTTGAAGATAATGCTTCATGACAGCATTGATTTTCTCGATTTGATCATCAATTTCAAAGTGATACATCGTTGATAACTTAGAATCTATCTTCAGCATTTTACACATATGCTTTCAGACATTGAAGATGAATTGTGTGTCTCGATCAGACATGAAAAACACAAGTAAATCATGATGTTTTCAAACATAAGCATAGAAGCAGTTGATAACTTCTTCAACTTTCATAAAAATAATGAGAACTAAATGTCTCATTTTGATAAAATGATCAATGAAGACTAGAACATATTTATATGTGATATTTATGAAGATGCTGAGCGATAAAGAATCTACATAGTTCATGAAGACATCATGTCAACGACATTTAAGAATTGAAAGAAGATACAATCATTCTTGAGTTTGTTGTTTAGAGAGCTTGAAATGTGTGCACACGTGACAGTTTTGTACGAAGCGTTGAACATACTTATAAATGTTTGATCATCAGTAAACTTGACTGATCAGTTCATAGCTTTTTGCTCTTTCTGAATGATCATCGACGACATTATCATGAGTGAGCTGAATGATACAAAGACGTAGTTTATCTGAGTTGAACATGTACTTTCTTTCTTGAAAGTACAGATGATTCTCGTGTTCTTCACACTTGACTAAAGAAATCTTATTGTGATGTCGTGCTTCATTGCAAAGCACTTCAATTATCTGAGCTGCGAATTTGTCATTGATTTCAACTTGCTTTCACAATGTCTGAGTGAGAGTGTCAGCAAAATCTTTATCAAGATTCAGAGTGTCTTGATCTAGCTGAGACTTGATGTCTTTAACGTTGAATTCTTTGATTTCTAGATTCATGAAAGTTAAAATTTGCAAGAATGCTGAGATAATTGAAAACATATGTAACTGAACTGAATCTAGAATGATGATTTGTGACTGAAGCTTCATGACTTTGATGTTGAAGACATCAAGAGTGAAATTCTCAACAATATCAAGATCTAAAACATGAGTTTTCAAAATTGTCTGATGTTGATATTGATATCAAGAATTGAATGTATCTTTCTTTTTAGAAAGATCTTCTGAGCGACGTGTCAAAGCATTCGACTTATCGTTGATCTTGTTGAAATGATAAGCAATGTGATAGTTGAATCTAGACAGAAACTCACTTCAATGAGCTTGATAACAACTCAATTGCTTAGTTGACATGAAATATTCAAGATTTTTATGATTCATGATCATCTTAACAGAATAGATAAAGTCTTTGAGCTCTGATCATCATTTCTTGAAAGCGCAAACAATGATCATGAGTTTTTTATCGTAGATTTTGTAGTTACACTCGACTGAGTTATGCTTCTTCGAAAAGTAAGCGACTGAATGAAGAATCTCATTTTCATCGTACTGAAAGAGAATGTCTTTGAACACATAGTTTGAAGAATTGATTTCTATCACAATCTTGTGATCTGAATTATAATGATGAAGAATAATCTTGAAAGTGAAGACTTTCTTAAAAGTGTTGAATGCAATCTGACATTTCTGAGATCAGACAAAGAGTACATCTTTTCTGATGAGATGAGTGAGCGAGATAGTTATTCTACTATAGTCATAAATGAATCTTTTATAGAAGTTCGTAAAATCTAGAAAACTTTGAATGTCTTTAACGTTGATCAAAATGAGTCAGTTGACAATGATGTTTATCTTAGAAGAGTTCATCTTGATTTCTTCAATGATGATTATCAATTCTAGATATGAAACTTGAGTGACATGAAACTTGCATTTGATTATATTCATCTGAAGATCTGCTTCTTGCAGCTTTCACAGAATGAGCTTGACATGAATCTTGTGCTCGAGTTCATTGTTGAAATAGATCAAGATGTCATTCAGATAAGTTGTACAGAACTTATTTAGATGTTCATGAAAAGTATTGTTGATGTACTTCTGAAATGAAACAGACTCATTACATAAATCGAAGAGCATGACTAGATACTTGAATAATTCAAATCAAGTGTGAAAAATGATGTGAACTTCATTTTCTTCTTTGATTTGAAGTCGATTAAACGCAGAAATGATATTCAGCTTGATAAAGATTTTAGCTCAACTTAGATGATTCAGCGTTTCTGAGATCAAAGACAGAGAATATCGATTCTTGACTGTGATAGCATTCAGATCTCAATAGTTCACGCAGAAGCAAAGTTCTTCTTCAAGTTTCTTGATGAAGAGAACAGAGATGATCATCTGAGAGCGACTGACTTAAATGAAATCTTTGCTCAGATTCTCATTCAAATAACGACGAAGTTCTAGAATTTTGTTATGACTCATGTCATACAAAGCGAAGACTGAGAATTGAGTATCTTCTTTAAGATGTATGACATGATCATGAGTTTAATGCAAAGACAAGATATCGACGTTCTTCTTAAAGAAGACATTTAGAAACTTGAAATATCTGAATGATAGAATTGTGATTGAATCAACGTTCTTACTTTGTTAATAGACTTCAAGATCTTCTTGTGTCATGAATGTAGTCAAATGAAATTTCTTTTTCATTTGATAAAGATTCAGACAATGATTCTTATCATATGTACTGTCTTGAGAATGAGATGAAAACTGAGCAAGAGTTGAACTGTTCTTTGAACAAACAGTCAAAGTTGCATGACGCAATTTTGATTTGTCAGAATTTAAACTAGAAGACGAGATTGATTCAAGATTCAAAAAGATGTCGATTTTCTTTAGAATGATGCTAAACACTTCAATGTCTTTGACATGAGCAGCATGATTAAAGCTTCAAGCTTTCAACTTAACTATGTCAAGTTGTATAAAAGATTGATTGAATTGATCTGCTTGAAAGACAACAGAAGTTTTAAAGAAGAAAAAATTTCAACACTTGATTTTTGATGAGTATTCTTTTTGAATGACTTGAAAATACAATTAGAAGCTTCTTGTTTCAGACGAGAGACAAGACTGAATGAGATTTATTTCTTGTGAACGAGCTGAGTATTAATTGACTTCTTGTGAGCAAACAAAAAGTTATATTGCTTCTCATGAGCAGATGAGAAACTGAGTTGCTTCTTGTAAGTGAATTGAAAACTGAATTACTTCTTGTGAGCAAACTGAAAACTGAATTGCTTCTTTTGAGTGAATGAGAAACTAGATTGCTTCTTGCAAGTGAACTGAAAACTGAGTTACTTCTTTCAAGTGAATGAGAAACTAAATTACTTCTTGCAAGTGAACTGAGTGCTGAATTGCTTCTTGTGAATGATCTGTAGATTGAATTACTTCTTGTGAGTGATATGTAGACTGAATTACTTCTTGTGAATGATTCGTGAACTGAATTGCTTCTTGTGAGCGAATTGAGAGCAAGACTGAAAGAAAGTTACTTTGTTAACTTCAAGCGAGAAATTTTCTTCTTGTTGATTAAGATCATAGATTTTGACGAGAGATTGACAACAATGATTAAGATAGAAGAAGAAAGATAAAATGAGAATATTGTGTTCAAAATTGACATCAATGACGTGATGATGAAGTCATGATAGACTCATAATGATGAAATATTGACTTAATTCAATGACATAAAAGAATAGTTTTTTGATGTGTTCATCGAGAATCATTGTGATTTCGATGATATGAATAATGTCATCAATTAAAGTGACTTGATCATCAAATTCTTGAAGTCTGCAAGAATGAGTTAATTGATGCAAGAGAAGATGATGTTGTTGCATGAAGAATTTATTCATAAAGACATAAGTTGAGACTTCACTATCAATCAGAGCGAGAATGAGAACTCTAGATTGAGCTTGACGTAAAATACAGAATACTATCATGTGATTATCTTTGAATGTCGAATTGAATTCAAAGAGTTTCAAAACAGATTTAGCAAAAAACTTTCTATATGATTGAAGTGAGAGTGAAAAGATTGAGACTAGTAAATAAGATGATATGTATACAGATTTCTGAGCGCAACTTAGCTCAGAAACTAAACTTTTTTTGCAAACAGCAAGACTTCTTCATCTATATTGATGATGTCATTGTCATAAATGTTCATGATATGCAAAGTGAAGAACTTCTTATTTGAGCATTCTTTAATGATTTTGCTTGAATGTTGCAATTTGCAGTAGTAGCACAGCTTTCACTTGTTGCAGATTTTCTTGATCTCAGAAATGATCAGAGTTTTATCTTGAATGATGACAATGACAAAGTTTAAATTCATTGACTCATCAAGAAATGAAAGAGAAAGAGACAAAGATATTGTCAAATCAACAGTCACAAAAATGATGATCTTTGAATTCAAAAAGTTACTAGTCAACGCAAAGATGTTCTTGACTTTGATGAATGAAACAATGATGAAGATGAAGTGAGATTGACGATGCTTAAGCTGCTGAAACTCTTCGTTGATGTCAAAGAATGCTTGAATTCATTGATGAAAAATGAATGATCAAGTTTCATTGAGATTTCGTCAGAAAAAGATGATGACTTAAGTGAAATAATTGACATTACGCTTCAAACAATCAATCAACAAGAAATTTTTCATCAAAGAATATTCTTTCTTTTGATAAAAGAGATTGTAGTAGTTGACAAAGCTATTCATGTCTTACTTCAGAGTTTCACGAAGATATAAATAAGCATCTTCTGCTTCAAAAGAGTTGTCGCAACAATGATGCAATTTGTATCATCAATCTGCAAAGATGAAAATGATACAAAGATCATTGACTCAATATTGACTCATTAGATTGTGAGTCTTCTTATCTATGATGAATCGTGACTCAACATAGATGATCTTGACTTGATGAAAGAAGTAATGATCGTCGTTCACGTTCATACGCTGTATCAGACTCTGCTCTCATGCATTCAATCGATTTTTGTCTCTTTCATACTCAGATATGTCGAGAAGCTTCTCGAATCTAAAAGCGATGAAGACAGCAACAGAATTTGCAAAGAGATGAACGATGAAGAAAGATTGATTGTTCAAGATTTGTGCAATGATCTGAATTATCATTGCAAGAAACTGAGAATTCAACTCTATATAGACTGAAGAACTGAGAACGATGAATGAGAATGAAATGATGACATCATGTTGTCAAACTTGATTTTGAAGCTCTTGCATTGCGTGAAAGATCTTGACTGAATTTTCGATCATACTTTGAGTAAACTGTTCAACAGCATGCTCATCGTCGATCAAGAAATTATGAGATAACTTCATTTGAGCAAAAGAGTAACTAGATGAGATTTCAACATATGAAAACATTACAGAAAGTGTAAATCTTTCGTAATGTTAAAGATGAAACTAAACTAAAGATACTATCAATATAAAAGTCTGATATTATTATTATTACTTTGATAGAATCTAAATACAAGACAATACATCAAATAATGTATAAGATGAAAGACAAAGAGTGAAAGAAAAGAATGAAAGTTCAACTTTTATATACATGAATTGAGCAGAATCAAGACTAGACAGTAGTTTTATTGACTTAAGATTGCAGAAGTTTACACACATAACTGAGATGATTGAAACAAAATTGTTGAAACTAAATTAAGATGATGATGATTAGATTGATGACTTGATTCATTGAATTGCAAAACAGATTCAATGAATCGAGATTATTTAAGATATTGACAATTTATGTTCTAAATCAAGATGATGATCTGACATCATGACAGATTGAATGTTTGCAATCTCAGCATCGCTCATTTTGCTGTCAAGTTAGATGATTATAACGTTGATTTCTTCAAGATCAAACATGTCTTCAAGAATAATTTTCTGATTATTAAGTTAAATCTTTTAACATTCATGAAAATTCATTCAATCTTTCATGTCATTCTTCTGAGTTATATCACAAGTGACTTTCTTTCAAGTCAACATCAAAAATCTCAAGAACTCATTATCATCAAGAATGATAAAAGATTCTGATATGTAAACAGCATACTAAACTTCAAGCGTGATAAATGTTATAACTCATCTTTGCTCAAGTATTACATTGTGTCATGATGTCAAATCATCAATTCAATTTAAAACATAAATCATCAATATATTAAATAATTTTGATTTATTGAATCTATTTTGCAGTTCAATGAATCAAGTCATTAATCTAGTCATCATCATTTTAATTTAGTTTCAGCAATTCTGTTTCAATCATTTCAGTTGTATGCATGAACTCATGCAATTTTAAATCAATCAAACTATTGTTTAGTTTTAATTTTGCTCAATTCATGTATATAAAAGTTAAGTTTTCATTCTTTTCTTTTGCTCTTTGTCTTTTATCTTATACATTATTTAATGTATTGTCTTGTATTTAAATTCTATCAAAGTAATAATAATAATATCAGTCTTTTATATTGATAATATCTTTAGTTTAACTCAGTTTCTGATACATTGATTGAAAAAATCATTTTTCTACTTGAAAGTTTTTTCATCTTCTGAATAATTATGAGTAAGCACTCAATGAATATCATCTCATCAACTCTATTGTTAAAGAATCACATGTACTGTTATGTGTGATGTTTCAATGTTAATATCAAGAACTTTAAGTTCAATCTTCATCATTTTGACTCAGCTCAGATTTGACTTAAATCTTGTTTAAATGTATTTTAGTTTCACTGTGCATCATCATATTAAACTACATTTCATCTTTCTTTTATTTAAATCTGATTCAGATCTTGTTTAAATCTGACTTAAACATCTCATTTAAATTTGACTTAAATGTGATTCAGATGTGTTTCAATTTCTGTGCATCATCACATTAAAATGCGTTTCATCTCGTCTTGCTTTTCAGATATCTTACTCAGATCTGACTCAGATGTGACTCAGATTTATTCTAGTTTCATCTGTGCTTCATCACATTAAAATGCATTCACATCAATTCTCATTTCATTTCAATCTTCATCTTTGATTCTTTCTCATTTCATCTTGTTTCTTTTCATTGTTTTGCAGAAGCTCAATCTTGAAGAGAGAAGTTATTGTTATGATGTCAAATCATTAACTCAATTTAAAACATAGATTGTTAATGTCTTAAATAATCTCGATTCATTGGATTTGTTTTGCAGTTCAATGAATCAAGTCATCAATCTAGTCATCATCATTTTAATCTAGTTTCAGCAATTCTGTTTTGATCATCTCAGTCGTGTGCATGAACTTTTGCAATCTTAAGTCAATAGAACTACTGTCTAGTCTTGATTCTGTTCGATTCATGTATATAGAAGTTGAGCTTTCGTTCTTTTCTTTCAATCTTTGTCTTTCGTCTTGTACATTATCTGATGTATTGTCTTGTATCTAGATTCTATCAAAGTAATAATAATAATACCAGTCTTTTATATTGATAGTATCTCTAGCTTAGCTCAGTTTCTGACATACTGTCACTACACATACTGAGAGCTCAATCTCGTACGAAATACTCAGAATCTAATTGTTTCAACAGACACAGAGTGAGTGTGGTTTGAATTCTAGACATTTATCAATTCATGCTCACAATTTCTTGTTTGCAACAAAGACATTGTCATTGCTTCTGATTTCATAAGTGCATGGTTCATGATATCGCGAAGATCACTTGAAAACCAACGTCAATTTCCTCAAAATCGTCAGTCTTCATACATCTTTGTCAAAATATTTTCTCTTCAACTCAGTCACTTGCAGCATTGTTTGATCGTCTTTCTTCAGCTCGATATGTAACGATGAATACTTTTTCGACGACTGCATTGAACGAAAGAATTCTGTCATTTCTTGATCATAATTTTCAATTGATTCTCAGAGAGCTTTGAAAAGATAATAGTCTGTAGTTGAATCAAAAGTTAAAATACGAGAGAATAATCACATCGAACGACTATGACTCAACATTCAACAAAGTCTATTCTCAGCATTGATGTCTTTGCGCTGTACATTCTCTTTCAGTGCGTGTCGAAACTCTTTTTCGAACATTGATAAAAGCGATTCATTAAGTTCATGTCGTGACTGTGATAGATCAGGCGCTGTAAGAAGAATGAACAAAGACACAGTAGAACAAAATGCTCAATCAATTATGCACGTGATATTGAACTCTTCGTCAACGAAGATGTTGTTGACGCTAAGGTCTGAGTGATGAATCACAAAGCGACGTTGATCATTTCTCAAAAGATTGTCTGATAGATTATGAGTTCACTTCGTAATCATTACGAAAAAAGTCTCGTCAGCAATGACAAAATCGATTCTATTGTGTGAGCTATTGATTTTCGATTCTACAGTGACGAAGTCATTTCATCAATCTGACGTCGTTCGAAATTCAGCGTCGTTGTCGTACTCGCTTCGTGCGAGAATAGACGCAAAGAAGCAGTGATGATCTAAAGCAAGATATTTGACGTGTTCAAGAAATGTCGAAACCTGTGTCTCGTAATAATCTTTTTTGAACTTGAAAGATTCATGAGGTATATCTTCGAGAGTATATCGTTGATTCAGTAGCAGATCACGAAATAGACATGTCTTTATATGAAATTCTCTCATTTTCTCAAAGAGTGATTCAGCTTGATTGAAACGAAGTCTAGATAGTTGTCACGTAATAATTTCAAGCTGAAAAACAATCTTTGCCTTTTGTTCTTGAGATATGTTGAGTTCATGCGTCTTCAAGGTCTTTCATGTATGCTGTAGAGACGAGTCATGAGCTCTACTCATGAGAATATAGGGAATATCGACATCGTTGTTCCTAGAACAGCTATGTGGTCGTTAGCTTCTTCACAACGAGAATCGATGAAATGGCTTGCCTATATGCAAAGATCTCGGGAACAGGAATTGTACTGTTGGCCTTGATATACTTAAGAGTCGCAGCTTCACTAGCCAGTAGTATGAGATTCGTTTCGTCAGATTTGATTCCACCGTCATTTCGTGAGGAACGAAGCATTCACTTCACCCCGTCAATGAACGAAATTAGGATTGTTCAGTTGAAGCTACCGCTTGCTGGGGTCTGAGAAGTGTCACAGAAGCAGCTTTGCCCTCCGCGCAGCTTGCTCGCCAAACGGCAAAGAGCGAGTTTGTTGAATTCTGCATATTTAAAGATGCTTGCGCGTTCATACATCGATGGCACGGAGGTTGTGCGCGCCTGGGAGGTGAGCGATACTGAGGACAGAAGTCACCAGTAGACTGTTCGAGGTAGTAAGTATGCGAGGCAGTTGGTTTGGCTCTGCCAAGGCAGGTCTCAGCAGACCGGGACGGGTTTATCCGTCACCGAAGGCCACAAGTAGTTAGATAGGGCGATGCCCCCTTTTGCATACATGAGTGGTTAGCCGAGCACCGTATATCATATATGCTTTACAACATGTTAGAGACCCCTCAGCTGTTACACCACTCGTCCTATCTGCGCTGGTCGCACATCGTATAATATGTTAGGAATTGAATGCGACCCGTCCAAAAACTCACCCACCGCTGTAATGATCAGCCGCAAAGATACTCCAACGCCGACAATGGGACGGCCCCCAAAGAGGCACGACTCTCTGGGATCACCGATACATCAAGTCCGCGCAGCCGGGAGACATGCGTCAAAACCGCATAGTAGCCGGCAGACCCCACGCGAGACTTATTCTGGGCCAGACAGCGTCAATGCAAGGGGCGGTGGAGAGCGAAAAAGGACCCCGAGAAACGAAAGGATTTCCCATGATCTGTCCCTAACAGACAATGCACGCCACTCAATCGTCGATAACATGCTAATGTCCCTGAATCCCGACCATCCGGCTCTCTACACCGCATATGCAGACGACACAACCGACTCCACCAAGGCAAACAACCAACAGCGTGAACTGTTACCGTCTTCGTCTATCAATGCTGAATACACATTTCCCACCGATGGTACTTCCAACCGCTACTCAAATCAAGACACTCGTCGTCACCGGAGTAACAGCAGCTCAAACTTTCAGTCAGCGCTCGCTAGAATAGATAGCGTGCAGAAAAAAGCCGGCGATTCTACAAGAGCTAAGGTATATCAAGCTCAACGAGCGGGTGCGGACGAGCAACCGTCAGTTCCACTTTCGCGAGGTGGCAGGAAAAGTAGCAAGAGCAGTGGATCATCGAGTGTAGATTTTGGGCAAATGATGGGGCCTCGGTGGCAGCATGCAATGGGCCGGCGCTCTTCGAGTTTTGATCATGGGCAAAGCAGTCGGGGGACACATACCTCATCGTCCAGCGCCTCGATGCGCAAGCCAATGGTCCAAAGCCTCTCGCAGTCTCACATCTACGACAACATTGAGGCGGCTCCTATGCCATTTGTCCCCGTTGGCCCTCGTAGCCGGGATCGTTCACCAGCCCACCCTCCGCATCTCACGCATGCACCCGCACAAGCGGCGCCAGTCCGACGCAGAAACAGCGGCAAATCCTCGAAGAATAAAAGGGACAAAGTTGAATTGAAGAACTTGGAAAGCTGGGCAGCAAACGCCAACGCAATACCGGACATAAGAAATGAGTCGCAGATATCCCCACCTCTGGCATTCGTAAACACGAGAGCCGCCAGCCCTTTGAGCAATCCACAGGGCGCGTTGTCGGCTTACGCGCAAGGGTCAATATCCATTCAAAGAGGCCAGCCGAAAGAGAGGTCCGGATTCTTCAGGCGAGTGTTTGGGTCCTCAAAGGGTAATGTAGCTGTGCCGAACGAGTTGTTGTCTCAAGAACCATACTTGCAGTCGAGCGCAAGAGCAGACATCCGAAGCGGTAGTACAGCATCACAGAGTCGGAATCAATCTGCCAAAGAAAATGTTCTACCAGCTTTGGCCAAGAAACCTTCTTCATTCTTCAGGCGACGGAAGAAGTCTGTTTCTGAGCATAATCCACCCCCAATCTTGCCTCTACATCTGTATTCACATTATACAAACGACTCTAACGATGGATCGGCTGATCGAGCTTTGGAGACGAGCTCTTCTGTGAGCAGTCTACGTAAAATCATGACACCATATCTCAGTAATTCCCAGCAGAACCCAGATGGACGACAGACTGCAGCATCTAATGAGCTGGTTACTGGCGACTTTCCTCTTGATGGAGTGCAAGGTGAATCCACAGTTAGACTCGTATCACAACATCAAAGAGCTATTCTGGACCCTCAAAACAGTTTCTTGTCTCAAAGTCACAATCGAGATGTAGCTTTGCTCGATCGGGAAAGCGCCAGGGGGGCACTTAATTCCGACGACAAGCTTCCTGTGACGCATTTCGACTCTTTCCTAAACGATAGCAGTAGCACAGAGACTAGACCTGTCGGGTCCGTCGATAAGCCAGAACCTACAATGTCTTCCTCTACAACATTGAACAGAACGGCAGCAAGTTTCCCGGCAGACATGGCATCGCGTAACGGAAAGGAAAACGTGACTATGGCGTCACCCAAAGGTGTTCAAGGGAAACATGAGCAGCGGATCAGGAAATCCACTGGCAGTCCCAAAGAACCCTCGTTCAAGGGCGATAATTTCCCTCTGAAGAAAGTTCCGAAAAGGCTCGACTCGAAGAATTGGCTTACACCTGCCAGCGTTACTCCAACTAGGAAAATGACCTCACCACCGGAGTCTCCTGGCTCCCCCCGTCGGGTGTGGCTCGAACCCGGAGATTCCGACGAAGATCTTAAAAAACTGGACGGTGTGTCCCTACCCTTGGAAGGTGCTCAGGTGTCACCTGTCAGTCCTATTAGTGATTATCAATCTGCGTCATCAACACAGCTCACACGGAGAGCAAGCATTGGCGATAATGTCCCTGTCAGCCCCAAAGAAGCTGCTGCGAATGTCAGCAGTCCTGCGGCGGATCTTACAGTTCCAACTAAGGACGAGCAATCTCAAGCGAGGAGAGTCTACGATGGGGATCAGAGCTTGGTGGCCCATGCCAAAGCAGCCGGCTGGCTTGGAGATGCCGGTCCAGAACGTATCCGCGTACGGCGGGCGTACATGGAACTCTTCGAATGGCAGAACCTTAACATCCTTGCTGCGTTACGAGACCTGTGCGGCAAGCTCTTGTTGAAGGGTGAGACACAGCAGGTAGATCGAGTACTAGAAGCATTTTCTGCGCGCTGGTGTGCCTGCAACCCAAACCACGGCTTCAAGGCTACAGGTACGTTCATTGCGGGTAGATTGTAGGAACTTTAACTAATAACATTCCAGACGTTGTACACACTATCTGCTATTCTATCTTGATGCTCAATACGGACCTGCACCTCGCAGAGATCGAGCAGAAGATGACGCGTACGCAATTCATTAAGAATACCCTGCCAACCATTCGTCGCGTAGCAACAGACGCCGCACCTGATGGCTTTGAGAACAACCGAGCCTCTACCCTGCCAGCCAAGTCGTGGAGGGACTCGACTTTCGGACAAGCAACATCAGCAACGCTCCCAGCCGAGTCACAAGAAGGACGGCGTTCTTTCGAAGGTCGCAGACCAAGCTACAGGCTGTCGACGAGACCTTCCGATCAGGCAGCTCACTCATACCTATCTAATACCACGCCCACCGCTCTCGACTATGACACTTCTGTAGATGAATGTGGGCCATTGGTCAAGGCTCCTTTCAGTGGAAAGTTGAATACCTGGGAAGTCCAGGTTGACATCGTGCTCAAGGGTTTCTACAACTCGATCCGTCAAGAGCGATTGCCACTTCATGGTAGCGAGCAACAAGAGAAAGTTCCTGATCAGAAGCCTCCATCTAACAGCTTCTCTACCATGACCGGCAACATGCTCCGTCGCACACCGAGTGTACTCAGTAAGGCTGGATCTGAGAACCAGAGTTACAGAGGTCGGACGGCCGAGAATCGTCTCGGCACGGGTCGTTGGGCATCTAAGGGCCGGTCTCGACCCCGCCTCTATGCAGCCTCTACAGTCGGGTCCAGTCGGACAAGCCTTGAAGATCAGTCGTCCGTATGGAGTCCGTCAGTGTCGAGCACATGGAGCAAGTTGTCTCTTGGCAAAACCCAGACTTCGATGTCTATTGACTCTTTTGCATCTAATTACCCTCAAGGGAACTACAAGCAGTCTATTGGATTTGCGAATGCCCTTAGCCAAGCCATCATCCGGGAAGAAGCTGCTGCTGCTGACCCCGCTGAGGATAGCATTCGAGTCGCTCCATTGCTGGAAGATGAGACCCTCGAACTAGCTGGTGCGCCATGGGCAAAGGAAGGCATCCTCAAGCATAAGCATCATCTAGAATCCGTTGACAAGAGATCAAAGGATAGAAATTGGGTAGAGAGCTTTGCGGTCATTGAGAAAGGCTGGATGCGTCTTTTCTCCTTCAGCATGAATGCGAAGTCCATGCGCCAGAAAGCCAAGAACCAAAAGGCACCAGGTGGCGTCGTTGGTGGTGGAAATTGGGCCGACAGTGCAGAGGCTCTCGGAACTTTCTTGCTACGTCACACGATAGCGAGTGCACTTCCCCCGCCTGGATACTCGAAAAATAGGCCGCATGTCTGGGCTCTGAGTTTGCCTACTGGAGCTGTCCACCTTTTTCAAGTTGGCACACCAGAGATTGTTAAAGAGTTCGTGACTACCGCAAACTACTGGAGCGCCAGATTATCGAAAGAGCCTTTGGTGGGAGGGATCAGTAACATCGAGTATGGCTGGAGTGACGCTGTTGTCAATTCCGCCCTCATTCCGCTTGAGAATATTTCGTCGTCGGCCGCTCATTCAGGACCACGACCAAGTATACAAAGCTCGATCAGAAGCTCCATCGATCAAGGAAACTTCAGACCGAAGTTACCAGGCGACAAGACCCTCATCAGTGACTGGAGTCCTCCGCAGCAGAGCATGGTGGCTAGTGTTTTGATGGAAGTGGATCAGCTGAAGGCACTTCTGGCGTATGTGAAGAACATCGAGGACGAATTGCAGAAGCACAATGAATTGAGGGGTGCGATGTTACTTGCTGTGAGTCGGCTGCCCCCAACCGAAGACTCCATGCTAATGATGATGCAGTTCTCCTCGCGTCACCCTAACACAACGAAAGCGATGGCGAATTGGGAACGCAAGTCTTCATATCTCCTTCATGAGATAGTCAAATTCAGGACATATGCCGATTGTCTACAGGCAGCGCAGGCGCAAAAGGAGAAAATCTATGCCAGTCGAGCTCCGGCTCGGGAGGTTCAATGCGGAGGGGAAGCACAAGGCGCTAGCACTGAAGCTGCGGCGTGAGACTTGCTTTGTGCTTCGAGCGGTACTTTCGATTCTTGGCAAAAATCAACGACTACGATTGTTGGGCGAGAGACCTGTTGTAAATCTTGCACTTCAGCGCCTGCACATATGGGATTCTTGCATACGCTTCATGACCTCGGTGGCTTAGGCGCTGTGCAGCCGACTAGCTTTATTGATTATACACGATTGTACTCCTCCGCTCTATCTACTTGAGAAAGGCACTGCAATTGCAGCTCTACATGCCTGAATGTCCTCTTCCTTCTAATAAGATAGGCTTCATTCTTGCGCACTAGAAATTATAGGGCTATTGATCAAGGCGGTCTCGCAGAGACTCCATTTTGGCAACAAGCAAGGCTGCGGCCGCCGAATCTAGATCTACTGCGTTGTGACCTCAGAGGCTGAAGACGAGGCGACGAGGCTGCGAGCACAGCCCACCTTTCCTTTTCGACGGGTGATCTCATCTACGTTTTATCTCGATTTCATATCATTTTTAGGTATTGAAGCTGATCTTTTTCTATTCCAGCATGTCATCGAAAGGACGGAAACTTTGAGCCCTACGATTCCCTAGTAAGCTTAAACATCGGCTCAGTCTCTGCGGTTCCCAATGGACCCCCTCTCGATTACAGTGGGAATTCTGACCATATTGGGGGCGGGTGGGCAAGTCTGCAAAGGTCTCCAAAGGCTTACCGCTCTGAGCAACGCGCCTGCTGCTCTTGCTGCCCTAAATAACGAGGTCGCGGACATTCATTGTGTGGTGCAGGAAGTTCACGATCTGGCAAGACAGTACCAAGATACATACAGCAGGCCGGTCCGTTCAAGCGTCTGCAGAGCACTCGAGAGAGTAAAAGAAATAGTACTGATGCTGGAGCAACTTATTGCTCATGAGCTCACTCAGTTCGATAGCCGCACTGGCCAACTTAAGCTTCAGCGGAGTGCGTGGATGCGTTCAGAGCATAAGGTAAAGGAGCTACAAGAGCGGACGCGCAGTAACAGGATCAATCTGGCGGCAGCTCTGAGTGCTCTAACCTCGTGATTCCATAAAACAGTTGTTCTTTGTCTTCTCGCAGTAATACGAGCTTTACTCTATAATCCTACCTATCCCAAACTCTACGAAAATGACATTGAAGGAGCCCTGCGGCTATAATACCATACTTTCTGTGTTTTGAGTATCCACAAGCAGCTAATCTGTTGGTCAAAATATCGATGTCTATTTTCTTGCATGAATCATAATTTGAGAGAGACTTGATTTCGTTGATGATCTCCTAGTTCGGAGAAGAATGATTTATTTCACCATATCTAGACATTATATGATAAGGCTTCCCAATTTACGGAGGCTGATGTTTGCAAGCTCAACATCCTTACGAGTCGATCTTCGACTACAAGAAATGTGTATAAGAACCGAGATGCCCTTGTCTCAGGGTAGGCTAGGGGCTGGCGCTTCTGCAAGCGATCAATCGCAGACATTGGAAAATCTCATGAGACAGATTCTCGATCGCGAGCAGCAAAGAACACATGGTCTCAAATCTTTGCCAGATCCCAATCCTCTTCTAAGTTTGAATACTAGCTCTAAAATGAGTATTACGGAAATTGACACGGAAGAAGATCTAGAACATGAGTATGGTACCGTTCAACCTCGTTCTCCGCCCTTCCGTAGTATACAGCTCCAGCTTGCCTTTACTCGGCATTGTGACCAACGTTGCCGTTGTTCTTGCCATAAACCATGCCACGTACAAAGCCCAAGCATCTTGAATCGAGTCCTCGGCTCTCTCCTTATAGGGTACTATGCAATACCAACGCTAGTCGCCGGCAGTTGTGATACTTTAAGCTGCCTGAACCGTTCGGCGGCTACTATAAACGCTATTTACACCTTCCCATACTGGTTCCTGTGTCGGGCAATATCTCTCAATGTGGCATTTTATCAAGGTTAGTCGTTTAGCTATGTGCGCCTCCTTTAAATTCCTTCTGCATGTGATGCTTCTTCGTCTTCAACGTCAAACCGCATTAAAGAAATTGGTGCTCATTCTTTTCCTGTGGGTGTGAGGCGCAGTCCATAGGTCAGGGAGACTGTTTAGCGAACTTGAACAATGCCTTTACTGTTTGGCTTTTTATAGCTTGCCATCAACTGGGAAAGTCATCTTACTTGCCATTCGAGTCCTTTCAATTTGCAGTCATAGTTCCTGATTCTCAATTGTGCTAATCGGTTCCTTTTCGTGCCTGATACTGGATTCGAGTAAATATTATAACGAATCTACAGAGGAAACCACAGTAAGCAACTAATAATTAGAAGCAGGTGGCCCCGAACTTTGCCTAAGAGTTCTGAGAATCCGCCCCGTCAGCGCCCCGATATTTCAAGCCGTAGTTCTTGGTCGGCTGTCTCAGGTCAAACGCCTACTATGTGAAGGAGAAGCATCTGTCCTCGACATATCCCTTGATAGAAATCGTTCAGTTTTGCATGTAAGCGCCTGCCCAAACCCGACCGATTGAGATCTTGACCGTCTATAGTATGCTGTAACCGAAGCAGATATAGGTATAATAAACTTCTTGCTTCATGCTGGCGCGGATCCTACCCTTGAAGACAGAACGCAACAGTAGGCAGGTTCCAGCTCTCAGCGGGCATGAACAAAGTATTGACGAAAACAAGGAGCCCATTCAAACTGGCTTGGGAGTCGACTTTCGGTGAGAGAACGCTTGATGAGACTAAGAGAGCTATGCGGAGCCTCTTCAATGATCGATCTTTGCTGGATACGTTTGGATTTACCGACTTGCACGAGGCATACTTAGGTGTCTCGAACAGATCATTTGGCGATCTTTTGGTATCATCTTCTAGAGCAGCAACTGACCAGGTTGATGCTGGGCAAAGGAGTACGCTCTCATGGGCAGCGCAACGGGGCGATCTAGAGACAATTCAGCAACTTTTAAGTCGTGGAGCTGATCCTAACAAAGCCGATCGACGTGGAACGACTCCATTGCATTGGGCGGCCGAGAATGGGGGTTACTATTCACTGAAAGCATTACTGTCCGCTGGGGCAGATGTCAACAGGAAAGACGGCAGGGGCCGGACCACGCTAATGTACGCCGTCATAGTTGGTGATGACGTCAAAACCACAAAGATGCTTCTGGATTTTGGTGCGGATATAGCGTCAAAGGACGACAGTGGAACAACTGCAATCCACATCGCAGGCGCGAGAGATTGTCCCAAAGTGCTAACGTATTTTGCAGACATGGGTGGTGACATTAACGGTGACGATCAATACGGTTGTGCACCCTTTGCTTATGCTATACTTTACCAAAGCTATCAATCATTGAAGGCCCTTCTCGATCACGAAACGTTTGATTGCACTCATACTTCCATTCGCACACAAGAAAGCATACTTCATTTCGCAGTTCGATGGGGTGATCTTGCAAGTTTGAAGCTCCTTCGCTTTGCTACATTAAAGGGGGTCAATGTAGAAGAACGTGACCAGTACGGACGGACGGCCCTGCGAACCGCTCAGCTACGTAGAGACAACAATGCGAGGTGGTCGCAAGATGAGGTCCAACCACCTGATGAAGATCCAGTGAAATGGTACGCAGCGTTTGTGGAAGTTCTCACTAGCATCATTGATCCGGGAGCGGAAACTGCTTTCGTACAACAGGCCAGGGTTGAGTCGGCGGAAAGCGAGGATGCTGAGTCTACAGAGAGAGGTCAGACAGAGTCCATAGAGATTGAGGAGGACGAAATAACAAAGAGTGACGAGGAATCAGAACATTGGCAGGATGCTTCTGAGTTACCAGTACCATGAGATCAACCAAGACAGCATCCGCAGCTCAATACTCAAAGCCTGTCTGTCACTCCCTTACATTTCTGGTGTGTTAGCTTGAGAGAGCTTTGGATTGAACCCCAACAAGCTGGACTGGTATAGACGGAAATTGTTTGGATAAGACTATTTCTACGAGGGAAGGGCCTAAGTGTGTGGTATAGGTACACGGACACTCATTTGACGACGAAGATCTAAGAAGTCGGACGTTTTTGTAGGTTTATTTTGTGTTCTCATCTTCAATACACGCAATTAAACCCTTTCGACAATCTGGCCTTGATCTTTTCATTATCTCCAGTTAATGTATGGCCCCAATATACCAAAGCCTCTAACCGGGAAAGCAGGTCATTAGTAGACTGGGGTTGGAATCGCTTTTCAGATCCAGAAGCGCTATCCCCGGATGCTGGAGTACCAAAGGGTGCAAAATTCAGTGAATAACAGCCGATGGCAAAATACACCAGGTCAACTATTAGGGACCGATCTAGTATATGTATCCAGATTGTTTAGTTCCAGATATTAGTGTTACTTCGCCCAACCTTAGTTGTCAGACAAGAGTCGGGATTGAAAACAGCGAGTCTAATCATCTACTTGGACATTTTCCAGCGAAATCGAGTATCATATTCATACTTTCTGCACCTTCTGATGTTCAGTCTATATAGCCTGCGCCCCAAGTAGAGACAGTCCAGAGCTAGAGTTCAAGTCCATGTCGTTTCTCAGGTGTACAGATAGCAGATCCTGAAGTTGAGGAAATCGAAGGAGCCCTATTCTTCTTAGCCCTAAGTGATGTATCCCCAATCATCAACGGCCTCTGCACGTGATATGACTAGTGCCCGGCCTACGCGAGATACGATAAACTACCGTAGGACTCAGAACTTCCCCAAATATCTCATCACCGCATGAAAGATCAAGCCGTGATACATTCTCCACCCACCACGAATAATCAGTCAGTGTTCCATGGGCCTGAAGCCCTAAGCGTCAGGATAAGGGGTAAGTTATCTCCAGAAACCCAATATTTTCCGAGCTTATCGTGCAGCTGCCTTTGAAAAGCCGGCGATAGAACTTTCTTCATTGCGACCGAAGCCCGGCTGACTAAGCAGATTGGAGTCATAATTCCACTTGTTCCGCTCGCTTAAAGAAGCCCTAAGCCTTTGAGTCCCAATTAGGAAATAAAAGACCATAGGACGCAATGCCGGCCATGCTAGAAGATCCGCTGGCCACTACCATATATCGGACATCCGGTGCACCTCCGTATCCAACACCCCTCGCTCTATCCATCCCAGAAAGCATTACCCCCCGTCTCGTCACTCTTCGGGATCGCATAACCACTGCGACCTTGATTCCCTTTTGCCAGGCCTCGGACGTCCCACCATCTCTCCTTTCATACCTCTGCTCCCAAATCAATCTCGAAATCGAAAAAGGTGACACCTACCCTATGAACATCACCATGTCCGTAGAGACTTTTGGCAAGTACTGGTTCCAGAATTTTGGAGCCGTTATGCTGCTGGGAGACGTGAATGATGTTCAGGCGCTGGAGGGGAGGGTCGATTGGGAGAAGGCGTGTATGGGGAGCTTCTATGTAAAGCCAAATTATCCTGGGAGGAGCAGCCATGTTTGTAATGGGGGGTTTTTGGTCACGGATGCGGCGAGGAATAGGGGGGTAGGGAGGCTGATGGGGGAGGGATATTTAGAGTGGGCCCCGCAGTTGGTACGTTAGTTTTCCGTCATTGTCAAAGCGTGCAACGTTCTTTTCGTTTTCAAGAGAACGCAAGTTGGAGAGATGAGGAATATCAAATGCTTTCGAGTTCTCAATGTAGAAAATTTCCACCTAGAAATTGCGCTTCAGCTAAAACACATTCGGATTGGCTTCGATTGATCCATCTAGGGCTACACTTACTCTGTCTTCAACCTTGTTTACGAAACCAATGTCGCCTCCTGTCGCATCTGGGACGCCCTCGGCTTCAAACGCATCGGCCGCGTCAAGTCCTGCGGAAATCTACGCTCCCACCCCCACACCCTCGTCGACGCCATCATCTATGGCCGCGACCTCGGCCCTGAAGGCGAAGACTTCGTCTCCGAAGAGCGCTTTGACAAAATCAGATTCTACCTCAAGCACGCCAAATACCCCAACGGCGCGGACCGAGCAGAGAAAAGCCGGCTTAGAAGCGCGGCGACGCACTACAAGCTTGCGCCACCCGAGGAGGAGGGAGGGATGGAGAGGCTTATGCTGAAGGATAAAGAAGTGGTGGCGGATCCGCAGCGGCAGTACGAGATCGCACGGGCAGTGCACAAGGGGCAGCACGGCGGGATCAACAAGACAACGGCGACGATTGCGGAAAAATATCACTGGGTGCGCATCAAAGAAACCGTCAGTCTCGTCATCAAAAACTGCCCCGACTGCAAGGAATCCACCAAACTGCCCTCCTCCGCTTCGACCGGGGGAAGACCTACCTCTGACAATAACAACCACACATCTTCAACCACATCAACAGCATCCTCATCCTCCTCAGCGTTGGCGCAACTCCGCCGAGCCGCGCACCAAGACCCCAACAGCATGATCGAGCGCCTTGTCAACTTCGACAACCTCCAATCCCCCTCTAGCACTTCCTCCGCAACCAGCACCCACCACCGCGACTTCTCCGCCGCGCTAGACGCGCAATCCGCAGCGCCGGTAGCACATATGCATCCCCTGCACGCCTACGCCGACATGCCGCTGGACCCGCAGATCATGCAGGACCAGCACTTCGGGAGCGGCGCGGCTTTCGGGGCGCATGAGCATGGCCAGGAGGGGTTTGTCCACCACCACCACCACCACCACCACCACCACGATAACCGCGAACCTTTCCTCGAAGCCCAACCCGATCATTCCTACAACCACTGCGCACCCGCCCCCGACCACGACCCCGAACCGGGACACGAGACAGGCTACGGCGGCGACATGGCACTTGACCACGAAGAGGGAGAAACGGGAAGAAAGGCGGATACGAGGATGGCGACGGAGAGGCATGTTAGTATGGGGGATGAGCCGATGGGGTTTGTGCAGGAGGGTGTTTAGGCGAAGAGGTTGAGAGAGGGGAGGGGAGGTGTGGGTGGGAGGTGTGGATGGGAGAGATGATGGAGATGAGGGGGGTGATTTGTTTTGATTTGTTTTGATTAATTCGTCTGCTTTACTTATCTACTCTGCTTTACTTGTTTACTTGTCTGTTGGTTGTATCTACCATCTTCTCCTTTGCTACTTTACCAGCCCCATCAACTGACCAAAACCTTATCAATCTTTCCACTATTACCATCTTATTACCTCATCACCCCATCACCTCGCCATCTCTACATCTCCCTCGTCCCCACCTCCCTTCCTTTTTTTTCATTTCTCAATCCCCCAGTCATTTTATCAAGTTATCACTTTATCGCTTTATGGGCCTCAACACTTACATAGGTAGAGTCATGATTCAAGTCCTAACACCATCATTTTCGTCTTCCGATTTCTCCATCTCCCTGTCTCCCTATCTCTTCATCTACCTATCTCCCTCACCTCCCTTCCCCATCTCTTTCATACTCACCCCTGCATAACCCACAGTCAGGCTATCATCGACCTTGATACTTGCTACCTGAATGATTGGGAAGCGGGTTTAGGTCCGGGAAGGGTGAGCTGAAAGAAGGGAGGAAGGGGGGCAAGTGGAAGATTTGAGTGGGGTGGTCTAGGTAAGTGAGGCAGTGGATAGGAGAAAGAATGCGCTTATGATGAAGTGGTGTAGGTTGGTTTAGTCGGTATGGTGCTAATTGTACATGTGCTTTTGTCCGTTTGCGTATTTGGTCGATTTGTCGATTTGTCTATTTAGTATCGGACGCAGCTTGCATGATCTTACAACTCAATGCTATCATGGACTTATTTCTTCCCACTAAATGAGCGGACTCTTGAACTAATGAAGTCAAGCTATTTCTGTTCAAGGTCGGGCATGTGCAGCCACTGCTTTGCCCTGTGCCTGCCGGTATAAATGTCATTGCATTTAACGGTTTGAGCGTTGTTGACCGCAAAAATTATTGTCGTCGAGCGTGGTGGTGATGAGGATCAAATCTGCGTGTGAAATTTATAAAGATCCTTCTGTTTGCAGCCCACTTGGCGCTTGGCGCTCGGCGCTCGTTTTTGACAGAGAGTAGCCTCCAGACAAGCTGTATTGAATCAGTATTCAAAAGAGGTACTACAACAGTGTGGTAGAGTATTAAGACAGACGCATACTGTGGGAAGAGGAATTGGGGACACTCGAAAACTTTGGGCAACAATCACACCTTCTTCGACCAAGCCAGCGCCACACTCCTGGGCTTCTGCATCTGTAACGTAATAGCGGAAATGGCCGAATCGTTTACCATCTCCAGCAGCTTCTGTCTCCCATCCTCACAATTCCCTCCATCCTTCAGAACAGGACACACCCTATGCTCTCGAAATAACGTCGCCACAACGGCGACGAATTCCACCTGCGCGAACTTCTGCCCGGGACAGATACGCGGGCCGTCTGCCCAAGGGATGAATTGGCCTTGTGGAGGCTCCATGAGCCCGCCGTTGGGTGTGATCCAGCGGCTGGGCTTCCAGGTTAAAGAGTCGGGGCCCCAGAAGCGGGGATTGCAGTGGATGGCTTGGGTGTTTATGTTGATTGCTGTGCTTGGGGGAAGGAGGTGCTGGGTTGAGCCTATGACGAGGGTTTGCTCGCGAGGTCCGGTTGTTTTGGGGATGAAGACGATGGAGCCATAAAGACGGAGGGTTTCGTACTAGGAGAGTGTGAGGTCTTTGTTGCTGCTGGGGGTTTGGATGATTTACCATGATTGCGAGACATCTGTTCAAGTTTGGAAATACGGATTCGTAGCTCTGCTCGATCGGAGCATTCTTGAGCTCTTCGGCCAACCATTCTTGGCATTCTGGATTGGCAGCCAGGAGAACGATGGCAGCCGCCAACGTGTTCGCTGTTGTCTCGTGCCCAGCTAGATTATAGATAAAGATGTTCCCATAGATCTCGTCATCCGTGAGTCCAAGATTCGATTTGCGGCCACCATTCGTTTCTTTGGCTTCATCCGAAGCTTGGATGAGAGCGCTTAGCAAGTTGTTATTGCCAGACTTGCGTTTTGTGATCGAAGTGCGTTCGGTCTCGAGCATTTCTTCCATATATTGTTTGAACTCCTTCGCAGCTTGGCCAAGCTTGCGTAACTTCTTGGGGAGTATTGAAACTGTCAAAAAGTCCTTTGGAATGATAGCAAGGGTGACGACGTTGCGCAAAATCAGTGACAGTGCATCTTGATACGGCATGTGATGTTCAAGTGGAAGCTTCTGTACGCCCGCGTTGAAAGGACGTGAAATACCGAACCCAGCACTCGATAAAACATGCAGGGCCAGTCTTGCAGTGTCCTGGACGGTCTCTCGAGTGCCCTCGAGACCCTCATCTACCCATGACTGTAGCATATCTTGGCACTGTCGTGAAGCCTCGCCCCATACAAGAGAACTGATTCTTTCGTTGAAAGTAGGCGCCGTTAGCTTTCGGTGACGCTGCCAGTCTTCCCCTTCAACCTAAATTGCCACCTTAGCTAAATATCCATATAGAAATGGTCTCTGCGGCTCCTTACGGTATTCAAGCTGGGGCCGAAGACATCTAATGGCTCTGCAACCTTCTCGTCAATGAGGGTTTTACATTCTGTCGTTATTACTTACTGTACATGTCAGTAGGCTTGGTATACTCTTTCCTCTTCGATAGCACTATGTGCGCGGTATTAGGGTCGGCAACCCATAACTCGTTACCACTTGGGGTGACCAGTACGAAGACAAGGCCGAGCTCATCATGTAGAGCACACTTGTCCTGGAATGTCCATCCTATGTAAGTGCATCTTGCCCATTTGCCCAGGCCATATGGAAGCATTTGCAGAAACCTGGGGAGCACGGGGAGTAGTTTGAGTGCGAGCATCCATAGAGGATTTAGTGCGCTTAACGGGCTTATTACGATGGGCAAGGCCAGCTTGCGCGCGACCTGGTAATTGAGGAACAACGAAATCGAGGTCCACAGAATCCGCGCGATGGTAGCGGTACTGAGAAGGTACAGAAAGGCCATAGTGAAGACAGCTTGGATGATAGGAATGGCTGAAGAAGTACTGAGGTTGTGGGCAAAAAGCTCACACAGCAGCTCAGCGAGGGCAATGCGATTCCAAATCCATTGGGACTATGATCCACCACATCCTTGGTGCTGCATCGTTGGATCAAACAGTACCACAAGGCTGCCCATGCAAAGGTGATCTCATGGCACAGAGAGATGTGGTGCGGTCAATGAAGGCAAATCCTGATGGCTGAACGAGTTCGTTTCATTAGCTCGGCTACAGCGACGAGGCAACCACCCACGCCCTCCTCGCCACATCCTTACCTTTTGCCTTCTCAATGTCTGATGTCACTTACGGAATACTACTTTGAGCGTACTGTACCTCATTCACGCCGATCACAAACGGCGGTACTCAGCTTTCCGTTTGTCTTCCAAGAATGTCGGCCTGCAGGCATTCCCATCGAGCCCCACTCGATTGCAGCAAAGAGTTGACTTGCACTGCACAGAACGTCAACTTCTGTGGCGGCATCCAAGGCTACGGACACGGCAGGATACTTTCGAGGATATATACATTACCTATATTAGTCAAAAACGTGATTTCCTTTATTGCATTCTGTTATCGTCCTTCACCATCACAGAAAGGACCTCACGCTTGAATCCAAGTCTTTCGATGCGAAGTCTATCCGCGTAGCAACATGACAGCAAACAAGGCGAAAATAGATCGGACTGCTTTCCAGGTATGTTGCGCAGACCTTTGGAGTGTCGCAGCAAAATTATCCGATGGGCTAACCTCTAGCTAGGCCTTGATTGGAGTTCTTCTTGGAATAGCAATTGTCCTCGCAGCTGGTCGCACGTATATTCGAACACGTATTTTCCGCCGTATCTTCATTGACGATTGCCTATTCTTCCTCGCCACTGTCTGTCTAATCGCTGGAACTGTCATGGTCTACATCGACTGTCCTTACCTATATACCCAAGTTAGCGTCGAGTCTGGCATGCAGACTCCACCCTCGGACTTTATTCACCAATTGATCGAGGACCAGAAAACTCAAGATGCTGCCGCTGTGCTCTTGCTCGTTACGATTGTTAGCGTCAAGTTCTCCTTCTTGTTTTTCTTTCGCAGTCTTCTTCGGCGCTTGAAAAATATGATAATATGGTGGTGGTTTGTGTTTGCCGTCCACGTTCCAACCGCTGTGGTCATGATCTGCTCAAGTTTCATGAGCTGTCCCTACTTTGGTGCACGCGTCCTTGGTTAGCGAATTCTCGCGAATTTTCCTGTTGAACAGAAGCTGACATATATCTACTTAGTGACCTGTGTTACTCCTAGTGCCCTTGCCAGAGAGAACGCAGTTTTCAAAGCAGTCACTATCTTGGACATTGCAACAGATGTCTTGGGTATGGAGTTGTCCCTTACTTAATATGTATACGGCTGACTCTCCTTAGTCATTTCAATCCCCATCCTACTCCTCTGGCGCGTGCGAATCGGCCTTCGCAGAAAACTCGCACTTGGTGCCATCTTGAGCCTCAGCATCTTCATGATTATAACCAGCATCATCAAGATCAGCGCTGGCAACATCATCAACGGTCAAATCGACACCACCTGGGCCGTCTTTTGGCTACAGGCCGAAGCTGCCGTTGCTGTCATGGTCGTTTCCATAAGTGCTTTCAGAGCGCTCTTTATCATAGACGGCTCGAACGATCGCAAAGCTCCACAGCAATCCAAATCTGCTCGTCGTTGGCTGCAGAGTCGCTCGAAGACTGCTCATGACGGATTGCTCAGTATATCGACACCAACCGTATCAGGTGTAAACACGTTGATAAGACACACATCCTCTCGGTCGCACCACAGAAACCAATCAATTGAGTCTGAGGGCATCTGCTTACCAACGATTCCCCCTGGGATCCGGGTTACCCATGATATAACTACTGACCGAGTAAGAGAAAGTGTGCCTTTCTCCTATGACCCCCAAGCTGACAGCTCTAGTATGAAATGAATGGGATACACAAACCATCTTACGAGTCCTTGGTCTGACATATCCTTCGAAGTCGGCTACCTCTTCCTCATCAGCCTGATTGGGTTTCATTGAACAGTCAAATGAGGCAGCAGAGACGCATAGTTAGAACCAAAACGCCAAGTGGAAGTCTTTCCCAATTATATCTGTTCGGTCTCGAAAATATATAATGCAAGTCAATAGAAGTACACCCCCTTATCAATACATATACAGCCTCTTAAGATTGCTCAGCAAAAAACCCATGAGTACTTAATTCTACACCAAAACCAAGCGGGTACACATAATCTCAAGATTAAATTCCCTAAATCATCTCCGTTAAAGATAAACAAAAAAACAAAACATTAGCTTCAGTTTGCTTCATCAATTTGCTTCACCGCCGTGATTAGCTCCTACCCCTGACCTGACGAGCTCTGATGTCTTCACCAACTACCTCGCTGTTGTTCCTGTGACCGCAGCACTGTTCATGTAGTATCGAATATGTCCTCCTGACGGTAAAGCTCTTCTGCGATGTCATGGTTCTATCGGCAGCGAATTGCTAATTATGTCTGATGCTAGAAGAGAGGAGAAGAAATGTATGTGTATCGATAGGGGGTTGTATACAATATGTATCGAAAAGGGGGGCGTAGGTTTATTGGCCCCTAAAGAACAGGCATTCCGACCAACCGAGTTGTGAAAGAATGTGTCACAAGCAGGAAAGTGAACTGGTGACATGGATTGATCTCGCCGTCGCTTTGTTCTGATATTCGACCCGCGCAGATTCTCGACTATTCGATCTCGGTTCCCTTGTCTTTCTACTGTCTCTTCTTCTTCCATCTATGCATGTGACTGCAATCTAAAGTCGACTCATCGTGACAATATATACAACTCAACAAGAACGAAATAATGCAAATGCTTGTAGTATAACATGACAAGAAGATAGATCGTTTTACAAACTAGTGCTTCTGATTGTATGTTTTCGAAAACTCTCTTTGGCGAGAAACTAGTTCATCATACTCTCAGGTTCAACCGCAACACACGTGCGCCTAGAAAAGTTACAAAAAGGCACATGGAACGAACCAATCTTACTATCCTCTATCCTGAGAGCTAGCCTGGGTATCAGTAGTTTTTTACTGAACCTCCACTCCTAGTAAACCCCCCGACTCCCCATTCCCCTTAACCCACCTTCACCAAACCAATGCATCCCCGCCCCGCCTGCTAGAACATCCGCATCTAAACATCCGTCAAGGCGTCAGCACCACCGGGTTGCAGAACAAACAAACGCTTAGCTCACCCTGTACACCATTGTCCAGGCTTCGTAAGAGAGAAGTCAGGAGGAAGTGCATCCCAAGGATGACACCAAGGCCGTAAAGGCAGACTCTGACGCTGCTGAAGACACAGCGACATCTCACGCAGGCTCGGGATCGATATGGCGCCATTAGCAAGTAGCGTGCTCCCAGGGAGGCGAGATCAGATTGAGCCACGATTGATCACCACCGTCTGGATCTTACATATTCCAGCTCCCCTTGTCGTCCTTGTTTTGCGGTTGGCATCGTCTAAAGAACTGTATTAACTCAAGCGGTCGATAATACTTTTGTGCCTCCGAATGTGCTTCCTTGAGATCGAACCGTAACTATTTGCAACGAAATAGCAAGACTACCAGGTGTTTTTGAAGACAGCCGGTATTTACGCTCTTCATGTCGACCGATTGTTTCTTGTACGATGGTAGATCATCCAATCATCAACAGACGGAACACAGCTTTGACGACACTGCTTCTCTAAGTTCTAGTGTACCTTTCCGCAGAAATCACCTCTTCAAGGATTGGGTCAACCTTTCCCTAAAACTTGATCGACCTCTTCTCCTGCTATTACGCCGTGGGGTTTAGGATGGCGGTATGTAACGTGGTTGCCCTACATTTAATGCGTTATAATAGCCTGTCTGTAGGCGAAGCTTGGCCGAGAAGTTCTCCATGGAGATGAAAAGCATCCATTACCTGTTAGTATTCGGAATAATGATCTGTTCTATTGTCGGATACCAAGGCCGATTTCACGTCTTGCCGGGATACCAAGGATCGCCACTGTGCACAGGCCACATAAAACTATCACTATGTGTATCGAGTTCCGGACGAAGAGACTGTTGAGTAGGTGGAAGATTACCCACTGGAAATTCCACTTTCTCGGGATATGTTGCCCAGGAAAACGAATTGGAGAATACTGGTGATTTAGAGAGGCGCTCGACAGAAGGAACAAGTGTTGATGTTCTCTGGACCGTAGGAGTACGAATATTGTCTGAAGTGGCGGACGGTTTTCGAGGAAGAAATGCCGCCAGCCTCTCTGGAGAACTTAGAAGAACGGGGGAGCCAACGAAAGTCGCTGACTGTGAGAATCGACCAAGTGATGGAACATCTCTTGGGGTTGTGCAAACAGAAGATTTCCGGGTTTCACATGATGCAATAGATGATGGCCGAGAGGGAACAAGGGTAGCCGTCTTCTCAGTAGCAACAACGTGGTTAGGTTTGTGGCTTAGGAATTCCGCGTTACCTGAAACTTTCCGGTATTGCTTTTCGTCCTTGTCACGTAGTTTAAGCGCTACTTCGAGGTCATTGTTGAACTTTTCTCTGTCTGGCACGGACGGGAATTCCAGATTGAGAAATTTGCAAGTCAGATGCTCTATCTTACTGCCGTCTTTGAACATTGGATGTTGGGGCCGACCCAGGATCGAAAGATCCCAAGTCTCTAGTTGGTCCATTTTAACGGAGAATTTCTGGACAACGAATGTTTCAGGTGAGTCCCCAGAGACTCGGTTTTCTATTACAGATCGGCGGCAAGATGAGGGAGCCTTTTTGCACCGACACGATGTGTCCACCACTCGAAGTCCTCGCTGCACTAAGCGTGTTGTTAGCATGAAGAAAAGCAAAAGTAACTGTCATATGACTTACGTTCGAGAGACAGCAAAGTATATTTTCCCTCTAATTTAGTGAATAAAACCATTCTCGGTAGGTGAGGCTTCACAGCCGCAATCACACCGTTACCGTTACTGTTCTCAGCAACAGACACAATAGAGCTATCGCAGCGTTGCGTAATCTTTGCCACCGTGGCGTTTGTAGTATTGGTCCGTTGGGAATTACCAGATAGAGATGAGGAAGATGAAGTCGACAGCCGTGAAGGTTCTAGCGATTGTGCTTGCATGCAAGGCAAGGGTTTCCAGAGCCAAAGTTGTAGCCTAGCAGTTCCCTCTAAGACTTTAGAGCCAATCCGGAGCTGTTGCTTATTGAGTGCCCACGTGGCTCTCGGCATATCGTGTACCACTTGGTACCCTAAGTATGCGCGTTGAAAACCGAAGATATCTGATTCCGATCGGAAATCGAGAATTGTCCCCCCTGTTCCATTCCCGCTACATATCTCCACACTCAAGGTCGGAGTCGATGTGGGTATTGCGTACCATGGTATGAACCGGTCCACGTGAGTATTGACCTTTTCACTCTCTGGCTGAGCTATGCCGGAATCATCCTCCACAGCATTGCGCACTAGTCGCAACGTCGTCGCACTTCTGCGGAAGACGAGCAGATCATGCTTCTGAATCCCAGCAGGCGCTGATAAAGAGATCTCGAGGATTTTTTCCTCCTGACCGCTTTGATCTATCAGACGCTTAGACGTGCTCTCAACTTCCGCCGGCCATATAAGGAACAAGGCCGAGTTCAACTTTGCCAGTTCATTGTCCCCGAACACGACAAGGTCTTGCCGGAGGTACTGCTTAGAAATGCGCTGTTCTACTTGTCCAATTATTCTGGTGTATAGCGAACCAGGTCGTGCCTCCCGATACGGCATGCTCCGTTTCAATGTTTCCAGTATCCATTGTGCCTTGAGTAGTTCCAGATATTGCTCGATTGTTTGCTCGCCAGTTTCGCGGTCGATGAATTGTACCGTGCTCTGTCGGAAATGCCGATAGAGAGCGTCGAACCCCTCTTTCAACGGGAAATGCGTAATATCGGTGTAGACTGGAGGGGGGTTTTTCGCCAACGCACTACAGAACCTAGCAGCTAGCCATTCCGGTATTTCCCTAAAGACAAGCTCTTGCTGCGGTATCAGGTGTTGCTTCATGAGCCACAATATTTCGGCCACATCACCAGCTATATTGGTTGCTAGTCTGAGCTGTACAGGCTCGATGACAAGGTATATTTTCTGGGTATGGAATTGGATCCTTGCCCTGAGATCGTCCACCTTTTTCTGTGTCGAGGCGGCCCACACCACGTTTTGAATGAAACCAGCTCGGTCCCGTTGGAGGGATACATGACGGACCAATATTTCGCGACATTCCGCGAGCGTCGCGGTGAAGTCCCCAATCAGCTCCTGTGATTCGCGTTGGAGAGGGTTTTGTCTTGGGTTGGTATCTGTAGAATCGAAGTCCAGGTCCTCACTTTGGTCGAGGGCCTGTTGCAAGGCATCACGAAGTTGCCGAAGCCTCTCATCAAGGCGGCGGACGTCTTTACTGAATTGTAAATATTTCGTGTCTAGAACACGCGTAGAAGTCAGTCAGGATGTCGGTAAAGTTGGTCTAAGATCTGCAGTGGGTAAGGGTTAGAGTAGGCCGAGTGCGCTTACCGGCGGAACCATTCTTGTCAAAGCAATGGTCGTAGATCCACTGGCAGAGCTGTATGCCAACTGCGATGTCGGATGGAGCAAAGCCAAACGACATCCTGCAACTTCGTTCACCAGTTCACCACTTGATGGAGATGAGACTGAGGGCCTTCCAGGCTTTGTAGCCACGTGGAAGAAGGAAGGAAGGAGCAAGTGCTGTGGAGGGTCCATCGACATTGCTGGATAGGGCCACCGGGTTTCGGGCTTATCGCATTTCTCGACAGTGTCATAGGTACCTACCCTCGGCGCTGCAGATATGCAGATATTGGCTTGGCTGGACCGTCACATCAGTCATAACAGTAAAGGTACTGTAGCCTGTCGTACTGTCAGAGTGTCAGTCTGCCACACGATCAAATCGAACTCTTGGCATCCTGCTACTTACGAATCATCTTCCACAGCCTCACAGTCTCATGCATGCGAAATGCTCGAGATGGCGCCTTCCAAAGACACGAGAATGGTGCATCTGCGCCTTGGCAATACCGACGGCAGCCCCTTCTCGCTTACATAGGGCTACTAGAGTCATGCCAAGGTTCAAGCTTGATCTCCCCATCATTGCTAGCCTTGTCATCAACGCCTACTAAGCATTCAATACGTAGTGAGTCCGCCCGAGTCGAGAGCTTCGATAGAATCATCAGGCTCAGCAGAACGCCACGCCACGCCAGCCAATGCGCGAAAAGATATCGGCGTCTCCCGCAAGGCTGCGAAGACGCTCAGGCTTTCCGCAGCTTTCTGGAGTAATGTACAAAGCCTCTGTCGCGCGCCGTCGTCGTTCTCGTGTATATTTGCTCCATAGAAGAATACGCAATGGCATCTTTTGATCAGGCAGATTATGACCGCGCGGTCGATGATTTGGATGAGAGCTCTCAACGAATTGACGTAGCCCCCACCGCTCCACAACGCCTAGGGCGCTTTACTGTCGTCTGTCTCGTTCTGAATCGTACCATAGGCTCTGGGATATTTGTCTCCCCAGCCAAAATTCTGAAGGGGACAGGATCAGTAGGAGCTTCGTTGCTACTCTGGGCTTTCGGGGGTCTAGTCGCAACATGTGGGCTGCTTGTCTGGCTCGAACTTGGTCTTTCTATCCCTGTGCGGTTGATCCCAGGTACTGGCGAGCTGAAAAGCGTACCTAGGAGTGGAGGAGAGAAAAATTATGTAAGTCTTGTTCCTCTTGTCGTTGTGGGATTTCGAAAACCAGTAAAAAAGCCATGCCAGGCCAAATATAACGACTAAGTGGCAGTTCCGATATGGAAATTTGAATTCGATGATTTCCCAGTGTCTCCTAGCTTGATCGTCTCCTCGCACAGGCGCAATGCTTATATCACTTCAAGAAAACAACCAGTCTATCATTCAATTTGGATATCTACGAATACGAAATATTGTTTACTGATTTCTGCACCCCTTTGTGTGCCATTTGAAATCATCATGCTGACTATTCGAAGCTTGAATATATATTTCCAAGGCCGAAGTTCCTAGTCACCTGCATGTATGGCGTTGTCTTCATACTACTGGGCAATCTATCAGGCAATGCCATTGCGTTCGGAGAATACGTCATGGTCGCAGCAAATCACCCGAGTGCTTCCCGAGCCGATGTCATTGGTCTCGCGATAGCAGCACTGAGCGTAGCGATACTCCTCCATGTCTGCTCTCGGAGAGGTGGCATCATCATCAACAATCTCTTCACGATTGTGAAGGTTTTAATCCTTATAGCCATTATCGTCATGGGCTTTATCAAGGCCAGTGGCCACAAACTTGGCGGAGCAGACAAATCTACCGACAACTTTGACCCGAAAAAGTCATTTCACAACAATCAACGTGACGTAGGGAATTACAGCGATAGCTTCCTATATATAATCTACGCTTATTCTGGATTTGAGCAACCCTTTTACGTACTCAGCGAGGTATCTCGACCACGGAAAGTATTTCCAAAATACACTTTGATTGCTATGGCTATCGCCACGACTCTTTTCATTCTGGTGAACATTGCCTATCTATGCGCCGTGCCGAAAGATATACAGCTTGATAGCACGCAAGACATGGCCACCCTGTTCTTCGCACAAATGTTCGGCCACAAAGGTGCCCAGCGAGTCATGGCTGCTCTCATTGCCTTTTCGATTTTGGGTAATATCGTGGTCATGACGTTCACCGCATCGAGAGTCAAACAGGAAATCGCCAAGGAAGGTGTTCTCCCGTTCTCTCTGTTCTTCGCGACCGGCCACACAACACCATGGGCGTGGCTCAAAGCGAAATGGCACGCTGGCAGGAATCCTAACGTGATACATAGTCAAGACGTGGACGATCATCTGGAGCAAACTCCCATGGCTGCATTAGGCCTTCATTGGCTCTCATCCGTTCTCTTGATTGCCTTTACGTCAATGCTCGATCCAACAACCTCCTACTCGGTTCTCGTCTCCCTCTACAGCTACGTTGTCATCGTTCTCAACGGCTTCGTCGTCTCGGGCGGTCTCATCTACCTTCATTTAAACAAATCAAGATCCTGGTCGTCGCAAGCCAGCTTCAAGCCCTGGGTTAAACCTCTGCACGCCGTTATCTACTTTGTAGTCTGTGGTTTCCTTCTGTTCGCCGCCTTCGCGAAACCATCTGACGGCACACCCTACTCCTATTCTGTGAGCCATATTCAATGGTTCATCGTGCCTGCAATTGGGCTCTCCGCCTTGGCTTGGGGATCGATTTGGTATTTGGGCCTGAAGTTGGTGATGTTGCAGAAACGGAAACAGTTGGTTGTAACACGCTTTCCGTTTATTGTGCAGGATGAGGAGGATCCGGGGCAATGGGTGCAGAAGTCGGAGTTGGTGGATCATGAGTGGCATACCCGGGTTCCTACGTTGAAGCCGAGTCTTGATGGGCATGAAATGACGTAAGGTCGAGGTTCATGTAAACTTATTGATATGTCTCTTGTAGATGTAGTAATTCATATCACTTTCTGTTGTACTTCCAACTACTAAAGTTCCGCATGCAGCATTGTTCATTTATGAAAACCAAGCTAAATACATTGCAAACTCGTCAATCTGTTTACTTCTTCACAACCAATCTTACCTTCTTGAACCAATGTCTTAATGTCAGTCTGAACAAGTTCGTCATTCATTCGAATATATCAATATAGAGCGAAAAGCTAGGAAACTCCAACTGAACTCCACATGGATAGCAAAGTGGACACATAGACTTCTTGTTCCCTTCAAGTAGTATTGTCATTTAGCCAAGGCCAATTACAAAGCTTGTACCGTTAGTAGGACTGGGCATAAGAACATATGAAACTGGGTTGATATTGCCGTTCTGGTTCCCAAACTGTCTCTGAGCCTGATAATTGACGTGGTGGTTATCGGTTGTTGTTTGATGATACCTTATGCATACCTTTATATATCGATTCGGTAATACAACTCAGCCAATGAAGACCGTTACAAGAAGAAAGTTTCAAGCACGCATCTTTAGCAGCTTTTGAACCGCTTCGAATGAACACAACATGATAGATACTGCATCATAAGCTTGTGTCATATCGTACCTCAAGGTAGTTTAAGAATCAAAGACACGGTGATATGGCGGGGTGAAGCGAGACGCCTGACGGCAATCGCACAGCGCTAAGTTTGTGCCCCTCGATCGATCAATCACTTTGTTGTTCGAGCAAGAGTCACTTCGACTCATTCAATGCAAGATAACCCCCTTGTGACCCCTTCTTATAAGGCTCCTCTTCCTCGGGCTGGGCCTTCGTGATTCTTCTCATTTTATGCTTAGAATTGCAATTTGATCTCGAAGAACAGGTCTATACCACGTCCACCGGGTTCGAAAACCGCAAACATGGCACCAGGAGGCAGAGGACGAGGGGGCAAATTTAGCAAGCCGACAAGAGGAGGTTTGATTAGGGTATCTGCTAGCTAGAAGGAGTAATTGCTGACTTTTTGCCATAGGTGGTAAGAAGTTTAGCAAGAACCTCACGCCTCTAGACGCAGATGGTAATCCCGTTGGCATGTGGGGGGTAATCAGCCATTCGTATCACACATTGTGGCAAAGCTCACAAAAAAACATAGGAACCCCGAGATGCAGCAGAGAAACCTTCATCTTCAGAAGAAGAAGACTCCTCTGAAGAATCCTCCGAAGAAGACCCCGACAAACCCCCCATGACACGTGAACAGCGTCGTGCCGCTGCCAAAGCCAAGAAGGATGCCGCCATCAAGCGCAAAGCCCAAAAGGCAATCAAATCCGGCGACCTCCCATCCTCCGAGTCCGAGGAGGAGGAAGAAGAAGAAGAATCCGACACCGCGCCTGCGAACCCAAACCACACTGCTAAATCCCGTACACAAGCTTCCGCTGCCCCCATCAACCCCGCCGATGCCCCTACTGCAGGCAGCAAGTCTTCAAAATCGACGCCACTATCACAGCTATCAAGGCGTGAGCGCGAGGCGTTACAGGCACAACAGGCAAAGGAGCGGTACCAGAAGCTGCATGCAGAGGGGAAAACGGATGAGGCAAAAGCTGATCTCGCTAGACTCTCGCTGATACGGGAGAAGAGAGAGCAGGAAGCAGCAAGGAAGAAAGCAGAGAAGGAAGAAAAGGAGGAGGCGGAGAAGGCAAGAGTCGCTGAGGCGGACGAGAAGGAGCGGAAGAAGAAGGAGGCTGCGATGGGTAGTGGGCCAGCGAAAGGTGGGAAGAAGAAGGCTTGATAGCAAGCAGGACTATTCCGCAGGTGATAAATAGCATTTACGAAGGCATGTTATGTTGGTTTCTCATGCGAATACATGCATTTTAGCTTCTGTTGTCACACTTGTGGCATGTCAAAGCGCAAAGAGGTGTCTTGGTGCTTCTACATCATCAATGAAGAATGAGGCCTTCATCAGTTAGGAATAGTAGACCCAGCAACTTCTATGAGTAGTGAAGTTATCTTCTGTAGTCCTTCAATCAAAGACATCAATATCCAGTCGCTACATCCTATGCTCCCAAACAACAAATACACCATAACAACAGCCCCCCCATCAGCTCTCCAACCTTCCCCCTACCCACACTACCCCTTCATCCCCCTCCGAATCTCCCACCCACTTCATCCCCACATTCCCCATGAGCCCCCAACCCCTCCCCGCAAACCCACACTACAATGTCCCGTCAAACTAAAAGTTCCCCAACTCCACCACGTTTTCAGGAGCGAGAATATGAGGTTGTCAACGCTCTTTGCATTCTTCTTCCCTTCACTTTCCCCTCCATCTACCCATTGTTTGCGTCAGAGCGGGGATGTAGTCGGAGTGAATATGAAGGGGGTACGTTTTATGATGGGGGGAGGAAAGGGAAGAAAGGTGGAATTGGGATTTTTGTGGGGTGAGGGAGGGCGGGCGCTAGTGGGGGCAGGGGAGCGCTAGGGTTGATTTGGAAGTGTGTTAGTGCGCGAATTGGAACTTCAGATGGGTGAGCTGCAACTCCTTTTATTGTCTTCTTGGAAGCTACCAGACATGGCGAACTATCAAGCCGCATTGGATTCTTTGCCAATCGAACTTCTGGACCAGGTAATTGCCTTGCTAAGCAAAGCAGAAATAAAAGCTCTCCGCTTTACATGCCGCCAGCTGCATATCGTAGCATCCAAGAAGATGTTTAAAACGCTGACAATTTCCACCAACCAAGAGTCCTTTGTTCAGCTTTTGAATGTTGCCGGCTCTGGATTTTGGAGCGCTCAAGTACGACACGTTCACTGGGTGCTGCTAAATTCCTCGGACGATACCGTGGGCAGAATGCAATGTATACGCTTCAAGGAGATCGAGTCCTTTGGCTCTTGGACGGCATCTCTGAAGCCATTCGGGGGTATAAATGGCAAGCCAAGCTATTATGCATTGGATCTGCAGTGCCAGCTGATGAGACGGATACCGAACGTTCAAACTATCCGGTTCTGGTGCGCCACGACCGGTCAGCGGAGTGGAATAGAGCCTGGGGAAAAGAACCGAGTCAGAAGCAATTTCGTAAAGAGAAGTCATTTTAAAAATCCGACGCCCTACCTTGATCCCAATGCAGATGATATATTCTCCATCCTGCACCATTCCAAGCTTCAGCCTAGACTCATCCACACAATTATCGCCACGATGCATCTAAGGTACGCACTGGATGGTGACCTCGAACGTCTAGTCATCATACCTATTACCCTCGACCGGACAAGGAGGTTTCCGGAGACTTATCGCGGCCATGCAAATGAAGAAGAACTGGACTACATCACCCACAAAATGGGCTGCATTTGGTCTCTTGCCCATAGCGGTATCACCACCCTCAAAAGCCTAGATATCTTTAGTGAACATGGGTTTTCTGAAGACATGAAAACGTCCCTTCTTAGCATGCCAAATCGTAAGTTCTACGTGGCGGCCCGAGGCCGTTAGCAAAGAAGGACACTTAGACAGTGATGGTCTTTACAGTTAGCCAAGTGAAGGTGGAAACATATATGACTTGCACGGAATGAGTTAGGCTCAGAGTATCGTGGAATCTGAGATAGCTCATCAGGCACAGGTGAGTAAGATTTCGACGTGGGATAACGCAGGCTAAATTTGGAGAGATCAGGGATACAGGTGACTTTGATCGTCAAATCGAGCGATATTGACAAACAACTGGATCAAGGCCTTACTGCCAAAGATGGATCAGAACGTGAACATGGACAATAATTCCAAGGATCAGGATCTTGCAAGGCTGGTGAGGCAGTACAGTATATTTTTGGAAGGGACATTCGCTCATCTTTCTATGTATGCAGTACCCGAAAGGACGCTAGAATCTCGGCCTTCTTTTCCGTCCTCAAAGCCCATGCAGTCAACAATTTAATGCTCAGTTGCACTTCAGCACATCTTTTCCAAGTCTACAGCCCACCAAGTCGCTGTTTGCCCCTGGTCTAGCCCCTAAGCGCTGATTCCTCTAACGGCTATGTCAAATCCATGGTCCACCCAAACCCTCTCGTACTTCTTTTCCACGATCTTAGTCTAAGCCCCAAAGCTCGTTTGAAGTCGCCAAAGGGCTAAGCAGCGCTACGGGAGGGTGTGGATTGGAGCTATATGGGACCCACGTCGCATCCCAAAGAAGACGCGGTCTAGGACCTCGAAACGGATCCGAAACGCTCGTATCCATGATGCTAAATTTCTTGGAGACGCGAGAGTGTGGGTGTTACCTGGTAAGCACGTATTGGCCAATTGCTATCAACCGACCAATTCCGTCTTCTAAGCTGTTCTTACAGCACATTGCTGAATCTCAATGAAAGGCTCATGGGCCGTGAGTCTGCTGTGATATCAAATTTCGAATTGAAGCTACAAGGGAGACAAATGCTTATCTTGCAATCACTAAATAAAGGATACTTCTCGCAGCACTCAACAAAAGGCAACCTGATGCCAACCCCGCAATCCCACCTCTACCGCCCAGTAATAGTAGACTCCGTCGACGCCAAGACCGTTAAAGAATGCTCGAAGACAAAGCCAAGCTCGCGGGCTCTCCACGGAGCCGTACAGACGCTGCATCGCAACAAGTTTTAAACGATGATGGGTTTCTAGCCATTCCAGATTTCTACAGTGGATGTGGAAACCTGTGCGAGTGATAGGGAATGGACGAGGTCGGTTTCCATGAACAAGAGACAGCGCCTAGGCGAGAGTGACGATTTTTCCACATGGCGTTTCTAACATGTGGTTGCGCTATGGAATGGATGCGGCTTATCACGGTGGTCCGTGAAAATCTTAGATGTTTAAGTCTGGTCTCTTGGTGAGCAGGAATAGTTTATGACAGTATTACCTTTCCAGATGAGGTTTTTCGCCACATTCGTCGCCAGTACTGATATAGTTTCTTGTCTTTGCGTAGCACGTTCCTCGAACTGCTTTCGTTTTTTCCGCTTCGTATTCTGTTCAGATGAGTTCTTGAGCACTGTTGCTTTTTTGCATCGACTTTTACTTTTTCATCGTATGTCTACACCGGTGTTATTCTTGTTTCTATATATCTCTTTCACATCGATTCTGTGCTGCTGTTCAGCATCTTTTTCGTTCTTCGATATCGCTTCTCCACATCGCCTCTCCCCATCCTTCCCCTCCCACATCATCCCCTTTCCATACCGTTCCTTCTCCCAACCATCCCCCCTCAAAATCCCCTCGATCCCGAACCTCACGATTCCGGTCAAGCTCGATTCTACACCCATCAGCACCGAACACCCACTGTCTCTCCGTCCCAATCCCCTCGTCCTTGCTTTCGTCAACCAGCAACTGTATGCTCGACTACGCCTTGTGACAGCCTCACAATCGAATAAGAAAACCTGCGAAGTCTTCGCCAAGAACATGCTTCGGGCCCCCTATTGAACCAGGGAATGAAGCCTAGCTGCACGCAAATCGAGATACTCGTCAAAAGCCCGCTCAGAAGCCCGTCAACAGCAGGTCAACGCAAGTCGAAATACTCGTTAATAAAACCCGTCAAAAGCAGGTCATAGACATATAGGAAGTATATAGAAAGCCTGTCTAATGCAGATATTGTTATTATTACCTATCTTAGTCTGAACAGTATCTTAAGACAGAGACAATATCATAAGCATACTTCCGTCTTGATCATCTTAAGAGTTAACTTGAAATTTGATAGCTTACCGGTTGCCATACTTACGGTACGCTGGACAGCAAGCGTAAACTGGTGCTTGAACGGGGCCTCAGCATTTCACCGAAAAGCAGTTTCGATATTTCACAACAATTGCGAACTTATAATAGAATTTCTTTGAGGTTGACATTTTGCGCTGATGCTAATTGAACCTAAGACCTCCCGGTTTTTCAAGTAGGTCACGTGATTTCTACATTTCTGGACTAAATTTTTTAGCTTCTCCTTGATTGAGCGTGTCATCCTTAGTGCAGGGGCCATGCTAATCTTCTCTGTATCGTTTCAAATTGACCAAATGCCCGAAGGCAAAATTTAGAACGCTTATTTGTAATATAAACTTTTTTCATCTTTTTGGACATTAAGTTCCTTACATTTCTGATGGAATGAGATGTTTAATACGATAGCTACGTTCAATTAGTATTACCCATAAATTTGTTGTGATGATGCTAGTTTCACGCCGATCTTTGAACGCCCAGCAATAGTTTAGTCAAAAATGTGCAGACACTTTTAGGCCTTCTTGATTTACGTCCGACGTGATGTGCCCCATATCCTAACCTTCTGCACCCTGAAATGGGTTTCACCTTCAATTCCACTCGCAACCCACTGTTTTATGTATTATTAACACTTCCCTTGAATACGCCCACTCCTCATTTTTCGCTCCCTACAGCAACCAACTACGCTCTTGTTTCAAGAAATTCATGCGCGCAGTAAGCATATCATCCATCCAGCACCGATAAATTACACCATCCATCACCGTTTCTCATTAGAAGGGTTATTCCGCAAAGCTACGAATCAGATATCGAACAAACTCAAAAAAGTTTCAGTTGAATGGGGCGAGGATTTAATAGGTACTGTATGTCATCTATAAACCTACCTAAGATCCCATCCCAGCATTTTTCACATTACCATTACCATCTCCCATAGATGCTTCGCTACAAATGCCCACTTTTAATCCTTCACACCCCATTACTACCGGCTTGCTCTTCTAGCTTCTTGTAAATGCGTCAAAACCCTTGTAGAACGCCCGTGGGAATGCAATCAAAAAGGAAAAAAAGAAAACGCCGCGCATAATGCAAGTTTTCACCCTCCGTCACAAATCAGAAATCCATCCCCGTCCGTGTCTGCACCCCCGGGCTCTCAGGCGCACTATACCCCCTCCTCCTCCCTCCATCCCTACCCACCACCCCCGCCCCATCCATCGGCATCAAATCCACATCCGGATACGGCGCCCTGCCTCTATACACCCCCCTCGCCCAATCCTCCGACCGTCGCATGCGCAGTCTCTGATCTTCGACCTCGTTCATGTGATCCCTCAGCGCCGCATCCTCCCTATCACGGCGCAGACGCTGCTCGTGCTCCCAGGTGCGTCGGCGGGCTTCCTCGACACTGATGGGGGAGTGGGAGCCGAACTGGACGATTTCGCGGGCGTAGTGGGCGACACCGCTGGCGGGGATGATACCGAGGGCGTTGCCGGAATCGAGGGCCAGACCGGGGCCGGAGCTGGTGCGGGAGAGGGCGGTGTTGACTGGGGGCGAGGCAATGGGAGAGGTCCAGCTGCCGGCGCTGGAGAGGCGGTCGGTGGAAGTGTGGGGCAAGACGTTTTCGAGAACGGCGGGGAAGGCTTGGGTGGAGGATTTGGGGGATTTGCGGAGGGGGCGGCCATCGGGGAGGCGGTTGGGGGGTGGGGAGCCGAGGGAGGTGACGTTCCAGGGAAAGGAGACTTGGGAGGGGTAACGGACGGGTTCAGTTTCGGCTGCGGAGGCATGGGATTGACGGGAGCCTTCGCGGGAAATGGGTTGAGAGGAGTAACCGGCTGGTATGATAGCAGGGTAAAGTGGTACCTGTTGAAGAGGGCTGATGGGGATACTCCGAGGTGATGGCGTATGGTGTAGTGATGGAGGTGATGGGTAGACATGTGGTTGTTCGCCGTGTAAATCGGGAAGAATACGTCTCGTTGTGGTTATAGTAACAGCTTCATCAAGTGGAAGCGGTGCTGGGTTCACCCCAATGATAGGCGGTGGGACATAAGTAAAGGTTTCGTTTATATATCTCGGTTGTGAAGCCTCCGAAACGTCCGAACCGGGGCCAGTAACATATTGTAAGCCAGAAGATGGGGAGCGTACGGTGTTTCCTAGGGGGCTGGCGTACCCTGAAGATGGAGAAGAGAAATGAGCACTAATATTCGGGTCGGAGTGAGTTTTGTGGCCGGGAACGTAGTCAGCGGCCCGAGGTGAATGCTGCGCATTGCCTGCCCTTACACTATCAGGAGATCTACCACGTTCTCTATGTAGAGACGCCGTTGGAGAGTTCGTCTGTCGTGTCAATGGTAATTTTCCATTAGCCACTACTAAAGGATGGGCCGAAGATGGTCGCTGAAATTGTCCAGCAGCGACACCAGCATAAGTGGGTATAGGCTTTGTGGTACGACCTGGACTTAGCCGCCGCCAGAAGCTCTCTCCATCTCGTGATGGTGGCGGGCTGCGGTGCTGCACCTCCGACAACGACGTGAAAGCGTTAGGAGGCTTTGACGAATCCTTTGATCCTTGTACAGCCCAAGAGACCGAGCCAGTAGCAAAATCCCTATTGATCTTAGCTCTTGCCGGAGTAGATCGGAAGCTCCCAAGATCACGGCGACTACCCGGCCTTCTCCCCTTCCTATTAGAAGCTACGACTTGCCAGCCTTCACCTTGACTCTCTAGAGTTGGAGCACGGGGACGTGTAGTAGCATCAGACCAATTCTTCTGCATCGGATATGACGCCAACCCTTCTCTATCACTGTCGTAGCCATCGTCAGGAATGGAGGCCGGATAGCGGGGTGTAGGACTATTCTCAACGATTCTTGGCTCGTATCGAGGCGAACTTGTGCCGTAGCTCGCTGGAGAGTCGATCGAAGACTTGCTATGATCCATACCCCAGGTATTCTCATTTGGCATCTGCAGTGGGTATGGTGGATGATCAGGCGTTCGTGCCTCTGACTCTGCCGATTCCGAAGAGCTGCTCGTTCTATCGAAGATTGAGATTTGGAAAACCCCTCTCCCTACACTTTCTTGAGACGAGCCTGGTTCTCGGAGTTGAATTTCTGTGGCAATTGATGCTAGTACCGGTTCGAGCTTTGCACGAATGCCCTCCAGCGGCTGAAATTTTGATTCATAGGCCATAGAATTCTCCCACAACCTCTTGCCATGAATTTGGTACTCTCGATAATCAGAAACACGACCAGGCTCTGGCTTTTGCTTGATTCTCTTGTCTGCTTGATCGTATGAATAGGCGAACAATCCAACAGCATAGCCCAGCCATTTTGGGAAAACTCTCTTGCCATTTAAAGAATCGCAACAAAACTTCTGGACCACGCTGTGTATCTTCAACATGTCAATGGGCTCTGGTTCAACCAAACTATCACGGCTGGAGGACATTGAATTTTTGTCATCCGGCTCGTTTCTTTCGATGAGGGCATACCTCATTAAGACCTTGAAAGTCACGTTCATATCAGGCTTTCCTCCGTTCTCCCGCGACTTCACCTCAATGTCGTCGCCTCGAAGTGACCTAAGCCCAAGATGAACCATCTCCACAGGGACATGTTGCCCAAAGAATGATAAAAGGTTGATGAAATTCCATGCCTCAGTATGGCCCAAGGCCAACAAATCATCAAGAATGCTGTTGTACGTGGTTCCCATCTTGGAATCTGTCGAAAAGGACTTTATGTTGACTTTTGTGAGAGGCTCATGGGTATCTGCCAGACGATGACAAAGTGCATCAATGGCAAGTGGCAAGCCTCCAACCTTTCTAACCCATTCAGTCGCACTTTTGATATCCGCCTCGGTTGGCTTCTTCATGTGTAATTCGTCGAAAAGTAGCTTTCGTGCGTCTTCTTCCTTGAGAGGTGGAACTTTTATCGGATAGGGTCTCAAGAGCCGTTGTTTCGACTCAAGATTCTTGGCTCTTGAGACGTAGATTATGCTGGAATTCCGACTGTCCGGAACGAATCGTGTGAGCTCCGTTGCATCTCCATCTTTTTCAATAACGATACCGTCAAAAACTATCAGCCATTCCTGTCTTGACTCAAACCAAGACTTCACAATGTCAACAAACTCGTCTCCAGTGGCTTTTGTGTACAACTCAGGAGCATCCCTTGCTACAACCTTGGTGTAAATGTTCCAGAACGCTTGGTACCTCTCCTCTCTTAGTTTTGCGATGATCCAGAAGACACCACCACTAAACTTTTTGCGATTCTTGTTAACATATTGACGAGCTAGGTGTGACTTTCCGCCACCTGGCTGACCATGGATCAGGACGCAGGCTGAGCCATCTTGCCGCCGTTTGTCAAAAAGGTGGCAATCTACCTGCTGTAGCTCCTTCTCCATACCTACAAAGTAGGTATTCGCGCGGAAACCAGGAGGGACAATGAAATACGGTTCTGTAGGCTTTGTAGGAGATTCAGTGTTCATGCCATCATCCCTCGTTTCTGGTTTCGGAGGTAAAGGGAAATCTTTTGAGAGATTGATTGTGGAGTTACCTACAGAAAATATAGCAAATCAGCAAATCTGAGTTGCAGCTATATCATACATAAGACTGCTCGTAATGCGTAATCCATGAGATATTTCTGACGACAGCTCAAGATGAAGTGGATTCAGCGCGTCATTTCCACCTTGTCATCAACCTCCTCGACTTCATAATCCGCTTCAAACAAAGACCGAGACTCTGACGGATCATCTGGAGAAGGAAGTGCCCTCATCTTACCGGCTGATGTACTGGCTGAAGTGGTCTTTGGTGTTCCTTTCACACTTTCTGGAGCTATCAGTCTAGCTCATTCCAACAACAAAGGGTGGCACAAACCAGAAAGAGGTGGTAGTAGCTCCGCCGCCTCCGCTCTCTTCTGCATATTCCCCATCTCCTTTTCCGACTCCCACCGTGTCCTGATAGTACCTGGGGCGTCTTCTGAATATCTTTGTATACCTTCGGCAACGAGGTCAAAGCCAGGGGAGTTTTCGCTCTCGAATTTGCACATGTGGGAATGGTCTGCTTGGATACCCGCTCGCTCAACGTCCTGAACTGTTGGCGAAGCAGATTCTTCATCAACGATCTGCACCAAAGTTAGGGTACTCAACTTCAAACTCCGAACTGATCGAGTACTTACAAATCGCGAGGTATTGGAGCCTTTGAGATGCGTAGGCTTTGCCTCATGAAAGAAGTAAATATGATATCTATTCATGATCTGGATGAATTGACGATCGATATTTTGTAAAGTCTCGTTGTTTGTCTTCAAAGCCTCGACTAATTGCGGCGCGGTGGAGTTTTGTGGCATTACGGCACTGCATATCCATTCTAAACGAGATCCCCATTTTGCAACATCTGCACCTTTATGTGGAGTTCCGAGGAACAAAATACCATACGTTGACACGAATATGGAACGCAGGTGTTCGGTCTTTGGACCGCGAATTTCCGACGAGTAGATTAATGCCTGAACATACCGACCCATCAGCAATTTTTAGTGGGAGGCAAGGCCTGAGTACTTACACGCTTAACAACAAGTCCGCCAAGTGAATGTGCTATGAAAACTGTTGGGCGTTCAGTGGCCTTTCTAATCTACACACCTTTTTAGTGATGAGTTCTTTCCAACGGGTTTCGGAGACCAGGGCCAGTGGCAGGATGACATACTCGTCGATTTGCAGCAAGCTCGGCAACAAGATGCTCTGCATGGTTGTGTATCTTATCCTTCGAAACGCCATCCGTAAAAGATGTAATATCTGCATCATAGCCATATACGAGAATTCGTGCATGCTGTTCCTCGAGTATAGGTGGTAGCAACTGTTCCGGCCAGAAGATCTTCGACTTTTCGCTCGTCCATGTATTTTGGGGATTGCCTTGTAAACCGTGCACAAAGACAATATCCACATCGGCGGGTCGAGATGTATGGATCTCTGTCAACCCAAAGCGATTAACGCTCACGACTTGAGTCTTGGAAGTAGCCTGGCGTAGTTAGTATCTACACAGGGTTTTCGCGCGACATGGAAGTCATAACCCACCATTGTCGGCAAGACCAAAGCGTGAAGTTGACGCCTTGATGGTGCAGTATGGACTATAGGCCATATATGTAGATTTATGCAGGCCGACGAGGCGGATCAGTCATGTAGTACGAGTGAGTCAGGTACACCCAAGTCGCTGCCTATGACGAATACTATCTTTGTTGTGCCAAGTCTCAGGACTACACTCGTGCAGGCAGAGCAAGGAGATGTCTTAATCTAGGAATGATGACTGGCTTCGGCTGAGCCTCTTCTGCGGAGGGACCCGAGGCACACGAAGCCCCGTGAGTGTTGAGGACGAGTGAGAAGATCAGCTGGCACACCCAAAGGTGTAGGCGCAGTTGGTCCTCCATTGTGGATTCGGGGGGCGCACGACGTTTCGACGTCAGCAGGGGTTTCGCAAGCGCGCTATTGTAGGGCTGAACTCGGTGGCTCGATTTTCCATCAACAAATTATCTACCGCTGGACGGATTCGGAGTCTGCACGACTATGTTAAGACTGTGATCCTGTAGGAAGATCTTGGTTTCTGTGCATCGATTTCAGCAAACGCGTCGCAGTGTTCGAGTATATTGGTGAAATACTCCAGTCGATGACAGTCCCGTGGCCTGCGCACCCCGTATGAACCATGGAAACTGCTGTTGAAAAAAGAAAAGTTGATGCAGTGCGAAACAAACTCTTCTTCAAAAAACGATAGATGACAGGGAAAGTATGTTCTGATCGGGCTAGAGTATTAGAGAGAGCGTGCTGTTGTTAGGTTTCCCTGTTTAAGAGGGTCCTCTAGAAGATGTTTGCTCTCGTCAACTTTGGCTTTGTGTAACGCGGGTCACTGCTGGCCTTTGCTGACTATCTTACCGAGACGACATAAACTGTCCCAATACAATTCTCTTGTAAGCTCACAGACCGTGGTCGCAAAAACGCCAGTGGTTTGCTCTTGGGGGCCGATGTAACTAGCAAGCCCTGATGTGAGAGCCCCAGCAGCCCATCAAGGTCTTTGTCTTGCAGGATAAGGTCTTCGAAACCTGGCGAGTAGCAGACTCGAGGCACCCTTCATACTGTTATTCTAGCTGTGAGAAGGCTTTGTCAACCCTTGATTGCTATGATCACCTGTTGTCTGCAATTTTCCTCCCCATACTTTGCGGGTAAATCGGTGTACAGTCGGAGGGAAATTGACGGCGCTGTTGCTCTAGAGCGTTCCTTAATTTTCGTTGTACCTTCGGAGTCTGAATCCCGAGATACGATATCATGCATAGCCAGAGAGAGTTGTAAGCCTCGACCAAAAGAAGAAGAAATCCTCGACTTGGTTACGAATACCGGTGGCCTCATTATCTTCTGTGTTCCTTGGAGATATCCCGGACACAAGCACAACAAGCCTTTGCTACGAAACGCGCCGTCACAACTGTGGCTAGAAGAACTTACGTGAATCATGCCTGATCCTTGGATTCGTTATGGCTAGGGGCACTTTGACGAATGGTATGCACTTCTCAAATCAGAACCTTAGCTTCAGGCTTACTACATGTACACGTGGAAACCAGGGCTATCTTTGAGAACGAGAGATTCAATCCCAAGCTCGTGAAACACTTCTGATATCATCTGGGTACGTCACCAGGGCAGACACAGCATGAAGAGCCCATAGAATGAATGGGCGAGGCTTATCTTGTAGCTAATTCACCAGGCAGCTTTAGCGTCCATTAAGATCTTAGCTACCTACATAACGCCGTACGCATGTTGATGGAACTAAAACGTGACCTCTCATAACATCTTGTACGTCGAATCGATAATGACAAATATCGACGGAAGGCTTTTCTTGCTAGGACAAACTAGAAGGAAGCAGTCAAAGACTCCACTTACTATGCCGTACTTGAGTAGCAAAACAAAGGAATGCACTCATTAAAGCTCGTTGTCGCCGACAGTGGCCTTTGCTTGAGTGAGATAGTAAAGTCGCTAAACAAATCCATGCTTTGCCTTTTCGCCCTGACACGCAACTACTAAGCCGACAATCTCACAAAATAACCCCGTCACATCTTCCCCTTGACCTCTTCCATCTTGCCTTTAGCCTGCCCCGTCACCTCCTCTGCCTTGCCCTTCGCCTGCCCCATCATCTCATGTCCTTTTGATTTTGCTTCACCAGCCATCTCAGAAGCAGTCCCTTTCGCTCCACCAGCCATCTCGGACGAAGAACCTTGCGCTTCACCAGTCATCTGAGATGCGGAACCTTTCATCTCCTCTACCTTGCCCTTAGCCTGCCCCATCATCTCAGATCCTCGTGATTTTGCTTCACTAGCCATCTCAGATGCAGACCCTTTCGCTTCACCAGCCACTTCAGATGAAGTGCCTTGCGCTTTACCAGCCATGTGAGATGCAGAACCTTGGGCTTTTGAGGTATTGATGCCGACTGTCTCTTTCACGGTCTGAGTCGCGGCCTCTGATGGAGGATATCAGTATATGGAGCAGAATGTTGAGATTAGGATTGGATGAAGTAATCACGTACCGCCTCTCTCAATACCCTTGACTGCAGCATCAGCAACGGTCCGATCAAGAGTTTTAGCTGCCTCTTTAGCTGCATCGATAGCTGATTTGCGAGCATACGGTGAAGTCGAGAACACCCGAGTGCGTGCCAAAGGCAGGGAGTTGCGCGGTAGAGCTTTGAGGAATGACATTGTCATTGGAATGTAGTGATTTACTAGGTTTTGGGATAGCCGTTTTTTTGATTTTCCGAGAAGCTCCGCAGAAGAGGTTGTAATGAGGCAAAATAATAATCATCTAAGTGGCAGTGATGCAATTCTTCGAAGTTGCACACTGGGTTATCCATGTGACGTCAGGGCGTGATACCGGAGGGTAGATGTTCCGGTATTAGTAGAAGTAGCGGTACTATAACATCACCGTAAGCCCGAAGCGGCCAAAACACAACAACGACAAAATCCTGACACTGGTTCACCCCTATTCTTGGTTCGCACATTTTCCTGGCTCAGAACATCCTTTCGAACGACCCCTGCAGCTTCGTCGATCAATCCTCAAACTCGACAGACAAGCATGCTTGCTTTTCATTGGCGAGCTCAGCAACGCAAAGTCGCAGAAGGGTAGTAGCTCCGCGATATTCATCCTGAGCTGGTGAGGAAGAAGGCCGAATATTGAGGGATATGTGCCGGACCATGAGAATGTAGCAATCGACGTTATGATTAGAAAAAAACTCTACTGGTTCCGCTCGTTTTCTAGCTAAACACAAATCTCTACCACCTGAAGCCGTCAACAGTCACCTTCAAGTCTGCCGGTAACCGGTTTTCCAAATCTTCACAAAGAGGATTCTTCAAGCTGACTTCTCTAAGGGCTAGCCAAATGGATTCGAATGGCTTCTCTTCTGCACAGCTTCGCCTGAGGATCTCACACGGCCTTAATCTTCCGCATTGGGTACAAGTCGGGTCTCTTTCGATCGTGTGGGATGTAGCCAGCTCAGATCTTTATGATCCACTCGACTTCTGGTATCTGCACTTCGGAATTGGCCAATGGAAACCTCAACGACTAACACAGCAACACGCTATATTCAAGGAAAGCTTGACGAGACCCAACTTAAGTAGACAGTAGTCAAGTTCGCGATTGGCCAGGATCCCTTCTCACCGTCGATACTCAATTCAACTCTTACCGCCGCGGACAAACAGACAAACGTTGCTTCCAATGCTGTCAGGACTGGTGTCCGTGTAGACCTCTCAAAATACCACACAACAACCATGGCAGCAGGCTATCCCGTTTCTAGTGCGCTAATACTCTTCATACTCTCTATTGCCTCGAAAATTGGCGCACCGCCCTCGGTCTTTCATGATCCGAAAGCTACGTGTGTAGGAAATGTTCATGTCGATTTAATCTGTCCTGACAGAAATCTCTGTCCGATGAAAACCACATTGGGTGAGGTACGAAGCAAAGGTTGCTGGTTCGTCTCATCTTCTCAGAGCACCCACCGAAGATTCGCAACAGTGTGCCATCAACGCGCCATGTCTGTTAGTATATGATCAAGAATTAGGAAAGCCGTATTTCGATCTCACTTTTACTACCAGCCAGCCGAAAAGCTCCACAGTAGATTTGCCGTTTGACCCAAATTGGCTTTAAGCTTAGCAAAAAATACCCGCCTTCAGAGAGCAAAATATTTGCCCACACAAACTGATCATCTTTTTCATGGGGCCTATATCGGCGTCCTATAACCTGTATCAGATGATAATCGCTTACGCCGCTGATGCAGAAGCTAGAAATTCGAAGTTAAAACTTCGAGAGTCGCAGATTCGTGATCCGAAAAGTCCATGTACCTCACAAATGCGAGCAGTATTCCTGGACTGTTCGAAAATCCTCCCATCCAGGCCCGTGTGTCTCTTAGCCAAGGGGTCAGCAACGTTCATCCATGAAACGCCAAGTCGTTGGGCCTTTAATGAACCTTACGCACTCCTGCACGAGATATGGAAGGTTGCCAGTTTGCCACGGTCCGAGCATATTGGAAAGCAGATTGTTAAAGAAAGAGGTAACATTCCCTTAAAAAACAATTTCAAGAGGTCGAAGCAGGCCGGCCTCAGACGAAGCATATCTAAGTTCGATGCTCAAGAGCTAGCATCAAGAGTGTGTAGCCGGGTTTGCTTCCAAACATAGAAACCCCATTTGGCGGAGCCATAAGATAGACGCAGCGCAGAAGTGTCGTTTGGGCACAGAGCTTTCCCGATGTAGGAGTGATTGCGGGTGTTTGATGGATGGAGTTTCTGCAGGATGCTTTCTCGGATTTGGAATTGCGCCTCCCGGACCGTAGGCTGGTGTTTTCGTTGATTCTGAATCTCGTGGCGGTACCAATAGGCAACTGGCCACCGCTGGCACAATTACACTTTTTGATTATGTCCATCCTCAAGGACGAGGGACGGACTATGCCGTGATTTCCGGTGGTGTGGTCCACCCCATTCCTTAGGTACGACAACCTTCACAATACTGTGCTCACGTCCAGCGTCTTCTACAACCATGAGGAATGGTGCCAAGGCGTCTAGGGCTTATTTTTATTTATCCCTGCCCATCTTCAGTGGGCGAAGGATATGAAGCAGCTCGCGTCATATTCGGGATCTCCGCTCCGTTCATTGTGTGCCAGGATTTCTATGCCATCTCGAAGTGTGGTCTCGATGTGCTGGTTCTCGAAGATGTGGTACGACCAATATATTCTTTTTGCGGAGCGCTCTGGCTTCCACCATCAGTTGATGATGGTAGTCGGGTCCTAAATGGAGGGTTGTGCCCTGTTCAGTTTTAGTATATGCTCACAAGGTTTCGGGCTGATTTTCTTTAGCCCTAGTCCCTTTGGCAATTCTTGCAAGCATAGTCTGGGCTAGGGTTTGTTCATCAACCGAATACCCGCATCAGACGCTTGCAATCGAACTGGACCTCAGACGAATCGTTGAAGAAGATCATGAAACTATATACCTTGTAAGAAAGTGTATATTCATGAAGCCGCAAAATGCTGACAAGGCTTTGAAGGTAGAAACTGCCCGTTGAAGAAATGCCGAAGGACAAGCCTCAACGATAATCAAACAGAGGAGAAGATAGAAAACTATCTGTGACAATCACATGACAGGAATGACAGCTCCATGAAAGGGTCGCCACAGTAATTGTTCTATTAACATCTGGAATTTCAATGGTTAACCTGTGTGGCTGAGATAACTTGTAACGTTTGCCACCAACATAACCAAATTTTAGTCGCTCCAGCATCTACGTCGGAAAACTCTCCGAGAAGGAGCGGTACAGCCTATACCTTGTCGATAAGTCATACCCGCAAGTAGTGGTTAAAGAACTTGCACCAAAGCATAGCAGACTTGACAGTCCAGCTCAGCCTTGGTTGCGGCTGTCAGATGCTTCAAGAAGGCAATGTTCATACTCTCGTAGCTATCTCTTGTGGGTGACAGGGTATGATAAGCAACTTCGGAGTTGTACTTCGGTTCTCCAGTCTCGGCCATGGTATATGTGGCATTTGGTCGTCCACCATGTAAAACCCTAGACCCTGGGAGCCTTTGCTCTTTTGAACTATCCACCACGTTCGTCCAATAAAGTCGCGGCCTTGGCTAACTCTTCGTTGAAGGCCGCACCAGAGTGACCACGCCGTCTGACTATCTTGGAAGACGACTTCGCCCTCTCCTCCCGCTACCGGCAGAGCGAGAACAGCAGGGTCAGGGAGAGGCGACTAGGAAAGTAACCCGTTAACCTTAGTACTTTATGATGCCTGAAAAATGTCTGATCCTTAGGCCACGAGTGAAAACAGCCCTACTGCCACTCGATATTGGTGTTCCTGGTTCTGGTTGCGTTAGTCATGGCTATTGCCCCTGAAGATCACCTGTTTGGTTCATTATCGCTTACGCGAGGTGGGTGAGGCCCCTTACACAGAGCCAGTTAGCTGGTCTTGAAAGTTGAGATCCTGCCAAAAAGACTCGGCTGAATCAGCTGCATGCTTTCGAGAAGCCGTCTTAATGATGTGATGTTGCACACAAGCAGAAGCAGAAGCGTTGCAAAAAAGGGGTAGTTGTTTAAGCATAGTGCTTTGAAAGAGATTCCCTTTGTCGAAGGCGTTCGATGAACAGATAATTTTGAGTGTGAGTATGGGTGAATATGTTGAATCTATGTTAATCATAGAAGAAAACGCAAGAGCTCCACCAAGTTCTTCTCCGATGAATCGTGGGACCTCACCATATCTTTGAAAAGGGCTCCCGATGCTGGTGACGTTAACGAACAGCTTGCTTGTGGCAGATAGAAGCCCGCGGCTCTTGGAAAAGTCAACGTCTTCGGTTTGTGTGATTGTTGAAATGACCACCCGAGTGGATTAACGATGCTTAGGGGAAGAAAGGGGTTCGTTTTCTTTCCTGTAATATCCCAAGGTCCTCTCTGATTCGTCGCATATGAAGTATGTCGTCAATGAAGGGTCGTTACAGCAGCTACTGGGATGATTTGATCCATCCATTCGAAGATGTGAGTCTGAAAAGATTGGTTGTGACCAACCGCAGAATGCTAAATCCATAAACACGCTCCACGCATTTTAGTAAGAAGCAAGTTTCCGGAGTCCGGAAACCCCAGATTAGACGTCGAAGCTTGATCGACCTGATTTCAGAGTCGATGGGCCTTGCCAGCAAACCTGATTTCCTTGAGTAGAAGCTACAGTGTGTCTTGGGATTCAGAGCATGATTATTGACTGAGATTGAGGCTGAACCCGCTCTGTGTGTCTTGCAGGACTTTAATCAGTATTTAAGTCGCACGTAAGACCCTCAATTCAAGGGCTTACTACGGTAACTGTGAATGAGCGACTCAAGGCAAGAGAATTAACGGAATCAACTTATTGCAGATCTCAACAATGACTCTCTACGGCTGAAGCTTGCTCAAAGCAAAAGTCGGAATGCGAAGAAGGCCTTGATGTCTGAGTGGCGCTCAGCAGAATCTATATGTACGGCGTCAGTCTACCTTCGAGAACGAAGCCTGCAGATCGGATCTGCTGCGGCTGCCTTCCGACTTTCGGCGATGCACACTGGGTGGTAGGCTCACAAGTTTGTGGGGAGCCAGACTTACAGAAGATCTCCCTAAGCTTGTCAGGCCGCCCTAAGGGCCTATCTCCAGACGTGACGCGAAGCATTGATGTATGATCTTGGGTTTGTGAGTAACTTGCAACTTGGTTGATCTGACGAGATGGTGCGCCTTCGGTAGCTTGCCTGGCTGACCATGTGTTCCGGTTGGAGACGGAGGCTATCTACACCTCGATGAAGAGCTACTTTGGTGAAGCGGTAGTACAAATACAGATTATGCATAGACGGATGAGGTTCTATCGATTTGAGAGAACAGCGGCTGGTTCTGTGGAGGTAAGATAGACGAGGTAAAATTAGGAAGGTCCGGAAGGATGAGACTAAGAGTACGGAAAGGTTCATAACCAACAAACCCCAAACGGCTCTCATAGCCTACATTATCTACAGCCGCACCTCATAGAAGAACAAGATACCATCTTCTATAACATGCAAGATATACTGACCTATTTCGGTTTCGAGACAGACTTGATTGTAAGCTTAAACAAAACGGAGAGACAAGGGGTAAGACTCAGTGGCTGTCTTTCATAAAGAACCTTCCAGTCCTCGCCACTTCAAGAATCGTGCTTACGTCGCTAGGTATATGTGATCTCCAAATGTTGTGGTCTGACAAGTCTACCATCAAGAACCTCCTGCCTTTCCTCTTTTCTTTACCTCTCGAACCGTTCGAAGGGGGTGAAGGCGATACGCCCAGGGAAACTGCTTTTATTATATCTAATAACCTTTGTTGCAGTTCGCTCAACCAGATATCCTACCTTGCACTGCAAGCAAGCATACTGGTTTCATTACCTGCGCTTCCCGGCACTCTACTTACCTAAGGGAGGAAATTGCAGCATGCCTGGATTGGTAGGAAATAATTCAGTGAAACATCGAAGAGCCGTCGAGCCCCTCGTTTGCCTCACACTTGGCTAAGAAAACTAGTAATAATAGGCTTGCACTGACGAAGATCCGACTAAAGTCGCTCCTCGAACAGATTTCGCCAGTGAGGCCGCACGACAAATGCTCTCTGAAGCACATCAAGACCGTTCCACACTACACTGTCCTTCTTTCCAGAACTAAGCGGTATGTGTAAAGGGAGAAGGTGATAAGTAAGTGTCTCATCTACTCAGGTCACTTAGAAATTCGAGCATTGAGGAGTGAATATCATTGCTGCGCTGTACAGGTTGAGCCAATGCAGCCGAATACAAATGATCTGCTTCATGACATGCCAAACAATATAGCATCCATACTACCTGTCAATTGGTCTAGCATCAAAATCGGGTTTTACGACGACTTGGAGCGATGCGGCGACGAAGACAAGGTGGCCTTTACACCTCATCGCATTTTATATATTGTTCGAACATACTCGTATGCACGGGGTTCCCGCGCAAACGGGGGTTCCGCGCACGCTAACTAAAACTGTTTATATTAGTGCCATTTTTAGCACGCTAAACCCGATACTATCTGTTGCTAACCTTTCTAGGTTAGAGTGCGCGGAAACCCAGTTTGCGCGGAAACCCCGTGCATACGAGTATGACTTATAGCCAGGCATTTGAAATCTCGTCTTTTTGAAGTTTTGATGTGGTCGTGTATTTCCGTCGATTGGGGATCATCCTCTTTCGAGTGGGATCAGGCAATACAGACTATCAAACATCATGTTATTCGATAACAGCAAGGGATGGACTAAAACATAGAATTATAGAACACTTTTACAGTTTGTGTAAGCACCCCATGGTAGCACGTGGTGAGATTAAGAGCTAGATTACAGAATGTGCATATGTTTTATATTTACATGGCGTGACAGCACAAGGTAAGCCATACTTCACATATAAATCAGGCCTGAGAGTGCTTCTTGACCACTTCCACCACCTCGTGCAGCCCTTTGACAATCACAGTTGGCCTTCCCAAGTCCCCTTCAACAAGTTGATCCGTCCAGCCGTTTCCAGCTCGATCAACCCAGGCGGCCTGCATCCCTACGGATCGGGCACCCACAATATCAAACGGATTTCCACTAACCAACCACATCTTACTCATCGCTTCTTTTGTGTTTTCCTTACCCACCTTCCCAGCAAGGTGGTAATACGTTTCAATACTTGGCTTGAACTTCTTCACTTCTTCAACAGTGACGATGTCCTTGAAAACCGAAGCGTGAGGGCCAAGATCTGTAGATGACTTTACCGAGTTTGTAACCATCTCATTGGTACCATTGGAGAATATCACAGCTGTGATATTGGGAGCTTCTGTAATTGACTTGAGAGCTCCGGCTACATCAGGGAATGTAGATAACGAATCGTAGGCTTTCATTAGAGATTCGATGGATTTATCATTTAGAGAGACCCCTGAGTCTTTCAGGGCATGACTCAGGGAATTTCGTGTAATGGTTGAGAATGGCTCATATTGGTCTATCACAGTGTCAGACTTATGAGGGCGGAAAGTGAGAATTCAGGTTATGGTACTCATGCTGTTCAGACGCCATGTGTATTCCAATTGGTAGCGTCTCCACAATGCAGCTAGGCTTGTGGCTTTTTCACTCCCAAAATGAGTGGAGAGTTCTTTGGCTACAGATTCTGTCGACAGAAGGGTCCCGTAAAGATCGAAAGCAACAACAATGTTCTCGTTTGATGGCATCTTGTTTGCAGATCAACGTAAAAGACAATGAAGGGAAGGTAATTTCTAAAGGATTTGCAACAGCGGGGCTCTTTATCGATTAAAGCCTTCTTGGCGGCAATGACGTAGCCGCCGGAACTACCTCAATTCCCGACCTTTGATGTCGATATCGATCACATATCTCGTCGTACTGGCAGCAGCATCATCTCCATGTCAGATGAAGAACATCAAGGCAATTATGAGACCTTTCGTGATTGTTTCTCTGGGCCAATCGTCCAGAGACTCCTCACAAGACCAGCAAAGCCCGTGAACAAAAAAGGTGTGAAGAACCGCAAGAATGCGGTAAGAGGTGCCAACTATGTCGAACAGGAGGTTGGCAATGGGGCGGAGGATTTAGCTGACTTTGTAGATGTATGAGCACTTCCTCAGTCTGCTAGAACAAAGCACTAAAAGCCTTTAGTTCCTGGCAACAGAGTTGTTCGACTCATTACCGCGAGAGCTACAAACGCTGTCATATTCGGCTATCCAGAGGGACGGTCGCCTCGCTAAGGCTTACAACGATCCAATATCGTCACAAACGATAGAAGGTAACTTGTCAAGTATCCCATCTTCTGTCGCCGATTCCCTCAAGACCTACGCCATTCTCCTTGACCCCTCAGATCTGCCCAAACTTCTCACCCCTATATTTCAAGACTACGTCAATACCGTCACAGCTTCACCTCCCGTGTGGTCATCCACCCGCGCATCCGCTTGTGAGATCTGCGATCGAAGCTGGATACCTCTGACGTACCATCACCTCGTGCCGAGACAAATACATACAAAGGCTATCAAGAGAGGTTGGCATGAAGAATGGAGCTTAAACAGTGTGGCATGGCTTTGCCGAGCTTGTCATAGCTTTGTACATAGAGCTGCTAGTAATGAAGAACTGGGGAAAGATTACTGGAGTGTGGAGAGGCTAATGGAGAGAGAGGATGTGCAAAATTGGGCGAAGTGGGTGGGAAGAGTAAGGTGGAAGTCGAGATAGTGGCCACGTAAACCATCCTAACTGGGGCTTACTAGCAACCTGGACCGGATATCCTAATGATTCGGTCATCATTTCCCCTGGATCACAAAATCATTGCGAATGGTCAGACCCATCAATGGAGGTGGATCCACGCGCTTGTGGGTAGCCACTTTGACGCATAAAGTGCAGACATCACCAGTGGTAAGGATAAAACCTTCCAAGCTCTGAAGGTAGTCAAGACTGGCGGACCATATCTTGACTGGTAGACGAAGGTCTTGGGCGATGATTATATGGCGAGGCCCAGGCTGCTTTTACAAAGTCCAGGACCGTTTACATCGAACTACTACGCCAAACACGAGTATCAATCGCACAGACATATCTCACCTACAATTCGAAACATCTGAGCCGTGACTGGAAACTTGGATTTCCTCATGGAGTCCGATCTCAGCGAACCTTCTCCTGTTCGGATACTAATGATCTCCTTCATACTATGGCTTTGGACTAGTGTCTAAAACAGCTTTCTGGTTCGACAGTGCAATATGTCGCTAGATCGATGAACACCCGGTCACGCCAGTTTTACAGTGCATGTCAGTATCTTAATTTATAGCTTATCTGTCGAATTGTCAACGCCTATGCAATAGGTATCTAATCTCCTTCATATCATTCTAGTCATATCACACTATCTTGCCCCCATCTCGACTAGTATGTGACAAAGTGTTTCAAGATACCTTCTGCTGCCACCATAGCTTTTGGACTATCTGAATGCAATCTCGTATCGTACCTTCAGTACTGGCCCTCTTGGTTCTATCAACCTACACAACGGAACAGCAAAGACTACCATTTCGGCGAAATTTCGGAAAACCCTCTAGCGCTGATGTGAACAGATGGAATCGCCGTTCACCAATGACGATGGACGACAAAGACGGGCGGTATTCACAACAACAACTTGGGATCAACAAATACCTCTGTCCGCCCGTAAGGACCTCACAACCACCGCCTTCGTTATCAACGAATGCAGGTGCTGGGATCACACATTGCTTTGTTTGTCCGGCATTGAACATAAGGATCAGATCTTCAGCTGCCGCTCTTTCATCGATCATTTCCAGACGACTTATCGTCCGCTGAGTTGTTGTACCGCCTACCGCCGCAATTTCAGCAGACCGCAATCATGCCAGTAAGCCTCTGCAAATTTTCTTCAACTCCTACCGCCTACGTATTTCACATCAACTGATTTCATCACCAGGGAATTCTCGAGCTCTATGTCACCCACGCCAACGATTACGTCAACGGGAATGTGGCAGCCAACACGGCCTTCAATATTTCACGCGCCAAACTCGAGTTGACGATTATGCGCGAGCTAGACAAATCCACTTTACCAACCGCGTACAAGTTGGCGTGGTTTAATGCTGTCAGTACGCCTGTACATCTGCTTCGTGCGGACTGTGAACAATTTGTCCCCCTTAGAACACGTTATGCTGGCTTTTGCAACATTGGTCCGTCAGAGCGATAATACCGAACCCGTACTTCATAATATTTGATTCTTTGTCTGCGATATAGTTTTACCACATCCGCCGATGAACGGTCTTGCTTACACTACGCTCACAGATTCTCACATCGGACCTCTCAACCTCCTTCTGGCTCTCCGTTAAAATCCAACACTCCCTTCCCGAGTCCTGCATAGCTCGCTATGTCCCCAACTCCTCCCTTCTTAGCATAGAGGCGCCCCGCTCCGGCATCAACGAAGCTCACACCACTCCGTCTAACCGCTCTCCCTCTGTCGAATCTTCAGCAAGTACTATAAGTGAACCCGATGAAACAAAGAAAACTCACCACGAGCGGTCCAGCAGTGGCGTTGCAAGGGGTGGCGAAACAGAACCACTCAAGCCAATAATCAAGCCCGAAGAGGTCTGGCACGGAGAGGACCGCCCTGAAGTATTGGAAAACGACAAACCACGCCCAGTCAATCGGCGAATCAAATATCCTAGGATGTCAACTGGTGGGAAAGCACCACGACGTAACGCCAAGATCAAAGCAAGAGCGAAACCAAACCCGGCGCCGAAACCTAGGGTTGGGAAGCCGAAGCCGACACCAAAGCGAAAGAGAGCAAGTGAGGGAGAAGCTACCCAGGCGAGTAAGGCGACGAAGGTGGCGAAGGGGGGAGTTTGAATAGAGTGGCGGCTGCGTTATTTCTGGGGTAGTCTAAGGTGGAAGAGACGAAAAAGATGATTTGAGGCGTAGTAATATTCGCAGCACAGGCGGACGCGATTACGCACCGAGAGACAGGCTGAACGAGGACAGTAAAGAAAAAGTCTCGTAGTACTCTTACCGGCAGATTTTCATAAAGCAACATCTCAACTCCACCTTCCATCTTCTGTAACAGCAACTCCACTCGCATCTTTTTGTCAATGATACAACACCAGTCAGTCAGTCAGTCAGTCAGTAACCCACGCACCAAAAACAACCAATGAACCATCCTCCTCCATCCTTATTCCTCCCTTTTAAAAAACCATCCCCCCCCCACCAAATCACCCACCAGATAGATACTGTACACACCACCCCATTCACCCACCCCCATATCCTTTATAACCCACAAGACCAACCAACCAACCAACCAACCACCCAACCAACCACCAAACCAACCAACCACATACACCAACCACTACAGTATCCTATTCACTTACCACTATCTCTGCATTTTTTTTTCAATCCCTGCCTTCATTACAATACCCTGCCTTCACTACCCCTTCGCTACCTACCCTCCCTCCCTCCCACCCACCCACAACAACAGCACATACAAGCATTAAACCAACACGCTCTTATTCATCTGAAACACGACTTTTGAGTCAGTTCGGTAGTTGGTGGTTAGTGGTGGAGGGGTTGGGTGGAGGGTTTTTGGGGGGGGGGGGGGGTGGAGGAAGGGAGGGAGGGGTGAGGGTTGAAGGAGGGGGATGGAGAGGATGGAGAGGGAGAGGGGGTAATGGAGAGGTGAGGGGGTGAAGGGGGGGGTGGTGGAGGAAGGGGGGGTGAGGAGGGAGGAGAAGAAAATGGAGGGAGGAAGAGATGAGGGATGGTGGGAAGGTGGTGGTAGGGATGGATGTGTGCGAAAACGTAGGTCGGACTACAAAGCAAAAGCAACAAGAGAGCCCGAGCGAAGAATCCCCCCTCTATGTTCCTGCGTCATGTACACCGTCGCCGATTCCCTGATCGCGGTCCCGGATATACACACACGATCCATCTGATCTAGGCCTAGTCTTACATGTACTTTACCAGAGATGCCCGAAGGGAAACTTAAAGATGCCTCTTCTCCACCTTCTCCTCGTAGCTCTGGACCTGATCGCCGACCTGGAACTCCGTCCACTTGTCAAAGCCCATGCCGCACTCGTTCCCCTTGCGCGTTTCCGGCACGTCCTTTTTGACGTTTTTGAGAGAGGTGAGAGTACCTGGCTTACAGTTAGCAAACCATTCTACGTAGACTGGGGGACGAAAAGTAGCGACATACCATCATAGACGACGTTTTTTCCCCTCAACACCCTAACTTTAGCGCTCTTGCTCACAACCCCGTTCCTGACCCTGCACCCAGCCACAGGCACCATCAGCCGCCCCCTGGCGTTAATCTCAAACACCTGCGCCACTTCTGCCTCTCCCAGCACCCGCTGCGTCACCAGCGGCGGCAACATTTCGCTCAGCTTCGCCTTGACATCATCCACAAGCCTGTAGATGATATTCTCCTCGAGGATGCGCACCCCCATCTGTTCCGCCATGCGCCTCATCGCCGGCTCGATAGACACGTTGAAAGCGATGATTTGGCCTTTGGCAGCGGCAGCGTGCTCAATGTCGAATTCAGACACAGGGCCGACGCCAGAGCGCAGGATGTGTGCGCGGACCTCGGAGTTTCCGAGCGCGGCAATGGAGTCAAGAACAGCTTCGACGGAACCGGAGACGTCGCCCTTGATGAGGAAGAAGACTTCCTTGATGCTTGGCTGTTGGGTTGGTTTCTCTGCTGGTGTTGCGGGAGGAGCGTTTTCACCGGCTTCTTTGGCCTCTTCTTCAAGCTTCTCCTGCGCCTCGCGCTTCTCTTGCTCGATGCGGCGGGCTTCGTTGACGGCGGTCATGTCGGTGGCCATTTGGGATCGTTCTAGATCTTCGCGGCGGAGCTCAACCACGGATTTGGCTTGCTGTTCGTCGACGGCTTGGAGGACTTCGTCGCCGGCGGCGGGTTGTTCTCTCCATCCGTCGATTTCGACAGGCGTACCTGGACCAGCGGAGGGGACTTGGACGCCAGCTTCGTTCTTAAGGCTTCGCACTCGGCCCCAGGTGGTGCCGGCGACGATGACATCACCAGATCTAAGCGTACCACGCCGGACAAGCACTGTAGCAACTCGGCCTGCCTTCTTTGTTGTGGCTTCGAGAACCCAACCTTCGGCTTGACCGTCAGTCTCGGCACGCATGTCTAGTATGTCTGCAAGAGCGACGGCCGCGTCTTCGAGTTCTTCCATGCCTTGACCGGTCTTGCCGCTGACACAAACAACCTGCGTATCGCCACCATAGTCTTCAATCTCAACACCGTATCTCGCCAAATCCTGCTTGACACGACCCACATCTGAATCCTCCTTATCGACCTTGTTGACAGCGACAATGATTGGAACCTTGGCGGCTTGAGCGTGCTTGATCGCTTCAATGGTCTGCGGCTTCACACTATCATCTGCCGCTACAACTAGGATAACAATATCCGTGACATTGGCTCCCCGTTGCCGCATACTTAGAAAAGCGGCGTGGCCAGGAGTGTCGAGGAATGTAATGATCTTTCCAGAGGGCATCTGTACCGAAAAGGCCCCAATATGCTGGGTAATGCCACCAAATTCAGATGCTGCGACGGATGATTTGCGCAACCAGTCCAGAAGTGTAGTCTTTCCATGGTCAACGTGTCCCATGATGGTTACAACTGGTGGTCTGGGAGGTAAAAGAGATTTATCTTCGGCAGGAGGACGCGCCTTTAGATCTTCACTGGCACCATGGTTGATTATGGGCTCGAAGTTAAATTCTGCAGCAATGAGACCCGCAATCTCGGCGTCGAGCACATGGTCGTTGTTGATCTCATCAAACCCCAAGGTACGCATCCTGCTTGCAAAATCTTCCACCCGGACTCGTAAGACAGCGGCCAGATTAGAAACACTAATGAATTCTGGCAGATAGATCGGCGTAGGCGGAGCGGCTCTCCTCTGCATGGCTTTCTCCATTTTGCGCTGCTGCCTACGCTCAATCTTGGCAGCTGCACCATCATCCTCATCTTCTTCAAACTCAGACTGAAATTTTGTTCGTTTCTTTCTCATTCTGTCTCTCCCTCTAGAATAAGTGGAAGACTCTGATTTGAAACTTCGGTTTGACGATTGCAATTCCTCTAGAAACACATCATCCTTGCCCCTTGACTTCTTCTTTTCTTTCCTAGGTTCTCGCGTCTCCGATCGCTCAGGGTACTGATGCGCAATATACTGAATAGGGACACGTTCAACTGACGCACCGCTGGGGGCTAGAATAAAAGGTTCTTCGGGCGATGCGCGAACTTCGTCGGATTCGAGGTTTCGAGATGTTCGTTCTTCGACAAGAGGTGGACTCCATGACGTCCAACGACCCTTTGCAGGCTCTGCACCTATTGAAAATCTCTCACCGCGTGACAATATAGGAGGGTGCTGATTTGTTTGTCCTCCAGCGGGCGTACTGGATTGGACCTTCTCCGTCTCTATACTCCTTTGATTTGGACCGCTTCTTGTAGATGTGTGGTCTACTTCTCGTGTGGGCGGTGAATTTGGACCGCTTTCAACTGGCGTAGGCTTCCAACGGCTCCAGCCTCCGCTGGAATTGAAAGCAGATCTTGCAGCTACAGGTTGATCAGCGGATTCGCCTCCCTTGGTCCATTGTGGCTGCAAGGTCCAAGGGTTCATTTTGCTGGAAGGCTTGTATTTAAGATTTTGGATGTCCTTAGACGCAGGCCTTAAATCTGCAGTCGATCCCTCTTTAGTTTCCTCCGACTTGTTTTGGCTGCCATGCAGACCATCGTCCTTGGAAATTTTACTATCCGCATTAAGCCCAATGTATCTGCCGTTCTTGGTTTGTTCCAACCGCCCTAGCCTCTCCAATTCCAATATCGACGAACTGGTGTCATTCCCAGATGCAGCGGACTTTTGAGGCTCCATAGATGACCGAGATTTAACAGGAGCTTTGACATCGGTGGGGGGTGCTATCACCTCGGCTGACTTACGTCTGATGTGTTTCCAATGTTGAGCAAGGTCGCTTCTGTCTTGTTCGGGCTCTATGGAATTCAGGTCGTGAGGTGTCTTATTTTGTGAAGTCTTAGCGGAAATACGGTCATCTAGAAATCTATCACGTGACCCTGTTTTGGGAGCTGCGACAGGTTGAGAGTTATGCGGAAATGCAGACCTATGTGGTGATCCCTCCCACATGGTTTTAGGAGGCACCGTATGTTCGGGTACCCATTCCGAAGCCGGTGCCGACTCGTTGCTGAGGATGCCATGACTCTGCGTGCTTCGGGGTGGGAATGTAGATTGTGAAGCCGGTTTCGGAGGTGGTGCAGGATTATGACAGCTTCGGCATTCTTTGCTCAGGCGATGATTCGTATACCCGCAAGAACAATACCAATTAGCCGATGCATTGGTATTGATGGCCCTCGGGCCACGAGCACTGCCGTCTGGTCCTCTGTCCCGTTCGGGAGCCCTTCGAGCGATCGTGAACCGGTTGTCGCGCTGAATTTGTTGCTGTTCGGGAAGTGGTGACGGGGATACTGTCCTGGCAGACCTTTGCAAAGCGTATCGCAGTTGTTTCTCCTCTGGAGTCAGTGCACCTACGGGTGTGGTTCGTGCCCAACCGCCACCGAAACGAGGAGGTTCCCTGGGTGCAGGGGGGCCTTCGCGCTCCACAGGCGGGGAATGGTCATCTTCCAGTGATGCTACCGCAAGTCCTGGCGGCTTTTGAATGGTACGTGTCGAGTGAAGTAGACGTCGTTGGTAGGCTCGAGGTCTCGCGGATGCACGTTGCAATCGAGTGACGCAGAAGATACATACATCTTGAAGCTTTGGAGTCTGAAGCAATTAGGGATATTTTTGTGATAATCATCAATGATAGGGGGGTTCTTTATTTACTTTTAGAGCTTGCGTCGGCATGCCGTGGAATCAGGAATACTCACACAACAATTGCACCTATGCACCGTCAATGTAGAAAAAGGCTGGGCCGCCCTCATAGATAGGTGCACTCAAGTGGGTTGTGGTCCACCGTACCGTAAGTCCTGGCAATCGGTGACTAAGACACGCTAAGCCCTGCCAAAGCAGCCCTGTCTTGCCTTCTAGGGCTCCTCATTGGTACATTGCCTTATCAAGCCTTTACCGCCATGCATGCGATCTTGTGTAAACTTGAAGTACTCTCGACAAACTACCTGCCTAGATTTCAACTCCACTGTTGTGCTGAAGCTGCGCCAAACGTAGACTAAGTAGTGTGATGGAGCGGGTGTGACGTTGGAACACGGATTTTGGCTTATTCTATCTGTCGTGCAGGACTAATCTCAGCAGGCGATAGACAAGCAGAATGGCTAGGCAGGCAAAGATAATTGGTGGCACATAGACACGTAGCAACGTGGCTGAAGATGAGCATGTCTTGATGCCCATAAGTTACCCCCCCCCCCCCTTAAGGTATTGATTACTGAACCAGGCATTTCGAAGCTAGTGAGATGGTCAACTCTGGAGACTGGAATACGCCCTCAGCTCCCTCGTCTTTGCACATGGTTCCATAGGCCAACCTCGCAAAGCCTTCCTGTTACCATTGTTTTTCGTTTCCTGCTAAGCTACCTATCTTCAGCCTTTCCCCCAGCCGGGGTAGTCGTGAGTAGGGGTGTCCTAGGGGACGAATGATGAGGATGAGTAGACAGATTCGCCATGCTTACGCTCGTATGATCGTATCCAAGACGGAATAAGGTAGTCATCTCTACATAGCCTGAATACGTAGCATAGATTCTTCTGCTAGTCCTTAGCCTCAATCCGTTCCACGGTTTTGCCTGTTTTGCGTTTTTCTTTTCCTTCACTAGAAACTATTTAATTACTCATTCCCTATTTCCTGCTTCCGCAATATCTGCACACCGCCCTACTCTTTAACAACCTTTGTGTGACTTCCACAAACATCTTTCACGCCTTACTCTTATGCACGGTGCCATCACTCTCTCAATCTTTGTCCACGGTTGTCCCTCCTTCCTTTGTCCACCCCCGCAAGGCTCCGCTGCTTCCTAAACTTTCTTAACACTAACATCGAACTATAATCAACACGTCAAGTCTTCAGAAGAAAGACAAATCATGCCACGACAATACTCAGTGCTGCTCATCTTCCCTCTGGTGTTTGTCGCATTCCTCGCCTCATTGGTAAGCGACTATCAAGGTATGGAGTGGAACAAACGCGCTAACGGCTGCGCGTTTAGTACATTCTTGATTATCCTCCTCTGCCTGATCACCTCGGGAAGGCGTCTGGCTATATCCCTTGGGCGAGCAAAGGCACGGATTCGATGCCGAAGACTGAGAGCAATGACTCACGTTTCAAGCCTGGCGAGGTAGTAATGATAACAGCAAGCTCTGGCACTGGAGGGTTGGCGGGCGCCCCTGGCTTGAAAGAGATGGTCTATGAGAACAGGATGTCTTACGCGGAACGATGGGGTATGTCGAACCCCTCCTGGTGGACCCATACGTAAGGCTCATAAGTCACCTTGTAGGCTACGAGTGCGTATGGGCAAACATAACAAGCTACGACTTTGGTGCGAAGATCTATTGGAACAAAATTCCTATCCTACGAGACGTGTTTGATCGATTCCCCAAGGCGAAATGGATATGGTGGCTCGACCTTGACATCATAATTATGACGCCCTCCCTGGACCTGCATACACACGTACTTTCAAAGGAAGGAATGCTTGAACACATGCTTATTGACCAAGAGATTGTCGGTGTTGGTGGCGGCCCGCTTGGCTTCAAGACCCTTGCTGACCCCAATCCGAACGACATGAACTTCCTCATTGCACAAGACTTCTGGGGTCAGAACGTTGGAAGTTTCCTGATGCGCAGGGGCGACTGGTCAGACTGGGTGCTCGAGATGTGGGCGGACCCGTTGGCAACGGCGAAAGATTGGGTATTCCCAGAAAACGACGGATGGACGCACCTTTTCAAGAACCATCAAATTGTCCGGGACCACACGGCGATCATGAAGCAACGGGCGCTGAACGCTTATCCAAATTACAACGATCTCGGCGAACATTGGGAGCAGGGTGATCTTCTCGTTCATTTTGCTGGCTGTGGGAATAATGAGAAGTGTCCGGAGCGATGGGACGAGATGTGGGATAAGAGAGAAAGCTATGATGTTCCTGAAGCAGTCAAGCAAGAGTTGGCCAACGGCACGGCGAGAATTGAGACGATGCAGAAGGGCGATCCATCCACCTAGAGTTCCTGGTATACAGACTTGGCCTTACTAAATAATTCCGACAACCTCTGCTTGTGGGCATCTTCAGTACCACGGGCTCATATCGAAACTCGAAGGGTTCGGTAATGACACTCCAGTGCATGAGATTATTTCTACCAATGCAGCTGAATCTGGAAATTGGCCTGCAAAACTTGAACGACTCATCGCCAGGTCCATGAATCAGAATGCCGACGGTGACCCTACAGACATGGCCTCATATCTCTACCTACTGAAGGCCTGTCGCTTTCTCAAACCTCATGCCATCCGCAAAGTAATGTCAGTCCGCGTGGCTCGTCAAATTGCTGTATGACCTCGGCCGCACTCTGGACAACAACTTCCAGCTTCAGCCCCGGCTTAAAGTATCCCACCATCTTATTACCACCACTTATCACGGAAATCTATTTTACACAAAGGAGCCCACCTTGGACTCGCTTCAGGGAATCAGTGAGCCATCGGTTCCAACGGTGTTACTATGACAGATGAGATGGTTGCTCAGGATAACGCTCATTGGATCAAAAATACACGGCTAGCATCTTACACAATGGTACCTGCACCAAGCTGTACCCGAGCACGCTCCGTTGCGACACAAAGCCCGGTTTCAACCCTTACAACACTATTTCGGTCAATCCCAAAGCCATCGGACTGGCTTCCAATAACCGCCGTAGCTTTAGGTAGATACGAGTGATTAAGCATAGGGCCTAACCCTGTACATACTACTCCATCTCTAGAAGCTCTCAGACCCCAAAGGAAAATATGTTGGCCTGCATACCTGCAGTATAAATCCTGCACTTCACAAAGCTAATTTCCCTCCTCCTGAACATCCAATCTCTTATCACCACCCCTTACCCCCAATTTCGAATACCCATATCATAACTTCTTCTCAAAAGGGACATCCCCCTCACTTTCATTCCTCCCTCTTTCCCTTTCCCCTCCCCTTTCCAACCAAGAAACCCAGCCCCATCAGCAAAACGCCCCGCCCACCTCCCCACACCAACCAACCAACCCTGCCCCTCCAAAAATCGTGCATAACACAGCAGCCTACATGTACTCGTACCCTTGCCTCAAGCGATCCAGCCTCGGATCTACAATTTTCCTTATACCCAGTGTCTGTGTCTACGTCTCGGCGCATGGTTGGGGGCCGAAACAGAGTTGAACTCTAGGGTGAAAAGCGAGCTACAGCATCATTCCAACTTCCTTTGGGGGGGAAAATGGGGGAAAAAAGATCTCGAGTTCCATCGTTTCGAGGATTTTTTTATAATGGTTGGGCTGAGGGTTTGGATGGCGATGGCCGAGGGAGGAGGTGAAGGAGGAAGCCGGGAGAAGCTGTATGTAGGTATGTATATATAGCCCTCGCTTCGCTTGCATGAGTTTTCGCCGGAACAAAAAGGTTTGTGCTGCACCTCATTCCCGTTTCACCCCAACCAACCCACCCTTCCACCCACCCACCCAACCACCCTTTTCTTTTACTCCTTCCTAAACATGATCTCTGTTTTCTTCTTCTTCTTAATCCAACGTGCGTTTCTAGACTTCTGTTTACTTCGTTGGCTCTCATTTTTTCTTTCTATTTTTGTAGATGGTAGATGGGTGCTTGCTCATTTACTCGCTCATTCATTCATTCATTCATCTACAGTACCTAGGCGCATGTAGAAGAGAGTTTTTTTCTTTATCACTTGTTGTTCTTTGATGGTTGTTTTTGTCCAAGGTGCTAGAGATGGGGGTTGGAAAGCGAAGTTTCGAGCTCGACTAGGATCTGCGATGGTTGGTGTGTGTGTCGTGGGGGTCTTTGGCATGGAGGAGGAGGAGGAGTGGTTGTGAGTTCCAGGGGGAAGGGACTGGGAGGGAAAAGAACAGGGGGGGGGGGGGGGGGTCAAGGAGGGGATGGGGGTTTGTTAGGAGGTGGTAGATTTTGTGTTGGGTTTGGTGGTGATGGTGGCGATGATCTAAAGCAAGAAAGGAGGGAAAGGAAGGGGGTTGCTATACCTTGAAATCAAAGTTGGGATGGCGGTAATGATGTGGGTACGGTAGGCACTGGTATAAGGATTGAGGATGGGATGTGGAGTATTGAACATTCCTAGAAGAAGCTGTTAAGGTTAGGGAAAGGGTTGCAGTGTTCTTGAGTAGATTGTATGCATGGGGTGTTTGGTTTGGAGATGTTTCTCTTCGGCGAGATTGTTGGAGAAAGAAGAGGTTAGCGGTGCAACAAGTTGAAGGTGCGCAATCTTCCGGTGGAGTCTGCAGCATGACCCACATCCACATCCCCTCATCCATCTCATTCCGCTTCTGATCAGTGATCAGACCCAGACCAAAAGCAATGATATGGAGCACAAGTCGGAAACTAGACGGATCCTCCCAAACCTTCATTCATTAATGGTAAGAACTTTTGATGTTTGTCCCCGCACAACAACAGGCCAAAAACCAACCTCCTACCAACATAACATAACCCCCCTTCTCACATCCGCTAGCACAGATCTGCATCTGAGCACCATCCTAAGCGAAATCAGCACATAGCGTCAATCACCCATTGCAGCAGAAGCCCTTGTTGACAATCCTCGTCTTGGAATCTTTCTTCAACTTTGAAAAGTCCGGGAGAATGAGTGCGGTTTCGACTGTTTTTGTATCTCACCCATACCCTTCCCTTCATTGTTCGCCCTGAAGTTTGGGGTATCACAGGAACAGCATGAGGGTTGATGGTTTTTGCGGATGGCTGAGGATGCAGAGGGGGTTTGTGGGGTTTTGAGCTTTGGGTACGATTTCCTAAAACCTTTATCGGTGAATTTCTTGTCCATCTCATCTATCACTTCGTCCTCATATTCGTCATCATCTTCCCCTTCCCCCTTCTTTTTCTCCTTCTCTTCGCAATCTGTCATCCCTCGAACGCACGAGCATCAGATGTTCTAGCAGAACAAGCGTCACCCTCTCCGCTTTGAGAGCGTCTTTCCCGACGAAATGGGCTGTGGATTCCATTTAGTCGCTCGGAGACCCAATTGCATAACGAGAAAGGAAGCGTAACGGTGGGCTTCTCAGCGGGCGTGATGTCGCGGGGGTCTATTGCTTTATTCGATAGTTCTCCTTTGATAAAAGTTCGATTTCTATGCTATCGGAACCCTTGAACGCTGATTGTCTTTGGATAATTCTTTGGATAGCAAGTCTCTCTCACGATAGAGTAGATAGAAATATCCAGTGAGAATAACCGATCTGTATGCTACCGAAACCCTTGAACGCTGATTGTCTCTGTGAATTTCTTAGGTAGCAACTTTCGATCACGATAGGGTAGGTAGAAATGTTTAATGCGAGTAATCGATTTATATGTTATCAGAATCCCTGAACGCTGATTGTGTCTGTGAAATTTCTTGGGTTGTAAGTTTCTCTCAAGATATAGTAGGTAGAAATATTTGGTGCGAATAATTGTAGATGGGGTTAAATTTTCTGTGGCAGAGTGCAATTCGGTTTATTTCCGAGCGGTAGGTATTCTGATCCCTGAAGAAAACTTCGTTACCAAGTCTCTCTCGCGGTAGGGTAGAAAATTACGTTTAGTGCCAACAATGATGCGTGTGGTTGAAAGTCTTGTGGCAGAGGACAATTCAGTGTCTTCCCGAGTGGTATGTAGATATTCAGCTCCCTGAAGAAAATCCAGCGGCAAAATAGTCAAATCCAGTCCATTCTTCAGGTTGCGCAATCTTTAATATGATCCATAGGTGAGATTCCTACGCATTGTGTCGTTCCGCCTTCTTGTTGAAACAAGGTCGTAAGGTGGTGTACAAGTAGTAAGCAGCACACGCTCTTCTGTTGGGGTATGACGACGGCACTACCAGAGCAAAGACTCTTGACATGCCAAAGAACGACGGCGTGCTATAGCACATAAATCAACTGAGTCGTAATCTGTAACATTATCGTAACGAATCAACGAGTGAGATGTTCACGCGCCACCTCGATATGATTCCGCTTCTTATTAGACTCGGACCATTAGAACTGAGGTGACGCACAAGAAGTCAGTAGTGCACTCTTCCGGTAGGATAATGAACTATCATGCGTAATGATACTTGAAACGTCAAAGAACAGCGACACGTCATAGTATCTACCCCGATTTTCGATCCTTTCGGTGGCAGCATGGGTGAGCCGCAGTTGAAATTCTTCACATCTTGCCTGTGTTCTTCCGCTTCTTATTCGAATAGGAGTATGAGGTGATATATTCGTAGCATGTAGAGCACTCCGTTCTCTTGAGGTACGGCCAAGATACTATTCTTCCGACATGTTAAAGGGATTGCAGCACGCCAACTCTTGATGGTGTTGACGTCAACCTAGACTTTGAAGAGAAAGAAGAAGACGGGTTCGATTCCCAAACATATTCTCATACAGCCCAATCCGCTTCTTCTCAGGGTAAAAGCACTGGGGCGGTGTTCAGGTAGTGAGTAGCGCACTCGCCGACACGGCCTGTCTCAATGACAGTAATCTTCGTCCCGTTTTCGTGAGTAAAAGCTCAATCATTTTGACATCAATCTTCAAGTTCGAAAAAGAGCAAGGTTCAATGATTCTTAGCGCTTGTTCATAAGATGACTGATCCACAATAGAAAGACTCCATGCATCGTCTCATCAATATCAACCCGCTTTCAAGTCATTGAGGCGGCGTACAGGTATTAAGCAGCGCGTTAATTTCTCGTAAGGTATGATGACGACCCTACCAGAGGTAGGATTCTGACACGTCAAAAGATGGCGGCTCGTTAAAGCTCGATGGTGTTCACCTCAATCTTCGATTTCGAAGAAGAGATGGTTTCAAGGATTTATCTTCCGTGTGCTTTCATATTATAAACTTTCTCCTTCTGAAAGAAACCAGTGTGAACGTTTTCGGTGGATTAAAGACATGTAGGTTCGAGCCACAATCCTTGATGATGTACAAGTCGTAAACGGTGCCCCCTTTTCTCTTGAGGTAAGGCGTTAACGATGTTGCAGAGCAAAGACGTCAAAGGGTGATGAAATGGAATACCGGTGAAGAATTGCTTAAAGTAACGTTAGAAGTCCGGGTTCTGAGGTCCAGTATCGGTCTTCCGGTCAACCACTGTTGCTTTACTAGACACAAGCTTCCGAATGTCCTAGAGCTGCCCTGAGCGTTACGCAGAGGGCGATTTGTTTGTGCCGTGTCATAACTGTGATTGGCTTCAGGAGTCTGAAAAGCGTTGGATGAGCTGATCGTGTTTTGGGCAAGGGAGGCCCGGAAAGATTAGCTAGGGCGTCACAGAGTCCTGCAGCCCAGCCGATAATGAAGCATGTATCGTCATCCTTACATTCACCCAAAAAAAGCTAAATAGCGTCGACAGAATTCACTCGCTTCTCCCATAGCTCGGTTTCCGTCTTTTGTAGATAGAAGGAACCGCTTCCTCGCAAGTGGTGTTATCCCGCCTAAAAGTGGCCTGTTCTATTGTCATTTTTAGATGGCGTAGATGTCTTCAAGTCTTGGTCAATATTTGCCATCTTGCATGTCAAGAAAGAGCAGCGCGTCAACTCCTGATGGTATCGTACCCGTTGGTCGCTGCCCTTGTCACTGCTGGAGCCACACCAGTCATTAGGAGGCGAGCTTTACTCTTCACAAAACAGACCGATCAATCCCGTCATTCACCATCCACAACGCTTTATATGGTACGGTAGCCAATTGACATATGATATGGTCTAGCAGAAGCTCGCGAGCGACATCTTAACAGAATTCGCCCTCTTGTTTGATGACGATTCGTCTCGAATGATGTATTTCCCATACGGACATAATACGATTGGGTGACAATTGAAGAGGTAGAATTAGACGCCTATCTCCTTCGCTTTCCTGCGATGAGAAGACAACGACAAGGCTGTTCGATGTCGATGGCGTTAAACATAATCAATATTGTCAATCTTAACGATGATGTCGATATCAGTTAACAACAAACTGCTGGTACGCTTGAACGTCAAATATCCGTACGAATGTGGTGATTGCAGCCAGAAGATGCGTAAAGAACGCAGAGAATGAGGCGACTCTCCTAAAGTCGATTAATTGAGCTAGTTGAGAAGCTGAAAGAACATCGCAAGACTTCAGTCGGTCGCAAGTCTCATCTCGTGACTTGTGAAGCCGATCGAGGAAAAATATCATCGAAACGGCCGAGTAACAAGAGTCACGTTGATCCTCTCTACGGATCTCTGTCCGCTCGGCTGTAAGTCTAAAGACTTTGGCTTGTGGTGTAAGGTGAGGTGAGGAAATAATCGATGAGGTACTATTCATATCACAAAAACCGCACTGTAGTAGACGATTTCGTGAAAGGTGGTCGCCGTTGCATTGAGATCATAACGAATTATCACGACCCCTGTAAGCTTCTGGAGGTCATGGTATTGTGCCTAATTTCCCCCACGAGTATATCCTTTGAGACTCTTTCGCCACCATAGTTGACCTCTTCGCACGAGGAATGGTGAGCGTACCACCCTGTTTAGGCGGCTGGGTGACTAGAGTTATCTTGAACCTTGAATCTTGGTGCTAAGCTTTGTCCACTTGGCGGCAAGTTCATCCGGCTGACTCTCGACGTAGATCGAGGGGATAAATAATGCTGATGAATTAACAAGCTATCACGTTGAAATAAGCGAGTAGTATTGTTGCTGTTCGTAAGAAGAAATCAAAAGGGTTCTGTTTCCTGGTTCAGGGTCCTTGTAGAATTCGATCTGCAAGCTTCCTTGCTCTGTTCACTGCGCAAGTGAAACATGTACTCAGGGGTATGGCAAATAGATTTGCGACGGTGACTCTCGGGTGTTCGATGTCCCTGCTGAAGACCGTATCATCTCGAACAGGCGTAGCATTTGACAGCTTTAGATCATGTTTGCCGCTCTGGAGTCTAGCTCTCAGTTGAGTGATGATCCTCAATGAAAGAATCTAAAAAGTTCCTTATCCGCTTCCCTTGGTGGTTGATGTTATCTCGAATAGGAAAAGTGAGGTGCCGAGATTTGATATATTATCGACCGTGTCATCAATGCGCAGTCCATGTGGCCGTGGTAGCTTTAGGTAGCCTCTACAGAGCTTAGATGAAGGTGATCCGAACAAGTGTGATCCCTAAAGATCGGAGGATAAAAAATCTCTTTTCATAGGCGTATCACCGTGGTAGAAGTCCCATTGGAACAACGTGGTTTCGTAGCTGGCGTGAAAAAGGGTTAGAGGCCAATTTGAAGATCTGATTGTCATCCGTCGCTCTTCAGCTCAAGGCTTTGGCTCGTCAAAGTCTGCATGCCAATTCTATCTTTGGCAAGTAGTCCAAAAACCAAAAAGACTCTACGTAGCTGCCAGGAAAAAGATGCCAAGGTAACTAGGATAAGTGATCAGGAGGGCTGTCTAAAGATGATGGCATATGCAGAGAACTTACTGCCATGTGAATAACCCGCGATCTCCCTTCACTTGATCTTCTATGTCAAGGATCAGGATGTTCACGCGTACTGTGGTCTGAGCCATGATAGCTCAGCTTGGCAAATGCGGCCCTGGATGGCGAAGTGTCAATGATCGCTGACTTGACTCCGCCGTGGCTAAGCCGCTGGCACGGAGTACCATCGTAAACAATTTAAGGGGATGGAATACTCGTAGAGAGTCAATATAGTTCATCGGTAGTCCCTCGCAGACTGAAGAAGGTACTATCTGTAAGAATGTAGCACGTTGTGGTGATAGAACACGTTATCCAAGGGTATTAGAGGAGCTTCGGTGTGGAGGCTAGATAAATTGGATTTCCATAGCCGAAATTGAAAGATTTCAGTTGAACTTGCACAACCATAACCAAAGACTCGCAATTATTGTAATAAGTTTTCTGCCAATTCCTATTGGATTTTGGGTCATTTATCGTATTTATTTTGTTCATATAAGAAGTGATAAGTCTGATATATGCCTTCATGGTCAAAGCTGAATCAAGGTAAGTACCATTTGACTTCACAGTGTCAGGATCCGCTGACGAAGAGGCGTTTACAGAGGCCGAACTGGATACTTTGATCAATCGTAAGAGATGGCGCAATCCCCAATGACATAGATGCACCAAGCAGTCGACGATTTCGTTCGGCATCTCGTTCAAAGATTGAGGTATCGATCCGATTTCGACATGGAAGAATTCCGAGAGAGGTTTCTCGGCGGAAAAGATGCAGAAGCGGAGAGTTCGGAAAGAGGGACCTAGGAGAGTATAATCCAAGAGGAAGAGGCCCAAAAGGAGATGCTATACAGATGGAAGAGGGTGAAACGGAGAAGGTAAGCAGAAAGACGAGGAGCCCAAGAGGAAATGCTGAGAAAGAATTCAGACTCAAGAGGAAAGAACCCCCGGAACAGATCCAACCAGATAAAGCTCAGTTGGAGAAGATCAGATTGAAAAGAAGCCGAGCGTATGATCAATAACCAAGAAGGCTATCAATACAATGGAACACCAAGCCAACTGACCCTCAGCCCCCTATACCTCAGAAGGACTGAAGGCATACCCCATAAGTGGGTTGTATTTGAAAGCTCAAAAGGTGGGCATCATTGGGGTTTATATAGTATTTGCTCACCCCCTCCTGTCGCTAGTAGACATGAATGGTGCGTCACGATGATGGCAGCGTGCATGCGACGTGAAGACAGTGAGCTACGGTTGATGAAGATTGAAGGGGTTGTCACGATACAGCTATACGGGATTGGGATTAGCTGTCGATCACCATAGGCGCGCGGCTGTCGCAGGCGTCTATACATCCAATGATGGGAACTACAAGAAGGAGTTTTATATTTGTCAGAGTTTGTGATAGAAGGGAAGGCATAAGACTAGAGACATTAGGCTCAGGTGCATGGATCACTTGGTACTACAAGGTTGGACTATAGAGAACATCAAAGGATAGGCACGATCCTTAGAAACAATGCCTCGCAGTGACGACGATTCCTCAGATTCAGACATCGGAGATTACACAACCACCAACGTCCTCCTCGGCTATGCCTCCAAAGAGCCTACCGACGACTCCTTCAGCCAGTTAGGAGGACATCCAGTAGGCCTCCTAAATCCCTCTATTTCCGCAAACTTTTTCTAATAATCATCTAACAAAAAATCCAGACATGGCTGGACCCAAATCGTCCCCCTTCAGCATCTCTCGCTAAATGCAAATATTGCAAAAGTCTAATGAGTTTGTTATTACAGCTAAATGGAGACTTACCCGACCGTTTCCCGGGCCATGAAAGGCGACTTTATGTTTTTGGCTGCAGGGGGAAGACGTGCCAGAAGAAAGACGGGAGTATTAGAGCTATTCGTGGAGTCCGAGTGTCCAAAGCTGCAAAGGAGAAACCCGCTTTAGACCCGAAGGAAGAAAAGACGAAACCTGATCGAAAACCCGAAAACCTGGGTAACGCGCTTTTCAACTCGAACCCCTTCTCCGCATCAGGATCCTCGAATCCGTTCTCGACTTCCGCCGCGCAAAGCCAAAACCCATTTTCCTCATCCACGAGCTCAAACCACTTCCAAACAGCGAATCTCGCCTCAAAATCACCTCAACAACCGCTACCAGAAATCTCCACACCTCCTGACCCACCTTCCATCTCCTCATCCACCTCCAAGGGCCCAGATCTCCCCACCACCTTTACCCGCGCCCTCTCCCTCTCCTCGCCTCACCCCAAACCCGGACATCCAACTCCAACCCCAACCAATGAACCCTGGCCCCTCCCCCCAGACCTCCCACCCCACTACCCCCCCTCCCACCTCGACGCCGACTACGAGACCCTCTCCACCCCCACCCCCACCACCTCCTCCACTCCGCAAATTGCCACTCTAGACCCGGAGGAACCAACCACCGCCAGTGGCGCCGACACTTATGAATCCGATCTCGACAAGACATTCCAGCGTTTCGCAGACCGCCTGGCGCAGAACCCAGAACAAGTCCTCCGCTACGAGTTCGGCGGTTCTCCCCTGTTGTACTCTAATACCGACGCCGTTGGTCTCCTATTCTCCCCTCCTCCCCACCAAACCTCAAACTCCAAAATCACCACAACGCACCGCCAATCCAACATCCCACCCTGCCCCCACTGCCTCTCCTCCCGCACCTTCGAACTCCAACTTACCCCCGGCGCGATCCTCGAACTCGAAGCCGAGGAGACGGGGGTGGATGGGATGGAGTGGGGAGCTGTGATTGTGGGGGTTTGCGCAAGGGATTGTGCTTTGGGCGGGGTGGGGGAGGTGGGGTATGGGGAGGAGTGGGTGGGGGTGCAATGGGAGGAGGGTGGGGGGAGATGAGGGGAAGGTGGGGAAAAGGCTCAAGAAGGCTTATGGGATAAGGCACCCACGCGCTTGAGGAGATTTGCATTGCTGCTCAAGCAAATTGAAGAGTTCGAAAAGCTGCTTATTACAAATAGATGATACTGAAAAGCGGAAAAACACGACAGACCACAGAAGCAAACGAGGAAAATACTGTAGTCTGGCACGAAAGAAAGTCGTAGATCCTTCAGCCCAAGAAACGTGCAAACTAAAGAACCGAAACGAGCAAATCACAGTTGTTCAAACCATCACCCCCCCCCCCAAAAACAGAAAAAAAAGAAAGATTCCCCGTCGCACCCACCACCACCACCATACTCCATCCCTCACAATTCCCATCCCTCACATTTCTGTCCTTCGTTCGTTCATATCCCAAAAAAAAAATCAAAAAATCACATGCTTGGATCTATGTATAGAAATTAATCCGTCGAAAATCCCCCCCCCCACACAAAACTGCCCACAAAAAACCCTACAAAAAACCCTACAAGAAACCCTACAAGAAACCCTACAAAAACCCCCTGGCGCCTAATCAGCACCCTCTCTTTTTGACCTATTCCCTATTCCCTCATTCCCAAACCCACACACCTTCAAAAATTCCCTCCTCCATCTCTCCCAACCCACACACCTCCGACCCCACCACACACACACTCTCTCTCTCTTCTCTCTCTCTCTCTCTCTCTCTCTCTCTCTCTCTCTCTATTTCTCTCTATCTCTCTCAGCTCCGCCCCCACGCCTCCCTCTCACCCCGCCAACCTTTCCCAATTCTCCAATTCTCCCAATCCTCCAAAAGCTTGTTGCTGGCATCGGAGTGTGGGCAATGTTTCTAGGGGGAAAAACGGAGTTGTAAATGTTTTGGGTTGGGAAGGGGAATTTTGGGGTATAGCTATTCCGGTGCAATAACGCCCGAGGTATGAATTGTGGTTTTGAACTTTTTATGCACTGAAGAGGTTGGATCATATGAATTAAGCAGGTTGCTCGTATGCCCGCCGGACTACTCTGGCGAATTCTATTAATCGAGTTAGTCCATGTTTCCCAGAAACTCGACTTCCAAAACCATCTGTAGGCAGCCGCTTCGTGCGGGATAAAAGCGGTATAACGAAAAAGGTCAACTCACGATCGAACCTAACCTCCTCCCTAACCACCGTCCCCTTAGCCTCGTTCTCCTTGTTCACCGGCACCACCACCATGCCCTCCGTATTCAACCCCCACCCACACACCTCGCCCACAAACCTATCAAACTCCGCTCCGCTCAAATTCAGCCACCCTTCTAGCACATCCCTCTCCACCGACCTGCAACACTGCCCCACAGCCACAGCAATGCGCACGCGCATTAATTCCTCAAACCCCGACACATCAGCAATAAGGTCGGCGTAGAGGTCGTCGCTGTCCAGCGTCGTCCAGAAGCCCTTGTAGTCCGCCTGGCTGAGCAGCATATTCAGCACATTGAGTTTCTGGACTGCTTCGCTTAATGGGGCATCGCCGACGACGGGGCCGGTGGCGGAGGAGGACGGGGGCTGGAGGATGTGTGGGGGAAGAAGGTGGAGGCAGAGGGAGAAGTCGGGGGAGGGGAAGACGGTGAGGGATTTGGTGAGGATGTTTGTGACCGGTTCGTCGCGGGTGAGGGGGGGGTTGAATTGGTATCTGGGAGTTGCCGGAAAGGAGGGCGAGTTGTTAGCCAGCTGCAGAATTTTGGGGAAGTGGTTGTCAAGTAGGGGGGATTGAAGAGGGGGGAGAGAGTCAGATAGAGCTAATAAAAAATAACTTCAGGCGCAGACCGGGCTGATTCAAGGCCCTTTGTGGCCGCGCACTCAGGTAATAGGAAACGTTTGATCGATCATCATACTCGTTCTTGCACCTGCCAAAAACTTTGAAAGACCAAACCCACAATTTTAGTAATGCCAGATTGGCATAGCAGTCATACGTCCTATCCTCGCATTGCTGCGTCACGTAGTCTTGGAATACAGTTGTTTTTTCCGGGTTGTATCGGTCCAGCCCGTTGAGGATGCGGTCGATGCGTTCGGGGCGGTCGGGAGCGTAGTCGAACGCGATGCCCATGGCTGCGCGGGAAGGGAGAGTTGGAGGGGGGGATGGACTGGAGGTGGGTTTTGGTTTCGTGATTGGGTTGGTGGGATTTCGTGTGGAGATGCGAAATGCTTCAAGTGCGGTAAAGTTCCGCGCTTAGAGGTTGCAGCCGAGATGGATATTATAGACGGGGAGAAACAGCCAATATGGCATCACGTATTCTTCACATAGGGTAGCTCGGCATGCAGGACGTATTCATCTATTAGAATTGATCTTTCTATTGTATCGTAAGTTTGCTTGAACAATTACGTGCTAGTAATTCCTATCCTTGATGCAACTCAAACCGGGGTATCATTACACAAAGAAGTAAAGCGAACGCTGAAACGCTGGAATAACCCCAAAATGCATACAGTAACCGTCACCTGCCCCTCTACAACCTCCATGCCGTACTTTAGCAGCTTCCGTTGCTCAGGCATCATCCTGTGTCGCCGCTTCATCGTTGTGGTGACACGCAACGTCGTCGTGAGATTCATCGTACAGGCCTCTGACACCACCGTCAAGAATAGGGGCTTCAACTCTCATCCCGCCAAACTGCCGCCCTAAGATCTGGAGCAGATGCACGAAATCCTTGTGAAGTCGTGCAAAGAAAAGCTCGTCTCCAACCATTTCCGCTAAGCCTCTTGCTCTCATGTTGGCGGCACCGTTGCGTCGCGGGTAGCCGTCCGGATCCATAGTGCGTCCGGTCAAGAAAGAGGACACGGGAGTGGCATTTTTGCTCTCTATTGTATCGACCTCGTTCGTCTTGTCTTTTAGGATGGCACTTTCTGTGTTGGCCATGATACCGGCAGCAATGCGTTCAAATGCTCGCCATATGACCGGCATCGCTTTAAATGAGCGTCCCGGGTCTTGCCCAGCGAGTGCGAGAAGGGCATAGTACCGTTGACGACCTCGAGCGTGTGGATCAGGCAGTCGGAACTTGTAGGCGATGGTGTAGCCAGCTATGGGGTCTCCAAAAGAGAGAGGACCGCACGTCAGACCACGCGGCAGCTGCTCACACGATAGTGTTCGAATGCAAGCTCTTCGAAGCAGAGAGTATGTGTTGGACTCTACCGGGCTGGATGTGGTCAGGTAAGTCAGTGTGTGGGTATGGTCTGACGATCGGGATGAACCCGAAGCGAATGATTCGGGAGAGGATTGTGGGAAGCTTATATCGTCATCTCCGTCGAAGCTCCATTGCTGACTTGGCGAGGCAGGAACGGCCCATTTCGAGCGCAGAATCGGACTTCCATTCCTGCCGCCGCCGCCGATCCTGGGGCTTCCTGGAGCGCCAGACGGGAGCTTTGAGCTTATGGTTGACGGTATGCTAATGGTGCAGCTAACGCATCCACCTCCATCGCTGGGAACGTCATAGGGTTTGTGTCGCAGTTTTTCGAAGCTGTTACTGCTGCTCGTAGGGCTCGTCGGCGATTGCAGGCGGGTAGCACCATCTAGGTGCAGCCGGGAGATGTCGTTGTCTTTGATGGTGTTGAAAGCGTCGCGGTTGAACGTCTCCGCAACCTCCAGGGAACGGCCATGCGAGGTTTGAGCGGATTCGTCGTCCTGCTCACGGTTCGGCGCATCTGCGGCCAGATCCCCAATACTCGATGACACCGAAGGCAGCGGGTAGCAATTCAAGCACGAGACCGGTAGCACCTGCGTGCACAGTATTGACGTCGGTCCATCGTTTTCGCAAAAGTGCGCAAGAGAGAGCTGTGAGCGTGCGCATCTGGTCAGCGAAGCGTTGCGCATGCAGTGCCACTATCGAGATCTTAGGCGCATCGCCGGCGCAGTGCAGCCCCTTGCGATTTCGCTAAGGCATCACAACCCAGGGTTGGGCACATCAACGCCAGGCAACGCACACCCCACGCACAGCAAGTCGCCTTCCACACACGCACACACAGATGACGCGACTTACAGTAAAGTCCATACTCTATCCCAACGACGACACCCTCAGCTATGCCACTCACACGTCCTGGCACAAACGCCACATGTCGTGTTCATCAGACGGCGGTGGGGGTGGAGATGTGAGGTGTTTGTGCTTTTCAAGGTTGGAGGGAGCATGTGACGAACAAAGGGCAACACGCGCGCACAATGTTTGATTGATTGATAGACGAGGAGGGGTGAGGATGATGGCTGGGCAAGCTTCTCCCTTGTATTATAAGTACTGCACCTTACGGTGTAAATTGTAATGAGCGGATCCTCGCGGATCTTGAGCGTGTTGTTGTCAGTCCTTGTATTTGCTTTCACTGCTCTACGGTACTTTATACAAACAGCCCCAGAAAGTTAAAACATGTGCTCGTGTGCTACGTTAATCCCTCGTGGCCATTTTACGGATGTAGTAGGGCCGGGATGCGGACGCGCTCCAATAGCTTCGGTTGTTTCTTTTTATCTGATTCTTAGTAAGATTCTAAGGTATTCTTTACCCACGGAGGTGTGTCCGCTTAGCCGCGTAGATCGAATTCCAGTTGACTTGTAACGTCGATCGAAGATAGTATCAATAACATTGAAAGATTAATGATTGCGCCAAGCTGTGAAGATGGAGGGAAGCAAAAAGTGACACGCACACGCACACGCTGTCAAGCTCCAAGCGAGCATAGTCTGGCCACATTGTGTCGTCATGGTATTTTCCAGGATTCTGTTTCATGTGCCAACGAATATGCATGTGAGACAGGGTCGAATCTGCAGCTACTGCCGGCACACAACCTGCCTCTTTCCCCGTCGCTTGTCCGTCTTCGGCTCTAGTGCCGTCAGCTTTGCAGATGAGAGATCCCGATCGGGAGAGCCAATCAGATTATCTTCGCGGGGTATAAGACTTAAATCGAAGGGTTGTAAGAGCATGTTACAATGAATTTTTCACGTGCACTGTCAATTGTGCGTTTTGTATCAGCTTTTGTGAAGAAAATCATGTTAATTCAAAATCATTGTACTGGATGTTGAAATCTTAAAATCTGCAGCTAAGACAATATTTTTAATGTTCGTTTAATTGTTCGCTTAATCTTTCAGATCTTGCCGAACCATCAAATGTACGTATGCATCATATCAACAGCATAATAGAGTACAATGAATGATCAGGCAAAGGTTTTTCGTGTATAAATCGTAAGATAATTCGATTACGCTATGTTTCAGCTTTTAAACGTGACGAAAATGTGTACGACTGCAACGAGTTTAATGTAAAGTAATGAACTTCAGAATATATAATTTTATTATTATCTTCAAGCTCAATGTAGGGCCCTGCGACCCTGCATTTACCGAGAAGAACAGGTGGGTAGTTAGGGCTTTCTATCAGTAGTCCCCCACCAGGTCCATGTTTCTCGTATTCCCACGTTTGTGGAACCCCGAGCAAGCGGTTATTCGCTGTATTGGCTACTGAAAATCCAGTCGAAGCAGCCATGACTGGGTTGGCAGCCCGTGGCTTCTCCAAACATGTGTTCTGACGTGGGGGCTATTCCTTCACCCCAGACGTTTGGATGGTCATCGTATTGCCGACTATCTCCCACTGCAGACCCAAGGTTCGCGGTGTTTGTCCAGCTAGCAATGCGAGAACACAGAAGACCCAACTTCCGGTATGCTCCGTATGACCCACGAGGCTGAAGGGGTACATCGTTAGAATAGGCTGCCTCTTCTCGACATAAAGAGACCTATTAGGTACGACGACTTCTCCAAACATCCCCCAGCGATGAAATCATTGAAGCTAGCCTTCAAGCCTATGAACGGGAAGCTTAGGTATCTAAGATAGTACATACATGAGCGGTGGCTAAAATACCTTGTTGGTTACGGTTCGTCAGAAGCTACCTAATTGGCAGGTCAGACTTGACTCGGCATTTCTGCCCAAGCTGAGCAGAAAGCCATCCAATCATGCCCACACGACGTGCTTGGTCGGACCACGACACTTCAATCCAGAGATCCTCTCACCTCCTAGACCGTCTCTAATAGATGCTACTTCTCTGCCCCTCAAATGAACGTTGTGGGGGCAACAGTTCTCTGTCGTCGTAAACGAGTCTGAAACCATACAAGGCTCTGTGCTCAAGCCTCGAAAATCCAGTCACCTGCACTGCTGGAATACGAGGTCATAATGGGGCATATTGATATATTGGTTGTTGCTGTTAGGAGGCTATCTATGAGGTGGAAGGTGGAAACTCTAGTAGCGGGCCCCAGCCCTACCAGCCCTATGAGGCGAAGGTTACCAACTCCCTTATTTCCAACATGCACCAAGTGACTTAGTGCTTCGAAGTTCACGGGCAGAACCGCTTGCGCGCATGAAGAGAAATGTGCTGTCTGAAGAGACCATCTGCAGCGGTGGCTCTCATGTTTACAGGGGGGGATTTATAGGTACCACAAGTAGTCCTGAGCCAGGTAGTAGAGTCCAGAGAGAGCCATGCTCAGTCCGATGTGGCTTCGCTTTCAAGTAATCCAAGCAAGACAATGTGACCACTCTGTAACAAATGAGCCGGGATCCGCAATTTGATCTTACCGGACGGCGATGCATGGGATGGCATACCTTGGAAAGGCCAATTTATGATGCCAGAAACTGAGGAACCTTCTGCAAGGTTTAGCCTCTCCAGCGCCGGCCCTCTTTCAAACGTCCCCAAAGTGAAAGTCCTGGTGGTCCTTCTTGCATCGCATGTGCTAACAATCACCTTGAGACAAACAATGCCGTCAGCGGTGACGCCAAAGATCATACTTTGTGGGTAATCTGCGTATCTTAAGAGAAAAAACATCCCGCCCTTCGTTCGTTACACGAGCCCAACAATGAAACAATTTTAGCCACTAAAAGCTCGTCCAGCCAAGTTTTTCCTTGTTAGCCAAATACTGAAGCTGGCCGCAACGAAGGCCCTGGCTTCTGAGGAAGATCAATCTCCAAAGAGTGCTGACAGATGGTTGGAGATAGAAAACTGCGACATTCTAGATCTTCTTTTCCGCCCCTTGCTCTTGCTCTTGGCCTTTGCTGGCATGTTGTGTGCTCTCAGATAAAAGCTTCTGTGCTAGCTTTCTAGTCAAGGTGGAAATCCGTTTCCGATTTTCCCACCACTTGAACTGTTCGCCAACTGGCCGTAGCAACCGATGGCACAAGCTCTTCCAGTCAATGACTTGACCATTCGCTTGGCTTGGGAATAAAGCCTGTGGCAATTTTACATGACTTAGCTCGTTGGGAAACTCGAACCTCGAACGCCAGTACGAAAAAGTTAAGGGTATGGCGGCCATAACGTGTGAGGCAAGACGCACAGCCTGCACCGACGATGTGGGTAGGAGACATAGAACTTCTTGGAGGATTTCCTGGGGTAGCTGGGAGAAGAGATCATCTTCTTCAGATGTGAGCGGTGTCTTCCGTATTTGGAACCCCGATGGGAGCAGTGGGGGATCGTTTAGTATTTCGTCAAGGCCGGTGACTTTCTCGGGGTCACATACAATAAAGTCCCACTCGTCGGATCCTTCTAACTCTAGCCGAACCTCAGAACGCTCCAGCTCGTCGTGATAGGCCCAGCCATCGCTATGAAATAATTCTGCGCCAGCGTAGTCTTTGCTCCAATCTGGTCTGAATCCTGCATCCTCTTCAAGCTCTTGGTTTGCAAAGATTTCGCCCAAGAGATCTAAATCGGGATTAAGTGGATTCCTCGTCGCAAGTACAGCGTGATTTTGAAGGAAGATGTCCCAACAAGCGGGATGAAACGGGTAAACCACCTCTGTGTGAGGGCCTCTGTTAAAAGGTTATGCTTAGCCATCAATCACCATGGGTAGGAAAGGAAGTGTTCTTATCAAAAACATACCTACTTTTATAGGCAACCACATTATCATGTGCCCGATTGATGTCGGTCCTCTCTTGACGTCTCATGTCTTCGTCCAGGGAGGGAATCGGCGTTCGAAATTCCCATCCCATTGCCCCAACAATCTCACCAACACCAGAGAGATACCATGAGCGGTTGGAATTGCTGTCAGCATTTTGCGTTCCTTGGTCCTTGTGTCTCACTAGGGTAAATCTTAGTATTTCTTCCGAGTAGAGCTTTCCCAAGTACGTACATAATTGATAGTAGCTAGTCCAGTCCACCTCCTCCCACCTCAAACGACCGCCATAGAGTTCAGCGTACACACTGAAGACTACTCCGCACAGTGCGCAATACACATCGCCCGCGAAGCTCATTTCCGGTTTGCTAATACCGTGTTGTGCAGAGCCCAGAGCCCAATTCGATGCCTTATCGTCAGTCGAGCTTGTGGAGAAATTTTCCCCAGATACAAAATGAATATCCGACGGGAGTACAAGTAAGAGTCAAAATGATTTGGGGAAGGGTCTCGCACAGTCGGATACTCGACAGCAAGGGACACATCAAGGCAACGCAGCGCTCCTGTGAAAGAGTGGCAAAAGCCTGACGTGGACGGGCCCTAAGTAGCTAATCCTTGCTTCCTTCCGAAGGTTTGTCCAAGTACCAGTCGATGGATTAATAATATTGCAATTTGTGCTGAAGCCTGAGGATTCCAATCCTGGTTGCATCAAGCGGTACGAATCTCGAATCATCGAACAAAGAGGTGCTGGGCTACCTTAGTACTGTAACCTGAACACCGCCGCCCCCTGAGGGCTGATTCTGAAGGTGCTCAGGAGCTTGTCCGTAATGGACTTATCAAGTCATCAGTTTAGGCACCGTGGATGTTTGTGTGCTTGCCTCGTTTTGCCTGACAAGCTTGGATGGCGTCTACTCCGCGCCGACCACCACATCCAATGTTTCACGTGACCTCCAATTCTTAGGGTAATCCTGGTTTCTATCTCGATACTGTTACACGTGGACATCCTCGCGAGAAACTCTCCGGACTCTCCAAGACGCCAGCATGCCAGCCAGAAATAAAGAAATAAAGTGGGTTGAGATTTTTAGTGGAAATCCCCCACCCACTTTGTCCTTTCTAGTCAACTCCTATCTATCTACCTACACGACACTCGTATACATCGTTGAAGAAAGTTGGTTTGGCAAAGCCTGGACATAATACTCAGTACTTTAGTGGTATGTAATGTATTTCCATTTGCGAAGATCTGCACTCGTTCTTATTTTGCCACGCACTAATCTTAGCGATTCCCCACCCTAGCCCCATGAGGTATAATTACAGCCTAATGAATACTGGCGTTCAAAAAGCGTGCCTAGTGTCCCATATTATAGCTACCTACTTTACCGTGGTAGCTCTGAGGGATACTCGTAGTCGTTGCAAATCCCCATTGATTTTTTGCGTGCACCTGATACTCATGAGGACCCAGAAATCAGCGAAACATCAATATACCCACTCCATTCTGAGATACACTGTGTGGCTTCTACGTTTCGCATTTCTACGCATGTCCACTCCGCCGTTTGACCTGTTGGAACGACGCCTCATTCCTTCTTGCTGTAACATGAGCTCATGTGTTGATTGTTCCTTATGGTCATACACCCTCACATATTCCCTTGCGGGCGCTGTAACCCACTAGGCGCCCATGCTTCAAACAAACTTTGTACCGGTCACTTTCATCAGCGCTTCACATCTTGCAAGCACTCGCTTGCAGCTTCTGCGCCTCATGGAGCTGGCCTCAGCTGTTGCAATCATCGTCATACCATTATCAACTACCGGCATTCATCCTTACTCTTAGTGTCATTGTATAATCTTGTCTACATGTACAGCCACAACGAATCTAACATTGAGGAGCTGAAGCCAGACAGTATCGGGTGATTCCTATTTACAATCATGTCAGCTTCCCAAAATCCTCAATCCTTCAAATAAGGTACCACTGACGCTTGACGTCGAGTCTCCTATTCTTACCACAGGTTGCGTACGATCAGGTCCCACTCTACTTACCTTCTGAAGGAATAAGCTGAGCACTATCTTCATTAATGGCGTTTCCCGCCAATCCTAGCGTTCTTCTCACATCATCTTGACTGTTTTATCTATTTCGGTGGCACTGCTCCTGTCAAACAGCAACAGATCCTACTTCGATCCCAATCCTACAAATCATCCGGCAATTCTTCGGTAAGGAATCATGTCACTATCACCGTGATATTTCCTCTAGTCTGTTCTTTCCTCGAGGTCACTTTTGGCCTTCGACTCTGTCGTTTCAACCTACTACACTTGTTCCAAATATGCCGCAATGAGCTTTGCCCCTACTCAGGGGGATGACAACAGTCTGACTTTTGCATAGCCAGCTGTATCACATAAGTGTCAGCAGTCTTCGTAATCTTCTTGTTACAGATCGTGTCCTCTACTCATCCTTTCATCGCTATGCCCTTTCCTAATGGCGCAGCGTTTTTGTCTCGAGTATATATATACCCTATCTGGGTTGTTATTCCGTAGGGCATTATTCTTGAGATTCAATTTCTACGCCAAAGCCTAGAACATCGCACTATCTCTATCTCTATCAGCATGAAGTTATCAGTGTTATCGATCATCTGCGTCTTCCCGCTTTATACCTTTGCCCAACTCGCTCAGACGCTCACAGACGATGGGCAAGGGAATAGCATATACGTTCCTACTGCTGGGTCTACTTCTGCCGTCGCGGCGCCGGCAGCTACCCCAACTCTCGTTTACAACTGCTTACAGATGCCTCTGATATGCGAGAATGTTGCCGCATATGCAAACGATAACGGGGGAACAAATGGCGACCTACCAAACCAACAAGTGCTACTCTACTACGATCCAGACAACACCAACAAGGACAAGCGTCGCGGCGTTGCCTGTGGATGTTTCGAGCACGACACTTGCAATACCGCAACTGCTAATGGCAAAAGCTCCGGATCCAAAGTGACCGACATTGCGACTGCATCTCCACGTACGAATACTTTTACCTCAATCTCACCGGGAGCAACAAATATTATCCTAGCAGGTGTTAACCCAGGCACCTCCCCCAGAGTTCCGTTAAACGGCATCCCCGGGCGATTTTTCGGCCAGGGTACTGCATTCAGCTGCGATGGTAAGAAGTCCACCCTCGGCGTTAGCGAAATCTGAGTTTACTAGTCCAATGATTGTTAATTCAGGTGGCTAATTGTTGTGTCAACAGAATTCCCTGCCGCTCCGTACGTATCTTCAGCAAAGTCACAGGCTTGTTCATTTCACTAACAGACATAGCTTCATTCAAGGCGGCACTAATGCCAAAACTATCTGTGCTGTAAGTGTCCCCTTTCCATTTATGCTGTCTTAGTTATATCAGTGATATCCGGTAGTCTGTGAAGCAGCCTTTACTGATCGACTATTACAGCTATCGAATTGGAGAGTATTTCAAGCCGCTGATCCCGTTAAGGGCGCGGGTAAATGGCCTTTGGACGCTAGATCTGGTGTTAACCAAGAGCAAGACTGGCAGGCTCAAGCCCATGCATTCCTTAGAGTAAGACCAAGCCCTACTCCATGGATTTAACTGAATCAGATCATCTAACAAGTATCTTAGGAGATACTCGACATAGGACCAAGCAAAGGTCGCAACCCCAAAAAAAATTGGAACACAGTCTATCCCTTCGTCCTTTCAACCGCTGTGGAGAGCGATCTAACCACCAAAGCATGGCTTGTCACCAACGGTATAGCAACGAAAACAGTGACCAAACGGGATGCCGTCTCTGCCACCACCACTGCGGTTGACTCACATACTACATATGTGGTGTCTGGGAACGAATATGCCGATGAGATGCAACTCCGCGCCATTGCTTTGCAAAAACGCTATAAAGGCAGAATCCAGTCAGACCGCGTGGCCAGATCTTTGACCACCCCGCCGGCGCGATTAGTAGCTCGTCAAGTTTCCCCCGCAGCTGCCTTAATAACTCCGCCGGCGCGATTAGCAGCTCGTCAAGGTGGCGCGGCAGCTCCCAGCTGCACCTGGGGCTACGAAATAAGCGGCGCCGAAGATATCGAAGTCGGAGATCTCGGATTCGATCCTCCGCTCGACGCAGACCTGTCCACACCTCAATGCAGCCCTGCCGGAGTCCCTCTGAGTGACCTCCAAGCCGTTATCGACACCCTGGACGGTCAAGGCGACGATGGCTATATGTTTGACAACTGCTGCGGCGGAGGTAGCGTCAGTTGCCTGCAGCAAGGCACAAGCGGCCTTGCCGCAGTCGATCTCTGCGGTGGCACAGAACTTGAGTGTATCGGGTGTGCGCAATTGGCAAACTACCTCCAAGGAATGGCAAGCTCTTGTAACTCGAACGGCCAAGTCGGTGGGTCGCAAGAGATAAATGAGGCTAACAGCTTAACTGTTTCAATCAACCTCAATTCCTCTGGTTAGCCGCAATATCTACCAACCAGTTGAGGGAGACCCTAGCAAGATGGGATTTCAGAGTAGCATTTTTGGGGTTTTGGATAGGGGGTTCCGGCGTTGTTATATTTGTTTCTGTTTTTGTTCAGCTTTCGGCCCGTAAGGACCATCCTTGATTTTCAATGTTTTGAGTATGATATTCTAGCGCCGCGATTTATACGGATCATCATTCCTTATGTATGTTTTTCAGCACCATGATATCATTATATAACCGCATCTACTAGACCATCAGAGGGTGCAGAAAGTTATTATTCAACTACCAACAGCCAAGCATGCCAGGTCACAGAGCGACGATTGAAGTATGAAAGTTCAACACTGACCAATGTCAAGTTTCCCTCTGTCCAACTCTTCTTGTCGCACAAGCTTTGCAACCGATCTCGATTCAGTGTTTGTATTATTTCAAGCAAATGACGAGTTCGGCTGTCCATTCAGACACCTTTACAGAAATCGGTTATTGTTTACAGGCTTCTAGAACCCCTGATGCACGCCATCACTCCTCGTCCGAAGTGGATTTTCTGGAGTACCACCTGCACTTTATGTCCCCGATTCAAACAACACCCTACCTATTCCCCTTTCAACCCCTATAAGAGCACACCTACTCAACAAAATTTACTTGCCCGACCCTTGAAAAGCGTTTTTCTTTGGCACTTGAGTGTGAGCTTCTTGGGATTTTGAGGATTGGAGGGGATGAGGAGTTGAGATGTGGATATTAGGGATTAGGAAGGGCTCGGAGGCGTGGAGAAGGAAAGGGGCAGAGGAGGGGGGAGAGAGAGAGAGTGGATTTCGGGATACGGAAGTATCGTTCGTGTGCGGAATGGTTGGTTGTAGGTCCTTCTTTCGAGTTCAAAAACTCGCAGGAACTAGTAGAATCAGCTTAATTGATCTTGTAAATTGTCTTCTATGTAAGACGATATATATGCATTAAACTGTGTTTTTGTAACGTCAAGTACAAAACTTCATGATCTTTAAGGCTTTTCATCAAACTCCGAAATTTTAAATTGAGTTTAGAATAACGGTTGCATGTAACTCAACCATTTTGCACAATTGCTAAATCACATTTACAGCGCTGAGCAAAACACACATGTAAAGTCATAAAAATCAGATGTAAGATGTTATATAAAGCACGTTCAAGCTTTTTATGACATAAGAAATCAGTTACAAGCTGCAGTAGAGTTAGTCGTATTGTGTTACTCACTGACTTGACCTTCAAAGTTTTCACTCAAGCTTTCAAGAGACCCTCGAGCAAATTTCTAGCATCTGCCCAACCATAGTTGCACGCGACGATAAAGTGTAGAGTAGGGAGGTTGAGGAGAACAAAGCGATCCAAATCCTCAAACCACAACCGCCCCCCAACACCCCAAAAGCACATTATCCAATACATACCCCCCCCGCCCTTATCCCCCGTTTCCAGACCAACAAAAAAAGCGACCATAAACGCTGCCGTTGGATCAAACGTCCGAGCGTTCCAGCAGCGTTGATATTAATTTGAGATGGATGATTTGCACCAATTGAACTGATGAAGGGAAGCGTATTGCCAGGAGAGACAGATCTCTAGACTTTCCATCTATGAATAAGGAGATTAAAGTCGTGATGACGGGTTAGTTAGTAGACAATACCTCACCCACCCATCCATCGCCTCACTTCACACACTTCATCATCGCTTGCTTTTTGAATAAACGAGGCGTAGGGGGTTGGGGAGGGCATGGTGGTTTAATTGGGTTCAAAGCAAAGGAAGAGACGAAGGGAAGAGGATCGGAAGAGATGCAAGGGAAGAGATGGGTTCTGCTGTGTATTATTGATCATTTTAGCCGAGAGATACAGGAGCAGTGTGTGGGAAACGATACATGTATATATATACCACTTCATCTTATCACTCGGATGAACGTTCTCCGTCGATGTGGCTTTGGCCGATAGGTAAGAGCATCTGACCCCCGGATGAGCTTCTCCAAGATGCGCGTGCCGCAACAAACATCTACGTTGTTCCAACGTTGCGCTACCGCTTCCAGGCATGAGCAACAGAAGAGCTACCCTGCATCCTCCCAACCAGGAAAAGAGAAAGGATGCGACTATCGATCTGAAAGGTACTTTAACCGACAATAAATTCCTTGTTGGCTTTGGATGGGTATCTTATTGCACACATAAAATTCGCGTAATCCAAATGCCATCTACAATACGCTGCTCATAGCCCAAGGTGTCGCATACACCCCTTCCCATACCCCCTCAGTCCCCATGTACATACACTCCGCCTGCCGCTACAGCCTCAGTCACTCATCTCCCCGCCACTTGCCCTCGTCCTAAGATGTCTTCTCACCTTCCACACTTTCGCCCCCCGACTCTTCACCTCTCTTCCATCTACCACCTTCGCCCACGGAACCCCTTTCGCCCATTCTTTTACCTCATAAGGCGTCAACCGTTCTGGCTCCCCCTTCTCATCCTTCCTCCTCCGCCTCCTCGCTGCCGCCGCCACGAGTTCCTCTCGGTACGCCCAGATGGGAGTATCCAACTTCCCTCTTACGAGGACGATCTTCGTGTTCTTTTCGTGGAGGGATTGGAGAGTGGATTGGGGGATGGGGGTAATGAGGTGGAGGGTTTTGGTCTTAGTGTCAATGCCGCGGATTAGAGCTTGGCCTAGAGACTGGGATTTTGATGGATCTAGGGGGATAGAGAAGCCGGTGTTGGGGGCCAGGTAGGGGAGATCGTCGGGAGCACGAGAGACGGAGGGGTGCTGAAGGTGGGTACTGGAGGGTTTGGGCTTTCTGGTCGGTTTTGGGTGATTAGAAAAGTGGTTTCTGGATTTTCGCGTGGAAGGACGGAAGCTGTCTTGGAAGTTGGAGACGCTGCTGGCGTCTGAGTCGTCGTTGTCGTCGCTTGGCAAATCCAGTCGAGGATGAAACACTGGGTTATCTTGAACGTCCATGGCATCGCTCGGATCCTGTACGCCTTTCGCAGCTTGCTCATCTCCGTTGCGAACCCCATTCGAGCCTTGGATGTCAAAACCGCCGTCTTCGCTTCTATTGACCGAGATTGCCGAACCGTCTTCAATAGCTATCAGCCCAACCACGCAGCCGACTAGAATATCCATAATGTTTTCCGGATCTTGCTCCTCACCAAGGATCATGATGCCGAATATCGCCTGTGAAGGACCAGCATAACGCACACACAAAGGAGCGGTCTCATTTAGAGGACTAGCATTCCATCGAAGATTGCCACCTTCTGGCTCATCGAGGTGAAAGTACGAGAGAGCCTGCATTATTCGGAGATCTGCGGCAGTGCGAGTCGTAAACTCAGATGGCTGAGACGACAACGTGTGAAACGGCGTTTTGGCCCTGTCGGCGGCCTCGACGAGTGAGTCTACCACCTCAGCTGGCCCGAGGGTACTCGTATAAACAATATTTGTAAAGTCCATGCAGTGTATGAATGCTTGCAAAACCTCAAGACCACTACCCTGAATCCAACCGGAGCAATTGACGATTAGTGGACAGGAAGGGTATAATCTCAACATTCGTCGATAATGATTCCAGAGATCCAACGCACATCGCAGATAATGATCAGGGTCATCCTTTGGAGTTACAGCACCTATGTGATGAGCCCTGATCAACTGATCTCCATTCAAAAAACTTGGTGTAGGGTGAGTGAAAGGAGGTCCAAAGTTGCAGGATTGTAGTTGGATTAGAGAGATCTCGCCCGGAGGCGAAAATTCTGGTTGACCTGGGTCGAGGTCTAGAAACGCTACACGGTCACATCTTCGTAAAGCACTATCGGACTGGGACCGGACAGAGATCCTGGTAAGCATAGAATTGGCTAGAATACGGCAGAACGTGGACTTTCCAGAGCTTTTAGGCCCACACATCATGATGGCGACTGGCCGAGGGCTTTCGACTGACAGTAGCTTAGCCATCATCACTCCCCAATCAAGAGATGGCTCGATAATGTGCAAAGGCCTTTTGTATGGATCGTCTGCTGAAGACTTGAGCTGTAAACTCAAGTTAAGCACATTGAAATCCTCAATTGAAAGGTACCAAACATACAAACACAAATGACCGCTGCAATCGGTTGACCGTCCTAGGGTCGACGCTAACGCCAAAGGCATGCTTGTGATTCCATACTCGGCCAAACTTGGGCGAAAGCTGTTTTAGTAATCGAATGCGACTGGTACATGAGATTACTGTTATTTCTGCCGGTAGGTTCTGCGGTCCGTAAGGGTTCGGGATAGCACGAATTGATGGAAGGGAATGTGTTGATGGTGCGTATACCCTATGTAGCCTCGAGCTTACATGTAGCACAGCACCTGCGATATTGACAGCTCCTTTTCTTACCCAAACATCATACTGACCAACCAAAGTCAGACTCTGCCGACACATCAGGTTTGATCAATAGGTAAATCATGGAACACCCACATCTTTTGGAAAGAGCAATACCGTCCATTCATTATGCGTTTCCCCTATAACATTGTTCTTATTAGGAACAAAGTCCGAGAGCTGCTTCTTCGGTGCTTCGCTTCGTATTATGATTTCGGACCCAGAACTAAACACGGTTTTCTAGCATGTTCGGTCTTCAAGGACATTCTTGACTTACTCGCTGTCCCCAATCCTACTCTCTTCGGAGCCACTACCTTGCCAGTCTTCCAATTCTTTCTCTCCGTGTGGAACCTGGGTATCATAGTAATTCGTAGAAGCTTTGTATTTGTCTGGTGCCTCCTCCAGGTCAACATTAATTGGGGATTCTCGGGTGCCAGTGGATTGAGAAGAACTCTGGGAACGCTGGGGCACGGGCAGAGGTCGAAGTCTAACTCTCGACTTGTGCCTCTTCTTCAAGAGATTTGGTTCCGAGGGTTGCACTCGGGGCTCAACTTTCTGCTTTTTCGCTGGGGAGGGCACGCCATTATTCTTCTTGTCCTGGTCTGGTGGTAGAGTATGCAGAGAAACGTTTGTATTTGTGGCTTTACTAAATGGACTATGCTTTGCTTTCCACGCCGCGATAGCGCTTACAGGTCCTTGCCCCAGTCAGACAATAACGATTATGGAGGAAACTCAAGACAAAGATATATACCAGATGCTGGCACATCAGCCTGCCTTTCAACCATTACACAATAATTCAGGCTTAACAATTTTGTTCCATACGTATACAGAAGCTTGGAAGAATTTATCTGGATTCTGTCGTCGAATGTTACTTTTTGGCAGGCAGTCGGGACTGGGCATCTAAACCTTAAATTCTTAGCTTCATCTCAAAACGTGGGGAAAGCTAAGCCCTACTGTTATCTTAGCTCATCGCGCTTACTAGTATAACTTCTTATTCAAGTCATTTGTCTACCCTCATGAAGTAAAGAGAACGGATCATAAGTCATGCATAGAGGCGGAAAGTTTTGTTTGTATTGGCTATGTGCCGCTGTAGTAACTTGCAGCCAAGAGATTGGATAGAAGTGGGAGCTGGCCAAAATAAATAAAACTTTGCGCTTCTATGCATGGCTTATGACCCATTCTCTTACCTCATTCAGTTTACGTATTTGTTCCTACGATTCTTGAATCTTATCTAGGCCTTTTAATAGTCTATTTGGAACTTAAAGTGCTTCGTCTTTGATGGAACATGTGATATTGTGGCTTTTTGGATGTTCAGCACCGTCAACCCCATCTCAAGTTCATTTCTACCTTTTCGGTTCAGCATTTTACTGTTGCCACAGAGTGTTGCAAACAGAAAACTTTTAGACGGATCTCATCTAAGATTGGTTGCGGCGGAGACATGTAGGACAAAAAAATAAGATATGAATAGCATAACGGCAATCGAGAAAGCTAGAGCGTTTTCCATTCAAACATAAAGCCACGGATGACATCCTGAATCATTACGTTGGCTTTCTATGAAAGAACTTCATATGGAAGATGAGGAAAGCAAGGAAAGTAGAGGGGCTAAAGTCAGAGAATATAACGGAAGAGAGCGAGCAAAAGGAGCGCGGTTTGACCACTGCTTTCACATCTACACGCGGTCGAATTTCTTCGACGAGAAAACTCGAAGTTTTGAATAATTGTGAGTACGACATAAATACCAAAACAACGTTCGGGAAGAAAGTATAAATGGAAAACGTCTGAACCGCGAATAGTAACAAACGTCTAGCGACGCTCTCTCCGGACATCAGTCTCAATGATGGTATTTGGACGATTAAAACGAAAGCAAGAGTAAACGTAATTGTTCCACAAACTAATCTACTAATATCCTCTTCTGGGTTGTGCCCTATGAATCGTGTCAGTCGATCAAAGTCCTCCCAAGATCCCATCTATTTTACACTTACCCCTTTTGGCAATTATAGCAACTTTCATCCTTTAGGAATGTAGCAAACCTTCTGATGGGCCGAGCAGTACCGAGTCCTGCCACTACCTCCAGGACGACAATTACCCTTATATCTTTTGGGGCAGTGGTGAGTACTGGTTGCGCCGAGTCTTGGCATTGTGGGTATAAGTATTAATTGGATTGAGACGGCTAGTTCTTGGTGATGATGTTAGGCAGTGATGGAGTTTTTTACCCAGGACAAGTGAGGGAAAGGAGGGAGGTTTTCTCAGCTCCGCTGGACAAAGGGTAGAGGATTCCCTTGTTCTTGAGATTAGCACTGCAAACGGTTAATGTTTGAGTATTCCATTCTTATTTATTTTCAGATGCAGGTATATTGGTTGTTCTCGAACTTAACGACTACTAAGCCACATTTGTCTCCCTCTATCCAGATTTATTGATTGCCCATTCTGCAATTTCAGCTCGTCCCATTCTTTGAAAAGGTTTACGGTATCTTTGTAAGCCTCATTGCTGTTTATCCCGGAAATAGCAGCCTGGAAGAGCCTCCTGGCTATTCGATATTGTGCCATATATGTGTATCTTAGTATTTTCGAGCCAACAACATCCTCAAAAGTGCGTTTGATTTCTTGGAGGTTGGCAGTAGGGGGTATATCGTTGGCATGCTTCTCGTCTTCGTCCTTCTCGTCGTCCCAACCCCAGAGCCAGAAGGGGGGAGCGCAAGACATGAAAATTGGAGCGAACACAGCGCTATCCCAGTCTAAGATCCCAGAAATGGTAACTTGCGGTTCGATGCTTAGTAGAATGTTTCGCGGCTCTAGATCCAGGTGACATAGAACATTGTTATCATCGTCAAAGTAACCCAATTGGTCCATTTCCCGTGCCACAGCTAGAAGGCTGATCATCAGATCGACAGTGAGATCGTCGCTCGCGTCCAAGCTTCGTGCGTCAGCTATCCAACGATTGAACTGTATTTCCAGCATTCCGAGAGTGGTTTCACTTCCAGGTACATCCGCAGATCGACAGTTGATCTTAGGAGCTGGATTGAATACGTCTCCAACATCGAATTGAACAACCTTGAAATCCTGATCTTGGATCGATTCGGTACTATTCTCGATAAGACCAGCGACCGGGCTGCTATGAGAGTGCAAGTCTAGCAGTAAGCGTCCCCACTGTGCAGCAACACTGCATTTCTGCCGATTATTTAGATCAGGATAGACTAGACGCAGACTGGCTCCAGGAAGTCGATTCTGAATCATATAGTGTTTACCCAGCGCGTTGTTGCTCGTTAGATCGAAGGCGATCACTTCCGGTACTGGAAATTTGGTTTTCTGGCGAACAAAATGGATTGTGGCAAGTTCGCGATCAACACGTTCATCAGGGAAGCGTGGAACACGAAGAATAAGACGAGCCGGATTGATGGGATCAGTCCCAAAAACGTTAATGCCGATGATTCGGTTGTAAGAACCACCTTTCAACCGTTCAATGGTATATTTCTGGTAGAGAGTCGGCCAGAGATCATGGCATAGCTGGAGAACTTGTGATTGAAACGTCTCGTACGGCTCATGTGAGTACACAAGGGTAGAACTGTCTGAGACACCTGTTCGGCTTGAGTCGCTTGAGTAGACTGACTCGCCATCCGAATCGCATTCTGACCCGTGTTCCGACGTAATCTTCAATGCCTCCAGCGAAGAGTTGAGCGGAGAGCTCATCGTTACGGTGATCTAAACAAGAAAATGTTGAGTAAAGAGTAAGTGAGAGGAAAATATTGAGAACATTTTGATTGAAGGTGAACATTGGCCGTTTGCGGAAAAGGGACATTCTCGGAAAGTGTGAGACCTCAACAACGCGTGCGTTAAGGACATGCAATACTGTAACAAAGGCCATGTTAGACATATAGCACAGATGAGCGGTGAATGATACTAATGTGGGCAAGCAGTAGCGAAGCCGAAGCCGAAGCCGTAGCAACAGGTTTGATTTCGAGGCAACATGGGAGGATGAGAGGACTCATGCATATCTCTATAGACCTGCGAGGGGTCTAGTAATGGGACCGAAAGCGATGTGTCGCGTGTCGCGCCTAAAATACCATACCTTACCTTAGCACTCCCGTCTTAGAACTAGAGTAGCTTCCGTGACTAATCGCGAAAAACTTCCCCGAACATGGTTGCTGAGATCTGAGGCAAGAACATGGGCTTTTCGATGATTGTTCCAAATCATAGTTTCCAACGGTTCCAGCTCCTGTGTTGGAAGGGCTGGTCATGTCAGGCGTGAAACAGTTTAAAAAGGTCCCAAGTGGTAAAATATCCTCAAAGCCTCTGAAAGCGCAACCACCCTCGAGACCATTCCTGAGCGCCGAGTTTGTCCAGGATACGTCGGACGAAGATCTAGAGAAGAGCGTGTCCAACAGCGAACGAAGTCCTAGCCCAGCCCCAAAAAGGCTAGTCTCTGTCCGGAAGGTCCAGGATGAAGCCCTGATTGCTACACCTAAGCCGAAATCTACAAGGCCGACAGAGAAGAACTCTAAGAAGACGAAGACGAAGTCAAAGCCGAAGCCGAAAAGTCCGAGTCCCCCCAGCACAGATTCTAGTGCCACTCAGAGCGACGAGGACGATGAGAGCGGCACTAGCGGTCAGAGCGAAGGCGAAACAGAGAACAGCAGTGAGAGCCTAGCGCAAGGCCCAAAACAACAGAAACCGAAGTGTGAACTCCAGCTGCTTCTCAAGATTACTGGCTGACACAAGACAGAGTTCAACAACCACCTCCAGCTACACCAGCACCGATTGTGTATAAGCCACCTCCGGGCTTTGAGACAGCATCGATAGTAGCCGCAACGTCCTCAGATCTGGCAGATCTTTTCGCGCCCTTATATTTACAAGGGAAGCAGTTATGGCATATTACTGTTCCAAGTACAGTACCTATCGATTCGATCACAGAGGTAGCAGCCGAGAGCGTACAAAATGGAAAATCCGTCCTTTCACACAAAGGTTCGGACTACGGTTTGGTTCTAGACGTAGAGGGTGAGAATGGTAAGGAAACACTGTTGCTACCAAACTCGAAGAGCCAAGATTATAGAGATGCGAACACAAGAATTGTTAGGACCTTGCATCTCCAGCAGATGGTTCAGCCGCCGAGCTTTTCACATAGATCTGGATTGCCGAATGGTGTTACGAAACCGCCAAATACATACCAGAAAGTAGTACGTCAACAACCAGAAGGACTGAGAATGCGATATCGGCCATTTGGTGATTCGGGGGGTTCGTTATCGGAGAGTTCAGATGAAACTCCCCAATTCCGCGTTCCAGCTGTCATCGAGGCACCGCACCAATCAGAGACAAGCAAACATAATACTGCGAATGATGATGGCCGTAATGACTGGGAATCATCTTCACAATCGATTCCAAACCGTCTTGAGACACCAAAGAAATCTAAGAAAAGGGATCATGATGCAGCCATTGGCGAGAAACATGATAATCATAAATCAGCTGCTAAACCGAAGAAGAGAAAAACCCACAAAGCTAACAGTGAGGAATCTAATCATCAAGAATCACCTGTAGTCTCAAAGCAGGGCAAGCCGCAGCCCGAAGCAGCTATCGATTCTCGACGTACAAAATCGAACAGACACAGCCCAACCAAAACGACCATGGCAGTACGTAGCTCTCCCGAAAAGCCTCGGAAACCGCAAAGCGATCCGGATACATCGCCTATCACCACACGAAATCGTCCACCAGAACCTGAAGAACCTGAAGAACCTGAAGAACCAAAAGCCAGCCTCAAAGTAGATGAACCCCGGCAAAACCAACGAGAAAAAGAAAGCGCCAAAGCCACTCTTAAATCCCACAACTCAGAGACCCCCTCCACACCAGCTCAACTGAAACCACAACGAAGCAACGAAGAAAAGCGCCAACGAAAAGAAGCCAAGCGGCGCCGCCACGAAGCCCGAGAAAGCGCTCTCAAAGACCAAGAAAACCACCCTGAAATTTCTAGCTGTTAGCGCCCAGCCCCCTCCAACGCGGAAAAGAAGCCTGCTAAGCTGCCTATGAAGGAGCATAAAAAGTCGAAGAAAGCGAAGCGAGACGCGCTATTGGATGCAAGATGGGGGACGGAGAACGAGTATGCCGGGGCCACGGAGACGGAGTGGGATCAGTGGGACCAGTGTGCGGGTACGCTTGAGGATGATATGGAGGCGTGTAGGAATGGGGATTATCATTTGGTTGGGGGAATGTATGGGGATTTTTGGGGGGAGGTGGTGCTGTTCGGGGTAGAGGTAAATAGGGGGGGGGGAGGTTGAGGGTGACTTTGGTATGGACATCTTTACGTCCCCAAGGGCTTGTCAAGGCAGTCGGATAAATATTTTTATGAGCGAAAAATATCTATCTATTGATATTTCTATCCCGTCTTTCTTGTCTTCTATCTAAGGTACGTTTTCCTTCTTTCTAAACCCACAATTCCTCATCTCTACCCCTTCACCAAAAGACTCCTCCCGCTCATCTCCCCCGGCTGCCCCAACCCCATAACCTCCAAAACCGTCGGCGCCACATCCCCCAGCACCCCCTCCCCCCCCCTCAAACTCCACCCCTGCGGCGCATTTGCCATAACAAACGGTACCCTATTCGTCGTATGGCTCGTCTTGGGTTTCCCCTGCTCATTCAACATCTCCTCCGCATTGCCGTGGTCGGACGTCACAAACAACACATACCCCTCCTGCTTGCAGCACTCGTAGACTTGGCCGATGGCCTTGTCGGTGGCGGCGACGCCTTCGATGGCGGCTTTGTAGACGCCGGTGTGGCCGACCATGTCCGGGGGTGCGAAGTTGTTCATTAGGAACTCGTACTTGCCTTCTTTGATTCTTTCGCAGAGTCTGTCGGCGACGCCGGCGGCGCTCATTTTTGGGTCCAGGTCGTATGTTGCTACTTTGGGACTTGGTATCATTTCCCTCTCTTCTCCTGGAAACTGTTTCTCCACGCCGCCATTAAAGAAAAACGTTACATGCGCGTACTTTTCGGTCTCAGCAACGTGACATTGTTTGATGTCTTTTGATCCCAAGTATTCAGCCAGCACATTACCCATGTGTTGTGGTCTAAAGGCGATGTTGAAGGGGTATAACACGTTGTATTGGGTCATCGTTGTTATAGAGATGTCTTTAGGGTAAGGGAAGGAGGGTTTCGGGGAGCGGTCAACGCCGCCAAGGAGTTGGGTGACTTCGCGGACGCGGTCGGAACGGTAATTGAAGAAGAAAAGAGTATCATTGTCTGGGGAGAATTTCAGTAACCTTGTGGTCAGGATGAACTTCATGGATCTGGTCTTACCTTGAACTCGGGCCTCCTTCCCGCCTACGATGATAGGCTTGAGAAACTCGTCATTTTCTCCCTTGGAATACCTCTCTTCTATCGTGGCTACAGGGTCCGTACTTTCCTCACCTTCCCCAGTGACGACGCCTTTCATTCCAATTTCGACTCTGTCCCAGCGTTTATCGCGGTCCATGATATAATAGCGACCAACCACGGTGGCGATTTGGCCAATTTCTAGCTCTTTAAGTTTAGCAAGCAATTCTTTCATGTAGCCGGCGCCGGACTGAGGATCGGTATCTCTGCCGTCGCCGAAGAAGTGGATGAAGACTTTAGGGACTTTTATTTCTTTTGCCAGCTGCAAAAGAGCGAAGAGGTGTTTGATATGCGAATGAACTCCGCCGTCCGAAACCAGCCCTAGTAAATGTAATCTTCCATTTCCATCTACAGCTCGCTGAAATGAATCCGTAAGAGTCTTGACTTTATGAAGTTCTCCTTTCTTGATTGTTTGATCGATGCGGACCACGTCCTGCCATACAACTCTTCCGGCGCCGATATTCAGATGACCAACTTCACTATTACCCATGAGACCTTCTGGTAGACCGACTGCTAGGGAGGAAGCTTCTAGCTCGGTGTAGCCTTGTGCTGTCTTCGATTGCTTAGCTGAGAATCCGTCCATGACGGGGGTTTCGGCGGCAGCAATTGCGTCGCCATCTTTAGGAGATTTTTCCGTGGGTATACCCCATCCGTCGATGACGACTAGACAGACGGTCAGACAGCTTTCTATGGGCTTCAATAGTGGTCACTCACTCAGTACCGCCTTCTGCTGTACTTTGACCATGTTGATTATGTTCGTTCAGCGAGATATTACCTCAATGTGTATATCTATGGGAAGAGATCGCTCGAACAAATCGACCGCGAATAGATAATTATTTCTAAAATTCTTTTTGCTTTTGATTTAGACGCGATACTCGGCCAATTGACTTTGTTAAGGGGAAAGGGAACGGTTGTGGTGGGGGTTGGCGGGGCATGTGCCCGAAGCGCGTCACCGCATCGGCAATCATCAAGACCGCCAACAACACCGGAGCCAGTAGAAGTTCAAGGCCGCTCAGAAACACAACGATGACCGCCTTCTCTCCATAGCAGTTGTGTACAATGCCATCGGCTACGCCATCCGTTCCGTCCCTGGCAGCTACATCAACTCTCCCACCACCTTCCACTTTCGACATCCTCCCACCCCTTCATGGTATCCTCTCACGCCTCCTTTTACCCTCTCCGCAGTTTCCCGCCGGAGTAGTGCCGGCTACATCGCCAGGTGTAGATTCATCAACAGCCAACACCGACTACCTAGCCCCCAAACACCTTGGAACGGCTACTTCAGAAGTGAAAAACAAAATCCAAAAGGCGCGAGTGGCGGTCCAGGGGCTGCCGGACATGGAGAGGACGGTTAACGAGCAGGAGGTGGAGATTGAGGGATTGGAGAGAGAGGCTGACAGGCTAAGAGGGGTGATTAGAGGCTTAGCGGAGGCGGCGAGGGCGGCAAGTGTCGAAGGAGATAAGTAGCAGGATTGGGATTCGTCTCCACAAAGTACAGTCACTTGCGTAATTGGAAGAGGCGGACTACGAAGTAGATATCCTGATTGACTGTTGGGTATTCCGCTCGGTTAAGCTGAAGCGGAAGCGGTCTCGACATGTCGATGCGCTATGGTTGAATGATCCGTTGTACAAAATCTCAAGAACCGTGAAACAGGAGCGCTATGCATTGCGTTGAAGCAGACCGAAGGATTCAACCAATCCTTTCTTCCCCGCCCTTTCCTCTTAATAACGCCTAGCCATGACCCATTGCCGATATGTGTGGAACATATAGCATGCAAAATACCACCTAAACCGGAAACCCCATATTTGTCTATACTGGGAGGGGGAAGCTGCCTGCCCAAGCGGCGATCTCCTTCTTCATCTCGTTGATCTCTGTGACTTCACCACCAGCGACCTTCGCTTTGAAGTCTTTCAATCTGTTCGCATCTTTCGGGAGCTTCGCCTGAACATCTTTGCAGATGCCAATGCATTTGTCGATGTAATTTGCGATCCTCTTGAAGTCCTCCTCGCCCATACCACGGGTGGACATTGCTGGTGCACCAATACGGATACCGTAGGGCGTAAGGGCTGATTTATCCCCTGGAATGGCGTTCTTATTGCAAGCGATGTTCACTTGTTCTAAGACAGCTTCCACACGGGCGCCGTCCAGACTCTTAGGTCTGAGGTCGAGTAATACCATGTGGCTGTCTGTGCCATCTGCGACGAGTTTATATCCTAGGCGCTTGAATTCAACTTCTAGTGCTTTGGCATTTTTGATGACCAGTTGCTGATATTGTTTGAACTCTGGTGTTGTCGCCTGTTTCAGCGCTACAGCAAGCGCGGTAATGGTATGATTGTGAGGGCCACCTTGGTGGCCGGGAAATACCGAGAAGTTGATTGGTCCCTCTAGATCGTACAGTGTTTCTTTGCCAGTCTTCGGATCTGACTTTCTTACGCCCTTTCGGAAGAATATCATTGCACCTCGAGGACCGCGCAGCGACTTGTGCGTTGTAGTGGTTACGATATCGGCATGTTCGAAAGGGGAAGGAATGACGCCTGCTGAGATGAGTCCAGAGATATGGGCCATATCTACGACAAGATATGCGCCGCACAAATCTGCGATTTCGCGCATCCGTTTGTAGTCAATCAATCGGCAGTAGGCAGAAGTTCCAGCGACGAGCACTTTTGGGCGATACATCAGAGCATTTTCTTCTAGCATCTCGTAGTCGATTATTCCGGTTTCGAGATCTACTCTGTAAGGAAAGGTTTCAAAATACGTGGAGACGGCAGAGATTCTGGGGTTGTCAGCCAAAGCCGTTTGTACGATCTATAGGAGACCTTACTTCTTTTGCGGTGTCTGGTAGCCATGACTTAAATGACCTTAAACCCGTATTAGAACTGCAGGTTTCTAGGACAGTGCATTCATTATATACCTCCATGTGGTAGATCCAGCCCCATCAACCTATCGTGCGGCCTCATGATAGCTTGATATACCTGCAGGTTTGCAGGGCTTCCACTCAACGTCTGAACATTAACGCCCCATTTCTTTGCATCCAAACCAAATGCTTCTAGAGCGCGGGCCTGGCATGTCAATTCGATCTGGTCGATGAACTCATTGCCACCGTAATACCGTGCTCCAGGATAACCTTCGGAGTACTTATTTGACATAGGCGACCCGAGAGCGTCGAATACTGCGCGGGAAGTAAAGTTTTCGGAGGCAATAAGAACGATGGATTCGCGCTGTCGCTGGATTTCATTTTTCTATCATGGAATATCAGACAAGGTCTCCAGTATATAGAGAGAAAGATGGGCCAAACCATGATGGCAGCGATGTCAGGATCTGTCTCAGTCAAGGGCTTCTCCATAATCTAATCTGTGTCAGACACTGTCCTTGATATAGTAGGAGAAGCTCACATCGCGGTGCGATGATGGGAGGGCGTATGTAGCCATGTTAACGTTGTGTCAAGCGCTCTAACTATCGGAGGTACGGAGTATTTATGTTCAGCTGAATAATTGAGAAAAGACGAGTGCTAATACAAGACGTCCACGGTCTTCAATCACTGAAGATGTACAATAAAGTGGCGGAAATTTTTGTAGATTCGATTTAATAGTCCCCACTTATGAAAATCATGCTTACTGTACAATGCCAATCGGATCCATTGTTCGCCGAGCCCCTAAATTATCTAAACCGACTGCCGCACTGGACCCTGAGTGCCAGCCGTACGGATACTCGGGTCTGCTTTGCTTTCTGCAAACCCTAATAGCGTCATGTGATCTCCATGTTCATAGCTTCACCCTCCCTTGGTCTTCGAAAAGCGTTGGTGAATTGCCAATTCAAGCCCTCCAAAAGTCTCCAACCACGAGCAGTATCGACACGTCTATGGAGCCCTTCACCAAGTTATACAAGAGCTTTGCAGACCCCGACCTCAGTAACGGAGGAGGTTCCCTTCCGCAAGCAATTGAAAGATGAGGCCAAAAGAAACCGTGCTACTGGTGACTATGGCAATGGGGATAGCCAAGGCCCCCACAGTAATTCCAGACTAGACAAATGGGAGTTGACCGTGGGGATTGAAATCCATGCACAACTCAACACTGAGCGCAAGTTGTTCTCTAGTAGGATCATACCATCTTCAATATGCCTAGATGGTAGCTGACCGATATCAAGAAGCTTTAGCGTCTGACACCGAGCATACGAATTCCAATGTTAACTACTTCGATCTCGCGTTGCCGGGCAGCCAGCCGGTAGGGCACTATTATTTCCATCTTGCAGTTTCGAAAGCTGAGACCTTCGGAGATCTTCCAGAGAGCAACGCTCATACCAGCTCTTCGGGCTGCCATAGCGTTTGGATGCCATGTCCAACGACGAAGTGGCTTTGACCGGAAACACTACTTCTACGCAGATCAGCCCGCAGGCTATCAGATCACGCAATACTACGGTAGCATTCAATCCCAACCGTGCTTTCTCTGCAGACATTAACCAAAACCCAAGAACCATTCGCCAAAGATGGAAGTATCACGGTGTATGACCACGACGGTATCGCCACCGAGGATGGGCAATCGATCACGATCGACATCAAGCAGATTCAAATGGAACAAGATACTGCTAAAACAATTCAGCAACCTCCATCGAAAACACTGCTAGACTTCAATCGCGTGGGCCGTCCATTAATTGAAATCATTACACTCCCCCAGATCCATCATCCGCAAACCGCTGCCGCTTGCGTGAAGAAGATACAAGCCATCTTGCAGGCAGTGAATGCTGTGACGAGAGGAATGGAGTTTGGTGGATTGCGAGCCGATGTTAATGTATCTGTACGGCCTAAGATATCGACAAGCGATAAAGGCCCGAGCCATGGTTATTATGGAATTACCGGCCTAGGCCAGCGTACCGAGATCAAGAATTTAAGTAGTTTCAAGGCGGTCGAAGATGCTATTATCGCTGAACGAGATCGCCAGATAAGCGTACTTGAGTCAGGCGGAGTCATCGAGGGTGAAACTAGGGGCTGGAATCTTGGGAGTACCGAAACGAGAAAGCTGCGAGGGAAAGAAGGTGAGGTGGATTATCGTTATATGCCTGACCCTGACTTATCCCCAGTTTTCATTGGTAATGTAAGTGCAATTGGGATTAGAAGAGTAGCCTTTCAGAGCTAATCGAAGATGCCAGGATCTCATAAAACACATCACAAGGACTCTTCCCAGGCTCCCGGATAAGTCGATATCTGAGCTTGTCGAAGGTTGTGACTTGACGACGAAGGATGCGAAAACGCTCGTCGAACTGGACAACGGGGCGCGGTTGGACTATTACGACGAGGTCCTTGAACGTTTGGGCTGCTCCCCTCTAGCTATGACTGGCTCATCGACAGGCGATAAAGCCATAGAGTCACAGTTAGCTCAACAACGAAAGTTTGCTAAGACAGCGGCAAATTGGTGCGTTTCCCCAAGGCGTTCGCTTTCAAATGCAAAATTGACTGGTCCTGTGCATAGGATCCTACATGAGCTAGGTGGTCGGCTTAGTGCATCCAATACTGCTTTCTCTGATAATAGAGTTACCCCAGCAGCGATGGCTTCCATCATAGATAGCTTGATAGCACTTCGAATCACTGGCAGGACTGCTAAGCAGCTGTTAACGATGGCTTTTGATGGCGAGCCTCGTGATATCAATACAATCATCAAGGCAGAGAAGTTGGAGCTGGTTCCGCTTCCACGTGAAGAATACCTGGCACTGGGACAACGCTTGATCGATGAGAATGGTGAGATGGTGCAGCAGATCAAGCAAAAGGGTCAAGTGGGCAAGCTCAAGTGGTTCGTTGGGCAGATGGTACGAAAAGGGAACGGAAAGGTCGAAGGGGCCAGAGCTGAAGCCATCTTAAGAGAACTATTAGAGTTTGAGGAATGATTGGATCGATGTCGGAGGATTACCTCGGTGACATTTGCCCAATTATCCTATCAACCCAATCAGTGCGCATAAATTTACGACGGTGCTGTGAAGCGTGGGGTACCTAAACTACGCACTGCCGTGTCAAAGTTTTGTAGATATGACCTGCACTTAGGGGAAGTTGTGAAAATGGAGACATCCCCAAAGCGCAGTCTCTCCCGATCTCTCGGGGCATCTTACGTTTTGGCGAGGCTACCAACCTCGACGTCTCGACTTAGTAACTATTAGTATATAAAATGTCTTTCCACGCCTTCTGTCCCGGCTGTAGAGGATTCACTGCAAGTCCAGTGTGTAGAAAGAAAACCCCAGCTGGCTATAAATCGATTCTGGCGCATTCCCCTTGTTGTCTCCTTCAACCTTCAAGGTCGGAAATCAGAAAGATCCGTCCTTGAAATGACTTCTCCGTCAACCATACCACACAAATTCCTGTCGAACGGAAACCAACTCGGTGTTGTAGCCGTTGGCTTCTCTGGCGGCCAAGTATGTCGTTATCCTACCATAACCCGAATGCTACAACTCTACTCTCTAACATTGATTTGTTAGTGCAAAGCGGGCGTCGACGCTGCTCCATCTGCCCTGATCTCTGCCGGCCTTCTCACCCAGCTGAGCGATGACCTAGGCTACGATCTCCTACACGACAATACCGTTCACTCCTACTCATCTCTCATGCCAGCATCGGACCCTAACCATAGGAACATGAAGCGTCCCCTGGCCGTTAGTGCTGTAACACAGCGACTCAGCGAGCAAGTATATGAGCACGCCAGAGAGGGTCGCTGCGTTCTTACACTTGGTGGGGATCACTCGATCGCCATTGGCACAATATCAGGGACAGCTAAAGCTATTCGAGAACGGTTAGGTAGAGAGATGGCTGTGATATGGGTAGATGCGCATACGGATATCAACACGCCTGAGACAAGTGACAGTGGGAACATCCATGGAATGCCGGTTGCGTTCTTGACTGGCTTAGCTACAGAAGAAAGGCAGGATGTTTTCGGGTGGTTGAAGGATGACCAAAAGATTAGCTTGAAGAAACTGGTCTACATTGGGCTGAGGGATGTGGATAAAGAGGAGAAGAATATTTTGAGGGAGTATGGGATCAAGGCATTCAGCATGCATGATATCGATAAGTACGGTTCCATATCGAAGCGAAGGGGCTTACGGAGCTGACACTGAGCAGATGTGGCATCGGTCGCGTGATGGAGATGGCATTAGGACATATTGGCAACGATACGCCCATTCATTTGTCATTTGATGTTGATGCGCTGGATCCGCAATGGGCGCCAAGTACTGGCACGCCGGTTCGCGGCGGCCTGACTCTACGAGAAGGCGACTACATTGCTGAATGTGTGCACGAGACTGGGAGCTTGGTTGCAATGGACTTGGTAAGCCCGTTCGCTTTTCGTTCAGCATTTGCTGACGTGAGTATACAGGTGGAAGTAAACCCGTCACTGGAAGCAGTTGGCGCAGCCGAAACCATCCGAGCTGGCTGCTCCTTGATACGCTGCGCGTTGGGAGATACCCTGCTTTAACAATGTTAAGTATAGCTTCAAGAAATCGTGTCTAGCGGAAGTTAAGTTCGATCACCGTGAAGTAAGTTGCAACAACGAAGGCCCGTACCGGCTACCCAAAGCGGAGCCGTTTCCGCCCGGCTGATAAACAATACCTTACGAATATCACCGAGTTCTTTCGTCATACTGCTGTAATAATAACAATCCCCAACAACAACAAAACGATCTAAAGTGAATTGTGATATGCTTTTATGTTCCTTGTTTCCAATGTTATCGCTGGACGGCCAGCTTCTAGTTTCTTTTCCAGTAAAACATACTATATAGTAACTCAAGCTTTGCTGACAATGGCATCAATCCTACAATTCCGTCGGCCACCGAAGCCGTTACTCGAAGCAATTGCTCGAAATCCGTGGCTGCCGTTACGAGCACCGCCGTTACAGCAAACACGTGGGCTAGCTACCGCCGACCTCTCTGACCTCGATGCTAGTAAATGCGACCGTGAACGCGTGGTTATCCTTGGTTCAGGTTGGGCAGGTCAATCTGCATATTCCCTAATTAAAACGATAATCAATTGATACTGTACAGGCTATGTTCTCTCCAGGCGGTTGTCAGCCAAGAAATACCAAGCTGTGGTTGTCTCTCCACGGTCCTATTTTGTTTTCACGCCTCTCCTAAACTCCACTTCTGTTGGCACTCTTGAGTTTCGAACCGCCCTGGAGCCTATCCGTTCCAAGAGTAAGCCCAATGTTGAGTTTATGCAAGGGTGGGCCGACGACGTGGATTTCAACCGCAAAAGAGTCACAGTCGAAGAGAATGTAGCGGATATGCACAAGACTATGACCGAGATTGAAAGCAATAATAAGGATTACAGTGCAGAATACTCGAAGGCGAAAAAGAGGGATAAGAGGGAACAGAGCAAGCAGGGAAGGAAATTTGAGGTAGGATACGATAAATTGGTCGTCGCTGTGGGATGTTACTCGAATACGTTTGGCACCAAAGGGGTCAAAGAGAATGCATTCTTTATGAAAGATATTTTAGGGGCGAGGAAAGTACGAAAGAGAGTGCTTGAATGCTTCGAAATCGCATCGCTGCCTACCACGAGCGAACGACTAAGGGAACAGCTGATGCGGTTCGCTATCGTTGGAGGCGGACCAACTGGAATGGAATTTGCGGCGGAGCTGCACGATTTAATCAAGGAAGACATGGTCATACTGTATCCGAAATTGGCGCCAAAGGTGGATATTACCGTCTATGACGTTGCACCGACGGTTCTAAGCATGTTTGAAGAGAAACTCGCGAGGTATGCGATGGACACCTTTCGTCGCGAAGGTATCAAGATCAAGACGTCACACCACGTAGAGGAGTTGAGGCCAGGCGTACCGCGGCAGCAGGGAGAAAACGCTACTGAAGGAATCTTGGATACCCAGGGCTGTTATACTCTGAGAACGAAAGAAGACGGAGAGATAGGAGTGGGAATGTGCGTTTGGAGTACTGGAAACATGATGAACCCGTTCGTTCAAAAGTCTCTTGGCAAAGTCCTTGGTCTTCCTCAAAACTCGGCGGAGATTATTGAGGGTGAAATAACGGAAGAAACGGGCCACCAAGACTGGATGATCCAGAAAAATGCCAAAACAGGTGCTATTGTCGTAGACGACCGTCTCCGCGTCCAGCTTCATACTCGTATCCCCACTACATCGAAGAACAAAGAGTCGCCCCCGTCTGCCTGCCGCGCTATCATGAGGGACGTCTTCGCCCTTGGCGATAACGCCGCCATTGTTGGGCAGACTCTACCAGTCACCGCTCAGACCGCCAACCAGCAGGCCATTTGGCTAGGTAAGCGCCTTAACAAGGGCGATCTCCAAACTCAGACATTCAACTTCCGTAACATGGGTATTATGGCATACCTGGGGGGCTGGAAAGGGCTGTTTCAAACAGGTGGAGGTGGTGAGATTTCGGGCCGGATGGCGTGGTTGATTTGGAGAGGAGCATACTCGACCATGAGTCTGAGCTGGAGAAATAAGATTTTGATTCCGACTTATTGGTGAGTCTAAAGGAACTGTCTTTCCCATATATCACTCCAAAAGATAGACGGTCACTAATCTCGTGAGTCGTATAGGTTCTTGAATTGGGCATTCGGACGAGACATATCAAGGTTCTGAGTTTCAAGATGGTTCACTGGTGTACCTTAAGATACCCTTCAGTTGTTTCACCCTATAATTGGGTGGGCCAGTCATCAAGGCCGTGTCAGTCATTCCACATACGCAATGAAACAAGGTTTTCAGCTGTAGCGGCTTCCTGACTGCACAGAAACAGCACGAAGTCAGGTCCTTTTCCCATGCTTACGGCGTCTTTGGTGAATACTAGACAAAGGGATCCGATTTGCCGACAACCATATCTCGCACTCTTCATACTCTCGATGGTCAAGAGGGCTTTTTTGCGAGCTCCAAACACGTAGTCTTGGTTGAATCAGTGTGAATAGCTGCCGGGGAACGTTGTCAAGCTTCTTGCTGATTACTAGCTCCTAGTCTGCAGCGCGTGGGCTGCCTCAGCAAAAGTCAGGATATACTGCGACCTATCTCCCAAGCATAGAGCGCTGAACAAAGATTTAGGTCTTGAAGACAGAATCAGCAATGGATTGTACCAAAGGGTCAATGGCGGTGAGGACGCCCTAAGGATGATCGGTACACTCAACGGTCTTGACGAAACTCTTCTACATGCACTTAAGGATGCTCGTCGACCCTATTCAACGCCCTTATCGTGTTGCGGTACCTCCGGGTGTGCCAGGTAGGCAACCGATCGCACCACCAGACCTATGTGTTCCTGCACATGTTCGGCATTACCTTACTACATGGTCACTGCTGATCAGAATCGGGCTGAACATTTACGATGTTGATACCTGCTGCGAGTTGCGGACCGTGGAAATCAAGCCGGGACGCTCAGATTCATGCTGACTATTAAATTATCTCTACTACTCTAGGCAACGATACGTGATAAGTAGGAAGGGGATCTAGATTGACCAACCGCCTACTAGAAGAGCCGGAAATAGGGAGCCTCTGCCTACGAATCCCACAAGGCAAGCAGATTGATAGGTTAGAGAAGTATTAGCATCAGGATGATGTGGCAATTTGGCAATTGTGAGGTATAACTGTTTTGCTGGCCGGTTTGAGTAAACAAGCTGGAAGTCGTGCACAATCACATGCTTTAGGCTATCGATGACGCACATATACAAAAGCGGGGTTTATCTAGTTTTGGACCCTTGTCCAAGATTTAAGATCAAGCCACTGCCCCTCATCTTCATCTTCATCTTGCCCCATTCCGAGAACAGATATCCTCATACCTTAAACTACTACTACTCAAGCTGAACAACCGTTGAGACATCATTTCACTCTAAATTCCATCAGTCAGTATTACCCGGACGCAACTATGAATACTGGACAGCCAGCACAAGGCCAGGCAAATGCCGGGCAGGAGGACTACATGGATAAGGGTTCGTCTCTACACGCTTTCTGTGCTTCACGGGTCTCCCGCAGCTATTCTTGTTTGCTGCTTCATTTCGAAAAGACACATCTTCCCGTTGAACTCCTTTGCATTTCGAAGGTGTCGTGTGCATCCTGGGCCTTCCAACCTCCTCTCCACGATCTGCAAATTGTTCCCACAAGCTCTTCCTCCCTCCTTACATTCAAGAATCACCACCTCCCTTCTGAGCTCTAGAGTCTAATCCATTTCCGCCCTCTGATCTCTTACAGGCCTCGACGCCGCCGAGAAGAAGTTTGGCCAAGGCAAAATCGACCCCGCGAAACAGCGTGGCATGAACGAGAAGATCACGGACGGTGCTAGGGGAATGTTCGAGAAAGCTACGGGTAAGTGACTTTCCCTTGGTATCACTGTTTGCCAGATGATCAGATAACAAGAAGGATGGTGGATTTTCGGAACGGTAGTTCTTTGAGTAATTGACAGAAAGACTTTTATGAGAAATCAGTGGCTGACGGTGCTGGTTATGAATAGGAAAGAAAGCGCCTGAGAAATTCTCCAACTAGATTGACAACGGTGGAAGGCACTGCTGGGGTGGTACCATGGTAATGGGCTGGAGGAGGGACAATAGTTGTTCACTTCGGATAGTGTTGTTGCAAGAATAGCGGAATAGAGACAATACAGCAAAGACTATGCTTTTCATTTCAATTCCCATAACGCGATGTTGGTTTCTCCACCCAGAATACTCAATGTACTCCTTCCAAAGCCTGGCGATCATACTATCCATCTCATTGTCGAAGATTTACACCTGACAGATGTTGAAGTCCTTAATGGCGTTGTGTTTCTGCTTGTAATTTCCTTTAAGACCACCAGGCTGCAGCCCTGATCCGAAGCATTATGGGAGCACCTCCGTTCATGAAAATACGTTAGTCCACACCTGTCGCTTTCAAGTATTCCAAGGTAGAAGACAAACATAACATGCATTGATATGAAAAACCGACGTCTAGATGATAAGAATCGACGATGCCATGAATTGAAGACTCGGCGAGGCCGACAAGCAAATGGTAACTTTCGATTCTAGGCTTCTAACCGTTCCATTGACTGAAAGTTTTGCATTGATAAATCAATTACTTCGGTCCTTCTCTTCACGATGTCTGTGGAGTGTTTCGGGGTGGATGAATTGAAAAATTTGCGGAGACTCACCAACTCATCCTATTCCTCCGCTCCCGCCATCCCTGCAAAATTGAAACTTCCCGCCACTCTTTCAACCCAACCACCTCGTGCACCTCTTCGTCGCAAACTACGCCAATAGCCTACCACCAAAGTTCTGGCTCATGGTCAAGCTCACTGTCGCTCTCTCATAATCTGAATAATTCTCGAATGATATTTTCACAGTCATTGCGCAACCTTTGAACGACATTGCATGACCTCATCGCCCTACAACGAATCAATTCCACGAATCGCAAAGGTCCACGACATCAATGCAGGAACAGCTATTTAGAAGAAGATAAAGTGCAACCTAGATGAAATCGAGCCGATCAAGGTTGAACCCTTCATCATTCCAACCAATTGCTGCAACACAACATTCGCCAGTTCTTCTTGGGCGTCAAGACCAGTCGCAACAGCCTAGACGCTGCCCACTACCCACCTCAAAGCACCGTTGAATCCAACCCACGCATAAGAGTCAACATCTACGACTCGTAGCCTCTCTCCTCGACCTCCATCCCTTCCTCTTACAACATCAAAATGGCCTCAACCACAATTCGCGTCATCGAGCGCCGGCGGAAATATCACTGGCCGGAAGCGCAACTGAACTTTTGGCTTATCATCATGCTCGCCTCATCTGCCACTTTGCTCGGTGTCTTCTCCTATTTACTTTCTGTTCAAAACCAATTGAAAATCGGTGTACCATGGTCCGTCCTCCCCCTGCCCTTCTTGTATATGCTGGGAGTCTGTCGCTAACACTCCAGAAGGCTGTTCCCATACATGGTTTCCGTGTCCGCTATGGCAATCGTCTTCCTCATCGCCATTCTCGCCCTTATCGGCCAGCGCCAGCTCCTTCCTGGGATAGTGATGCTCGGTTCATTCATACTCTTCGTCCTATGGCTTACCGGCCTCATCGAGACTTCAATACAACTTTATGGTCCTTCAGGAAGCGTAAACACATACTGCAGCATATACAGGCCGGTAGGAGGGACGGCGCAGGAGACTATGGGATGGTTGGCAAACAATGCCATTTGTGAGTTTTATTCAATCGCAATATTTGCCGAGCCGAAAAGATATGGGTGCTAACGGGACCTGACAGGCACGGATTGGAAGGCTGCCTTTGCATTTGAGATTATAGGGACGGTGTTTTTGCTGTGGATGATGGTCATGGCGTATCAGGTTAACAAAGACGATTACGAATAGCATATGGGATGTTTGGGCGTTGTGGGGTTCGATCGGCATATCCAGGCTTTGTATGGACTCGGTTTACCTGGTGTGTATATATCCCCAGCGATTTATGGCACGGTATTCCGTATAGAAAGCTTGACACATCTGGCTGTTAGCTGAACAATGCTTATACTCTCTACAATTTCTTCGGCGAGACTCTCCTCTCGTAGAACAAGCTGGCCCTTAGAAGCCCGTGGACAGTATGCTCAAGTCTACAGGACTAATGAATATACGAGTGTTGATGAGGCAAGGGAATACAGCAAACAGGAGTGGTTATGTAGGGCTGACCATGTGACCGGTATCGATACGTCAAAATTTCGCGTCGCGCGACGAGACTCTCTCCCCCACATCAAGCTAGACTTGTAGTACAATCTCTATTAGACTTCGCATTGCTCGAATTACTCTCCTGTACTTGTACGCTATCCAAATCTCGATATAGACTTGAGCCCCCATGATCAACAAACCATACGCCGCTTGTCAGGCAGGATTCTTGCTTGAGCGCATCCTTCAGTACAATTGCATTACGCATCGACCCTCCGCCCAGAGACCGTTGCCATTGAGGTATCTTCAGGTAGAAAAGTCATAATGTCGACACCACCACGGCCTTTGATGGTGCGACAACCGTCCCGAGTTCCTGGAGGCTTCGATACGGATGACGATCTCTCTCCTATCAAGACCGAATATATACAAGACAATGAGAAGTACCCGGAAGATGCGCATCGAGGCCCTCAGACAAGATCCACGAATAAGGTCGAAGAAGGCAACAGTATGCCTCAGGCCCTGAGTGAAGATGGGAGAAGTCAATTGGCTGGCGAGGCCAGCGTCCTTGATGAAAAAGACATGCGGAAACGTTTAATGGATATGGATTCGAGTTTTCTGCCAGAAGTCTCCCCTGCTGCGCAGAACAATAAGTCTGGCATGGACGACACCTTTATCTTTGGCGAGCATCGTCCAAAATCATCTACTGTAGCTAAGCTGCCAGACACAGAGCGCGGGCACAAGCAATCAGAGTATGATGAGGCCAACGAGGAGTTTGTCGCGGATGACACGAACCCAGAATCACCAACTACACCGCCTGAATCATATCAGACCCCAGCTCCCGGACTCGGCTATGCTGCGGACCCTGACGATGGAGATATTAATACCTCATCGCTGGAGACGATGTCTTCTTCACCAACGGCTGCTGCTGCGGCAAGGACGATCTCCCGTGCTGTATCCAATGCATCAATCGATGGCTACGAGACAGCTGACGACAAAAGACGTACCAGAACTCCTGAGACCGAAGTCCAAACCTCAGCAGCAGATCAAGAGCCGACACCGCGCAAAACGCTTCTATCATCTACATCTTCTCCGGCTGCATCGCCTACTCCGACAAAGCCGTCAGCGTTACAGGACACGGAGGAAGCAGCTAATGGAGATGTTGATGATGCGCAGTTTGACTCGCCACGATCGCGGAAGAGGCCTAAATATCTCAACAGTCGAGTAAACAGTCAAAGATCGTCTTACTCTTCTTACACAACCACGTCTACAGAAGGCGGAAGTGATGTCACATTGGGGGCAGACTTCGCTCTACAGTCAGGTGGTGCCACACCTTACGGGGGCTCGCTCAGCAGTAGACCAACCAAGAATCTTTCTAGGACCATTAGTCTCGGAAGTATGGCATCTGGCGTATCAAATCTTAGTGATGGAGAAGATAGGATAAGAGCTGTGAGCGGCGGAGTAGACGGCATCTTGGACACTTTGAATGAAGAGGATGATGCTGCTACCAGGCGCACCAGATCGAGTAGCAGAGATGGAGACCTGGCGGGTCCAGAAACACCAGTCGGAACGAGCAGAGCGTTGAATACGCCTACAGAAACGGTGATCTCTCGACATGTAAGGGATTTGAAGGTACCAGCAACAGTGGCTCGAGGATTCCGTGACCGACCAATGTCGCCAGAGAAGAGGAACGGTACCGGTAGCCGTGGCGGTAAGAATCTGACTCTTAAGGAACAGAGCAGTACTATCGACAAACTGGTAAAGGAGAACTGGGACTTGAAGTTAAAGATCAAATTCTTGGATGATAATTTGAATCGAAGGTCGGAGGAGGGTATGATACAGGCCATCTCGGAGAACGTAGAAATGAGGACATTGAAATTCACCCTGCAGAAGGAGATCCGCGAGCTCAAGCGCGACAAAAGGGAGCTAGGACGCCAGTTGAAAGAAAAATCAGAAGAACTGGCTAAGAACCTAAAGAGTGCCAGGACCGAAGCTCCCCAGGGCGTTCCTGGACCTGAGGAGCTCCAAGACATGGAAGATGAACTGACCTACCTTAGAGATCACGTGACATCATATGAGATTGAGGTAGAGACACTGCGGCACGAAAGCTCCAAGCAGGAAGATGAGAAACGAAGACTTGCTGAGATGGTAGAGACGGTCCGTCGAAAAGGGGGAAGAGGCGGAAGTGACATTGGCGCTCGTGAGGAGATTGTATGGCTTACTCTACCCAATTCGAATTTGCTGAAACCTACTAAGTACAATCATAGGATATGTGGAGAGACCTGCATGAAGCTGAGACAGCTCGCAAAGAACAGGCAGACGAAGACAATAGGAAGCTTCGGGAGGAGATCAGGCGCCTCAAGAGTGACTCCTCATCTAGAACGACCAATAACCATGCTACCAATGTCTCTCAGGTCCAAAGACGGCAACAAATATCGTCTACTAGCTCTCACAGCGGCATCTCTGATCAAGCAATTGACCGAAATGGTATTTCAAGTGCTGCGAGCAGTACTCTTGTCGGGCAACTAAGGCATGAGAATGCAGAACTGCGTAGCCAGCTTGGAGCGCAGACCTCAATGTTGACGTCGAGAAATCGGGAGAAGGACCGATTGTACGCAGAGATCGAGGAACTAAAGCTAGGGTCCCACTCGGTCACAGGTGATAGCATTCTTGAGCGTTCAGCGTCTCGGGCTCATGGCCCTCCCACTTCCCGCGGAAGTGATGTTACTCGAGCTACGCAGCTTAGCGACGAAGAGCGTGAAGAATATGAGAACAATATCGAAGGACTACGCGATGAAAACGTTGCTCTGAAGATTGAGATACATGACATCAAAGTATTGACTGATAAGTTGTTGGATGAGCTTGAGCAAGTTGATGCCATCAAAGCCGACCACAACAATCTACAGCAACAGTATGATAATGATATGGGCGTAGCAACACAGGATCTTCAGGCGTTGCAACGAGAACGAGATGATGCACTTAAACTACAAGAAGACACGGACGCCGAGTTGGAAGACCTAAAGGCAGAAGCTCAAGATCGTATTAATGCGTTGGAGGATGAACTTGAGCAAAAAGATCAGGAACTGCAGGACCTGCAGAATGAGATTTCTAACCGAGCTGAAGAGTCTGATGCGCTCCGTACTGAGGTCCGATCCATGAGTGAAAGGATACTACGGATAGGAGACGACATGGGAGCGAAATTGAAGGTCATTGAGGATCAGGAGATTGAGATTGAAGCGATCAATCGGGAGACCGATGCCATTGATAAGGAGCGCAACGAAGAGAAGAGCAAAAACGCCAGGTTCATGGTCCAGCAAGAGTCCAGCCAGAACGAAATTGCCTTTTTGCGAGAAGAGCAGGATGGTGATAAGATTAGGATTGGAGATCTAGAAAGTGAGATAGCCAACCTTCAAGCTAGCCTTGACAGTGAGAAGGAGCGGGCCAAGGATCTGGATTCAACACTTACGGATGAGAGGCATCAACGAGAGGTCATTGGCAGCCAGGAAAAGAAAGAAGCTCAGGTGATGATCAACGACCTGAATCGCGAATTATCAAGTGTCAAAGATGAGGCGAGGAATTTGAAGCAGAACCTTCAATCTAGTGAGATTGAAGTCAATACCTACAAAGAGCGGTTGGCGGAGCTTGAAAGCAACCTTCGGGAAGCGTTTGATGACCCGAATGGCACGAGGTCCACGTTCCTCACGGTAAATTCCTATTAAATCACCAAGGTATCTATAGAACTAACATGACTCTAGTCCATCACAAAGATACAAAAGGAGCTTCACATTACATCGTCGGATCTAGATATTACAAGGACTCGCCTTGATGAGAAGGAACGCCTGCTCCGTAACCGAGATGCTTTACTTGAAAGCCATGGTCTGGAGTCAAAGAAATTAGCCGAGCTGCTCGAACGGGAGCGTCAAGGACGCAGAGCCGACAAGGCACAGCACGAGCAATGGCAGAAAACAAATCAACACATTTCGCGTACAGTATCCCAAAAGGACCAGCGCATCAGCGAGCTGGAGACGAAGACGCAGTCAGATCGTAAGAGGCTCGCAGCGCTAGAGCAGCAATTCAAAGAACAGCTGGCCGACCGTAATTCCTTACTCCTCAATCTTTGGAATCGTCTTTCATCGATGTGCGGTCCAGATTGGCAGAAGAGCAATAACCTGATCAATGGTCATGTAATAACCCTGACTATCGTCTCGGACATGCTTCCTGGCTTCAGCAAAAACCTGCTGCAGGCAATCAGCAACATCGAAGGACTCCTGGTGGGCCTTAAAGGACGGGTACAAAACATTGAGCGAGACCTGCATAAGGAATACCAGGCGTTGGAGCAAAACCTTGAATCCCGCCTCAAAAAGCTCGACCGTCTCGAAAACATTGTGCAAAGCAACCGCGTCACTGGCACCTTCTCCGCAGCGCCCGAAATCGCCAAACTCCGCGGGGAAAACCGTCTCTTGAAATCCGAACTCGCCGTCCTCCAAAAACAAGAAATGCACGCCCGTTCTTCTAAGCGCTCCGTTTCCAGCAGCATCGCCGGCAGCACCGCTGAGATTTACGCTAGCCAGCGCGCCGCCCCTCCCCCGACGCTCGCGCGCCACCACTCTAGCTCCGCGGTCGAAACTCTCGAGCGCGCATCATCCTCGAAAACGAACGCATCTACAACAACATCGATGGTTCCGCTGGGCGTGCCGATTGAACCCAGTCAGCAGAGGTGGATTCATCGCTTGAGGGAGCTCGAACGTAGGCTGAAGGCGGAGAGGGAGGCGAGGCTGTTGGATCGCAGTGGGGCGAGGAAGAGGTTGGAGGAGGGGAGGATGGAAAATGAAGAGTTGAAAATGGAGTTGGAGAGGGAGAGGGTGAGGAGGGGTGAGGTGAGGGGTGGGTCGAGTGGGTCGAGATGATGGGCGAGGTGGTGGAGATGGTTCGGGAGGCGGTTTGTGGTGGACGGCCTAGTTCCATGGCGGAGGTGTACTGGCGCTTTCGCTTGGACTGAATATTGTACGGTGGCATTCGCCGCTGCAAGATTCGGGTACGCAATGACACTGATTCCCCGTGAATGAAGCCTACTCCCATACATACCTTCACCCTTTCGGTATCCCACCCTTTAAAATCCCTGGTTTTCCTGAATAGGCAGTGAGTCGTGAGTGCGTGCTTACGATTAACTGTCGACGTACCTTAAGGTACTTTACCCCACCAGGCTAGCTAGCGTGCACCGCCACCGCACGCGTGGCTTAGCACCCTTTAGCTGCTCGCCCAATGCCAAGATATTCCGATCTTGTGCATAACGGTGACGTACCCAGGCGTTAATCGCGCATTGTCGCGTGAGAAAGCTTGATCTTTAGGGTTTGACAAGGGTCCATGACTGGCTAGACCCTGGAAATGAATGAATGAATGGAAGCAGGAGTGAACATTGGTGACGAGGGGATTGACCTTGGAAGTTAAGATTACGGGTAGAGTAGAGTACTGTGGTAGTACGAGATGGGGAGGTAGGTGTGCTGGCAATCATATGTAAACATTGTTGTGCCCCACCGTCTGCGAGGAAATACAAACACGACATTTCCTAATCTGACCATAAAGTACCTCAAGGTAGAACTACCTACTCTTCGGTCCATTTCGCTCACCTCTTGTTTCTCAAAACGATACGCTGAAGTAGACGATCATTGATCTCTTACGAATCTCTGATTTTCTCACTTACAGAATCAAGTCGCAACAATGGCTCGCACCTCTCCGCTCCATTGGTGTGTGCCATCGCTCAACGTCTGCGCCCTTCCAGTCTAACTAACAGCGCAACAGGGTCGGCGTGGTTTTCTTACTCGTTGCCTCGATTCTTCTCCTAATCACCACCATCTCGGCCCCTGTCCTCAAAGACATTGCCATCTTGAAGGTCATGCTCACCAACAAGACCGAAATCCGCAACTCGTCGGTGATCTTTGGGACTTTCGGTCATTGTATTCTTGATGTTCCGCCTGTGCAGTAAAGCTACCTCTCTTATTCGCAGGAAGTAGAGCTAGAGAAGGCTTGGTCACAAGTACTAATGATGATGCTCGAACTACAGAACTGACCAGGACTTCTGCTACCCGAAAACCATCGGCTACAAGCCCGCAAACATCATGTCTGTCATCGACGGTAAGTCCTCCCCCCCCTTCCCCCTCCTCTTTTGTACAACCCCACAAAATACTAACATTCCCTCTCCAGGCACTCACTTCAGCAACTCCTCCGCCGCCAGCGTCAATGGCTTGACCAGGGCCATGATCCTGCACCCCATCGCCTGCGCACTCGCATTCATTGCGTTTGGCCTTAGCTGCGGCGCCGGAGTTGTGGGGAGCATCCTGGGCGCGAGCGTTGCGGCGGTGGCGTGGGCGTTGACGTTGGTGGTTATGGCGATTGATTTTTCAATCTTTGGGGTAAGTCGTTCTTCCTACCATTGGCTTTATTACCTTCGTTCCCTTCCTCTGTTTCCAACCCATTCTCTCACCATATCCTACCCTTCAACCCACGCCTAAAAATTCACCCCTGACAGGTTATCAAAAACCACGTCAACGCCGACCACTCGGGCTCGCACGCCTACTATTCCGTGGGAATGTGGACCATTCTCGCCGCCATGCTCCTCCTCTTCTTCGGCATGTTCATCGTCCTCTTCACCTGCTTCAGAGCGCGCAAAGCCAAGAAGAACTCCTACGCCAGCAACGGCGGTGTTGGCGGTGGCAGAAGCAGGAGCTACAAGAACAGCGGGGATGCGGGCTATGTTGACAATGGCGTAGGAGGCGGGAATGGGTACGCGGATGTGGGGGCTGCGGGGAGAAAGCCTAGGGGGAGGTTTGGAATTTTCTGAAAGGGAGGATATGTGCAAGCGGGAGAGCGGGAGCCATGGTGAAAGGGAGGGGCAGGGGGAGCGTGGCGTTTCTGCTTCTATTCGGTGGGTTCCAGGCGTCATTTTGCGAGCCGTAAGATACCCCCCCCATGTATCCCAGGTCCATACCTAAAGCCGATTCAATACCCCCTTCCCTTCCTCCCCCTTTACCAGAACCCGGACACGTCCCCCCCCCTTCTTTATCTTCCACGAGCATTTCGTAGCCAACATTGTCCCGAATTCTGGCGCAGCTAACCCATTCCGCTTCTCTCTCTGTCCCGTCAACCCTCCTTTCCACCTCCCATCCGAGTTATCCCTCGACCGAATCCCGAATTACCCTTCTTCTCCTTCTTCTTGCAACTTAGGAGCGCTACTCTCGATGATATCTAACCTCTCAACCAAAAAATCTTCCTTTTTCACATTTCCCTTCTTCTTCTTCTTCTTCTTCTTCTTCTTCTTCTTCTTCTTCTTCTTCTTCTTTTTCCTTTTTCACATTCTTCTTGTTGTTGTTTGTTCAATCACTCAGGTCGTCTAGACAGCCGGTGCAAGCTGTTTTTGCGATTTTTTTCGTTTTTTTCGGTGCTTTTCCCCCCCTGTATATGTATATAAAAAAAGCTCTTTTGCTCTTTTTTTGGGGGGGGGGGGGTTGGTGGGGGGTGGTTTGTTTATCCATCTACCGCCCTCGTGCTGTTTTGAAATGTACTTTTTCCTCAATGTATATATACACGATCGTCTATGTACACTACTTACCAAACTCATCCACACACAAATTCGGGTTCTAAGTGGGAAAAGAAATACCGATTCTATATAAAAACCGAGAATATCTCTCTCCTTGAACAGAATCGGGAAAGGATTACTACTCCGCTCAAGATCATCATTAATTTATCGATATCGCCACTTCACTCATTTCATCATTAGGAATATTTCCCTTTTCTTGAAACCGAGTCAGTCTTCCTTCTTCTCACTGCGTTTTACTGTACAAATACCAACGACCAGGAACGCACGACGATGCTGCAATGAATCATACCAGCTTCTCGTTGGGTAAAAAAGGGGCAAAGAATTTTGGGGAAAACATTAACAGAATAGGGTGATTGGACAATACCCCATTCCCACAAAGCTCACCACCCCTCCCCCAAACAAAACCCCCGAATCTCGCGAATCAAAGCAAACTTTCAAACCAACCTCGTACATATTCATCATTACCAACACTTCCAACCACCTAACCAAGCGCAGAGGATCGTTGAAGAGAGGGGTAGCAAATAGGGTGGAGTTGTTTTTCTCTTCTCATCATACGGGATATCCCTAAAGGCTTATAGGTGGTTTAATTTTAATTTTCTGTCACTTGCAAAAAGCATTTCGATACCCCTCATCACAAGAACTGTTCCGAAACATTTTCTCATCAATTTTTTCCAAAACCCCGCATACATACAGTTATTTACTCTCTCAGTCTCTATGGCTCGTAATCACACTCGTCTATTGTTAATAAGAGTGCCTGAATGTAATGAAAAAATATATAATCGTAGTGATAATATCATAAGGTATGCAATTTCACCAAAAGAATGATCTGACTACTTCCCCAGCGCTTCATCGACCCCTTTCTTATACTTCTCCAATATTCCCTTCCTGTTGATCTTCTGCGCGCTCGTGGTCATACCCTGTAGATGCATTCCGTCAGCTTTCATCAGACATTCCGGCGCTACGAAGAGAACAGAAACTAACGAAGCAACAATAGTTTTGAACTTACATTCTGCGGCGTCCACTCCTCATCTGCCATAACCAACCCATCAATTATCTCGATCCCGTTCAGCCCACCACCACGACCCGTGTTCTGCATCTCCTTGAGCACAGCCGCATTAAGCTTCTTGTCATGCACTAGTTCTTCGAGGGAGTGGCCACTGATGCCGAGCTGGGAGGCCAAGGATTTGAGGGCCGGTTCTGCGGGGACAATGATGGCGATGGGCTTGCTTTTTTCGGCGGTTGCGTAGACGCAGATGTTGGCGACGATGTTGCACGAGCGGTAGATTGATTCGAGCTGCGAGGGTCTTGTCAGGACACGGTATTGCATAGCTAAGAAGCATTGGGGAACGGAAGATATACCTTTTCAAGTGCAACATACTCACCACTTAGCGTCTTGACCAAATTCTTCTTACGATCGATGATTTTCAATTGGCCTTTCGAATCGAATTCTCCAATGTCCCCGGTCTTGAACCAGCCGTCGTGGAAAGACTCTTTGTTCTCTTTCTCTAGATCGAGATAGCCTTCGGTGACGGCACCGCCACGGATCCAGATCTCGCCCTGTGGATGTGGCTTGTGGTCGGTTGAGTAGTTGAGATCAGGCACGTCAACGAGTTTCACTTCGATTGAGCCCGGCATCTCGCCCAGTGCATCGTCCGTCCAGGCGGCAGGGTCCACAATTGCACCCATTCTAGGTAAAGATGAGCGAAGTAAGCAGATTGGATGCATTGCAACTCACCCACAGGTCTCCGTCAGCCCGTATCCGCCAATCATCGGTGTAATAGCCATGGATATAAATCGCAGAGTATCTTTCGCAATCGGCCCTCCTCCGCTCATGCATATCCTCAACTTCCCCCCTGTAGCTTCTTTGAGCTTGTTGAAAACGATCTGATCCAAAACACCCACCCCAGGCATGCCAGTCGACGTCATCATGATCTTTGCCGACATTGCGCCCCAGAACATGTTTCGGACAACGGCGTTACTAGAGTTTATCTTTCCAATAATACCCTTTTTGACGCTTTCCCACACCTGTGGCACACCAACCATGACCGTCGGACGGAACTCGCGGATATCGCCCTTGCAATTCCGGACCGATTGGTCAGAGAGGGTCTTAGGGTTTCCATAGCCCATAGTGCCGCCCCAGTAGAGAATAGCATTTTCGAAAACAAACTCAAGGATGTGAGCCAACGGTAAATAGGTGAGAAGACCGTCGCCTGGTCCAAGGTATGGTCCAACGACAACATCCACACCAGCCACTATATGCATGAGCAGTGTCATCAACGTTGAGGGCACAGAAGCTTACCTGCAGCTATTACATTCTTGTGCTTGAGAAGGACACCCTTCGGCGGTCCCGTCGATCCGGAAGTGTACATGATACAGCAAAGATCATCGGCGTGAGGGGGAACAGCATCGATCGGGTTACTCTCTCCCATACGCTTCAGTTCGTCGAAACTCTGAATTGTAAGATACGGAAATTCTTCTTTGAGCTTATCAATGTCCTGTTGCTTGACCTGTCCTTCACTGTTGTAGATGACGTGCTGGACATCCTTGGCCTCTTTGAACGGCTTGAGAAGCTTCGGAAGTAGATGTGGATCAAGGAAGATGGCTTTGGCGTGCGTCTGGCGTAGGGAATGCTGCAACCCTTCTTCCCCGAGGGTATCATACGCGGTGACGATGGGCATGGACTGGGTGGAGCAAGCTAGGAGAGTCATTAATACTCCCTATACAATCGTATCAAAAACGTCATACCATGAGCCATAGCGAGCCATGATGGTGTAGTAGCGGCAAAGATGTGTAGCCGGTCGTCCTTATTCATCCCTAGCTTTCTCATTCCAGCTCCACACTGAATCGCTGTGCGCTCGTACTCAATGAAGCTCATGTATTGGTACCCGCTCAGCTCAAAATAGGTCCATTTCTTATCGACAGTCTCTTCCTTTCCATCAACGGTCTTCTTAATCTTCTTGACCTCATCGTGAGTGCGGACGACCTTCCTGGAGCCCAAAGCCTTTGCATTGCCGAACTTTTGGGAGCTGCGCTTCAAGATGTCGTAAAGGGTCGCAACACCATCTTCTGGCGTATGAACCAAGCCGTCTTTTGTTCGGACATTACGCCGGGGGATGGTTTCGCCCTCGACCTTGGAGTAACCGGTCGCCTCAGCCGTGTAAGGGCCGGATTTATAAGGTCTAGGCTGGGGAGCCCAGGTCTTTGTGTCAACCATATTGACGGTTTGCTATCTGAACGAGACCGCAGGCATTCTATACAGAGCTTTATTTTGCTAGGCAAGTGGCTTCGTCGTGTGCTGGAAGCTGCGAGTTCTCAGCTACTCTAAGCAGTTAATGCTCGGGCGTCGGCTGCCTCGCCTCTAAACGCTACTGTAGGCAGATCATGCCGTTTTGATTGGCGGACGAGCCGCTGACAGGGGACTTCTTCGTTAGACGGTTTCTCAATACTCGAGGAAGCTCATGTATTGATACCCGGCATGGCGACAGATAGTTGACGATCCTAGCTGCCTCATTTCAATGGCGAGGGTTGTATAGAGACCGATCCGTATTTCATATCTCGGTTCACAGAGGCGGGCTCCTCGAGTTCCTCGGGTCCAAACCAGTTGGCAGTCGCCGAGGTACCTTTAGATTTCGAGAACTCATCGAACTGTTCTCTTCAAGATCACTTCTTTCTCTTTGTAACTTATAACTGGCTCTGACGTACTAAAGTGCGGCATCTCTATATTGTACAGTAATTTTTAATCAAGTCTTTTGCATCTCAAAAGGCTAGGAGGTATGAGGGAAAATGGACGAACCCACATACCTTTTTGATGAAACTACCATTTTACTTGAGCCCCAACCGGTCTTTCACTACTTACATTCAGTCACTTCACATGATGCCCTCTTCCAGGAATGGGTGAGGATCTTATAAGAGCCGAAATGGCGGAACAGAAGGACATTGCAGCAATCGAAACGAGTCGTTGATAGCCATATTTCGGCGCCAGCCTTCGGTGACTGTACAAAGGCATATAACATTCATCTGGAGTTGTCTTGGAAGAGCAGTGATCACACATCCGAGCCCAAAATCATCCTATTTGAATGAATTAACCTTCTTGAGATCCAGGCAAATGAGTTTCACGGGCATTTGGATGGTCATGATCTTCTTGCAACCATTACTGTTTGTTCCCCATCAGTCGTTAATCGTTGGGACCATCTCTAACAACTCTCCTGGAGCTATTTCGTGCGCTTCGTTGATTCGCTTGTCAGCTAGTCAGTGCAGCCAGCGCACAGGCCTAGAACAACATGCACTATTCCGCTTGTGAGAAGAAACCTTCATAGGGTATATCCGTTATCTGAATTCAACCTTCCAGTTCAAATTCGGCAGAATGACCAGCAATCGATACGAGCGGTACGACTTGAGAAGTGGAATCAAGAACTTCCGAAAGCTAGCAATTCCAGCCTCAGTGTAGAAGCTAGCAAAAGAAGGGCCTAAGACAAGTAGTGCTTCTTGCAACGTCGCATGCTACTCGAAAGATGAGCCAAGTGTCAAAAGCAATGCTGCTCAGCTCTTGGCTCGATATAATCTGAGAAGTCGAACAGATCAACTCTATCATCGGTACCAAATGGTTAACTTTGAACGCTTATTTCAGCCTATACTATATACTATATCGAGGTTTCGATTTCCGGGGTCTTCGAAAACTTCACTGGAAATAAAAAGCGCTCGAAGATATCTGTTCTGTCGCCTACTTACGCCGCTAATTCAGAAGCGTATTGATGAAAGACCTCTGCGAGCAGCGCCTTTTGAGGTACCGGAGGAATGGGGACTTTTGCGGCTTGCGGCTGACGATGTGTAGTTTCAATTCGCGCGTCATTACAACCTTGACTGCGTCAGGACTAGCTATGGGTGGGAATACCTGCTAGATGGAAAAGATGACAGTAAAACCTCTGCGCTGTACGTAGCTGTGAAACATGGGGGCTCTACAAAATGTAACGATATTGCAGGCATAGCGCCATGGTCGTATCCGAGGCTTATCTCAGTACTTCACAAATCTTCACCAAAAGAGAGAGGACTTTTCCGAAGTTGAAAGTTAACACCGAACAGAGTGGACCTTCGGCTACTTCCGAGCTGGATTAACAATGCACATATCGCTACGCATGTGATGCAATATCACCGCCGATGACGAAGAACCTGTTGGTTATTGCCGTTCATAACCGAAGACTTACAAGACATCCAGACAGCTGCAGATTTATTGCTTTAGCCACGTCTATGGTGGAATTAAGGTCCCTCAGAACGCCTTCTTGCTTCATGACCTAAGCTGTCCTTTGCGCACATACGACCTCGGAACAAGGCTGCAGAAAACCCCTGCTCTCCAAGACGAATGCATTTGCGCATGTTTTGAGTAGCTCAATTATTTACCGCAAACGATCGAAGATACTATCCTTCTTATTCGCCTCCTTAGATTCAAATATCTCTGGGTCGACTCTATTTGTTTCAATCTTCAAGGTACTGACAAGCAGTCAAACTTCATCAACAGCATGATTTCAACCTTTTAAACTGCTTTTGTGACTATAGTTGCAGCAGCGGGCATAAACGTGGACTCAGGACTCCCGGGGGTAACACCCGGCTCGAGGAACTCTGTGTATCATGAGGAAACCATCTGAGAGTTGAAACTGGCCATAAATCTGGCCACATTAAAGCAGCAACTTGCACGATCTCGGTGGGCAACACGAGCTTGGACTATCAAGAGGGCTTGATGTGCACAATATATGTCGTCTTTGGTGAGGGGCAGATATATTGGGAGTTCCAACAAGCAGCATTATGTGAAGCTGTCGAAGAGCCGTGGGATGAGTTCCCAGGCATGAACGTGCTGCCACTATTTAGCCGTGCACTTGGTAATTCCTTCTCGCGAAACAGTGATTTCAAGGGACTTTACACTTGATTGGTTAGCACCTATTCTAATAACGATCGAACATACGAAACAGATACGCTGAACGTATTCACTGGTATCCTGAACCAGCTTAGGTTATCTTTTGGTATCCAATTCACCTAGGGTATCCCAAGGAACGATATCCCAGAATATCTGTTGTGGACACGCCCTGAAGAGAAGCAGCGACCAGGCGAAAACTGTCCAGTAATACCACGAATTTGGAGGTACCGAAGTTTTCCGAGTTTGAGCTGGGCTGGATTGTCACCGATCGATTTTAAACTGATTGACGTAGAACAGCACAGCTCTCGAATTTATGATATAGGACAGAGGGGAGATACTTATTGAACAACTAAACCGAGCCTACGGTCTAGCCACGCAGGCTTTACATGAGACGCAGGCAACACCAGATAGCTATGTTCTTCGGTGCGACACCAAATCTGTACAACTCGAGATCTGCGACTCCCCATTGTCCTTTGCAGAGACAACTGTCCGGTGTCCCAAAATCAGGATGTCATCAATTGCAAATGTCTTCTTAGACTGCGGAAACGCGCGGCTTCGAGATCTTGTAGGCCAAGTTTGTAAGTTCATGGAATGTGGCCACCACACTCCTTGCAATCCCCCATTCCGGTATATTGGCATCCTTGTAACAACTCGTCATGGAAAGGTTGCGAGATGAATTGGAGCTGGAGAGATGATCTTGAATCAGTTCGAGGCTCACAACCCTGAATGGAATACCATACTGCTCGAAAAATGCTGCGGTAAACCCTACCTGCATGCATCTTGTCACTGATGTGACAAAGAATTACGAACGTTCGGTTCGTACTGTGAGTCTCTGACCTGAGTTACAATAACGACCTCACTGAGACTCCGATGGTAGGTAGAGATACAATGCTCCATCATTAAGTGCTGACGACACTATGATAGACGCTCATCTTCAAAACAACTATCTACATCAAATCACGAAACACCAGGCCTAGAACCCCATACCACTCCTTATCAATCGCGTTGAAGCAAGCATATCTACAGATGACCACTTTTATTAGTACAAATCCTATTCCCAGTCACGGTTGCACATCTCAGAGAAGAGGAGAAGAAGAAAAAAGAGAGGAGGGTTTTCAGGATCGAGCAAAGTATACATGCACTACAAGCAAACCATGAATCTAGCGGCGAAGATCACGATTCCAATGTTTGGCACGATCCAGTGCACTTTTGCTTCTGCGCTTCACCCGTACCAGAAAATGCAATCAGAATCAGCACAGAGCCAATGAACATTGAAGGAACCGGAATTCCGGACGCCCAACGTTATTGTTTCTACGCTTTAGTCTCCGGTGGATTCTATCGTTTACGCGAGCAATGATCTGTGCACCCAGAACGAATCTTATTCCAAAAGAGATGTAATTTAGACCGTCAATACCAACATTTTCACCATGGAAACCTTCTCAGACTCCAGGGAACATTGACAGGAGGAGGTAGAGAAGACCAAAGAGATAAGCCATGTACACAGCGATCACTTGAATGATTGGTTGTGTCGCCACTAACCGACATGGCCTGACGAATGCGATTTAAAGGACCTTCACAGGGTTTTTATCGGACATAGATGCGGTGTGTAGTCTCTCATTCCCTGTTTCTCTTCGCATGGGGTCTGATCTTTTCTAAGAAAAGAATACCGGAGAGCCGGATAGGACAGCAGCAATGCTTGTCGCCCAAACGACCCATCGCCAGGTCATTGTCTCGGCAATGAAACCTCCAGCGATCCGTTCAACAGCAGGCCCAAACTGTGGGCGAGGCTATGAATACCAGCTGCTTCTCCCCGTTGATCGGGATGCCAGCAATTACTGATTGGGATTAATGCCATGAGCAAACAACGGCGAAATACCTTTTCTTACTTCAAAACGTCATCATCAATAGGTAGAGATGCGCTTCCGTCATCCCACTGAGGAAGCGAAAGGCGATTATCTCTGCTTTGTTCTGGGAAAGCCCGCATCCCAAACTCCAAGCGAGGTATAAAAGGTTACTCAGCTCTAGGATACGAACCCTACCAAAGACTTCTGAGAGCGGTCCGAGAAAAAGTGGGCCTATAGCGAAGGCTAAGACGAAGATAGTAGACAGGGTCAATTATGTCTCAACCTCGATGGTCATGCCAAGGTCTTTGGCATCTTGGCAAGAGCTGGTGCTGCCATTGTGGGTGGTACGGGCGATATGAAGGTGAAGGAGGACACGACAAATGTAGCTATCCATTTCTTCCCGATTAACCAATTCTTGGACTTTTCAGTGTCGCCTGGCCTGGATCGAGTTAATCACGGAGTATTTGTTCTTAGTCTCGGTGCTTGCGGGTTTGAGCTCAGGGCCACTCATACCAAGCTAAGGTCTTTTGAAAACTCCTCATGTTCCTATTCTGTTGTCCCTCCCTTGGCTTAATTGTGGCGTCTGCTTGTCGAAATTACCGCTTATATTACGTTCGACTACTTTTGCTGCTCTTAACCTGGAGACTCATGCTCATTGTAATCGCGATGGGCTACGGAATGGTTACAGAGAATTTGGGCTGACCATTTGGTTCAGAAGACTACGAACAATACAAAATTGGGGCTTAGGCCACACTGGCGCCTTTCGATGGAGGCCCACCTCCCACGAAGGTAAACAACAAACCTTGTCACCACAATGGCATGATGAAGCTCTTCCACTTGATGTCTCTGGCCTCTACTGTCACATACTCAAGTAGCAAATTGGCGGTACTGACTTGCACTTACTCAGTCTCCACAGCATCGGCCATATCCTCCATAGTCTCAAAATTCCAAGTGAACGCCACCTCTCCCTCCACAGCCTCCAATTCCGAGTTCGGTCCTCCCTTCCCATCACCCCGTGCGATCCAAGCACTGCTGATACCCATCTTCTTAGCGGGTACATGATCCGACTTTAACCCATGAGCAGTGTGCAGCACCTGCTCCTTTCTAACCCCCAGTTCATCCCGCACATGATCCAACAGGTAATGGAAGTTCTGGAGATCAGGCTTGTACGAGCCGATATCCTCGGCCGTGTACACGGCATCGAATCTGACCTCTGCCAGCGGCCCTGACAGCACCTTAGAAAAGCTGTCGCGGTCCACGTTGGAGAGAATGACGAGCTTGTAGTGTTTTGAAAGTCGTTGCAGTGCCTCGACCGTGTCTGGGAAGCAGAGCCACTTAGTTATCGAGCGGCCTATAGTTTCGGCTTCCGCCTGGGCTGGTCGGAGCAGAGAAAGGGATTCGGAGAGGTTGATGTAGCTTTCCGCGAGGAGGGATGGGTACTTCAGACGTGGGTTCGAAACGAAGAGTGAGTTTTCATGACGGTTGAAGTCCTTGATCAAGGCGGCGCGATCATGCTTCAGAGGGTGGGAGTCGGGGAGACGGTCCACTAAGGGTTGGAGGTCTTTGTAGATTCCGGCTGTTTCGGGCGTAAGTATGGATTAATTGATGTGTGTTGGATTCGTTGAGTGCGTGACTTACATTCCCAATCGACCAGGGTGCCGAAGCAGTCGAAGGAAAGAAGTTTGAAGTCCTTTAGACTTCTGTGGTCTTCGGAGCGAACTTTCATCTCTGCGGAATGTCCGAGTATTCGTTCAATCTGAATGGCTTCGATATTGCTTCCGTATTTCACGCCCAGCCGATGCAGTCACCCAAATATATCTGTACAGCATAAAGCACCTAGTAATGGCAAGAAGCTATGAGTCATTCTTCGAAGAATTATCGACCACAGTATAAGGTGTTGGCTGTACGTCATTAAGCATAAACCCCGCTTTCGCCGAAGGACTTCATACTAACAATTATTTAGCTGGACAAGAGGGGAATGGTCTTGCTTTCTATGTCTCTTGTCTCGTCCTTTGTATTAATGGGAGTGGCGAAATGGGTTTTCACACACTTGAGTGTGCTTTTTGAACACATGACTTCCAGCTCTGGCTCCCGGATCTCCCTCAACAATCACATTACCAGAACACATATCTTACCTACTTTTCCTACGCTCCGTTTGAGGAAGGGAGATTATATTTTCTTTAAAGCCGCTTAGCAGTTTTGCTCTCTGTTACTACCTAGCAAGCCTGCTTATGTCTTGTCTTCATCATTTGTGCAAGAACGTTTTCAAGTTTGACCAATCTATTTGAGATACTCACAATTCGGGCATACCAAACGTGGATATGGAGAGTCGTTGACTGATGCAGTCTTTGAAGAAGCCGAGTGAAGCAATGAATAGTGAATTTCTGGTTCAATCATTGGCCTTGCTGCGGGCTTCAATTAGCTGCATCAAGAAGGGTTTCGGCTTTTTGCTCGACGGATATCGCAATAGGGCAAAGGGTCCAAGTGGAAATATGAGTGTGTATTCCGAAAATCGTTATTCAAAGATGTTTCGGTGAGGTGAGAAAGTCATGAAACCACATCGTTGAAACAATGAAAAGGCAAGATTGGCGTTGATGGCTGCTTGCCATTGATTTCAAGTAAACCCATATCACAGAGACGGTACAGATATTGTCTAGAAAAGTAAGCATTCCTCTGCAACATTAGATTAATACAGCCGTGTAAGTACATACATAGCCACCAAACATGCATTGCTGGTGGAAAATTTGAAAGCCTTTCGGAGATCAGTACCGTACTGACGCCGCCTCCTAGTATTGACATCGTCGAGCAATATTTACAATCCTTGCACCCTTCAACAGCTCCTAGCTCTTACGAAAAACGTAAAAACCCCTTCCATCTGTTTATCATACCTCCAAACCACGACCGCCGAGGTGCCTCCTCAAGTTCCTTCAGCAGATCCTCGTAGTACTTCGGATTCGATTCCGGCTTCATCAGTTTGTCGGACAAAGGATACTAAGTACCTCATTAACCAACCATTGTCTCAAACCTATCAAACACTAGTGAAGCAGTACCTTCTTTGTATACCTATTCTCCAGGAACGAATACAGCACATTAACCTGCTCAAGCTCGGCCTTTTCATCAAACTTCACTGGCGTAGGTATTGTAGCCTGGGCTTGGTTTGCAACCACGTTGTCTAGCGGTGCGACCTTTGGGGGGTTGAAATGGTTTTCTATACGCTGGCGCATGACATCTTGGAAAGAGATTTGGGGGCGCAAGATGTCGACAGGCCATTGGGAAAGGGCGCGCTGGTAGTGTTTGTATATTATCTATAGCTGGCAATTAGCATTGTGGTATCATCCTCTTGCCGAGCGTTGGCAGTGAATACAGACTGATTTTGACATGTTAACATGACCTGTAAAATGCTGAATCGGTCACTCATCGATGATGCCGACTGTGGTCTAGTCTTAAGGCTGAGTTAATAATCTGACGCCAAGTCTAAATTTGGTGGCGGCACATCTCAATTATTGGACGAATGACTGCGCTTAATCTTTGATTCCCCCGACCCTACGCTTCCTAAGGCTTCCACCCTCACACAGCACATACGGAGCACCACGACTTGCAACGACTGCATCGTATACAGTTACATCTCAATAGAAGATTTGAACGCTAGACCTTCTCGAGTTTGTCAAAGCGGGATAGATTGATTGGCGCGAGCTCATCATGAGCTCACAGCGCTACGAGCGAGTACGTCTCCACAGTGACCCCGATATTCCACTCAGCCTATTGTGTATGTCTACGCCGAACTCGAAAGCTAACTTCTCGAACAGGTGCCAGAGATTGATCAAGAAGATACTCAAATATCTCCTCATACCGAGAAAGAGATCCCTCACCTCCCTAACTCCCCTCAGTCTCCGCCGCCTTCCTTTAGATCACGCGCTTCCTCATTTACATCACGACATCTCCTTTCTTCCGAAGACCCCTTCACCTCTGATGCCGACAGAACCCTAGCCGATACCTTTGACGATGGGTCTGGCTCCGACTCCGAAAGCCACAATGGCGACGATGACCGCCAGCGACTCATGCGTGGCAATCCTTCTCCGCCAAGCCCCGAACCAGCGTCTACAAATCGGGGGGTCAGACCTGCTCCACTACAAAGGGCGGTGACACAGTTCCCAGGAATGACTCCTGTACCATCGGCCAGAAGCGGAGCACCCTTTGCTCCGTTCTCCTCCTCCAACGACGGCGTCTTCGCGAACCTAGATGCCAAGCCCGAGCGCGGCGAAAAGACAGAAGAGCAACCACCCGTAAGCACGTTTTCCGTCCTCTCTCGCACAGCTGCTAACTACCACCCAGTCCTACGAAGCCGCGGCAGCCGACGCAGCGCCCCCATACTGGGAATCCACTCTTATAGTCGCCCCTGGCTCCACGGACGAAGTCTACGTCGAAGGCCTCCCCGTCGGCTCCCTCTTCTCCTTTGTCTGGAACGCCATGATCAGCATGTCCTTCACACTCGTCGGCTTCCTGCTCACCTATCTCCTCCACACCACGCACGCCGCCAAGAACGGGTCGCGAGCCGGCCTTGGCATTACCCTCGTGCAGTACGGCTTCTACATGCGCACCGGAAAGGGCCAAACCCCCACTGGCGGCGCCGATGACGCCTATACGCAGCCTCAAGACCCCAACGCGCACGACTTCGACCCTGGCGCGGTCGGCGGCGCTGCGGCCGCCGCTATGGCTTCGAGCCAGACTACCGCGTCTTCGGCCACGAGCACCGTCTCTGGTATCGCGAGCAGCGAGTGGCTGGCCTACGTGCTCATGATTGTAGGCTGGTTCATTCTTATCCGGGCCGTGGGCGATTTCTTCAAGGCGAGGCGGCATGAGCAGTTGGTGTTGAGGAGTCCGGACAGGGGGTTAAATGTGCCGATTGTGGCGGAGGGGGAGGAGGCCGAGAGGGTGGTGTAGGCGTTTGTTTTTTGGTCATGGGGAAAAGAGGGGGTGCAGTTTGCTTTGGCTTTTGTGAGTGAGGGCTAGGGAGAAGGGGAGAAGGGCGTCTCGCAGGGAAAGGAGATTGAGGTTGAGTTATGCGCAGGTTTTTTTTTCTATTCATGATTACAAAGGGTGACTGTATCACGATTATCCCATCATGGCTATTTCATCTCATGTTCCTACCATTCCACCCATCCATTTACCCATTTCCCTTTCCCTCCCCTTCCCATTCCCCTCCCCCTCCCCCCTCCCTCCCGGTCTTAGTGTCAAGTGCCCAAAAGAGCGTTAAAAAGGATCGGTAACAGTTCGGGCACGTCAGTTAGCACTCACGCAATTCATTAGGGAAATCCGGAAAAATTCCGTACGTTGTTTTTCTAACGTATAGACATCCGCCTTTTTTTCTTCTTTTTTTTTCAAAACCGGTTCTATCCTTTCTTTCTTTCTTTCTTTCTTGCTTTCTTTCCGATACAAGGCACATTGCGTTTTTGGAGATTGCGGACCATCTTATTGGGTTTTTTCTAACTAAATACTAACTAACTTGCCATCGGGCGGCGCAATGGTTTTTTTTTGGTCAACTCATCAGTTCTCTCTTTCTCTCTCCGGGGGGTTTGGTCGAAAAGATAAATATCGATAGCGCAAACTATGTAGCTAGGGCGGGCTACTGGACTAGGTAGGTGATGGATAAGTGGGAGGTTGGAGGGTTGGAAGGTTAGTTCTATATGTGTATTTTTGGTCCGGGTGTTCAGATCGCAGGATGGGGGAGTTGGAACGGAAATGGTGAGGGTGTTTGTGTGTGTGTGTGTTTTTGGATATAGTCAGTTTGGGGGGGACGGGTTGGGCATCTGGCAATACCTTGGTGGGCCCTCTCCCCCCTTTCGGCTTCTCTAGCGACTGGTTTTTAAAACACCTGCTCGGTTTCGGTGCTATTTTCCATTTCACGCTGGTTGTTGTTGTTGTTGTTGTTGATGATGTTCCTCCTTTCTTTCATGCTGTTTTTCCTTTGCAAAGTCTGGTCGTGCAAGCGAGAATGAGATGGAATACAACATGTCAGAAACTGCTATGACTTGTGTTAGCAGTGGAAAAAGCGTTGCGAGCTGGAAGCAGATGGGGGTAAGGTACGTAGGGAGGTGTGAGTGCGTTTTGAGTGGAGGGGTGCTGGGATGGGGGTTAAGGAGTGGCGGGGATTTCGGAAGCATTTTTTTTCTTCGTTTCTTCTCATTGATCATTTTGGATTCGCTTGCATGAGGTTCTTCCACTTGTCGTATGAACCTCGGCGTTTTACGGGCTTGAGCTGGGTTTGGAAATTCATAAAGGGGTGGATGAAGAGGGGAATATGCTTTGTCCGGGACAGGGAAGGGGAAAGAGAGTCTGAGGGAGAAAGTGGCTATGGTTTAATGCCCGATGGTTGTTTTCACTTGATCGGGGTTGGCCTCGGCCGGACGTCTTGCGTCACGCCTTGTTCTCTTCTTTTGCAGCCTTCTCTGGTTCGTTTTCGTTCCGTTCTCTTGATGCAGGTCACGCTCGATTTGCGGCACTGACACAAGGATTTGTGGTTCTCGGTTTGGTGTTTGGGGGGTTCTGACCGTTGTGTTATTGGAGAGAGCGTAGGTGGAACGAAAAATGGGGTTTGTGTTTGGAGCTTGAGCGGGCGAGAGTTTCTGCCTTTCGTTTGCCAAATTTCTACGGCTATGACTGATGATATACTGTGCAACTTGTCAGATGCAGAAGTCGCGAATCGAAAGCATCATTGTAACGAAAGTATCCAGTGCTTTGCTAGGTATTTTTAAGAGCGAAAAGATAGGTACGTAGTTGGAAGACCAGTCGACGATATGGACCTTTGGAAGGACAACCACCCAGGGTCGCACAATCACGATGCTCGCAGATCCTGTTCCAGAATGGGCTGTTTGGAGAGATGCCAGGGAGGATCCCGTCATGTTGAATGCCGGCCTACCTTGGCTAGCAGCAACCCCGGTATTCCAAAGTGGATGCGTTCTCAGATCGGCGATGCCCACGATCCTTCTTGAATCCTTGTCGTCTACTCGTCTGCCTTGACTCGCTGATAAGAAAGATTAGAGCAATCTTGCTCTGGCAACTTCACACACGGTAATCCCACCGCCTGACTGAAAGCGCTGAATCGCAGAGCAACTGAGCCCCATGAAGAGCCAGCACTCGTGAAAATCACGAGTCACAGACAACATCACCGCTCTCACAGATCTGACTGCTTCATCCTACCGAGCTAGGACGTATGGAGCCAGTGTACAGTACGTCGTACCTTACAGAGCAAGAGTGAAAGGGCAAAAAGAGTAGGCAAAGATAAAGGGACATCGTGGCTGACGCACTTACCGACACAGCGCACGCGCGAATGAAAGGGCCATCGAGGTTTTGCTGCAACATCGTCGAGCTCGGGTATTCCGTACAGGACACACGATACAGGATACAGCCTAAGGTACTCCGTACCGGCTATGGCCAACTGCCTTACGGCAAAGCGTACACTTAAAGTACCGTAAGGCGTATCTGACACAGAATCATAGTATGGAAGGGCGCCGTCAAACGTTGTTGCCGGTCCAGACGTCCTTGCAACGGACGTAGCTCCGCACAACGGACGTATCAAAGTCAGGGACCAGTATGCCAACGGAAAGCGAATAATAATTACTGTGGTGCTACCGTGCTACAGTGTTGTGTAGGCTGAAACGGGACCTTTTTGTATGCGGAAAATGTCCATCGGCGATTGCAGCGTAGGGCATCGTCGATGGAGAAGTGGACACCCCCGGCTTTTTATTTATTTGACTCGTGGCACAGTAGTACTACTGTACATAGGCTAACTTACCAGCATCTGCTACTGTACCTACTGGGCCAGGGGAACAACCTACCCCCTTGCCCAACATCAGACAACCATTGCATGACTCGAGTTAACGATATTGTTGACAAAGTCAAATGTATGTACGTCTTGCTTTCGAGAGGAGCGAGCAGCAGTGTTCGATGTCGGTTGTAACAGTAGTGGAAAGATGTAGATGTGCGATTTTGGAAAGAGGTGGATTTAAGCTCACGCCTCAATGGTTAATTCAGGTAAGGACATCGGAGGGGCTGTGGTCATACCCATCCAGGAAGACGGAAAGCGGTGCAGCTATCAAATTTGGCAGATTAGTCCTCCATTGTTCCCCCACGATTTCATCATTCACTCATTCATTAGAGCAACAGCCCGTGGTGATAACAAAGCCGATGGCCAGCAAAGCCAAAGATACGCTAGTGAAACTGCCCTCGGGATCGACGTTGACAATGATCGACCATCTTCCACCACAATCGGAGATTTCGAGATCTTCGCCCTCGCACTCCCGTCGAAAGGGGTGCCACGATGGTCGAAACCTGGAAAAGGGGTCCTGGAGCATATCTGGAGACGCCTCCGCTTCTCGATGAACCCCCCTCCCTCCCCGTCAGCCCATTGGCTTAAACAACCGATTCAGGACCTCCCACTCTTCCCCCTCCCGAATCGTGCCCTGAGCCTCTGGGTGGCGTTGTGGCCCAACCTCAACTCCCGCTGCTGGCCACGGGAAAGTACTACGTATTCCGTACTGTGTACCGACTGTATACTCCGTACCTAAAGTAAAGTACGAGTACCCCACCGCAGTCTCCTCAACAGCTACTCGCCCGCCGTCGACTACTCCGTACAGCTTCAGCAATCTCCAAATCGCTTGGATATTGATCCAGTATTGCTCGAGTTCCCGGTTGTGCTGAAATGTATGCGCTAGAAAGGCATGAATGTAGCGCACCTGACGATCGTTCCTCCCAAGGTTGCATCCAACCGTCTAGCACGTTGAGCCGGGAATACCGAATATACGCGGCATTGGACTGTCGTGTTGAATTCTATACGCCCCTGTCCCCGGAGCTCTCTCCGCAGTGTGCCATCTCTTCGATCCGACCCAAGATGTCAAGGCGTGAAGACCTGAAGCGGCATCATGCAGCGCCATCTGTTTGCTTGCGCCCATCGCCATCGAAAAGGTTGGCACGTTCCAGGTCTATAAGTCCGTGGTCAGGCCTGCCGACCACAAGTCACCATACCCCAATGTATTATCCTCAGAGAAGCAAGAAGCGAGTTACGGATGCTGGGCGCCCTGACGCGCAGCAATGGTTCAACGAGAGCAACCACAATGTTTCTAGCACTGCCATTTCTACCTTTCCACATGGCAAGTCGGATTATCTCTGCCAATCCATTCTTCGCCAACCGTTAATGTGTGTCTAGACGATCCACCGTTCTATCTCAAGCATGATGCGACCTCTTACCCCGATAGCGCTTGCGGAATTCGGTCGGATCAATCATCCCCTCATCATATTCATTTGGGCCAGCGGGGCCTTGCCAGAAAGCCCACTCCTTCACCGATGCAGTCCATCGAGAGCAACAGCGAGGACTTTCGCGACGTGATCGATGATCTGACAATACAAAACAAGAAACTGAGGAAAAAGCTCAAGAAATACGAGACATTACACTGTTCCCACCTACAGGAGGAAAAGCTGTTCGAAGTCAGATTTCATGGTCTGCCAGCGCACAAAAAGCGTGAACTGGACGACTTGCTGCGAGGTTTCGCTGTCAGCATTGGAGATCCACCCGAAATCTCTTCCTTGGGTTCCTCCCGACAGCAATCATCGTCGCTACCTGATCCATTACCACCGTCATACTCCAAGGAAACATCTTTGTCCATCACTTCGAACTCTAAACCCGTGGACTCGGCCTACGCTTCAATTTCAAATTCTGGGCTGACCCAAACCTTCAATTCACAAATCAACGACAAGGACACATTGAAAGAAACCGTACCAGCAGCGCAGTCAAAGCAGCAAAAGGTGGAGTCTTATCTTGACGACATGCCAAGACGTTTGATTCTAAAACGCTCCATTGGGATGTCTGATTTATCCAAGCGAAAATTAGTCGTCAGGCGATTAGAGGGGCTTTTTACGGGCAAAGGTGCAGTCAGTAGTAAAAACGACCAACCTCAGCAGCAGGAGGAAGTCTCACAGTCAGCAGCCAAAGCGGACCGAAATGCTCTTGAAGCGGGAGGTCGCCGAGCTCGGGTGGAAGGGCTCCGAGAAGCTAGAATTGCTACGGTCGATGCCGACGCTCTGGCTGAGCACATGAGCGATGCAAGCTTAACGTCATGCGAAGGAACAAACGACGGAGATGAACCGACATTCCGGGATGCTCACGCAAGCCCAGATGGAACCCCAGATCAACGTCCAACTCGTCCGCTCGATCTAGACCTATACCGTGCTCAAATACCTGCAGATAACATACAGTACCTTCGGCATCTCGGTCTTGCTTCGCCCAAAGCAAAGACCGATGCGTACACAAACACAGCAAATGGATGGGTTTACCTTAATTTGCTGACGAATATGGCGCAATTGCACGCCTTCAACGTAACCCCTGAATTCGTCAGGAAATCGGTTATGGACATGAGCACAAAACTTGAGCTTTCCCCAAATGGCCGAAAAATCAGATGGAAAGGTGGTGCCGAAGAATCTATATTATCCTCTGACAGCGGTGGCAGCGGGGACGATGAGAATGGTATGTTGCTTGAGGAAGGAAATCATGGCAGCCAACGACACCGAACCGAAGAAACCAATCCGAACCGGCCAGGCCACAGCATCGCAACTGAGTTGACTACTGCGGCGCAGTATCCAAAGGACAAATCCTCGGCCAATCTTGGAGGCAGTACAAAGCTAAGGCCCATCTTTCTCGAACAAGTCAATGATGATTCCAAACTCTTCTACAAGCCGCTGTTCTGCCACTCGTCCGACGAAGAGGATGACTACTCGTGTGAAAACGGCACCATCCAAGGTACTGTAGATAGCGATTCTGGTGTGGAGCGTGCCCCTAACACCCAAACATCCAATCGAAAGAAATTGACTCGGGACACGAAAGGTGAGAATGGTCCAATTATCTTCTACAACAAAGCTAGGTTCTGTACCGATCTGAGTGGAGACGTAAGGGCTGGTTCATCAAACAGAACCGTGTATTCCCTCTACTCGTCAGAGCCTGTTGGTTCTGTTGGTTCAAAGCTTCAGTACCAGAACAGCCGTACGGAACACCTCCGAGGACCTGTTACAGAAGGTTACACGCCCTCGGAGCAGATGGATCTGGATACAGAGAGCCAAAGTGAAACCGAATCGCTTCTCGTCTTTGAAGGTACTGACTCCCAGCATGACGATTCCTCCCATGCAGTACCGAGAAACATGGAAGCTTCTGGACTTGGTGGTGTTCAGCCCATGGATCATTTCTCGATTAACGTAAGGATTCAGCGCATGAGAATAACTGAGCCCAGTCTCTCGGCACATACGACGTCTCGAAATCAGGCCAATCGTTTCTTCCGCAGCGCTCCTTTGATTGTAGATCCAGTCAAGACTCCTTTAATCAAGAGTACAATCGTCTCAGTCCACACCAAAAAGCTACGTCCGTCTTCGCTACCCCCGCCGTCTTATATCTACCCTCAAGCCTCATTATCCGAAATTTCGGAAGATAGTGACAAGAGCGAGCCCCTATCTGCGAGCCTCAGTGGCAAAAGAGCGTTGCCAAGTTCCGCCACAGACGGTGATGTCCAGTCAATACAACCTGTCTCTTCTCTTAGTTCTCTTGGGGGATCGAGGGAAGCATTGCCATCTGTTTCTTCTTTCCCAGTCGGATCAGATGACTCTTCGATTGACCTGCTCGCTCATGCGCGCGAACTTGACCCAGAAACCATTGCCGCTCGTGAGATGGACTTTGACCGCAATGCTGGGCAGCAACTTAGCGGAGAATTGGCAGGTAGCTCGGCAACAGCTGCACGTAGTGGCACTGGCTATCCCAGCGAAGATTCCACCACAAACGAAGAAGAAAGCAGGGTGAATCAGGAGTGTCGGTCCGAGCACAAGAAGGGTTTAGACGACTTTTCTGCTTCGCTACATCAATTTATTATAGAGAGAGACGGAAACGATCAAGACACCAGCAGTGTAGATGTTATGTTCACATCAAGTGGAATGGAAGAGAGCGATGAGTGTCACGGTGGTTAGCTAGCAACGTCTGGTTGAAGCTGCGTTTCTTTATGAGGAATGAGGTACACGCGAGGAGAATAGCATATACCCAATAGACAAAATCTAAATAAGATATATCGTAACAATATATTGATTGTAAATTAGTATTTTCATAACCATGTAATGTACGGAGTACACAGTAGTAGACAGTATTCCGTACAGTAAGGTAGTCTCCGTAGTCTCAACCTACTAATAAGTCTTGACGCTTCTGTGGCGTGGCAGAATTGATAACCCATGATTGGCTGCCGTCCCGCTCTTCCGCGCAGCACGATCTCCTCTCTGTTGAGGAGTATTGTTGTAAAAGTTGATCCTGGATGGGTCACAGCTATGCCTGAAAGTTCAACCTCCGTGGTGCTTCGAAAACCTCTTCGAAGCACCGCACGCGCTCTGAAGACCACCGACCAGCTGTAGGCCAATACATCTGGCGTAAAGGCTCGATTGCCGCATGCAAACATGGCCCCGACGGCTACTTTATGCATCCGCGCTGCCTCACACCAGAGCAAAGTATTGAACAAGGCCAACGTCTGCTGGTTTGAGCTGACAAGTCTTGCGTCAGGGCCTCCTCCTTATTGCCCGTACCTTCACCTCCTCCCCGAGCCGCCATGCCATCAACAAAGTCGTTCCCTCGGCCGACGCTGCAATCGCAGACATGCATTCAGGCTCCACCCTTCTAGCCGGAGGCTTCGGCATCTGCGGCGTACCAGATACTCTCATCAATACCGTACATGCTAACCGCTCCATAACCGGGCTTACAGCGGTCTCCAACAACGCCGGCATCGAAGGCTCAGGCCTTGGGTTGCTCCTAGCCTCGAAGCAGATTAAGAAGATGGTCGCTAGCTACGTGGGCGGGAACAAAGTGTTCGAACGCATGTATCTGAGTGGGGAAATCGAGCTGGAGTTGACGCCCCAGGGGACACTGGCCGAGAGATGCCGGGCAGGTGGAGCGGGCATTCCTGCCTTTTATACACCCGCGGCTTTCGGGACGGTAGTGCAGACTGGCGAGCTACCGCTGCGGCATAACAGCGATGGTACGGTGCGAGAGTATGGGAGCCCCAGGGATGTGAAGGTGTTTAATGGGAAGAGCTACGTAATGGAGGAGGCTATACGCGGGGATTATGCGTTCGTGAAGGCATGGAAAGCGGATAGGTTGGGGAACTGCCAATTCCGATTTGCAGCGGCGAATTTTAACGGGGCAATGGGGAGAAATGCGAAGTGCACGGTTGTAGAAGCGGAGCATATTGTGGAGCCTGGAGACATTGATCCGGCGGCCGTGCATCTACCGGGAATATATGTGAAGAAGGTGATCCAGAGTACGACGGAGAAGAAGATCGAAAAGCTTACTTTTAGGAAAGAGCCGGGGGAATCAGATACGTCGGCTTTGGGAAATGGGGACACGGCGAGCAAGAGGGAGAGGATCGTAAGGAGAGCGGCAAAAGAGTTCAAGAATGGCATGTATGCAAACCTGGGTATTGGTATGCCGATGCTCGCACCGTCATTTGTCGACCCTTCGGTGGAGGTGCAGCTGCAATCCGAAAATGGCATCTTAGGGCTTGGCCCGTACCCAAGGAAAGGTGAAGAAGATCCCGATCTAATCAATGCGGGCAAGGAGACGGTGACATTGCTGCCAGGCGCCAGCTGCTTTGGGAGTGATGAGAGTTTCGGCATGATTAGGGCTGGGCGAATCAATTTGACTATTTTGGGCGCCATGCAGGTCAGTGGAAAAGGGGACTTGGCTAATTGTAAGTGGTTGCAATTCAACAGCCATCCGGTTCTTCCTTGATCGTCTACCAGAGAGAGAACGCACGGCTACATATCGACTAACCTCGACACAGGGATGCTTCCAGGAAAGATAAGGGGCTTCGGCGGGGCTATGGACCTGGTCTCGAACCCAAGCGAAACAAAAGTGGTCATTACTATGGAACACACCGATAAAAAGGGCCGTCCGAAGATCTTGAAGCAATGCGAGTTCCCCCTCACGGGAAAAGCTTGCGTCAGCCGCATTATCACTGAGCTGTGTGTCTTTGACGTCGACTTCACGACCGGTCTCACCCTTGTTGAAATTGCCGACGGCGTCACAGTCGATGAAGTCCGATCGAAGACTGAGGCTGACTTTAAGGTCGCGGATGATGTCAAAGCTATGTTATGAAGTGACGAATCCAATGGATTTCTGAGACGGAGAAATCCGCTTGATGCAAACATCTTAATATGTCCGTACATGACTCTGACGACCTTTGCAGCTAAAGCTTTGTCGTTCCGTCTGCCTAGCCAGCATCCCACTCTTATGCTCAAACGCTGCATCAAACAGTCTCCTACTCACTGCTCAGGTTCATTCCCACTAGCCCCTTAACCTCAGATTCGCCATTTCCAGTAACATAGTTTCCATGATCGAACGACATGAAGGACAGATATCTCTGAGAAGTTCGGTATATGAGAAGAAATCGAAGAAGCAGATGGAACTCCGCAAGGAAAGGTTTTTTATGTCTAAAGATATGATTCGGGCGAGAAACCACGCAGAACCCTTCGAATGAAAACCCTCCCCACAACTCAAACTTTTCCTACGAAGCAAAACCATCTCACGCACACCCCACTTTTCCCCGTCCCACCGCGTCCAAAGCTCTCACCCAGCCGACGACATGCGCCGGGCACCGCGCATAACAGAGGAAAAGTCGTGGAGGGGTCGAGAGGGAGTGCATGCATGCCCTCCCAATTTGGGGTTCGATCCTGCTTGTTGAGGCAACGCCCTCCGTAATTTGCTTTTAGTAAGGTGGTGGTGGGGTTGGTGCTGGTCTAGGGTTCTTGGAGGGAACAGGAATGGGGTTTTGGCTAATCAGGACTTGTTCGCACAACGTATTTCTTTAAACCGTAAGTAGGGTCTTGCGAGATAATCGTCTGTTTGCCTGTCTGTCTGCGCAGGCCTTTCTCGTCCCCTTTTCTCATCTCATAATCATCCAGCTCACCATGAAAAAAAAAAAATTCCGTTGAACGGTTCCATTTATGTGAACTACCCATTGCTGTCCTACCTATCTATACATATATATATATATCACCCCACCTCTCCAAAACCATCCCCAAAATACCCCGAATCTCGCTGACCTTTCATGTCACTAAATCCAATCCTACAGCACAATTCCGTACACAAGCCAAAAAAGAAAGCCCATACAGTATGCTCCCTACTAAGTCCTTGATCATATTTTGTGTTCAAGAAAAATGGCCTAGAAGATTGATGATCAAAGACCGTTATTTGGGATGGAGTAATATGTACCTACACAGGAAAAAACGCACATGGGATGGTGAGACGGTTTTTCTTTTCGGGCCAGCTGGAACTATTGGGGCTTGTATGTACGTAGTAAGCTGCGGCGGGGAAAAGTTCATTGAGCTTTTGCGGAGTTTGCTGGGGGGGGTTTTGTGGGGGGGGGGAGGTTTCATTTGGGTCGGTGGGTGCTCAAGGATGTTTGATGAGCTGAGTGAGTGGGCTGGTTTTGGGTTAGGGAGATGTCAAAGGTTTTTGGAGCATTTGGGGGGGGGGGATTTAAATGAGCGCGCTCGATTCGGGGCTATGGTTCTTCTTCTACAGTACTTGAAGCTTTTGGACTTTTTTTTCTTCTTGTCGATATGACTTTTTTTTTCTTGAGGGAGGATGGGTTTGCGAATTATGGTAAGGTAGGGTTGATGGAAGGGAGAAGAATTTCTCGAAGGGGGTTTGTTTTGCTATTTTAGTGCTTATGGGAAATGGGAAATGGTCAGGGGGGGGGGGTTTCGATCAATTGCTGGGGTTTGGTTTGCAGTGAGGGCTGATGTTTTAAGGAAAGGGGAAATGTTTTCTTTGGATGATGGGTTTGATGATTGCTTATGAATGATCTGATACGAAGTTTTTAGATTGCAGATAACTGTTTAAAATCAAACTTGTTGATGTAGAAAAAATAAATTGTTATATGAACTTAATGTTTTACAGTGTGATATAAAACCATTCGGGCTTTAAAACTTCTTCTCTGATATTACTTAATATCAGTTTAGAACATTTAACGAAAACGCAGTCACTTTTTCGCACAGCGTTCAAATTCAACATGTTTCAAATTATCTTTTGTATCTGCTGAATTCTTTCGTGTCTGTTGCAACTAAAACAGAAATGAGCGAAAAGAACTATGATGAATAACATGTGCGAAATTTCACGCATCACTCAAGTAAAAGATTCTTCAACCTCGTTATGACTTCATCAGAGTCTCCATCGTATTTATTCTCTCTTCTTCTCCTTTTCATCTAGTAATGGTCACCGATCAAGAGATTCCGTTTAATAGACGCGCAACACGACTCGCTGATGGCGCGAATCGTTGGAACCGCGGTTTGCGGATACAAGATGAGGCTACTGTTCTTCCGTTCTTTCTCGACCCTTTCACCGGAAAGGACGAGGGTGGTGAATAGCAGGATGGTGGCTATACACTGTAGCCTCGCCGTTTCTTCCTCAATCTCAGATTATGAGCCAAGATCCTCCAGTGTAAAGATCCATAGCCCCTCGAACAAACCCCCCTGCCTCCTACGCTGCGACCATCAAAGGTTTCTACCACATGCAACCCTCCCGTCCCACATGTTGCAACCACCAAGCTCTCATCCCTCCCCCATCACATGCAAAACGTAATTTCCTCACGCTTGCCCTAACACAAGCAAAACCTCAGCTCAAACGTCGGTATCGAAAGAAAAGGCGATCAGGTACTCAACCACAGACACAAATATTTGATGTAATATTAATTTCCCTAACAAGACTAGGTTGAGATGCAGGAAATATGGGCCCTATTCAGTGGAGCAACGGGCACGAAGATAGTTGATTTGGGTTCAGGGGAGGCAGCAGCTAGCGAGCCACATTGAACCAAAGATGAAGAGCGTTGTTAATAACTCAAGACAGAGAAACACGTTCAGTCTCTTTGCTTTTACTACATGAACACTTTTGATGGAAAAGGGGGCTTGAATGTGCTAGCCGAAGAAATTGAAAAGGGATCCTATGCGGCAACAAGACGACGAGAGCAAACTTTGACAAGTTTCATGTCCTGCGCTTATCCCGAAGAGCTCTCAAGCTCTCTAGATTCGGCCCGCACTGTGTTGCCGAACCGCAAAATGCTCAGGGCTGCGAAGAGCCATAAGGATTCGCAGCCGCGATGCCAGGCGGGTTGTGATTCCCTATGCAGCGGCTCGCGAAACGCCAATGTCGTGGACAACTTGGATGGACTCCAAAGGTACCACGATGGGATCTGCGCTGTCCGAAGAAGCGTTGTGCATATGTTTCGTGCCACGAGATGATGGCCACATGTCACCAGTGTTCTCGTGGTTCGAAGATCCGCCTTTGGACCGGAAGCTAGAGAGGAAGCCGCGACGCACCGAGTCGAAGCGGTCTTCAGTAGGTTTGATGTATTTGTGGTCCCTCTGGCTGAGGAAGAGTTGGCGGAAGGAGGCGAGGCAGGAGACTATGATAGCTGTGGGTAGCGATAGATTGTGAGTAAGAGTCTAGCTGTACACGGAAGGGAGGATGGGGGTGGGGTGCAAATACCTACTGCTATCTCGATGTTGCTCCAGAAGTATCCCTTAACCCGTCATTAAAGCTGCCATCCCAGGATTAACGAAGCTAAGCCTATTTAGGCACCCTACCAAAATATTTGCTTACTGCACAGTTCCTCTACCTCGCACTAGGAAATCTTAATATTAATTTCCAGATCCCCATTGGCCTGGTTAGTCATCTCCCGTGGCTCCCTAGTACCCTAACAGGTAAGGTGGCCGTATACCTGGGATGGCAGCTTTAATGACGGGTTAAGGGATAGCCAAGAGATGTCGGCGTTGGTATTTTTCGTGGTTACTACGGCTACTCGGACAATGGCGACAACCATAACAATGGCAGTAAGGGAGAAAATTCCCATCGGGGCGAGTTTCTTACGTAGTGAAATCTGGACAATCCAGAGCATCAGAATAGGGATCGTGATGACTGCCGGCACGTAAGCAGCTATTCCACATAGATGAAGTACATATATCAACACCGCCATCGCACTCTGTTACCTCATCCGGTCAAGACATTCATGGCTCGGTTGCACAGCGCTATATGACGAGCGCAATGATGCAGCCAGACCAACTTTGGTAGAATACCACTTGATTTAACCCACTTATCTCGCTTGGATCGATATTTACAGCGCTCGTCTCAGCCTTGTCGTATCTTGGGTTTTCGGACTTAAGCAGATCAAATATAATTGCTAAAGGGCGTGGAGAGTATTTGTCGAGTAGAAGGAGATGTAGGAGCATGAGATTGACGTTGCTTGAGATCCTTGAAGTGCTGAAGGGCTGCCTTTGGAAGCCAGCATAGCTTTTCTTGTAAAAGCGTGCGTATATCAAATCGAGCACAGAATTAATTCCGATCATATTATGCCTATATTGAAAGAGTAACAAGGCAACACAGGTTTGCAACATGTAATACAAGCAGGCCGAGGGGTATATTTCTACGACGCCAAAAGCAATCCATCCAAGGACGCCGCTAGTATCCTATACAAAATCTTAACCGAGTTCACGTACCTTCATTTCACTCTGTTCTTCCGGAGCGTTCGATATCAAGTCTTTCCCTTCTATAATCTTTGATCTTGTCCCAGAACCCAAACACCACCTCGACTGTAATTAGCACAATGATGATCCACTCTAATCTTGTCCCATGCTGCCCACTGAGTTGCTCCCGGAGAACGCTAGCTATTTCTGACGCATAGTCCATCCTCTCATTGAGCGTTTTGATACGAGTATGAATATCAAGCGCTCGCCCGACCTGGGTGAAGTAGCTTTCGAGACCAAGTTCATGCCGGCTGTCCCAGAAGATATCTGGCAAGGAGTCGGTAAGTTCAGAGTACAGGTTTAGCTGAGCTCGAATACTGAGCAGTTGGCCTGTTTTTTGCAGGATGAAGGAGCGCGTGAATGGTGTTTCTCCACGAGATAGCATAGCCGGAATAGACCTGGTAGACTCCATGTATTTGTTTAGCGAGCTTTCCAAGACTGCGAGCTTTGTTGACCTTGCCAGGCCTGATGAGAACGCAATCTTTGCCAGTACTGTATCAAGGGTACGGTTTAGAATACTGGCTTTTAGAGTGGCAAGCTCATGTGGTGGCTCATCTGATGCTTGCGCCTTGGTACCAAGGATGATCGTATCTCCTCTGATACTGCTGCTCTTTTCATTTGGGTCTTCGACATATTCAAGGTCTTCTTCCTCCAATTGAGCAGGGTGTGGAGACTGCGCAGAAGGCAATAGGGTCTTCAAGACGAGACTCGAAAGTACCTCATCCGATACACTCCATCCCACAACTGTGCCAGATGGAAATACAAACACGTCTCCGCTCATACGTGCACCATTTTTGTTGCTTGGCGTAGCCGGCCTCACAGGTATTTCTACATGTACAACCTGGGGAAACAATCTGGTACCTTGAGGGTCTAGCTGATAGCCAGCTTCAAGGAGGATCCGGGCCGCATGCGATATGTCGTACTGTTCTGCAGCGCAGAATGCGGTGACAGTCTTTAGGTCCTCGACCTTTTGTCAGCCTCATGCGCTCCTTAATGTCCCAACTCGACCCACCTTCGTCGTCACTGGAGATTCCGGAGTGGATAGTTTCTTAGAATCTATCCCACCTCTTGAACTTTGTGCCTCAACTGCAACTCTTCGTAGCGAAGTCTTCCCTGTAGGCGACCTATTCGACTTCCTTTTCTGTCCTTGCAGTTGTTCTTGTTCGTTGGGCTCTCGTTGCGACTCTCGTTGCGGCTGACGAAGGAATGCCTTTGACGAGAAGCATTTGTGACGGTAGGGCAAGAATATGCCTTTGTTTCCGGGCCTTGAGAAGATGGTTACCGGAATCTTTGCACGATCCAAGTCCGCGAGCGAAGTGTATGGTCGTTGGTGTTGCGGAGCAAAAGCCCTTGGTATTATCTGGTAAAACCTGCCATAATTGACTGTCATACTCTCGATACAGATTAATCATGATCTAACCCAATTTTAAACACCATCGGAACTTATAGAACTGCCTTTTGATGGTTGTCAAAGTAGCGTAGTCGATCGTAGAACTATTTTGCAACTCCACTGGGGCTAGCGGAACGCGAAAATGCGGTCATTGTGAATCCTTCTCTCCGCCAACAACCTGTAATTTCCACACATAAGCTGGAGGTCTCAACCAGCTCTTTCGAATGGCCCCGGAGGCGGAAGAGCCCGACCAGGAAGATGGCATGGATGACAAAGTTCCCAAAACTGGTAGCAATGGCAGGCTGCAATCCGAGCATGAAGATGAGGATGAGGAGGATGAGGAAGATGACGATGAAGAACCAAGACTGAAGTACACCAAGTTGACCCAATATCTGAAACCTCTATATCGGAATGGCGATGCTACGAGTTCGTTTCTGGCTGCGGGCGACAAGATGGTGAGATGCGCGCGTTAGGATCTTCATTGACGGTGGGAGTAACTAAGAAGTATAGATTATCGGAACCCACAATGGAAACATCGTGAGTTGTCGTCTTCTTCCACGTTGAAAGTCAAGGCTCACGCCCTAGATTAGCATGTTATATCTTTGCCATCGCTCAGATCAATACGAGTCTACCGCGCCCACTCTGCCTCTACATCCGCTGTGTCGATATCTCCATTCCCACCTCCGTTACCAACAGCCAAAGGAGATGCTGTGGGCAGAATAACATCCGAGTATAAATCGTCTTCCGGACAATCGTCCTCCAGCACGAATACTGCCTCGCCCGCATCCAGAAGCCCCAAAGCGCCCCCGGTCCCTCTCACACCGTCGAATGCTATACATATTGCTTCCTCTTCGATAGATGGAAATGTATGTGTTGCCTCGTTGACCGACCCCAAAGATGTTGTACTACGAAACTTTGGTCGGCCAGTACAGGCAGTGGCATTGTCGCCCACGTACAGAAATGACCGGTCATATCTCTCGGGTGGCTTAGCAGGCAATCTGATCTTAACAGCAGGGGGGAGTCCGGGAAGGAGTACATCCAACGCAGCTGGAGGAGCAGCCGCGCCGGTCGCTGGATGGCTTGGTACGATAGGCCTTGGATCGAATACCGGGAAAGATACGGTATTACATCGCGGAGAAGGAGCCATAAGCACGATTAAATGGTCATTGTCGGGCAAATACGTGGCTTGGGTTAATGAACAAGGTATAAAGTTTATACGGTCACATTTACATCTAGATGCAGCAGAGACCGAATTTTCCTGGAAGCGCTTCGGGCATATTGATCATCCGAACCTCCCGGGTTGGGAAGAGATGGCAGGTGTTTGGAAAGCTCATATTGAGTGGATCGACGAAGCTGGACTAGAAACTGACGACGTCAACGTTATTAGTAGCAATGCCACCCAAGAAATGCCAAGCGGGATATCATCAGATTCTAAGATTAACTTAAAGCGTACGCATTACGAGAAATTAGTAATAGGATGGTCTGGCACTATCTGGATAATCAGTGTCTATCCAGGGGGCTCTGGTGTAGGGAAAAATATTGGCGAACGCAAGATAGGGCATGTGGACGTTGTAACAATGTATGATCCAAATTCAGGGCCGGGGTTACTCATGCTAACACATTTAGTTTACGTACTGATTGTATTATATCTGGAATTTCGCTATATACCCCAAAACTGCTTCTTGTACTTGCATATATTACACCAGGAGAAGGAACTTCATCAGCGCAGACGACTCCTAGGCGCGGCATCCACCGGCAGAACGCGCTACAACCGGAGATGAGAATAATCGATATAACAACGAAGGAAGAAATCTGCGTTGCCGACACACTAAACATGAGCCGGTTTGAGAGCTTGTCCGCAACTGACTACCATCTTGGGGTTGTGCCTGCACTCCATATGCCCAGCAAGCCAACTACTCAGCGAGGGGCGCTTGAAGCTATTGGTGGCGGTATATGGGATGCAACTATGTACTCCACTCGGCTATTCAGCTCCGCCGCGAGCGTTCGCAGTATTGGAAGTCCTAGTGGGAGCAGGGTTCCAAGCGATGCTAACACTGCTACCAATTTGTCAACAGCGGGAGGAGAGGACATATCTCATCCTAGTGTTTTGACCCATGGCCTAAAGCTTTTTATACATAGTCCTTACGATTGTGTTCTTGCGACTAAACCAAGGCCTTCTGACAGCTACTCTTGGTTGGTCAGCCATGATAAGTATGAAGAAGCGTGGAATTTGCTCGACCAACACCCCGAAGCCGTTGGAAACCAATCTGAAAGTACCTTGAGTAGTCCTCCAAGTACTCCAACCAAAGCCAAAGGTAGTCTCGAAGACTTTTTTGCGGATGACAGCTCCCAAGCAACGGGATCGGTTACAAAGAACTTCAATTCCGAAGCAGAGAAAGAGAAAAGACGCATTGGTCAAAAGTGGCTGCAGCAGTTGATTTCAGCCGAGGACTGGAGCAAAGCCGGAAAAGTAGCTGGTCAAGTTCTTGGTAGCTCCTCTAGTTGGGAGCACTGGGTATGGCGTTTCGCTGAAGTCAATAAGTACGACGAGATCACGCCCTACATACCCACTACACAAGTCCGACCGCCATTGCCATCCCTGATCTATGAAATCATGCTCGGTCATTATGTTTCAACAGATAGGCCCCGGCTAAAGGATCTTCTAGAGCGATGGCCACCCGAACTCTACAATGCCTGGAGCATCATCGAAGCTATAAAGAGCAGACTAAAAGTTGGAGACGTCAGAGAAGATTCCATCGAAGACGGCATCATAGGCCGAGACTGGCGTATCCTCATGGAAGGCCTCGCCAAGCTCTACCTCGCTGAAGGCCGCTTACGAAAAGCGCTAAGCTGCTACTTCCATCTCCAAAACGCCGACGCGGCTATGTCCCTGATTTCCGAGAACCATCTCGTTGACGCCGTATCAAATGACATCCCTGGTTTCATCCTTCTCCGCGTCTCCAAAACCCAACAAAGAGCCGCCGGCCTCTCCGACCTCGAAGAAGCTACTCAAGAACCTATCCGCCTCCTTGTCGATGAAGCCCACCATGGCATTGTACCCCCCGAAACCGTCATTTCCCAGCTTACGAAACGCTACGGCACGCCCAACCCATACCTCTTCTTCTACTTCCGTGCTCTCTGGAATGGCGACACCACCACCGCCGCCGAAGAAGCAGCCCACGAGCTAAACTCTTCTGTGCCCTCCCTTCGTGGCCTAAGAGCAACCGAACAAAGCCTCGCTGCCACAGAAGGAAAATCCCTCGTCTCCGATTTCGCCGACGACGCCTTGCGTGAATTTGCAGAATACGACCGTGAGCTGCTGATGATTTTCCTCAAGACTTCCCAATCCTATACCTTACAAACCGCCTCCACCATCTGCGAACAGCGCAACTATATTCCCGAGCTCGTCTACCTCTTATCAAAAGAAGGTCGTACGACGCAAGCCCTCCGCCTCATCATCGACCAGCTAGGCGATGTGTCCCAAGCCATCGCCTTTGCCAAAGAGCAAAACGACAAAGGGCTATGGGACGATCTTCTAGACTACTCAATGAGCAAACCCCGCTTCATCCGCGGTTTGCTGGAGGAAATCGGCACCGCCATCAACCCCGTCACACTCGTGCGCCGCATCCCCGCCGGCCTGGAGATTGAAGGTCTCAGAGAAGGGTTGAGCAGGATGATCAAAGAGTACGAAATCCAGCATAGCATATCCTCCGGCGTTGCTCGAGTCCTTCGAGGTGAAGTAGCGGCCGCAATAGCTGTCAGAGGCGCTGGCCAACGCAAGGGAATCCGCTTCGACATCTCCCGCCTCCACCACCCCAACCAGCCTTCCGAAACGCCGAAACCGCACCCTGTAACGCCAAAAGCAGGCCACTGCGCCGCCTGCAACAAATCGTACACAAACGAGGAAGACCGCCAAATCCTCATCGCCTTCCCCTGCACGCACATCTTCCACCTCTCCTGCTTACTCGCCTACAAAAAGGACACGAAAGATCAAGGAATTCCGGACGTGCTTGCGCGGCTATCGGGTGATGAGAGAGAAGACGAGTTTGAGAGGAGCATTGGCCCCAAGGTCGATCATGCCGCGTTGCTAAGGGGGCTGGCGGGGGACGGGTGTCCGTTGAGTGGATGTGGTGATGGCTGAGAGGTAGCTAATACCTGATGGAGCCAGCCTCTTAGAGGCAATAACCCACAAATCGCGGTTGATCCTCCCCACGCCGAGCCCAGCTCTGTCTTCATCGATGCTACCGTGGCAATAGACCACCTTCCGACCTACCGCAACCTCATACATTCCATCTTCGATTTTTTCTGTCCGTTCCTTTCGCCCACCAAGCGCTTCGCAGCGTTCGGATAGGTAGGGGAAGAGAACTACGGAGAAATGGTTAGGGTTTAATGTCCAATTACCTACTGGTATCAGGGGGCACTGCTAGGAACGAGGCGAACTGTGGTTGTGTACAGTGCTGATTGATAATGAAAACGCATAGAGTCAAGTACTGATCTTAGCGGTATGCATGACGGTGGCGTAGGCAATGAGGTCTGGGTGGGTATTTTGTAAAGTACAACCTTCGAGCATTATACACATCATAACTTCGCAAAATTTTCTCTTGTAGAGCGAACTCGGTTTGATTGACTGGCTAAGTGACACTACAGATCGAATGCCCCGTCGCACTTCTCCCTAATCGTACCTCCCGCCTAGCTCGAGTAACGAAAGGACTACTTCTTCTAAACACTCAAAGTAAACACAGCCTCGCACTGACCAAGTTCCTCCTCATTATCGTCAATGCTTGCTACCTTTATAGCACGACCGCGACGCTCAGATCAACAAGGCCACATTTCCGGTAAGAGCAATGACAACAGCCAAGAGTACACCATGGAAGTCCTTGTCGCCGGAACCGTTGCTCTTCGGGGTGGTGGGGCTGGATGTTGCTGGCGCCGAGATGGAAGCCACAGTAGACGGTACAGACGAGATACTTGTCTGGGTCGAAGACATCGTTGACGAAGCCATGGTGGCGTTACCGCTCATTGGTCCTGCGGTAGTAATGCCCGGAGAGACTGGTCCAGGGGCAACGGAAGCTCCCGAGGAGACATTGGCAGAGGCTGGAGAAACCGGAATTGGAACGATCACAGCTGGGCCGGTAATCGTTGGGGTTACTGAACCGGAAGTAGGAGCGGAAGTACCTGCGCTTGAAGGACCCTGAGGTGCAGCAGCTGAGGTAGCTGTGTTGCAGTAGTTGGGAGTCGTGGTAACAGTGACGGTAACAGTGGCTCCGCTCTGGGCTATGTATGCACGTGAGTCTGTGAATCGTTCTCGACCCAAGTAATGATGCAAAGCTTACCTTGGCGAGCGATTATCGAGGGTTCTACCGTGTGGGTCTCCACTAAATTGATGGCATTGAGTATGTCGCTAATAGGGATAGTAGTGAAGCTCTCGCTCGGGGCTGTATCACATGTAAGTCCACGACTATCCGCATATTGGATGGTTCAGGCTCACCTTGACGATGGTTGAGAGGGCCTGCATCTTAAAGTAAGCACATTACTTTGTGACCTTCGACGATCAAGCAGTGGACGTACCTTTGAGTTCGCTACGAGCTTCGAACTTGGCATTACGGGCGACACCGCCGACGGCTGAAAAACAAGAGTTTTAGCAAGAAGTCTCGAAAGAAGTCTCGAGTGAGGAGATGAGCCACAACATGTACGATAATGAGACATCTTCGTAGCTCAACAGGTTGGTTCATGTACGGTATATGTTGTTGCGAGTAGAAGACGCTTTGACTTACCTGCTACAGCAGTAGTGATCGTGGCCACAAGAGCCACGACGGCGAGCTTGGAATACTGCATTCTGATGGTGGAAATGTTGTTGAGATTGATATTATGATCTACGTTTAAGATGCAGAAGCAGCTTGAGCAATGCGAGTGGAGTTGGATGATGGACAACGATCTAAAATGTAATAATCGATGTTGAAGAAAGAAGAGAGTGTTGAGGTGGGCGTGTCAGGTAAATATATTCATCAACACACACTAGTGCGAATGCGACTTCCCGGATATGGGATTCACAGCAGGCAGGTACGCGACAAGATTTCGATCTACCACCTTACACAACAAGAATCTGGTGTTACCTTAGGTACCTTATCTTAGAAGCTGGTGCCGAGCAGGTAGAGCCTACCTTGAGTCGTCACTTTGTCTTCGGGACCTTCAGGTACCATTTGCTGTATTGGAACGATGGAATTAACATAGCCATCTCATGGCAAGAACTGCTGGTGCTGATTCAAGAGTTGCACAAGCTAAAATACCTTTGGAGCAGCGTAACTTTGACTGCTCGTATAGCGTGTGTAAAGTGTGATTCGCGGTGCTCAATATTGAAGCCTTGTAGATGTCAAGAACTAGACGCCAGCCAAACTTGGGAGACTGACAAGATTCGTTCCTGCCATGGGCCTAGGGCTCCACCTTCCAGAAATCGAGTTTGATACAAGGTGATATGCATTTCTGCGCAACAAAATTCTCTTCCTTCTCTTGCCTACACTTCGCCACCACACTCGTTTATTTACTTCGACCCTCTACTTGTCCACTGCCATCTCAACTACTGTATCTGCAGTCATCGTTTTCCTTGATACTCGGTGTCATCTTGAACGTATCCACAATGTATCTCGTCAGAGCTTTGTTCGTGGCAATTCTAGCCTACCCAAGTGTCCACGTCGGGGCAACTCATCAAGGTGCGTTGATGAGCCTTGTAGCATCCATGTAGGTCAACACATGTGCTGGACTTGATGGCTAAAATTGATGCTAGGCCATGATTTACGTGATCGAACAAATGATGGTAAATCTTTCATAGCTACTAGCATCTGCACTCCTACGTACTTTTACTACTTGGTCTCCTCTACACCATAGCACCAGATTTACTTTCTCCCCTCCACACCAAGCGTTTCATTCCGTGGATATGCAGCGACCATTGCATTCTTTCAAGAGGCAGACCATTCTAGCAACCGAGTTGTTGAATGGAGTTGGACACCCATTTGCTGACTGTGCTAATTCTATTTCTCGACTGCAGGCTCTTCGGTGGCTTACCCTTCCAATGGTAACGATCAGTCCTCAGCTTCAGATACCACAAGTCTTCCTGCCAAAGACCAGTCATCCGCAATTTATTCGAAAGACGGCACACTGTCTGGCGATACCCTCCCAGTCATGACGGGAACAGATAAGACAACGGTTGAACCAGGGATTCCAACAATACAGCCAAGCTTTTCGTTGCTTAGTGGGACATGGTCAGACTCGTTAATGCCAACCAAAGACAAAACTTCTACCTCTGCTCCTTTGACTTCTCCAACGCCGGCAAAAGATCAGAGTTCTTACTCTGTACCAGCCAAAGCCCAATCTTCGACCTCGGCTGCTGCCAAGGACCAGAGTTCTTCCACGATACCAGCGAAAGATCAGATTCCTACGTCTGTACCAGCGAAAGATCAGACTTCTTCCTCACTGCCAGGTATGGACCAGAGTCCTTATTCGATATCTGCCAAAGACCAGACATCCTCATCGGTACCATCAAAGGACCAGACTACAAATTCTCCAGTTTCAACGAAAGATCTCACTTCCTCTCCTAGTAATCAGATCTACAGTATTAGTATTCCCACGTCCGGCAAAGATGACAAGACGTCTTTCAAGCCCGAGACTTCGATGTCAAGCAGTGAGCCTTACAAATCGGAGAATGGACCGACTAGCTCTACCCTCCCGTCAATCGTCATATATTCTTTCACGCTGCCATCTAGTTCAGTCCCCGACTCAGGTATCTCGAGCAAGCCTGAGGCCACGCCATCCGTGGTGGTCTCTAGCTTTACCGTGCCATCAGTAATATACTCCTTCACACTACCATCTTCCACTCCTGGAACGCCTACATCTATACCCATACAAGGTCCATCTCCTACCGAAACAGAAACATCTGGTCCTACAAGTAAATTAGAGCAGCCACCTGGTGGGAAAGACTCGACCTCAACAGTCAACGGGCCATTCATCAATACTACGTCGTCTGTGGTTCCTCTTTGGACACCGGACATGCTTGGTAACGCTTACGGCGGAGGTTTTATAAACATACCTTCCATATATGTGACGTTGACTTCAAACCCTACTGCCACTGCCACAACTGTTCCCCCCGGATACGGCATCACTTTCAAGCCAAAGACCTCACAATCAATAGACAAGCCATATTCCATTATCTCTGTCTCGGCTAGCTCGTCGAATGACGAGACCGGATACAGCGGTTCTTCTACTACGCAAACTATTGCATTATCTGGTAGTGGCTCATCGTATACAACGGATCAATATGGGATTCCTACCTCGGGAACGTCCTCGAAAACAGGGTCTACAGATTGCTGCGGTACGTCGACCACTTTATCTGTAGGACAGATTGACAATTTTGGTACCCCGGTGTCTGTTCCAGTAGGAGGCAGCAGCACTCCGGAATCATCAACATATAGTTACACCTTTGGGAAAATCTTTCCTACGCCTATCACTACAGCACCTTATGGAGGCAACACGTCTTTACCAGATGCAAACGGATCTAGTAAAAGTACCGGAGGTTTACTCAATCCTACGGCTCTTCCGGACTACAGAGGCTTTGGCATCAAAAACGGCATGGGATTTACTGCAGGGCTCCTTGGGATCTTAGTGTTTGTTTTCCTTATTTAATTGCGACGTTCCAAGTTTCTATCTGTGGAGCATGATAGTACACAGCACACATCACTGGGTGATAGATGGGTTGCATTTGCTCGGTAACGCCTTTTAAAGCTTTCTAATAGCTAATTGTCGGTTCGCCATACTAAAAGCGATGCTATCCAGCGGCGTTGTATTCTCCGTTCGCTATAGAATAGATTAGTACACTACTATCTTAATGTTAGTACCACTTGATCTGCCAATCCTCGAGATTTTACTCAAGCGGCTGTTTAATATGAGTAGCGTAATTGAAAAAGCGTAGCTAATGCCGAAATTTTTGCAGATTTTGTGTCTTTGCGTGTGATGCGAACTTTGATGTGACGCCTATGTAATGGTTGCTTTGCTACGATCGAATTAAATAGATTTGGCGCGTACACATTAGGAATAATATTCTTTCATTTACGTAGTATTATCTAAAGACAAACATTAGCAGTCGTTATGATCCAAAGCCACTTATGCCACTAAACTAATTACTGGCGCAATCCAACTTCCAGAACTGAGTCCAGTCACTTGCAACAAAGCTTGGCAGTAAATGAAAGGTTGTCTTGGTAGCTATAGGGGTGGCTGTTGGTGGGAAATGTGTGGCGTCAGGAGTCATGCTTGAGTGGAAGGGAAAGAATTAGACGGAAATGTGCAATAATAGTTGGGATATAGTATCACGAGCTTAGTATGCAAGGTCGAGAACGGTGGGATCCATAATAAAATCATAAATACGGTCAAGACTTCAATTCGAAGTTCATATTATTGCCCTTGCTGCATCGTCGTCTGGAGCTGATAGACCTGCAAACAATTAGCACGCCTGCCCCTCCACCCCATACAGAAGCCTGGCCTGGTGAACTAACCTCCATCTTCTTGCTCTCGCTCTTCTCCTGCATTTCTCCAATTTGCTTTTCTATCCGCTTGCTGTACTGGTATTAGTCCCTTCTCCTCCTCAGGTATCGTATATGCGGATGATTCGACAAACATCTCTTTCTCAATAAACTCTAACCGTCCATCAACCGCCAGCACAGCTTCGCTCCTCTCCTGCTTCAGCAATACAGGTCCTACTAGCTTGTAGATCTTGGCGTCGGAGGCGAGGTTGGAGAATTCCTACGTAAAGCTCCCTTAATATCTAGGTATCTTTAATTCGGAAAGAAGGAAAGCACACTTTCTGCACGCCCCGATTCTCCTGCTGCTGCGACTCGAGCTTTTGGCGCGCTTCAATGTTGGTTTGGAGGTCTGCAAAGGGTGGAGTTAGCAGGGTTGCTGTAAAGTGGTATGGAGGGGTTTGGGGAGATATGGAGACCTTGTTGGAGCTTTTGGTATTCTTCGGAGAGGATTTGGAGCTGTCTTTGGGTGTCGGACATGGTTCTCGGGGTAGGATGTTAAAGCTGAGGGGTGGGAGGGGGTGGTAAGCGGGGCGGCTCGTTACCGCGCGCCGCGTCGTCATGGCAAAGAGGGCTCGTTTTTGGGATTAGCGATAACCACACTTCTGGGTAAACGATTTCAAGCTTCCAGCTCAAGTATGCTCAGCTCGTCTTGAGAAGTACATGTAATGACTGTTGGGATTTCGCCTTGGCACATCTCTTCTCCACCACGTTATTGCATCTCATCTGTCCCCAAGCTACGATTCAGAGCTGGATCGCCCGTACATTCATTTGTTCTCCGCCAGATCGAACGCAGGCTGCATTGATCTAGGTCGCATTGTACGCGTTTCTGGACAAGTCGTCAAGGCCCCGACCTAAACGCAGCCTCGAAATCAAGAGCCACCAGCTGTCAAGATGAGCAACACCGACTTTCTGGGGCGTGCTATAGATGTGGTGAAGAAGGCCATAGAAAGTGACACCGCGGGCGAATATGAGAAGGCGTATCAGCTATACTATCAGTCACTGGAGCTGTTTATGCTGGCCCTCAAATGGGAAAAGAACCCTAAGTCAAAGGATATGATTCGGGCGAAAGCGGGGGAATATATGGAGAGGGCCGAGAAGCTGAAGAATCACTTGGCGGAGGGTGATAAGGGCAACAAAAAGAAGCCGGCCGCTGTAGGTTCAAATGGAAAGGTCTCAGGAGGGGGTGGAAAGGGAAAGTGTGTGCAGCCTAGCCTTGGAGACTATTTGGCCTAGGACTCGTTTGAGATCTGGACTGACCAGAGTGCCTCTCATAGAGACGATGATGATGACGAACAAGATCCTGAGGCAAAGAAGCTACGAGGCGCACTGCAAGGAGCCATATTAACGGACAAGCCAAATATCAAATGGGAAGACGTGGCAGGTCTTGAAGGAGCAAAAGAGGCCCTCAAAGAAGCCGTGATATTACCCATTAAGTTTCCGCACCTGTTCGTTGGCAAGCGGCAGCCTTGGAAAGGTATATTACTTTACGGACCACCTGGGACTGGTAAATCTTACTTGGCGAAAGCTGTTGCTACGGAGGCAAATAGCACATTTTTCAGTGTGAGCAGTAGTGATTTGGTTTCGAAATGGATGGGAGAGAGTGAAAGGTGAGATCATAGTTCCAAGCATAGTGGTTATAAAACATATCTCACACGCTCTGTCTAGACTGGTAAAGCAACTCTTCAACATGGCCCGAGAAAATAAACCCTCAATCATCTTCATCGACGAAGTTGATGCTCTTTGCGGTCCCAGAGGCGAAGGCGAATCAGAAGCCTCCCGAAGAATAAAAACAGAACTCCTAGTCCAGATGGACGGTGTAGGGCGCGACTCCAAAGGCGTTCTCATACTAGGTGCTACCAACATCCCCTGGCAACTTGACGCAGCTATCCGAAGACGATTCCAGCGAAGAGTACATATAAGTCTCCCAGATCTACCTGGAAGGATGAAGATGTTCGAACTCGCTGTCGGTACTACGCCCTGTGACCTGAAACCCGCCGACTTCAAGACGCTAGGCCAAATGAGTGAGGGATATTCCGGAAGCGATATCGCCATAGCCGTCCAAGACGCCTTGATGCAGCCCGTGCGAAAGATTCAAACCGCCACGCACTACAAAAAGGTAATTCCAACCCCTCCCTCAAACTCATGTTCCCCAAACACCTCACTAAGAACTTAATCCCCAGGTCACAATCGACGGCCAAGAAAAACTAACCCCCTGCTCCCCCGGCGACGCCGGCGCCGTCGAAATGTCCTGGACCGAAGTCGACTCGGACAAGCTGCTCGAGCCGCTGCTTGTGCTGAAGGACTTTGTCAAAGCGGTGAAGGGGGCGAGACCGACAGTTAGTCAAGAGGATATTAAGAGGAACGCGGATTGGACGGCAGAGTTTGGAAGCGAGGGTGGCTGATGTGAGGAGGAGACATTTTCATTCACGACATTACAGGAGTCATAGGTTTAGGGGCTGATGATGATTTCTTAGCAGTGAAGCATTGGTGGGGACACTACCTTCTTATCAAAAATACCCTAGAGAAATTTGTGCCCTTTGCTCTGGGGTGCAGTACTGATCAAAAAATGTTTGTTTCCCCCTCTGCCAACTAAAAAACTTGATATCTTCTCGTTGGTTTTATCCTTGAGATACTACTCCCGTCATATTGTTTGTATAGTGATCACAGCCCCACACCACCTAGAAAAGCTCCTAAAAACCGTCTTGCTCTACTTAAACCCCTGTCAATAATCCCATCTCTCGAATTTCCTTGCTCGTTCGGGAATGTTCAGTTCTTTTCCAGGGGAGGGACTGGGACGTCGAGGGTGGGGGTGGAAGGAGATGGTTAAGGTGGGAAGGGAAACACGAGGGAAAAGGGGAAAGGGGAAAAGGGAAAGAAGAAGAGGGCGAGAGTGGAGGATAAATGCAGGGTTGTGCGATTCCTTGTTGATTTTAAAGTTAGAGGGGGAGGGTGTTCATGAGACGGGCGGTGCATGTATGATACGGATCGCTCGAACGTTTGTATAATTTGGTTTTACGGCGACATGGTTATACCTTATATGGGTGAAAGGGTCTGGAACGCTTCTTCAGTTGTAATTACACGAAGGACTTTGAGATGAAGCTAGGATCTGCGAATATTGTTGGGGGAATTTGGTGGTTCGTTCCGTGGTGGATTTCCTGGGTGGATATCGTTAAACATTTTCGTCTTAGCTGCGTTCGTAGGAGGTTGTGTAACATGGGTTGTTCAAAAGAATACCCTGCTATGACTTGCTATTGAAGACGAGTGGTGGCTTTAGCTAGCATGGAAGCGATATCTCTACGGACTTGGAGAAAATCGATCTCTGAGCAATGGTGCTTTGGAGTGGGCAAAAATTGGAGATGTCTGGCGATCAATATATCAGCCCTGCCTTGCACCTGCGGCCAGGAGCGGTGAGACGTCCGGTCCGCGTTTTTAAAGGTGTCCATCAGAGAGCCTGCCTGAAGTCGAGGATACCAGCCAATCGCGCAAAACATCTGTTTAGTAAGGCGAAGTCTTAGCTTCCTGTAAGAAGTCTTTCAAACCCAGGCCATTTGCTCTTGAGCCGCCTTCCAGCGCGTTCCTTCAGTCAACGGCTGAGTTGCCTCAGGTAACAGGCTGAGAATCTTGCACACATATAAAGTCGCAGTTATCTCAGCTACCGTGGTTATAAAGCCGCTTCTCACCCTGTAACTTTCCACAGAGTCACATACCGCCCGGAAGAGCACCTACTGAAAACTATATTGAAAGGCCGCCAAGCAAGACTGAGTTCGACGCCAAAGTAAGGTAACCAGCTTTAAGATACCCTAGCGTGCTTAGCAACCGAATGCTTCGCTTAGCCTACCTGAATAGGTAAAGCGCATCTTGATACGATAGACAGTCGTCTTGCCTGTGGGTGGTAAGTTGATCTCTTGTCTTTTAGCATTGTGATTCTTCTCAAGCATTCTAAGCTCATCTAAGCTTGTGTCAATCATTAAGATATGAAAACTTTATCACGTTTTGATATTCATCCACCTCAGGGGGCTGATCAACTGACGTGGCATTGTTCATTGGCGCTTGTCAAGGCTCTTGGCGACAATACTGCTCCGGCACGCTATTCTTTTTGCTATGCTCTTATTAGGACATGGCGACAATGATCTCGCATAAGCGTACACCACAATATTGATGAGTCAGCCTGTGTTCTTCGGTCTTCCATTAAGATCGCACCTCGATGGATTTCAGCTGTCATCGTCTTTCCGTTTTACCGGGTCTTTTCTTCAAGAATAAGCCTCAAGACATACTTGTTTAGGATATGGCTATATGCGCTCGAGTTTCTGTTACACACTTATCCTCTGTCAGACGCAACTAGCACTACATCCACTGTTCATGCCCTTTATGCGTTGAATTACGTTGATGGTCCTCATCCTTTTATGCCCTTGCTAATGCATCATGGATCCAGTGACGGCCATTGGCTTGACCGCCAGCCTTGTGAATATCATGGATGCTGCAATGAAAGTGGTCGGGATTATAAATGACATTAAAGGCGCTACAAAAGAGCAAGCGATGCTAATACAGGAGGTCACCAGCCTCCTGCCGTTCTTGTCTTCCCTCAAAACTCGGATAGAATTTGCAAACAAGACTGAACCATGGTTTGCACGAGCACTCGTGCTTGGGGCGCCAAACGGCGCGATCGCCCTGCTGGATGTTGCAATTACTGAGCTATCACGACGCTTACATAAGTTATATGAAAGAAATAAAGTTAGTAGGTCTTTAGGGTGGGTACTGAAGAAGGAAGAATGCAATGCAATGCTTGTCCGAATCGAACGTGCAAAATCTCTGATCACTGCGGAATTACAAGGAGACATTCTGTGAGCACTGCGACCCTGCATAGGACCCGCCGCTTAGCTGATATAGGTAATGCAGTAACTTATCGTTGAACATTAAAGACGACACAATTCAGATTCCTGCTTTAACTAAGGGTATAGAAGAGATCCGCAACGGGCAGCACGAGCTTAAATTACGCGATGAGGGTGAGTAGCGGCTACGCCTCTTCTGTTACTATGCTGTGCACTAAATTATAAAGTGCAACGGCGCCACGAGGTAGAAGAATGGCTGTCTCCGTTGAACTTCTTCGAGACTCAGAGTGATAAGCTTTCAAGACGACTTGGAGGGACAGGGAGATGGTTGCTAAAATCGTCAGAATATCAGTATTGGTCAAATGGTCGCAGTAGCAAAAATCTCTGGTCCCCTGGTATCCCTGGCGCCGGTAAGACAATGCTTGCAGCGATCGTTGTAGACGATATACAGCAACGTTTTGCGAAGTCGGAGAGTGTTGGTGTGGCCTGCATGTACTGCGACTATAAGGATCAGGTTGCCCAGACTACCAAAAATCTTCTTGCAAGTCTCTGGTTGCAACTAGCTGCGAGTAATCGAGATCTGTCTTACGAAGTGGAGGATCTATACAATAAATACAAGAGTCAAGGGCCACGAAGTCGGCCAAGTTTGGATGAGATCTCGCGCATACTCCAAACGGAGGTTGAACGATACGAGAAAGTCTACTTCATCATAGATGCCTTGGACGAATGTCCGGCCGAGAACCGTACGACTCTGCTTCGCCATATCAGTGCCTTACCTCCTACTGTTTCCTTGATGGTAACCTCGCGTCTTCTCAATTCCGTACCACGTCAATTTCAGGGCGCCATAAAGCTTGAGATCGAGGCTGACGTGGAAGATATTAAAAACTACGTAAAAGAACGCATAAATTCCGTGGAACGGCTTTCAAGTTGGGTCGACAACAATCCCTCCCTTGAAGAAGACATTGTTACAACCGTAACCAAAAATGCCGAGAAGATGTAAGCCGTGGAAGCTCTGGTGTTATGCTTGCCATGCTAATCATAAGGTGCAGGTTTCTGCTTGTGAAGCTTCACATGGACTCTCTCTGTAGCAAGATGACAATCCGAGATCTCAGAAAAGCTCTCAAAACCCTGCCAACTGGGCTAGAGGAGTCTTACAACCATGCCATGGATCGTATCGACCTACAGGATCAAGAACCAAAACAGCTAGCGTACCGTATCCTCTACTGGATTTCCTATACACTTCGACCGCTAACCGTTGAAGAACTTCGCCATGCCTTGGGGGTAGAACCAGAAGAGTCCGAGTTTGACGAAGAAAACTTGATTGACGAAGGTGACCTAATAGCTGTCTGTGCTGGTCTAGTTACTATGGAGCCAGAAAGCCAGATTGTACGAGTGGTGCATTATACCGCCCAGGACTATTTCGAGAAGATCCGAGATGCCCGCTGGCCCGAGGCCCGCCGCACGATTGCCGCTACGTGCTTGGCTTATCTGTCTTACAGAGACATTGAAATTCAACATGACGGATACAGATACTACATCAAAGAAGCCACAGTGTGGAGGGAGAATAAGAGAACCGGAGGTCTTAAAGCGGTTGCTGACGTCCGGGAAGACCCTCCTAATAATTCGTGGGATTACGCACGAAGCGCATTGTCTTCACATTATGACCGTAATGGTACACGCTTAGAGTTCTACGATTATGCCGCACACTACTGGCCAAAACACCTCAGAGGAAAGCTTGAGGAAGAGCTTGAACCTACTGCCCTACAATTCCTTAGAGATGATCAGGCTCGATGCATGGCGATGAGTACATTAAGATTCTGGTGGAATGCCCGCGTGATGTACGATGAACTTTGTGTGGCTGTTGCTTACGATCTGCAGGCAATCTGCAAGGTTATGGTAGCGTCAGGTAATGCCGATGTCGAGCTCGAAGCATATATCGTAGATGATAGGATTGAAAATGCATTAGTGTTTGCGGGTACCTTTGGCCGTGCCCAAACAGCAAAAATGCTCATGGATATTCAGAAGTCTAGAAATGATGTAGACACTGAAACCTCGCCTATTACGAGCGCTGTTCTTACCGCGGCTATAGAGGCTGCTTGGAGTGGAAACAGAGCTACTGTCTGTGTGCTGCTGGATATTGCAGCTGAAGGTGACCATGCCAATAACAAAAAGCTTGAGAAGATATTCTCTAGCAACGGAGCCTCTGTGGGAGCAAATGATATGGTCATCGCCGCTTTGAAAGAGCATAGATTTGAAATCACAATACCCTTGATTGCAGCTACAGGGAACGAAGATTGTCTGACTTCAGCACTCGATCAAGGCTGGGACATCGAAAACAAAGAAGACAGGTACGGCAAAACTGCTTTAATCATTGCAGCAGAAATTGGTCGCACCAGCATCGTTAGATTACTCTTGGCAAGAGGAGCCAAGGCGGATGCCACAGACCGATGGCTCGAAACTGCACTCCACTACGCATCATTGAATGGCAACTACGAGATTGTGAAGATGCTCATCGCCGCAGGTGCAGATCCTGAACCAGAAGCAGACAATATGCAGACTCCCCTACAATACCTGACGTTCAGAACTGGGACTGTGCCTGGAGACATGCCACCGTACCTGCAATGCGAAGATCGATTCGCTGAGGTACTGGACCTTTTGCTCGAGGCCATAGAGAAAAAGCATGCTGGAGAAGTTTGAAAGTAGGCGCCAAGTGCGAGGAGTTGTGCCCCTGTGGGCTTGATAGCCGTTCGCTGATCTGGATGGTCGTATCAAAGCTACCTGTTGAGCGCTTGTTGCATTCTCTGACTCATCCTGCAGAAGCTCGAATGCAGCTTGGGCCTTGCCTAAGCCCTCCACCTGGAGTTTCACCCCAATGTTTGAATGGATTTTTAGACAGGACGCGGCATTGAACCCTAAATCTCTAAAAAATTGCCTTGCATGTTTTCGACATGTTGATTGAACATATGGTTGAAGCCCACAGCAGAACAGAAATTCCTTTTGTGAATATAGGAATTAAGAAGTTATGATTATGTTCTGTGTCTCTCATCTACAAGACATCATTCGAGTTATAGTACCATCGTTGAAACCTATCGATTGTATACAATCTTCAAACATAACTCAATACGTTCCTTTTCGAAGAACATCCTCACCATGAATATGAACCCTTCCAGTCCTTCCTACATGTCCACGATAGCATGAAAGGAAACGGCACAAAGGCTTGACTCGAAACCAGAGTCCCTCAATCATGATCGACGAAAGCTGGGTTCGGACACGAAATCTGCAATGAAGGATGTACTGTAAACAACCAAACAAGCATGCCAAAACAACACTTGCGCTGCCTGAACATGGCCTGAAACCCCGACTTGCAGATTGTGGAATGCCTTGTGGCGCCATCCAGGTCGGCGACCCAGCATCTTCCCAAATTCAGCGATGCGACAATAGATTGCCCTTGAGATCATGCTGGACCATAGTCCATATGATAGCCTAAAAGACTTGGAGGATGAGTTGGTGGCCTGTGGGGTTACTTCAGGTCGCTGACATTCCCCCGTCACTAAGGTAGGTTTGAAGGTCCACCATTTCGGAGCAGAATTGGGGGTGGTTGTGGCTGTTGGTTTGAAGCGTGGGTAGTGACAAGCTCCTGGGGCGGACGGGCCTGATCCAAAGAAGATATCTAAACCGAATCCAGGCCTTTCTCCTCATCTGGAATTGGATGGCATGCCTGATTGCTGGTTCCATCGTCTAATTGGATATAGTAGATGACTAAACGATCTGTCCTGGGGGCGGAGTCGGAGAATCAAGATTCGCGACCCGAAGGACTATGCCGTATTCGGATTAGCCCTCCCGGCTCACATCGCATGAAGATTGAAGAGTCTGTTTCGTCGTTTTCAGCTCTCCACAAGAACCTGATGCTTACTGTGCAATGGCACAATGAAGTGCACTGGTTCCTCATACCTTATGAGCTGCCTACTACTATCTGCAGGGGCTACGGTAATGTGGACATTGTTACAAGGAACCTCTTCAGCCTTTCGCTAGAGCTTATGCGGCAGCCTTTTGGTTCAGCCTCCAGTCTCCAGACAGGACCTAAAATAGTATAGCCACGATTACCTCCCTAAGATGATCTCAGATATGGTCAGCCTTAACCCTGACTGTGCCTCATCACTTTCTTGAGTCAACGTATGATATGCTTAAAGTTGGATTCTCATTTTACAATCATGCCGCTTGTTGGTATGGATTACTGTACCATACTGGACGCCTGTGGAGGCTTATCCAAATTATCCAAAATGACTACTAAGACGACTGGAACGTATATAACTCGAGCAGTAGCAGTCATGTACATTCGCCATAGTCAATCTTTACCTCGTCTTGGAGGCACTTTAAATATTCTGTCCTTTTCTCTTATAGCACAAGATCTTCACTCTTTTACTGACAATGTATTCATCACTCTCATTGACAGCTGTTCTGACCTTGGCCACCTCGCTCCTTTCCAGTGTAGAAGCTATCCCTCGTTTGGGCCAAGTCAGACGCGATGGGGTGCCTGTACCATATTCCTCCGTGGTACCTTCAGTCACGTATGGCTCATCAGCTCCGTCGTCCAGTCCTACTTCAGGAGGTTCATATAACTTCACCACTGCCCCGTATGGAAACTCCACTGGCAATTCTACCAATTCAACGTCTACAACATGGCAATCCAGCCAACCCTCTCAGCCAGCTTTGTTACCGGCAGTTCACTGGAACTACGACACATCAGACATCCGGAACTTGACGCCTATGGATAGCTGCAACTTGTACTATTCGGCCAATGGAGTCTCTGGTATGTCGAATTCGTACTTCATGTCTTGCAATATTAATCCAGCGCAACAGATCCTGCCGTTGAGCACGTTTTCTCTCTCTTGAACACGAACCTGAGCTACCCCTCCGTGGTTTTGGAGCACTCGCAATTCGTCAAGTCTGTCGACTGTGCAGCAGATGGCCTTCTTGTGACCTTCACCGATACTACGGCATATAATTTTGCCAAGAATTCGTGGTCATCAACATCCGACTTTGTTCTAGTCACCTATACCAACGGGTGTGGAAGTTCCAGTGATCAGCGTACCTTCTGGCTCATCGATCATCTCAACTTCCCAGACGGCCAAAACGCTATCGACTGTGTCACTCAAAAGGAGCTCGCCATCGAGGACGCCATATTCGGGGTAGACATGGTCTGGGGCACTTATAGACCCGGTAATAGCACCGTCAATTTCAACTCGTCCTCGGGTGGTCCACCGTATGGCAACTCAACGACTGGTCCAAGTGGAAACTCTACAAGTGGCTCCTGCGGTCAACCCCCGTCTTCAAAGATTGATGGTTTTCCCACAGCTCCATGCGGCTCTTCAGATTTCGACAAGATATTAGATGACGAGACAGGATACCTAAACTTTGACTCTGCTGACTATAGTGCAAGTCTTCAAGCATTTGCACCAGGGATCGGGGATACTACTGCCTCGGATAATCAAGGGTTTACTTCTACAGGCCTCAAACGTCGTTCGAAGTTGCAGCGCCGCAACTGGTTCACTGATAATATCATTAAGGTTAAATTTCTGTTTCCCATGTGTAAGATGTTGTTAACGTGTTATATAGCCCGTTGGAAAGGCCTTTAACGACGCCGGCCAAGCCATCAAGAAGGTTGGCGAGGACATAGGCAAAGGTATAAAAGAAGTAGGCAAAAAAGTCTCGGACGCGTTGGCTATAACGCCAGAAGTCAATGTGGACATTCCGATCGACATCAAGGGCCCTAAATTGGTTCCATCCCCATGGGGAGATGCCATTGAGATCTTCAAAAAGGACAAGTCCTCAGATTCCGGAACAGTGACGGGCGAAATCGCATTATACTGTGTTAAATGTGGTGTCAATGGTAAACTTCATCTCGGCGGCCAAGCGAGATGGACCATCGCAGAGGGCCTTATGAAAGCGAATGCCGAAATGAAGGGAAATATTGAAGCCAGCCTGCAGCTCGGACTTGACGCCAAAGCTGCATACAAACAGACATTCCCTATTCCTATTGCACAAGCCGGCGTACCTGGTTTCTCCGTTTCGGGTATCATTACCATCGGACCCGTTGTGAAACTTGACGCAGAAGTCGATGTGGGAGTGGAAATAGAAGGTCAAGTGTTGGCTGGAGTGATAATGAGAATCCCCGACTTCCAGGCCAACCTGGATCTTAAAGATGAAAGCAATTCGAAAGCTAATGGATTCGAACCCCAATGGGAAAAGATTTTCGAAGCCAAGGGCAAGATAACGGCGACTGCAGGAATTGGTCTGCCGTTATCAATCGGACTTGGCATTGTCATACCTCCACTGAAATTTGATAAGACGGCATCTATTGTGGATAAGCCCAGTATCAATGCGAAGATGACTTATTCGGCCAGCACGACTGGGGAGACTGGGGATTCTAGTTCAAAGTGCGCTAATGGGGTCGGTTGGAATATCGACTGTGAGTCCACCGATACTTCCACCTATCCATTGGGCTTTTACACTGACACGATGTTACAGTCAGGAATGACCTCTACGCTGATATATTTGGCCTCAAGAAGTTCGACCTCCATAAGTTCGAGAAGCCCATTGCAGACGGATGTATTCCGTAAGTTTTGTGAATGCATTGGAGGATTCGATTTCTAACAGCTTCTACAGCGTTGGCCCACAGCAATCACCCAGTTCCTCTGTGTCTGATAGCTCATTCTCAACCACTGCTGCCTCTAGTGCTGGGTCTGCGTCTGAGATAACTCCTACTTCAACCCCCAGTTCCACTGACGCATCCACCACTGGCTCTTCTACGACTGGTACTACTGCAACACCTAGTTCTACTGATAGCTCGACAACAGCAAGTTCTACAACAGATATTACTGCAATACGTAGTTCTACTGAGAGTTCGACCACGGCAAGCTCCACCACAGACACAACTTCAGCACCAACCTCCAGCGACACCTCAACCACTGCATCAACAACAGATACCACAGCGCCAGCAAAGAGAGCTCTTGCAACCCCTACCCCACTCCGCACTCTCAAGCCCAGACAATCCTCCAACCAAACAGGCGACTCCTTTGACTACGTCAACAACAGCGACGAACAAGCTCCGGCCGACTCCCAAGCCTTCCAATCCCTAAGCGACGCCGCCCTCGCCGAAGCAAATACTTACGAGAAGAACAAAACCCTCGCCGGCTCCGAAGGCCCCAACGCCCGCTACATCGTCATCACCGACCTCTCAAACACCTACCAGCTCCAAGCCGACACCGACGGAAACCTGTACCTTGGCGACATCGGCAACCCATCTGCCTTCGCCGAGGACCAGGGCTTCGTCGTCGGCGACGACGCCGAACAGTACTTCCACTACTACCCGGACGTCATGGCCGCCTACAATGTCTCCCGCATCCGCCTCTCGTCCACCGACGCCATCCCAAAAGAAGCGGACTTTGTCGCTCTGGCGCCTGTAGACTACGACGACAACGCCGCGACGCCGAGCGTGTATGCCGGCATTGACACCATGGGCGGGATTTTCTTCACGCTCATGTGCAATTTCGCGGATCAGGCGAGCAAGATCTTTTTGGCGGCGGATCCGGTCGAGGGGGTTAAGATGCTGAAGGAGGAGAAGTTGAGGTGGACGGTTACGGGCGGGGTGGTGCAGGATTGTTTTTATTTGCCTTGGGCAGTGCCGGCGTCGTTGCCAAGTAAGATTTAGAGCCGGGGCTCGAGGTAGACGTTAGGGGAGGGGGAGCTAGGGGCCGAGACAGAGGAAGGGATTTGAGGTCTGCGGGGGATTGGAGTCCGAGGCGTTGAGATGGATTGCGCATTGATTAACGGAGTTCAAAGAATCAGCATACATGCGTATTTTTGCAAAAGCGCGCCTTTCCCACTCGATTTTGGCTCAAGCTATCCCATTCCCAAACCCGATATTCTACACCCCTCCTTCTTCTCTCTTCCTAGCACTCCATCCACCTCCTTCATCTACATCATCCTTTTACCACAGCTAAACCAAGACAAGAGATGGAAACGAAAGATGGGATTGTGTGTGGGGGCGGATGCATTAACGTCAGTACGATGTATTCCCCCTTTCCGCTACTGTAAAAAAACCCCCTTCGCATAATCAGTCCGTTTTTAAAAACACACGAAAAAAGAATCCATGGATCGTGTTTCGTCAATTGTGTCACAGTGCGTGGTGAGCATGAGTCTGTGAAAACAACTCATGGTGTAAAGATCGGCAAGAAGAGCGACGGTGTGAAGAAAAGATGTTCAAGAAAAAGAAAAAAAAAGACCCGACTACAATCTTCTCAAATGCAGGAACGTCGCTGTGGAGCTCGGTGAGAGTGTGCATCTTGCATTGTAGCTAGAATGGAGACGTCTGAACAACGGCCGTCTGAGATAATAGAAGTTGGCAAGGGTGGTCGTTTGCTATTGCTCTGAACTCGATATTCTGGGCAGTGTACCTCGATTTCCTATAACGGCATTCCACCAAAGGGATGTTCTCGCCTCCTTCTGACCTTGCAAGATCCATCGTGTTCACAACTCCGCTTCCACCCCCTCCTCTCCGCTCAAAGCGTCAGGCTCACCCTTGCCACCTTCCTTCCCCCAACCATCAACGACCAACCTCGCGACATTCATCCCCATCAGCGAACTTGTCTCCATGGTTGAGATAAAACTCTCAATGCCGCTTGTATACCACACTTTTCCCTCTGCATCCAGCTGCACATCCTCAAACGTTACTCGCGGCGGGAGATACGGGTACGAGTGCCAGAGTTTCTCGTATAGCCATGTGATGTCGTCTTTTGATAAAGAAGAGAGGCCTAGGAGGTGGGAGAGGTATGAAGAGGAGATGGGGGCGGGGGAGAATATTTTGTAGAGGTATTCGCGGCGCGGGGGGTTGGTGGATGGGTTCGTGACGGAGCGGAGAGTGCTGATGCTGAAGAATGGAGGGTTTGGGGAGTGCGGATCATTGGTGGTTGTGAGGATGGTGGTTGGGACGGTGGAGGTGTTGGAAAGGTTGAAGACGCTTGGAGAGAGGAGGTGTGGGGAGGTGAAGAGGGTGACATGCAGGCTTACGTATGGGATTGCGGGGGGAGGGGTGATGGAGGAAGGAAGAGTGAGGTTGGCAAACTGGAGGGGAGCGGAGAGAATGATGGTGTCGTAGGTATCGAGCTTTGAGTTGGTGAGCTGGGAAGTTGATGCGAGGGCGTAGGTATTGGATTTTCCATCGTGAGATATGGATGTTACGCTGGTGTTGAGAAGAACATTGGCACCGGAAGCTTCGAGCATGCCGGCGAAGATCCGCCAGTTGCCGCCTTGGACAGACATGGCGCCGTCGGTGGCCATGCATACTATCGTCTCCAAGCCGTGGATTTGTCCTAGGTTTTGCGCATAGTTGACTCGAGTGCTCGCTTGGATGATATCTGTCGAGAATGGAGGCTGGATATTATTGGCAAGTAAAAATTGCTCGCCAGTGCTCGAGGTTGAGGCTGTGAGGCCTAGATCATAGACGGTTTGGGACAAGTCCTTGAAGGGGAAGTAGGGCGGGTCATACATCTTTAAGAATTGCCCTGTGGTGTTTTTCATGAGTTTTTGGGTCCGATAGGGGTTCATGCCGTATTTCCAGAAGAGCTTGACAATGTTCCACCAGCTGTAGCTGGCCTGACTCTGCACAAAAACGAACCTGTCACCGTTCCAGACACCTAAAGCTTTAGGCGTGTCATCAATCTTCGAAGAGCTGTAATCAATAATCCCAAGTCCAAGTTCTTCAACTGCGGAGACTAGATTTCTATTAACTTTTACGAAGATGGAAGCGCCCAGTTCGACTGGTTCTGCGGGGTCCTCGAAAACATCGACGGTAGTTGAGCGACCACCGACATAGTCGGATCTTTCATAGACAGTAACATTTATCCTACTGCAAGGATCTTTGAAATTGTTGATATAGTAGGCTGCAGAAGCACCACCAGAGCCAGCACCTATCAACACGTTAGTGGCTCCGCAAATGTTCAAGAACCGAGAACGTACTGACCAATAATCGCTACTCTTTTTACTTGAGCCTTGGTATCGCATACATAGTCCTTGGAGTTACTTGAAGCAACATGCTGCTGATCTACCTTTCGACCTGGCTGTAAAGGGTAAAGCAACCATACAATACAGCCAAAACAAAGGACAACTAGAACCACCCAGCGTCGGCGTGACCTCAAGTTTCTGGGCGCTGGCCCAGGTTCCATGAGCGATTCCTTCATGCTGGTGAAGTGATGTCCTTGGTGATTGATCTAAGGTAAGCTGCTTGAGTGAGGTATGCCGCCCTCCGCGTATCCGGCTAGTCTTGCTTCGTCAGTGTGAACACGTCTCCGTATTCTACTCTTCTTATAGTATAATTAATATTTATCGAATTCCGATTGAACTTTTGTAAAGCGAGATGATGCAACTGTTCACGATGACATTTAACCTGTTGAATAGTAATTCATTTTCTTACTTTCTCTTCTTTTTGAAGGGAAAGGTGGGTTAGGCTTAACCAATAGGGCAAATCGCCGAAGCGAAGTCAAAGTGTCTGCACTGATACATGCTGGACCACTGTTTGAATATATAACCATCTAGTCATATCGCTATATCGTTGACCTGATGATGCCATGTAAGACTTTCCCTGCGACCTTAAGACCAAGGCAAAATCGCTCAAGAGAAACCATTGGCCTGTCACCACCGTCACTGAGATCTCTCCGGATGACGAACGCTTCGCCGGCTTTGAGACACGTGTAGAAGGCAATGCAATCTGGTTACCCACAGATGGCTTCCACCATCAAGGAAGGGTTTACGATATACGACGTGCCAGATGCTACGGGAGTGGAGACATGGCTCATAGAGACCTTCGGTCCCTCCTTCCACGACTGCGGCTGATCCGTTTCCAACGTTCCAACTATCGCCATTTGTGCTACCTACATACCTTCAAATACCATCCTTAAACCTCCAAGATTGTCATTCACTCGTCCCGCTGACTGACTGATAGAGTCAAGCCACCGCAGCTACTGCATCGATTCTTCAAAGCTCTCGCTGAACGCCGCAGCATAGATTTCGGGAGGGAGAGCAAAAAGTATGTCACCCAGCCTCAGTGAAGCTGCTGATGTTTCCTAAAACAAGCGCGGCCCCCACATACGATACCACCCCCGGTTCTTGGCGCCTCGCTTACAAGTGTCTGTCTTTGACCATTGTTTCGTAGCCGCCGCTTTTGGGGGCGATAGTCTCACCACATCTGCTAGCCGTTGAAACAGATTAATGAGGGACCAGGGATCAGCCTGCTGGTACCGGCGGGTGGCTGCTTTCCTTGGCCAGGCTCTCAAAGTAGCTAGCTTGCGGCGCGTGGGCTGCACGTTTACCATATGGAAAATGGACGGGCCCTCTTGGAATAGGTAATGGCGCGCCAGGTGCGCACTGCGGGTGCAGTCAAAAGGCCCCTGATTCCACTTCCAGCTCTGTACTGTCCTCACCTTTGTGGTACGCAACGAGGATGTACAACATGAAGTACTTTATCTCACTCTACCTCTTTGCACTTGTATGCGCAAGGCCAGAGCTTCCGCCGCGCGCGGTTGGGAGCTCATGCGCAACACCAGATGTAAATATCCATCCGCTTTCCGAGGCTACGAAGAATTTTGATTGATGGAGACTCTTAGGGTAGCGGGACATGCCAGTCGACTTCGTCATGCAAAGGCATGTCCATTCCTGGCCCTCTGCCTGGCTATTGCCCGAACGGTACGGCCATCTTCCTCTTCTGAATCTTACTCGCATTCCAGCTGAAAATCATTCACAGATCCCGACGATGTTCAATGTTGCGTTGCAAAAACATGTACTCCTGCTGGTCAAACAGGAATATGCCAGAACACCAACAAACCTTGCTCCGGTGGACCGTACAATCCGTGAGTCTCATCTGCCCTCTTACATATTCGTACACTTTGGTTCTTGACAAATTTCCATGCTTATGCTCTTTCTTACAGAGGCAACTACTGCCCTGGCGACAACACCATCCAATGCTGTCCTACCACCTCCTCCAGTGCCCCTCCTCCTTACCAAGGCCCAGGTGAATCCGGCACCAACCCCTGTGCTAAGCCGCAACCCAACACCTGCACCTTCTACCCAAATTGCCTCGAGTCCAAATACCGCTGCGGCTCCACCGGCTACCCCTTGGGCTACGGTCTGAGATACTGTCAGAAATTCAGCGCCGCAAAACTCTCTCCGGGCGGACGATCCTGGGTTACCAAAACAATGCTGTGCTTGCAAGATGCGCTGGTCCCCTACGCGACCACCGAGTCCACGACTTGCAGCGCGCTGAAAGACACGGCGTTCGCGAGTCATCCGCACTGCTATGTGGCTAGCGGAGTCTGCACCTTGGACCCGAGTGATTGGCTGGTGATTGTGGAGACGGTGAGCCCAAAGGATCTCTTCGGTGGGGTCGATAATTTGAAGGCGGTCCTGGAGACGATGGATGGTTGTGCGGAGTTTTATGCTTGGTTGATCGAGCAGAAGCTCATGAAGGTTGTCGATGAGGTCGAGGATGCGGGGAAAGATATTTGGCATAAGTTGACAGATTGGATTTAGCAGAACAACAGAGCGGGAGTGGCATTGTACTCTTATGGAAATGTTACCATTGTATTGTAAGAATAGCTCAAACACGTCTTTTATGAAAGTGTCGATTCCGACTTTCAAAACCTGCTACTCGATATCTTTGTTGTGCACGAAACATCACCATCTGCTTTAAATAAACAGCTAGACGATATCAACACATTCCCTCATAACCCTTTAAAAAGCACCAAACCCTTCAGTATCTCCTCACAACCCTCCCCCCCCCAATAAATTCTCCCTTTCTCTCAACACTCTTATAAGCTTCTTCCCAACTTCTTCCCAAATCCGCATTAGTATCCGCTTCTTGAAAAACTCCTTTCGAGTTTCAAGAGAACAATCAAACGTGATAAGAGTTTATACATCGACATGCAGAAGTTTTTTCAAACACGACAGTGTTCATGGTCCCAAAGTGTATGTACGGCGCATCAGAAAATAAAAACAGTCCCGGTGTTGCAGGAGAGAAAACCGAATGATGTATACTGTAGAACGGAGCTTTTAAAAAGTGGAGATCAAGCTTTAAGCTGGGGGGCGTCAAGGTAGATAGATTGTTTGGATTTTTTGAAGTGTGACAAGGCTGTTAATTTCATGATGTGCGGGAGATCTTGGGTGCGGGAGATGAGTAGTGTGATGTGTATTGGGGTTTTGGTAAATATGATGATTTGATGATTCTGCTATTTTAGCTTTGAGACTCCTTGAAAATGAATCTGTCATAGGCAGCGAGCAGAGTTTCTCACATACAGCAATTGACGAAATGCGTGGATGCGTGGATTCAAGAGTACGATATCGTTTTGTGGCTGAAGAACTATATACCTGAGAAATCGCGCGCCCCCATATCTCCCCCACCAGCATACCGATAATCAAAAGTTCAAGTACCCGAATAAACCGCACTACACATTCTCCCGCACTCAACCCTCTGCTCCACGCTCACCTTCCCCTTTCCCTTCAGATTTACCTCTCCCTTCGGGGTAATCTGGAAGCGATGTTCCTGCCTCTTCTTCCCCTTCTCCTTTTCCATCCCCGCCTCTAAAGGCTGGATATACACTGGATTACTAACATTGTTCCTCTTCCCCATCCCTAACTGGCAATACTCGTTCCCACCCCACCACAACACGTCTGCACCCCAATTCGTGCTCTCCGCGCTGTCATTATCTGACACAGCCACGTGAGTTACGTTGTCCATGGTAGCGCTGGCGTGAGTAGAGCCGACGCTTAGGCGTTTGAGGCGGATGGGTACGACGGTGTTAGTTGACTCATCGTATTCAAAAAGGCCGCTAAGGGCTTTGATCTTAGTTGGGGTGCCTTGGGTGTGGGTCCAGCGGCCTGTGCCGAGGGTGCCAAGGATACCTTGGCCGCAGGCCCAGGTATCTGCTGTAACACGGCCCAGTTGAGTTGGGGCCGATTCACCAGGCTGTGCGACGCGGGTAGCATCGACGGTGAAGAAGGAGTTGGCGCCACCGGCGGAGACGGACGTTACCCTCGGGGATAGTGCAGTACCGTTGTAGAGTTTCTGGATGGGGATAAGCGAGGGGACGTCGACGTAGAGGGAGTCTGCGGAAGGGTCGAAGCCAAGTTGGCCGGAAGAGTTATCGCCGAAGGAAAAGACGCGGCCTTGTTTATCGAGGACTAGAGAGTGATAGTCACCTGCTGTGATGGAAGCAATGTCGAAGCCGCGGAGGGTAATGATTTCGTGGGGTTGGTCATAAGGACCTTGGGGCCGGGTTGTCCAAGTGAGGCCAGAGACGCCCATCTGGCCTCGGGAGGGGAATTCTTCGCTGCTGGAGGCGGCGCTGAAGAGGCGACCGGTCGATGTGAGAAGAAGGACGTGTTCGAGACCAGAAGCTATTGAAGAGACCTTCTCGTTCCAACCCATATCCTTAGGCTGGATAGTACGGTAACTGACGGGAGATGAGAAGGAGAGATACGGGACCCAGGTGCTTTCTGAAGGCTTCGGACCGCTGGACTGATCTTCCTGGGAGACCGGAAGAGAGTAAACTTTGCCGTTAGAGCTCAAGGCAAGAATTCGATCTCTTGATATTGTTAAAGATATCAACCCTTTCCCAGTCAATGTAGGTGTCGGCTCCCTCGAATCTTTCGAGTACCCAATTCCCCATTGAAAGAGATCTCCCTTTTCAGTAATGGCAGCTCCAAAATTCCGATCAAGCTTGATATCTCGTAAGAGAATCCCATCAAAGAATGGTATCCTCCTTGGGGTCCTGATCAGCGTTTCATCCGAGTCTGGTGCCACAACCCTTCCACTATTCGAACCCCATGCATATACACCAGGGTTTTCCCAGCTCAACTTGACTTGCAAATGCTGAGAGCTTATAGCATCTCGATTTTCCTCTTTCGAAAGGCCCCTTTTCCTTCTGGATTTCTCAATCTTTATCTCCGCTGGGCCTGCAGGTGCGTCGGCGTAGAGCTCTCTGAGTCCGAGACGCTTAGAGCCGTGAAAGAGAGCTGCACCAATACCAAGACCGAGAAGGCATCGAACCAAGAGCTGTTCAGAGCTGATGCTGTTGCGTTTCACGTCATGACTGCTAATCCTCCGGCTCTGTATGGTTCGAGCACAACAAGTTGTGCTTCGTTGAGAGACTCTGTAAGCTTCTCGGAAAGCTCGCGATCCTGGCCTTAGGGAGTACATTTCCTAGCATCGCTATTAGTCCACTAGTAACCATACCATATACTTTCGGTTATCCTGCACACCTCAACGAGAACAACGTTCCCTCTGTCAGTCGTTGGGGAAATCTGTATCAGATCAACTGCGTCATCGCAGCTTTGGCGCGATAGGCGCAGATAAGCTTTGCCCTGTTAGGCTGAGAGGACTCTAAGGTAGCGCGTATCCTGCAGCTGTTACCTCACCTACTGTGATCTGGGAATAATGGCCTGATCTCTGGAGAATGGTATGAGGAAACCTTCACGGTCTTTGATCATCTCGCCATGAGAGTAGAGTATGAAGTCCTTTTCTTAAGGCCGTTCCGTAAAAATCGTTAAGCAATAGCTTGCGCAGAGGCAACGAGATACTAAGCCCAGACATGGCGGTATCTGGAGCAAGTCTAGAGTCCGTAGACTTAGACTGTGGTTATTGTGAGCAGTAATTCATGTTACCGCAGCTCAGCATTGGACAACGTTGTCGACCGGCTCCTGGATTCGTTGTCCCTTCAAGTCTAAGGCAAATATGGACACATGGAGCAGACCTAGGGGCGGTCCACATACCGTAGAGTTATATGCGGAGACAGATCAGAAAGATGAAATGGCAAAAAAAGTTATCAATACCATCGAGGGTCATCACATGCTACACATATTTAGAGTAGATAGAACTCGATTGTCCGTCTATGCTAAGGTAAAGCTAATAGACTTTGAGCCATGAACGCTCCTCAGAACATTGCACGCTCATCTAGAGCTCCAGCCAGATATTCAGCAACGTATTCTACTTCTTGTCGAGCCGTTCGCTACCCTGGGCCGAATTAGTCATGGACTGTGTCAATAGCAAGGAGTAGCTTACCTGCTTAAGCTTTGTTCACATAGGCCTTGCCAGCTGCGTCAAAGCAGATGGGAGCACCACAGTCGGGGTAGTAGGTTTGACGCTTGTTCAATGCATCTTCGGCGACAGCGTCGGTAACGTCACGCTTCTGCTTGTTCTCGTAGGCTGTGCCAGCTTCGTCGAAGCAGATGGGAGCACCACAGTCGGGGTAGTAGGTTTGGCGCTTATTCAATGCATCTTCGGCGACAGCGTCGGTAGCGTCGGTAATGTCACGCTTCTGCTTGTTCTCGTAGGCTGTACCAGCTTCGCCGAAGCAGATGGGAGCACCGCAATCGGGGTAGTAGGTTTGACGCTTGTTCGATGCATCTCCGGTAACAGGTGGCTGTCCAACATAAGCTTGTGAACACGGTTACAACAATCGGAAGTGAGTTGTGCATTCGCAACGGCGATGAGAGTGTGGAAGAGTGATGGTCTTGCTCTAGGTGGCGAGGGAAAGGAGAAGTGAGTAGACGCGAAAGATCGTAATAAATGACCAGGTCAAATAGTGAGCGATGAAAGGCTCAGATAATATACCGTATTTGGAACGACCATTCGAGGCTGTATGTTGTCAACGACAGCATTAGGGCCATTAACCTGTTTCATTGACTTTAGCATATGTAATCGTATTGTACTTAGAGGTAGGGTAAACCAACAGCGTTCTCAAGAGGTGCAGCAAAAGCCAGAGCACCAAGGGTGGCTGCCATGATGGCAGAGGTAGAGAATTGCATCTTCATCTTGAGGTTGATGCTGATCCTTGGCGATTTACAGTAGTTCAAGAAATTTGAATTGGAAATTGTGGTTGAAGAAGATGTAAAAGAGGTGAGGTGTGGAGGTTGAAGAAAGGATGAAAGCGATGGAAGATGGATGTGAGTTTTGTGGACAATCTGCCCCAGTGAAGGAGCTAGCATGAGTGGGTCTTCGATTCAGTGAACCGGCTGTGTTGAGGAAGTGAATTTGGATCGTCTTTGTGCCCACGTGGATAGGGCTAAGTTTGGAATACAACAGTCACAAAATAGGGCTAGGTCATGTAAGCAAAGAGAGGTATTGGAATGGTTGCTTATGTAGGAAGACAGGACGCATGGGCATGTATTGAGAGCACCGTAGAATCAAGAATGGGCAGAAAGGGGTCTTTGAAAGCTACCTTGAATGAAACGATTGCTTTAATCATGCTTTTGCCTCAGCTTCTCAGCTGCACTCGATGGGAGTTCAACCTAAAGGAACAGTTGAGAAATTGGAGGACATGGTTTGGCTCATAAAATAAGCATACCTACAACCTCAGGCTCTTGCACCCACTGATGTATGCTTGGTCTAGTCGAGGCCCAAAGTAGAGCCCTGGTAGTGTGGGACGATTCAATGCGATGTGACTGTGCCTACGAAAATTGGAGGCCGTCATCAATGCTGCATTATGCGTAGCCTAGGGGTTGCCCATGCCAAAAAGCTCGGGAAAGACACACGCCTTAGCTTGCATTCGTCAGGGTTGCTGGAACATCCTGTCTAATTCTCTGCTTCGCCACATATCCTACCAGCCAAGAATTTTTCCTCAACCTTACTTCCGTGGTTACATCCGAACCCCTGGCGAGTGTGGCCCTGCGTAGATGACCCGTAGAAAAGGTATCTCATAGAAGTAGCTAGGAATGGCAGAGCGTGCCAACCGAGCAGCCTGCGGTGAAACCATACAATACGCCAACTGGGAAGCCTGAGCATGTCTAGGCCTATTTAAAATGTCAAGGTATGATGCATCAATGGAAATACGCATGTCCGATGTAAACCAAAAGTAGTTGAGAAGCTGTCGTTACAAAGCAGTCCTTGAGAGAGACCCAGAAGGTAATAGACCTCATCGGAAGGTGCCAGAACCCACGATACAGCGATTGTAGACTCGGGAAGATTCGGGCGACTGGGTAAGTCAGGAGAAGACGTGTACAATGAAGTACTGATGGAAGAAACACCTCTACTGCAGATCATTGCTGTGACAAGAACAGAAAATCTGGAATCTCCGAGTTTCGAGAAGTTGATTTGTGAATAGCATCTTTCGTTCTCTTAAGCCTCTGCAAGAAAAATCAGATTCCGCTTCGCATCTCGCTTTTGCGGAGGGCCGATGCAGTCAAGATGATGCTTTTACGACCTATGTCATGCGAGGAGGGTCCACGGGGGCCGATTATCCGTCGGGCTACAGTAGGAATTGAAAGATGATTGGGCAAAGTTGATGGATAAACGACGCGCAACATTCCTTTCCGAGAAGATAACAAAATTTCGTTGCGATACGTTCCGCGATGAAAGCTGGAATGGTAGGGAAGGAAGGATGGGAAGAGAAGTCGTGGCAAATGTACTCGTACGGAATACATAAGGTATTGTACAGTACTTACTGTACGATGGTACCTGGTGGGGATCGACGTCACGCCGCCTTAGTAAGCGGATCTATTGATAGTCCGCACTCCGCAAGGCAACAACAATCGAAGAACACCCTTAACCCACATCGGCAGAACTCGTTACTTTATGCCTACTGACCACCGGACTCGGGGACACCGTTCAAGCCGTACCTCAAGGCGGACGAGTGATGAGAGGCTTCGCTCCGAGAAGATCCCGAGTGAACAAAAGCCATAGTCCTGTAGAGGTCGCTGCTGAATACGATATGTGGACGCTATATTCGAGGCTGAGGGGGTCATCTGGCGTGGAGTCACACTTCTTGCCCTTGATGACGAATACTGCCATGTTATGGTTACCTTGGCCAATGCTCTAATGTAGCAAATATTGCGATGGCTTCGACACCTCCCGAAATCACCTTCTGTCACGAATAGATTATGGAAACTTGCGGGGTGCATATGACTCTGAACAAATCTCTTGCAATCTTTCGCCACATATATCTCCCAGCCCTGTATCCCAAGGACCAGTGTCTTGGGGAACTCGGGCCGTTCCAGTCTTTACGGCCATGTAGGTCCAAGTCTTATCCTCAGCCATCCGTCCTACCCTTGTCAAACTCAAGTGCATTGAGGCTAGAACAGCGTTCTATATAGTTCTATACATCAAGTAAAAATCACGTATATATATGTCTCACGATGGGTATTTGCAATTTTCATCTTGGCATTTTTAAACATTCTTCATGCACAGGGAAAGCCCTCATCGATAAGAGATCCCTAGATATGTCTTACTCACAGCCACGTAGTCGTGGCTGCCATGCCTGTAGAGCTATGAAAGTCAAGGTTTGTAATCATCTCTCCACTACCAATGACGGCAGCGGAAAGTGAATCATGTCCGTTGGCTAATATAACCACAGTGTGATCAGGCATTACCTCAATGTCAAAGATGTGTAAATGCTGGACGGCTCTGTCCAGGATACCGCGGCGAAGCCGACTTGATATTCCGAGATATGAACCAAGCCACCGAAGAAAAGGTGCAGACCCGGATCCAGGAGAGTTTGAGCAGGCGTGTCTCGGAAAGCGAGATGAGATCTTTGACACCTACTGTTGGTACCCCTGGAGCTGGCCCAAGTGCTCGTACAGCCATGATAAACCCAGATTCTAGTTTTCTTGGTGGTGGACTATCTCTTGACCCTCTGGGATCCGTGCCACTTCCCTTGAATCCTGACTGGCAGACACAAGTTTCGGATTACTTTCTCTCAGAGTTTACCTTTTGCTCCGACGTGACCGGGATGTCAGGGGGCCATCTTGAATTTCTCGCGGACTTGTGCAGAGAGGAGTCTAGGTCTCAATGTCTGAGGGAAGCGCTTGACGCTGTTTCTTTCGCTCATGTAGCGTCTCGTTCAAGCCTTAGTTGGCTTACACTCCGGGCGAGGCAGTCGTAAGTTGTCTTTGTTTTCATGAGAAATAAGGTGCACGATGCTAATTATTACTCAGCTATGGAAAAGCACTTATCTCGCTCACTGCGACTCTTCGGACTGCGGACGCACACAAAGACGGCACTTTGGCAACAGTAATATTGATGAGCATGTATGAGGTGAGTCTCCCCTACAGGTGCATCATTGCGGGTTATAGTCTCATGATACTATCAGATGATAAGCGGCGAAAAGCCTCAGGACAAAGTTTGGGATTCTCACAGTGGTGGACGAGAATTTCTTTTACGGCTTCGCGGCTTACAGCAGTTTGAATCGGAGCGCGGCAAAAGTCTCTTCCGCAATAGCTATACCCAAATGGTGAGTTCTAAGAATTTATAATCTTATGTTTGGTTTGATGTAACTGACCGCAATGGATTGGACAGTCAATGTCGGCGCTTTCGAAATGTCGCGAACTTCCGGACGAATCGAACGATTGGCTGATTTGCCTCGAGCAGAATCCTTCTACTCACTTAGCAATGTGTATCTATAAGATTTGCCGGGTCCGCGCAGCCGTACCAGAGCTACTTGTTGGCGATCTCACCCAGCAATCAACTCAGCAACGTCTGGTCCAGGTCCTGCATCAAGGAATATCTATGGATGCAGAACTTCAATCCTGGAGCGACAGAATGTCGGAGCCTTACCGGTATAAGGAATTAAGTATTGCGGATGGGCCTCGTCAGCGAACCTCGAACCTACTTCCAATGCAGCCATCCAACGTTCATGTCTACCACGATATCTGGGTAGCAAGCCTATGGAACCACTATCGCTTCGCTCGGATCAGGCTACTCGAAACTCTGGTGGATTGTGAATCTCGTTTGGGTTCCCCAGGAAATCCGGAGACAAGGTTACAAGAGTCTAGCAGCAGCCGCAGGAACTGGAATGAAACAATCGTCAAAATGGTTGATGACATTTGCGCCAGCGTTCCATTTCTCATGGGAGACATTGATGTACAGGGCAACTTGAACCGGGGTTCTAGTGGCATTGCACTGGGTGGATATTCCTTATTGTGGCCTTTGCATGTTGCCAGCTCCGCCAGGATTATTGGTGCCGATCAGAAAGCGTGGATCAAGGGGCGACTTCGACATCTGGGGACAGTCATGGGGATCAACCAAGCACATCTCCTTGCAGCCATGGTGTAAGCTGACTAATTGAGCTCGACCTTTTCAGGGGTTCCGGGCTTTAATGACTTGACCTCAGATCTCCTTTGACCTTGGAAGAGGAATTATGAAACGAAACGACTGCACGACACTTGTCTTCTTGCCTCCAAATGATCATCGATCACCCCAGAAAACATGATATTTTCTCTTTGCGTAAAGAGCCAGATTACACATGGATCTCTTTGCTCCTTTTTTCTCGAACATATTGTAATTACCTTGGAGCTCACAGGGGGCGATATACTCTGTTAGCGCAAGAAAACTGTCTAGCACTACTCAATATACAAGTATATACGACCTATCCTCTACGTTTGCTGTACACCTTTCGCAACGTGCCTGCAATTCCAGTTGTCAAACGAGATTAGACCAGAACATCAAAGTTCTAGACCTCAGAGCTTACATCACGTATCTTGCGGGCGTGGACATTACACTACGCGGACTTGACTACTTTATCTTCCATGTGCGGCCGCATAACCAGTCGGATGCGCAGGAACCCCATACGCACTCTTTGTGGCTATGATCTCCATTTGACGTAGCAGAACCCTAAGGTTCTCACCCCTGCATTATTATCGCCAGGTTGTTTTGCCGCAGAGGCTGATCACAAGGCAGATACTGTATGACTCCTATATGTTCCGGCATTTGTCATCTTCTCTATGGCCTAAATATCTGTTTAAAATCAGTTGAATCTTAAAGGTTGTTCAGGTCGTCATGTTATCGGTAAGCACGCACATGGCACACCGCATCGTGCGCATGCAAGATCTCTTGGCATGAGGTCGCGATAAGGTTAGCGCCCGACGGACGTTTACCTCTCCAGGCTTGACCCCGAATGCCGGTCGTATGGAAAGGCGCTAGTTGTAAAGTATCCTTGGAGGGTACAAGTTGGCACCTAGGGCTAGCACGCAATCGCCTGAAGATCCACATTCAAAAGGTTCCTTACGAAGATAACCATCCAAATACCACACACAACGAATGAGCTCAATTGGCTGAGGGATTGACCTGTACTCCCTTCTAAATATGCCTGGTTTTGGACATTGGTAATCTGATAGCATACTCTTCTTGCTGAGCAAGCTGCCAAGACCTCGTCCATCGAGGAGATTCACGCAATGGCAGATGCCGAGCGGGATGTTGGGGGGTTGAATAGGACGTTGAAGGATCTGTTTGCTGGTGCGGTGGGAGGGGTTGCTCAGGTTCTAATTGGTTAGTGAAGTCGAGATGTGTCGAAGGCTCTTTGCGATTTCCGGTTGGCTGTAGCACTGCATCTTGTTTCTTAGATTGTTTCTTAGAGAACCGACGAGGCTTAGAGTGAGACTTTTTCTCTGTCTGTTATTTCCAACACTTAACGATGAAATTTGATGCAGCTTTGGCAGTAGAAATTTCTATCCGGAAGAAACCCTTTGCTATCGTCTGAATGAATGACTGACCCCAAACCACATGCACAGGACAGCCATTCGGTAAGGGAAATCTTGAGCAGCAATTCGTGCAGACCCCCACTAAAAACCCCAGATATCGTCAAGGTCCGCCTACAAACGAGCTCACAGTACTCGAGTGCCTTGGACGGTGCTACCAAAATCTTGAAGAATGAGGGACCGGCGGCATTCTATAAGGTATGTCAACTTTTTACGATTGTTGGTGCGAATAAAGGATAATGTAAAGGGGTCTCGTTACTGACAGCTTTGTGCTCCGTAGGGAACTTTGACACCGTTGATAGGGATTGGTGCTTGTGTAAGTTCTTGATCAGTGTGCCGTTGATCAAGAAGTCTTCCTACCAGGTTGATTAGCTGTGAACCTGCTCTACTAGCCTTTTCCACCAAGCCCTTCATCACCCCCCACCCCCACCCCTCATCCCCCAAGCTAACCCTACAAGGTCTCCATCCAATTCTCCGGCTTCCACTACGCCCGCCGCTACTTCGAAGCCCAAAATTCCACCAAATCGCCCCTCAACCCCAAACTCTCCTATGCCCAATACTACGCCTCGGGCGCCTTCGCCGGCCTCGCCAACAGCCTCATCTCCGGCCCCATCGAACACGTCCGCATCCGCCTGCAAACCCAACCCCACGGCCCCGCCCGCCTCTACACCGGCCCCCTCGACTGCGTCCGCAAACTCTCCGCGCACGCGGGCTTCTTCCGCGGTGTCTACCGCGGCGAGTCCGTCACGATCCTACGCGAGGCGCAAGCGTACGGGCTCTGGTTTCTGAGCTTTGAGTATTTGATGGATTGGGAGGGGAAGAGGCGGGGGGTGAGGAGGGAGGAGATCGAGACGTGGAAGGTGGCGGGGTATGGCGGGTTGGCGGGGGAGGCGTTGTGGTTGGGGAGTTATCCGTTTGATGTGGTGAAGAGCAAGATGCAGAGTGATGGGTTTGGGACGGGGATGCGGTACCAGGGGATGGTTGATTGTGTGAGGCAGACGTGGAGGGGGGAAGGGTGGAGGGGGTTTTGGAAGGGGGTGGGGCCGACGTTGTTGAGGGCGATGCCGGTTAGCGCTGGGACTTTTGCTGTGTGAGTTTTGTTCACCTTTTTTCTGCTTTTGGGGGAACGACGGTGTTGAGAGGGGTATGTACTGACTGGGCTCCAGGGTGGAACTAACCATGCGAGCGATGAATTGACTGGTGTACTGTCGACGATTGGAAATACAATTCAACAACGCATACATGTCGTGTATATAGAAGGTCTAGAATTTATCATCTAGCAACGCCAACTATTCACCCCATCTTGACACCTCATCTCCCCCTCAAGATCTCACACGAACTTCTCACCCTCTTTTACCCACTGCTCCTTATCGCCTCCCAGAGCTTCCCCAACAGCCAAATAAATCTTGCTACTTAGACCATAATCATTCCGAAAGACACGAAAACGATAAAGAGATACTAAATGCCTGGGATTAAAGTCCGACACACCAACGCCCCCACCTGATACCTTACCAAGCCCCCTTCCACACCCTAACAATCCCCACCCTTGCTCAGCTGGAATCATGGTCCAAAGCGCAGACGTGGCTTGTCCTTCGCTACACCTCGATAGACCAAGGTTCGTTCCGTAAGGGAGAGGAGGCGGAAAAAGGTGGTATGGTATGTTGGGTTTGGATGGGGAAGGTGGGGGTTGGATAGGGGGGGGAAGGTGGGAGTTGTGGGTTGAGTGGGCAAGGCGGACGTAGGGCTTTGCTGGTTTTGGGGAAGTTGGACGAGGTATGCGTTATTTTTTTGATGTGTATATATATATATATATTAACATCATAGTTCTTTCCTGCTAGGTCAGAACCTCGGTGGAATGATATGGGGGGGGTTTTTTTGGATGCAGGGGATGGGTTGTTGCTGGGTGGTGGATCGGCGTATGGGAAATAGACGTGAGGATGTGGCTGAGGTTGATTGAAGACAAAGTTAAAGCTTTGCGTAGGGTTGGTTAGTGAAGCTGGTTCGAATTTCTGGCAGGTCTTTTATGTTCTTATAACTTTACCCCGGTTTATCGAATCCTCTCAGTATCTTCTCTCACTCCACCCTTCGTCCTCACCACCAAACCACCCCCCTGCCCCGCCTGACTCCCCAATTCTCTCTCAATCCTCGTGACATTCAACCACGCGCACCTCATATCTTTCCCATCCCCAGCCTGAAAAAGTGAGTAGCTACATATTCGTTAGCAGATAGCTACGAAGATGATTCTTGGTGTGGAGACGGGCGGGGGCTGGCTTGGCAGCGGAGCGAATTGAGCAAACTGAAGGGAGAGGGAGATTGGAAGAATGGGGGGGAAGGTCGACGATGTGCGGGTTGTATGGTGAGGTCAGTGGATGCTGATGGCTGGGGAGGAGACGAGAAGTCAAGGATTTGAAAGGTTTGAGGTATAGGACGGAGATTGAGAGATCGAGCATATAGAAAAAAAGAATGCAATAACATACAATCGCGTGATCTTGTGTACATCTTTACTGCGATCGAGGGCGTTGCGGAAAAAAAACATGAAAGGGGCTTCTTCTTCTTCTGAGCAGAAGTGCTGCTGTTGAGATTTGTCGAATGCAAGGCAAGAGATCGAAAACGAGGAAGCGGTTATGCAGAGAACGAAGAAATCTGTTAGCGGTTGCACGAAGATTGGATATTTGGTTTCAATTCCGACAAGTTTGCAGTATGTGCTTTGGAAGAAAAAAAACAGAAACCTCCAAGCCACCTCTGCGTCTTTAAAAATCACATCACCAAACCTCCTTTCTCTTCTCTCTCTCTCCGCCTCACCGTCCCCCTACATCCCCACTTGTGCGGGAACGATGCCATTTGGCTTTGAGTGAATGTTGGCAAGCTGGAGGCTGCGCAGCGCGCAGTGCAGATTTCGACGAAAGCCCCGGGTCCATGTTGTAAATGTAACCATGTGAGGACTCGTTGACTATCGTCAGGTTGAACTCCTGTCAGACGTTGAATTAAAGGAGCAAGACAGAAAAAAATCCACACCAGAGATACGGAGACGGGTTAGCGTGAGTGAAGGTGCTAAAAGAGGAATTTCTGTGAGATCGATTGGGGGAAGGTTCGAGATAATTGCACTTTTGGGATAGGGGAGCGCGGTCCCTGTGGTTTTAATCCAGTTTGAAATGATCTTTTCTGTGGAGCGTGCGTTTGGTGGCAGCGATTAGGTCGGAGGTTCGGACATAGAGTTTGGTATACGTCTTGAGGATGTTTTTAGTCCGCAGGAAATAATCTGTCACAGTTGTGATGGCGCAACAGAAGGTGGCTGCATGCTTATGTTGGAAGATGAGCTTGCCTTAATGTACATATATATAGTTAGCAGTACATGGTTTCTACACCAAAGCAATCAACTCTCAGCCTGTGCATCCTCTGGTTTCTTCGCATTACCTGCCACAATATCCGTCGGTTTATATGTAATCTCACCCAGTTTCGCCTTCTCTAACCTCCGCATCTGCCCTTCCTCGCCAGCTCGCCCCAACACCCCGGCAATGACCTGTACACACCGCAAGCTATCGTCGTTGGCTGGAATCGGATACGTGACCCACGTGGGATTGGCATCCGTATCGATGATGCCAATGGTCGGAATGGCGTTCATCGCGCATTCATGGAGCAGTACCCAATTCTCCAGCGGGTTCAGGCAGACTACCAGATCGGGCTTCAAGGCAGGCCGATCAAATAGCGCCTTCTCATATCCCTTGATCTCCCTGTCAAACTCATCCAAAAGCTTTGTCTTGCATCGCCCCAAAAGTTGATACCCATTTGTGATGCTTCCAGGCTGCCATCTCTCAAATACATGACACCCACTTGCCAAATCCGCTGCCTTTACTACACACCTGTCTTGACCTTGCCGCGTCCCCGCAAATAATATCAATCCGCCTCGTTCGGCGACGCCAGAGACAACGCGGCATGCGCGCCGTAGGTGGGAGGCTGTGACGTCGAGGGAAATGATATGAATGCCTTGCCTAATGCCGAAAATGTAGCGGCTGTTCATGGGATTCCACAGAGAGGTGCTGTGGCCGAGGTGAGATTGGGAAGCGAGGAGGAGTTCAAGAGTGATATCGGACGGTCTTGGAGGATTTGTGAGAAGGCGATGGGGTCGGTAATGTGGAGAGACTTCGCTGCCAAAGGAGCCAGTTGTTTTCCCTAGATTTGTATTAGAGCGAGCTAGTTATTGTCGACAGTGGCAGGTGGTGCTTACGTTGGCGTCTAATCGAATGATATGTCTTTCTCACTGCTCGTTCTGCGGAATCGATTGTACTGTGTGTAGAGTCTCTAATGCGGGGCACGGGTAATTGTGATTGCCCTTGGAGCATGGATTCTATAGAATGCGTCTCCTTGAGGCTGTTCTCTAGTGATGCCTCGATGGTGTCGACTGCGGTGGCTAGACACCTGGACCATGGTTTCGCTGGAAAGCTGGTGGCTCTCCGGCCTACGAAAAGATTAGCGATATTTGCTACTGGTATTAGCATGAATACTGACCTTGCCGTATTACAGCCTGTCTTATTATCATGGTGATTGATGGCAGTAGTTGAAGAAGCTTGACGCGAACATGAAATTTGGAGCTTAGATCTCGCCAAATATTTGCGCTCTTTGCATGCTCCCAACGACACGCCCTGTTGACAACCTTCTTTACAGTATTTACGAATTAACGAGTCAATGATGTACGATGATGCGTCCTACTTTACTTTCATACCCAGTGCACAGCCGCAAGAGGACCGACCTCGGGTTGCAAAACACAAAAGGAAGCAATCGCTGCTCAAGCAACCCAACGTAAGCCCAGCATTGCACCTTTCGCCAACCAGTTTCTGATATTCTTTGCAGGATGATGGCCAAGCTGACATCGAGCGGACAGATGGGAATCAAGAGGGCGACATGATTGGCAGAGGTTGTGATGGACCACCAAAAGCTTCATTGACTCGACGAAGCCAGTCCTACAGTGATTTCCACGATGCCGTTAAAGCTACCCTTGGTTTGGGAACTGGTAGCAGCGAGAAAAGGCATAGCCAATTGGGCGAAAGCATGGAAATCACTACAGAGCTGGACTTTGTCGATTGGTATCATAATCTAGAGCATGATCTGCTCGACGCTAGCCATGAGGAATACAAGTTAGTAGCTCTTCGACTGCCTTCAAGGATAAGAAGACTTTTTAATCTGATTGCAGGACCTACCTAAGCCAACTCGAGCTGTCTCAGTCGCATTTGGATTCCTTACTCTCCAATACAACATCCACCCTCGATCTCTTAGCTACGCTATCTAGGTCCTTCAAAGCAGTCGAAGCTCAGACCACAACATTCCAGAAGCAATGCGAAGGTCTACTGCAGGAGCAAAAGCGGATGACAGATCTGGCGGATAATCTCAAGCAGAACCTCCGATATTATGACTATTTAGAACCAGTCACGCGAAGACTGAATGCGCCTGGAGCTGGTAATTTTGTGAAAAGTCAAGAGTTTTCTGATATGCTTGCACGTTTAGATGAATGTTTAGAATATATGGCTGCTCACGTCAGTGTACCCAACCTTATTCTGCTGGGCAGTGAACTAATTAATTAGCCATCCCACCGAGAAGCCTCAACTTATAGGTCACGCTATCGCCTACTTATGACGAGAGGGCTAACATTGGTCCGCGTGCATTTTGTCGGCGGACTGCGCCAAATTGCTGCAGACGTTACTCGCAGAATTGCAGATAAACAGTTGAACGAAGCCACAATGTCTGCTCTGCTGTACGCCAAATTTCGTGTAGGTGCTTCAGAGTTGAAGGAGGTTGCTCAAGAAATCCGAAAACGAGCAGTACTCCCTGCTGGAGCTGAACCTGGCTCTGAAGCCGAGTATCAGAGCCTTATGGACGAGCTGTATTCGAGTTATTCTGCCACACGTGGTCGCCTTGTTATTCCGCTCGTGCGAAAGAAAATCAACGATATTGCCATGGCGCCTAGTACATCAAAAGAACTTGTACCATTTGCCAGGAGTAGTACCGGCTACATCAGGGGAATCTGTGCTGATGAGTATGATCTTTGGCGAGAATGGTTCGAAGGAGAAAACGGACTATACGACTTCTTGGAATCCGTCTGTGAACCCCTGTACGATCACCTTCGCCCACGTATTATTCACGAAAGTCAGCTTTTAAAGCTTTGTGAGCTGTGTACTCTCTTGCAAACCAGGTATATGCACGATCAAGATGAAGATGTTGAACCTTTAGAGGCGAATCAACTCAACTTCTCAATCCTCATTCAACCGGCGCTCGAAGATGCTCAGACGAGACTGGTCTTTCGCACCCAAGCAATCCTTCGTGACGAAATTGAGAGATATAGACCAAAGCCAGAGGAGCTGGATTACCCAGCGCGAAACAGGCGAGTGTCATTATCGGGTACTAAGTCGCACATTTCGGCTCCTTCCCGGAGGAAGGGCTCGATCGCTGAGCCGCTAACTCCAATGCCGAAGACACCAATGGTAGTCGAAGAAGGTGACTCTCCAAGTGGTCGATGGGGCTTCGACACTGAGGCTGCTTTCGAAGGTTGGTATCCGACACTAAGGAAAGCAATATGGCTTCTGAGCCGCATATACAGGCTCGTCAATGTAAGCTGTAGGAGGACGAAATCCATACAGGACCGACTGACATATCATGCAGTCCACGGTGTTCGATGATCTGGCACACGACATTGTCCATCAGACTACCATGTCACTCCACCAAGCTGCAACACTCATCAGCTCGAAAGCAACCACTGTGGATGGCCAGCTTTTTCTCATCAAGCATCTACTTATACTGAAACAGCAGATCGTGGCTTTTGACATTGAATATGTCACACCGGATGTGTCATTTGACTTTTCTGGTGTTACCAATACGTTCTACGAGCTACGTGAGCGTGGTGGGCTTTTCGATCCTAGAAACCTGTGGCGTTTCATGGGAGGGGGCCTTATACCAAAGGTTGTCGAAAACATGCTAGATGCAAAGGTCGAGCTTGATGGAAGGCTCCGAACAGTGATCAATGAATTCACGAGCAATTTCGCCGCACGTATGACCAATGGGATCGACGAGAAGGCAACGTCGAAGAAGACATTTGACGGCGTGCGGGCTGTCGAAAAGGTTCGAGAACTCACGGAAAAGGAAGTAATTTTACTGAGACATAAATTGGACGAATACCTCGATGATACTCGTACAAAAGAGACTCTTGTGGGCGCGGTGCAAGACCAAGTCGTCCAGAACTATGAGACGTTTTATGATTTGCATACGGCCGACAAAAGGTCGAATGGCAAGGCGGTCAGCAAAAAGGGAAAAGGAAGGGATGATGATGTTTGGGATCCTGATATGTTTACGGAATGGGCTGAAGGGATCTTCAGGGTAGGACGAATGGGCTTACAAGGTGGGGACGATGATAGCAGGAGCAGAAGTATTAGCCGTGGTGGAAGTGTATGAGTACTGCTAGGCTGCTCCACTACCTTGTTTGCCCTCGATACACTTCCGAGAAATTCAATCATCAAGAATATTGAGCTGGTCTGTTCTGATCATTGTCAAGTGTGAAAGTGGTCCATTTCTACCATTTCTACCATTTCTACCATCTCTACCTTGACGCAATTACCTTATTAAGGTGTACAGTACAGCGTGCCAAGACCTTTCTGCTCCCCGTCCCCGCTCCCGCAAAATTGGTAGAGCTCCCCCCACCTTGTAAGCTTGCAGGCGACTTCACCCGTGAATCTTTACTCTCCCAACAGCACAGCCATGCCTTACTCAGACCATATATATTTACCCAACTGTACATAGACATCCAATACACCGATGCAGCCAGCCGATACTGATACTGTAGCACCTTCGCGGCTGAGAAACCAAACGTTGAGCCTTATCTTGCTCCTCACCATAGGCGTTGAATCGCCGAATCCTTCTGGTTTCCTGTTGAGCTAGGCTTTCCCAATTCACTGCCGTACTATCTGCAATGGCTGCACAACCACAGGCTGGTGCGCCGCAGGTCCAACCTTGTCGATATAAAACGGGTAAGACCTTGGGCGCAGGATCATACTCGGTGGTGAAAGAATGTGTGCATATAGACACTGGAAGATATTATGCTGCAAAAGTCATCAACAAGCGTATGATGGCAGGAAGAGAACATATGGTACTCTCCCCTACGCATTCTCTGACGGCCATGGAGCCCTTCGCTGTAGCCAGGCTGATCTAGCATGCGACAGGTGCGGAATGAGATTGCGGTATTGAAACGTGTATCTATGGGCCATCAGAATATATTAACGTTGGTCGACTACTTCGAAACCATGAACAATCGTACACCTCCGTCCTCCACATCGCCGACGTACCCAAACTAATCTCCTTCGCCTTCAGTCTACCTCGTTACCGATCTCGCCCTCGGCGGCGAGCTTTTCGACCGCATCTGCCGGAAAGGAAGCTACTACGAATCCGACGCCGCGGATCTCATTCGCGCCACCCTATCTGCTGTTGCCTACCTCCACGATCACGGCATCGTCCACCGTGATCTCAAACCCGAGAACCTCCTCTTCCGAACCCCCGAAGACAACGCAGACCTCCTAATCGCAGACTTTGGGCTTTCAAGGATAATGGACGAAGAGGCGTTTCATGTTCTTACAACGACGTGCGGAACACCGGGGTATATGGCGCCTGAGATCTTTAAGAAAACCGGGCATGGAAAACCTGTGTGAGCCTCTCATTTCCAATCAAAGCTCGTCACACCCGACTAACCCTCCGATAGCGACATCTGGGCCATAGGTGTAATAACTTACTTCCTCCTCTGCGGCTACACCCCCTTCGACCGTGACTCCAACCTCGAAGAAATGCAAGCGATCCTTATCGCCGACTTCTCCTTTACGCCTCTCGAATATTGGCGCGGTGTTTCCCTCAGCGCACGGGAGTTTATCAAGAAATGCTTGACTATCGATCCTACAAAGCGTCTTACTAGCCATGAAGCGTTGCAGCATCCTTTTGTTGCTGAAAGGAGGGAGGATGAGGGAGGAGAAGGAGGAGGCGACGGGGAAGATTTGTTGCCGGTGATAAAGAAGAACTTCAATGCAAGAAGGACGCTGCATGCTGCTATTGATACCATCCGGGCGATCAACAAGTTGAGGGAAGGAGGAGCGGCGGCGATGATGGAGGGAGCAATGAGTAGAGAGCCACCAAGGGGAGCCAAGGGCAGGGTTGGTGGAGATGGAGATGGGAATGATAGTGGTTATGGAGGCAGCGCAGACGGGGGAGCCGACGGGGGGGTTCAGAAGATGGACATTGATAGCAGGGGGAATGCGAGGGGGCAAACGGAGAAGCAGATTCGTGAGCAGGAGAGGAAGGTACATGAAACGAGTAGAGGGTTGTGGGCAGGCCGATGATAGGATTGGGGGATGTATGACGGTATGGGACATAAACAGGTGAACAGCGCTGTTGTCGGAAGGCTATTTACGTGGCTAGGGAGTTGAGCTTGGCTCCTTTCGCTTGTTTGGATTGGATGAGTTTCAGCAAAAACGTTGATGGGGCGGGAATGTCTAGAATTCAGCGAGGGCGTTGATGGGAGCGTTGAAGTTTCATTAAGGATTGTATGGTTAGGATAGGCGGGACAGAACACGGATGGGGATATCTTCGATGCAAAAGCTGCCTTTCCCTGATGTTGCAAACTATCAATTGGGCTTCAAGGGTTATGAGTACGGAAGCAATCAGTTGTGCCTTGCGCGTGATTTCTAATAAATTTGCTCCCTCGTTTTCCTACAAGACTCGCCGGAAAAAAACCCCTTCTGCACCCCAGCTTCCTATTATCGTACCCCATCCAAAGCGCAAAAACGTCCACACATACCACTCTTCCTTCCTCTTCCGATTCTGGACCGAGAAAGAAGCGTGCATCTAGGTGACAACAGCCGTAGGGTCAAAAGGCACAATATTCCCATTGGCATCGGCCATTGCGGCCACCGAAACGTCTGCGGAAAGTTCGACAGCTATTCATATAAGAAACCAAGAGGGGAAGGATGTACCAGGAGCTGCAGCCTGTGGTGCAGGAACTGGGGTCGCGAGAGTGAAGGCAAGGGAAACCAGAATGAGGAGGGCAGATAGGTGTTGCATGATTCTTAGAAGGAACAGTGATTCGATTGATAGGTTAGAATGAGCGCAAGTGGTCGGCCGGCGACGAGATCTGGAAATTCTGATATCGAATTGGTGTAATGAAGGAGAGTGTATTCAATGAGTAGGAAGAGCTTGTGGAGATGGCGTGGGGGGGTTTTGTACATCATTAAGAGAAATCAATGCATGATGGTAGAGAAAATCCTGCACGATTATGGAGATGAAGGGCATGATTGTCTTGCGTATGCTTTTACTAATTGGAACTGATGACTAGAAATCGGACTAGGGCTGAGACGGTGGTTGTAGGAAACGATGATGCATAGTAGCTAGCATAGGAGATGGTAACAAGCAGTAGGAGATCTTTAAGTGCAGGCGCCAAGATAGAAAGGTGTGGACGGTAGAGCGTTGTTGCATGGAGGCATATGGGATGCTAAGCGAGTATGTGAGACGATTGGGGCTTCAGCAATCGATGCGTTTATGCGCTGCCATATGTAGAAGGTTCTCGAGCTGAACTTGAGCGTCAAAATCTCGATGAGCCACGTGGATGATAGAAGCTGTACATGAATTCAATCGGGAACTCGAGTTTACCTGAGGATGCGAGGTCGAGAGAGAAATGAAATGTAGGGTGCTTTAAATAGAAGGGTTAGACTTGCCGGTGTGCATAACCCGCAAACCCTTGCATAAGATAAGGAGGTCGTACATAAATCTCGTCATCACCTCCCCCGTACGGCATGTCTTCCAAGCGCCGCAGATGACCGAGACTCAACCACCGCCTCCGTCCGTAGGAGGTTGGTAGTTGATCTTTTTGTTTGGCCATCTGATAGTGACAGGTCCTCTGGACTCTATGTGAGCCTTGGAGACCGGGGGTTCCTTTGAAAGCCTCAAAACCACGTCTTATTGAACCCCGGTGCTCGGACAGCTAAAGATTTTGCAAATGGCGACCGCCGCCCACTGCCTTTACTGCTTCGAAGTACTATCAGCCGCTCTTGAGAAGCGCCAGCCTCTTGAACTACCTCAAGTGGAGGATCTATGGGCTCAATACTCTTTGGCAAACGGAAGCAAGCACGAAGAGGACAAGCAGCTTGAAGCCGACGATGCTTTGGCCGAGGACTCCGACATGGGCCTAGAAGACGAGGAGGATACAGACGAAGATCTAGCCCCGCCCGCACTCCGTCTTCCCACCATATCTCGCCTCCAAGCATCGTCCCCAGCCTCAGCATCAACCTCGTCCTCGTCCTCCTCAACGCCCTCCTCTCTCTCAACAACGTCGTCTCAAATCGCACTAGGCGATTCTTCCAAGTCTTCGTCCAAATCCTCGTTCTTTTCCATTCCTGGCCGCTCGAAGCAACCATCTCCGATACAGAAAGAAGAAGAACATCCGCTGTTTGTTACTTGGAATACCATCTCTAGCCGTGGCCACCAGTCATTGAGGGGTTGTATCGGAACTTTCGACGCTCAACCACTCCAGGCCGGCATAAAAAGCTACGCCCTAACCGCGTACGACCCCCTATCCCCCTCAACAAACCCAATCAACTAACCCCCCTTCCCCAGCGCTTTCGACGACACCCGCTTCCCCCCCATCTCCTCCTCCGAACTCCCCTCCCTCTCCTGCGCCGTCACCCTCCTCACAAACTTCACGCCCTGCACGCACCCCCTAGATTGGGACCTCGGCACCCACGGCATCCGCATCTCATTCTCAGACCGCGGGAAACGATACAACAGCACGTATTTGCCAAATGTGGCGCCCGAGCAAAGGTGGAACAAGGAGGAGACGATTGTGAGTCTGATGCGGAAGGCGGGATGGGGTGGCAGGGGCAGGGAGTGGAGGGCGGTGAGCGGGTTGAGGGTGGTGAGGTATGAGGGGGAGAAAGCGCAGGTGGGATTTAGGGAATTTAAGAGGTGGAAGGAGTGGGTTGGGGGAAGAGGGTGAGATGGATTGGGGTACACCCACAACTAGACGACTTCGGTTCTTTTAATCACTAAGGTAGGCACCATGCCATTCCTTTCGCCATCTCAGCGCACGGCCAACTTACCCTTACACATCCCCCGCACCATCCCTAATACACGCCCTCATGTCCTTGATGCCTTTGGGATCGTCACTGGCCCAGGAAAAATCTCAGACTCGCCGTTGCCGTGCTTGATCAAGTGATAACTTCACTCGCCACGTTTGTGCAACTACAAGGTCTCGTCAATTAGACAATCTTGCTCTCTTACACGACATATATCTTGATCAGAATCTGTTAAGCACGTTTTCTTTCACCTTATTCGGCCTTGTACAGCTCAGAGTGATCAGTTTCCTCTCATGTCTTGCGTCGCTCACATTCAAAGCCGTCAAACATCGCACTTGATCTTATACAGCATTTTCTATTCCGACACTTGTTCTCATTGCAGTCATGTTGATTTCAATCTACAAGCCAATTCATGAATTTTAGGGAGTGAGTACGTGTGTTCTTCTTTCGAGTTCGAGGTTTAAAGAGTACAATGAACCCCAGATGCTTCTTATCACTTGATCATGCGATACATGACAGAAAGTCATCTCTAGAAACACTACACAAGGTTCTGCCCTACAACGCTATGAGTACACGCTGAGTACGCGAGTACACGCTGAATACTCGCTGAGTACGCGAATACTCGCTATTTACCCGAATACTCGCTATTTACTCGCTATCTACGCGAATACTCGCCGAGTACGCGAATACACGCCGAGTACGCGAATACACGCTAAGTATGTGTCTCAAGGAACAGATGTACATATGAACTTGGAAGCCGTTTGCATAGCTAGCAACCAAGTCCAGCCTTTTGGCCGGTTGAATATGACCAATTCCCCAACAAATGATAGCATTAATTGAAGATAGTCCTTCGGATTGTTGAAATACGAGGTCATAGGAACATATTGATATTTTGGTTATTGCTGTTAGGAGGCTATCTAGGAGGTGAAAGGCGAAAACTCTACTAACGGGCCTCAGCCCTACTAGCTCTATGTGGCGGATGTTACCAGCTTCCCTATTTCCAACACGGACGTGAACCACCTAGCTGCTCTACTGCAGTAACCAGCCTAAAGCACCTAGTCGCCGCCGGACGATAAAACGCCCCAGCCAATAGCACTTAGTCAAGCCGACGATAAAGCATCTAGCCATGAGCACTTAACCACAAGCAATCCAGCCACTTATTTGAAATTTACATCAACTACCTACCTATCGATCAAGTATGCGTCTTCCTTCTTGCTATCAGCTGTTGCTGAATTTGAATCCGCCGGCCTCAGCCCTAGCTCATTTGGTGACTATATTAAATGCCATAGCTGTGGCCTTGCCTAAGGTCTAGACCTCCTTACCTGGAAGAACAAGCAGCCTCTGAAGATGCATGTACGTGGCTCGCCTCAGTGTTCATGGGCTGTACAATATCAACAGCATGAGAAAAGGAAGCAAGAGCAACGTCAATACGAGCTTTAACAAAAATGCGAGCGGGAACGACAAGCACGTCAATCAGAACGTCAAAAACAGAAGTTTCTATGTCAACAAGAAGAAACGAAACGCTTGAAAGAGGCCTTTACATGCCGGCGATGTCAAGCCAAATTTGACTTTAATATCATACAAAGGAGCTTCATGCCCAGAAGCCCCCTGTTCCTACTCCTTCTTCGCCTATTGCCTCTAAAATTTCGAAGAAAGCCTCTGCGATTCCTACTTCTACACCTACCTCCTCGTCATTGTTCGATTTTTCACCTATCTACGAAATCGAAATCGAGCCAACCTCTTCTCCACCTTGTACCCTCAGAAACCTGGAGAAGATCACTGCAACCTCTTCACAGACTTCTTCGCAAACATCTTTATCAAGATTAATCGAATCTACTTCTTCTTCACCTTCTGACCCTACAGAATCGAAGATCGAACCGGGATCGCTCACTGCACCTACTCGGTCAGCTAGTCGACCAGCTATTCAGTCACCTGCTCGAGCAGTTACACCCTTACCCAAATACCGATCCTTTACATCTTCACCCCTACATCGTACATAAGAGTCGAAATCCTACCTCACAATCAACGACCTGTTCAATATGTTCAGCCAGGGAATCACACATGCCCCAGGGCAATTACACGCGCCTTCTCTAAAACATTCTCTGATCGTCAACCTGAAACATATCTTTTGACGACCCTCAAACCGAACCTCACCCAAGTGCATCTACCTTCTACTATCGAACCTTCTACTTTCGCTCTCGCTTGTCTACACTGCAAGCATCTTATCAAGCTGCTACAGCAATGCTACTTTCCGCTTCAGAAGTCTAGCTGTCGCCGCTCTGAGCTAGGCAAGTCACGAAGGCTACAGACATAGAAAGAGCTTGGAATCTCGGTTTTTCTATACTGTTCAAAGCCGGGGTTGCACAGATTGCACACGCCGGCTAGCTAGCTTACTGGGACATACATGGGTTATTTTTTCTGTTTTTGTGAGCATTTGTCATGGTACTCCTCAGGGTCTGCGGGGCTAGGGCTATTTAGACTTCCCACATTACGCATAGATCAATTCATTCTTTCTATCCACCAACATTCCCGTGACCCGTGACATACACGCTGAATACGCGAATACTCGCTGAGTACGCGAATACACGCTATTTACTCGCTGATTACGCGAATACTCGCTATTTACGCGAATACTCGCTATTTACACGAATACTCGCTATTTACACGCTATCTACACGAATACTCGCTGAATACTCGCTATCTACGCGAATACTCGCTGAGTACTCGCTGAGCACACGCATCGGGGATATTTGAACAGGCTTGGGAAAAGTGCTTTGACCCAGCCAGCACAGCCAGCCCTGAGCTTCCAGGGCCTGCTTCATATATCTCTGAGCTCAACCCTGGGCTCTCAAAGCCCTCAGGGTCAAATACTTTAGAATAATTCTAAACTTGTTGAGGCGATAACCTCCGCTTCGTAGGGTGGAACATATCTACAGAGTTTTCACCTTCGCCTCTCTACTCAAACATTTACTTATCAGCCTATCTACACCACTTGCCTACCTACTCATCAGTCTACTCGCTTCAAAATATGCTTCAAATAATGTCTCATGCGACGCGCTCTACCACGCGTCATTCAGTATGCTTCATACATGCTTCATAACACATGCTAATTAGCTCAATAGAAAGCACTCTTCATCAGTGACTTCCTATCAAACTCCCTACATGCTTTGAGATACGCGTCGGTCAGACTCGTACCAGGCGTCAAACAGTGTTTCAAACATTGCCTTCTACATGACTTTCTATCTACTCGTCACCCTACATGCTCACCTACCTACTTATCTATCTACATGACTTCCCACCAAGCTTCGAATTACTTCATATTCAAGGATCAAATTTGATCACTACCGAGCATCGAATATGCTTTCTATTGTCGTGGGGTGGAGCTACGCACCTCGAGGGCCCACGGAACAGTATTGGTCCGCCCGCACCTCTAGGGTTCACGAAACATTATTGGTTCGGGGATTTTAGCTACTACTTATAGGGGTTTCCCGAGCAGAGTTTCCTTTCTTCAGTCAAGCATCGAAACATCATTCCCATCACCTTCTATTTGATGTTTGACCCACCTTACCTGTATCTAGACTACCTCCTAGATCTACCTACTACTACTACTACTATGCCTTCTGAGCTCTGACTACTAGTTGAGACATACCACCCCTCTACACTACCAAACTTCCTTCATGGCTTTCTTTATGACTTCTTACCTACCTCCCTTCATGGCTCCCTACATGTCACGAGACAGCAATATATATAAATTTGGGAGCCGTTTGCCCAGCTAGCAAGCGGGTGCTGGCAGCTTTTTGGCCCGGTCGTAAGGGCAATTCCCTGACACTCCATGACTCTCTTCACGGCTCCCTCCATGACTTCCTATACAGATAAACTCTTGGTATACGAGGACATGAGGGTAGAGAGGCATGTAGATATATTGACTGAACTATCTAGTAGGTAGAACATACGGAGGAAGGAAGAAGTGGGAGGAAGGATAAATACCCCTAGCGCCAAGCCGGCTTCGGCCGGAGCGGAAATAACTAACCACCGGGGTATACGTATGTGCATACGTATGTTCATACGTACCCCGTTTCCAACATAAACAGTTAAATAGCCAGTTAGATAACGAATTCAATAATTACCTTGATACACTAATGTTATAAATTCGATCATGTATGACAAAATTTGATGGAAATGATGAGAAAAGAACCCAGCGAGCCCAGGGATCGAACTGTGTGGCCCATGACGGCCCAAGGCTTATTTGGCCCAGCGAGACGCAGAGATGAGGTAAAACCTTCGCTCAAAGATCTCAAGGGGCCATGGTTAGCTAGAGCTCTCGAGATCCACTCACAAAACTGTTATTACTCGCTGAATACGCGAATACACGCTATTTACTCGCTGAATACGCGAATACTCGCTGAGTACGCGAATACACGCTATTTACTCGCTGAATACGCGAATACTCGCTGAATACTCGCTATTTACACGAATACTCGCTATTTACGCGAATACTCGCTATTTACTCGCTGAATACGCGAATACTCGCTATATACTCGCTGAGTACGCGAATACACGCTATTTACTCGCTGAGTACGCGAATACACGCTTCTGTGGGTAGAACATGTATTGTTCCTAGGCATAACCTTGCCATCACTTGGTTAGCCGAGTAGTAATAAGTGTTCCCTTAGGCAATGCTGAATTTGTGAGCCGCTTTCCCTCTACTCCTGCCTCACCCTCGTCAAAAATCCATCAGTCTCTTGCGCATATTGAGCGTAACCTATCTGGCATCGAACAATTAACATGTATACACTTTGTGTGGGGCAAACTCGGCGCCTCTTGGCAGCCCCCAGGTCCAGTTTTTTGGGCCCAGAAGCCGCCTAGAGATCCCAAGCACTCCCTCCATCTAAGCGACTGAGTCTATAGAGTGGGTGGGTAGGGCAAAAGTGCGTTATTGGCTGAATCCGAAGAGATGGAGGGAAATTACGAATGGGGATGGACTGCCTATTTGTCCTCATGTTCTCTACCTTGTTGTTGCCGAGGCCGCTGGTAATCGGTGGCAACGAAGTGGCAATTGCCACCTTCTATGCCTTTTCATTCCCCCACTCCGCTTGCCGATAGCCTTCAGTCAAGCTGGCCCTTGTTCTCTCCACCCCTCCCCACTTCCCCCTTTTTTCAAACCCACTCCCATACTCTTCCACATCTCAGAATCCTTTGCAATCCTTGTTCATCTCTCGCAAACATGAACTCTAGTCTTAGGAATGTTCAATGAATGCGAGAGAATGTTTAGAGGATATAGGTAGAGATGAAAGGATTGGAGGTGTTGTGGTTTTCGGAGGGTCGAGGGTTTTGGGAGAGAAGAGATATTACGGAGTTTGTCTTATACTCTAAATCCCTTTCCTTTCCCTTCTCTTCCTCTACGAGTCCTCCTTACCTCGTCATCGATTATTAAAGCCATTGAACCGACTCTTTCCTCAGTTTTAAGATTAATTCTAGGTCATTGAAGACGAACGAAAGACCGGACCCGGTTTTTGAGAGGGAATAACTGTAGTTTATGTCAAGGGGTTTTAAGGGGTGAAAAGATGAGGGTCCATGAATGCAAATGCCCATGATAAGCCGGTTCGTCGTTTTGGGTTTTGGTAAAGTTGTTGGAATTGGGAGGGTGTTTAGATGTTGTGGGTGGAGGGTTATTTTGCAAGGTACTGACAGCATCTTGTTAGTCTGGCACTTTACGGCTTCAGGGAAAAGAATCCTGTATCTGTAAGCGTTTCAAAATTCTATCGCATAGTTCAGATCGAGTCAATTACTACTGGCAGCTGTCTTCATGGATATCTTATCCGAATTTCCTCTTTACCCTCTACAAACTAGAAGTCCTCCGTATAGGGGTCAAAATACACAACTCCCTGCATTCATTCCTATCTTCTTCACATCCTCCTTCAATCAAATATTAACATATTCTAGAATCCGCCAACGCTTCTATTCTCTATCTTTGCCATCCGCGGTGTTGAAAACAGTGATGCGAATAGTGGTGAATGTTGTGGGTAGTTTGCGGTAGGGTTTTTCTCCAATATGCGAAGAACCCTTACATTCAGTATTTCGCAAGGCCAGTGAGAAGAGTTATATGTGTATGAGACTAATCGCGAGTCTCCCTTATACCTTAGGGGAAATAAGAGGTCTTAGGGTAATGTTGCAAAGACAGGAAATTTTGGAGAGATAAGCTGTTGATTGTGATGTTAGATGAGTTTGCGGCGGGAGCTGGTGTCTTTATGGGTTATTGAGGGAGACTGTGGGATATTCGAAGATGTTGTGGGTTATTTAACTATCATGCTTAATAGCTATTCTCTTTGTGTAGAATAAAGTGATAATGACTGGAATTCTCTTAAGCCCATAAGCCCGGTGAGATCCTCAAAAAACCCCAACCCCGCGAACCTTAGCACTCTTACATTCTTCCCCATCATCCTCAGACCCTCGTTCAAAACCCCTGAATCACCAGAACACACCCCTTCGAAAATACCTCTATCTTTCTCCACTCTCCCTTCTCGTATGAACGTTATCATAGAATTTACATGTTAGTAACTCCAAGGGGAGAATCCAAAAATAGCCTTTAGATTCGTACATGTTTGGATAATGAAGATATCAAGACGACTACTTCCATAAATCAAACTTCTATTCTCCTAGTCCTATCGTCTAATACGATGTTTGGGGATGAGCTGCCATCGTATTCTCCTCGCATTGCATTGATTGCCATCACATAACGAGTATCCGATCCGTTCTTCAGGTAAAGAAAGGGGTGAAAGCGCACCAATGCTGCCCGGGTCGACCGATGTGATTGTATATCGGGCAAGATGGATACGCCGGATTGGCTGGGAGAGATCTCTGAATGGTTATCTGGATGTCAAAACCAAGCCGGAGTACAAAGATAGACAATATGCATGGAGAAAGAAAGTATGCAATGTTCGCTTGTAAGACTCAGGATCTTGCTGTCTGGACAGGCTGAGTTAAAAGGCTTGATATGCGGGATTTATTGAGGCCAAGGGCCGCTTCTAGAGTGTAATACTTCCCAAATCGTCCGAAAATAGGGAGGGTTATAGGAACCTTGATGAAATACAAGTGGAAGATATTTCGACGATGGTGAAGGAGATGTATTGCTGCGTTGGACTCTATTCTCCCCTTCCAAGAAGATCTGTACATCTGAGGGAAAGACAGTTGGGGCTGGATTGAGTAACCTTATAACTTTACTGAAAGTTTCGCTACCAACCTTCAAGAATGGCACGAATAGAAATGAGGAGATTTAGGATCCAGGTCATCAAACACCCAGTATTCTCTCCCCTTCCCCAGGCCACGGTCCCTATTCCACACCAAAGAGATCGCTAGCCCTTCTATCGCCGAAATCAAAAGAAAAAATAATGAATCACAAACACAAAAGAAAAAGAAAAAGAAAAAGTGTTCAATAACTGCAGCTAACACGCATTGGGGGATGTTCAGTCGCATCGTCATTCGCACTAAATCGTAGTAGAAAACTCCTTGGACTATGGGCGATAGCTTGCGTGAAGTGGGTGGAGAAATGGGGGGAAAATGGATATAAAGCACAAAACAACCGCCGCTCCATCCCTCCCTTCAAGAACCCACCAAAACCTCGACGCTCCAATACCAAAAAGACCCCCGAGCCTTTCAATCTGTACCCACCAACACGCCCCAATTTCACCAAACTGTCCTAAAGGTGTATTCAAGTTTGCGAGCGATGGACAAGGGTTGCAAAGGACTTTATGATGTGGAAAGGGTATGAGGTTAGGTTTGATAGAGCTTGAAGGAGGAGGGATGAAGGGGACGAAGTTAGGTTGAACGTTGTGTACGTTGGGAATGTGGGTTGATGGGGAGAGGGTGGAGGTTGGTTATTGGCGGTGGGTTTAGTGAAGTTGAATTCTTACTTTTTTAGGAATAATGAAATCGTGGCTCTGAGGGGAGCAAGAAAGGGAAGAATGTAGAGTTTGAAAAGAATGCTACGCTCAAAATGCGCATAGGACTGATGGACTCTTGGTGGGTAACTCTCAAATTCAGCGTGTACTCGCGTACTCAGCGAGTATTCGTGTAAATAGCGAGTAAATAGCGAGTATTCGCGTAGATAGCGAGTATTCGGGTAGATAGCGAGTATTCGGGTAAATAGCGAGTATTCAGCGAGTATTCGCGTATTCGCATACTCAGCATGTACTCATCGATGAGTGACCCTGAGAGCTCTGGGCTAGCCCTGACTCCCTCAAGATTCTTGAGGGAAGATCTTACCTCATCTCTGTGTCTCGCTGGTCAAGTCACTAAGCCCTGGGCCGTCCTGGGTCCTCTGAGTCACACAATTCGAATTTTGGGCTCCCTGGGTTCTTCTCTCATCATTTTCATCATCTTTCGTAATACATAATCGAATTTATAAAATTAGTTTATTAAGGTAATTATTGAATTCATTATCTAACTGCTAATTAACTATTTATCCACGTAGAAAGTCATGAAGGGGGCCATGAAGGGGGCCATGGAGTGTCAGGGGATTGCCCTTACGACTGGGCCAAAAGGCTGCACCCGCTTGATAGCTAGGCAAACAGGTCTCAATTCCATACATATTGCTGTCTCGTGACAAGTGCCCCCCAAAAGATCAAAGCCTGCAGACCCGACACACAGGTAATATAGGCAGCCTCCGAAGCGCATACTCTTTGAGCAGTCAGGAAATCGGACACCTGATCATCGAGGTTATCAGCCTTGGCCCGAATCTATCCTGTTAAATAACCACCCGACTAGCAGAGGCGAGCCCAGTTGATGCTACCATTTGTCAGAGATTTGCCCTTACGACTGGGCCAAAAGGCTGTACCCACTTGCTGACTAGGCAACGGCTCCCAAATCCATATATGTTGCTGTCTCGTGACATGAAGGGAGCCATGTGGGGGGCCATGGAGGGAGGTAGGTAGGAAGCCATGTAGAAAGCCATGTAGAAGGCGCTGTTTGATGCATGTTATGAGTCTGGCCGACGGGTATTTTGAAGCATGTAGGGAGTTTCATAGAGAGTTTGATAGTAGTTTGATATCGAGCCTTGAAGGGTGCTTTCTATTGTGCTAATTAGCATGTGCAATGAAGCATGTATGGAGCATAATACGAAGTAGACCACGGAACGAATGATGCGTGTTAAAGCGCGTCGCATGAAGCTTGGTTTGAAGCATATTTCAAAGCGAGTAGACTGGTGAATGGGTAGGCGAGTGCGTAGATAGGCTGGTGAGTAAATAGGTAAGTGAAAAGGCAAAGGTGGCAGGTGGGTCCAGCACTATGAAGCGAGGATTATCGATCAAAATCCTCAACAAGTTTTGTAATTCTTCTAAAATTCTTGACCCTGGGAGCTCTGGGAGCCCAGGGCCGGCTGGGCCGGCTGGGCCAAAGCACTTTTCCCGTGCCTGTTCAAACATCACCGATGCGTGTACTCAGCGTGTACTCAGCGTGTACTCGCGTACTCAGCGAGTATTCGTGTAAATAGCGAGTATTCGTGTAAATAGCGAGTACTCAGCGTGTACTCGCGTACTCAGCGTGTACTCGCGTACTCAGCGTGCACAGAGAAAGGTACTAACCACCTTCTTAGTCTTTCCCAACCCCACATCCTCCTAAATCGAAACCCTCATCACGCCTATCACGCCTAGCGACCAGCACTTATCCCCCAAAATATCCCCTCCCTCGCAGCAACCGTCCCAGCTTAAACCACAACGGTCCCGCGACCACCGCACTATTCCCGAAAATCCTCAGCTAGGGCATGCTATACGATTCCAGTGTCTTAATATATACAATCCTGACGTCTTGATTTGCGCTCCTGGTGATTGGGCGCTTGATGGGTATGGGAGTTGCGGAGGTAGGGAGATAAGGGCGTTTTGAGTTGATGGTTTATGTGGGAAGGTTGTGCACATCTGAATCGTTCTATGATAACCTTTGATATTAGGTTTCGATGGCGGGAAGACCTATGGAAGATTAAGACAGTTTAATTCATAAATTCGATATATCTTGACTCAAAAACCAGTGCCTTTTCCACCCCAACCCCTCTCACTCATCTCAACCAAACCCCCTATTCCCCCAAACTCATCTCACACCCAGCATCCACCCATCCACCCATCCACTCTCAAAACCCCACCAACTCCCACAACAAAGAAGACGCAGTACTCTAAACTCCCTGCGAAACAGTACATATCTCGCACACCCCCTCCTCCAACCTACTACTCCAATAACAAAGAATATAGGAGTTTATTTCCAAAGACTCTGTGGCGTGCTTTAAAACAACAGGAGCCCCTTCTATATCTATGAGATTGCACAAGCAGGGGAATATGTTATTGCTTTGCCTCGGGAACTCACGTAAATACTGATGTCTCCAAAGATGCTTCTGGGTCTCAATGGTGATTGAATAGGTACCTAGGGAAAGAAGGCGATGATCTGAGTTTCATGAATTGCAGTCTGAGGGTTCGAATTAAACACCCTACGAAATGCGCCAGTGCGAAGATTCTGTTGCTTACCTCCAGTGCTCACGTTTAAATCCTTCTATCATACGAAATCTTCTCAGTCTGCATTTGGCTTTCCAGGATAGCACGTACGGTACTCCGAACGTAGTCTTCGTAAACTCTATGGATTAGTCTCGAGATCTTGAGAGAACCCCACTCATTGAGATGGAAATCCAGAACAGAACGCAGTTAAATTGCCGTCTACTAGCCACCAACTGTAAGGTCCCAAGGCCTTTTAAACCTCAAGTTAGCCATGATCTCAAAACACTCGCTTCACAGTCACTCGCTCAGCAGAGGAACTAATATTTGCATCGAAGCATTTTCATTCTTTTTTTGAGTTTTATCTAATCCTTTTCTAAATCGCAAACCAAGCCAATCACAGAAAGATCTGACTAACAAGGGCACGGAAGCCAGCGCTCCATGCAAAGCCAATTAGGCTGAATTGCTAGAGCTGAGTAAGTGTATTCCCTCTGTAGAGAGCCACAAACTGCAGAGCGATAGCCAAGGCCACTGATTGGTGTAGCAAGCCGAGTAACTACCGAACTGAGAGAGGGCCAATGATGACCACCTTGACCAACCTGATCGACGTACAAGTACGAAAACCAGGTGGTGGTGTTAAATATCAAGGGGTACATCAGGTGAGGGTAAACATATTTCTGCAAGGTAAATAATACAGCCAAGGAGAAAATGCACGCCATGTAAAACCCCACCATATCCACCAAGATCAGACCACGGATATCGAGTATGTGACCTAAGGCGACATGTAGGTGACCTAGATCAAGGTTTGGTGAAGTTCTTTGAGCGTGTCTGGCTGCATAGAGCAGCTAAGATATCCGAATGGAAAAGCTTAAAGGATAAAAGAAAAGTGCTTCCACAATACAGCTGTGTTTGACCCGTTGTTGTTGACTTAGATGTACCACATTCCATATCTGATACCCGTGGCGTTGAGCATTGGCATGAGCGGTGGAGTCTCAGTCTCAGGTGGGTCGGAGGATGGAGTTGACTTCTCCTTGAGAATGGCATCCTGCGATTTGTTCTCGTGAGCAGCACCGCGGTTGGAGGCTAGATGCGCGTAGTAGACGGCCGGAACTATTGATGATCAGCATGGGAACCTGTAAAGTCGGCTTGTAGTTACTTACATAGTGAAACCGGTGTAGTCGCGCGCATGTACTGGTAAGAGTGCTCGTAGAGCATGGCTTGGAACTCATTGGGCTCCATGTTTGCGTCATCCAACAAAACGTGGTAATGAGTTGGACGAGCTGTGCCTTGAATTGCCGCATGGGAGCAAAGATAGAAATCGTACTCGTTGACATGCGTAACGTCTTTCTCTACAAGGGTTCCAGGGACGGGATTGTTGTTCTTGTCGGAGGCCATACCACGAGGAGGGAAGAAACGGATATGGTGACGCTTCTCCGCCACCACTACAGTAAACTTGCACTACAAAACATTAGCATGCAAACTTCCTGGCATGATGTAAATCCAACAAACCTCGTAGTTAGGATTAGTAGCGCTCATCTCATAGACCATTCGCTTAATGTCTGCAACTTCGGCTTTCAGAACAGCCTGATACTGGCCTTCGGAAACACCGTCTCGGAAATAGTAGATATGCTTTGGCATACGCCCTTGGCCAACGGTTTGAGCCCACTCCGTAAAGAGCGGTCTAAGCATATCCTCAAGGTTTCTGGTTGCGATCATCTCGACACGATGTCCATTAGTCTCGACAGCAGCCGCATAACGCGTAGCAGTCGTATCCATTGATACAGTCATAGCAGCCATAGATGGCTGCTGGCTTCCAGGTGCAGCGTGCGAAACATCAGCACCAATGATCATAGTTGGCGTCTTGAAATGGCCTGTGGTACTTGCCTGCCAATATGTTAGAACAATTATTCGTACTGCATGGAATTAACTAACCAATTTCACACGACAGGTGGTACCACCCAGCTTGGCATTGAACTTCATGCACACATTGGAATGGTATTGAGCCTGATTCTTCAAAACGTTTGAGCCCTGTATGCACTGTGACATGACGCCAAAGCGACATTCACAATTCTTCTTAATACGCTTATACACCTCAGCAGATCGATTCGGGAGGATAAAGATCAGGATCTGGGGCCGCAACTTGGCTGCATTGCCTGCGCCTTGGAATGTCCCGTCCACAGCTTTTGCAATGTCTGCAACTCCGGTGAGAATAAATGGTGTAGCGTTCTCGACTATTCCACCGTGGCCTCGGTAAACACTAATAAAGCTGGTGATGAAGGCTTGAAGAGCGGGCCGCTGCTGTCTGTGGTACATTAGTAGACTCCACTGGTATAAGTGAGTAGACCTTGACTTACCCTGATCCAACTACACATACACCCCAAGACTTAAGCGGGGCTGAGTTTGGTTTCAAGAAAACCTTACCTCTCAAATCCCAACGCCCAGAAAATCCAGGAGCAGCAGTCATATTCTTTCCATAGAGAACTTCCGGAGGCTTTAGTATACGAGCCTCGGTCTTGAGCATGTTGGGGTCGATGTTAAGCCCATAGTTGATAAGGAATTTGTCATTCTTCCAGTCAAGAAGGTCCAACCCATCCTGAATGGTCTGCTTACGTTGCTCTGGCTTAGTCACAGCAAATTTGATCATTGCCGCGGTTTGCTTCTCATCGAGCTTGTACGGATAGCGTTGCGACGGAGCCATTAAGCAAAGCTCCATCGGATACACGACACCTTTCTTGGTGGTCTCGACAACAGGCAAGTCGGGCCATTCTAGGGCGATATCGTAACGCTTCATGTAGTAGTCGTACACAGATGTATTAGGGGTGACTGTGTTAGTTGTACGGTCCCTCAGATCAAATTTGTAGGTATTGCTCGTCTTGTCTGACATCCGGTGACACTTCCAGATCTTAGTGGCTATTTTGATAGTTAGCAGATATATTCAGGATACTGACACGGCCACTGCTATACTTACGGTTCGTGCAGCCACGGTGCGTCACTCTGAACTCGTTCTTCGCAAGGCGCTTCAATTGGACGAACTGCGGAGAATCCCTCCACTGGCCATGAAGGCTCTGAATCGGCCTAATCTTAGCCAACATGTCCAGATAGCTGTCGCATTGGGTCATTTGGTAACCAAGTTGCAAGAACGAGGACTCGTGCCAGAATGTAGAATTAGACACGTCAACGTTGACCACCAGAGTCTTGCACTAGAAAACTTGTTAGCGAAAACCAGCTTAACCAAGAGTGACAGTAATACCTGGGCTGCACGGATGGATTGATAAACACCCTTCATGGCCTCAACGGCCCCTCCTAGTAACGCACGGTCCTTGGTTGTATTACGCGCGAAGTACGACCGCTTGATGTTGATAAGATTGGCAGATGGAGTCTCGCGCAGAAGGTGGTCTAAGAAGTTAATGGCTTCCAGAATTTTGGTGTCGAACTCGCATTTGCCGTCCAAGTAGGACTGGAGAATCTGCATGTTGATAATCCCAGTTCGACGCAGCTTGACACGATGCGAATTGGTATGCCCATCACGAGGGGTGATACCACGCTCAGCATCAAGGTCGATCATGCGGCTAAAAACATCATTTCCCAAATCTCTCTGGGCCCTGGGATGGTTAGTATCTGGAAGTTTGGGAGAGAAGAGATCAGTGTGTTACCAAGCAAGTTTGTTCCCGTCAAAGAGCCATCCGCCCCCGAGCTCACCCTTGAGAGTTTGGGAGTTCCAAACAGCCTTGATGAGGGCGCGCTTCTCGGCGCCATTTCCGATTTGTACCTGGTTGGAAATCAGCAAATCAGATCTCGTTCAGAACATGCTCCATTACGGTCATGACTTACATCATACTGGTAGACTGGCTTTTTCGGGAAATTCAACACACGATGAGAGTTGATCGAAATTGGTGTGGCTTTGCCGGCTGTATTGAATTTAGGTCGTCGCATCAACGAGGTCGGCATCTGCGCGGAGAACGGATTATTATCTGATACTTTTTGCCGAAGAGGCACAATAGGAGTGCCATCTGCAGTCTTAAGATAAAATGGATCTGTCTTGGGCTTTGGATCCGATCTCATCCTTGGGTCCGATCTCATCCGTGGGTCCGATCTCATCTTTGGATCTGACGCCATCTCTGAAAATGATAGCAATAGAAGCGCAAAGGCAAAATGCTAGTAGATTGCAAGGACTGGAGCCTTCGAAAACAAGACGAAGGGAGCTTTACCAACTATTGGCTAAGGTAGATTGAAGTGCCAACCAGGACTAGATATGGTAAATGCTGTGTTGTGGTGCTGATAGGAATAGGATAACAATAGTAGAAGGCCAAAGGATAGATAGAAAGTATTGGGTAGATAGATAGAAGTGGATGTGGTGTTGGAAGGTGGAGGAGTTGCATGTAGAAGGAAGGAAATATGGCGGGATATTTGGGGTTTATGTATGCCTCGATGAACACAGAATATGGGAATAGTGGATGAATAGGAAATAGAATGGGAACATGAACTGTTGTACCAGGGCACGTGAATCCTAAACAGGAAGCTGAAATGAGAACACGAGGGAATAAATAGTGAACTCCATTTACCACCATAGTGCTGGTGTCCATGTGAATCCAACATCAAGCACGTCGACAACGATACTCGTGTGATGGCATGGACAAGGACCTCAAGCACAAAGGTGGCATTGCTAAGATGTTTGCAAGAGACGGCTTAGAGAAAAAAGCCGGAACTGGAAAGAGGGTAACGAGGGTCGTCTTTGGTTTATGGGATAGCGGAAACCCAGCAATCACAAGCCACTGCTTACCTGGGAGTACAAGTTGTACGCGTTTCCAGCCCAGTCCACATTACGGTTGATTACAGGAGGATCACGAGCTGGGTCTCTTAACACAGGACGAGTTGTACTCGAAGGCCGAGATGAGTGGACTGATGGGGCCCGAGCGGACGGCGGAGCATTCGGTGGAGTACGACCTCGGGCAGGAGATGGTGGGCCACCTGCAGAGCCAGGCCCACGACCACGACCAGGATCAGACGGGCCGTCATAAGCATTTGGACCTTGCTGGGCTGTGACAGGAGTATCCCGAATGGGATCGCGAGTGTCAGCCTGGATAGTCTGCTTGTCACGCTTGGCGCGCTTTGCAGCAGCACCGGTCATTCTGGCGGGTGAATTTCTACAGGCAGGTTGGAGCACGAGTCAGCAGGCATCATTGTGAAAAGGGGGTTGCAAAGATCGAGGATAAGATGATTGTGGATTGTGGATTCCAATGGATGAGGGAAGAGGTAGGGCAAAGCAGTGATGTAAAGCTGAGTAGACTTACTGGTAGGCCTGAGTGACCTGGAGAGGCAATTCTTGATGAAGTGAGCTTGACTGCTGAGATCAAGTGCAAAATAAGAAAAACTTGCGGTGAAGTGAGGTGTGAGACCACGATTGCTGTGAGCGTACTCCAACGGGTACGACTGCGATGATGACGTAGCAATTGAAGTAAAGTTGAAGTTGCCTCAATGGCAAGGGGTAGTAGTGAACAGAGGTAAGGAAGATGAAGAAGAGGTGGAGGATGAAGGTCGAGGATGGATGTAGGAATGATGTAGGAAGGAAAGAAGATTGAGGGTGGAAAGAGGAAGATGTAGGAAAGGATGATAGATTGACAGTGTTGCGTTACGAGGTGTTAGGACGCAAGCAATTGGTAAGGAAGGAAGTGAAGGACTGTGTCAACAACACTAGTGCTACTAGAGACCTGGAGTATTCACTTCTTGTTCTACCTTACAGTAGGTACACAGGCTGATGTTTGCAAGGCATACGGAGTAATACATGCGGCTACTGCATTTCTACGGGTTTGGGAGTGGACAATAGCGCTGATGGTGTTTTCACTTTGCCATGATGCATAAGGTAGGTAGGTAGGGCAGGAAAGCGGCAGCCGATGAGATGCCGCCCATCCCTGCACGTCACTACGGTCACGCTACGGCAGAACCCCAATTTAGCTGTCACATTACCGTACACCACTGTTTATTTCACATGGCCTGGTGGTACAGCAGTTGGCAAACCGATGTTGATTCCAGTGTCTGACTGAGCCAAGGATGATCCCATATATGGGTTGAACAAACCGATGCAAGCTAAATCATTGTGGGAGGAGGCCATCATGGGTAGATGGTGTCCCGAGCACTCAAAACCAAACAGGAGAAACAAGAATTGGGGGAAAGAGCTGAGATTTAAATACATATTGCTCCAATCAAGACACATGAGGCACGCCTTCAGGCAGCCCACAGCTGTGATTTGTTGTTGATAGAGTAGATGATCTGGACCACCCGACCGAGTGTAGTAGAGTACATTCCAAACCTCCAGCGAAGCCCATCCCAATGCTTCTTGAAATACGCTCATTCATGTCTTGCTTGACCTAACAGCGAGAAAGGCTGTACTCCAGCTGTTACGGAAACCTTAGGACTGCCATGGTATGCAATGACAAGTCCATCCTTTGCGCCAGAAAAAGAACCCTTTATGCTTTTCGTAATAGCCTCCATGGCATGCAGAAATAAGGGAACAACTCAGGACTTAAGAAGACGTGCTCGGTATTCAACATGGGAACCACTTAGATACGCTATGCTTATCGACTGTATTGATATGAGCCTGTATTAAACCGTTAACGTCTGTTACTGTAAGAAACGTGCTGAAGCTCGTCGGAAAGCTTTGCCAAACGAGCAGCAATATTATCAGAGGGAGCCGATGGATTCCCCTGCCTCTGCCACGAAAGTGTGGAGGCCAACACAGATTCGGTTGCTGGATTTGGATTTGTAGAACAAGACGGTATAGCAGCGCCGTCTTGAGGCCCAGGAAATTGGGGCTGATAATTGTAGCCTGTAACCTGGGCTTCCTGGTTCTGGTTGTGATGCCAAAGGCTAGGAGGTATGGGCAGTGCAAAAGCAGAATAACCGGACGAAGGAAACTCGGAATACCCACCATTATACTGCCCTGGGGGTATTTGCGGCATCTGATGCATCTGCGGCATTGATGGCCTCTGGGGCATCTGAGGATTATGTGGCAACTGTGGATTGACATGCATTACCTGCATTGGTTGCACTCCCGTTGCAATAGGCCCTCGCGGTAATTGCGTTACAGAACTTGGTATGTTCGTCTCCCGAATCAACCTCACCATCTCTTCTGCTTTGAATTTTGTAGCATGATAGGTCTCGGCCTTCGGAATGATTCCTAAAAGAAATAGCACATCACGCGGGAGAAAGGGTGTCGGAAGGCCCTGAGGCAGTGAATGGCTCTCAAACTGAGGCATCTCATACGGTTGCCGATTTCGTTTCTGTTGGTCGAGCCGCCGACCTGCTGCACCTTTCAGGGGAGACTCGCCCCGGGCAAGCTTTCGAGGGCGACCGCCCTCATTGTCCGATTCTTCCAGTGGAAAAGGGCGTTTTGGTGAGTTGGTTTGGACGAAGCGGTTCGGGGGCGTCTCTTGAGAAACTGAGGCCTCAACACTCAATAGAGCTTTAGGTCTGGCCTGTGTTGCCGGGGATATGATGGGTCGAATCGCGGTTGGGTCAAACCTCTGCTGTACGAAGCGTCGGGAGAATAGTGTGAGTCTCTGATCCTCAGGGAAGAGATCGCTCATCCGCTTTTCGAGCTTGGTAATCTGGCTCAGCTCGCCATAGCGAGACTCGAAGTCGTGGAAGAAGGCATAGAGCGGCTTTGCCCGTGCCACCGTCTCTGGCTTCCGACCCAACTTGTTGACGACTGTCTCGAAGACCACTCTTGCATCTTCAGTTATGTCAGCGCTGTACATGTAACCTGGATAAAAGGAAGAAAAAAGAAAGAGAACTCTTACTGGTGTGGTCATTGTTTGCTATGAGATGTCTGATATATTCGAGAGCAAAGCCCTCGTCCTCAGGAAAAAGCTTCAGTCCGCGCTCGAAAATCTTCTTTGTGGCTTCAGGTTCGTAACAATGGAACTCAATCAAGGCGCTCGCCACATACACGTCACTTGTAATTCGGCCTCTCTTACGGGCATCTGTGAAGATCTGCCTTGAACCGCCAATAGGATCACCAACCTTTCCCTTGCCTTGAATTCGCCGAATTGCACGCATCAAAGCAATCCAAACATAGGAAATGGTTCGGGTAAGGAGGCGTACTTGCACAAAATTGACGTTCTTGATTGCTTCGATCTGCGCAGACTTGCGCTTCTCTCTACCTTCAGCTTCATCATCATTGGGTTCTTCATCGTTGTCGTTCTCCTGCGTGCCATTGGCGTTTTGCTGCACGTTTAAGTCGAAGCTGGCCTCAATGCGAGCAATATCTTGCGCTTCGCGGTCCCTGGCCTTTGTAATGAGATCATAGAGCGCATCTAGCACTTTGTCGTAACATTCTCGAACTGCTGCACCACGGCGCTTAGCACTCTCGTCACCTTCTTCATTGGCTGTTGTAAGTTCTATACGATCTGCGCGCTTGAAGGCTAGTAGACAACTCTCAGGATTTGCAGCAATGCCTTGAGTAAGAAATTCATTACCAACGTCCGCCAGTTCATTGAGAAAACAGAAGTCAGCAGCATCGAACCATAATTCGGGCCAAAATCTCATGGCCATCAATGCTTGTCTGTAAACAAAGACAATTCGAGCTCTATATGCAGCTATGTCTTCCTGTTTCAGAACAAGAGGATCATCCTTTTCCCATTTAATCCACCGTTTCCATATGTCCAGCTGGTCCTTGTATTCGATATCACCATCGAACCCGAGCGCAGGTGGTAGAATAGGCAAAGTAGTCCGACGCAAACCGCGTGTAATGTTTTGTAGTTCTACATATGAACTTCGTGCAGTCATGTAAGCCGGTGATTGATCTTGAAGAAATTTCCGTCCCTACATGAGGCATCAGTATTCTGAGCTATCAAAGTTGGTTCACCAGCTTACCGTCATCTTGTTCAAACCCATTTCAAAAACATCATACTCTTTCCAAAGGATATTAGTAGATTGCGTGGGAATGCATATCGCTCGTTGATACGTCTTTCGAAGCAAGTCCATCTTTTGCTGATCTTGCCAATTACTACCACCTATGACTCCAGGCCCAGACTTGATAAATTGGACATACTCCTGCCATAGTTTTCCGGACTCTTTATCAAGACCGACACGTTGCAAGGCAAAATCGTAAGCTTGATGTATTATCTGTCGGGCTTCACCAGACGCGTCGGTAGAGGTATTATGGTGGCGACGAACATGGTCGAGATACATTGACCATAGCTGAAGATTGGGTATCCCCATCAAAGTCCTAGAGAAAATCTTCTCCATCTCATCTCTATTGCCCGCTTCGTTCTCCATCTGGGCATACGCAACCCACTGCTCGGCCTAGGGACGGTGATCAGAAGGCCGGTACATACATATCGTTGAAAGGTGAGAACTTACCGCTTGTGGAAATACCACCAAAAACCGCTCATAAACGGTCCGAGCATCGTTGACTTTGCCTCGCTTTCTGTGCTCACCGACTAAGCTAAGCCAAGCATCTAAGTCGCCTCTTGGATCTTCTTTGATTCTATCCTCCAGTATGCCAATTCTGTCATGCGGCAGTCGTGCTTTAGGAGCAGCTCCGACGGGAACAAGGGGTTTTTGTGACGAAGATGGCTCTGGCTGTGTTACCTGTGGTGCCGGAAGCGTCTCTGTAGGAATGGCTGTAGGAACATTGTGAAATGAAGCGCCCGTGTCAGGAAGAACAGCAGCAAGGTTGGGAACAGTGTAAGAAGTACCATTCTCAATGACTTCTGGTGGGGGTTCGTCTTGCATATCATTTTGTATTGATACATCTGCTGCAGACAACTGTTTGAGAGAAGCATTCGAAACAGAATGAGACGCCGGGTCAGTGGTATCTCCAATCAACCCCAAATCACCGTTGCCAATCGATTGCGCAATGCCCCCACCCTGCTCTCCACCACTATGTATTGGCATTTCATCGTTGACGGACGCTTGAGGTGTAACCTCTTCGACAGTAGAGGATCTTGACATCGGAATAGACTGGTCTTGAATATTTGATATGGGGATCCCGTGGGGGGTTGGATTTGTTGAGCTTTGCCCAGAAGCCAGGAGGAGCTGCTGCGGTAGGCTGCCGTTTGGTGACTGGCCCACATTGCCAGCAACAATATGTGAAGTATTATTGGAAAGATTGTTAGTTTCATGAGAGGAAGAATCAGCTTGCACTGCTTGAGCGGGATCATATTCATCAGAGGAAGAATCTGGCAGTTGTTCACTAGCTACACTGGTCGCCCCGTAGATGCCTGGGCCCTCATTCGCAACCTGCATCGAGCGCAGGAACGCTGCCTCCGCATCATCCGCCATGTTGACGGCTTTGTCGTTGTAGAATGCGAAGTGATTATTGTCAAGGCTACGAAGCTGTCAAGCTGTCATCCACTCGAGTCGCTGAACGTCACCTAAATTATTCGATCGGGAGGAAGTTAACAAGAGACTGATTGAGTGTAGATGTGAGCATGAGCTTCGAGTAAGACTTTGATTTGGTGATGCGTAATGTGGTCGGAAGGATGGTTAGTATAGAGATGTGAAAGAAATCGAGATTGCACAATGGGTAGGCGCGGAATGTTATGGAGCTAAATACTGTATGATACGAACCTAGTGTGTTGTATTCTAAAGCTAAAGTGCCGGCACTCAAACACGTCCAAACGCGAGATCGCGCTTGCCTCTGACTTTTTGAAGACCATCTAAACAGCTTTCCATTACATCCACTGAGCAAATAGCTACATTGACTCATTGGCATTGTTTGATCAACACTGTTAGCAAATCACAAACATTATAGGTTCGGCTCTACCTTACTCAACATCATTCCACAGCAAACATGTCGGTCGTCTCTTTACTCGGAGTAAAAGTCCTCAACAACCCAGCGCCATTCAGCGCATCATACCAATTCGAGATCACCTTTGAATGTCTAGAACCGCTACAAAAAGGTACTCTATTCCCGCGCAACACTTTGACGGTGAGCAGCTCGCTGACAATAGATCTAGATCTCGAGTGGAAACTCACTTACGTCGGATCTGCTACCTCGTATGGGCGCCCGACCGCTCTGCAAAACCTCTTTATCACCTGCTAACGAGTTCTAGATCTGAACATGACCAGGAGTTAGACTCGCTTCTTGTGGGGCCGATTCCTGTTGGCGTCAATAAATTCATCTTCGAAGCCGATTCTCCAGACCTGAAACGCATTCCTACTTCCGAAATCCTAGGCGTCACTGTTATTCTTCTCACATGCAGTTATGATGGTAGAGAGTTCGTGCGCGTTGGATACTACGTCAATAACGAATATGATTCCGAAGAGCTCAACGCTGAACCGCCCACAAAACCAGTGATTGAGCGCGTGAAAAGGAATCTACTTGCTGAAAAGCCTCGCGTTACTCGATTTGCTATCAAATGGTATGCTTTCCGCGATTTCTTGACGAAACTTGACTAAGAACCCACCAGGGATACGGAGGATTCCGCACCTGCCGAATTCCCGCCAGAGCAGCCCGAAGCCGACGTTGTTGAAGATGATGGTGCAAATTATGGAGCAGAAGAGGAAGAGTTAGAATTGGAGGAAGAGTCACAGGCAGCAGAAGGAGGTGTTAAGATTGACGGCGAAGACGAAGAGATGGCCGGTGCAGACGATACCACCGGCCCATCTGCTGCTCCAGCAGCTAAAGCTGAAGACGAAGAGTCTGATGCAGGTAGCGAGGATCTTGAAGCCGAGAGCAGTGGCAGTGAAGATGAAGAAATTGAGGAAGAGGAGGTGGAAGGCGACGGTGATGAGGATATGGAGATGGCAGACGATGGCGAGCATGCACCTGAATCGAGCGCTGCCAAAGAAAAAGCTATAAGCCAGCAGCCGCAGGGCGAGATCATGGTGCATTAGACTCGGCGAGGGCAAACCCGTACATGCACAGTTCTTACGATTTTCTTGACGTGGAATTACCCAGGCGTTGTGGAGCGAAGGATTGTTGATCAATTTCGGGGCAGAGCGTTCAGGAGAACCTAATCTCTAAACCATAACATAGATTACAAAGAGCACATTTGACAACACTGTGTTTAATGAAATCCACTTCACGTCTGCTCATTGACCACGTCATACCGACTCGAATTTGATCACGCTAACAGGGCTGCTACAATATCCTTCAGAAACGCATCTCCGCCAGCATGTGCGGAAACCATACAAAACCACTTCCTAGCTCATCTCAAAAAAAACCCCCACAAACAACCTCAAGCCATCCCTCCACTCATTCAAAAACCACACCACCCCGCGCATCCACCACCCCTACCTTCCCCAGACCCCCCTAACCTCCCCTTCCCTCCTCGCCTTCAACCCCTCCAAATCCTCCCTCGCGCCCACAAGCCTCTCCTTCAAAAACTCATTCTCCCCGATCCAGAGCTTCTCCACCGCGATCGCGATGCGCGACTCCAGGTCCGCGATTATGGGGTCGTAGTAGGCGCGGATGAGGCGCTCGCGGGCGGTGTTGTGGGCGAAGATGCAGGTGGGGCAGGTTAGGGCGTGGATGGGGGGGTGGGTGCAGCGTGAGGGGGTGGTGGTGGGGGACATTGTGGGGGGGATGTCGATGGTTGTGGTGGTGGGGGTGAAGGATAGTTGTTTTGGGGTAGGTGGGTAGGTGGGGTTGTTTGGATTGTTGGGTGTGGAGGTGGTGGATGTCTGGAGGTTGTAGGTGTTGGTGGTTGGATGCTTGGTGAATGTGAGAATGTCCATACTTGAGAGAGAAGGAAAAGGAGATTGTATGCTTGAGTAAGTGGTTCAAGGGCTTTTGTTCTTGAATTTCATGAAGGAGAAGAACAAAGGAGGTGGTGAGTATTGTTCGTTCTGACAAGTCAGAGAAATGAGAGGACTTAATGAAGAGGGGGAGAGTGACTTTCCTTTGTTCACGTAAAGCTGGATTTGCTGAAGATTTGAGAATGAACGGGAGCAACACAAACAATGACTTGTGGACACAAGTGAAGATTGGGCGTGTACTTTCCACGATGCGCTGGCATATCATCGTTTGTGCCTGGCGGCTATTGCTCTTGTTGATGATATCACCGTCGCTAAGTATTCGAGCTTGGAAGATGTTCATATGGCAGTAAGACTCTTCTGAGATGCTACTTCCGATCCTGAAGTGATTCACAGCAAAACACCAACATAGATCTCTTAGCCATGATTCCTCAAAACCCAAGGGTATTCCTCACAGCTAGGGGCCTCATCAGTAAATTTTCAAACAGTTAGCCAAGACTCTCAGGAAAACTCACCACCCATAACAACCTTTTTCTTTGTCTTGCCTACGAATTTACTGACATCATCGCCCCACCTCGCACTGCTCTCCTCCACCCTATCCATTGAATCACCCATGACATTTAAACTCTGCGTTCTTTCCTGCACTTGCCTCTGCATATACGCCCAGTACCCCTCATCCTGTCTCGAGCCGGGAGCGGGCGAAGAGGTGGAAGAAGCGGAGCGTGCGGCTGCACGCTGGGTTTGTTCGTCTGCACGCATTTGTTCGAGCATGCGTTTTGAGGGGGGGCGGTCGGGTCCGCCGACTTTCGTGAGAAGGTCAACAATGAGAGAGTACGGGGTAGAGGTTGGGATGAGGGGATAGGCTTACTGAGGAGGTCCATGTCAGACGGAGTGATGTATTGGGTTCCGGACATCCATTGGAGATTTGATATTGTTGGTCTTGGAGGTGGGATGGCTTCGGGGTTGAAGATCTTGTCGAGAGACCGCGTTCTAGTCTTTGGTTAGAGCTGGGTTGTAAATGTGAAGCACTCGCTTTTCATAGCCACTTACAGGTTATCTCCAGTGCCCCAGACATTCAGCACAGCTATCTCTGAGGGCCCGGTCCATCCGAAGATATCTCCAGTAGGTGTGATGACGGCCTCTGAAAATCTCCTTACGTCCAAGACGTCTGCCACGTTGCTCGAGGCGATCTGCTTAAGACCAGGTACTGAGTACGCTTTCGCGCATCCATCACCAAAGAGCCCAAGTAACGCGTACCCGTGCGCTTCAAATCTGACCACCGCAGCCGTATGACAGAGAACCGCATCCCAAGTCTTGTGCGCTCCTTTAGCCGCTACAGGTTTGAAGATCCTCACAGAAGTTGTGGTAGTAACCGCGAGGACACCATTCGTCTTGATGCCACTGCGAAGACCAGCGACAACGTTTTGAGTAGCACCGGCAGGCTCCCCTGTATCTGCATTCAGTGGAGATATAGAAATGATATTATCATCTAGGGCGCAACTGCCGGCAAGCCTGACGGAATAGCCCCCGTGGGCTTCAGGAAGAAGCTTGAAGGTTATCAAGCGTCCAAGATTGGTTCCGACAAAGAGCAAGATGCTCGAATAATCTACATTCGTCAGCCAAAACATAAAATAGATATTCTTAAATTCACGGAATGGAAATTAAATGGAAGTCGTCCGCTTAAACAGAAGATGGTTGGAAATGTTTGTAACAAAGGTATCCTTACCTTCGCCTTCCAAGCTCATAACGCCAAAGTCGATGCACGTCGGCCACTCTTGTCTACTATGAGATTGGCTGTTACTCTTCCGGAAGCTTCCATGCTTGCTTTGACCGTTGGAACTATTCATGCTGGCATCGTGTATAACCGCAGGGCCTCTAAGGTCAACCACAGTTATACTTCCATCTTCGAATCCTGTAGCAGCAAAGCCAACGTCACTCATCTTGAGTGCGGTAACTGGTCCTCGCTGCTGATCTAGCAACGTCAGAGGGAGAAGTCCTTCTCTCACTGTAGGCTCTGCGCGATCAATGATCGATTCTAGACCGAAGCTTCTGCCTGCCGCATGAGATGTTTCTTTACCTGCGTTTTGATTACGGGCCCAGCGAAATAGCGCCACCTCGCCAGTCCTCAACCCAACTGCTAGTTCTCCTGTAGCGCCTGACATTGACATGGCAGTAATGTCTACGTCCCGTGCGCGTCCGACAGCTCGAGCCACGTCTACTTGAAGCATATCTTGATTTTCAATCTCATCATCATGGCCAGCATCCCAAATCCGTATGGTACCATCGGCATGACCCGCCTGCACGATGTTTCGATGTGCGAAGCGCTTGATTGTATACTTGGCTTCAGCTCCTCCACGTAAGATTAGTGGACCACGCTGGCGACTTTCCAGCATGCCGAGCCAGCGGCTACGTTCAATATGGGCGAGTGATATACGGTTGACAAAGGGATGAACATAGGTCAGTGATACATGAAGCTGATTCGTGGGGGTAATTGGGTGACCCGAAGGGAAGCTCAGCGTGACTAACTCTCCAGAGGCTAAAAGAGCAATGAGAGCTATAGGATCATGAGATCCAGAGTAATGGGGGGATTTGCGTGGGATAAGACAAAAGTCAACAACCTCGGCGGTTGGCGGAGTTTGTAGAATATGTTGCCTTTTCGGCCGTTCGAAATACTGTGAAAGGGTTTGCCATGACGAGGTCGCATACACTGGAGCTGGTCCAAGATCAAGAAAAGTAATGCCTTTGGTCATTGTTGTTGGTAGTCCACCTGCAATCAGTATGCCTGTGTCATCTGGATTTTCCTTCGAGCACCATGCAATGCGGAACAGTGGTTCCGTAACAGCTAGTGTACCAGAAGCAGACACAGTGCTTCTCACCGTAGCGCCTGGTTGGTCGACATTGGAAGCTTGTATCGTCCTGGCCATGATCTTCCGACCATCTTTCACATCCCAAAAGACCAGGCTAGAATCTTCGTGCCCTGTAAGTATAAAACTTCCAGTCGGATGCCAAAGTGCATGTATCAATCGTGGATGACGCAGGGTATTTGCAGGCGACAGGTCTAAATCACCGCCAGGGGCACCTGGTTGCAGTTCATACCGAAAGAACTTATTCGGGGTGTTCTGCTTAAAAGAATAGATGACTGCTCCCTCAGAGTATCCTATCAGCAGTGTACCAATGTCTCGCGGATGAAAAGCTAGTGACTCGACTGGCAGTAAGCGGGCTTTTGGATTCCGATCTCTCCACAGGTTGGGTATTTTGAGAGGTGCTAAGCCTTGTCGGTCCAGGTCGTACGCGACGATTTCTCCTTAAGCTGATCTCAGCATTAACCTCGCCCTTTGGAGTGAGAAAAAGGCTTCACACACCATTCTGGAGTCCTATCAGAGCAAAGTCCAGGGTGGGGTCGGTCAGTGAAGCGGTAATAAGCCCCGGAGGAGCATACGATGCTATTATCCTAGTCGATTCCAGCGAGTATACTGATATATCATTTTTCGAGTCAACGCTGACAAGTTTGTCCGCACAAAACTGGAGCGTCTTGACCGAAGCCTTTCTAGGGAGTGAGAAATTTACGGAAACACGTTTTTGCCCGAAGACATAGATTTGGCCGCTGCCATACTGTGATTCATTGGTACCTACAGCCAGGAGCGACTGAACAGGGTCGTATGCCAATGTGCTAGTCTGAGAGTTGATGCCATATCTTGCTACCTAATAAAAAGCTAAGGTCAGATTTTGGTACATCAAGGGTAGCGGAGAGACATGTGTACTTCGTCAATAGCAAAAAGTTCAGGCTCTAGACCAGCAGATAGATCTCTTTGTACGCCAGCTTGCTTTCCTCGAAGGAAACCTGCCATGACGTGAACCCTCCTCTTCTCTGGAGGGGTGGTACTGGTATGGTAGAAAGATATCTTAGCTTAGCGAAAGGTTAGGCGAGGATCCGTTCGGTTGCGGTTACCCTGAGCGGCGGAGGTAGGGGTAGAATAAAACCGTTTATTCTACAATAAACGTGTTTAAAACACGTTAGCGGTTTATTCATGTTTGTTTATTGGTTTTATATTATGTAAGCAAGCTAAACCCAGCTGGTTTAGCTCGGGGGGTTTGACCTCGCTGTCACCATTGCTCCATACGACTATGGAGTAGATCTATCTTCCTACCACCAGCCATGCCTCCTCAACGCGGTGGCAAACCTCGCAATCAGACTGTTGCTGATGCCTTTCAGAGCATAATCCTATCAAACCGAATCGTTCCTGCAGTGGAGTGCTTATACTGTCACCTTCAAATGGCGTCCGGAACCAGTCGTCTGCAGACTCATCTGAATCAATGCACTGCTTACATCAACAGGCCTTTTAATGGGCCAGCTGCACTAGTTCAAACGATGCTACCATCAGCAGTTAAACCACTATCTACCGCAGTGGTTAAAGCATTGAATCGAACGGCAGCAATGGCAGTCTACATAGCTCCGTCGATGGTCACGTGCCCATGGAACAGTCAATTTAGTTGATACTATAAATATATACCCCCCTGTTGCTACCCCTGTGTTTAAAACATGCTTCAATAAACATGTTTAAAACATGTTTTGACTAACTTCATTTGGTTAGTCAATAAACATGTTTTAAACATGTTCGTGCCCTAGGCGGAGGTTACTGTAAACTTTAGCGTCGGAAATCATCCGCCTATCTACTGAAGTACGTCGTACTTTAGCCCCGCAATAGAAACCACGAATCCACGTCAATAGATGTCTGTCATCGTCTACTATCTCCACACTCGCGTTGCTACGAGGTCTATAGTCTACAGTCCAGCGTCTATCCGCCTCCGCCATGGCAACGGACATTAGAACCTCTGAGCTGAAAGATCCAATTGATGTGGCGGAGTACCTTTTCCGAAGACTCCATGAAGTGGGTGTACGTGGGGTTCATGGCGTGCCTGGAGACTACAATCTGGTTGGTATCCGCGATGGTCGATTGCCATTTGATACTCACCGCCACAGGTAGTTCTAGATTATATTCCCAAGACAGGGCTCAATTGGGTCGGCAATTGCAACGAGCTCAATGCAGGTATTTCAAAGACCTGTTTTTCAGTACGATTAGTACTAATCATATTTTAGGCTATGCTGCTGATGGCTATGCTCGAGTCAAAGGCATCTCGGCCATAGTCACCACTTTTGGAGTCGGAGAACTTAGTGCCATAAATGCCATAGCTGGTGGATACTCAGAATACGTGCCGATAGTGCATATTGTGGGGACACCTTCGACCGTCTCTCAGCGGGATGGCATGCTACTCCATCATACTTTGGGTAATGGAAACTTCCAAGTCTTTGCAGACATGAGTCGGAATATCTCTTGTGCTATGGCCATGCTGAACGATCCTAACGAAGCGGCCACGCTGATTGATCATGCCATCCGAGAATGCTGGGTACAGTCAAGACCTGTTTATATTGCGCTCCCAACAGACATAGTCCAGAAAAAGGTGGAAGGTGAGAGGCTGAAGACGAAAATCGACCTCCATCATCCTCCGAATGAAGCTGAGAAAGAAGACTATGTCGTACAAGTTATACTGAAATATCTTCATCAAGCTAAGAATCCGATCATCTTGGTAGATGCTTGCGCGCAAAGGCACCGAGTTCTTGATGAAGTTCACAAACTTATTGAAAAGTCCGGCCTTCCAACCTTCGTCACGCCTATGGGTAAGGGTGCAGTGAATGAAACTTTACCCACCTATGGCGGAGTCTATGCTGGAAACGGAAGCAACGAGGGGGTCAAAGAACGCGTAGAATCATCGGACCTCGTGCTCAGCATTGGTGCAATCAAGTCAGACTTCAATACTGCTGGTTTCACTTATCGTGTTAGCCAGCTTTCAACTATCGATTTTCACAGCAACTATATTCGCGTCAAGTATTCCGAATACCCAGGCGTTCGGATGCAGGGTGTCTTACAAAAGGTTGTCGCACGAATGGAAAAGCTCAACGTTCAACCGGGCCCTCAAGCGGACAACAAGATTGCAAAGGAAGATCAGGAGTTGTCGAAGGATTTAGTAATCAGCCACGCGTGGTTGTGGCCGCGGGTAGGACAGTGGCTACAGCCGAATGACATTGTTGTAACGGAGACTGGAACCGCCAATTTTGGGATTTGGGAGACTAAATTCCCAGCTGGTGTTACCGCCCTTTCTCAGGTTCTTTGGGGTTCAATTGGATATGCTTTAGGTGCCTGTCAAGGAGCTGCACTGGCAGCGAATGAAACTGGCAACAGACGAACGATACTCCTCATCGGAGATGGTTCTTTCGAGTTAACGGCCCAGGAACTCAGCACTATGATTCGCCAGCAGTTGAAACCGATCATGTGAGATCTCTCATTACCCGGTACACCCCTCATCAAATTGATAGCTTTAGATTCGTGATATGCAACGAAGGATACACAATCGAACGTATGATCCACGGAATGGATGCGTCATACAACGATATCCAGCAATGGCACTACAAAGATCTTGTTGCTGCCTTCGGAGCTGATCCCAAGAATTCGAAGACCTTTCAGATCAAGACCAAGCAAGAAGCAGAAAACCTATTTAATGACAAAGAATTCTCATCCGCACCGTATTTACAGGTAAAACCAATCCAGTTCCGCCGAAACAGGTACAATTACTGACTTGTGCATAGTTCGTCGAGTTGTACATGCCCAAGAAAGACGCTCCAAAGGCTTTGAAACTGACTGCAGAGGCGTCTGCTGCCGTAAATGAGAAGCAGTGAAGCTGAAATCAAGTTGTAAATCTTCAACCTAATACAAATTTTTGATGTATACGATTCGTGTATGATGTAGGGTTGTTAATTGTGATGCCACTGTAGTTGAACCGGGCTAGGATCAAGGCTGATTGAAGAATAAAAATCAGCTAGACCTGTAATCGTCTAAAAGAAATCAGTAGCACATCAGTGGCGACAAAATCTTAATATGTAGACCAACAGGACTTTTCGGCTAATGGAAATCCTGCACGAATATTTGTATAAGAAGTTCCGTTCGGACCCCACAACACCTTTTTTCAACTTCCACATGCTTAGCGAATAAGTTGCAGCACTTCAATTACAACAATCAAATACTCTCATATTATGGAAGAAGGCAAGAAACGAAAATCAGAACACAGCCACGGAGATAGCACGCAAAAAAAGATCAAGGTAAGAGTGATATTAAAGTTTCGAGAGTTATAAAGCGATGCTTACTACTTTCTCCTACCTCAAACCAATTCTCTTTCTAATCATGTTGCGGTGTTTACAAATCATTAGAAGCAATGGGTCGTTCCCAAGAAAAGCCGGAACAATTTCGAGTCTACTGCAGCAAGAATAGAGTCAGGAGATGCAGGCATCTGGGCCACCTGTGAGATGCGCAAGGAAGGCAAATGCACTGCTGAGCTAAGAGACCTCTTTCATGAGGTATGTACGCCGTCTGATCCTTGATGTCTTACGTGGTACTTCGTCGGCATTGACTCCGTTCTTGGTTAGTATGTTATTGATATCTATGGTGATCCCGGACACGAAGACGAGGCAGTCAGCAATGGCGGTGAGGTCGACATTGAAGCGGAGATAGGCAAAGAGGTCCAAGGCATGAAAACTGCTAGCAAGGAGGCTCTTTTCCGACCAGTAAGGATCGAGGTCCAGTGTGGTACGGTTAACAGCCATCTTGGCGATCTTGATTGCATTCTGACACCATTAAGTGCTGTTTTTCAAGACCAAAGCACCGATTGAGCCAGTATCATTCGTGCAGAAGATTTGCTCGGACGCTCTTGAATCTGCAGGAAGCAAGAAGACTCGGTTCGTGCAAAGATTGACACCCATGACGAGGATGGGTAAAGCTACAGAAAAGGGCCTGGAGGAGGTCTCGAAAGTTGTTCTTGGCCCCAGTTTTCATCAAGAGGGCATCACGCCCAAGAAGGTACTGGATGTCTGTCTGTTCCCTCCAGTTGGGAGAATGTCTCGGTTGTATGCTACAGGCCACATTAGGTTTCAGTCACCGTGTGATCATTCATCTCGCCAACGCAATGCTGCATGTTCGCTAATGCTGCTCCTTCGCAACAGTTTGCCATTCGTACAACAATACGCAACCACCACATACTGAAAAGAGATGATATAATCAAGCAGGTGGCTACTGCCGTGGGCGACCGGCATACGGTCGACCTTAAGAACTATGACCTTCTAATCCTGGTGGATATCTACAGAGTGAGCTAACAATCCTTTTATTATCTATATAACCCTGCAGTATGCACCACTGACTACAATGGTTTCGATGTAGAATTTCTGTGGGATGAGTGTCGTAGGCAACGACTACGAGAAGCTGAAGCGCTTCAATCTGGCAGAGATATATGACCCAACGCCAAAACCGGAATAGACCCGGTGGTTGGCGGAGACGTCGCGTGCGTGATATGTTGTGATGCCGCACAGGACAGCGAAATTCCGTCGTCATCTCCGCCTCAGGAAGCTAAGTCTACCTTTGGGTAAGGTAAGTAAGGTATTTGAGATTATGCAAGCCACGGCCCTTATTACATCCTCCGGGTAGCGTGCTGTTCGACCAACGACATGATCTACACAAGCGAGTATAGGGTTCGGGGCTTACCTCGCGCACATTGCCAATTATTTATTATAGCCTCAGGTGGACCGTAGTGTACATGAGTCTGAAGCATGTATTGTTGCAATAAACGATGCGGATCCACATTCGCGAGTCGCAGTTCTTCTGCCGCGCCGAGACAATCACGTTACTTCTATTTCGACTAAGGTACGTGTACTGCACTCTTGTCCCCAATCCTTCTGGAAGTCCGTTCTGGCATAGGTGAGATGACCCAGTGGTTTGGGACAAATTCTGCGATTGGTGTAGAGAGCGAGTTTTCGGCCCCCTCGAAACCGACTTTGAGATATAAGCTCGGTCTAAACCCAACAAGGCACCCTAAACGGCTTTGCGCTTACCGAATACGTACACATTAGACGAACATGGCGGAAACCCATCTCCTCGACATATGCCGTATAAACGCCAACAAGCTCTTGGCTTCGCGGTTCTCCCACTGCAACTGGCTACCTTTGCAGTATCATCAGTAATGCTCTAAGCCATAGCTACCTTAGCGATGACGGTACATTCTCAAGCGAAACAAGCGAATGAGGCGATGCTCCTTGGCGTTTCATAGGAACGCATGAGCCTTCAGGCGTCTTGAGCTCTACGTATGTACCAATGTCTGATGTTTCCGTCGGTGTACTCTCCTGTTTTCGAATTACGTATACTTGATGTTTCTAAACTGAATGTGCTACTTACTTGCATGTTGCGTTTTCCGGAGCTGCTACGCCATTGCAATATAACAAGCGATTACGCCGCTCTTTTCTCCAACACATCTCGGTAATCTTCTCCTATATTGCTGATAGCCGTGAGGCACGTTGAAATCGTGAGACCATGCATTTACCTCCTATAGCGAGGCTCACCGCCTTGAGCCCTGTGGATACCAACTCAGCATTTTCCCCATATGCACCTCCTTCCCATATTTCACGAGACTCTTCACCTGTCCAAAACTTCATCGAAAACATACTCGTCCCTTTGCATCTAACAGTCTACCAAATGGAAGACATATCAGGTCATCTCCACCGGATTCGTCTTGTCCGCCTCTCCAATGGCTCAAGCTTAGTCTTGAAAGTCAGTCCTCCTCCGGTCACACCGCTCCTCCGACATGAAGGTTATTCCCTTGACTCGGAAGCCCTTATCTTCTCTCTTCTTGCCAAAAGCGGCCTACCGGTACCGCGGGTCATCAGGCACGATGCAAGACGTATCCACATTGGCTCACCTTTCTTGCTCACAACCCACCTTTCCGGCATATCTTATGCCAATGTCCGCCAATATCTTACGCGCTCCGAGCGTGCTGGTATTGAGCGGCAGCTCAAGTCTCTGACAGGCGTGATCAGCCAGCATACCTCATCAATATATGGACCATACGGACCAGTGTCGCTGGTCGCCTCAAACCAGGGCCACAAAAGCTGGCGTGAAGCTTTTGTGTCTATGCTAGAGTCGGCTTTGATGGACGGTGAGGACATGATGGTCAGCTTGCCATACTCGCAGATCCGAGAGCAACTATCTCGAACGAAGAACGCTTTGGATTTGATCAAAGAAGCGAGATTAGTAGTCCTTGGTTTTGGCCAACCCGAGAACGTCCTGATCGATCGGAGGACGAATGAAGTCACCGGCTTGCTAGATTTCGGAAGGGCAATCTGGGGGGACTGGGAGATGGGGGATCCGGAGAAACGAAAGGGAAAGAAAGGTTTATTGTACGTTATAGGGGAGATGCCCCCTTGTTGAAAGTAAAGTATCATTGTGCTGACCAGGCGCAATAGATATACTTGCTATGATGCCGTGGTCACAATCGTAACACATCAATATAGACCGCAGAGGAATACAAGGGAGTTAGACGCTAGGAAGACGTTGACTGTAGCTCTAGCGCAACTGGCTCTCGAGGAATAACGAGGCCTAACATCTCGGAAGCCTGCTAATAGAGAAACAATCGGTTACACTGACGAGCAGTGCGAGTGTTCATGTACATATTGAAACATACTACATTATCCAGCTTTGTGCAGGTCGCCTTCTAAGTGCAATGCATGACCAGTACCTTGTGCCTCATACACCTGTTGAGTGTCATAAACAGATTTACCGAGTCACGTGCTAAGGTGGTCTTACATAATCAGATCTGCGGGCAACCCTAAGGTATCTTAGTGTTCTTGGCGCGGATGTACCCGAGAAAGGGCTAGATGCATGAACGAAATACGACCGCCAGCAAGCTTAATAGACCACGAACACTTTCCTAGACTCGAAATAAGTCAATTACCTCAAGACATCTCTATTGAGATATCCAGTGCTCTAGGTACTAGGGGCTGCGTTGGTCTAAGGTGGATACAAGGCTCTTTACAGCTGCAGCTATTCGACAGGTCTGTTTTGCACGGAACTTTTGGTTCATGCGCCGAGGTTGACATAATCTAGATAGCGATTTTTATTGAAGTCGCCCTTCTCGCATGTCTAGATGAGACTTTCCAACTCCCAAGGGTGTCTCATGCCGGCTGGGTGGCGCGTCTCTCCTCCATGCCCCTTCCCGGCGCATTGCCATCTGAGCCTTGATAGCATAGATACTTCCCGAGCGCTCAGACTGAGGACCGGCGTCAGCGTTCTATTCCCTAATTTTGGCTACGAATTGCTACCCTTGAGCAGATCTAGCCACAAGATGCCTTACAATCCCTTATAAGGGCTTACGGAACATTGCCGACTACCTCTACCTCTACCTTTTCCGCAATACGACTTCGGTATTTGGTGAGCCCCAGGGGTACAACACATTCGGGCGAAACATAAAACATGACCTCGCGGCAGCGGTCGTCCTCCGCTCGCTCAAACAATTCCGAATTTAACCAGAGACAAACCTCAACACCCTCACCTTCCAATTACCCGCAGCAGTCTGGTTCGGCTCTCCTCGAAGACCTCATACTCAGTGACGTCCCCACATACAACGTTAGCAACGCTTCCCCATCTCTGTCGATTCCTTCACAAGGTAATGGTTCTCCATATCCTGCTATCTCGGGTCCTGGTACATCATACAACCAGGCACTTGCGTCACCAAGGCCAAGAGCCAGCACGGTTGCGGAACAGGGCAGTGTACAGCCAAGCACCTACCGTCCCACGCTACGAGCTGGCGGAGGGCAGTTGCTTGGCTACCAACAAGTACCTCGACATACCACAACCACAATGATGGAGCGGCAACCTTACGTTCCCGGGCCCCCTCCGGCACCACAACAGCAGAGTCACATGGTCCCATTACCACCGCCTCCTCCACGCCCGCTAGCCATGAACTCTCATGGCATGGTAATACCTCCCCCACCGGGCCCACCTCCTGGGTCCTCCCTGGGACATTCTAGCGCATGGGGAGGACAGGCTTGGGGCAGGTCGCAGGGCCATCTACCGATACCACCGCCACCACCAATGGCACCAAACCAAGCTAGCTCGCAGCATACTCCGTACAACCCCAGTCAAAACTACCAAAGCAATCAGCCGGCCCCATTAGCAATCCCTCCGCCGCCACCTCAAACTGAGCTTCCGCCTTTGACCTCGGCAACCTACATACCATTTGGGGAATCATTCGGCCCTGGTGTTGGGATCCCTCCTCTTCATTCTCTACAGCAGCCAAGCTTCAACCGAAATGACAGCTCGGAATTTTTTTCCACTGCGGATTCAGCGAAACTCGCAGCAGACCAAAGATTCTTCAATGGGCCGTCATCTGCTATATCGCCTACCAAGGAGCTAGTATCCAACAGTCATCAATACAATCATTCAGTGCCTCAGACACCTCTTACCCGTCACCATCAATTCATACTCCCCACCAGGGATGCACCAGAATACACCTCGTCCGGTCCCCCAATTCAGCCACTACAAAGTGTTTCCTCTCAAGCACAGAGTACTCCCCAAGATGTGACAACCATGGGCGGTCATCATCACACCGGCAGTAACAGTTCTCCTGCTCTCGTATCGCCGAGTGATCCTAGTGTACAATGGCCAATCGATCGTGTTCTGATTTGGCTGGCGGCCAATAGCTTTTCAAATGACTGGCAAGAGGCTTTTAAACATTTGAATATCCAAGGCGCCGATTTTTTAGAGTTAGGCCGTGGTACCGGCGGTAGAGGCAACTTTGGAATGATGCACCAGAAAATTTACCCAAGACTAGCAAGAGAGTGCACTAAAAGTGGAACGGGATGGGATCAGGCTAGGGAACGAGATGAAGGCAAAAGGATGAGACGCTTAATCCGCAAGATCGCCGATCACATTGATGGCCCAAAACCGGCGCAAGCACGAAGGGGGTCAACGCAGATTTTACCTAGTGCGTCGACGGATGCAGGCTTGGAAAACTCTCCAAACCTAGGGCGCACAGATGGATTTATCAACACACCCAGTACTGCGGGGGGAGGTGACGAGAGCCCGGGCCGGCAAGGTTTCAGATCTCCAGGCCTTGGTCCTACTCGCCGCATGATGTCAAACCATCGCAGTAGCACAGCTCCTGTATATGCCAATGGAGGCGCCGCTGCGAGTGAGTCCAATATTGTAGAAGCAGGGCAACCAGCACAGCAGCGCACAGGGTTTACTAGGAGCATCCTCAATGGCATCAATGACGCTGCTTCGAAACGCCATAGCCCCAACACATCCGGTGATATCAGTGCAGGTGGATTAACAGGATCTGGCTTCCTTGGTGACAGCGTACGTCCTTGCTATGATGCAAGCCCTAATAGTGGGAGTCCTTCAGCTCAGCATGCTGTTCTCTCGTCCTCCGTTGGTAGTGGTGGAACTTTATCGGCTCCGCCTTACGGTCGCTATGGCCATCGTAAAAATGGCAGTACCGATTCTGTAGCTTCTAGCAATGCTGTAAGCTCCGCTAGCAACCTTCTACGGAGCAACCTAAACAACGAAAATGGCACGAGCAGTAAATCTCAAACAAGGCGATTTGGCCAAGACGGTCATCGACCCCCGACCTTGGAGGTTGCTGGAAGGCAGAATAGTAATGACGCTCCCCCAAGCGCCAAGGAGCCAAGTAGAGGATTTCTGGATAGGTTCCGCAAACGCAAGAAGGATGATTCCGCACACCCATCACCGGAAGACCACAATCTGGAGTCGCCTACGAGTCCGCTCAATTTTCGATATGTTCCGCCGAGCTTACCATTTGCGCGTGCTGGGATGAACTCGAGTAATACTTCTCTTGATAGACCATCATCAACTTCAACCATGGCCGAGCAGGATAGATTTGCCATGCGAGACAGAGCCTTGACGAGACCAAGTCATGGGAGGAAATATGTTCTCGCGACTCCTGACCACTGGAACTACCGTCTCGTCGATATTACTGAGGCTGATTCTGCGGATACGATACGAGAAAACATTGGCAGAGCTTTGGGGGTTCCAGAAGGTGACTTTGTTCAGATATCCCATACCGAGACCGGCCAATTTGATTCTGAGGAGCCCTTAACCGACACAATGCTGGCGCTCTCTAGACACACAAAAGCGGATGCAATGGGTACTTTAAAATACTTTGTACGCTGGATCCCTGCATCAGCGGCTCACTCAGCGCCTTCATCGGCGGGTCTAGGAATCGGTCTATCACCTCGAGCATTCCAAACTTCTCCCTCCGGCGGTTCCTTTCCCCGAAAAGCGCTAGACGAAGAAGGTATGGCCCGTTTAAGAGCCAATGGCCAAGTTCGATCCAGGTCGCCACCAATGACCTCGAGACAATCAACGCTAAAGGCCGTCAGTACTCCAGCGCGGGATGCTTTTGCGCCGCCTGTAAATAACGCGGATGGAGGCACTAAAGCAAACCGAGAATCCCGGCCAAGGCAAGATTCGGTGACAACGCGGTTCCTTGAATTCAAATCTGCGTTCGACAATGGCACAATAACAGAGGAGAACTGGGACGCATGGCTCAAGGCAACCATTGAAGACAACCGCCTAGAGACCGAGAATAAACAAAAGGCGGATCAATCAGAGCAACCTTCACGACGTAGAGATTCCCCTCCCGACATAGCTACCACAGACATTAAACACGATGGTGTCATTGATTTTGATGCTCCAAGAACCTCACCCTATGAAGACAAGAAGACTGAGACTTTAGTCCCTCTCAGGAAGCCACCTCCTGCTCCAGCGGAGTCTAACACACTGATCAAAGCCAACTCATTGAGCAAAAGGACAAGCGAGAAACTCAGATCATCGGTTTCTGGGCAGGGTGCTGATACGCCGAAACGTCGGTCTCTAGGAGACGCTATAGCGGAAGAAAACATTGAGCGGGGACGAAGGAAAGCTGTAGCTGCTACGCCTTCAGTGAGTGCGCGTATGGGAGAAGCATTGGCAAATGCTAGCTCGACCGCCGGGTCCATTGGTGGCTCCACGATAGGATCAGTTGAGGACATATCAACCGTTGGATCTCTTGGCGGTTCTACCATCGGGTCTTTTGATGGACCAAGTCTGACGGACTCTGGCTCTACCAATCTTTCACGGCGGGATGGCGGCAGTGCGGATACATCAGGTAAGCCAACCCGTGCCTTGCAATCTGTTGATTTTGGACGAAATGGATCTCGAAAGAATAGTCCTGGTGGGTCTCCCCGAAGTCCTGGCTTTACCTACGGGAAAAACAATATGTTGTTCAAAGTACCTGACTATGAGGAAGACTTACCCACAGAGGATAACGGCCGGAAATTAAATATTTCCATACCGATTCCCAAGAACCCCTCTATAGAGAGTCTTCAACGTGGCCCATCGCCAGCTATTAGTCCAGGGTCTGCGGTCCCACCATCGCGAAAGGCATCAGTAATGTCGCGGAGATCTTATGGTCCAGCATTCACGTTCAAGGAAAACGAAATCACGTTTGACCAGAAACCACACTTAGACGAGGAATCCGATGATGACTCTGATGATGGCCTCTTCGCAGTACCACTTGCGAAGAGTACCGCAGCTAAACCGACTGCCACACGAAATGATTCAGGCGATGAGTCTAGCGTTCAAAGAAGACCAGCACTTACTCTGAACACTGAATCTCAGGCACAGCGCAGGATGAAAGGAAGATCTGTGACCTTCAAAACACCAGAAACTGCTAGCACCTCCGGTGCGCAGTCCATGGAGACGTCTGAGCTGGACAGTGAGGGTCATCCCATTCAATTGAAAACCGAGAGCTCTATACCAGAGTCTGCCAACTCTGTCACTGGTTCTGCTAGATCGCCTGATGCGAATTCGAAACTCTTACGACGCCAATCGTTCGCGAGGGATGATGTCTGGGCCAACCGACCACCGGTGGAGGATCTCCTCGATAACCTAGATGCCTACTTCCCCAACCTTGACCTCGATCAGCCAGTAGTTGAAGACCTTGTAGGTTCACCACCTGGATCTCCAGGTTCTACCGTTGAGCAGAATCCAATGGACACCACTACATCTGGTCCAAGCACTCAGTCACGGCGACTGCATACTTCATTGTATGATAGAATGCGACCTACTTCTATAGTGGAAGAGTCAATAGCCGAAGAACCTGATACATTGGGCTCTGAGGACTCGACCCTAAAAAGTCGAGCGACTATGCAGACAATGGCCCAGCGGAGCATGCGTAAATCTGGGGGTCTCGGACGTATGAAGTCCATACGTGATGTTGCAAGGAATGCTTACGGGGGTACCCAGAAACGGAACACCCAGCCATCTACAAGTGCCAAATCTGGTGATATCGTACGCCGGAAGAGTACCAAGATGTTTGGTGCTAATATTGTCCAAATCAAACCCGGTAGAGGTAGCCGTGTCAGCTTGATCGAAGCTGTACCGCAAAATCTACCCGTCGGACAAAATTCCTTCCAGATCGCTAGGGGTGAACTGATTGGCAAGGGAAGTTATGGAAGGGTTTACTTGGGAGTCAACCTTACGACAGGAGATCTTTTAGCTGTCAAGCAGGTCGAGGTCAACCAAAAAGCAGCGGGCCAAGATAAGGACAAGATGAAAGAGATGGTGGGTGCGCTTGACCAGGAAATTGACACCATGCAACATTTGGAACATCCCAACATTGTGCAATATCTCGGTTGTGAGAAAAAGGAGTATTCGATTTCCATCTTCCTGGAATACATTCCTGGTGGAAGCATAGGTGGTTGTCTGCGCAAACATGGCAAATTCGAAGAGAGTCTTGTCAGCTCATTGACCCGCCAAACGCTTTCGGGCCTGGCCTATCTGCACACAGAAGGGGTCCTTCATCGTGACCTGAAAGCCGACAACATCCTCCTCGATACCGACGGCACCTGCAAGATTTCCGATTTTGGTATTTCCAAGAAGACAGACAACATTTATGGCAACGATATCACAAACAGCATGCAGGGCTCTGTCTTCTGGATGGCTCCTGAAGTCGTTCGTTCCCAAGGTCAAGGCTACAGCGCCAAAGTCGACATCTGGTCTCTCGGCTGCGTCGTCCTCGAGATGTTCGAGGGTCGGAGGCCGTGGGCCAAGGAAGAAGCGATTGGCGCCATCTACAAACTGGGGAGCCTAAACCAGGCTCCGCCAATACCGGAAGCTGTGTCCAATGCGATTAGCCCGGAGGCGTATGCATTCATGTTGGACTGTTTTACTATCGATCCTACTGAGAGACCGACGGCGGAGACGCTATTGAAGCAGCATCCATTTTGCAAACCGGATTCCAATTACAACTTCTTGGACACGGATCTACATAGTAAGATTAGGGAAATTAAGGATTCCAAGCAGGTTTCCAGATACTAGCTTATCTGCCTGTTATGTTTTCCCCGACCTTGGGCTTCATTTCTATCGTTTGGAGCGTTACCAAGTGGATACCACAGAGCCGAGGCTTCGACTAGCAGCGGTTCTTTTACTATTTCGCATTGTTACTTGGATTCCACGACTTACATGGCTGGATATGACAACCTAGCGATTTAACAGCGGCAAGCGATAAGACAAATGGTCTCTCTAGTAGTTTCCTCCCAGTTAATGTCACGATTTTATGATTTCAAACGATAGGTTGGTTTTCGACGTCGTTTCTCGTTTTCCAAGGGCGTGAATATACACATTATGATACCAGCTCTAAGAGCATTTCGTTAGCACTAATAAGTCGAATTAATCATTCAAAGAATTAATAAACTGTCACAATGAATGAAATATTCGGCTGTGTTGCATTAAATACGGGTTATGGAAAAGGGGGTCGAAAGAGCTTGAAAAGTAACACCAATCTCAAAATTCATGCATTGTCTACAATTTCATATATGCGAGAGTCAAGGGAGGATTTGTATACTTTGCTGCACGTTAGGTATATTATTCCAGCTCTTGGCGTACTTCCAAGACGGACTGTAGCCTCGCCACTGCTCGGCATAGAATTGACCCTGATGCCAGCGAATCACTACATTAAGCAGGGTGGCAAGACCTCATCATGATGAACACTATCAGAAGAGGTTCAAGAGATGATAGAGCATGTCCTGATTATCACTCTTTATCACCTGGCACCAGCAGATATCTTGGCTGCGCACGAATAAGATACGCTATTAGCTGTATGAAATCGAAATTCCTACTGGATTGAGAAGAATCTATATCCACAGAAAGTTTCGAGCAGGTCAGTATAAGCAATTGTCTGACCAAGGTATGCTGATGAGTGTTGATTACGACGCCTCTCAAATGGCGCCCAGAATGACTATATCCATTTTTCGTGATATCGAAGTAGACATCAGTTCGATGACGGCCTTGTCCTAAACCCTCAAAGCGTAAGGGGTTTGTGGATCTTGATGTTGCATCTTGAATGAGCCTTGAAAGACATTTGACACTGCGTCGTCTATCTAATGACACAACTAATGTATGGTAATTTATCAAATCACATCTCAACCCACTTCAGCAGCCACGGTCCAGCGCCGGTCTCATCAACACATTTACATCAACCTTCAACGACTGACTGATAGCAAAATTTTGGTGTCACCGCTTTATGTCAGCACAGCCTACCCCAACCGTCAATCACTCTGCTCTTCATACTGAGCATTTCTTACACATGCCAGAGACTCAGTTCGACAGGTAGATACTTTGATCAGACTCCAGATCATGACGAGAGTGTTGAATGTGACGAAATACAAAGATGGATAAAACCCAACGTTCTCACTTGGTGACCATTCCACCTGAGATAAAGGGAATGATAGTGGATTGTGTAAGCCTTCACAACCGTTGATCGGCCCATTGTTAGACATTGGCTACAGAACACTGAGCTGACATTAAGGATTACGTCAGTTGCCTCATCAACCTGACCTGAGTCGCCTAGGCCGTACTTGCAAAACCCTCAATGATATTGTCATCCCTAAATTATACCGCCGGATAGTTCTCCGGGTTCCACAGCGATGGGAACGCCTGGACTCCCTGCTGGATCTTGTGGTCTCCACTAACAATGGTTTCAAATACACCTCGGAAATTCTTATTGAGCCGCAGCAACGTCCAAGAGATGAAAAACAATTCAAAGAACAGTCTCAAGATAATTCCGATAACGACGAGTCTCACAACGATCCATCTGACGACGATTCCTCTGACTATGTAAGCGACGAGGAGGATTCGCTTCAGACCTTCCTTCCACGTGAGCAGGACTCAGTATCACTCAACAGACTGATTCGGCGACTGGTCATAAAAGTGCCCCGAAACCAGCTCAGTCACTTCATGTAAGTACCGAGGATTCATCACACTTAAACTCCATAATGAGAAACTCACTGCTAGACTGTAGGTGGGATCATACATGTGTGGTTGACAAGAGAACCCTCAAGCTGCTTTTTGATATGCACGGCGCTGCACTCCGAACACTGAAGCTTAATCGACAAACTTCTGAACCCCCAGGTCCGCTACCAGATGGGTTGCATAACCTGCGCCTTGGCTCGTTGGAGTCGGGGGAGTCGAGGTGGGAGATGGATTACCAGAACTCAAATCCGTATTGGCAGACAGCGCTGGTGGCAGGAAGTTGCAAAACCTTACGCCATCTTGAGCTCGGCTCTGAAACCGATGCTGCACAGGATTTCTTTGGTGAACCAATTGGTGATGATAACCGAATGGACGACAACCATACAATAATGTTTGGAAGAACACTGAAGAGAGAATGCAAAAATATCAAAGCCTCAATATCTTTAGATTCATTGAAGCTCATTAGCTACGACATCGGAATTATACTGGATAACAAACATTGGCCGAGTGTAGATTTGAGAAATATAACGAAATTGGTTCTTGAAGATTGCTATGGTACGCAAGTGGCTTTTCCATTGCTCTCGTCCATCAGTAGAAACCCCAAAAACGCACACTGTTTGATGAACCTTACATCATTCACATTTAGACAAAAGAACTTGGAAGACGACAATCGAAAACAATTACAAAACCTCCTCTGTTCTCTATCTGGAGGGCTTATACATCTTTCCGTTCTTCTAGACGGATCTCCTGAGGATTATAATCATATGTTGAACCTTGAATCGATTTTGCTGATTCACGGGAAGACTCTGCGAACATTGGTTTGGGACGAGCGAGGTTACCGACGGAAAGCAATGAACGAGGATAGGGCCCTATTACCCAGAAAAGACCGTATGAGACATTTATCAATAATCTCGAAGTCGTGCCCCGAACTCAAGGAGTTAGGCATAGTAATCGACTGGGCTGCAGTTCGAGTCTCTAATGAGAGCCGACAAAAGGTATTATCTGCGACTTTTGACTCGAACGAAGCATTTACTCACCATCGCTAGCTATTTTACCGCGTCAGAAAGCTGAAAAGGCTTCAAACGCTGAACATCAGAAATATGCCGTCGGCGACTGCGGAGATTACTTGGCTTCCTTTCGATCTGCACAAAAGCTGGGCCGGTTCTTTCATTGAAAACATGATGAAAGGTGGTCACAAAGTACAGAGTCCCCCAGTGCTCAAAACGATCGCACTCGGTGCTGTCACCTGGTCCGATGTTTGGTTGGGAAGTAACTACCATTGTAGCAATTATTTCCGCAGCAATAGTCACAAACTTGAAAGCGTGCGCGAGTTTCTGCAACTCCGGGTCTATGAAATCCACTACCAACACGACTCCCAGGGCGGTTGCTCACCCACGCTGACCCTGATTGCTAAGGGCTCTCCGCGCGACATCCAGCGTGAAAGCAGCTCGTTGAGTATTCTGGAGCCTTATTGGTTGGGTTGAAACGGGGACTTGTGCGATCCAACATACGGTTATTCCACTGGATCTCTTGCAGGCCTTTAGTTGCTCGGAGGCAATGCTCAGCATCGAGATTCGTAAGAATTGCTGGAATTTGGGGGAAGTAATAAGCACATTGGGTTGCTACTACGTCATTTCGTTCGAGAGAGTGCGGCCTTCCACACCAATTTCGCTGATATTTTCGTCAAGGCACCATCTTCGTCCATTGTCAAGCAATAGCTCGGGAGTTTGAGCTTCACCTCCGTAGAAAATAGTCGAAGCGGTACCATAGTGTCCAGATGTGTAGTTGATTCCAGCACCTTCAACTATGAAATAACCGACGAGCTCATCATGGCCAACGTAAGCTGCCGCAAAAGCCCCCTACCTCATCTATGTAATCACCTCTAATGCTGAGCCTGACGAAGACCGGTGCCAAAGCCAGTATCATGGAGACGGGAAACTGTAATTCTCTTGGCGTATTGCTTCCGGCCCTTCAGGTGCGTTGGCAGTCGTTGCAGTACGTCCTATCGCCATTTCGGCGTTGCGTTTAGTATCGAACAGCACAATGGCTAGAGTAGCAGGTGACTAGAGCATTTTTTCCCGTCTTGTAATGGCCTTGATGTGGTTGTACCAGTACTCTGTCCCGTAATTCAACAATGGGAATGAGGCCGGCTCGGTCTTATGATAAGGGTCTGCTTGAGTTGATGCATAAGTTAAGAAAGATTGACATGGCTGATTAATTGCTGAGCGTGTATTTCCGAAACGGAAAATGCTGCTGCTTTTGCGGATGCACTAATCATAAACGACAACAGATACTCTTTCACAGTATTATGTGCAAAGCATACCTGCTTCCGTGTAGTCCCGTTGTCCACGTGATCGTAGACGGTTGCGAGACTCGAGCATACATCAACAATGCGCCAGGGACTGGAGAACCTCTTGTCCGGGTCTAAGGAGTGCTGCGAGTCCAGAATTGCAGCTTCTGCAAGCTCTTCGAGGTACAATGGCCGCTCCAAAAATACTAGCCATTGGAAGCCCTTTTGGCTCTCACAATGTATGCTTTCGGATTAGTCGAGAGTATAGTATCTTAGATACTAAAGACATCTACTGGTAGACTGTTCAAGGCCATTCTTATTTCAGGCGGAGTTGAGTGTTTTCGGAGGATATCAAGGCAGCAAGTGGCTCAATGAAACCTACCAGTCAACAAACATTAGCAGTCTAACGGCCGTGATTCATTCAAGACGAACCTACCTTCCGTTAGCGCCGCGAAAGAGAGGACTATCGACCTCTCTCTTCAGATACTCCTCCCACTTTCTCATATTCGGATCTTCTTGCATACGTTGTTGGACATAGAGCGAGATATCGTCATCAGCTCTTCGGCCTCCAACACTGATGCTGGCAGTAGCGATAGGCTCGAGGCACTCTTCGATGTCTCGCTGAAGCTGGCTCGAAACAAGGAGATGTAGGCTCTCAAGTCTCTTCGCGAGTATCATTTCCAGGACACGTAACATATCTTGCAATCCTGGAGCTTCGTCGATCGCGTCTATAAGGATGAAAGTCTTCTGCTGTCTTCTAATGAGCGGTATTGGGACTTCGATCATCTCCAAATGGTCAGGCAACGTGTCCGCAAGCGCATGACATCAAACAAGTTCCGGACAGCGAATGGAAGGGTCCTTCCCTTTACGGATAGCTGGGTGATAAGGGAGGGCTCACCAAAGGATCGCCTTCCCACTACCAGCTGTGCGTCGAATTAGTATGGAATTTATGTCCAGAGCGAAGAGCGACAAGCACCTGCACTTACGTATGCCGTGAAGCCATCAAACAGTCTGAGGGTTTCTCTTCCATTCTCCGAAGTTCGGAGATAGGATGAGCCAGTACCCTATTCCTGACTCGGTAATAGTTAAAGCTCCATTACGAGCAAGCGATACATGGCTCTTTGACAGCCATTGAACAAGTCGTTCCCGGTGATCAATTGGAAGTGTCAGCTGTCAGTCAACGCTGGTTGTTAAACGAGAAACTTTCCCTCTTCGAGACTGTTGGTTTCATTGGTCTCCCGGTGAGGTCATATATTTTCCCAGATATCATACTCATCAGCCTAGTAAGAGTAAGTCATGCAGTTGAGATTCTTAAGAGTAATGTACTAAGACAAGCTTATGTCTCTCGATGGTGATTTTTAATTCCACAATATCGACTTTCCAGTCTCTTGGCCGCAGCGCCTCACTAACTACCTTCTGGCGTACATTTGGAGCGTATGTTGTGGGAAGTAATCCCAGATTTGTTGTGTATTGCTCTAATGGCCCAGGCCATGTGGAGAGCATTCTTTTTGTTGCTATCCACCGGTCGTCAGATGCCGCGTTCCGAACCAGCTGTTCTAAGTGGAACAAGATCCCGATGATGCTGCATATATCAATTATAAGTGTCGACAACAAACCCTTTTTCGTGATCATGTTGAGGTCACGTAGGGATTGTACTGTCTGGTTAGCGAGCTGGAGCGTAGATTTGATTTCTCTTGAGGTAGCATTGTAGGGAATTAAAATTTGTAGCGATATGAAGTCCTCAGTGGGCGACTGAGTCGATCCTTGAACATTGTCTTCGCTGATGGCTCGGTTACTGCAAAATGAGCTTCGTGTTTTAATCTTCAACTAGTACTGAATAGCACACGTTGTACAAGCTGAAAAAGTAGTGGTGGCATGTCTCTAGGAAGGGATTCTAAGGACGTCTCGCCACCCTCTAAGCTGTGCCAATCCTCAAATATGCTCTCAGTATCTCCCATCACGAGAAGCGATCAGAGCCAAAGTCCCATAGAAAGCAAGCCAAAGTTATAGTGTAGTTGAAAAAGCAGAGGTGAACGAAGGCACAAGGTTCAAGCCAGCCGACACCGCACACCATTAAGCAAAGAGGCTAGGCATTACCGTAGCGTTTCAAAGTTCCAAAGTTGGGCTGCTTGGCTCTGTGAATGGATGGCGCCTTCTACCAGGTTGGATTCACTGGCTTCCTCGATACTACTCTGACGATCATGAAACTCAAGAACTTCCGTGGATCCCCTGCGATTTTCGGAGACAAACCTACCGAGAAGGTCATTGCTAGTAATAGTAGCGACATCATTTTGGCCAGTATCGAGAGCCGGAATAAGTTTCCAATAACCAGCATTGCTGGACCTATCCTAAAAGCAGTGTCGTATGCTGCAGCTGCCTTTGATCTAAAATCATGACGATATATTAGCTCATAAGATTCCAAGTGGAGTGGCCGCGGCTGTAGACTAGATGAAGTACGTCTTTCAATGTTTGCGCCATGCAAACGACACTGCTGAGGCTACGAAATACTTTTGAATCTTTAGTGATCCGATTTACAGAATCATACATCCAGGTTTGGTACATTTGGTCATACTGCGTTTGGGCTGATTCACAAATGCACGAACAACCTAGGCCAAAGTAAACAGGTTAGCATTTTTTACAGCGCGTTGGAAATATGGAAGACCCCAAAAGATTGGGTTTACCATTTCCGGCAGGCAGTCCAGATCAGATCCTTCAAAAACCGTGCCCTCGATATATTTACTCGAACATTTCCGCGCCATGTCTTCGCCTTCGCACTTCATTACGATCTGTGTGTCATCGAACGCATGTTTCTTCAGGAATACCACGTCATCTCGAAGCTCTGTCTGCAAGCCGACTATGATAAACGGAAGCCCAGCACCAAAGTGTTGGATTTCTGGAAGCCATTTATCTCGCACGTTCGCAAGAGACGCGGGAGAACCGATAGAGAAGCACACTAGGAATACGTTGGTGTCAGGGTATGAAAGGGGGCGGATACGATCAAAGCTGATTGTGTCCCAGAGACTTAGGTTGTAGTATTTGCGCTTAAACTTGATCCTGCAAAAGAAACGTGTTGAATTAGTCTCTGCAGAAGTATTTTACGTCATGTCTCTTATCAAATTAGTATAGAAGTGATAGGAAGCTTCATTTTTTTTTGGCCAGCGCGGCCCCTGAGATAAAGGTGGAACACCTCCCAATCCGAAGACATTGAAATCTGCAAACTGAAGAACGTCCCACGGCTACTACGAAACAGCCACTTACGGTTTCTCTATAGTGGTGGGCTGAATTAAACTGCAATAACCACCCCAAGAGTCGGCATAGGTTTGCGGCGGTGTCTCTTGGCCGGTCAAGAGGGCTATGAGACTTGATTTGCCAACATCGTCATCTCCCACTACCACGCATCTAAGGCAGAGTTATTCGCCATTTGCACAGCGATTCAGTAGTTCGGGGATAATTACTTACTTTATAGTCTTAGCCGGCTGAGTCTCTTGCATCGTACAAGAACCGTAATGTTGTCAATAGGAAAAGTAATGGCACGCCGCCGGTTGACTTGGTCTCTGGAGGGAACGCCGACAGTTTATTAGGAATCGTGGATAGATGTATATCGAATTAAACGGAGTTTTTGGCAGGCTATCCGTCAAAAAATTAGACAGTTCTGCTACTTTCACACCATCAATGCTCTACCATGCACAGCTCCCAACCGACTTGTCCAAATAACACAGTCAGCTGCTTCGATCCTTGTAAATTGCTTTTTCAGTAGGTTACGTGAGTTCACAGCCAGTCGCTTAATCAAAAATGCGATGTTGACCGCAGGAAATTTCGCAAAGGTGTGAGGTTCTAATAGCCAAATTTTTAGGCAGCCAGATCGACGCGAAGGATCGTCAAAGGCCAGAAAGCGTGATCAGCAATCCCCCACCTCTGCTCATCACTTACAAAGGCACCCAGTTGTAAGATCGTGTCAGTGGAATGTTGAAATACGAGGTCATATGGGGCATATTGTATATGGGGTTGAAGCTGGATTGGAGTCTATCTAGGGGGTGGAAGGTGAAAACTCTACTAGCGGCCCCCCAGCCTTATAGGGCGGAGATTACCAACCAAATCACACCTGAAATTCCAACATGGAAGTTCTTTGTCGCAAAAATCTTCCACCATCGACCAAGTTCTTGCAAACTATCTTCTGACGTCGGCTGGCAAGACTCTCACCTTCACGTGGTGCCGGCTGGGAACCTGATAACAATTGGTTATTCTATCGGAGCTAAGAAGAGTCACGAACCCGACGATACGCAGCCGAAGAAGCTTGTTAACGATCTTTATCGAGCGATGTGCGACTGTTACAACGATCATCGAAGCCACCGAGCCAAGGGGCAAGATACTGCGTCCTCACCACACGGCTTATATACCTCAATGCCGAAGTTCTATCGATAGGGACTCTCAGCGATCTTCGACGGTTAAGCTCTCGAGGCTTATTCGACTGCGTTTCGTTCAAATCACTGTTCTGTTGGGAATGAGGCTTTGTCAATAAACACACTATATGAGCTATAGGGTGGTCTTCGATAGAAGTTTGGCTCTTGGATTCAGCGCTCACTACGATGGAAGGTATACAAGTTGATTGGAAAGTTGAAATGCTCAGGAAGAGGGGGAATCAAGACTTAACGACGTGTCGTTTGAGAGCCAGAGACTGTGCAGGACTGGATCCAATTGTCAGTCTCCCTCATACGCCTCTATACCTAGAGACATCGATGCATTTCTACGGTTTAGAGTTTCCATCAAATAAAAAAATCGGTGGTTTTTCGTTTCCGTGGAGCTATTCTACAAAGGCCAGCTATCCTGGAGTACTGAAGGAGGGGGTATCAATAGAAGGAATCTCGTGTATTGAGGACCTGTCTTGAGGATGGTACAGTTCGGTGGCGATTGTATAATCTGTGGGTAACCAGGCCTACATATTTAGGGAGTGTCTATTGTAGCGTTAGCTTCGCACTCGAGTCAATAAAAGAACTACTACATCTTCTGACGTCATTTCTACTGTAGTCCATCCTCAACTGGAAGCCGAGTCGTATGAGGACTTCTGTCGAAGGAGTAGAAGGGTTTGAGTTCGTTTGCGGTAGGTTCTTTGCTACCGAACGGTGTAAGAGAAGACATGGGATTGGGGTTGGAAGGAGGTTGACGCAGGATGTTTTGTGCTTGATGCGTGGGTTCTTTTGGCTTTTGGCTTTCTTTTTCATTATCGAGGTTTTCCAGAACAGAAACAGGTTTTTGGAAGAAAATGTAACTTTTATAACCGGGAAGGTGTTTTTGTGTTATTTTGTTTATATCTTAAGGTGTCTTCACTGCTAGGGCGTTGAGTAATGCTATCTGCTTTGAGCATGTAACGAAGTTGGGGTTGATTAAGGTAGATAGGGCTGGCGCGATGACTTTCTAGTAGATATTATTAAAGCAAGTCTGACACCTCCACAGCGCATGGCAACGCCCCAACATCATTATGGGGCGACGCTACAACACAGGAACACCCCAGAGAAGCTGACAGCGCGTTGAAACTCAAATGCCCCCCCCTTATGGATATGATGAGGATTGCATCATGTTTGTCGTCGTTACGAGAATGAATGAGAATGAAGATGAACTCTACCATCCAGAAACCCTTCCGGAACCCGATATGAGTAGGCTCAGGAAATGGATAAGATGCGGAGACCCAACTGGCTTGCGTCCGGAATGGAAGAGTATAAAAGGTTCAGTCGCGAAGATAAAGATCTATCTCGCAGGACAGGATTCAGGAATAGACTGCATCAGTGTGATGAATGAGATGTTCGCTGAAGAAGAGAAACAGAAGTACACATACATGTATTCTGATGAAGATCGTAAGAGCAATAAGAAAATTGCACATCTACACGGATATGTTTCACTCAGTGTCAGCCCACCGTCTCTTCTAAAACGCAAAAAGCTAACTATCGCCTAGGTGAACACTATGGAAAGTTACGAAGATCTGCTAAAGACTTCTTCGATCTTTTGGTCCTTAATCGAAAGTTCCTCTTGGATGAGATCCCGGAGACATCATCTCACTGTGGCCCGATCGAAGACGAAATCATTCCACTTGTGAATGATCTCCTGAAACTCCACGAGTTCGGACTCATTACCGATGGTGGCCAACCGTATGAACACGAGGGCGCCTTTAAACTGGGAAAGGAGATGGTTAATATCAACAGCGACCATACGTATCCTTCATGATGCCAGGCGGTGATCAGTCCTTGAAGTTCTTCGCAACGCTCAGGAATCGGCAAGAAATTGTGGTCCAGGCCTGTGAGATCCATCCATATAAAGTATTGCCCAACTCACACGAGCAGGTCTCGGTCAGCCGTGAGCGTATCGCAGAAATAGTCAAAGACTTAAACATCACAGAGCGGAAAGACGTTACATGGGCCCTTTCCAATATACCAGGCGAAGAACACTACTGCTTAGATGTCGTGAAGCGATTAAGCCCCCTACTATTCGCGGTAGCAGCGAGCGAGTGGGAAGTTCCTTTAGACTTGTTGGGTCTAATCGAAGAGGTCGCTGTTGAGTGTGGATTGCCGCGAATAAGAAAATTAGCTTAGAAAGAAATTTCAAGTCCCAGTTTATTTGCAGCGTAATTGGTCGTCATTGCAGAATGGTTTTGCAAAATTAGCTTCCGAGTTGAGGGCCCGAATTAAATCCCTCCAACAAGTAGTTCATGAGTCAGGCTCAAAATGGTTCAGCAAACTGAGTGCTGAGAACATCGTCAATCAAGCGCTCAAGATGCGTCTAGTCGATTACGACGCAAAACCTCGGGTATGGCTGCCACATTGTGAGCCTCAAGTGTCGCCCAGGCGCCACGTACAAGCCTAAATGCTAAGCCCAGCGGCGAACGACGAGCAGTTCACGCAAAACGCGACACATCCATACGAGCACTCAGGCAGACTACTAGCAAGCCTTTAATTTCGCCTCCTCCACTCGCCCAGCCATCTCGCCTCCTGCCTGCCCGCAGGTCCTGAGCCTGCCAGCAAGCGTAAAGACCGCGCAAATCGCCGCCCATCATCCCTTAATCCCATCCATCTATCTAGCTAGCCAGCTCTTACCTGACACGCCCGCCGTATGAATACTAAAACCAAAAGCGCAATCTGCCGCTACCCCTTCGGCCCTCGCGGGCTCGGGGGTATCTATTTCGTTCTGTATTTGATAGCGAGACTGGTGCAGGCGGCCAATGCGATTGCCCAGGTCGCAGTCCCGGATCTGCACCACAAGGACGGCTGGTCTGATCACTTCCGTGGAGTGGGATGTCTCGTCTGCGGCATCGCTGTCCTAGATCGTACTGGACGATCGTATGGCCTCTCTTAGCCCATCGAGAATGTCTTGCGATCTTCTGAGTATCTGAACCATGCGCGCCGCAGACCCTCTGATTTGTGGTTGGTCCCTCAAGAGCATAGCTGCATAGTGATTTTTGGCTATATTATAGATTGATGTGTCGATGAGAAAAAGAGAAGGAAACTCAAAAACAGCAATGGACAAAGCTATTCTATTACCTGTACTAATAACTATTTGGCATCCGACCGTAGTAATGAGATTACCTACCTACCTAGGGAATAAGAGAAAAGAGGCGGGTGAGTAGATACTCGAACAGCTAGCTCTGGGGACTGCTGCGTGGATAAGGGTGAGGTGATAAAGGAAAGAAGAGAATCAATTCATCGATGAGATCTCGGAAGGCCCTTCTTCGCTTAAATTAACATTCCCATTTAAGGGATGGGATAATGATGGGATCATGGGAGTAGCGATGTCCCCTGTCCGACTTCAGCTGCACTTCGGTGCCGGACCGTATAAACAATATGCCGATGATCTTGCACTACCTTAGTATTGTGGCATTGGTTGCGGTAATTCAGTAGATCCATACCTACATAGTTATCGATCTACCCTTGACCTTAACTTCGCTTGATATCAGAATCTCCCTACACACGTGAGAGCATACTAGTATGAAGCTAGGAAAACGAGATCGGTTACGTCGATTTTTTTCTCCATCTACGGGCAGCCTAGCCACTAGTAGCGCACCGGAAATCTCGATTGCTCCTGATACCACAACTCGGCCGTCTACGCAAACAAATAGGCCTGCCCCCAGTGCCACAGTCAAATGTCCTTGGGCCGATGCCCTCCAAAAGCTACCGCAAGAAGATCGGGTGATAATCCAAAAAAACTCAACAGAGTTGATCTCCCCTCAATCTCTACTCGATGCTGCCATACAAAGGCAAAAAGAGCTCGAAAAGCATGGATGGGTTCTGAGAGTGGGAGGCAAGAACATTGTTCTCCGCGATGTTGCAGCCAAAATTGTTCATTGGATCAACATGTTCAAAGGAGTGGGCGATATTGCAGTTAATTTTGATCCAGTCCACGCTGCATTACCATGGGCGGGTGTGAGATTCCTCCTACAGGTAAGCTGTCGTCTTCCTGATATAATAGTATACTAATTTATAATAGGTGGCTGTCGTAGAGAGCCAACAAGCAGGAGCTTTGCTGATTGGCCTTGAAAAGGCGACCTACCTCATCAAACGATGCAGAATCTACGAGCTTCTTTATCTTCAGAGTGAGCATACTAATCAAGAGATGGACAAGGATTCCATAGCAAATTTAAGATCAGCTCTAGTGGTTTTATACGCTGCTATACTAGGCTTTCTTGCCTCAGCTTGCAGCTTTTACGAAAGAAGCCATGGCTCTCGATTTTTCCACGGTATTCTAAACCCTGAGGGCTCCTTGACTTTTGTCACGGAATGCGAGACATTGGAGAGAAAAGTTGATCTCGAAGCCCGTAATTGCGAGGGTGTGCACGCTGACGAACGCGGGAGAAAATTAAAAAATCTTCTTACAGACCTTCAGAATCCTATCTTGCGAGTCGATTCCAAGGTTGATAAGTTGTGCCAGAACCTAGATGTTGAAGCTCGACCCGAGATCCTAAGGTGGATCTCAACCATTCCGTACAAAGAAAACCATCTCACAGCTCGCCAAGAATGGACAAAAGGGACAGGCGAGTGGCTGCTTAACCATGAACAGTACCTTAAATGGCGCAGCTCAAGTTCTTCGTCGATATTATGGCTACACGGAATTCGTAAGTTTCTAATAACGTAAATTTAGAAGTGCTACAGGTCAACTAGCCGGGGCCGGGAAAACTAAACTTGTCTCGACAGTTGTTGATAAACTGCTCACGACTTTTGCAATAGATGACAACGACGAAGCTTTTGCGTATTTCTATTGTGACCGCAACCAGGACGACCACCGTGACCCGGAGTATATCTTAGCCAGTCTCGTCCGACAGTTATCGACCCGACCCAGAGACGATCGTCCTATTCAAGGTCTGATCTATCAAATTTATGATAAGGAACGAGGAACTGGATTTGCCTCCGGGAGGCTTAAATACGACCAGAGCCTGTCTCTTCTCGAGGAACTGGTTAAAATCTATCCTCAGGTCACAATAGCTGTGGACGCGCTAGATGAGTGCGACAGACAAACGCGGGTCAAACTTCTACACACGCTGGATGAACTTGTTGACAAATCCCCTGGTTTACTAAAGATGTTCATATCTAGTCGCCCGGACGAAGATATCAAATATCGGTTTGGAGTTGGACCAAACTTGGAGATCAAAGCAACAGATAATCGAAAAGATATTGAAAGGGTCGTAAGTGAAAGGCTCGGTAGAAGTCCGCAGCACTGGCAGAGGCATATCAGCCCAGCTCTCAAAGCAGAAATACACGAGACTCTTATAGATAAAAGCGAGGGAATGTGCGTTGACAGTGATTGCTTCCTACAGGGCATACCATTAGCTGACATTGTCGCAGGTTTCAATGGGTGACCTTACAGCTTGCCCAACTCTTTGAGCTTTCTCGCGAACGTGATATTCGAGAGAGATTAGGGAAGCTACCAGATACACTTAACAAGGCATACGACGAGATCTACAGCCAAATACAGGACCAAAAGGGCAGTTCCTGTGACATTGCCAATCGAGCTTTTCAGTGGATCATGTATTCCCGCGATCCATTATCACCAGACGAGCTAGTTGCTGCAGCTTGCCAAGATCCCGAGACTGAAGATGTAGATAATATTGATATCGACATCGACACCGTCCTTGGAGCCTGTTGTAATTTACTCGTGGTCGATCAGCAGCTGAAGATCTGCAAATTCTCCCATCTTTCTGTTCAAGAATATTTCGAAAACCACCATTGGGGCTATGCTAAATCAAATGCTCTTATAGCAAAGGTTTGCCTGACCTTACTAAATCATCCGATCTATCAGCTTCAAGATATAGACGACATCGATGAAGGTTTTTCTTCCGATGCTAGCTGTCTTCTTACATACGCAAGATTTCACTGGGCAACACATGTTCAAGAATACGGAGAAAGCGATATTGACAGTCATCTGGTTTCACGGCTTAAGAAATTTCTTGGCTCATTAAACGAAAGTAGCCCTGCCTATCAGAATTGGTATTCGAGCATAGAAAAACATTTTGCCAGCGATCGATCTTTTTATTTTGGCATGCCATTATACCGAATATATAAAGAGCTATCACCGTCTTCTCGAAGCATCTTATCAATATCTGTGTTTGGATTTCATGCTGTTATATCAGATTGGTGGACAGTAGCTTCCGTATATGTTGAACAAACAAATTGTAAAGGAACCACGCCTTTACAATTAGCCTCTATTGGAGGATTTATAGCTGTTATCCAAGAGTTGACTGGACGGGAGGCGGACGTTAACGCCCAGGGCGGAAGCTTCGGCAGCGCGCTGTATGAGGCATCGTACCGCGGCCACGAGATGGTGGTGCGGCTGCTATTAGAGAAGGGGGCGGATGTCAACGCGAAGGGAGGAAAGTACGGCAGCGCGCTGCAGGCGGCATCAGACGACGGCCATGAGATGGTGATGCGGCTGCTGCTAGACAAGGGGGCGGATGTCAACGCGAAGGGAGGGAAGTATGGCAGCGCGCTGCAGGCGGCATCATATCGCGGTCACGAGATGGTGGTGCGGCTGCTATTAGAGAAGGGGGCGAATATTAACGCGATGGGTGGGAGGTACGGCAGCGCGCTGCAGACAGCATCATACCACGGTCACGAGATGGTGGTGCGGCTGCTATTAGAGAAGGAGGCGGATAATAATGCAAAGGGGGAGGGAATGTACGGCAGCGCGCTGCTGGCAGCATCGTCCCGCGGTTACGAGATGGTGGTGCGGCTGCTATTAGAGAAGGGGACGAATATTAACGCGATGGGTGGAAGATACGGCAGCGCGCTGCAGACAGCATCATACCACGGTCAAGAGGAGGTGGTGCGGCTGCTATTAGAGAAGGGGGCGAATATTAACGCGAAGGAGGGGATGTACGGCAGCGCGCTGCGGGCAGCATCGTCTCGCGGTTACGAGATGATGGTGCGGCTGCTGCTAGACAAGGGGGCGGATGTCAACGCGAAGGGAGGGGAGTATGGCAGCGCGCTGCAGGCGGCATCAGACGGCGGCCATGAGGCGGTGATGCGGCTGCTGCTAGACAAGGGAGCGGATGCCAACGCGAAGGGGGGGGGGTATGGCAGCGCGCTGCAGGCGGCATCAGAAGGCGGCCATGAGACGGCAATGCGGCTGCTTTAGTCATCTTAAAATCCTATATGACCTTCTAAGCCTATCCTACAAAGAGAGTATTAGCCCTATTGACATCCTGTGGTGTTTTTTATGTGCGTCAGCCGCTCGGTCCGACCCTGGCCCGCCAAAATCCTTCGTGGACATCAGTCGACCATCGAGCATCTTAGACATCGGCCGTCTATGCTGTCATTCTCAATAGCGTACTTCCACCCGAGAAATGCAAACAACTCCTCGATGCTGCACAAGCTCGAACAGGTGGAAAATGAGAGCAGGCTATGATCAACATTGGTAATAACCAGCAAGAACTACGTACAGAGTCCAGAGATCGTGGCCGCATTATATGGGATGATACAACAGTCGTGGAGAGGTTGTGGAAGCGCGTGAAGGATTGTGTTCCAGAGATCGAGATTCTCAAGAATGCGCCTTTGATTACTGGCAATGGTCCCAGTCAAACGCAAGGAGACTTGAAAAGCCTCGAGGTTGAATGAACGTATGAGATTATTGAAGTTACTGTCCATGCCAATATTTCAGAAGTGAGTCGATAACCCGAACGTAGACGTTACCGTGACCTTCCACTAACAGCAAACAGCGCACTGCGATGGCACCTATCAAATGCCCGACAAAACCGAGATGTCGTTCTATACCCTTCATCTTTATCTGAATGAGTCAAAGACCCTAATGGGCCGGATGGCTAGCTCATTGGTGGAAGCGACAACATTCGACTCCATGAGCAGTTGGAATAGCTTAGAGGTGAAGCCGAAACTTGAGAGGGTACTCATGTTTCAGCATAGATTCCAATTGAATTCGGGCGAAGAGCTCAAGGCTGGACTGAAGTATGCTATGCGAACAGACTTGATGTTCAAGAAGGCCGCAACAGATGTTTGACATGTGGGTCTGTCTTCAGTGTTCGACATGCAGTTGTGGAAAGAGGTTACCGAGTTGTGAGGATCAATAGCACGCTCCAATGGGGGGCGTCGATACTTTATGAGCATGCAACGTAGTTAGGGTTGAATAAGGCAGGGTTGGCGCGATGACTTTTTTAGTAGGTATTATTCAAGCAAGTCTGACACCTCCACAGCGCATAACAACGCCCCAACATCATTATGGGACGACGCCACACCGCAAAAACACCCCAGAGAAGCCGACACCGCGTTAAGACTCAAAATGCTCTCCCCCCCTGTATCTAACCAACCGAAAAGCCTCGCAGTCTTGAAACAACATAGCTCAAAAAAGCTCGCATCTTCCATCTCGAACAACACAATTCTGGAATCTTGGAACTAAGCGCCCAGCGTAGACTCACATACGGCATTTCGCAGTACTGTACGAAGTTCAGCGACACACTACCAAGCACGAAGGAGAGAAAAGGAGGAGGAGGAGGGGCACGCATCCATCCTTCACATGGAGACGTGTAAAAAGATCGCCAACCCTCTGCCTTCCCAATTTCAAACCCCCCTGGACGAAACCCAAATCTACAAGAGACGTTAAGCTCCATCTCAAACAAACAATGGTCGAACTAATCCCTTCCGCCCCCCCGCCACAGCGGATCTTGAGCCTCCATGCACCTTATGTCTCGGCCGAATACCTCGTATCCTTGCATCCCCCAGCAATCCTCTTGTCCCTCTTGCGCCCTGTTTCATAAAGGATTACTAGGTGTCTTTTTTTATGAAGAACCCATCCCCTCGAAACCCCGAAACCCATGTGGGTGTGCGACATGAGATGTCTTGCACGAGCCTCCCATGTTTCGGCCTAATTATAGTAGTAGAGCTGTGTTTTGTGTTTCGATTCGCGGCTGTTTGTCAGGGCTGTATGTATGCCGCGCGATGATTATTCGTATGCTGGGCGAGAAAGAGAGGGAGAGAGAAAGAGAATGGGGAAATTGGTAGGGGATGGTGGGAGACGGTGATGGCGCTGAAAGTTACAGGCTTTGTGGAGTATGCATTGTTGACTGTTGACTGGTTGGGGATGGTTATATGGAAATACCCAAGTAGTCTACCGCCTCGACGCCTTTCGTAAATGGAAAAAGTCGTAATATTCGCATCTCATCACATAACCAAAGAATCCCTGGTATCATATCCCCTACTCCCATTCTAAGCCCATAGAATCACACCCCCTCAGTAAGCCGGGTGCGCATTATTCACGCCCAATGGAATATTCACCAGCCCCCCAGCCGGCCAACTCCCACCCCCACCCCTACTAATCTCGCTCAACGCACTATACCCCCCCATCCCCGCCGCCACATCCCCCGTCACCGCATCCGCCCAAAACGCATACACGTTCGTCTCCAACCCTTTCGCCACCGTGGTGCTGGCAGTCAAGGGCTGGTACAGGCTGGAGCCGGCGGTGCTGGAGAGGTTTGGGGCGGCGACGAGGGGTTCGGAGGAGTTGAAGGATTCTTGGTTGTTGGCGGAGAGGGAGGTGCCGGATATGCGGAGTTCGCGGATGCCGGGGGGGGAGGCGTGGAAGAGGGAGGTGCCGGTGGGGGTGGAGAGGGCAGCGAGGTTGCCGTTATTGGAGTGGAGGTAGGAGGGGAGTTGGAGGCCTGTTTGGGGGGGGTTAGTTTGCGTGTTTGGTGGACGGAGGTGGCGGGGGGCTTACCTTTGTGGTAGGAGGGGTTGGGGGAGGAGATGTTGGTATAGTATTCGGATAGGGTAAGATTACCCGAGGAGAAGAAGAGGCGTAGGATCTTCGTGTTTTCGTCAACGGTGGCGGCTAGGTGGGAACTTGGCCATGCATCGTAAAACGTGGCTCCCATAGACCAACTATCGTTCTGCTGTGTCCATATCAACTCTTGCACCCAGCTGGTGCCGTTGAGTTCTGCGGCGTGGTAGTAGAGACGACTTCCGGGCCCTGTTTGGAAATTGGCCGAATAGACGGCTGCCATTCGATAGCTGTCCCAATTATTCTCGGAGTCATTGTTGTTTTTAGACGAAACTGTCATGTTGCCGACCATCGGGATGTTTTTGTTGTTGAGGCTTGTGGGCAGCCAAATGCCCGTCTTATTTGATAGATTATACTTTCTCTTCTCTTGCAAATTCCCGTTCATCCCAACGTAGAAGATGCTACCCTGCTGATACGTCAAAAAGGTGATACAAATGCCAGAGCGCCGCTTACCTGTTGTTGTGTGCCATTTATATAAGTAAGTGCTGCTAGCCCAGTGTTATTGATTGCATCTGTGAAAATAGGTCTATTGTCGTCAGCGACGTCGGGCTTCTTGCGTTGGGACACCTACGTGGCAGCTTGCCAAGTACTCAGTCCATCAGATGCAGATTCCTTGACATTCCCAATAACGGATTGATAGTACATCCGGAACGACTGTCGGCTGTCCGGGCTACCGGTTCCATTGTTGTCGTACGATAAAACACACAAGGGCGAGTCAACAATGACATCTGACGGCCTGATAAGGTAATACAGATCAGCACGTGAAAACCATAGCGTGTTTGGTGCAACCTACGATGAAGGCCCGCTGACCACCGGTGGGGGAAGCGTGGTTGCAGGCAGCGATTGTGGAGGTGCTGTCTGCTTCTTCCTCCCACCTACGACCCCACCGACTATGGATGCCACAATAACAGCGGCCAAAACCGCACCGAATGCTATCCAGAAATTCCGTCGCCGCATGCCACATATCCTCCGAACTTTCGGCTCAGGCGGTAATCCTGGCGCAATGGCGACAATGTCATCAATAGTCTTTGGATGAGGGCTTTCGGGGTCTGCGACCAATGTAGCGCCTGGAGAGATTGGCGACTCCTCGTCCTTCTCGTTTTGATCTACTGTAGCAATTTGCTTCTCATTCAGGTAGGCGTCGTCCTCGTCGAGGTCGCCCCAATCGCGTCGGCCGTGAGGGCTTTTCTCAGGGTCAAGGTGCTTGTCTGTGCTATCTTCGGCTCGTGTGTCTACTTGAAGCCCTTCGTAATCCCTTCCGTTCGCAGGCGACTGCAGTCTTTGTCAGTTCACAACTCGGCTCGGACACGTCTGCAAACAAGATACATACAGTCGAGGAACCGGGATCGGCCATTAGAATTATCTTGACACCGGCAACAACAAAGTCAAGTATAATAAGACCATAGAATTTCGAGGATCAATATACTATGGATAACATGCGATTATCAGATCGATAGGAGATAAAAAGATCCGAAATAACCAAAATACATCAAAAGGTGGCTGCGGTCAAATACAGGAGAGATGCGCGCAAAACAAGGCAAGACCCTGTTCTTAATGCGCAAGCAGTCGTGCTTGTGTTTAAGTCTCCAAGAGATGCTTCACAAGGCATCCTCGTATGCTGTAGGCTGGTACTGTAGTAGCACACTGTTTAGCAGACCCTGTCATTGACCAGCTAAACCAGGCTTGATTACGATTGGCCCCTGGCCCTAAGTTTGACCCATCGTGCTTCGTCCCGTTTGGACGGGTTTCAGCTTCCCCACCACCATTTTCTCACATCTCCAGACTTCAGGTGCTCGAGTGCCTATGCTAATGGAAAGCAGAAAGCAGCGGCCAATAGAATGCATACGGCCAGCCACCCTCCGGTCTGGGTTGATGTAAGCTGAGGAAATCAAAGACATGCAATTTCTGCTTCATCGGCCTCATCCAGCCCAGATTGACGCTCACACTTGATCTTCCTTCAGCGCCAGAACGCAGAAAGGCTGATTCGCGGCGCGAATCAGTCCGGCAGTCAATTGGATCAAAATATACGATCAAGCAGAAGTGGCAGAAGGGGAAGAACGGGTATGTGCGGCGGCCAGCATAATTCTCCGCCATGACCTCGTGGTAAGCCGGATCATGCAGAATGTCTTTGGCGGGCTACCTTGGTCCTTAGGTGCCTGACTTCTTGAATTCTTGACTCGACATTCGACAACGTCCGGAGGTTTGGCGCTGATCATTTATGCGCGTCCGTTTAAGGTTACGGATCGCATCTGAATCGACCAAATCGTGTCACTGCGCTTATACCGTCGCCACCAAGTCTCGCATAAAGCAGTCCACGCGATCGTCACGGATAGAAGCCTGACAAGCGTTCTTCTCGAATGTACGACTTACGAGCATGAGGTGTGGGCATTTGTTGCTTCCACCAGTAACGACGACTGCAAATCCCTGCATCTTCTCTGACGGACTGATTTCTGAAACACTCGGAGAGCAGGCTAGAAGACGGGAAGGCCGATTGGTATCGAGGTCCGAATCGCGATCATGCCTGCTGCGGGGTACCTGATTGCTCTCCGGTGTTCTGGGTCTTATCACTCTTTGAGGCATAAGGTGATGACGAACTTCCGTATAGACCGGAGTAAGGTAGTGCAGACCCAAGGCCTGATGTTACTATACACTTACAATCAGGCCACTGTGGTCGATTAAACCATCTATTTTTCAGACTGTCGAGATCCAGATGGCCAGTAGCGGCTGTGAAAGACTGTTCAAGTTTCATGACACAATCTTTCACTGAAACCGGAATATCTTTATGAGATCATTCAGTTGGATTGATTGTTCCAGATTCACCAGGCGTTATTGGCAATGTGGTAATGCTCTGCAAACAAAGGATGTCTCTGACTTGTGTCTTGGATTAACAAGAGTATCAGGGACCGCGTGTGCCCAAGGAAGCATCAGGGTCCGACAAAAGTCTGGGGACTATAAGCGGTAAGGGTGAAAGCCTGCACTGAATAAATAAGCGAGTATCTCCGCCAATCTCAAGCCCCCAACGATTGCGCAACCAAAGTAATCCGATGGCCATACATGTCTCAGGTTCTTCAACGATTCGTAAAGTTGTCTTCTTCGTCTGGAGGCATATGCATACCCATCAAGCCCATCAAATTCCCACCAGGGCCAGCTCCACCACCCTGGCTCTTGAAACTCTCGAGCAAATTCTTCGCTAGGTTGTAATTGATGTCCAGGTCCTCGTTTTCTGTATCGCTACGCTCATCTGCTACATGGCTTGGGTCGTCAAGCCCCTTGGTTCCTGCATCATCAGCTTCACTTCGTGGTGTGACCTTATCCGCAGCGGAATCACGGTCCAAGCAGAGAGCTCCTGCATATTGAAGCTCTGATTCCATATCATGCATCACTTGGCGTATCTTATCCCCTTCATCTTCTTCTTCTGAATCGTGATCTGTATCAGTCTCATCAGTGTCCTCCACATGACTTTTGTAGGTAGAATCTGGTCTGGTCTCTGTGGTCTTGTCGTTTGGTACGCCCATCGTCTCCTTCATCAATATAGCATACTTATCCTCATTGAACGTGATTTCTCCGTCGTTTCCTTCGGTATCGCTGCCGGAGCTAGAAGATTCGCTATAATCGTCGTTGTCTTCATCCATGTCATCCAGGTATTCCGCACCTTCAGCACCTGCTGTATCATCGTTCAAGAAGTCTTCAAATCTCGCAACCATTTTTCGTAGATTGTCCTGAGTAGTTTTGTCACCGAAGCCCCCTGAGGTAGTGGGTAAGTTCTTTGAGCTTTTTCCCGCTAAGTCTTTGTCAAACTGCTCGAAGTTGATGTCTAGCCAAGCTTCATCGTCATCGTCAGTTTTCCAGTTGGATAACTCGCTATCAGATGGTAAGTAATCCTCCCCAGTCTCGATATCTTCGAGAAGTAATTTTATTTCCCGAACAACTTTGAGGTCCTTATTCTGTGGATCTGACATCAGCATCTCGAATCCACAGGTGATCTTCATACCCAATTCTGCTCTATATCGGGATTTTGCATCACAGTTGGTAGAGATAATGTGTGACCACGCTGGAGGAGCAGCAAATTGTTGGCTCTTGGTCTGAGCGTATCCGACTTTAGTAAATGTTACGGATACAGTAACTAAGTCAGTCGGAGAAAAAAAGCACTTGGCTGGATCCGATGCATATAATGGACGGGTGGAAATTGGATCTCGGAGATAGAATGCCTCTATTGCAGGACTAATGTACGCCGCTTTGTCGTGGAGGATGTACGCGAGTTTTCTTGGGATTGTGACGAGCGCGCGATGGAGGCTGTTTGCAATCTGGTTAGGGTATCTTTGTAGGCGAAAGAAGGCCTCCGCCTCAGTTGACGGTAAATGGAGAAGTTTGGATTGACTGTTTCGTAGGAAATCCAATGCTCTATCAAGTGCCATTACCTGCGATGCTTCTGCTGGTTGATTTTTCGAATTCTCTTCCAGCATGTGCGTAGTAGGAATAATCATTAGCTTCCCGTTGTTGATCCAAATCTATGACTGATGAGCTGTTATCAAACAGCGTCTGATGGGGATGTATAACTGACTCGAAAATCTGCATTTTCGGGGTTTAGCCACCGCGGAATAGCATTCGCGGCTTCGATGAGCAAGAATTGCCCATCCGTATCTACGATCCTAATCCAGAGCTGCGCAAAGTTCCTACTGAGCACTCGTAGAATGTACACTATGAGCCATTCATCCTCTACCGAATCCCCATAATTCGTTCGTCCTCGTAGAAAGCTCCGTATCTGACCATTTTCTCGAACCAATTCGAGAGCAAACTTTTCTCGCTGCCAGATGAAGTCTTTGAGTAGCTTCTTGATCAGTTTGCTAGCTTCGCTTTGAACATCGCGAAGCTTCTCCCGGACATCGAAATCATTGAGCTTGGAGTCTATAATGTAAAGCGTGTATTCGACGCAGTCCTCCGGCAGAGATTTGGGAAACCCATCGAAGCCTTCTCCAAACCATTTGAAGCCATCGTTGGCCCTATCCATTATGGTGATTCCGAAATCTTATAGTTCTTGAGTGACATGCGGGAATCTATAACCCCAGGTTAGTTTTACCCACGATTATCAAAGAGTTTTGGTGTTCACGAGGAAATGGAAAGAGTTCCCGGTAAGGCTGAATGGCAGAAGGTCAAGCACTAGCGCGTCTGGAAACAGCAAGTTTGCCGATGTTTACTCACTGAAAAACACGTCCCTCCAGAAGTCAACATTGATACACTGCATTAATTTGTTTTCGTCTCCGCGTCATGATCGAGGAACCGAAGTTCATCATATGAAGCTTCGCTACCTGCCCTTTGTATGAACTAATGCGATCATGACCTACGTTGAGACCCCTCGTACTGATGCTGGGAACGCAACGTACCTCTCCAACGGCCACAACCTTGAGAATTTCTCGGTCGAAAATTCGTTCCTTTCCCCATCCAAGCGGAAAGACGATTTGATCACCCAACTACGCAATGGTCGCGGTATCAGCCTCAAGACACCGCGAGCACGCGGCCCTCTCGCCAACATTAATAACCTACCAGCTGCGCCAGTACAGGGGGAATTCACTCCACTACTCCAGAGTGGCCTGAGGAAAAACCTACTTCGTAATGGAAAGGTTAATGGTATGCCGGAGACACCTGCGTTTTTGAAAGCTGGCTACAAAGGTGGCAAAAGTCCTGCATTGCCGGCAGCGGAAGCCTCAGCAATATATGGTTATGATGAAGGAAGCTCGGGGGTTGTGGAGGACGATGGAACACCTGTACCTCAGATTGCCAGCAGCAGCGCTCAATCTACGCCGCTTGCAGTATTACCAAAGCGCGATGCCGGGGGGGTGCTTCAAGACCAGGGACAAGTAATGACGCTCAGAGAGCAGGAAAACGTACGTGTTGTAGCACAGGTGTAAATCCGCTCAATCCAATATTAATGGTGACCCAGATCATAAACAAGGTTGAGAAAGAAAACTTTGGCCTGAAGCTTAAGATCCATTTCCTTGAAGAGTCGTTGCGGAAAGCAGGACCTGGATTCAACGAAGCAGCTTTAAGGGAGAATACGGATCTCAAGGTCGACAAAATCACCATGCAGAAGGAGCTCGTACGCGCGAAGAAGACTCTGAGTCAGGCAGAGCGGGACCTCGAAGCCTATCACCTTCACCTACAGGGCGTTCAGGAGGATTTGAAACGTAAGCATGTCGACAAAGGGTTGCGTGAAGAGCTGGAGTCTCTGAGAAGCAAAGTAACGTCTAAAGAAATTGAAGTGAGAGAGCTGCATCAAAAGCTGGAAATTGCAGACAACAATGTGGAGGCGCTTGAGAAGTGCCGAGAGGATATCGAAGAGTTAGAAGCCGATCTTAGAGAAAAGGACCGTCTTACGGAAGAACGAGATGAAGAGAACGACAGACTTAAGGCCCAGGCGAGAAAAGACTCGGAAGAACTTGAAGAGATCTACGAGGAGCTTGAGGCAGGTAAGAGGCAGATCGAAGATCTGGAAGAACGCCAAAACAGTTCCACGGAACAGGCTGCGAAGTTAGAGGCGACTCAGAAAGAGCTCGACCATGTTCGTAACAACTTGCAGCATCTTCAGGATACAGTTCAGCGTGCGGAGGCTACGGCAAGAACCGCTAAGGTGGACTTCGAAGAAGCCTTTGCGTCAAAACAGAAGGCAGAGGACGATCTTGACGAGGTGCGTTTGTTCAGATGACCTTGAGCTGGAGTGATTCGCTAACAATATACTGAAGCTACGCGATGAGATGTCCAATAAGTCAATGAACACTAAAGGCCTTAGCCGGCAACTTGAGGACAAAGCGAACAAGCTGCAAGCCGAGCTCACAGATCTTCGCGAAAACCATAGCGCATTAGAGGAACGCTTTGAGGACAGGTCGAGAGAAGTCAAAAGAGCACAAGAACATATCAGAGATGTCGCACAGGATGCTGAGACGCGCGAGCAACGGCTAAAGGATGAACTTGAGCTACTTCGTCACGAACAGGCTAGTACTACCACTAAAAACACGTCTCTAGAAAAACAAGCATACGAAGCGGTCAAGAAGCTACAAGTCAAGTCAGAGGAAAAGGATCTGTTGCATTCTAGGCACGATGCTCTTACGGCTGAATCTCAAATACTACAGAAAGACTTGTCCAAAGCACGTGCACAGGTGCAAGACCTCGAGCGGGATTTGCAAGAAGAGAGGGGGCACGCACTTGATAACGATCGCAGAATTCGGGCTGAGGCAAAGGATGAGATTGACCGCCTTGCCGACGAAATTGACGATCTTCACCATGAGTTGGACGACAAAGAAGGTCAATACGCCGCCGACCGAGATCAATGGGAGAACCAACGGCGAGGTCTTCAGGCGCAGAAGGAGAAGGCAGAGGAACAAGCGGCTGGCCTTCAACGCACAGTAAAGAAGCTGCAAGAGGCTGAAGGAACACTTTCTGGCCGGGAGATGAAGCTTCAAGAAGCACTTGAAAGTGAACAACAGAGGCACCGGAGCGAAGAGGCTGTCCTTGGTCGTCAAATACAGGATCTCAATGACGAAGTCGGAGAAAAGCGGCAGGCTTTGGACAATCTTCGCTTAGAGCTGTCTAAAACCAAGGAAGAACTCCGCGTTAGCAAGCGGGAAGAGGCTGCTTTCGAAGAAAAAGTGCAAGCTTTAGAAGATGAGATCGAGGTCTTGCAAAGCGGCCTTGATGAGGAAGCTGGAAGAGCCAGAGACGCAGTGACCAATGCCAGGCAAGACACAGAGTCGTTGCGAAGTCAGCTTCACGCCACGAAGAAGGAACTCAACCGAGCAGAGACCGCGCACGCCGGTGCCAGGACCATGGACAATACTGATTCAATAGATATGCTCAACTCTCAAGTTCACGACATTGAAACTCAGCTTCAGCAAACGAGAACCGAGAAACAGTCCTTACAAGACCGACTGGCAACCATCAATATTGAGGCCCACACTTTACGAGTTCGATCAACTGAGACCGAGGCTGAGCGGGATGAACTCAAGACTCAGCTGAAGCTAATGCAGGACCAAGTGGACGAAACCTTCAAAATGGACCAGGAGAAATTGGAGCTTCGAACCTCGAAGTTAAAATTAGAGAACGACGTTGGACGTCTCCGCGAAGAACGCAAAGGTCTCTTGGAAAGCAACGAGGCTCTTGAGCGAGAGCTGCAAGAAGAAATTGAAAAGGCCGCCTCTGAAGAGAGCCGCTTGAGCGAGGAAGTAGCCAGCTTACAGCGGAGGGTGGTCGCAGCCTCAGAAGGCCGAGATCGTGAACTTATTATGTCAAGGCAGAAGGCACAGCGTCTCGAGGTTCAGGTTGAGGACCTGGAGAACCTCTTATCGAGAGGCGAGCAAGGTGGTGAAGCTGCTGCGGAACTGTCAATGATCCAAAAGGACCTATCTGCTGCAAGGAGAAAGGAGACCGAAGTCTTGCAGCGTGAGGCAGCTCACAAAGAGATCATCCGTGAATTAAAGCAAAAAGTCGAGGGGTTGGAGCGTCAGCTTCATGAGGCAGAGGTGTCCAAAATGGCTGTTGATTCGCCCAAGTCATCTGTTGGTGGTTCGGCTCGGAAAAACGAACTTATTGAGAGCAGACGCCACCTGGCAGAAGCACATCAACAGATGAAGGATCTGCGCGCCATATCGAAGGATAGCGAGAAGGTCCTTCAACGCAAACTCCTCGAGGCAGAACGCCAAGCGCAATCAGATAACGACTCTTCTGAGCAGCAGCGAGAACAGTTAGAACAAGAGCTCTCTGAATGCCGCCTCAAGCAAGAAGAGCAAAGATCCAAGAACACGGCGAATGAGAAAACCATCAACCGCCTCCGTACACGTATTCATTCCCTAGAACAATCTCTACACGCCAACCGTCTTTCTTCTACCAGCGATAGGACCATGGCCGACGAACGTAAAGATCTGCACGATATGCTTAAGGACGCCAAACTAGAAGCCGAAGACCTCAACCTACAGATTACAGACCGTCAATCTCAAATTGATGCTGCTTCCTCTCGTGAGAAAGAACTTCGCTTACAGCTTAAGCGCATCCGCGAAGAACGGGTACTCTACTTTAAGAAATCCACCGCCCTGAACATAGAGCTCGAAAAGGTTCAAATCCAATTCGACCGTGCACTGGACAAGATAGCCCATCAACAGAAAAGTTGGGATGAGGAACGAAAGGCTATTGTGAGCCGTGTTCGATTCCCTAACACGAGCATCAGCAGCATCAGTCCCGGAGATTCTCCGGAAGAGCTGAAGCAAGTGGAGCTTGTAGTGCAGGAGAAGGAGAAAACACACCAACGCGAGTTGAAAGGGCTGGCGAAGCAAATTCAATGGATGCGAGCAAGATTCCTGAGGGAGGAAGGTTTCAGAAAAGGATTAACATATGAGAAGACATTCCTTCTAATGCAGATCGAGATGTTCAATGCCTGGTATGTCTGCTATTCTCGTCCTTTCGGTTGCCGAAACTCCTGATTCGGGCTCATACTTCCGACATAACATTTGCTAACGTTCCTTAGCAACAAACTCGACCTGCACCTCCTGTCCGAGATAGGCGTCACTCCAGACAGACGACCATCCGCTCCACAAAAACGCCCTACGATCCGAATTGTGTCCCTCATGATTATAGCTGGAGTACGGATAAAGAAGATGCAAAAGCAATGGGCGGTTCAAAAAGCAGTTCAGGCGCAATTAGGGAAGAAATTGGAGAGCCTGAGGAGGGAGAGTGGGCCGAAAGCTGGCATCAAGAAGTTGAGATGAACGTAGCACAGCATTCATTGTAAGTGTGATGAGGGGTTTGCGGCGGTCTCGTGCATTTCGCGAGCGGTATCTTGGGGGAGAGGAGTTGGATAGCGGATAATGGGTTTATTCTGGGTCTGATGCTCGCTTTACCGCATTAATAGTAATGAGTACCAATTCTCCGAATGTTTGGTGCTTATTTCTTTCCCGGTTAATCTATCCAGATCAGACCGATCTGTCACCCGGGACAGGGATGATTGTCCGTGGAACGAGCATGATGAGCTGCTTCTCAAGATTGCAAAATCCAACGAGGATGCACTGTCAGGATTTGATGAAGTAGCAATGTTCTTCACCAAATGACTATGTGGCGTTTAGATCTTTACTGCACCTGATAACATTTTCGACACTACTACTGTAGATTGAGGATTGAAGATTCTTCTGGTTGTGTTATGATTTTGATGCACTTGTCATTACGTAATCATGGTCTCAGCCTTGCCGTTAGGCCGAATAGGGGGTGCAGCTCGCCGGGGGGTTGGAAAAGTTGAGCCGGGGTCGGAAAAAATTCTTGGCGTCGGGTTGAACTTTAAAAATTGCATATGCCCCGCACATCCAAGACTTGACGTCGGGTTGAAAAAGCTTCGAAGCCTATGCGAAGCATATGTCAAGAACATAAAGCGAGATCACAAAAAATTTGACATCTGATCAAAAAGATCTCGACTGTGCATATGCGCAGCATTAACTGAGCATGAAGAAACATCGATGAATGACGAAAGCATCGACGCTGAAAATTGAATGAATGAGATAACAAATTGATTAAATGATTTGAAGATGAAAGTCGCAGTTCGCATATGCTGCGCATATACTAAGAAGAAACTCAGCTCGCTCAAGATTCTTTCAACACAAATATCAAAGACGATGAGAACAGTGATATTCTAGTGCAAATCATGAGCAGAACGACGAGAATGAAGAAGAAAATGCAGAAGAAAGATCTGATGAAGATATCGTGAGCGATAGCTTGTGAATGAGCATGTCACAAGTTGAGTTCATGATTTGCATGTTTGATGCATGTGCTAAGCATATGTAGAAGAATCTTTGCTCGTCTTGCTATTTATAATATCATCGACAGTTTGTAAAGTGGACTAAATTTTAGGGTTTAGCTTAAGTGACATTCGTCGCTTAAAGCCGAATAAAATCCGGATTTAAGCTGATCTCGCTGGGCTGAGTTCTGCTTTTGTCGATAAAATCTGCGTTCGTTCATATGCCGCTGAACTGAATCCCGCTTTTGTCGGTAAAATCTGCGTTTGTTCATATGCGCTGAACTGAAGTTAAATTCGACTAATTCAGCTAACATATTTATCTACATGCTCATCACCTTACTCGTTCACCTACTCACCATTCTACATGCTCACCACCCTACTCGCTCACCTACTCGCTCACCTACTCGCTTCACCTACTCGCTCACCTACTCGCTCACCTACTCGCTCCACCTACTCGCCCACCTACTCGCTCACCTACTCGCTCCACCGACTCGCCCACCTACTCGCCCACCTTTCACCTACTCGCCCACCTACTCGCTCACCTACTCGCTTCACCTACTCGCCCACCTACTCGCTCACCTACTCGCTCCACCTACTCGCCCACCTACTCGCTCACCTACTCGCTCCACCTACTCGCCCACCTACTCGCCCACCTTCCACCTACTCGCTCACCTACTCGCTTCACCTACTCGCTCTACCAATCTCCCTACCAAACGCTCTATCAAATTCTCTACCAAACGCCCTACCAAACGCTCTATAAAACGCGTCGATCGAGCGCATAAAACACGTCAAACAGTGCTTCAAACAATGCTTCCTACTGAGCTTTCTACCTACTCGTCACCCTACATGATCAGCTACCTACTCAGTAATCTTCGCTTCGAGCCCTATAGGGCTGACGCTAGGAAGTTCGAAGTTTTCATCTTCTTTCTTTCTTCGTAGTTTCTACTTTCTAGAACAACAACAATCAAAATATCAACATGTTCAACTATCAACTCAGCTATCAACTCAGCTACAGCTCAGCTATCAACTCAGCTACCTACTCGTTCGTCTACTAGTCAGTCTACTCGCTTCAAAACATGCTTCATGTGACGTGTTCAAACATGCGTTATTCGCTTCATGATCTACTTCATGATCTACTTCATAGTATGCTTCATACATGCTTCATAGCACATGCTAATTAGCTCAATAGAAAGCATTCTTCATGACTCAATATCGAACTTTCTATCGAGCTTTCGATTGAGCCATCTACTGAGCTATCTACTGAGCTATCGATCGAGCTTTCGACTGAGCTTCCCATCGAGCTTTTCATCAAGCTTTCGACTGAGCTTTTCATCGAGCTTTCCATCGAACTTCCGACTGAGCTTCCCATCGAGCTTCCGACTAAGCTTCTCATCGAGCTTCTCATCGAGCTTTCGACCGAACTTTCTAGTGAGCTTTCGATCGAGCTATCTACTGAGCTATCTACTGAGCTATCTACTGAGCTATTTACTGAGCTACCTACTAAGCTATCTACTGAGCTTTCGACTGAGCTTTCTAGTGAGCTTTCGACTGAGCTTTCTAGTGAGCTATCAATCGAGCTTTCTATTGATCTTTCGACCGAACTTTCTACTGATCTCTCTATCGATCTTTCTACTGATCTTTCTACTGAGCTATCTACTGATCATTCTACTGATCATTCTACTGATCATTCTACTGATCATTCTACTGATCATTCTACTGATCATTCTACTGATCATTCTACTGATCATTCAAGAATCAAATTTGTTTTCTATCGAGCATCAAATATGACTTTATCAAACATTCTACATAACTTTCTACCTCATTAGTTTACTCATTAACTTCTTTATTAACTTTCTCATTAACTTTCTCA
>JAABUH010000005.1_pt1 | contig 250369 bp, 272 predicted proteins | sample 5559121 | NCBI WGS metagenome assembly JAABUH01 (sample SAMN10711871, study PRJNA513364) | rock metagenome | isolation source: Antarctica rocks | place: Antarctica: Victoria Land, Battleship Promontory nord | collected 2015-12-28
TCATATTCGGTAGTCCCTTCTCAAGGCCAGACGTCAGGAGGATTTGTGACGACTAAGCAAGGGTCGGGAATACTGGCTACGAGGAGCGCTCCGGCTGAAATCACGACCAGAAAGACATACAGATTGCGTAGGATATAATTATTTTCATTTTATCATTATGCTCAAATTTCTCAACGATGATACAACCCGTTCATACTCAGGAAAAAGAACGACATCAGACGAATTCCAACAAAAGTCTTATCTGAATTTAAGTAGAAGCAGCCAAAATCGTACTTCGCGTTCGCGTATGTTTCAAGAATCGCAACTACAATACCGGCTCCAGCATAGCTAAGAGAAAGTATAACCTTCAACTGACATGGATAGCGGAGTTAGTTGAAAATGGCTAGCTCAAAATAGAAAAGGACGAGGTCAATTCATAAGAGCGCTCGCGATCCTTCAATGCTGGATTTGCAAGACGATCAGTACTGTTTTGCCAGGCACAAGATGGTGAATGCGCCAGCTACCCATGTGTGCGATCACTCGCATTGTTAAGGGCTTCTTGATCGCAAAAGCACCGAGGCAAACAAACACTACATGAGGGCACAAGACCTGAAGCCGCGAAATTGTGCGTCTGCAAACGTTTCACAATAAGGAAAAGGCTACTCTTTGTAGGCAGTTGCAGGACGCCAAGCAAGGACGAGATGCTGCTTATGCAATTGTGACAGCGCTGAAGAAGAAGAGGAGAGACCTCGAAGATAAATTGAGGAAACGTGATTGCATGGTGGAAGAATCCGCCCATTTAACGAAATAGGAACAGCATACGAGCTGCATGTTCAAGAGTGAAGAATTCATGGTTGACAAGAATCATGATAAAGCAGACACTATATCATCGAATCAGAAATAATGAAGAAAAAGAAAGAATTTCTGATTTCTTGACATCACAATACGCTGATTAACGGTCAAATAGAGGCACAGTACGAAGTTCTACCGAAACAAGCAAGTCAACAGCTTGAGAAGGGCGTTGCACAGTCGAGAAGAATCGAACTTTCGTATTCGCTTGTCGAAGCCGATCGAGCGACAGTGTCTTCTGAGAAAGACTTTTCACATCTATTGAGGCTTTTCCCGATCATCTTTGATGCTGATGTATACTCATCTTATCTCATGATTCGAGTACAAAAAATCCCACTCAAATCATGGTCGCTCACGATTGAAGAACTTTTCATGCAATTCAAAACAGACGAATGAGTAGAATCTTTTGATAGAGAACGACTGAAACGAGAGCATAAATTTCTTGCTAGATCATTGAAGAAGAGACGTTTCACATCTCGTTAACAGTGAGTTGAAGAGCGTTCAAGACGAGACCTTGCATGACTTCATCTTTTCGACCATCCAGACCATCGTCTGTTCAATTCAAAGAATTTTCAAGGAGCGATACAATCAAATCATCTCCTGACGAAGAAACGTTTGAATGCATCGTCTATAGCAATTTCAGATGAGACAGTATCTGAGAATCGCTTTGATGTCAGATCTCAAGCCAGTTCCTGGCTTCTCGTACCTCAGCTTCATGTCGATGCATTTCAGAGTTCAGCAGCTCGCAAGGAGGCAGCCACCCTACGAGCTAAATATCGAAGATATCTGCGCTCTATTTATCAAGATCACGACGTGATTAGACTACTTTCTCGAGGAGACAAGAGAGCTAAGAGAACGAAATCTAGAAAAAATAGTAAGAATCATAAGTCAGCAACAGATCGATCAACGGAAACTTCCTTGCTTCCAAACAGAAAGCCTGAGTGAATTCACGAAAGGTGAAATACCGAGCTGTATACCGAGACTTACCCCTTTTCAACAACAATATGCTATTATCAAAACTATAGCTGCACCAATCATATTCTATACTGCCACTGCATATCACAGATCTCTGCTTATATCGTACCATCACAACCCGATTCCAACAACGAGAATTCCACTCAAAATAGCTCTCTAGCTGACGATTATTTCTTTGAAGCCAAAGACGCGAGGCTAAAAGCACAGTCTCCACCTTCGCCCCAATGGCGTTGCTCTCAACCAAACCCTCAACTGAAGGAAAAGCTAACCAAAAATAATGGTAAAACATCCTGTTCAAGAGAGTTTCAAGGAAACATACCACGACACATCGGCACCAAGCGCATCTCTGTTTCCTGATAAGATTTCATTCTATTTATCGGCAACTTAAGCTCGAGAAGCATATGTATCTCATCTCACGACCCGAACAACTAGAACAGATTATTCAACATCGTTCATATTCAAAGAAAAGAACAGTGACTTAAGCCTCAAGAGCGCAATTAGACAGGCTTCACCAAGGCTGTACAATGCGAATCCCAGCACCGCCTCCACCATTCAAACATTTCTCATACTTACTTCAAAAGCACAGATTGCAACCTCTCTCACCAAATATCTCTCTAAAACCCTAGCGAAATTCCTTAGCACCCATATCCCTCCAGCGCACACCCCACATCTAAAAACTCTACAGATGCACAGAAACCCCTTTTTCGCTCCAAAAGCAAACAGGCAACTTGAACCGTTCAGCAAAGCTCAAATCACACTTTGCGAATACTGCAACAAAGACGACAGATGAGGAAGGAGTCAACGGGAAAAAAAGGAGGGGGGGGGGAATTGGGACAATCAAAAGCAAATTTCTTTACATATGATAAGGACAGGGAGAAAGAGAATAACAGGAAACTATTGCTCAACACTGGAACCATACTAGACAACCTGATCAAAGAAGTAAGGAATGGAATGGAGAACCTTGATCCCGATTTCCTGGAATACGATTTCAAGAAAGCGATTCGAAAGGGTGACAAAGACAAGGACGCACGGGAGGAAGCCACTAAATACTAGGACTAAATGGGGCCTTATTACACGCCGGATCTTGTTTCCGACTCCTTTTCCAAGCTTTTGACTCTTTCCTTATAAGCAACGCAGTTGCTTTTACTGAATGATTCTGACCCCTTTTCCTTAGCTTGCGGCAACCTTATTTTAATGCTTTATTAAATGGTTGGCTCTTTTAGCGCAGTCAGTGAAGCTAAACTCATTACAGTTGAGCTCGCTGTCTTCAGCGCTCGGCCATTCGATAACGCCAGATTTCGTCTGATTGCGAGAAATTCTGTCAGTACAACATCAGTACGATATTAAAATTGATGTCAATGTCAAATATTTGAATCAGGAAAAGAAAGAGCTTTTCGGTTGATGAGGATTTCAACCTTTCTAGCATTCGTCCGAGCACAACTTTTGACATTTCAAAAAGGAAACCCCCCCGGAAGCTCAAGCAGCCCACTGTTGCTGACTTCACCCGCATCCAGAGCCACGGAGACAATGACAAGACTCCCACACCATCATCGTTCCAGGCGCTCGAATTGAACAGCGGGACAAGACTAGCCCAGCCGTCATACTCCGACCCCCTCCATCACCCAATGCGCCCTCCATACCTTCTCGAACTTCCTCACCCTCCCGAGGCTCCACGATTGAGTCCAGCAATAGAGCCAGAAGTCCAGTAAAAACGTTTGTCGATCTTGAATTCGCGGAACGACCGACTATCTACAAGGGCCTGAATTGGCAAGTCTATGAAAGAGGCGGTTCGCTTTGTTATTGTATTGACGGTGAAGAGCATCGGGTAAACAAACAAAGCGATTGAATGCCAACCTTGAATTATAGTCAGCGGCATAAAACATTAATTCCGTAAAGTCGACGTACATCTATCAATCCAATCAATCCGAGTCTTGTCTATTTACCCTTGATCATTGACCATTGACCGTTGACCAGCGTGTTGGAAACAGAGAACAGTACTGTTGTTACCACTGTGTGGTTGCTCCTTCCTCCCTCCGTCGTTCCTACTTTTTAGAGTAGTTCAACCAATAATATATGTATACACATGCACATAGGTACTCCTTCTGACCCTCATATACCAACAAACAAACCTTTTTCTTTACAATCTTTTCAAACAAAACTATCTTCATAATCCCAGCACTGAGATTAAAACTCTTCATTCGAGAAACCCCCCCCCACCCCACGGCCCCTCTCATCTCAATCAAAACACAAGCAAATTCATTCGCAACATCTTCGAAAAGTTTGAATGCGCGATAATAAAATAATCGTACATCTGCAGCATTCAGAAAAACCGCTCTCTCTTCTCTTTCATTTTTTAAACATGTTGCTCTCTTCTCCTCCCTACTTATATTTTAACACTGCTTCAGCTTTTTGTCTTTGAAGTTTTGTGGAATAGGGGAGTTGGGCGGACGTAACAGAACCGACATAAATAACCACGTTATGTACAGTACTCTCACCAACTCGCACTGCATCCCCTTTTCGAGATTCTCGCTCTTGAAAAAGCTTCTGGCTTCCTTTCAGATATCTGCAATCTCTCCACGACCCATCCTTCTCCCCTTGGGACTCCCAGTCTAGTTCTCCAACCGAAATTGAGACTTTGCTGTTTGAGTTTTTCTGTTTGTTCGCTGCTGATGAATTTCGTGCTTTTGTTGCGAGGTTGTATATAGGTAAAGGTTGCGTTCTCGGAGATGGTAGAAGAATGGCTTTGAGTTCTTGGAAGATGACAGGGGAAAGGGAAGAAAGGAAAGTAGGTGACTGGCGGTTTTTAAAGAATCTCATCGTCTTACGTGGTGGCAAGGAATATGTTGGCGAGGGTGCTGAAATGGCGTGTAACGTGTTTAGCAAACAATGGGCTAAAGCCAATCACACTCGAAGAACGTAGAACGGAACCTATCAGAGGTAGTCATTCACTCCATGCAAAGTGCTGTTATGTACAGACTGTTGGAAATAGGGGAGATGGTAATATTCGCCTTTCATAGGGCTGATAGGGCTGGGGCCCGCTAGTAGAGTTTTCACCTGCTCGCTCCTAGGTAGACTCCTAACAGGCTGACAGCAACAACCAAAATATCAATATGCCCCCATATGACCTCATATTCCAACACAGACCTCCAACGCTTCCCGCCTTGGTTGCTAGAACGAGCTCACTTACCCGACTTTACGCGAGCGACTTCGCTTCTTACCGGAACGTTGTGCTTCCTCCCCGGCTGCGGAAAGCCCTGCACGTCGACATCCTTCCTGAACAAGAGACAATGGGTTGAGCCGCCGAAGTGAAACATGCCAATCTGATCCCCTTTCTCAACATGCTGCCCCGCTTTGACCGTAATCTGACACGTCGACACCTCCGCCATGCCAACCCCAAGAAACGCCATCAATCCGATAGCAGGGTTATCCGCCTCGATGAAAATGATGGCCCGCGTCGCCGTGGCAGTGATATAGCCCTGTCCCGTACTCTCGCCGCTTTCGTCCGCGCCGTGGGACTCGGTAAAGTCTTCAAACAGTGGCTCCGAGTAGTATGTGCCGTCTTGCACATAGGCTTTGACGATCTTGCCCGTGACAGGACTGTGCCAACGGTGGTAGCTCAGGGCGCTTAGAAAAGCTTGATAGATGGTTCCGCCAACAAAATGCGAGGCCAGGGCGTCGTGTGCTAGCATGTCCATTAGAGAGTATGGCTGGCCTTTGATCCAGAAACGGTCGCGGAGCTTGACTCCATGGGCAGTCTGATAAGGTAGCGACTCGCATGCATTGGCAATAATGTTAGGGTCATTGGGGCCGGCGACGGGTCGTATCCCGTCTCTGAAGGTACGGGTGAAGAATTGGTCCCACGAATTGAAGCCATGGTGTTTTGCATTGGAATCGCAGACAAACATGTCATGAAAAGCGTGCGAGGACTCGCCAACATTTGCCGTAGCTGTCAGGTCTTTGATACCGGTCTCGCCGAACCAGCCCGACGAGTGCGTATCAAGGACTGCGGCAGACGGTGGTGATTGTAGGAACTCGCCCCACGCATTGAGCACTTTTTTGATCATGGCGTTTACTTGAGGGTCTAGGAAAAGGGCAAAGCCACTTGGCGTTCCCATAGGCCAGTCTAACATGACATTGATAGGCAGACCAACCAGACCAACTCTTTCAGACTGGTCGTTCCATGAGGGCGCAGAGGTAAGCATATGATTGAGGACCTGCAGCATATGCTCATAGCTTCGAATCTGCCGCTGGCCTCCGGGATCCTTCGAATAAGGCTTTTTGTTCGGTACTTGATCGAACATGGACGTGAACAGCAGATACAGACGCGTTTCTCCCTCGATCAGGTCTTTGAATTCCTTCAGGACGGGATGTAATTCCTTGGGGTTATTCTCGACGTGATTGACGATGCCAGAGAGCCATTCTTGGTGGACGCGGTGGTCCTGCGGAAGCCATTGTCCTGTCCTTTGCAACGTCAGAATTGGAATACAATGACAGCATTCTCGACCTTTCTTCTCACCGAGGACGCCGATGCTCATCAGGGACGTGATTCTCAGAGGGATCCATGTTGACACGAGGAATAGGAATGGTAACTGCTTGTCAAAACAGCTCAAACGATTGCTGGTCAAGACACGTAGCAGACTGACAATCGCTCAGGAACGTAATTGAAGTTGGCTGGTCGTACGTAGCAAGCTCGTCATATTTCAACCTTCCAGCAGAAAGTTGGAAACTAGGTAGTTCCCGCATCAACCGAAGTACCCTTGGAGTTATCATCATACCTTACCAAAAAGGTCCGTTGTGAACAAACTTCGTACGCCCGATACCTTACCTTACTCCTTACCAGTTCAACCGCAACACCTCGAACCACACATCATCCAAGCTGCCGTATCCATGTGCACCTTAGCAAGCTTACAGTACCTACCTTATTTATGGGCAACGTCAATTAAGTCCCCCAATGGAAATGAAAAGTCGCTCAAACGCGGCATTCTCTCCAAACAACTTTCTATACGGAAACCCTGCAAATGCCAGCTCATGGGCCATGGGTGCCGGTTCCACTGTCAAGTCCTTTCTTTGGCTTGGCAAGATTCTCGGTCAACAGACGAATTTTGCATGTTTTGCCCCTCGTCACGGATGAGGGCTGGTGGTGGGGTAATGGATGATGACGTCGGCGGGGTACGGTACTTCTCCGGGCCGAGCGGGCCGCGGTTGGGCCGGAACAGGGATGTATGAGGTCATGGAGGTCAAACATGGAATGTAGGTAGGTACCTAAGGTACCTTATGGAGTAAAATTCCTTACCCAAGCGTGCCAAGGTAATATATCAGAAGTCTAGTTACAGATACTAAGAAAGCACGCCGAGAAGATTGCCCAGGGAGTTGCAAAACCCCCCTAAACCATTCAAACTCCCAAACCTCTCATGAACCATATCATGCAATATCAGCACATACCAGCAGAAAGAAGTTTCGAGTATCAGTACCCAAAATCCCCCCCAATCAATCTGAACAAAATTCCAGACAATCACTTTTACTCGCATTCACCCCCTTATTTCATCCTTCGCTCCCTAAACTGCGCCCCTCCCCTCCCCTCCCCCACCTCCCCCCTTTGGACCAACGAAAGCTCACTCTTTAATCCTTCCCCATCTCCCCTCTCTCTTCCAAGTCATCCCCCCTCTTGAGCTAGCTCCATCGCTGTTCGCTACCGATATGCTAGACAGTGGTCCTTCTTGATGCGGGGTTGCTGTGTTGAGGCGATCGACGGTGTCGAAGGTTGAGGGCGGTTGGGTTGGTTTGGGTGGTGTGGGTGGTTTGCTAGGGTTGGGGTGGCGGGCTGTCCGTATGATTCTGTGGGGCGATTACTCGGAGTAAATGCGAAGGTGATGATGAGTTTGATGAGTTTGATGGGTTAAGAAATCTGTGAGGTAATATTTTCTGAAATATATAGGGACGAAGGGAGTGAAGTTTGCTGTAGGGGTGGGGATTTGCGATGGCTGTGTTTAGACAACCTGGCGGGAACAGAAGAACAAGAGGGAAGACTTAAAGGAGAGAACTCGGAGCTGAGTGGAGTGTTGATACTGGTGATGTGGTGTTTGTTGAGAGGCGGAGGATAGGTTGGAAAGGGGAAAGGGTAGATGATGGTGAAGGCAACTGAAAGAGTGGACGTGTATGGTGTTTGATGTAGACGCAAGAGAGCCCGCCGCCCCATGACTCACACTAACAAACTGAGAACAGGCAGCCATGCAAGAAGGAAGATTGTGGTTGATTAGGGATCTAGAGAACATGCCATATTTGATGCGGTTCGACCTGGTGGTTAGTGCTGCGGCTTGCCGCCAAGGGGACCTATTTATGACAGCTTGTGAATCAGGAAGCAGCGCAGGTTTTCCCCCTTCAACACCTATTATGTCAACGGTACTCTTTCCTTCGCTCGCTGAACTTTGGTTTTTGATAAGGCTGGTCGTTGGTCTCTTTGCTATTTCTTTTCTCGTATTTCAGTCCCCTGAAGTATAGATAGAGCGAGTGCTTAATTTCGGACGTGTCAGTATAGCTCCAGCGGGGCCGGAGGTAAAGACGGCGTTGCGGTCAGCAAGGCCCGAACATTACAATGTAATGGTGGGAGTAACCAAAACGCACTAGGTTGTGGGAAAATATTTTTGTGTCAAAATGAAGACTCCAAGTCCCTGTTCAGCTTATACCAGGCCATTTCATTACCTGCCAGCCATCATGGCATTCGACAATTATTGTAGTACGCTCCTTTTAGAAGTCAATAATATTTCTTACTCCTCCATCAACTGCTGGCCCAACGGGCGATGAATGCCCCGTGGTGGCTCTATCGTTCGTCTCGGCGCTTCGATACCTTCTGAGTTCCAGCAGCATAGCGTCGTCAATGTTTTCAGGTGTTTCCTGAGGCCTGGACCGCGTGCCTCTGCGTGTCGAGGTAGGGGTACCGAGTCTCGGTAGACTTAGCTTCGACAAGCTAAGGTTCGGCACGACACGTGCGAAGAAGGGTTTGAAAGCCGGCATGCAACTGCACATGACGCCAATGTTGATCTCCATTGTACTACATCCAGGTCAGCCCTCGGGCTCAAGAAGAGGGGTGCATCGAGACAAGCCTCCATATAAAGTATTTCGCGTCAGCTGAATTCTCTCGGACGATATAGACATATCGCACAATCGCTACGGCACAAGTTCTGGATGACAGGTCAGTGTTGCAAACGTGAGCCAAAAGAACTCGGTTAGTTGTGAGCGTACATGGCTCCACTCATGAATATCAGCGAAACACCGGCTTTCTCTTTGCGTGAAAGCTTTAAACGCCAAACGATTGGCTGCGGCAGGATGAAGATGACCAGGTCTGAAAATACATTCATGGAGCCGTACGCAAGGCCCGCTTTTGTGTAATTGATACAATGACCTGGAGTGTCCGGAATCCAGTACTTCGAACGTGGCGAGCAACCGAAGATTTGAGTCCAGAGATTGCTAAAGACGTAGCCGCCAACGAAGAACATTACCAACCAGGTGACATATCGAAACGTCTTGTTGACAGCAAACAGACGGAGGTAGAGTACAAGAATCGACATTTTGTAGCCAAACAAGCTAATTAAGTAAATCATGTCGGCGTCATTGATCCACTGTAAAGAGATCAATCAATCAGCAAGAATTCGTAATGATGCCTCGAGGAGGTTTTGCTAACTTTGACATATGCTGAGTTCTTACTCGAAGGAGAGTCTGGAACTATATCGCGGTCTGTAGCTGTTACTTTGTTAGCAAACGTTTGCCCATGTATCGGCAAGGCATATCACGCGGCTCACATAATCCTACGAGGATACTATATGTTATGCAGAAAATCTATTGCAGAATCATTGACATTGCAAAAGATAAGCAGTGATGGATATCTATTTACCAACGTGATCGTGGCGGTGTCTAAAATGTCAGCTCATGATAAAAAGGGAGTTATGGTCGCTTACAGTCATCCCAACCTAAAGAATGAAGGACAAATACTCGTAACCATATGCGAAGAGCAATGAAGAAGATTGTGAGGATAGGTAGCACGATACATGTTGCCCAGATAATGTGATCGCGACTCGAGTGACCAACAATCACGGCCATTCTGGTTTTGCTGATTGATTATGTGCCAAAGAACGAGGGAAATCATGATCAAAGAAATACTTTGGCATTGTACCTGTAAATAAGTACCCCAATTGACGCACAAGGCTCAGAGAATGCAGGTTCGACTGGCCGACCGACCAAGGCTGTCATTGTGCAACCATGGATCGAATGTTACTTTGTTTTTCTCGAAGGAAATTTGAGGACCACTGAAGGTTCTTGATGAGTTTTGACAGGTTTGCATGCCCACCAACGAAGACAAGCGGAAGATCGGACGCTCCTTTCAGATGATTAATATCTACAAGACACCCAGTGTATTACCATCTTCAGCTATCCGAAATATCTTGCAAAAGAAACCGAGCCTGACAATTTGATGGTGATCGATGCTGCTAGAGAGATCGGAACTCAAAGTTTATAAAAAGTAAGGCTAGTGCGTAATCGTGCAGCAGAAATACGGACAAAGATGTCGTACATGGACAAAACAGGAAGTTCGCCCGTCTTCCCGGGAGGGCCGACACGCATGTAGCTCGTCCTAGAATCAGCCCTTGAGCATTCAGGGCTGCACTCCGTGGGCTCGCAGTGTAATTGCTGGTATCTTTGAATAGGATGCTGGGTAAACAGGATAGGACATAATGTGTCTTGTTCTGGCAAATTCTTCTCATGATGATTTGCCGGCTGATGAGTAAAACATTCAATCAAGTTATTGCTAAAGCAAAGATGCATTGAGCAATCCTGCCTGCCGGTCGTTGTATGAGGGACATCCAAGTGACTCCACTTCCTTATAGACTCGTGAAGTCAATTAATGAGATGATTGGTACCACTGCAGCCTCGCTGCCAATGGAGTACCGCTGCGCATGCGCGTTGCCGAAGTTTCTCGGCCGCTAGAATATCCCCCACAACGGACAATCCGAGAAGGTCGGTTTCCTTGCCGATTGGGTTGAGTGGGCGAAGCTGAGATGCGTATCAAGTGGCCTGGAAGACCTACACCAATCAATCCTGTCAGAGGAGCACCAGATTCGCTTAAGGGACCTGCAATGACTCAGGTCTCGCCAAAAGACTGGAGAAATATACTGCATGATATCTCGTGAACGAGTCGAGGCTGAAGCTTCTAAGACGCCGAATATGTGCTTTTGATCGCCGATCATAATACTTCTTGTGTAGTAGGGGGATGGGAGAGTATTGGTTCAGCTGCAAGTCTGAGAGAGATTCTGGGACGGTAAGACAAGAGTCTGCAGAGCACCAACATTGAGAAGAACAGAGACAGAAAGGTATCAGCTTGTCATTGCTGTGCAAAGGCTAAAGAGGTGCCCTGACGTGGTTAAAGGTACCCCGGATACTTGAGGTTACAGTAGTCGCGAATACTGTACTGTAGAGAGTACAGTACTGTAACTAGACTGCCACACTGCCAGCTAATTCTTAGCGAGGCCAGTGCCGCTTCGGAACGGGAACCTATCGTTGTATGCAAAAGTCTGGTTCAGTTTTCGGGTTTTAGCGAATTTGGCGGGGAAAACACACAAATCAGCCTCAAATTTGGTGCAAATAGAGCAAATACCTAGATATCATCTTCACACCCTCAAAACACCCCAAAGCTTCATTTTTGAAGCTATACAAATCTCAGTCTCACACGAAGACAATTCTGAATTCTATCTATCATGTCTCAAGCTCTTACTCAGAATCTTAGAGACGAGATTCAATTTCACCTAGCTCGTGACGATAGCACAACGTTCATACACAAAGTCACTCATGTTATCAGACAGCAGATCAATCGTATGCGTAAAAAACATCTTCATTTCAGCGATGTGACGTCTGTGCTTGATACGATTGATAGATCGAAGATTCTGAGTGAGTATCATGCTCAGAAGCTTCTTGACTTTCTCAGTCAACGATTCATCGTCTATCAAAATGACATGATCTGATTTCTGTACGACGAGTTTGACATTGTCATCAGTCAAAGCACGATCAGCAGAATGCTCAAACAAGCTAGATACAACAGAAAGATTGCTCAAAGAGTTGCTGCTGAGCGCGATGAGAAGCTTCGCAGCGAATGAAAACAACGACTTATGAGCTGAACTTCTGATCAGCTAGTCTTTCTTGATGAAAGCGTTGCTTATGAGCGAACAGATAAACTAAATTTTCTTCTCTACTTTCTAGTCATGTTAATGCTTACTCATTAGCTGATTAAAAGTATGACTGAGTCTCGATTGATTTATTTCTGCACGTCATTCAAAGTTTAAAACAATTGAAAAGATGAAGCATTTTATCAGCATTTTTCATTGATGAATACATTGCATGAGAGATGCATCATGACTTCATAACAAAAGAGATTTTTCTGAACTTCATGCAATCACAGATGCTTTCTATATGCAATTCTGAAGAGATAGAATCACATTCAGTGATGATCATGAATAATGCTAGAATTCATCAATCAGCAAAGCTCAATAAGCTATGTGAAAGCTTTGAGATGCATCTTGTCAAATTGTCATTCTACTCATCTGATTATAATCTCATAGAAAGCTCATTTTCAATGTTGAAAGCATGAATTAAAAGAAACGACAAGCTTGTTTAATGATATGATGAATTTAATGAGAGATTTGATGAATTTCTAAAAATAGCAGTCAGATCACAAAGAAAGCGAGTTAATGATTCTGAGACACTTTTTCATCTGACTGACATAGTTCATATATTCAGATGATATTTAAATATAAATAGATTCATTGTAATCAAGCTCATCATGTTGCTTCTTCGCTATTTCTGAATAATCATCTAAAGTGTTTTTCATCTTCTTCATTTTCTTCAAACTCTTTTCTTCAATCAATATTTGCAAGATTGAAATCTTGACTTGAGATTTTAAAGCAGATCTTTGAGCTTGAGCATTATATAAATGACTTCATGTTTGCATTGTTGAAATACAAGCTTGCTGAGCTGATGTAAAAGATTTAAAGCGTGCTGTTGATGTATCTTTAATCATTGATTCAAATGAAAATTTGTCATCTGAATCAGAATCTCTAGAGCGAGCATACTTGCTGACATCACGAGTCAGTTGTATATCAATGTCAGCAAATATGTTTAAACTCTTTCAATGACTTTCATCATGCTCTTTTCAGCTTTGTATCGTTTGTAAATCATAATATTGAGCATTCAGCTCATTGAAAACGTGTCAAAAAGAACGTGCTTGAATGTTATTAACTTTGAAAACATGTCAGAAAATATAATCATGAAGATCATCGTTCTGAACAGAATTGCTAGAATAAACAAACAATGTATGTCGATGTCAATCGAGCATAGAAGAAGTCTTAATCTTCTTGAGCATTTTCAGCTTATTGCAACTATTCACGTGCTTTTGTTGATTCTTTCTTTTTTGTTTAATTCTTCACTCTTCGATCTTTCTTTTTTCTTCAGCTGTTGTTCTTTGTATCATCTGCAACATCAATACGTCTGTTATGCTGATTGATTCATTCGTGATCTGCGATAACTGTATAAAAGTAAACGACGATGTAATAACTGAAGAAGATGCTGAGAAAGAATTGACATGCTTGACTTGAGATTTCACTGTCATCAAAACTTTGATCAGCGTTCTTGAAGATTTAATAAGTGATGCAGACTCATCATCTTTACTGATTGCTTCTGATCAGCATATTATATGATCAGCAGTTAGTCAATGATGAATGTTTGACTCGTTGATTCAACAATACTTTTTCTTATTATGACAGTTTTCTTTGCAAATTCAACTCATCTGAAGAACTTTCGTTTATTCTACAATGTCTGTACGAAGTTAATCACACTCATCGACTTTCTTCTTCAGCTTTGCTGTTTGAATGAATGATATCTTCATCGCTGAAAGCTCAGCTATGAGCGCTGAAAATGCAATATCAGTCTTATCGCGATTGAAAATGAGTTTTAAATTAATGTTTACATTCTTTTTGTCTGCTGAATACTTCTGTCAAATATTCGAAGTTACTTTCTCTCAAAAATCGTGCAGTGTCAGAATCATTCACTCATTCTTCTTTATTAAATATCAGATGATGATGATTTTTATAAATACTAGCACACACTTCAGATCAATGAAATCAACATGCTCAGAGCATTTATGCATCTGCTCTTGACGCAGATCTTGAAGATTGACATCGTTCTCATCATTTATAGTAATTTGCAAGACGTCACTGATGATGAAAGTAATTTCATACTTGATTGTCATGTTCATGAATGATCTGAGCGATTCTAACGATGACTTTGACTTCGTTGATTCTCATCTTTTCATCAATGCAGTGAGCTTTGTGAATTGATTTGAAGCTGCTTGAGTCTTAAACTGATTGTCATTTAGATTCTTCTCATTCTCATTCTCATCTTCAAATCAGTTAAGCTTCGCTGATGATGACATACACGCTCTTCAAGCAACAAGAGTAGCAGCAGTCTTAGCGACAAAGATCACAAGCTCGCTCGAGATGAGTGCGTTTACGACTTGAGAGATCTGAGAAATCTTGAAAGAGTTAGATTGAGAGATCTTGAAGAAATTAAGCCTGAGCAAAGAAAGATCTTCTACATCTGAAAGCGTTGAAAGTGAAGAGATCTCTGTCTCTGAAGAAAGTACGATAGAATTCTTAGATACGAGAGCGATTTTGCGTGTCTTAGAAGTCTTGAATGCATCTAGATGAAGCAGAGTCTTGAAGAGAGTTCTTTTGCATTCGATACGCCTGAGAGACATTCTGACTATCTAGAATTGCTCTCGTGTGAGACTGAGGTTTGTATAGCTTCAAAAATGAAGCTTTGGGATGTTTTGAGAATGTGGGGATGATATCTAGGTATTTGCTCTATTTGCACCAAATTTGAGGCTGATTTGTGTGTTTTCCCCGCCAAATTCGCTAAAACCCGAAAACTGAACCAGACTTTTGCATACAACGATAACTTCCATCACTGAGCTGCCAACATCATCAAACGACCTTATCTGGTGTCCTGGTGTCTCTCTCTTTCTTTCTCATCTCTACCTCGAACTCGACCTTCTGCTCTTTCGCACATCTCAAGTCACATAGACTTTCTTCGCAATTTCAAATACATAAGCCATAAAGCACCAAGGCATACTATAGGATCAAGAATCAAAGGATATGCTCTGCTACTGGGATAAAGTCTTTGTTGTTCAATTCACAATCCCGAAAACCCAAATGCAAGAAAGGTGGATTCCATCTATCATGGCTGATGGTGTTAATGAAGAATGCCGAGTTCGATGACTATTTGAGGCTTTTGGAGAATGAACGATTCCACTGGGATACTACTCGTGGCTAAGAGAACACTATAGTCCATGCTCTGGCATGACGAGGTCGAGTTTAGGGATCTTCAAGTTCCTTCCGACCCCGAGGTCACCAACCTTCGCGAGGTCTTTTTCAACAAAGCGCGACCTGTGTAGTGCACCCAAACTCATGTTCAATAAGGGCTTTCAGCCGGAGGCGTTATTCTTGCCAAAAGCCTACGCTGGCCATCTATCCAATAGACAATACCTGTATGTGCGGTGACTCTGTTATCCCATACAACGACGGTTTCCTCTTCCTATTTCACTCGCGCCTGGGAGTTCGCGACGTATGCGCTGCGATCAAAAAAATTGAGCTGCGCATCTCTCTTCGCCTTCTTGTTTCCGACAATGTGTCGAGTAATGAGTAGAGTTAAAGGGACAGCTCAGAAGTGCTTACATTGGGGATTAATATACATAATTGTCTCCGGTCGCAGCGCGAGTTCGTACAAGAGGGTTTATATTAGCCATTGGTCTCCTACGCACAGTATCATCCCTTTGGACACTTGCTATCTATTCTATACCTGAGTGCAGCGCCTTTAGGCCCATAAAGTCGCTCTCGGAACCAGGAGACAACCTGGTATACGCCTCGACTTGGTTCGCAAACAGCGTTTCGCCACTGGTTTCTTGCTTGGTGAGTATGTAAAGAAACGTTGTTCTTGGAGGGTGTTCTCCATATATTGCATCAGAATATCAGGCAACAGACGAAGTGCGACCGGCAAAAAAAGCATGCGTAGGTCGATCGCTAGCGCCGCGATGAACTAGGTAAATTTCTGGATCCCTTGGATGTCTTTTAGGACTGTGAAGCAATCAGTCTACATTGAATCCAATTATTCTCTAAAATCTACTTCCCACTTATGGGACGGACGTAATGTTTGCCAGAGTAGCCGCCATTTTCTAACGCCTTGCGAACTGGCAGGTCCGCGAAATCCTGGTCACGAAACGCTAGGATCATACGCTGCGCTATAAGGAGTGTCAATCGATCGTTGCCGTTGTCGGTCAGTGAGCTGATCTGGATGCCAGAGATTTCTGATCCCATCGTGGGAGTGAGATTCTTCTTTCGCACGCCTGACTTGAGAACGTCGGGAACTTTAGGATTGGTGTCGAGGCCATGCTCATAGTGCTTGAACTGCTGAGGAGCTTCCTATTTCTGGTTGTGGTTTAGGTGGGCATGTAATGTTGATACTGCTGAATTGATAACTTGGTGTAATTAGTTGACCATGTTCTTGCAGCTTACCTTTCCCGCCTTATTCTTCTCTATTCCTATTGTTTTCGAATCTCTAGAGAAACCTGACCGACACTTGAATGGTCTAGCTTTGAGTCTTTAAGTTCATCCGCAATTGGTGCCTTCCTGGTCGACAAAGAGATTAAGTCAAGGTCAAGTCTCAGTCAACAATCGTCCAAGACGTATGAATATGTATTTGGCTCTTAGATTGGGTTCTTCCGGACGCATCTCTGATAAATCCGAGGTGGTATATGCATCGTCCCATCATCGCTATGGTTAAAGATTGATCTACTTCTCCCGCTAATTGAAATCATTCCCCCGGTGCCGAATTCCGAAAGGAAATCGCTCCTCGCCACTAGAGCTCTTCTCTATCCTCACAGAACCTGCCATCTTCACTCTTGCGAAAAACCATCAAAGTCTCCCAAGCTTCTAGAATCCGTATCGTTCATCCTGACAGCTATGCCGTGTCAACGTAAAAGCTCAAGGTTTTCATATTTTCAGAGTTCTCAAACACCCCTATCACGTCCTCGCCCCCAAGGTTCAGTCGCAATCATCCTCGTTCTCGCCGTCTATCGACCTATCGACCGCCTTCTCAAGAACCCTCACCATATCCTCAAGCCCGCGTTCGATCGCAAGCATCGCCGTCTTCCTTTGCAGATTTCAAATCTCAGCATTAGCCCCGTGCTCGAGCAACCAGCCAGCCGCCTCCGACTGCGCGTTCTTCACGGCGATCATTAGCGGCGTGTCGGAAGCTTTCAAGCCCTTCTTCTTCTTCTTCTTAATCAAACCTCCCGGGCTGAACCCCACTCGCTCATTCACGTCACTGCCATGCTCGAACAACACCTGCAGAATCTTCAAGCGTCCTTTCTCGGCGAGCCACTTGTATGGCGCCGGATTGAGCTACAAGTGCTTCGTGCTTGAGAAGTAGTGTGGTGAATGTCAAGGGGGGTTTTCCGGGCGAAGAGCCGTAGATGGTAGCCTGGTCCTGTGTAGCCGTTACATTGGCCGTTTGGGTCCAGCGCCGTGGGTTAGCAAGTAAGTTGCGTGATCGATCTTTTTTCTGTGGAGGGACTGCGAAAGTGGGTCGTCAGCATGTTCTAGATCTAGATTTACGGTTTCAGGCATTGCATTTACGAAATGGCGAAGGACAACAAGATTGCCGCCAAAAGCCATTAGTAGTCTTCAACAAATTAGAGTAAGTTTTGCTGAGGTGTAGACCACTGGTAAAGGGAAACCCGGCGTGGGGGGGCTGAAAACTGCAGCTCTAATTTGACTGGTCGAAGACACAATCCTATTTAGGCGCTGGCTGCCCGTATCAAGGCTTTGAATAAAAACAAGACGACTGATCGTACTCCTGCCGCCCAGAAGTGTTTCAAACATACCTTACTCGGACGTTCCCAAATTGCTCACTCTTGCGTCTAAAACCGTCCGCCTGCACTATTCCGCTTACTCAGAAATCCGTTGCTTCGATGACCTTATCGCTCGTGTCGAAGCTTTAATGACTACGCATCACGCGGCATTCGACTTTTGGTAGCCCAATGCGCCGGTCAAGCCATGGAAGATGGTGTGGTGGCAGGGGGAGCTTATCTCTTAAGTATAATCGTCAGACTAGGTACCGGCCGCTGATATTGCGTTTGACTGGTTTCTAAGGCCAGGGACGTAAGAGCTCCGTGCTGGATTCTAGATAAGTATATGCTGTTATGTTCAAACGGGTTTGAAGGCCGCCTGAGCACACTATAAGGATAACGAAAAGGACATGCTCGCTAAGCACAAGATGATGCTCCTAGGCTGTCTAGCAAATTCCAATCAAGAGGAATATCACCCTCGCCACTCCAACTATGTAAGCATTGATCGATAAGTCCCTACGCAGATAGCATTCAGTAAGGCTCAATATATCAGTGAACTCTCAAGGCTTACCCAATCAATGTCATTCCGTTCACTGAATAATGTGTTCAAAGTGTCTGCGGAATTGGAATCTAAGTGGGTGTCATTACCCACGGAAAATTCCTGCCCTGGACTATTTAACCCATTTGTTTTCCACAGCGAGCTTCCTGGAGAAGTCCCTGCTGTTCCCATCACATCGCCTCCACCTATTGAGGTCTGCCATACACTCGACATCTGATGACATACATTTCCCGGGGTAGATGGGACGTTTGGTCTTGGCACTTTTGAGAGCATGACTGCGAGAACGTTTGAAGCACGGCGCGCATCTCGAGAAACTGCTCTCCTTGATATCCAGATATCATGTGATAGTCTCAACGTGTCGTATTTCTTGACTTGAGCCTTCAAGTCTTCTGGAGATGTGGCCGCAGGATCGTTATGAGACTCGTATAGGTTAAGGCAGGTGATCATCGCAGCCAGGAGAAAGTCCTGCCAGGTCAAGCTCGAAAGCATCCACTTATCCTTTTCGAGTTGACCTCCTGGCTGACATGCGGTATGTAGTTCAGCTTGATGTTCCAAAATCTGGAGAGCTGCATTAATACAGACTTCATGAGAGTAGTCAAAGTTTGGATTCGATCTATCGTGGCTGAGGTATTTTCGATGCAAGACGCAGAGACTCTTCAAATACAACAGATCAATGTTTAGTCTGTGAAATATCATGTAAGCCTGATCTGTGAACGATGAGCTCAATGGTCTTATTCGAAGACTGGGGGGAACATCTATGTGCGTTTCGTGAAGCTCATTATCAAGTTTCATGGTCTCTTCATATGGTAAGGCTTTGAAAGACAGTGCATGCCGAATGACACGCCGGAATGTTCTCGCTAGTCGATTCTTGTAACAATAGTATAACATTGGCGTTGGATCAGTTGGTGGCCGAGAACATGGGAGAATCTTGCAGTCCTCATCAAAGTCTGTATCAAACAGGTTGCTCGGAGGCTCTGCGTCACATTCTTCCTCGTGTATGATCGCGGGCAACCCGGCCTGGAAAGAGAGAAGAAGCTCGAAGTTCCCTAGGATGAAAAAAGTCCTTCTCCTCATTTCCCCTTCAAAGGGAGAAATGTTGGCAAGATGGCGAGGATCCCTGTGATATCCCATCCTTATAGCAAGACGTACGCCGATTCCCATGATCATCCAGGCATCCGAATCAGGATCTTCCTTCTGCCTATACTTACAAGATGCGTATAGAAGCACGGCTTCTACGGAATACGGTCTAGCCTTGTGGTATTTACCTGAGACAAGAGCCTGGCCGGCTCTCGCGAAGAACGCTGGTCTCACGAGATCGTCAGAAGAAGTAAGACTTTCCAGGCCACTAGCTTGTTCAATCTGCGAGCCGATATGCAACACCGAAAAGAGCATTGAGATCCAGAGGAAAGAGACCGAAGAAGGATCAACCCAAAAAGATTCGTACTAAAGATGATCAGTACCTCAACATAATAACGAGGTTCAAGGAACATGCCTCTCTTAGAAACTTCCCGCTGTGAATGATCGCTATGGCAGTGAGTAGAGGTTTCAAAACCGGAGCGGTGTGCTTACGAATTTCAATGTACCTTGCATTGAAGTAGGCAGAGAGTAGCTTGTCCACCATAGTTCTTGGTGGTAGAGAGTTGCAAACATCCATCAGCGTCAGCGATTCAGTTCTGTCTAATACAATATCAGGACCATTCGGAAGTGCGGATGATAATGTTTCCTCATTATCATCAGTGTCAGGTTCAAGGACGCTTTGAATATCTTGAATCTTGAGAACGTAAGCTGTGTATCAGAGGCTTTTCGACAACTAGAGACACAGACCTTTTGCAATAATGTTACCCAATGGGTGGCGTCAAGGTAGTTTGTTTCTGATCCACAGACATCCAAATGCCCTTCCAAACGCGTCTCGGCGTTTTCCGGTGAACTGTGGTTGGAGAGTTCCCTTGACCGCTGGTTGACTGTCACATTCTGGGAGGACCTCTTCCCACTGCAATTCTCTGAATCCTCTTTCGTTGTTTGCATGAGACTAGTAACCATTTCCTCAAGCTTCTGTAAGCGAATCTGTGCTTCAGAAGCCCTGGATCCCCCATCAGATCTATCACGCCTGTTTCGGCCGCCATTGGAATAGCTGCAAGAAGCTGCATCCCCTCTCTTTGAGCATGATATACACGGTACCTGTCGGTCACATTTTGATCTGTAACGACAGTGAGCGGCCAATGGTGCATGTTCGAGCACTAAATGAGACTGACTTCCGCGTTCTACAAGCCATGCAAGATACCGGCTGCCGATTGCGTTTCGTTACTCGGGACTGTAATCCACTGTTTGTAGCATCGGGCTTCGCTATTCGGAACACGTTTTGGTGTTGGGACATCTCAGACATATTTGATGGATGACTGTAAAATCTCAGATGACATACAAGTCGTCTATACAGAGGTAAGCTGCTTAGATAGGCGGCTCGAGAAATGTGCAAGTAGTGTAACGCAGAAGGGGTATTGCATCAAAGGGTAAGGAATAATGTGATAAACCTGTTCCGAACATCCGAGTGGTGCTTCACTCCACGAGAGAGAGCATAAACTAAGTTGTAAGATATATTATAGCCCAAAGGTTCCAACCCTTCAAGCAAGGCCAGCGTCTATCCTGATACCTACGAACCTTTGATCGTTCTTTGGTCAAGGAATTGCAGACTATTGAGTGTTTTGTCTGTAATTGCAGGTGTTCGTAGACTACGTTGAATTATAGCCCTAATGCTAGACAACGGCGAAGCAGTAGACCGTAATGTGTAAAATTGCCTTAGGTACAGCTGATTGCCTTGTCAGGTGGAATGATGTCAAGAAAATCCTTCGTGCTAAAACATTCTCTGCTACTGAGTGTGTTCTTCAAGCCAACATTCGTAACAACGATTCGACCGTTTAGACTCGAGCTGATTTTTAGGGATGATTAAAATCGAGGTCCGAGTGTGAGGCTGCCAAGCTGTGTGATGTGATGTGAGACTAAGCTCAATCAGGTTTAGTCGACTTTGAGAATAGACGAAAGCGCGCAGTATTAGCAAGCATCTTTCTTATGACAGAGTGCTTGATCTTTCAGAAGAGCATAATGACTGTGACTGTTCTAGCTAGAGCGAAGAATACCGGATGGACCGGTCTCTCAAAGTCATACTTACCATGATTTGATCTATCTGCTTCGGCCTTGAGCGCGTTTACCGAGCTATCAAGGATGGCAGGGACTTTTTGACTCCCTTAATTGTTGCCTACGATATTCGCAAGCTCGTCGAACTAGGATCAATGCTCTTGAACATAGATTTCAGAAAGCCTCACTATGATGGTGAAATGAAGTCTACGTTCATGGGATACAAAAGGTTGATCGTGCTGGATAGTCGAAAGCTCGTGGAAACAACAAAGACCAGTGCAGTACGCATCATGTATGTGACCAAAGTGAACCATTTTTTTTTCTCATCACACATCGGCTGTCGTTTAATGATCTTCTGCACTCTCTATTGGTGATCCAGCTGCCGCTTTCGCTTACACCAGAACCACAAGTTTACTTGTGGGCATACCATCCCTCAAAATATTAATGCCAGCCCGCAGATGCTCGAGTCCCTTCTCAATGGCCTTTACTCTTGACGCCGTCTTAGTTTACCGCCTGTCAGGGTTGCTGGTTGAAAGTTCTTCATGAATTGCCTTGCCTACACCCCCAAGTCCTGCAGGGATCGAAGAACCATAGACTGTCATGATGTTAGTGCCGGCCGCTGTTTTGTCCGACCATGACAGGATCCTACCCTGCTTGACCCTTACTGTCGCCAGGATGTCCTTAGGTGCTTTTTGCGCTGAAGCAATGAAGCCGCCACGGAGTTGCGCAAGGGCTGCACCTATAATCATAGTGCTGTCGCGGACATCAATTGCTGGAATCATGTTAGTGGATGACCAGAAAATCTATAAGGGTTTCATGCCATCATCGGCACCTGCCCAAATCCTGTTCTGCAGTGCAGCAGTCAGATTGTTGACAATGCTAGGGCTGCTAGATTCCGAGACTACTTTGGCACCGAGATTCGTACAAATGTCGGATTTTTCTCGACGCTGTTGTGACGGCGTCATGTTGGAAGCTACGGCGAGTTACTTAGCGGACCTACCCATACTCGAGCTTCCACCTCGAATAAGGATGGTTGTGCCGAGCTTCTTAGTGCTTATGCTTGGGTACCACAGGGCCAAAAACTCCCTCTGATATACGCCATCAGCAGCAGTAGAGCGCGCTAAAGGTATTACGGACGCAGCCTCATATGTCGTGCTATCTAGGTGAGGGCTGGTGGCACTCGCTGGGACGGCAGCAAAATTATGAAAGCCTGAGTTCTCCGACTTGCCAGTCTTGAAACTAAGGGCATGCGCAAGTATACGTCGACTCTCACTAATATCGGCAACGCCTTTGCTAAGCTCAATGGCTTCGCCTGCGAGATCACTGCCGAAAGTTGTGGGCCACTGCTGAACGTACAATCCAGAGTCTTGCCTTAATTCAAGCAATCGGATTGATTGCGATAGCATGGCTCTTAACAAGAACCTCTCCAGGCCCAGGCTTGCCCACATCAGCTAGACCGACTCTGAGTTTCCTGAATCCCGTCCATCTAAGCGGCCTCGTTTGTCGATAACATTGTGGAAGTTTGGCTTCCCTCTATCCCTGACTTGCAAGCTGTTGAAGGTAGCGTCTGTGTGAACGTCGTTGAAAGAGTCAACTCTAATGCTGATATTGTTCTTCGATGGTTAGAGTGTAAGAGAAGACACGGAAGAGCATCTAATACTATGACGCATTGATTCGGCATATCGCGGCTTTAAGAAATTTCCCGTTTAAGAATTACTGGATTCGGCAGTCCTTAAATCCACCCTGACTTGTTTTTCTTCCAGTGATTGTTCTGTAGCTGTACATATATAAACTATAACATAGCTACCTCAACAACCAAATATTGGGGTTTCAGATATTCCAGAGATCTGAGACCTTTGGTCCCCCGTCATGGCAGTCCTCCTTACAGGTGGCACGGGTAAGACCTCCGTACGCCTAGCGCGCTTCTTGCAAGATGCAAAGATTCCCTTCCTCTTGGCGTCTCGTAAGGTAGAGGCTGAAGCTCCATCTGGAATGTCGGCGACAAAGTTCGATTGGCTTGACTCCTCGACATTCGAGAATCCTTTTCAGTACAAATTCCCCAACGGCCAGAGTATTTCTGCAGTTTACCTCGTTGCGCCTGAAATATCTGATCCATCACCATCAATAACAGCCTTCGTCGACCTTGCAATCGAAAAGCATGGCGTCAGAAGATTCGTCCTCCTAACCGGCAGTACGACGGAGGTCGGTGGGGTCTATGTCGGAAAGCTGTGGCAGCACTTGGTTGATCTTGGTGTCGAGTATTGTGTGCTCCGTGCGACTTGGTTCATGGGTACGTTTTCGCCAAACACTCCAGACTATCAGTGAACATTCTCCGGCTGACGGAATGGAACTAGAAAACTTCTTAGAGCAGCAGTATATTGCATCGATCAAAAACGAAGGCAAGATCTATACTGCGTGTGGGGACGGCCAAATCCCATTCATCAGCGCCCTGGATATCGCAGCCGTAGCATTTCGCGCGCTTACCGATGCGAAGCCACACAACACCGATTATAGGATCCTTGGGCCTGAGCTGTTAACCTACGATGAGGTATACCACTGTTTCCGCCAACACCCTTGCGCTGACAGTCTTCGTGCAGATCGCCGGAAAACTCAGCAGTGGTCTGGAACGCGACATCGTGCACGTCAAACTCTCCGAGGAACAAAAAGTTCAATGGTTCCTCGACTTGGGTATGCCGAAGCACTACGCAAAATTCCTTGCCTTCCTTGAAGCCCGTAGTGCTACTGGAATGGAAGAAAGGTCGAATGATGCGGTGCAGAGGGTGACCGGACGGCCACCGATGAATTTCGATGCGTGGGTGCAACAGAACAAGACAGCATTTCAGTGATTGATCTTAAAGGTGTAATTCGTTATCTCACAAATCTGATATCTCACTCTCACTCTCACGAATACTCTGTCGATGCATGAAAGGAACAAGTCATTGACTGAAACATGTGAAATATCTTGCTGTTTACTAGAGCATAAGAAGATCGATGAACCCCGGGTACTATTTACATTCTGGGATACCTAAACATCTAATCGCATTCGCACTAGCTGCCTCATAGCTCCGAACATTCACCTAGCAGATTACCATCCATCAAAGGCCGGTCCCCAGTTATGACCGTACTAAACGGTGATTTTTAGAGTCGAATACTACCTAAATCATATTGTCTCGCTCGCTCAACAACCAGCCCCCTTGAAGCTGACCCGCTCGGTTCTTCCGCAGCACTGTCACATTTCCACAGCCTTGCAGGTTCAAAGTCTCGCGTACCGATTTAATCCAGCAACGGCGTTCTTCGTCGAAAGGACTACCAATGACTCGTTGGTTACCCCAGCAGCCGTCTCTACGGTGTGCATGAATATATGCGTCTTCGCACAACCATCTCATTTGCAAGTAAAGCTCCCCACCTCGAGCTTACCAGGCACTCCCGTTTCTGTCCCTTACTATACACCCCTTTAGTATAACATACGCACAACACTGTCTGCTCAGCGGCCCCTTAACTCTGCAGTTATCCTTAGGCGAAGTATAGAGAGCGAGAAATCAGGTCATAATATCTTGATGTAGCAGAAGAAGTCCAAGGAGAGGAATACGTATAAAGAGCTGCAATGATGGACAAGTGGTTAGCTAATCATGACTTCTACCAATCTATACTATCAACATAGGAATCGGATTGGCGAAAGAGAAACCGGGAAGATTGCCTGCTAGCAGCCCTTGAAAGGAGCGAGCCATGCTTCCGCTTCTGCCCGTTGCTACACCAGCAAAACAAAAAGCCTACTATAGCCACTACAACCCCCCTTCTCTGAAATCCCAAATCCCACCCCCCACGCCATCCCTATCGAGCAGCATTACTGCTCACAGTAACAAGATACCAAGTCACAAAACACCCCGTCAGCCATCTCTCCCTCAACCATCACTTCCCCCACCAACAGAACCCAGCCAAACCCCCTTCATTCAAAAGAATCCAAGAATAAGAAGTTCCGATCATGCTCGTATGCCCGTCTGAAAGTACGCCCACATCTCCGTTGAAGAGCTTCTCCTTGCTGGTCGACTAGAAGCAGCGGCTTCAGCTGAGTTGGCGCTATAGGTTTGGCCGTTTTGTACATGTCAGCTATTTGACTCTGAAATCGCTCGAAATCATTTTGATCGTACTCAAAATATTGAGAACATCGATTCATAAGCAAAGCTTTATGGACCTTCTCATCGTCTGAATTCGACGACACCATCTCAGCAATCTGATCGGATTTGAACCCAAGCTTCCGTGCTAGTGCTGCTAAATAGTGTCACGTGGTCGGATCTGACTTCTCGAACACTGGTGTATTCTCATCATCCTTCTTTCTCGAGCATTCCTGAATAAGTTTAGTAAAATGGCGCCACGTGTATAACCATAATTGCCAGTAACCCAGCTTTACTTGGTCGACTGAACGGTCAGTTTCGACTCGAAAGAACGTTTCCGAAGCCTGCAGAATGAGCTGGTTATTCTTTTGGCTACAAGAATTGAAGATATCTTTCATTGCTTGACGTACTGTGGTTTCTGTTTTTGCGAAGAGTCTTCTCATTATTTTGATCGAGCCTTTAAGAAACTTGGTATCTTCAAAAAAACTTCACAGTGACGATATTATTCTTTTCTTCTTTTGCAAATTGTTTCATATTTCATGTCGAACATTTGAATCTTTTATCGCAGGAAAGAGTTTCTCTGCGCGAAAAAGAGTCTTCAGCGCAGCTAGATCTTCCTCAGAGAGCTCTGAAACTCTTAGTTGTAAAGCTTTCACAGTGTCTCGATCTGTACTCTGCATTAACTCTCGATGTCTCTCAAGTATTGCAGTTCAAACCTTCAGAATGTGGTCTGAATAGTGCAAGATCTTCTGATTTAGCGTTAGCATGACTTAGAAAGATAAGGAACTCATATTCACCTCGTCACACTTCAATGTCATGAACTTATGATCAATTCGAAACCCATCTCAGAGATCAGATACTGCACGCAAAGCATTGAAATCTGCAGTGAGCTGCTTATTCTTTAGAAACTGTTTAAGATCTCGTCGCTTGCTCTTGAAAAGACGTGCTCACAGACGCTTCTCAGCAAATAAGGCGTCGAAAGAGTGGTGAGAATCGTCTTGATATTGACAAATCTTCTGATAAATTTTGTCATTAAAGAAGTTTATCAAGTCTGAGTATTTCTCAGAGAGAGTTCTCAGTAAAGACGAACTTGCACCTGAACAAAACGATTAATATATTACTATCGAGTTAGAAGTTTGAATTTTACCGTACCTTCTAGGTACAGATCAATGATTCACCACCAGTTCTTAGATGATAGAACTTCCCTTGCAGCCTCGAACCGCTGACGATTATGAAAACATTCAATGCAATAACCTAGAGGCAATTTGAGCTTCGAAACTAGTTCTTTAGGATTTTTAAGAAGATTGTCGAGCGTGATGTTTGAAGAGAATTCTATCGCGATATTAAGTGTTTGCAGATCGATGACGGCGGGAATACGATTCTGTGGCTCTAGTCGGAGGCACGCGTAATTAAACTTATCCTTCAGATACTTCACGATCTTGTCATCGCGACCGCGAGGGCATAGGTCGTCGAAATGTAAATGCTCGGACCTGACGCGTGCTGTGCCTCGATAGTATTTACCCCTATCCTCCGCGAGTTTCCTTTCCACAACCTCCATCATACTTTGTTCCATTTTGACGTCAGAGGAGACCTTCTAGTCGGGCTCGCGATTTACTTTAGGCATATTAAAGATATAGATCACTTTCGGGAACGTGTTTTACAGGGTTTGTTTCGGGCACTCATGGCTATAAATAGACCAACCACTGGCGGAGTAAGAAGGGACTCAGTAGTTAAATGCAAGTATGCAACGGTCCTAGAAATGGTTCTCTGAGTAAAGACAGTATTTTTCTTTCGACTGCGACGAATGGTGACCTACAAAGTATGCGACGTTGTCAAGAAGCGCACCTCACCTTCACTGGTTCGACATGCCGGAGCAGGTGCCTTTTAATGGTTTCTCGAGTCTGTCTCGTATCATATAATCTCATTTACAACTTTCCCTCTGTCGCTGGCTATGAGGCTTTGCTAAGAAAATGAAGTCTAGCACGCACAAAGGCGACTCGGTCTTTCAGGGCAGCGATGTTCTGAGGAAACCGTCAACGGCCAAACAGACTCATCTTGAAAACAACAGAACAAAGATACAGTTGATTAAACTGCCAGCTAAATCTATGACTTATCACGGTTCAGAGCTGGTACATGTGTTTAACGGGTCTTCGTGAAAGTATTATAAACGATATCTCAGCCTTGAGCTGGGCGGTTCTGTTGCAATTGTCTACAAAATACCAACGACAAAAGAACTCTTCACTATACGAAGTCTTTCTAAGTCTGACGCGGAAGAGAAGTTTTATATACTTCGCCAGCTTCGACATGAGAATCTGCTCATTTCTTACGAGCCGTTCTCTTCCAAAGATGAGTTTTTCGTTATTTCTGAACTTGCGGCGGTATCTTTAGACGAATTTACAGTTACACGTCCAGATGAAATCCAGCTGGCAGCTATCATCTACCAAGTACGTGGCTCTTCCCTTTGGTAGCCTTGAGACTCACTAACAGCACTCAAGATGTTGGCTGGCATCTGCTTCCTCGCTTCGCAAAATTTGATTCACGGCGCCATTACTTGTTCTAACCTTCTGCTATCAGCTGAAGAAGTAGTAAAGATTGGTACGTATCGTCTCTCTTGTGAGTTTTACTTCATTAACACACAGAATCTAGCGAATTCCGAGTATTGTCGACGAAGCAGTCAAAAAGACGTCTCAGAAGACACACAGACTCTAGGTATGATAAGTTCATAAGAAATTAAACATTGCAGCTTGAAAAGTCAAACAATAGTTACAATACAGAAATTGTGATAGAAAAAATAAAGAATACAACAAATTAATCAAAATCAATAAATAATGATGAACATGAAACACTTCAAGAATTATTGAATGATGAATAAAATTAAGATCAGAAGAATGATTCAGATGTGAACATTCATTTTTCAGCTATAGAAATGAATGATAATTAATTGTGATTGTAATTCATACATTCTTGTGACATCGGTTTAGACTTGATTCATGAGAGACTCTATGCTATTTATATCGAGTGAACAAAACTCTCTGAGGAAGAAAACCACTCGTCGTCTATACGACTGCTTCACGCAGTCGAAACAATAAGATTGACGCTGTGTTATCAAGTAATGAATCTATAGCTTCTATTCAGCGCGTGACGCTCGAGTAAACTCTTGATGAGAGTGTCTGTGCTGTTTGATTATGACGCATCGTCTTTGTTCTGCTCTTCATTGACGGTATTCTATACAACAATGTCTCGATTCGATTCTCGATTCGAAGATGAAAGACGTTTTCTTTGCACTCGTGATGCTCATGATTGTAACGTACGTAGAGCTGTGTTCTCTTACTCAATGATTGTCATTCATTGAGCAGAGAAATATGTGATAAAAGAGAGATGCACATGATGAAGAGATAGAGTGTGATTGTATTGAGTAATTCTTTTCTTCTCTTGATTTGACTTGTGTCACGTAGATGTTGAATGAATTGTTAGTATAGACGTGCGATCGCAATCGTTCGATGTTTGACTCTGATCAATGAAAGAGAATGCGTTCTGATCGTTCTCTTGAGCTCTCGATTTTTCACGTGAATAGATGAATGACTTGACGTCAAGTAAAAAAGATGAGCTCAAGTTCTCTCAGTATATCAGCGTGATCGACGAGTCACTACTTCTTCGAACACTGTAGTCACGACTCTCAATACTTGAGATGACTATTCTATCTGATATCTTTTCATCAATTACTCGACGACACTGTCGATGTGATGAAGACGTTTCAATATCGACGCAGTCGACAAGTCGCAAATTCTTTGATCACTTGTAATCACAACTCGCAGACTCTTCATCTGAGTTGTCTTTTTCACTAGTAGTATCTTTTTATCTCTTACTGACATCGACATGTCATTAATCTTCTTCGTAGATCGATTGTGATTATTAGAGAAGAATGTTGTTGCATGAGTGAAAACTCTGCATGATGACTTTTCTGATCACGCAACATTTTAACATCATTCAAACTGCGTTGAATTGAGATCTCTTGACTCTTCTGACTTCTATTTGAACACAGAATAGAATCAAAAGATTTATAGTCAACATCATGTACAGATGAATCTTGTTGTCAGTCGAATGATAATTAATGTAAAATAAATATCTGAAGAATTTAAAAATACAACTGAAGTTAAATCTGATCAGATTTTACTCAACAAAGTCAGAAATATATATTGATTATGAACATTGAAAATGAAAGATAATTGAAAAATAAATTATGCTTAATCATTCAACAACTTTTGCAAGCAGCTGAAGATAAACATTAAAACTCTGTATTATTGAAGAGCAAATGAAAGTGAATGTGTACTGATGTTTGAAAATGAATATCAGATTTTTCTGAAAAGAGTAAAAAAGAAATTGAATGTCAATGTTGACATTCAATGAGAAAGTAAAAGTGATTATATAGAATTCAAGTGATAGTAGTAAAATATTTTGTATATGAACAATGAACATAATTATGAGTTGCTTTGATGCTTTTAGTTCTATTGATTGCAAGTAATTTATACAACATGCTTGCAAGAATGAAGAATTGTACAAGACATTATGAAATACACAAGCTTGTCTTCAAGAAATTAAAACTTTTGAGCAATGCATGACATGATGTTTCAATACAACAACGGGATAAATCTAAGTAAAATATCTCAATTTATCTATCATGAAATAATGACGTGATAAGTATTTGTCAAGAAACGTGCACAGATTACAAATTTCACATACTGATAATAACGAGCGCTGAATGTGAACACTGATCAGATGACACACATTGCGCATTGTATTATTTGAGCATAAAAAGCAAATGACTGTCATCAAGAGCTACAAGTGATTGTAGCTAGCTATTAGTTGTTGGTGAGTGACTATTAGAGCTTGTGAGCTAGAAGCTCGGCTAAACAGATATTTTTGGCTGATGCTAGCTTGGTGAGCTTGTAGCCAATTTTAGCTGGGTTCGTCGATTAGTCGATGCAAGACTCAGATGAGAAAGTCTGCATTCATGATTTGGCTCTTGAAGCGAGCCCGAAAGGTTATAAAGAGACTTGTTCAATCAACTGATTACGATCTAGACTTGAGACAATGAATCTCAGCAAGTATGAAGAGATGAAATGACGTGAATATATAAGCCTGACTCTGATCTTTGTGAAGAGATGGGATGGCGGCGAATACACAGCTTGACCATTGCCACCCAGGAATCTGGAAGCGAGAAACTGGGACAAACACTCGGATAGATGGGTATCCTGTATCTAACCACCGCCTCGCTGCCTCTACTACCTCCGCATGAAAAACCTTAAGACTGCTAATGCGACGACTAAGATACGATTCAAGTATGAACTGAAAGCTCACCATACGTCGCTAAAGTTAATCGGCGTCTCCATCTGCAGCGTCAGCATCGAGAACTCCTCCAAGCCCACTTCCTTCAGCGTCCGATCGTTCTTCTGCCTGACAGGTCGTCGTCGTCCATCTCCCGGAACTGTAGGGACTCACAAGCCAACAGAGAGGGCCCTTGTCCATGGCATCAAGCTGCGCCTCGAATTTTCTGAGCTCGTCCTGTACTTGCAGCAACAGCCTCGCCTGCAAGTCGGTTGAAACGCCGCACGATCAGAAAGATTCCGGTCGCTGGCTACGAATGCGCCAAGACGTGGGTAGTACCTAGCCGTTTAGCGACTCGTGAACTTGATCGCAATCAGCGCAACGTCCATGATTCTCGGAAGGGACGAGGAGACAACCGAGATGATCGAATGACGTACTGTTTCGCCGTTTTTCGCTGAACTCTTGATCTGACTCATTTCGCCGCTTTGATTGCAGCGATGAGTTCTCGGGGGAATGATCCAATGTAACTGGCCCAGGTCGCATGCCCTCCGATTCCTTCATCAGATTGCTGTGTGTTTGCTACAAAATCATCGGCTTCTCAAAATTGTCTCATCGCAGACATCTTGGATTGGGGGGAAGTCTTCCTTCCTTAACCCGGGATGCGTCGTCCATGGTCAAAGTAGACACAATGACTACGTACAAGGAATGAAGAATCAATTTCATAAACTTGCTTCTAGAGTGAAATTATGGTGAAGAAGAGGGGTCAAGTTCGTCCCGTGCGATGGGATGGATGGATGGTGATACTGGTTTCTGCCGACTTGACCGATTGTTTGCTTTCTCATGTAGTGATGACGAAACTTGGAACTGTGCGAGGAGGTCCTCAGCCAATACAGATTGCCCAACAGTTCGCAGTACCACATGTATGGGCCAAAAGGACTGGTGGGCCATTCCTGGTGTAATAAAACTATCCAATGGCTTAAACATCCAGCTCGGCCGATGACGAAGAAGTAGCCGGACAACACAAAGGTCACACAGTTGCATGTGACGTGGAGTCATCATGAACAAATGGCTCCTCGGCTCTCTCCATCCGCCACCGATTCGTCGCCTCTAACGCCCCCGGCAACCCTTTAAACAACCACCCCCATTTCCTCAGAAACCCTTCCGACATCTCCCACCCCGTGATGTCCCAGGGCGGCGACCACGCAATGATGCCGCGTCGCTTGATCTCGTCGTCGGGAAAGCCCTCGTACAGCCCGCCGATGCAGTCGGCCCACAGCTCGTCCTCGTCGAAGGTGCCGGCGGCCCGGATCAGGCGGTCTCGTCCCTCGGGACACGGGAACAGGTCGATCCAGTCGCCGTGCGGCACCATTTGTTGAAGGGTGGTGGGCAGGAGTGTTGAAGGGAGTAGTTCGGGCTTGGTAGGGTAGGGGATGACGTGGATAACTTCCTCATCACAGTCGAGCGGCGTGACGAGGATGCCCGAGATTAGAGTGCGGTTGACGGCCAGGGCGCGGAGGGCGTTGAATTGGAGGAGTGTGACAAGGTGGTCTGGACAGAGGGGGAAGACAATGTTAAACTGCTCTTTCCTAGGTTTATCTGGCAGCAAGGGATTTCTCGCATTGTATAGTTGTTTGATACGGGATGCTGGGACGATGGAGACGGATTGCTGCTCAATGTCCCAGCATTCCACCAGCGCTTCTGATTTGATCAGTGTCCCGGTTGCGGCACTGGATGCTAGGGCTTTGCGGTTTCCTACTGGACTGTTAGTTTCGATAATTGGGTACCCCTTGATCGGACTGGTCCTGACTCCTGATTTGGACGAAAGAGAAAACAAGGCCTTACTTACGGTATGCCCTTGTGTTGAGTCTAGTCTGTGCCCGTCTGCGTGCTGCGGCATCCTTGGTCCCAGTCCAGTCGTCTTCCCTGCTTATCGCCTGTACGCGGTGAGCAAGTCATGTCGTCTTGGTGATTGAAGGCGGCCTGGTACGTACCTCGGCCAATTGTGGCATCGACGCGAGCTGGATGCGTGGTGCTGTTGAATTTGCAGGCTGATACGTACATTATGAGCGGTGATGATGAAATTGGTGATGAATGATGTTTATGCAGCCTGCTCACAATGACGAGTCTGACACACTGAGGAATTGATATGCCTACGATTGCAGACAGACAGGGGTTAGTGAAATGGCACGATATCATTGGTCACTATTACAGTGTCTAACTTGAGCAGGTGTAGCGTCATGCAACCTGCTCACATTATGGACCAGGATCACGAGCTCCAGCATCACACGTGACACATGCACCACTTGATCGACAAACGCAACGGTATGAATTCCCGAGGGTGGCTAATTTGGACAGTACCTACCTTAGCGGACATCTATGATTTGCTTTAACTGTGACTCTTCCGTAATGATAGTGTAAATCGTACTGTTACCGTACTCTAGTAAATACTGTCGATTAAAATAATCGATTAACTAAAATCACAGGACTCTTTAAAGATCTGTATTATTACGATTTTATTAAATACAGGTTTATAAAAGATAAACGTATTTCTTTTGACACCGTTATCGTTTTGTCATGTCATGGTGCCAGGTCACCAACCCGGTTTAGAACATAGATCGTCGATACCTTAGGTAACCTCGGTTCATTGAACCTGTTCCGCAGTTCAATGAACCAAGCCACCAACCTAGCCATCGTCATCTTAATCTAGCCTCAGCAATCCTGTTTCGGTCACCTCAGCCGTGTGCGCGGACTCCTGCAATCTTAAGTCAATAGGACTACTGTCTAGCCTTGGTTCTGCCCGGTTCATGTATATAGAAGCCGGGCCCTCGTTCTTTCCTTTCGCTCTTTGTCTTTCGTCTTGTACATTACCTGGTGTATTGTCTTGTACCTAGATCCTATCAAAGTAATAATAATACCAGTCTTCTATATTGATAGTACCTCTAGCCTAGCCCAGTCCCTGACATGTCACCATGTAATACTGTTAAAAAATGCCAAGATGTACACTCGGGAGTACAGATTTACGAGAAATTTCAACGTTTTTTAATTTTGAAGTGCAAATTCAAACGATTCAGACGATTTCCTCGCGTGGGTGTTCATTTCGACTACGTGTGCAATGTTCCATGCGTGTACAATGCGTATATGTGTACGTGTACATGTGCATGTAATAAAATGCGAAACGCAGTATTTTATCTTTACGTTTATTACGGTTATTTGCGGTAACGGTGTTAATATAGTAAAAACGGATTAACGGTTAATTATTAATAACGGTAAATTTACGAAGAACGATTTAATCGAATTACTTATTTCATTGCGGGACTGTTTCGGGGCCGTTTTTATTTAAGTTTACGTGTCAATTTCATTACGGTGTCACTACGGTGTGGTTACGGTCAAGCAATCCCAGCTATTTTCGCTAAGGTAGCTAGAGATTCGGCAGTGAGCCCCATCATATATTCAAAGTGCTCGTAACGAGTACGAAACGTCGTCTTTCACTCGTCTTCATGTGCCCCCCACGCTTCATGCAGCTGGCTCACTCGCTCACTCGGGATTCTCCTATTGGTCCATCGCTTCAATATGTCCAAGTTGAATGTGAACGTGATTGGTCCAAGGGTCATGCAGCTTGCTCACGATATCTGATGCTCGGAATAACATCCAAGATGCAAGTATCTCGGACATTGTTCAATAAGAGGCAATATAAAGATCGTAGCAACACCTTGATTTCGACGCATCTTTTTGTATCGTCAAAAACATAGAACTCAATCCAAGACATTGAATTATCTGTTTCTTAGTATTACGCCTTCACACATTGACTCAAGTACTCGTTTTTGCACATGACTTTCCATCCCGACACTCTCCCCGATCTCAAGGGCAAAGTATTCATAGTCACAGGTGGGAATTCCGGCATGTAAGTCCCCCCTCTCCCCTCTCACGACGAAGCCCGAATCGCTGATCTCACCAAACCACAGAGGCTACTACACCGTAGCCCACCTAGCAGAACACGGCGCCCACGTTTACATGTGCGCCCGATCCCTAGAGAAGGGCACAGCAGCCATCGCCAACATCAAGAAAATGCACCCCTCAGCCAACATCGACCTCCTGCAAATGGACCTCATGGACCTCACCAGCGTCGTCGCGGCCGCCAAGCACTTCCTCGCCCTCGAAACAGCCCTGCACGGTCTGGTCAACAACGCAGGCATCATGGCGACGCCCTTCGAAATGACCAAAGATGGCCACGAGGCCCAGTGGCAGACCAACTACCTCGCGCACTGGGTTTTGACGGAGCACCTGCTTCCTCTGATGCTGCGGACCGCCAAGACGCTTCCTCCCGGCAGCGTGCGCATCGTCAACCTCACTTCATCGGGCCACTTGGGCGCACCCAAGGGCGGCATCGATTTCAAGGACCTATCGCTCAAGGATAGCGGCCCGTGGCCGCGGTACGGACAGAGCAAGCTCGCCAACATTCTGCACACCAAGACCCTGCACAAGACGTACGGCCCCGGCTCTCCCAGTGCGCGGAACGGGGAGGGCGAGATCTGGGTTTCGTCCGTGCATCCAGGTCTGGTTGAGACGAACCTCGCCACGTCGGTGGGGGAGTCGGGGTCGGGCATGATGAGTGTTTTCCCGGTCTTACGCATGTTTGGATTGATATGGCCTGCCGATAAGGGGTCGTGGACCAGTTTGTTCTGTGCGGCGAGTCGGGATATGAAGGCGGAGCAGAGCGGCACGTATTTCGAAATTTTCCGGCGGTTTGAGGAGCCGAGGTGGCAGAGCGGTGCGGCGAAGGATGGGAAGCTTGCAGAGAGGTTGGAGGAGTGGACTGGGGAGGTGATGAGGAAGGAAGGGTGGGTTCGGTAATGGCGTCAACTGGTTTCAGTCTTTTTCGATTATATTAATAGATTTATTGTTTTATATTATTACAATAGAATACCTTTTAAGCAAAAAATTCGCATAGTCAAGTAGAAAGGACAAGGCTGTAGTAGATTTTAGAATTGCTTGTTTTTCTTACCTCTTTTGTAGCGACCTAGAGATTTATGTACTTAAGTAAGAGGCGAAACTTGTGTCCTATTAAACACTCTGTGATTTTAATTTTGGGTCCCACTATACGTACGTCCCATATTACTACATATACGCCCCCCCAAGAATGGTTTAGCATCCGAATATATGCGTAACCTGAAGGTACTTCGTTCTGGTGTGACTGTCACTCAATCTCATGTATTTTCTGATAGAATATTTTATTTTTCTGCAATAAACAAACGTTCGCCTGACAATCATCTGCACCTTCTTTTTCCTACTATCACAACATCACCTGTACTATTCCTGCTTATCTATAGCCTCTATCTGCTACTTCTACTGCTACTGCATCCTCGCCGTCGCCCTTCACTGATCTCGCTGTCGCCGTCGTCATTAATTCATTGCTACTAGTGCAGAATCCGCCAGTCACGAGGCCACGAGGAAGGCCGGTCGGATTCACTGCGCGTACGCGTCAGGAGCAGCAATTTGAAGCCTCAACTCGACGGCTACCTTCTCAATTTGAACGTGTGAAGAAGGCTTTGAGCCAACAAACACAGGTGGGGGGCGGGGGTGTAGGTCGAGGTAGGGGGCGAGATAGGGGACGGGCGGAGGTACTGCTGCTGTAGAGCAGGAGTTTCAAACAGAAGCTTCAGATGAAGAAGGCTTTGACCTTACCAGTGGTGCATAGATTTATATGACCGTCGCATCGGTATAAAGGTACACTCAGGTTATTGAGCTTTGGATTCATGGCTTCTATCAGAAAATACATGAGATTGAGTGACAGTCACACCAGAAACGAAGTACCTTCAGGTTTTGCATATATTCGGATGCTAAACCTTTTTTGGGGGGGCGTATATGTAGTAAATTGGGGCGTACGTATAGTGGGACCCTTAATTTTTGGACCCATATTCACCCCGCATTAGTCCGTTACGGCCTATTCTAGCTGATACAGACCCTGTATCCCCTGCTCTGTGAGAATCAGCGTCAATTGTGGAATGCTGCCTGAGGGACTGATGAACATGATATATTTCAGCCTCAGAATCAAGGACTCAAGCGGCTGCAGCATATGACACACATTTGCTGACCCAACTCAAGGCAGATTCTGGCTCCTGGATTGTGTCCTCCACTTTTGTGCTTTTGCTTCGAAGTAACGGCTGACAGTGACATCCTCAACATCGGTATGACGTCATCCCAGATACCGAGAACGGCCTTTCATCCATGCCCCCGTTCTGACTCGAAACTACCTTATGCAGACCAGAAGACAAGATATTTTCGCTTTGCTTTGGGGATCTACTATTTATTATATGATGGACCAGTCATGAGCCTTTCCCCAGAGCTGAATCCCTTGGATGATAACAACGACGAAGCTGAGATACAAATTAATGCAGTTTCCCTAGGTCTCTCGAAACTTCATTCAGCAAAGTCAATGTTATGAACTTAAATTGTAAATGGTACCGGCTTTGCTCACATAAGTACATGCGAGCTTCAAGTTAGGTCGGCAAGGGAACATGAGAATTGTATGGCCATCTGCAGGACGTTCAAGTACATACGGCCATCGAAGTGTAAATTCTTCGATACGGCTTCCATACTCGACTGAAAGTATCGCGTATGTGTTTCAAGTACTTTATATAGAGAGAGCCTAAACCCATACCCTTACTCCTACTACTTCTCCCACCAAGAAAATCCCCCTTTCCCCCTTTCTAACCACTCCAAATCCCACATCCAACCCCCTATACCTTGACTCAAGCACAACTATACACTGCACTCTTCTTCACGCAATACGAGCACGCACCGCCATCATACACCCCCGCAAACGCGCACACCTCCCCACTACCGGCCGGAACATCCGTCACCGCATTGACAGCGCCAGCAGGGCACCCCCACCCGTTGTAGACGGTAAATTTACAGTCAACTCCTATTAAATATCAGCAATCCTGCAGCTGCTTGAAGCTTTGCAGTCAAGATAAAAAACTTCTCGGGCTTTTTGAATAGGTATGACTAGCTCGACAGCAGCGGAAGAAGAAAAGAAAAAACTGAAATAGCAAGAGAAAAGTACCCACCAGGAATCTCGCCAATCAAATAGCTGCTAGCACCAAGATTCATGCAACCTGTATCGGTAGAGATCGTGCCTGGGAAAGCTTGGCCGCCTGAGCAGGTATAGGTGCCGATCTCGGTCGTGAAGTTCGTGGTGTATGTTTGGCGGGCAACGAGTGGGCTGGCTTGGGTCAACGCCAGTAAGACAGGGAGAATGGAGAGCTGTTGTGAAGAGATTTAGCGCTGGGTAAGGGGATGAAGGGGAGGGGGGGGAGGGTTACAATGTTGGTGAACATGGTGAGTAGGTAGAAATGATTTTGGTGAATGATATGGATAGGAATGTTGATGGTGTATTGAGTGAAGAATTGCGAGGATAATATATAATTGATGGAGTGCTGGTGGCGAAGGGATTCGTGTAACGTCGTATTGCTCTCGTCAGATTTATTATGAATCTTGGCGTGTAAGCTGTACTTTCTCGTACTTCACCTCGGAGACCCGCTTTTGTCAGGTTGAGTAAACTTCACAGTAAACAGCATCGTCTTGATTGCTCAGCTAGTCAGAAAGATATGCTAGAACTTCTTAGAAACCCGGACTCCAAAGGCGTCCATCAACAAGTTTTTGCCTGGCACGGTGGATATGATAGGTAGTATTCTCTTGCCGTTCAGTATTCAAAATGGTCCATGTAACATGAGCAATGCTCTACCGTGGCATCCGTATGGTTCTTTGGTTTTGCCTTAGGAAGAATCAAACTATAGGTCCGCCTTGTCGTCCCCCATAAGGATCAAGCCATGAGGTCGATTCGATGTGTAACAAGTACGCAACCATTATCTTACCTTAGGAAAATATAAAGTCATGTGCATTAGTTAGACATTGTCAACAAACTAGACTGTTCCATGTGTCAGATTTCGACGGTAAAACCTGTAAAAAGTCCGAGCCATACCAGTCGAAATTTCCTCTTGCACACAAATTAGACGTGAATAACTTAACCTACATTTCCATCAACCCTCATTTTCTTAATTTCTGCATTCCATTTCCTCCACTGTTCTCCGAATCCACTGTCCACTTTGTCCTTGCTTGGTCTGCTTATAATAATTCCCAATCCCTCTCCGCTCCCCAATTCCGCAAGCGGGACCATACTCGGGCGTCCATGAGCACACTGGAACGGGAATACGCATTTCGCCAGTCTTGCTATCAGATTATTACACTCATCAATTGTCAGAATATCATTAAACATGATTGCACTTCTGCAGGAGCGGGAGTTTAGCATGTCGAGGATGGAGGAGGGGCAGGACGAAATTTTCGAGAGCCATACGGGATTCGTAGATGATGGCGTTGACGACGGTCGTGATAATGTCGGAGATGGTGGGGCTTTGGATTTGAGGCCAAGCTCTTCTCGTTTCCAGAGTTCGCCTCTCAGTAACTCGATGAGTATCTTGGGTTCGATTCTACACCTCTCAGCGATTACTGCTGGTAGGGTCCTAACGGTCAATTTGCATGTCGGTACCTCGATAGCCTTAGGTCCTGATAGCAGTGCGCTGAGATCAAAAAGAATGCCCCAATGTGCAAAATGGCCGGCATGGGTCGTGAAGAGGCGGTGCTCTCGAGCTTGTACTTGGAAAGTGATGGGCTTTTCAAGTAGGGTTGTTTCAATGGCAGAGCCTAGGTTGAGCGATGATCGAATTGTGCGGGTTTCTGACGTTGGAGCTTGGCAGAGGTCCGCAAGGAGTCCTTCGTTACGAATACGCTCGTCCGCTGCATGCTGGTCAACAAGTACGAGGAGCTGCTTGGCAGTTGAATTACTCTGTTCGAGGTCTTTCGCCGCTGGTGGTGTACCCATACGGACTAGAATGAATTTCTGGTCGACTTGAGCAATGACTTGTGCTTTGGTCAGGCTCTCCTTCGATAGTCTCGTGGAGAAAACCGACGATGCTTCGGTAAATGCTGTCCGTATATCTGCGTGATAATGTTGATGTCTACCGTGCAGTATATCATCACTCTTGGCAGTAGGACCATCAAAGGAAACCTGTGGTATACTCTCTTCCATCGGCTTGAAAACAGGGTTGTCCCACTTCTTTAAAAAATTGCCAACCCATGATCCCGTTTTGGGCGTCGATAAAGCAGCTGATTCATTACAGGGAAGCCTATTATCGCTTTTTAGCATAGTTGCTTGGTTGGAGTACTGCGTGGCCCGAGACTTCGAAGTATTATCTGCACTAGCAGAAGAGGGTCTCTTTGACTGCTCATTCACTACAAGACCAGTTCTGGCATTGACCAAGACCCTGGCTTTTGAGATAGGATTGATCCACGAAACAGTCTGCTCAATTTCTGGCGTAATATCACATTTTTCCATTTGCGGAATTGCAATATTGTCTTTAGGGGAGTCGTCTTCGACGAAAGGATCATCTAATGCTGGAACGTCAAAACCAGACACGAAAATCTCGCCAGAGCAGTTTTTGGTGGGTTGCAACTCTTTCCAAGGCTCGGCGCTGCTCTCTCCATCCTTATCATCAAATGTCTGGGTGGGAGTACTCGTGTAAGAAGCGCTCCTTAGTCTTTGCAGCCGTGCTATGGATTCTGGCTTTGACCTAAAAAGCTCGTCATGCGGACTTCCTGGCTTCCCGCTTTTCATACGAGTCCACCCACTAAATGTGTGGTCAAAGTGAAGATCACGGCTACGCGAGAAGCTCGGCAGCCTGACGCTGCCTCCAAAGTCATCGCCCATATATACGGAGCTTATTCGCGCAGCACATTTCTTCTCTTTTTGCAAGTTTGCCACCAGCAACACATCCGCTGGTGCTGCGTGCTCCAAGACCGTGAGAGGTATAGATTCGACAGAATAATCTGCTGGGGCTGTCCCTTTATGGGTGCGTAAAGGGATTTGCGAAGGTGACGGTCTCAAGGCATGCAGACTCTGGGAGTTTGCGGATTCACCAAGTAGTTTCGGACGGTTTCTGGTACGCACAGCCCGTGGCCTGAAGTGATGGTCGCTAAGGAAGCCATTGATTAAAGCTCCAAGAACCTTGAGTAGGCTAGATATCGTACTCTCTCGTTCGAGAGCGGTATAGACATCGCTCTGATGGAGACTGCTTATGTCGTGGCAATTAATGCGTAGGGAGAATTTCGGCCATCTATCAACCCCTTTCCCACCCCCTTTCAATTGCTTATTAGTGTACCCACCTTGCTTAAAGCGTCTATCTTTACTACGACGCTCTTGCTCCTCGGCATCCGGAACGTCTTCTTGTTTTCCAAAATTCGAGGAGGCAAAGAGACGGTTAACCTCATCGTAAAGCACGTTACCATCAGAGTTAGAGTCAAGATAATGAACTCCTAAGGCGATGAATTGCACATTTCTTGATGGGGCAGGCTGTAGAGAAATGGCACCCTGAATTGTGATGAAAGGTGTGCGAGCTGACGTTTTAACCCAGGATTCCCAATCTGATGGGTCGATGTACGTGGCTTGTGATAGAATACTACGGGCCAAAGAAAGGTCGTATGACCTAGACGAAGACGGTCCGCGTGTCTCCTTGGAATTCGACCCTTTCCCACGTACGAATAGCTTTTTGGAGCTTCCAGCACCCCTCAAGGTAAGCGTTATTGGAACATCCCATGCTAGGAGAAGCCCAACAACGTATTTTTGCAGTAGATCCATCTGCTTTTCATCTTTGCCCGCGCCTTCAAAGTTAAGGCCACGCTGCTTTACCCTCACAGGCATGTTTCCAAAAAGGTTCTGGACAGTTATCTTTGTGCCATGCTCTCGATCTGAGAGTTGATGGTGAACAGGCGCTGGCACTAGCCTTGCGGCAGGTCGTGAATGATGCAGTATAAGCGTTGCGTGAGAGCGATGTGCATGATGGTGGGAGGTGATTGTCAGAATTGACAGGGCAGCGAGGGAGGGAAGAAAGGTTCCGTTTCGCCCATGGATCAGACCCGGGCTTCCATGCTTCGATGTATCTAAGTATATGAGTAATTGTAATTGCCTCAACACAGGCAGTGAAGCTCACGATACGGCTTCCCCAGTCCTCCATTAACAGAGAACTCTGCGGGCGTGATCCCATGTCCATCATCTTCAACAGTGCATGCTCCACGAAGGAAGTCCACGCTGACATCTAATTTCCGTGCTCCAGCATCCAAAGAGTTCTCAAGAAGACCACAAACAGCATGGTTGAGTGAAGATATCGTGTTTGAGGACTTGATTTGAGCTGCAACTTCTGCTGGTAAAGGCAATATTCGAGCTACACCGTCAACCATTTCATACGGGAAGTAGGCACGGGCAACAAGCAGAAGCAAGGGAATCAACAGACCCAAAAACTTTCGACTTGAGAAATCCTTTATGGCCGTCTACAGAACATCAAGATATCCAATGGCGAAGCTCATGGGGGACGCCACTTCCTCGCAGAGTGACCGAACGGTAATGGAAGGCGCATTTGAAATCAGAGGTAGGGATTAGAGCAGCTAAAACGACCCAGAGAGCCTTTGCTCTCTCCTGTTCTACCGTGCCGTGCATGGATAGATTCAGTGCCACAAGGCATCAGATACCAAGAAGGGACTCTTCCAAGCTTAGGTATCTTAGGTTCTTTAAGTCGAAGGTATTCGCGGTCGGAGATTCTAAAGGCCGAGATTCGCTTAGAACTAGATCCGTTCCCGCCTAATGGAGACCTAACCCTTGTCACCCAAAGGTCACGTTTCTGCTTGGCAGTCACGACTCAGCAGCAGAACGCCCTCCTTTCCTACAGCTCTCGTGTCTCACCAATCGAGTACAAGCTGCCTTTCCCATCTACCAACATCTTGCTGAATAGTAGTATAGCTAACAATCCTCCAATTTCGTTATCTGTATGAAGAGTCGCAGTCGGTGGCCTCTTCCTTCGTACCTATCCAGCATCTTCCGCAGTCGACTTCTTCCACCTTAGAGCTTCCTCTACCATACCTTTAATAGCTTTAGTCTCGAAATCGATCCTACACCTTACAACCTCAGGTGGTCAGTAGGATGGCGACTGCTGATCCGGCTCCGAGACCACAAGGTATGCTCTACATCCCAGTATTTTGGCAATCTAGGGTAGCAAATGCAGTCTTCGTGCTTTTGCTTGATATGTCTCGCATTCAACCCTCGGCTAACCTCCGATGTAGACAAGCATTTCCGCAGACGTCCCTTCACATGGATGAAGCGTCTCGCGAATCTCAAGAACTCCACTTCTGATTCTGGCACCAACGGGAAGCGGAATCAACAACCCTCGGATTCGAAAGGCAAGAAGACCAACATTCTCAAGAACAATCCTTACCCAGTCTCGGCGAAGCCAAATGCGAACCCCTCTGTTCCAAATAGTGGTAACGGTCATCTCTCGTTCTACACTCCTCCCTCGGGACGAAGTGTTAGTTATACTTCGCCTTCACATAGCAAGGAGTCCCTTCCCGTCTCTAGCGATGACCAACAACCACAATCTATGAGCAAGAAGTCTGCCGCACCCACAGTCTCCACCACAACCGACACCGTCAACTCAGAAACAGCCACAGCGGACTCAAAAGCCGGAACAACTGTCACAGTAGGCGGCGCCCTGAGCTCCAGCGGCCGAACCGGGGGTGAAGGAAGCACATTCTCCTCTCCCGCCCCCTCAGTCCGCTCTCTTACCACAACCCTCACAACCATCCAATCTGCCGCCCCCTCCAATCTCCTACAAGGCCCCAATCAACCTCCCCATCCTGGTGGCCTCGCCATCCCTCACTCAACACAACATCCCCCAAACTCCACTCACACCTCTCACTTCACCCACCAATTCCCCTCTTCCCCCCCAGCATCCGCCATCCCCTCCCACCTCTCCACCGGCCAACAAAGCAGCAGCTCTGGAGGCCATCCCTCCACCTACACCACCGCCACAGCGAACAATCTCCTCACCGACAACGCCTCCATCCTCACCCTCGCCTCGAGCTCGAAACGCCGCCGCCGTAACTCCCTCGACACCAACGCCTCAGTCCGCGCTCTAGCACCCTCGTCCTTATTTGGTGGCTCTCGTGAATCCCTCCCTCTAAGCGTCCTCAGCGCCAACATCAGCAGCTCCGACCAACCAATCCCGCACTCTGCCCGCCTCCCCAACACCGAGCGTGCCTCCGTCTACAGCTCCTCGGGCATCGCCCCTGCCCTCTCAAGCGAGCGAAACAGCTACTACGCCAACAAAGCCACCACCGGCGGCGGCGACGGTGGGAGCGTGCGCAGCGGGCTCATCAGCCATGGCAGGAACGACAGTATCACAGGAAGTATCGGGGGCATTGCGGCGGCCAGTCCGCTAGCGAGTCCGAGGGAGGGGTCCGGCGTGGCGTTCGGGTATCAGGAGAGGGCGAGTCAGAGGAGTTCGGGATGGAGGGAGGTTGGGGAGGAGGAGGAAGACGGGGAGGAGGAGAGAGAGGTGGTGAGGGAGAGGGGGCATGAGGATTAGGGTTTTGGGTTGGAGTTATTACGGGGGGTTTCAGAGTAGGGAGGTATTCAACGTCGGAATGGCCCAGGGAGAAAAAAGTTTGATGCGTGCTGAGCAAAGGGGAGGTTGAGGGGGGATACAACGCGAAAAAAGCGTCGAAGGGATATCCGGCTGTGCCTGGATGTACTGGTTTTTCCCTTTTCCGGCGCAGCGTCTGGTTCTTCGTTTATGATGGACTTACTATACCCTCTAGTCCAATGCAATTTTCGTATCCATCGGAGAGGGGAGAGCTCGTGCAAGTGGGCTGGCATGAGGCGTTCTTGGAGTGGTGGATGTCGTAGTGCTGGGTTGAGGCGGTTGGGGCACTGGGGTTATGGAGGGGGTGCTTGAGTGATAGGAGTTCAAGATCTGGTATTAGCAAACCTCCGGTATACACGGCCAATGCGAAGATCGCCCGGTAGCTAACCTAATCTACCTTACACATCCAGCTCACCTCATCCCTCTACATACACTCCTCGTCTCACCCCCCGACTTACTCCGTATACCCCTCCCCCAAGTTCCCATTGCCCCTCCCCTGCCTTGCACCGTCACAGCGCACACAGCTCTCCCATGAATGAACCCAAAGCATCCAAGCGCTTGATTTCGCGCCCAACTCCCCCACCTCTCTCTCCCCCTTAACAATCCTGGCCGCACAAACATCGTAACATATGCCATTAAAGAAACGGGTATCTAACATTGTCCAGCCCATGCCTAGTTCAAAACTCCAAACGCTCGCATGTTTTGTTGAAGATGGTGCAAATTTGGGGGTGATGAAGGTACAGTAGGAAATGCAACATAACGCCTCTGAGCCAAGATCAACCTTTCCCCGGTCAAAACCAATTATCTTCGGAAAAAAAGATGACAAAGCCGGCCTATACAAGGACCAACGAAGTAGTGTATCAGGACCTACTTCACGCATCCCTTCCCTCCCCCTTCGGTACCGGCTTCCTCACTACCGCCGCCCCCAACGGCGACCTAGCCTTATACTCCGGCAGCTCCTGCGGCTGATCCGTAGCGCCGATGTCGCCGGCGGTGGGCACCGTGTTGGTGAATGCGTTGACCGGAGTAGGTGGTGTCGGCAGGGTTTGGTACTCGGGCAATGTGTCAAGACTTGGTCTTGAGAGCGGTTCGGGGTTTACATCTTCTTCAGTAGGTACTGTGTTCCAGAACGCCTGCATGTTTGCGGGTCTCTCGGCGATGAGCATGGAATACCGCGGTAGCGGTAAGACTTGCGGCGCTGGTTTTCTTTTTAACTGGCTACTGCCCTCCCCCTGTCCGCCTGCATCAGTCAAGATAGCTGGACGCGGAGGTAGGGGCGGCGGTTCCAAGTCCTTGTCTTGTTCTTCTTCACCGCTGGAGTCGTTGTCGAGGAGAGTGATACCGGTGATTTGTGTTTCTTCAGAAGACCGCGCTTGTTGGGTTTCCTCGAGAGGATCCTCGCGGTCGGAGAGGGCTTCTGGCATGCGGTGGGATTCCTCGAATTTGTAGATGTCCATGTCGAATTTGGGGGCTAGATGCTTGTTCCAGTGGGAAATCATGGCTTCGAGAATCCGCTGGATGATTGCTGAGATTTTGACGTCCTCTATCGGATCAGGGCTGCGGAGTAGGGTCGGGGCGAAGCAGACTGCAAGATTTTGCGGGGTCATGCGGTTGAATTCTGAAAAGTCTGCTATCCTTGAGAGGAGAGGGAGGAGGTGCATTACCAGGATGGTCCTTGACGATTTGCTGATAGGTGACCATTCCGTGTCTGGATTTAGTATGGCTAGTAACTGGGAGATCTGGAACGGTATTCCTGGGTCGCCATAGAATCTCTCCAATCCTGCATAGCACGATTGAGGGAATATCGGATCTCGTAGCTCTTTATACCACTGCTTTATCAGCCCAGCAGCGGCGTGAAGCTCCCATCCCTCACATTGATCCAACTCATCGACCCAGACATCCCCAAATCCGTCTCTTCGGTGGTTGTGTGTCAACACCACGTTCCCTTCTTTCCACACTATGAATTTTTGTCCGCGGTCGTAAGCTTCTTTGAGGATATCCACCGTCATGGCCCTAGCGCTCATACGAAAGACACCTTCAGTCTTGATCAAGCGATCCATCAGAACAAAGCTCGTAGCTTCTCGTAAGACCCTTGGCAGTCTGACAGCTCCAGATGATGACAAGGGTAGAGGCTGCTTGACGCCAAAGGCCCTTTTCCCGCGGGCGTACGGGGCGTCAATGTGGGGTAAATGTCGTCGATCGGCCATGTAGGCGGAGGGAGGGATCAGGAGATCTTCGATTGGGATGTGCAATGCCAGGCCAGTCAACGTCGAGACTATGAATGTCTCGAGAGTCAGCACTGGGGCCCAGAGATCTCCCAGATATTCCGGAGGTTCCTCACCATGCACGACCTTCTTCCTAAATTTCGGGCTCACAGCCGTCGAGAACATCTCGAACAACACCCTAATCCAATTTTTTTCATGGACAATATATAGCTTCTGCAACCTCTTCCTCGTCGCCCTCGTCAGCAGATTGTATGCCTGCAAAAGCCATCCCCAGCCTGGCCGCCCCTTCTTCTTTGCAGTAGCCCCGTTGCTTCCCCCACCTGCGAAAAAGACTATTTCATATCCGCGTCCGCCTATAAGCTCGTCTTCGTCAGGTAAGCGGGAGAGGACGTAAGGTAACAAAGCATCAAAGTCAACGTCCTTAGTATCAGGAAATGCTGCGGCATTTAGCACGAATATAGGTAAATCATTCTGAGAGGGAAGTGGTGATCGATACAGTATCTGCGTAGCAACACTGGCGAGCGCTGTAGAGTACTCAGCTGAAGTAGACGCTGGTGGAATGGCAGTCAACGAAACTGAGGGTCTTCGTAGCCCTCGAGGTATTTTGGAACGCATTGGATACTAGGGCAAATCTGAGGGTGACTGAGCTATGTTGTGGTTCTGCACCCGTATTCAGGACAAGCGATGGAACTGCGTGACTCATGGGAGGGTCATAGTTAAATGTTATCCTGTTCATTTTGAAGGCATAAGCATCTACTTGGCTACCTAATGTGCTGTGAGGATTTACAAACTTGATTATCAACGACCTAAAAATACACAAGCTCGATATAAAGTTAGGGTTCCAGACGCGTAAGCTATGTAAAGCCGCAGTCTCACGTGACCAGCACTGAAGATCAAGATTCGGCGCCTTATCGCATCCCCTAAGCCATACACGCTCTCATAGACCTGGTCGATGCGGTCCATGTCATCCTTGGGTAGATTCTCGGCTCGATATGTAAGCTGTTGTTGACTGCTGCCTAGAATGCCTAAAATGCCAATCCGCCGAAGCGTGCAATGAGAATTGTCGTTTCGGTTCCAAACAGACATGACTGTCATGTAATGCGATCCGTCGGACTCACGCCCTTGAACTCATCCTCGTCCGGCCAACAGCTTCGTACGAAATGCTCGGCCGCCTGATTGGGGAAGCAAGGTCCAGATCAGCCACAGAAGAATCGTCTATTCCATTCCGAGGCGGAATACAGTCCTCGTATATCTGTGACCAGACAGTAGCTCCACCTTCGCCGAGGCCAGCGGGAATCTCCAGCTCTGGATACTCTAGCATACCCCCGGCAGATATTGAAGATCGATGTCCTCTATCAAATCCCCGTAGTTCCACTTGTGACCGATAGAGTCTACCTAGCGTATTCGTGATGCTCTTCCTAAACGTCAGGCTCCGACTTTTCCTCTTTTCCATTGCTGGGAAGGTCCCAAAATGATTGTTGCTAGGGTTTTTAGGTCTAGTGGTTTCTATGGCAAAATCGCGAGAGTGTACTCCGTCCGAGCTGCTTGCTGGTGAAGAGGAGCGTTCGGCACGTGTGTGACTTGGAAACCGAGACCATGAACCTGCTGATCTCGCTGGGGATGAATTCCGCCCCCTTCTCCTTGCCTTATTTGTATGATCTGTAGGCTCTCTACCTCTATTAGAGGGTGACAGACGCCTAAGGGATGAAGCAGACGAATATTTTTGCAATCGTCGTAGTGATGGTCTTGTAAATATATCTCTTCTGCCTTCTGGTACTCCCCTCTTTGGATTCGCGCAGCTAGTTTCTTGTGATACGCTAGCAACCCTTCTTATTGCTACGCCGCATTTTCTCCTAGGTAACATACTGCTTCGCCTTCCCATTGTTATAGCAGCATCCTCTTCTATGTGGCCCTGGAACGCTTTCTCCCATAATGATGCCGCCTCTTTGTTCTCCACAGAGAAGAGATCGTAAGCCGTGGATTGGCGTCTGACAGAAGGATATGGTTCACGGGTCCCGTCAAGGTTAGGTATGCTCTGCCGACTACCGCCATGGGACGAGTAGACTGAGGATGCGATATGTTGTGGCTGCTGTCTCCACAGACGGTCATCTCTAGATCTGTTTAGAGGCTGTCTTGTAGTGGTTTTCTTTCCCTGAACTTCTACAGCCGTGCGAATGCCTACCTCTGGTAAGATGGAGCTTCGAGTACTGTACTGGGAGCTGCTCCTGTGCAGGTTAAGTTGACTTGAATACACAGAGCTAGTCCTACGCATATGCCATTGGCCCGAACTTTCTCCAATCTGAGATAGAGATTGTGATACTCGAACTGATCTTGAGGCTAGATGCTGCGTAGCTTGTGGCTCTTGGTGGCGGATCGATATTTGCTTTGTCGGCGCTGTCACGGCATTGCGAGTGTCTGCCGCTCCATCAATGCCACCAAGACCCAGCTCCCCAATAGCAGGATCGCAGTTAGCCCTATGCGATTTTTGACGACTTGGTTTTCCGGTGTAGCCAAAGTGCAACCTCATGTTAGGTGTAGACCGCCCAAAAATACCGGATGCCCTTTTTACCCGTAGCCCTGATCTTAGTGTATCAGGCTTCCCTTTGGCGGTATCTGGCCGCTCGACAGGTGCTTTTCGCAAGCTCAAACGAGATCGTCTGTGAATAACAAGGTTGTTGAATTGGAACGGACTCGCGGATTGACCTGAAGCTATCCGGATATTTGGTTCAATTGCAGTTTGAGAAGGATGCTGCTCAGCAAGGAGTGTAGCAGGTGCGCTTTTCTTTTTGCGCAGCACTTTGCGAATGGTCGATCCATCCTGTACTGTTGTAACCTTTGCAGAGTACTTTTCGCCTCTGCTCTGTCCGCCGAACTTTCTGTCTGATGACTGTAATGCGTCGGGCGGCCTATGAACCGCCGTAATATCTTCAGGATTGATATGACCGAAGGATCCGTTCCGATCCAGCGTTAGATACGGCGTTGCAATGGGCATTGCATCCTCATCATACCCACCTTCACTGGCCGATCGATCTCTGAGAAGATCCTCTTGTAATCGCTGGTGTAAGGCACGCTTCAATTCTTGACGCCGCTGAATATCTTCTTCACTTAGACTGTTCTTCAGCCTCATCTTCGAGCTTTTCCTGGAAAGACCTGAATCCAGAGACATCTTCCGTTTGAGTCTCTCTGTCAAGTAGGAAAGTCGACCGCTGCTCTCTTTGTGACGAACAATTGCTGGCAGTTCCCGCCGTAGACTTTTCCTCCGTGCTGCTGAGCTAGAACTTCCTTTAGCGTTGTGGTCTTGGGAAGAAGCGAAGATCGCTCGAACTTCTCGCGATTGCGTACTACCCATAGTGGAGACAGGGGTGACAAATGCTATCGGATCGAGTTGATGAAGGGAGCAATTGCCACTTTCCTGGAGAGCTTGGATAATCTTGCTGTTTGGAAGATCAGGCGAAAAAGATCTCTGGAAGCTGCAACAGTTGTTAGTAAATATTAGATAGATGGTCAATGACTCTGGAACAAGTGGACAGTTGTAAGAGAAAGTCCTATAAAGTAGTGAGTAATGCGGATAAAGTCTAAACGTGCAGATATATGAGGCAGGGAGGACGGGGACTTTGCGTTGAGAACTATCTTTGATTAGATTGTGCCTTCTCTTCACAAGCCATATTGGATTATGATCGTACGTGGCATCTGGCCGCCTACCTGGGTGGAAAGATAGGATACAGAAGGCACGACCCATCCAGCAAGGTTAAACTTGCCGGTGATGTAGCTCCTATATCTGGACTTCAGAGACCAGAGATGAGAACAATGGTACAAGACACTGTGGATTAGTTCGTCAAACTGGGCCTATTTGTGATAATGAGATACAACTCAACCAAGATAATGGGCAATAGCTGCATGATTGGTATTCTGGTAGCTAACAACAGCGTCGATAAGCAGCGCCTCACCTTCCCTGCGATGCTCGGTTGAGGAGAGCACCAGCAAAAGGGGAATCCGCTAAGCAATGTTGAAAAATACAGAGTCTATGACGCTTTTGGAGGCTGGGTATCCCATACCCATTCACTAAAAACGCCGATGTTGAGATCGTGTCCCTCTATTATCCGTCACTCTAAGTCGAGTCATGCTGTTGAACATTTCATCGTTATGCGTCACGAAACTGGTTTAGGAGGATTTGGAATACTTTTGGCGGTAAAATTTGGCGGCGTTGACCATATTCGTTATCGCGGGCTTCGTTTCCTTCCATTGGCGAGTCTTCAGTCCACAGTCAGGGTCAATCCAGAGTTGATCTGGACTGAGGTATTGAAGCATTTCCTGGATTCGGTCTTTGATCTCCTGCTCGCTCGGAATACGAGGTGAGTGGATATCATAGACACCGGGTCCAATTTGCCTGGGGTATGCTTGGTCGACAAAGACCTTAAGCAACTTAGCGTCGCTCTTGCTGTTCTCGATACTGAGCACGTCGGCGTCCAGTGCTGCGATAGCATGGAAGAAATCCTGGAATTCTGAGTAACAGAAGTGGGAATGGATCTGAGTTGCGTCTGTAACGCCGCAAACTGAAAGACGGAAAGAGTTGACGGCCCATGATAGATAGTTCTCTCGCTCCATTCCCGCTCGGAGTGGTAGACCCTCCCGAAGAGCTGGCTCATCAACCTGGATGACGAAGATCCCAGCAGCTTCAAGATCAACCACCTCATCGCGTAGAGCAAGAGCGAGCTGCTCTGCTTGTTTGGATTGATGGATGTCGTCACGAGGGAAAGACCATCTGAGGCAGGTAATGGGACCTGTAAGCATGCCCTTCATTGGCTTCTTCGAGATCGACGCTGCATATTTGGACTCTTTGACGGTCATGGGATGAGGCCGCGAAATATCACCGACGATAATGGGGGGGCGCACACATCGAGAACCGTAGCTCTGGACCCAGCCGTGAGTTGTAAAGGCGTAGCCATCAAGACGCTCTCCGAAGTATTGGACCATGTCGTTACGCTCGGGCTCGCCATGAACGTAAACATCGAGGTCAAGCTCTTCTTGGATCTTCACGACGTCCTGGATCTCCTTCTCGATAAATTTCTCGTACTCTTCAGCCGTAATCTCACCTTTGGTGAACTTATTTCTGGAGATTCGGATTTCCTTGGTCTGTGGGAAAGATCCGATAGTGGTCGTGGGGAACATTGGTAGGTTAAGCTTCTTTTGTTGTTGGGCAATTCGGATTGGGAACTCCGAGTTCCGCTTGTACATGTCATCGGTGATTTTGGATACTCGCTCCTTGACCTTTGGGTCATTTGTTAGCTTTGAGCTTGCACGACCATGTATGGACTTGGCATTGGCTTCTAGTTGCTCCCGCACGCTATCAGGTCCATTTGTGACGGCCTTAGCGATGATGGCCAACTCATGAGTTTTTTGAACTGCAAAGCTGAACCAGTCCTTTATTTCGGCATCAAGCTTCTTCTCGCTGTCGAGCGTGTGAGGGGTGTGCAACAGCGAGCTAGAGCTAGCAACAATAACACGATCCTTTCCAAGCTTATGAATTGCCTTCTCGACCATCTCAATTGCGTTCTTGAAATTGGTCTTCCAGATATTACGGCCATCAACGACTCCAACAGAAAGAACCTGCTTTGGGCCGAGTGCCCCAACGACTACCTCAAATTGTTCAGGATGGCGGACAAGGTCAACGTGAACAGCATACAGTTCCTGGGTCGAGGAGAGAACGTCAATGTTGTGGTTAATATCGCCAAAATATGTGGTGAGAACAAGCTTTGGGATCTTGCTGCCAAGACTGGTAAGTTTCTCGTAAGCTGGTTTGAAGGCTGTTTTCACTCTGGGAGGTAGATCAAAGACGAGGCAAGGTTCATCGATTTGGACAGTCTCAGCACCAGCTTCTTTGAGCTTGATGAGAAGCTCCTCATAGACTGGCAGAAGTTTCTCTAGCAGACTGATGGGCTCGACGGTCTGATCACGGTCGGCCTTTCCAAGCGCGAGGAAAGACACAGGTCCAACAAGAACCGGACGAGTGACGATACCAGCTTCCTTTGCTTCAAGGAACTCTGCGACAGGCTTGGGATTTGATCCCAACTTGAAGGTCTGACCGTCATGGAACGTTGGCTTGACATAGTGGTAATTGGAATCAAACCATTTTACCATCTCCTATACATGTGTAAGTTGGTATGCTAGCCATATGATCGGATCAAGGATATCATTTAACCACGTACAAGACTAGGGACATCAACAGCAGCTCCGGCGTCTGTTTGTGGCTTCTGGAGGCCTCTCCCCATAGCAAAGAATTCATCAATGGGGTCGAGCTTATATTTAGAATACTTTTCCGGTGAAGCCTAGGATTGGTGTCAGTCCGTGCAACAGATCCGACCATAGTCTCCGGAACATTGCTTACACCGAAGAATTGAATATGGTCGAGGACGTGGTCATAGTAGGAGAAGTCATTGCTGGGAATAACATCGACACCCGCCTCTTTCTGGATCTTCCAATGCGTAAGACGAAGACGCTTGCCCTCAGCGAGAAGGTCACTCTGGGACAGCTTTCCGGCCCAGTAGGCTTCTGTTGCTTTCTTGAGGTCTCGGTCCACTCCCATGCGAGGAAAACCGAGAACGGCACTGGTATGGTGAGCAAGGCATTATAATGACAAGCTTGATTGACACTACTTACGACTGGACCATCCCGGCGGTGAAGTACGGATACAATGGTTCGGAGAGTAGTTTCGGATGGATGTACCTAAAAACTCGCTGACGAGAAGAAGATGTTGCCAAGGATTTGTACAGAAGAGTTGGAGGAATTTCGAGAGAATAAAACGGGAAGGGGAGTGAGTGATCGAGAAGGTTTGTCGAAAACGAAATCAAAAGATTGTGGGCGGGATGGCGGGGTCATTTAGGTACGATAATTGTTCTGAGCGGTACAGTCAGCACGCTAGAACTAGTCCCGATGGGACATGCTCGGGGTTTATCACGAATTCACGATGCGGTTTCAATGAGTTCAAGAGGCTTACAGTGCCTTATTTATTCGTAATGTTCAGCTAAAGAGACAACAGTTCTTGTTGCTGGTTGTGTTACTTTACAGGTTGACATGGACAAGTAAGCTACTGTCGAAGCAAGATCAACGACGCAGCTCAAAGAGCTTCCTCCGCTACGGAATACTCATTTTGCAGATACATAATAAGGCTGAAGGCTGAGACAGTGGAACGTTCACCTCTCTGCATAACTCCTATACTCGGGTCCCTCCAAAGCCGAGGAGTCTGCAGCACAGTCTCAAATCCTCCATACAGTACGGAGTAGATACGACGCGTACGAAAAAACACAAGATGAAAACTGACCGCTTATGAAATGATCATTTCGTTCCTCGGATGTTCTGAATAGATATTTGACAACTGTGCACTTGAGTACAATACAGAAATCGAGAATGTTCTGAGAGGAAGTCAACAATAAGATGCTCGCCGACAGCGTGTTCCGAAGTGAAAATCTGACTGTAATTTGACGAGAACATGTGTTTTTCACGGGGAACAAACTCGATGACGTCACGGCCATCTCGACAATCATCCACCTTCCCCACTCCTCCCCCCTTCAACCACCCCATACCCAACATGTCCCTCTTACAACCCTACCTCCCCCCCTCACGCGAGCACTGGGAGCAGCTCACCTTCCTCTGGCAATTCTTCCCCATCGTACTTCCCCCCCTTTCCCCCCAACGTTCCCACCAGCACCCCAGCTAACCCCAGCTCCGCCAGTACACACTCTTCCAATGGGTCATAGACTACTACCCGATGGGCAAAACGTCCACGGAATCGCGCTTCAACATCCCCGGCAAGATCGGGTGGGCGACGATGGAGGCGCCGGGGTTTATGACGCTCCTGTATATCATGTTTACGCTGCCGGCGCAAAATGGGATTGAGAGATTGCCGATGGCGAATTGGATCATGGCGGGGCTTTTTGTATGTTTTATTTTGCTTGTTTATTACATACATCTTCTCCGCTATGCGAAATCATGTACTAACTGGAACCTGAAAGACGATCCACTACATCTACCGCGCCCTACTCGCACCCCTCTACCTCAACCCCTCCATGTCCCCCATCCACGTCTCCGTCTGGTTGTCCGCTCTCGCCTTCCAGCTTATAAACGCCACCTGCATCGGCGGCTACCTTGCCTCCTATGGTCCCCTCACCACAGCCGACTGGGCTGGGCGCGCGGTCTACATCGAGTTGGGCATGATGATTTTCTTCGTCGGACTGGCGGGGAATATCTATCACGATGACGAACTGAGGGAGATCAGGCGGGCAGCGGCGAGGAATATGCAGAAGAGGGAGGAGGCAAACGGTGAGGGCAAGGGCAAGGGGAAGAGCGTGGATAAGGTGTACATGATGCCAGAGAATGGGCTGTTTAGGGCGGTATTATATCCGCATTATTTTTGCGAATGGATCGAGTGGGCCGGGTTCTGGATGATTGGCGGCTTGAGCTGCGTCCCGGCGAGAACCTTTGTTTTGAACGAAATTGCGACAATGTTGCCGAGGGCATTGCAGGGCAAAAGGTGGTATGTGAAGAAATTTGGGAAGGAGAAGGTCGGGAACCGGAAGGCCGTGATTCCGGGGATAATCTGAGCGGAAGGGGCACTGAGAGGTGTGTCCAGAGGAGTAATTGAGATAACCGAGACACTACGGAGTAATGTAGAAAAATGCAGACATTGCATCGACAAAGGTGTAATGTTGTATTGCGGCAGAAAAGGGTTGAGCGCTCATAACCATGCTTCTATGCTATGTGACACCGCTGCTATACATTGGCTGTCGTGGTATCAGGTCGTCAGTCTATGTCGATGACGTAAGGGAGTATGACAGTAGAAGACCAGTGATCAAGCCATCATTGTCGAAGTATGGGAGCGCTAGTATAATGTCAAGCTGGGCACATCATTAGTCTCTGCCAGGTGCATAATCTGATCTGTACATTGACCGCGAGGATGCTTCTCCCTAAAGCCAAGATTTCGTATTGACTTTCTGAGTGTGAGTGATGGAGCCTATGATTGAGTCTTCTGATAGCAATTAGCGAGATAACAGATAGAAATTTAGATCTCCCGCCCAAGCATGGTCTATTAACAGGTCCTCCATACGGAGGATTTCTCGGAAGATTCCTGCAAGCCAAGAAATGCTTATGCTAGATCAGGATTCCTTGTACGTAAGTTTCAGGGTGATAAGAGCGGTAGGCTGCACAGTGGCTCTCCTGTGGCAGCAACTCTTATATATGTTGCCTTGTGACTCCAGGGCGCCTAAACAGACGCGACGCGAATACGAAGAGGCTCTCGAGGCGTCAAGCCATTGGCCTTAAATAGGTCCGGAGGCGTGTTGGATTATCGTTCAAGAAAGAGCTGGATGTCTGGTGCAATTTTGCGGGATCTGTGTGTCTGGCGATTGTGAGCAATGGGCTTTGTGGAAGCTTGGTGTCGTTGACATGCTGGAGCTGACATGCTTAGGGACAAGGAGGCAGGCGATATAGATGGCATGAGGTAAAATTTTGACTGCGTAATAGAAAGCTAATAATGAACCGCAGGCGTCAAACACAAGAACTCGTTCATGTCTGTAGTAGTGGATAATATTGACTCTTAATGACTCGATTCAAGCAGCTCTTCCGGCCGATAAGGCGCAACCTCTGCGGTTTCTGAAGGTTTGAAAAGGAAACTTGACACGCTTGCTAGAAAACACAAAGGAACGGTCAACCGGCCTCAGGCCTGCAGCGCTTCTTTCGACAGTCGCCGTGACTACTGTGTAAGTGAGGCTTATAAGGAGACTTACCGTGGTCCAGAAGCGAGCCTCGCGAATTTTGAGAATAGTGCCCCCCATGTGACCAGATTACCATAGAGCATCGCACAGATCTCAGAAATGGGGTTTTACAAATACATGCGGCCAATTGATTTCATCCTGGATCTCGATGGTTGGTTTATTATAGTAGTCTGTTCAGTCAATACTTCCAACAAAGAACGAGCAATTATTTGTGGTTAGGGGGGTGTGCTTCGTATTCCTATGCCACCTGAGGGTCCATAGATGGGCAGCGATACCATTAAAAGGAGATTAGGAGCGTTCTCTTCTTTGAACACTGAAGCTTTGGGGTACGGTACAGCAGATTCAAAGGCTAGGTGCAAGCGAGGCCAGCTGCCGAGCAAGAGGGCGAACAGGTGGAGGGCACTGACCAGGCTGTTGCAGCATCGTTTGGCGAGAAAGCGTGAAGTCCCTTTTTGGGATAATTATCTTGTCGAAGGATGTGCACTGATCAAGTGATCATTGGTGGTTTCGAGCAATGACCCCTCTCACCGAAGGAGGTTTCAAGCTCGCCACTCAACACTACACGATTTTACTTCCCAACGCCCCTCTTTCCCCTGTTGCCCTAACGCACTATGACCATGTCTTCATTTCCGATTAGGCGGAAGATGTGGGGATCTGGCGATGCAGCTCTTTTGACTTTGGTCTGGCCTCTGTCAACCGCCGCCATCATTGGTAGTGACACCGGAGAAAGCTGCTGGTCTGAAATGTAACTCCGTACCGTCTGGGGTAAAAATGCAGTGGGTGCTATGATTGGTCGGATTGACCGCGAGCGGACAGCAAGCGCAAATGCAAGAGGCTTGAAAGGGAGCGCTCTGGTGTGCGAAGATCCGTCTGTACCTTGTCGATAATTTGTCCTTTACTAGGCCTCAAACGTGAAGTAGATTATTGTTGATGCGGGCCAGCAGTGAATATACAGTGCTGACGATCGATGCACCTCAACGCTCGAATCGTTTGACCGAGAGAGATTATAGAAGTCGAAGCGACCAGGAATCAACCTCTTGATACTTCCGTTGACTGTGCGATTGACTTTGTCCTGTCAAGCAATTGAACTGAATGTATGGATGGGCAAAAGCCACGATGCTTGGCAGGAAATGGTTGGGCGAAATCGAGATGTTATGCATGAGTGCATGAGCGGCATATCTTGCTAACAGTAGCCCAACAGCAGCTAACAGCTTCCTCTTCCTCCCACGTCCGCCACCACCAATGAGAATGTAGGAAGGTCTCCGACCGTAGAGAAGCTACTGTGCCACCGTTTTTAAACTTCCCTGACGAAGGTTGCGCGGGGTGTGTGTGGGCATGGGTGCGCAGATCCGAGCTTTTCACTTTCTTGCTGCTGCTGCTGCTGCTGCTGCTGCTGCAGAGTAAGAAGCGTTTTTCACCATGCAGGATCGGTAGTTGGGCAAACTTTGTCGACGGCCTATCGAAATTCTTGACGCTCGTTCTCACTCAATATCGCGCATTCTTTCAATGGTACAAAATCGGGAAATAGAGTGCCGACAAGCCAAAAAACCCCATTCCCGCTTACATCACCAATCTTTATCACAAGCGAAACTAAGGTCCCTACTCCGTACAGACGACTGTTACACTCTCCTTCAAAAGGCACTGAGACTCAGAATAGGCTTTCATGTTGCTTTGACCTCAACACGCAGGAACCCGTAATCTTGACTCTTCTCTTGATATCTTTGTATGCCTCAATCTCGCTGTAAGTTCCCCTCCAATTCACTCAGCTATGACCTAACTAATTCTCCAATAGATCTCCGAAGCCTCAAACCCTAACGCTCCCTCACAATCGTCTTCCCCTCCATATTCCGTTCTTCTCGTACGATTTCTTACAGAGGGTGTAACCAAGTAGCTCTCTTGTTACACAGATATAGAGATATCATCAACTGTGTTGTTTCTTTGCCTTGCGACTGCGAAACAAAAGTGCCTCTATATTTCTAAACTCTGAGTACACCCTCTTGATTCTCCGACATCTTCACCTACTCTTGGGACCGTCATGGTAGGTGTTGGGGGTTGGACTGCTTGCCAACCTCGATAACATTGGGTCTGGGCAAAATCTATTGCCTCACTGTACAATACCAGACTGGGAGAACAGAAAGGAAATGGACAGTAGAAGTCAAGAAGCAATGGCTGCTGTGAGCATTAACCAGAACGGCTCGGATGGGCAAATAGGAGAACTAGAACCAAAAACAGCTCCTCTCACGTCAACGGCTACCACAGACTTGGATGGTGTATGCACACCCTTACTCCACAGCCTTCCTGAACCAGCCAAGCAAGAAAGCGATGAAGAACAACCATATACGCCTGTTATGGATGATCAATTGAGAACACCAACCTCGGAATATCCGTCAACAGTGCCCACACCAGCGACATCATGGACATCTCAAGAGTTGCCGCCGCAGCTGCATGACTTGCAGACGGGTGACTTGGGAAATGTACAACACGTGATATCTCAAGACTGCTACTTCACGACAAGAGCAGCGCCAAGCTCCAACGACGCTGATATTTATACTGCCCTATCGAGGACAACTCTGTCCTCACCATCCAGGACTAAGTCTGTTGGTGACAGTCTCGACGGTGCTTCTGGTCCAGAATGGCCTGGCGCCCAATGGAAAGACCATTCCTCACAATATACTCACAACGATACTGAAACTCCTCGTCCCACTTCGGTGCCTGTAAAGCCAAGCGACGGGCGCAGTCGCAACCGTCCAAATTACCCAAATCAGTCCTTTGCAGCGTTGCAAGCCCAGCATATCCCTCCGCATTATCCTAGACCTCGCCCACTAAGGACGCGAAGCTCACATCAATCGCAACATCAATCATTCTCGGCCGATGACTCTAAAAGATCCAGAGATTTTTCCTCCGTGCCAGCAGCAGCCAAGACTGCCGGCAACACGCCGGCGCAGAGCCCGGGTTTATTTCCCCCACCTTTCTCGCCAAATCGGCCTACAGAAGAAAACGAGGATGGTCAATACAATACTCCACTACTCCATCCTTCCCACATGCAAGCTCCCAAAGAGTAAGCCCTTTCCCATCTAAGTCCTCCCTACCCCCAATTACGGTATGGTTGTTTGTAGAACGGTCACTAACCTGCATCAGAACTCACAAGCTACTGAAAGACATCGATCCAATCTCAGGCAGAAAGCTAGTCAACAACTACGAATTACAGAAAAAGCTTGGTAGCGGTCAACATGGAACTGTCAAGCTAGGAAGAAATCTGGAAACTAATGAGAAAGTCGCTGTTAAGATTGTGCGTCGCTTCTCGAAAAAGGTTCGGCTTGGAAAGACGGGAGACCCGAGTGACATGATTAAGAAAGAAGTCGCCATCCTCAAGAAAGCTCGTCACCCACACGTCGTGAGTTTGCTTGAGGTTATCGACGATGATGAATTTGGCAAAGTCTACCTGGTGCTAGAATTTGTCGAACGGGGAGAGATTGTCTGGCGGAAGCAAACCGACAGAGATGTTGCAATCTTTGAGATGAAGCGTGCCAAGCGAGAAATGGTAGACCAATTCGACGAAGCATACGAAGTTGCTGAGATCGAGCGGTTCAATAGCACGGCTTCTGCAAGGCGATTAGAGAAGGCTCATTTGTTGGCAGAACAAAAGCTACAAGCCGAAAATCTGTTGAAGTCCCAAGCGTCGGCCCTTAAGAAATCAGTTGCAAGCTCAGAATCGTGCTGGAGCCTTGAGTATGCAGGGATCGAGAATGAGGAAGCGTCAGAGGCTGGAAGCCTGCCTGAGATAAGGTCTAGGGAGAGCTTACATTCATCTGCAAGTGATAGCCATTCTCGTGCGGACACTATCGAAGGTTCACCCCAGAGCTCAGTATCACTTGAGCCTAGCACTCCAAGACGACTATTAGACTCCAGCAATACGATAGAGCACCCAATCGTTGCTGATCTAAAGCGGGAGTCGCGCCCTGCATCTCCAACCACCCTTGAAGGGTCAATGTATGGACCTTACACCTCAGATGAACGTTCTTCAAACGTCGCCTTAAGGTCTACCCTCGATCAGATCATGGCCCAACAGAATATGTGGACAGAGGAAGAGGAAGAGTTCATGTACGTGCCATGCTTGACGATATCACAAGCTCTCGACGCCTTCCGTGACACTGTTCTGGGCCTGGAATATTTGCACTATCAAGGCATTATCCATCGCGATATCAAGCCAGCCAACTTGCTTTGGACCAAAGATCGCCGGGTTAAGATCTCCGACTTTGGCGTTTCCTACCTTGGCAAGCCGATCAGAGAGGATGACAATAAGGAAGAAATACCCGAAGCTGATGCTGCAGATCTTGATGAAGCTCTTGAGCTGGCCAAGACTGTAGGCACTCCTGCTTTCTACGCTCCAGAATTATGCGACCCTCAATTATTCGACTTTGGAAGAAATCCTGGGCGACCACAAATTACCGGCCAGATCGATGTATGGGCACTCGGCGTGACACTTTACGGAATGATCTTCGGGCGCTTGCCATTTTTTGATGTCAATGAGTTTGCCATGTATGAAAGGATTGCCCGGCAAGAAGTTTTCATCCCACGCATGCGCCTCAAGGGAGTTGAGGTACCTGATCCAGACTCTGGAGATGGTGCAGCAAACCCTCCGATGAATAGCAACAAGAGAGACGATCATAGGGTCGAGTATGAAGAGGTTGACGACGATTTGCGTGATCTTTTGAAACGTCTGCTTCACAAACACCCACTAAAGCGCATCAGTCTAAAGGAAGTGAAGCATCATCCATGGGTTCTCCGTGGCATCAAAGATCCCAGCGCCTGGATCGACGAGACAGACCCATCCGTGCAAAGCCAAGGAAGGAAAATCGAAGTCTCCACCCAAGATGTTCAAGACGCTGTTATTGGGCTCACGATTGTAGATCGCATCAAATCCGGCATTCGAAGGCTCGGCTCTGTGGTTCGCGGCCGCGAAAGAGATTCTCGTAAAAGGAGCAACAGTAGTACTAAGGCTCTTGACCAACCAATTTTAGTACACACACCTCAGCCGAGTCTATTTCACCGGGATTGGAGGAGGCAAAGTCTAAGGGGCGATGAGCAAATCACCTCCGCGTTGCGCGCATCAAGAGAGGGCCCTGAGCATCCTCTATCACGGAGTGTTGCTGCCAGCCCTGAGCCTAAGCCGGGTACCGATTATTTTGATGGGAGTATTCCAACTTTACCCGATGCGACATCCCCACGGCCAACTCTAGGTGAGCGATTGCTATCAACCGCCGAGTCGACGAAGACAATTCGAGCCACTGTACCTCCCACTGTGCGGCAAGACCTGGCGCTATCCGATGAAAGCTTTTCGCCAACGACCCATGTCGTCGACATAGGCTCGTCATCTAGTCTTGGTGGTATCTTTAGCGGGGCAGGACGCAGTTTCGTCAATAGCATGCGAAGCAGAGAGCGAGGCCCCGAGAGCCACAGCCCTTCCCAATCGAGCCGCTCATCATCGATGGATCCTACTTCTAATGCTATTGATGATCCTCATGCTTCACCCAGCATCGCCTACTCCTCCGCCGTCGCAGCAGGTCATGTCGATCAGCCGCCTGTTCTCCACGAAGACGTATTGCTAGACCACTCCGTACCTGTGGAACGAACCAACTCACCTATCCTGTATCGCTTCCCTAGTGAATCCTCGGCGGAGGCTTTTCAGCAGGCCCAAGATATGAACCACCGGCGTGAGACCCTCGCACATAATCACACAACATCCATCCACCGCCGTACAGTCTCCTCGGCTGCTGCCATCGCCTGCCCTCCTTCACCAGACGACAACATCTTTGACGTTCGTCGAAATTCCGTGCCGCCTAATGACGAGGCTCCACCCTTTAGCATCTCATCCTCCTCCGATCACCTACCTTCTGGCCTTAGCGAATCTACCTCGCACCCCAGCATACCTTCGGTCATCAGCGGTGCCTCGTCTCTTTCTGCTACCATAGAGCCTGAAGATTACTTGGCTCCAATCAAAGAATACTCTCCGCCAACCATGCTGCCTAGTCGTGCATTTTCCGGACGCCAGAGGGCCAAATCTAGTGACCAATCAATATATCATACAATGACTGAAATAAAGCAACCTCTAATCGATGATGACGAGGCAGGGTGGAACGGTGACGGCGAACAAGAATCGGACAGCGAGGACGAAGGCTTGGAGATGGGTGGCCAAAGGAAAGCCAAGCTGAAATAGGTCTTCCTACTCTTACGACTACAACCTCTAATATGACTACGATTACACGAAGAGACGATCTAGTGGAGCTCCGGGGACCGAAGATCCACAATCAGCAGAATTGACTATTCGATTCTCTATCGCTACCATGCAATGCCTCAGCTCCATAACACTTTGGCCTCGCATTACCGCCGTCCGTTTTCGGCAACCAGCTCCTACATAAGAGAAGGAATAGGGAAACTTTGTGGACCGGTTTCTAATATTGCGCGCCATAGACTTTCTTTCTTTTCTTGTCCCTCTCCTCTATTACGATCCACCTATCCCCGCTATTCTCAGCATTAGGGATTGGATCAAGCGGCGTTCACGGCATCAATCTTTTCGCATTGTTGAGAGGAATCCTCCACTCAAGAAGTCTCATTTGGGAACACAAAACAGGTCCACAAAAATACTCGGTGGCTTATTTGTATCAAAAATCATTGTTTTTCCTCGTCTGGAAGCGCGGCGTAGGGGCTTTTGCTGGCTAGGATTGCATTTGGGCGGAATATGTCGTTTTGGTAACCGAGGTAGATGGAGATGAGAATGTGATGGATGGGCCTTGATTTGTAGCTTTTGAGGCTTCTTCTTTCCTGGCATGGTGTGTAAAGGGTTGTATAATTTCCAGTCGCCGCACGAGTGGTTTGAGACATCTTGGCGGTTATAATTTGTGCCGTTGTGCGCATTGAGGATGACGATGAAGGCTTATACTAGGGGATCGTTGTATGTGTTCCTAATAAGAACGACCTTTCTCCAATCTACTCTTTTGTGAATGCAATGAAAGTGAACAGCGAAGAAAGGGGGAAAGAAGGGTTGTATGGAAGCGTAAGTGCGGGAGGTGAGAATGGTCGAGCGAGGAGAGAGGGAGAAGGTAGGGGTAAGTATGAGTAGGAAAGGAAAGATTGGGATCGGGAAGGAGGTGAGTACTGGGTGCGAGACTCTTTACTCCTCTCCTCTCCTCTCTGCTCCCTGAATTCCCCCCCACCACTACCTCCCCTCTTTAAATCATTCCAACATATGAACCTAGCCACATTTCACATTCCTGCCCCCCAATCTATTTCTCTTCTCTCTTCTCTCTTCACTCCTCATCCCCCCCCCCTCCTCATGACCGCCGCACTATACACACGATTACAACCATAACAACAACGGAACAAAAACGTCGCAACCTTACGCATTGCGACAATCAAACTTGCGAATAAGTTGCATAAACTGAGAACGATGACGAAAAGAAGAGAATGAACTGAGTTGGGTAGGTAGCTAAGCTACCATAAAAACACAACCACATACATACATCACATACATACATCACAGATAACAACCACAACGCACGCATCACAAATTTTGAAAAAGAGCACTACAAACAAGGCAGAGTGAACCTAGAAGACGGTTGAACGACGATGAATTGCACGAATCGCAGCAGTGCTGGTTCGAAGACGATTGCGAGCGACGTCGATTCGTCGCAAGAAAACAGAGATGCAGAGTCGAAATGCTCACGCAACGACGAAGAGAACGTTGCTAACATTATTGATCTACTAATAAAGATATCAACGTTAGAGAAAGAGAAGAGCAAAGATCATTCGTAAAAAGAGATAGCATTGAAGCTGATTCAACGTCTTCGACTCGACTCAGAAGAAAAACATCACGTGAATCAGAACGCGTTCATCGCGAAGAATGTACAGAAACTGAAGACATCAGTTCAACTGCTTAACAAGCAGTTGCATACACAGAGAAGCATGCGTTCTTCAACGAAAATCACGTCATGAGCAAACATGACAAGAGAAGAAATAGCGACAAGAAAGCAACATCTCAAAGATGACTCGTCATCACTTCGCAAGAGATGAAAAGTCATAATTAAAATAATGAACAGAAGAGAAATAAAAGAGATACAGAAGAAATCAATTGAACAGATTCTACAGAGAATTACAGACGTGTTGACAGATCAAAGAAATCTAATCATGTCACTTCGCAAGCTGAATAGCGATGATATTTTTCTTCACGCAGTTAGCTCAGATGCTTGAGCAAATCTGAAAAAGACTTAGACATGAGCAAAAGAAATCACGAGTTCGACATGTGTAGCACGTCAAATCTTCGCAATGCTGACACATGAAATATGCATTACAATAGATGCAAGTAATCAGAAAAAGATCATTGAAAGATTGATAAAAAATAACACAAAACTTCATGAAGATTTGAAAGTTCTAAAAATAGTTTGATTCAAGAAGATAGCAGAGAGCAAAAAGACTCATTCATCACTCATTGTAGAGATTGCAATCAAAGCGATGATGAATCAACGCTGTGAAAAGTGCGCAGACAAGCATCACATCAAGAAGTGTGTGATATCTTTGAACAGAAGACATTGTGTTAACTGTAATGAAAATCACGAATTCTGAAGATGCATCTGTCTCAAGTGACAACAGCAGATGAAACAAGCGTTCAAAATCTATAGAAACAAATCATTCAAATACTCTGAAATATTTAAATACAATTACACATTCTTCTCGCTGTCTTTAAACTCTTTAAATTCAATGAACTCTTTAAATTCAACAAACTCTTCAGATTCAATGAATTCTTTCAATTTAATAAATCTTTCAAGCTTAGCAATAATCATGTTGAAAATACACAGTTGAATTGCTGATGAATCAGCTTGACAGATAGTAGAAGTCAAAAAGAGACAAGTCAATCTTTTCTCTTGTGTAAGTAATGACTCAGACGAGATGACATCTGAGCAGATTCAGAAACGTTCAATCAGAAAGTGAGAAAGACTCTCGATAATTAAAAGCATACAAAGAGTCTTCTCATTGCAGAATCAACAACAGCTATGAATAACTTTATGATAAAACAATCTTTTCTACAAATTTTACAGTACAACATCAGAAAGTTATTAAGAATTCAAGAATCATTTCTAATTGACAAAGAAGTTCGCGAATTCAACATAGTAATTATACAGAAGTAAGATCGCAACAACAATGATTCATAATTATTTAACTCAACACACAACTTCTTTCATTTAGTGAAAAACTCATCATCTCAATCAAGAACATGCATATACATTAATAAATGTTTAAAATTCAATTAATGAATAGTAGAAACAGTTGAATCAGACATTTGCTCAATCAAAATATTAACTCGCAATGCAAATAACAAAACGCAAATGCTAAGACTTTTAAACATTTACAATTCATGCTCATTGTTTATTACATTCACAAAGAAATCTTTAATCATTTCTCATTTGAATGAACTACTCAAGAATGATTGCAAACAATTGATTGTAAAAGATTTCAATTTACATCATTCTCACTGAAAAGAGTGAAGATGTTTCACTCATCATACAATGATTGATACTTTGCTAAACATTATTACAAATGCAAGACTGAAATTATTGCTGAAATTAAACACTATTACTTGCGAAGCTCATAATCAATTTACGATGATTGATTTAGTTTTTAGCAGCAAGAAAATACAGTTCATGATATGCAAGTGCAAGATACAAATTGATTTGCATCAGAGATTGAATCATCTTTCGATCATTACAAAGTTATGTTTACAAACAATCTTAGTGCAATTCTTGACTTGATGACTTTGAAAGAAAATAAATACAGAAGCATTAAGTGCTTATCTGCAAATACATCTATCTTTGAAATGCTCTTTAGACAACAAGACTATGATGAATGACAGAGTGTACAAGATTATCAGAGTGCTACAGAAAATCATCAAGAAATCTATTCTTTTGACAAAGTCATCAAATTGAGCAAGAAACTTTTGAAATCAAAGCTGCTTCGAAGTAGTAATAAAATCAAGATGATTGCAAATCATATGAAAAATGCAAGACACATTAGAAGTGTGAAATGAATATCTGAAGCACAACGATCACAAAAACAAGATTATTCAACAAATAAAATGCATACACTTCAGATCACAAATGCATGAGTTGAGCGAAGCATTTAAATTTGTTACGAGCGTGCTCAGTCTTTTACTGAGACACATGTTCTTGAAGTGAGTCTAGACTTTATCAAGTCTAGCGCTTTTCTTTCTTCTGTACATATAGTTTTTGCATCTTGATAGATCTCACTCTTTAGCTTTGAATTCTCATTTATCTGATTTACTCTTCGTTTATCTGTATTTCTATGACTTGCTCTAGACATGATTTTAACATTATTCAAAGCTTCGTACATATCACATGACAGTGATTCACTTTCTAGTTGAGTCGATTTTTGCAGCTCTATGATCGAAAGCAGAAGCTTTGCTACATGTATGTAGTAAATGTGAAACAGAAAACAACAGTTGATCTCTTTACTGAACTCATCATCAGAACTGAAATCAGCAATTTCAGTAGAACTCTGATTTGAAATCAGCAATTTCAATAGAATCAAAACAGAAAAACACGAACGCGTTGCTCTTGACTAGCTCTTTACTGAGCTCATCATCAGAATAGAAATCAGAAATTTCTAGAATCAGAAGTTAAATTCAGAAATTTCAACAGTATGAACAGAACAAGTTCTATTGAATGCAATAAACATGAACAGAACAAGCTCTGTGACGCGTTACAAACATGAATCAACTCTCGATTGATCAAACTCGATTGATCAGATAGTTAGTCTGCTTGAACGACATTTGAAGTAAGTTTGCTACAATGACAAGTCAATAGTTGATCTTTTGATTGAGTCAGTCAATGAACAGAACAAGTTTTACTACATGTGTGTAGTAAGCATGAATGAAACAAGCTCTGCTGCATGCATGTAGTAGACACGAATCAATAGTGAGTCTGCTTCAATGACAACTCACTTGATTCAATCATGAATCTTCTCTTATTCGTATCTTCTATGATTTATCTCTATTCACGACATTGATAACAACAACAAAGATGATATGTATTGCAAACAAAGTAACATATACTATATGTCTTGAAAGAATAGAACATATACTATATGTTTGAAAACATGAAAATATGAGCTGAAACTCATTCATCATTGAATATTTGAAGCTGAATAGAAAAAGTCTGCTTGAATGACAAGAATAGTGAGTTTGTTACAAAGACAGATAACAATTGATCTCGTTGTTGAACTCATTACTTGAAGTGAGTTTGCTACAATGACAAAGCCTATAGTTGATTTCTTGACTGAGCTCATCATTGAACAGAACAAGCTTTATCAAATGCAATAAACATGAACAGAACAAGCTTTACTACATGCATGTAGTAAACACGAACGAAACAAGCTCTACTACATGCATGTAGTAGACACGAACGAAACAAGCTCTGTTACATGCATGTAACAGACATGAATCAGAAGACAACAATTGATCTCATTGACTGAGCTCATCACTTGATAGTGAGTCTGCTTGAACGACACTTGAAGTGAGTCTGCTACAATGACATGAAAAGAACAAGCTTTACTATGCAGTAAATCTGAATCAGAAGTGAGTTTGCTTTAATGACATTTGACAAGAAGAAATAGACTTGAAACGTTTGATGAAATGAGCTTGAAACACTCTATGTCAAGAAGAAATAGACTTGAAACATCTGATGAAATGAGCTTGAAACGCTTAAATAAAATGATAATAAAACAAACAAGAAAGAAAGAACTGATTGAAGCAATGAGATCATTGCTTAGCTGAGAGAAGAAAGTAATGTTACGAGCGTGCTCAGTCTTCTACTGAGACGCATGTTCTTGAAGTGAGCCTAGACTTTATCAAGCTTAGCGCTTCTCTTTCTTCTGTACATATAGTCTTTGCATCTCAATAAATCTCGCTCTTTAGCTTTGAATTCTCATTTATCTGATTTACTCTTTGTTTATCTATATTTCTATGACTTACTTTAAACATGATTCTAACAAAATTGATATGATGCTTTGCAAAATGAACTAGAATCAAAAGTCAGCTATTTAAAAAGCTTTCTCAGTTTTCGTCACTGAAGTGAAGCGACATCGATCATATGACAACGACGTTCGAGAAAAAAATCGAGATACTGCAAGAAAAGTTCTTTTTCTCATCTTTTCAAGCGAATGTCAACGACATTGCAGAGTCATTCATATCTCTGACAGTTTCATTCAATTCACGCATCACAGAAGATGAAGTGAAGCAAACAATCAGATGAGTAAAAGCAGACAAAGCTTCAAATATTTTAAACAGAGTGCTTCAAGCAAGTCTTGCAGAACTGATCTCAGTACTGATGAGTTTATTCAATGCATGCATAATGTTAGAAATCAGCATAGAGTGAGTCATATGAGTGTCATTTAACTAATAGATAAATGCTAAGAAAGAAAAGTATCTACAGAAAAGAACTCGATTCTTATATGTGTGTTTCTCAACTCTGTGCTAAACTCGATTGAGTGAATGTCTTACATATATGATGCAGAGTTTCAATGACATCATTTCTAGCTTGAATGCTCACTAAACTCAATTAGAATGAAATCAAGATGAAGATTAGAAAGAATAAATGAAGACTAGAATTGTAACATTACTCTCTCTCTCTGACTATTCATGTTCACATGAATGTTGTTTCTTAGTGCGCTTTTCTTGAATATTTGATATGAAAGTCATCAATTATCTCTTGAGCGTTCATAAATTCATCATTGTTAGCGTTATATCAGTTGAGATCATTGTCATAGCTCTTTCATTTAACTTGATATTAAAGTTGTCTTTGATAATATCAAAAATTCAATATATTGTTGATCTTTCATTCATTCTCATCGTTTATCACTATTGATCTCGAAGATTCATTCTTCTGATCAGACAGAGAATCATCAACGACAGAACGAAGAAGCTCTGAATGAAATATATTGTGTATACACATAGTTTCTGATAGTTTCAATTTATAAGAGAAGTCAACAGAATCTGTGATCTTGAATGAGTCAAGCATCTTGTCATTCAGCTTTTTGAAGAGTCTCGCTGTAATGATGTTTCGTTCATTCAGAAACACATTTGATTCAATCTTGTAATTTGTTATGATCTCGAGCCTATTCTCAAGTCTATTCTCGATCTATTCTCGACTTTATTCTCGATTTATTCTCGATCTATTCTTGACTCTATTCTCAACCTCGATTATCTCTAATTGAGTCTAGTGAGCATTCGAGCTAAAGATGATGTCATCGAGTCTCTGCGTCATCTGTGTAAGACGTCAATTCTTTCGAGCCTAGCGCAGAGATCAGAAACACACATATAAGCTGCGAGTTCTTTTCTGTAGATACTTTTCTTTCTTAGCATTTATCTATTAGTTAAATGACACTCATATGACTCGCTCTATGCTGATCTCTAACAGTAGATAAATGCTAATCAACTACTCTGCTATCAACATGTAGATGATACAAAATAATCTACTTCGTTCATTTAGAAATTCGCAAGAAATTCTTTGAATTTGTATCACTTTTTATTCGCAAGAAATTCTTCGAATATTGTATTCATTTGTTTATCAGAAAATTCACAAGAATCTTTTTAAATTACATCTATCAAATTTATCACAATCTATCTATCTTTATCTTCAATCTCTCATCATGACACATGACTTTGAATCAGTTGAATTCTGAATGACTCATTTGCTTAGAAGCATTGCAAATAAACGAGTTTTTCTTCTTTCTTTCGATGTTTCAGCTGAATCTCAGAATGTCGCGATTTCATGAAACATCAAGATCGAAGAACAACTTCGTCAGTGAGCTATTGATCACTTGAACGAGATCATCAAGATGTTAAATGAATTAAAAGATCAGCGAAACATGACTTTAAAATGCAATGAGCACTGAATTGTTCTACAGATTGAACATACTCAGAGATTGAAACAGCTAGAGATCAATCGCGCGTCAATAAACATTCTAGAAGAGACTAACACTCGACTACGAGAGAAAATGTTGAAACTCAAAGAGAAACAGTCTCGATCTCAACAGTCTACTGAGTCTCGATTTACTATGAATCATCTATCTCAACAAGATATTGAGTCGCATGCTTCTATCAAGAATCATACTCGACGAGAGATGTCTACTAAGTTTATCTCATTCAAAAACAAACATCATTGATTCTACAAATTTTCGAATCTCTCTATATTCATTGATGAAGATAAATCAAGTTGAAAAGATTGAAGAAACAAGATGAATGACAAGCTGATTGTCAATGTTGATCAATTCAATGATGAAACTATCTGTATTGTTTACATGATGTCTAGACTAGAAGATGACGCTGCAAAGCACATCTTCGCTTGATGTTGTTTTGATTCTTCAAATTCATTCACTTTGATCTACGAGCTATTTGATCATTTGAAAGAAATATACGATGAACTGAATAAGAATCAAAAGTCTCGACGCGAATACAACGCTTTGAAACAAGCAGACAAGTCTTTCAATATTTTCTACTTCAACTTTATGAAGCTATTCAGCTATCTCGATTATGATGATCGCATTCTGATGAATGATCTTCAGAATAAAATCAACAATCGTCTGCAGAACGTTTTATCAGTCTGTTCAGAGAATTTTACTTCGCTTTCTCGTCTCAAGGAATTTCTTCAAGATGTGAATAATAAACAGCGAGTCAACTATCAGCTACGCAGCGAACGTTGCACTGTCATCGTCAAAGTTATTGTTGTATCTGACAAATGTGCTACTTCATTGTCAGTGATGACTTCGATAATCAATTATGTTAGATCGACTATCTTTTCTATCTCTGAGTCAGCGAGATCATCTATCATCTGCTACATTTGTAAAATCTCGAATCACTTGTTTAAGAATTGTTCTCAGAACAAGATTGACATCTCGACTTCTTGAGTTTTTACTCTTCGTCTGCATGAGATAGTCATCTTCGAGAATAAAGAGAATAAGAAAATGTCTTCTTTCAAGAATAGCGAGGCAAAAAACTAGTGATTTTCATCAAAGACGCGATGAAAGATGTGTTAATTTCTTCAATGATGAGCATGTCAAATGACTTTTTTGCTTCTGAATCTTTGACTACTGAATGTGTACTTTCTAGCAATGAAATTAGTTACTTATTGAAGTCATTGATTGACACTGAAGCTGCTGACTATTCATTCATTGATGAAGTGATCGCGCAAATTGTTTGTGATCAGTTGCAAATCAAGTCTTTGACTTTGATTAAAGCGAAGTCAATACGAGAATTTGACAATCATTATGCAAAAAAACTCATTACTCATGTCATCTATTCGAATCTGATGATTCAAGATCATACAGTAAACATTGCTTCTATGTTGATCACTCAATTAGAACAACATCAAATGATTTTAGGAAAAACATGAATGAACAAAACAGATCTAGTCATAGATATGCAAATTGACTCTCTTCAATTTCCGAATTTCAATTCTCGCTCGACTGTTTTTTTCTTGAGCGAGAGAACAACATTGAAACAGAAGAGCTTGACTTCTACTCATATACTAAAGAGATCTTTCACTTCTGTTACATCTCAATCTAGTCAAAAATCATTCTCTTTCAATCAGTTCAATGAGAAGTCAGTTAAACAAATTGAACAGTTTAAATCGCGTGACGCGACTTTAACTAACGTCAAAATTTCTAAACTGACTTCAGATTCAACAAACATTGAAATGATAGAAGCTGCAACTTATAAAATGTTAGTCAAATGATCAGACGTGAAAATCTTTGCTGTTACCGTCTCAAAAATTGATCGACTCATAATTACAGTTGAAAATAAGCTCGAAGAAGTGAATCTGCATGAGCTCTTTCACGCTGAAGCTCTCAAGCAGGTCAAAGTCAAGCTTTTCTTCGAATATCATGACTATCTAGATGTCTTCGATCGAGCGATGATTGATCAGCTTTCTTCTCATCGTTTCTATGATCACAAGATTAAGCTGATCGACGAAGAAACACTCTCACGAAGCAGACTTTATCAGATGTTTGACTACAAACTTCAGAAGATAAAGAAGTATCTGATCAATCATCTGAATAAAGAATTCATTTTCTTCAGCTTTGCATCATACGTTTCGCTCATCTTGTTCATCAAAAAGAAAGACGAAAGTCTGTATTTTTGCGTAAATTATAGAAAGCTCAATGCTTTGATCAAATGAGATCACTATTCTTTGTCATTGATAGACGAGACTTTCGCTCGTATACAAGAAAGCAAGTATCTGATTCAATTGAACATCATTGCTGCGTTCAACAAACTTCACATGCATCTCGACAGTGAAGATTTGACTATCTTTATTATCTTTTTTGACTCATACAAATATCATGTAATGCTCTTCGATTTAATCAACGAATCTGCTTTCTATCAGCACTACATGAATGACGTGTTGTTTGAATATTTACATCAGTTTTGTCAGATCTATCTAGATGACATTATCATTTACAGCAAGATCTTGAAGAAACACAAGCGACATGTATGATTGATCTTGCATAGACTACGAGAGATCGATCTACAGATAGACATAAACAAATGCAAGTTTCATGTGCAGAAAATCATCTTTCTAGAACTACTGATATTCATCAAGAGACTAAAAATGAATTCTCGAAAGATACAGATGATTGTTGAATGATCTACTTTCATCAATCTCACTCAGATACAGTTCTTCATTGACTTCTGCAATTTCTATTGATGCTTTATCAAGAACTTCTCGAAGATAATTCATTTCATGATTCAACTTACTCAAAAGAAGATCATATTTGAATAAAATCAGATCTGTCAGACGACATTCAATCATATGAAGAGATGTATGATCGAGACTTTAATACTTCATCACTTTGATCAGACTTATGAGACTATTCTTGAAATCAATTCATTCAACTACGTCAATGATGAAGTTCTGTCTCAATATGACAACGAAGAAATACTACACTTGATGATCTTTTATAGCAAGAACATGTCTTCTGCTGAATGCAACTACGAAATATATGATAAGAAACTGCTGATCATCATTCAAGTGTTTGAGCATTGACGATCTGAACTGAAGCTAATCAACATTTCTATCAAGATGTTCATTGATTATCAAACACTTACATCATTGATGAAAGACAAAGAGCTTAGCAGATGACAGATGCGTTGAGTACAGAAGCTTGTTGATTTCAACTTCAAGATAATGTATTAATCTGACAAGCAGAACATCAAGATCAATGCATTAACTTATTGAGTTGATGTCGTGCTCAGAAGTTTCAAGAATGAGCGCGTTTGCTATCAAAAAATCACTATTCTGACATCAGATCAAATGAAGATTGCTGATTTAAAGAAGAACATCAGCGAATCAATTTATAAACAGATTCTTGAGATTAATAGAATCAATGAGAATTGTACGTTACTTCGTGAAGCAATAGCAAGAGATGAGACACAATATGAAGATATCAAATTGAAGAATTGTTGAACTCAGAATGAAATCTTGTATCATGATAGTCAGCTATGAATCTCATTCAACAAGCTTCTACAAATGAATCTGATTCGTGAGATGCATGATCAATCATCAGTTGATCATTCTAATATTCTTAGAACTGTAAAAGTCATAAAGCGAAACTACTATTGATTATTCATGCGAAAAACGATAGATCGATATATTCAAAACTGCTATATCTGTCAATGTTCAAAGACATTTAGAGATAAATTAAATGACTTGCTTCAATCTCTATCAATATCTGAACAGCGATGACAAGACATAGCAATGAACTTCATTATCAATCTATTTGATTCAAGCGAGTACAACGCTATTCTGATAATCATCTGCAGATTATCAAAGAAAAAACATTATATTTCTTGCATCATTGATGATGAAGATATCACTGTCGAAAAGACAGCTGAAATGCTGATTCAATGAGTATATTGAACTCATGATCTATCAAGCTTCATAGTATCTGATCGAAATTTGCAATTCATCTTTATACTATGAAAGTCTCTTTGCAAACGACTGAGCATTTTTCTTTGATTGTTCATCATCTATCATCTTCAGATCGATGATCAAAGCGAACGAGTCAATCAGAACATCAAGCGATATCTTTAATTCTTCTGTTCATATATGCAGAATGACTGATCTAAGTGACTACTCATGATTGAGTTTGTCAACAATAACATCTTGTTCTCAGTCATCTTCTTGATTCTTTTCTTCATGAACAAGAGCTTTCATTCTCATATGAGCTTCAACTCTGACATCATCGAGTATGAAAGCACTTGCGAACGCTTGCAGATCAATCAAGTCAAGAATATATCTGAACAAATGAACAAGACATTGATCTTCGCTCGTGAAGCTCTGATCAAAACACAAGAACAAATGATAAATCAAGCTAACAAGCATAGAAAGAAAATCAATTACAAGATTGAATCAAGAGTGTTTTTGAATGAACGAAACATCATTACAGCGAGACTCTTCAAAAAATTGAATGACAAGATGCTTGATTCATTCAAGATCACAGACTCTGTTGACTTCTTCTATAAATTGAAACTATCAGACACTATGCGTATACATGATGTATTTCATTCAAAGCTTCTTCGTTCTGTTGTTGATGACTCTTTGCCTGATCAGAAGAATAAATTCTTGAAGTCAATAGTGATAAACAATGAGAACGAATGAGAGATCAACAATATATTGAACTTTCAATGATATTAAAGACGACTTCAATATCGAGTCAAATGAAAGAGTTATGACAACAATCTCAACTGATATAACGCTGACAACAATGAATTCATAAACACTCAGAATATTGTTGATGACTTTCACACTCGATATTTTAATCGAGCGCACTAAGAAAATACATTCATGCGAACATGAATTGTTGAAGAAAAGAAGTAATGTTATGATCTCAAGTCTATTCTCGAGTCTATTCTCAATCTATTCTCGACTTTATTCTCGATTTATTCTCGATCTATTCTCGACTCTATTCTCAATTTATTCTCGACTTTATTCTCGATCTTGATTATCTCTAATTGAGTCTAGTGAGCATTCAAGCTAGAAATGATGTCATTGAGTCTCTGCATCATCTGTGTAAGACATCAATTCTTTCGAGTCTAGCGCGAAGATCAGAAACACACATATAAGCTGCGAGTTCTTTTCTGTAAATACTTTTCTTTCTTAGCATTTATCTATTAGTTAAATGACATTCATATGACTCGCTTTATGCTGATCTCTAACATAATTGATCTTCTTTCTATGCTTGTTAACTTGATTTATCATTTGTTCTCATGTTTTGATCAGAGCTTCATGAGCGAAGATCAATGTTTTGTTCATTTGTTCAGATATATTCTTGATTCAATCAATCTGCAAGCGTTCGCGAATGCTTTCATACTTGATGATGTCAGAGTCGAAGCTCATATGAGAATGAAAGCTCTTGTTCATGAAGAAGAAGATCAAGAAGATGATTAAGAACAAGACGTTATTGTTGACAAACTTGATCATGAGTAGTCACTTAAATCAGTCATTCTGCATATATGAACAGAAGAATCAAAGATATCGCTTGATGTTTTGATTGACTCGTTCGCTTTGATTATTGATTTGAGAATGATAGATGATGAATAATCAAAGAGAAATGCTCAGTCGTTTGCAAAGAAACTTTCAAAGAATGAAGATGAACTGTGAATCTCGATCAAACACAATGAAGTTTGATAAATCATGAAATTGATATACTCATTGAAGCAACATTTCAGCTGTTTTTTCAACTGTGATATCTTCATCATTAATGATGCAAGAAATATAATGTCTTTCTTTTAACAATTTGCAAATAACAGTCAGAATAGTGTTATAGTCGTATGAATCAAATAGATTGATAATGAAGTTCATGACTATGTTCTGTCATCGCTGTTCGAATATTGATAGAGATTGAAGCAAGTCATTTGATTTATTTCTAGATATCTTTGAACGTTGATAGACATAGCAGTTTCAAATATATCAATCTACTGTCTTTTGCATAAATGATTAATAGTAGTTTCGTTTTATGATCTTCATCGTTCTAAGAATATCAGAGTGATTCACTGAAAATTGATCATGCATCTCATGAATCAGATTTATTTGTAGAAGTTCATTGAACGAGACTCATAGCTGATTATCATGATATAAGATTCTTTTCTGAACATGACAATTCTTCAATTTGATATCTTCACATTGTGTCTTGTCTCTTGCTATTGCTTCGCGAAGTAGCGTACAATTCTCATCGATTTTATTAATCTCAAGAATCTGTTTATAGATTGATTTGCTTATGTTCTTCTTTAGATCAGCAATCTTTATTTGATTCAATATCAGAATAGTGATTCGTTGATAATGAATGCACTCATCATTGAAATTTTTGAGCACGACGTTGACTTGATGAATTAATGCATCAATCTTAATGTTTTGTTTGTCTGATCAATACATTATCTTGAGGTTAAAGTCAGCGAGCTTTTGTATTCAATACATTTATCATCTGCTTAGCTTTTTGTCTTTCATCAATGAGATGAGCGCTTGATGATCGATGAACATCTTGATAGAAATGTCAGTTAACTTCAGTTCAAGTCATCAATGTTTAAATGCTTAAATGATGATTAGCAGTTCTTTATCATATATTTCGTAGTTGTATTCAGCAGAAAACATGTTCTTGCTATAGAAAGCAATTGAATGTAAAATTTCTTCGTCATCATATTGAGACAGAACTTCATCATTGACGTAGTTGAATGAGTTGATTTCAAGAATAGTTTCACGAGTCTGATCAAAGTGACAAAGTATTAAAGTCTCGATCATAAATCTCTTCATATGATTGAATGTCGTTTGACAGATCTCATTTCATTCAAATATGATCTTCTTTTGAGTAAGTTGAATCATAAGATGAATAATCTTTGAAAAGTTCTTGATAAAGCATCGATAGAAGTTGCAGAAGTCAATGAAGAATCGTATTTGAGTGAAATTATTGAGTGTAGATCATTCAACGACTGCTTGTATCTTTCAAGAGTTCATCTTCAATTCTTCAATTGATATCAAGAGTTCTAGAAAGATAGTTTTCTGAACATGAAACTCGCACTTGTTGATGTCTATCTGTAGATCAGCTTCTTGTAGTCTATTCAAGATCAATCGTACATGTTGCTTGTGTTTCTTCAGAATCTTGCTGTAGATGATAATGTCATCTAGATAGATCTGTCAAAACTGATGTAGATACTCAAACAAAACGTCGTTCATATAGTGTTGATAGAACGCAGATTTGTTGATTAATTCAAAGAGCATTACATAATATTTGTATGAGTCGAAGAAGATAATAAAGATAGTCAAATCTTCGCTATCTGAGTGCATGCATAGTTTGTTGAACGCGACAATGATGTTCAATTGAGTCAGGTACTTGCTTTCTTGTATACGAGCGAGAGTCTCGTCTATCAATGACAAAGAATAATGATCTCGTTTGATCAAAGCATTGAGCTTTCTGTAATCAACGCAGAAACGCAGACTATCATCTTTCTTTTCAATGAACAAAATGAGCGAGATGTATGATACAAAGCTGAAGAAAATGAACTCTTTGTTTAAATGATTGATCAGATACTTCTTTATCTTCTGAAGCTTGTGATCAAACATCTGATATAGTTTGCTTCAAGAAGACATTTCTTCATCGATCAACTCAATTTTGTGATCATAGAAATGATGCAATGATAGCTGATCAATCATTGCTTGATCAAAGATATCTAGATAGTGTTACAAATGTGTCAAAGATCAAACTTTAATCAATTCACAGTGAACATTAGTGAGTTCACTGTGTATTGATTAGAGCTAGTCAACGATCTAGTTGAAAGCTGATCTAGATCTGACTCAAATTTGATTCAAATATGACTCAACATCTTTTCTCTTCTCTAGCATCTTCTAATCAGCTTCTATTGTTTTCTAGACAAACACACTTCTTTGTGTTACAAGTAGTTAACAAATGTCTATGACAAACACATTTCTTTGTGTTGTAAACATCTTTCAAATAAACATCTTTCTTGTGTTTCAACACGTTTTCTTTGAGACTAGCGTTGAACCTGAGTAACTACTATATAGAGCGTGTTCTTCTTATCTTTTGTATCTTCTTTCTTCTGTATTTTTAAAGTCTTAGTTATAGCTATCTTTATAGATCAAACATTTTAGTCATGCATGCATTCTGATTGGTTTCTAGACATGATCTCAACATTACTTTAAGAATTTGTTAATCACATGATATTGATCTCTATACTCATTCAAATTCACTCGACTGACAACTAGACTAATCGCGTCGAGTTGAATACTTGAGTTCAAGTCGAGTACTCGACTCAAAAAGTGTCGAGTTGAATTGAAATTTTTTTGAAAAAGTGTCAAGTCGAATTGAGAAGTTGAATTCAAGCACTCGAGTTGAGTTGAGAAGCTTGACTCGATAATTCGACTCGAAAACTCAACTTGACTCAACAAGATATTAAATAGATGTAAATAGCTTGATTGAACAGTCTTCATGATCTTCTTCATGACTTTCTATCATGTTTTTCCGTCATGACTTTCTATCAAAGTCAAACGATCTTCATGTTTTTTCTTCATGTTTCTCTTCATGTTTCTCTTCATGTTTCTCGTCATGACTTTCTTCATGTTTCTCTTCATGTTTCTCATCATGACTTTCTTCATGACTTTCTTCATGTTCTTCTTCATGTTTCTCGTCATGACTTTCTTTATGACTTTCTTCATGTTCTTCTTCATGTTTCTCTTCATGTTCTTTGTCATGACTTTCTTCATGTTCTTCTTCATGATTTTCTACCAAATGATCTTCATGTTTCTCTTCATGACTCTCTATTGAAAGATAATGCAAAAAGATAATGCAAAAGTCAAAAACCGGAAAAATTTCTATATTTAACTCTCTTGACGTCAAGCTTGAGTTCTTGACGAGTCAAGTCGAGTTGATTCAATTCTCAGTCGAGTCAAGTTGCATCAAGTTGAAAATATGAGCAACTTGACTTGAGTCGAGTTGAAAATGTGAGCAATTCGACTCAATCTTGATTCGAATTCAAAATGTCAACTTGAAACTCGACTTGATGATCAGTCTAGTCATTGACAACGAAACAAGTATAAAGAAATTTGTGTATCTGATGATCAATGACATCGAAAGACAGAACAACATCAAGAAATCAATAAAATCAACAAGAACATATGATCATGTGATTGCTAGAGAATCTATCGCTCAGTCAGTAGCATCAGTTCAAATCGATTGATAGAATCAAGAAATTAAGATCTTAATTGCTTAAGAATCATCAAAAAATCTCTCAAATCAGCAACATTCTTCTTTGAAGACTAAACACTTTAACAAATGATCTCATTACATACTATTGAGCATCGTTTTTCGCTCGATCGTCAATTCTTTGCTATGATTTGATCATCTGTGAACAATCTCTTCAAGAGTAATCAAAGCTCTTATTCTTCTGACACTACAGATTCAGTCATTTATTCTGAGCTATCATCTTGCATATTGAAATATCTTAGAATCGATGTCGTACGAAAACATCAATACTCTTTGTCTCACTCTCAAACTTTCAATGAATCTCATGAAGCTTTTACTTCATGAAATATAAAAAATGTAAAGCAGCTACAACACTGAATCGAACAAGACTCAGAGATTTTTCTAGAAGATTTGAACAGTCTTTGAACTCAACGAGATCTAGACGTGAAAGCTTGTGAGCTATTTGACAAGATATCAAGCGAACAAATATGAAAAACTCGTTTCAAGAAAATGAATAGAGTCAAAAAACGCTCAAATCAATTAAATCAGACGTTTCGAAATCAAGTGACTAAATTGCAACATCAACTGTGATCATCTAAAGAAGTCACTTCTTTCTTTTCTATTCTGTTCAATTTCTTCAAGCAATCTCAGAAGCTTTCAAATTCATCTCTGTTTACTGATGAAAAAGAATCTATCTGAAATGACTAACAAGAAAAGATTCGCGACAAGCTAGAAATCAACGTCGATCATTTTGACAATGACAGAGCTATACTAGTCTACATTCATTCTTGAATCAGCGAAGACGCAGTCAAAGTCACTCTAGTCAGACATCAGCAAGATTCATTGAACTTTTATTCAATGATCAATGATCTACTAGATGAACTTGCTCAGCTATATGATGATTCTGACAAAGAGACAAACTTTCGAAGAAAGTATGCTAATCTCTCTCAAGAAAAGAGCAAATTCAGCGATTTCTATTCAATGTTTCAACGTCTGTTCTTTTATCTAAAGTATCATGAAAAGCAATTGATCATAAATTTACGAGACAAGATAGTTTATTGTCTTCATGCAGCTTGAAGTAGTCAATTGATTCAGTCAGAATCTCTGAATAAAATTCGTAGTTATCTGATTCATTTGAACAATGAGCATCAAGTCATAAATGACATCAAAGAAAAGAAATTCATGATCAAGATCAGAAAGCAAGTCATCTTTGCTGAGAAACGAGATTCATTGAATCTTTATAAAAAGATTGAAGTTATCATATCAGTTGACTCGTCAAAATCGCGCGACGCGACTTTAACTAACGTCAAAGAGACAGATATACAAACTGAAAGCTGTTTCATTTGTCATAAGTCAGATCATTCTTTTAAAGAGTGCTCTAATCAAACTTCAAGAGTCAATGCATTAGAAGATGACGAGTTTGATCGATTTACATCGAACTCTGAGTCAGATTCTGATTCAAAAAACTAGTTATTTCTTTCAGAATCATTAAAAAGATTGAGATCATATCTTTGTGCAGTCAAATCAAAGTTCTATTGAAAGAAAACTATTTTGAAAAGTCATTTCTGAATTCTGATCAATGCTTCTCTTATCTCTCAGAGCAATTCTTTCAGTCTTTGCTCTTTGATAAACAGTGATTTCGTTATCTACACGCTGATACATGACAAGCTAGTCGATAAAGTATATCAGAAACTTGAAATACAATTTATATTGCTAGCAAAAGAGAAGCTAATACGAGAATATGACGAGAAGTTAGTTAGAAAGACTATTACTCATAAGATTTTACTCAATCTCACGATCGAAAGTCATAAGAAATTGACTGTGTAAATGCTGATAGCTAATATTGAGCATCATGAAGCTATATTGAGCAAACTCTGAATGAACAAAAATGAAATATTATTGAACATGAGGCATGATACTATCGTATTCTCTGATCAATTAAATATTTCTATTTCGGTTTTTTCGATCTTATCAAATACGAAGCACTCAAGTTGATCATGATTAACTCTCATCTCTTCAGCGACTCATAGCAATGCTTCAAAGATTCTCAAGTGCTCAGTTTCGACCATTCAGAAAGAGTTATTTTCGATTCAAAACATAGATGTCATCTCTTTTCAAGCACTAGTAAAACGAAAAAAGAAGAATCAAATCGAGATTTTTGCTATGTTCATCGAAGACATCGATAGAAAAATCGTCTACAATACTCAATGCGAACTAGATGTCATAAACGTTTTCTCAGTCGATGAAACGATTCAGAATCTAGAGAATATTAAAGTCAAGCTATCATTGAAATATCAGAATTTTCTAGACATCTTTGATCAAGCTCAAGCAGACAAGCTATTATCTCATCGTTCATATGATCATAAGATAAAGCTTACTAGTGACGTAACGTCATCTCGCTGTCAAGCATATTGAATGTCTTTCTATAAGCTTCAGAAAGTAAAGAAATATCTGAACGAGAATCTTTTCAAAGAATTTATAACTTCTAGCAAAGCTTCGTATTTCTCACCTGTTCTGTTCGCTCTAAAAGCAAATGAAGATCTACGATTCTGCGTTGACTATTGAAAGCTCAATGCTATTATCAAAAGAAATCGCTATTCTTTATCTTTGATAAATGAGATGATCAACAAAATAGTTGATTGCAAGCATCTGACTCAATTAGATATCATTTCAACTTTCAACAAACTGCGAATGCATTTTGATAGTGAGAACTACACTATCTTTATCATCGCTTTAGAAGCATACAAATCAAAGATGTTATCTTTTGAACTTATCAATGATTCTGTCTCGTTTCAGCAGTATATGAATGACGTTTTTTGAAACTTTCTAAATGACTTTTGTCAAGTCTATCTAGACGACATTCTAATCTACAGCAAAACTCAATGAGAACATTAACAACATGTCAAGATGATATTAAATCGTCTACGAGAAGCTGATCTACAAGTAGATATTCAAAAGTGCGAATTCAACGTAGAAGAAACTGTCTTCTTAAAAGTCATAGTTTTAGAACAAGATCTTCGTATGAATTTTATCAAAGTGAAAGTCATAGTCAACTGAACTACGTCAATCAATCTAAAAGAAGTTCAGAACTTCGTGAGATTTGTTAACTTCTACCGTTGTTTCATTAAGAACTTCTCGAAGCTAGTCATATTGTTCACTCAGCTGACTAGAAAGAACACGTCTTTTGTTTGAAACAAAGTCTGTGTTCAAGCTTTTGATGATCTAAAGAAACAGATCAGCTTGATCTCAGTTCTACGACACTTCAATTCAAAATGACAGACTATTCTAGAAATCAATGCATCTGACTACGTCAAAGATGAAATTCTATCACAGTACGATGATGAGAGAGTTCTTCACTCGATAGCTTTCTACAGCAAGAGCATGATTCTCGCTGAATGCAATTATCACATCTATGACAAGAAACTGCTGATCATTATTTGATGTTTCAAACACTGAAGATTCAAGCTTGAATGCATCAAATTACTCATTCAGATGTTCATCAATCATCAGACTTTGAAGACTTTCATGAAAAACAAACAGTTAACTTGACGTCAAGTCAATTATCTAGACATTCTATTCAAGTTTAACTTTCAGATCATTTTTCAATCAGACAAAATGAACACTAAAGTCAATGCTTTAATCAGAATGTCTCTGATCAACGTCTCTGAATTAACTCAGCGTACTGAAGATTGCTATCAGATTATTCTGACATTCAATAGAATAAATATTCTAGCTATTGAATCTGAGATTGATCTCTATCAGTGAGTAAAAGATGTCAACAGAATGAATGAGCTTTGCAATGAGTATAAACAAGCTATAAGCGAAAACAAGCTCAAGCTACATAGCACTGAATTGAAGCACTGCGAGATCGTTGACGACGTTCTGTTCAGAAAAGACCTACTGTGAGTTTCTGAGAATATGCATACGAAATTGCTAAAGAAAATTCATGATCAGTCTTTCATCTCTCACTCTGACAATCAAATAACTACTGATCTAGTTCAACGTTTCTACTATTGATCAGATCATCAAGCAACGATTAAACATTACATTTGAAACTGTCATGTTTGTCAACGAAGCAAGATATCTAAAGATAGCATCAATGAACTTCTTCATTCTTTATCAATTTCACAGAAACGCTGAAAAGATATAGTTATGAACTTCATCACTGAGCTATCTCTATCAAAAGATTATAACATCATTTGCACAATCATATGTCATCTCATCAAGAAACGTCACTATGTTTTCTGTCATTGAAAAGACAAGAGCATCTCAGTTGAAGAAACGGTTTGAATCATGCTATGAAACGTCTATCGACTTCATGATCTACTCAGTTTCATTATTTCAAACAGAGATTCTCAGTTCATATCAACAATGTGACAAAGTCTTTGCAAGTGACTAAGAATCACGACTAATCTATCAACAATTTATCATTCTGAGATCGATGATTAATCAGAGTGAGTCAATCAAGACGTTGAATGCGAACTTAGAATCTACTGTAATTACATGCAAAACGACTGAGTGAAATGACTCTTCATGATGAAATTCAGCGAGAATTTCAATATCTTCTTGATCATCTCAATGATTTCGTTCTACTTCAATAAGAATTTTCACTCATGAATGAGTTTTGATTCAGATACAACTGACTATGAAACAACTCATGAACGTCTTGAAGCTAGAAAAGCAGACGATATTGTCATTTGAATGAAAGAGCTTCTTATCTTCGATCATCAGCAATTGAAAAAGACGAAGCAAATCATTAAAGCTTGAGTCAATAAATATAAACGAGACGTCATTTATGAAGTAGACGACTGAATTTGATTATTCTCTAGAAACATAAAGACAACTAAACTATGTAAGAATTTGAAAGACAAACAGCTAGAATTTTATCAAATCACTGTCAAAGTTGAGATCTTCTATCATTTTTGTCTATTGATAAGCATGAAGCAGCTGCATTCAATGTTCAGCTCGAAGCTATTATAATCTTATCTCGAAGATTCGTTGTCAAAACAGCATTTGAAATCTTCTAAATCATTGATAATCAAGAATGATGATTATTGAGAGATAGATGACATTTTGAACTCTAAATACTATCGAGATTGAATACAATACAAGGTCAAATGAACGAGACTAGATCGAGATGATGAATGATACTGTGTCAATAAAGAAGAATTTGAGAGCTTGAAAGAAGTTCTAGTTGAATTTCATAAGCTTTATTCAGACAAGTCACACTAAATTGAAAAACAGTGAAAATTTTTGCGTTTCATTTGTTCTATTCATGCGAATATGAATTTTCGAAGAAGAGAGTAATGTTACGAATGTGTCAAAGATCAAATTCTAATCAATTCACAGTGAACGCTAGCGAGTTCACTGCGTATTAATTAGAACTAGTCAATAATCTAGTCGAAAGCTGATCTAGATCTGACTCAGATTTGACTCAAATATGACTCAGCATCTTTTTTCTTTTCTAGCATCTTCTAATCAACTTCTATTGTCTTCTAGACAAACACACTTCTTTGTGTTACGAGTAGTTAACAGATGTCTATGACAAACACATTTCTTTGTGTTGCAAACATCTTTCAAATAAACATTTTTCTTGTGTTTCAACACGTTCTCTTTTGTTGCAAGCATGTCTCATTACTCTGAGTTAGTTTAACATAAATCGTGTTAGACTATCATAGACTAGTATAGAACAGATGTTGACACGCTAGTGATCTAGCGCGTCTTCGTGAGTATAAAACTCTTGACGTGTTTCATCTTTTTTCTTCTTTAGCTTTGAACTTCTAGTTAGAATACACTCATATGATTCGCTTTATGCAGACTCATAACATTAGTTCAAAGCTCATTAATCTTGCTATCGATGTGTAAACGATACAAAAACAAGCTACATAATCAACTCAATCAGAAGTTGAACTCAGAAATTTCGACAGCAAAATCAGAACTCAAGTTCAGAAAGTTTAATAGAAATCAGAAATTTCTAAAGAAGAATCTTGATTCAAAATCAGAAATTTCGATAGAATCAGAATTAAAGAACATGAACGCGTTGTTCTTGACTAACTCTTTATTGAGCTTGTCATCAGAAATCAGAAATTTCAGCAGTACTTAAATTCAGAAAGTTTGATAGAGTACTAGTCGTTGCTTGAACTCAGAAAGTTCAATAGAGTAACATCAGAATCTCGATCAGCAATTTTCTACTCATATCATGATTAGAAGCTCAGAATCAGCGAGCATTGCTTGTTACAAACTTCGAAATGCTAGAAGAGAATCACTTTTATCACAGAATCAAACAGCATCAGAAGAAGAAAGCACGAATGCGTCGTTAAATACAGAAGAAGAGAACATGAACGCGTTGCTTTTCGATCATGAAATGATCAAGATCAGCATCAGTACTGAACTGAATGCTTGAATAAGCACTCATGAAGCAGATGATCTCGTTGTCTTTATCAAGTACATGTATTAACAGCATGATATCAAAATCAAGACTTACAATGACATGATTCAGATGTTAGAAGATGTCAACGAGATAAACATCACATTGAAGATTACACAGACACGTTTGCAGAAAGAGAATAGAGACAAAAACGTGATTATACATCATCTAGAAGCTGCATCAAGTCGATAAAGCACTTTGATCTCTGAAGATTGATTCTCAAAGTCAATCAAGTTATTGAATTCTTTACTGTTTGAAGATTCGTTGCAGAATGTAGACAATTGACTGTCTTGAATGTGAAATAAGCTGAAGATAAACAAGAATCATTTTTCTATCGAAGAGTTGAAGATTGCATACATCGAAAGTTGAGTCAGTGAAGCTGCGATCAAACATATTGCATCTCGCATGCGAAATATCTTCTTGAACTCGTTTCTAGAAGTCGAAGAAATACTATCGATGATTAATAAGATGTACGACGATCTCAATCATCATCACACAACTCAACGTCAGTATCTAAAGTTGTATCAGAACAAAATCTTCTTTCATGAATTTTGAATGAAATTTCAGAGATTTAATGCAGAACTAGAATACAATAATGAGACTTTACTAGATGATCTTCAGCATAAAATCAGCTCAGATCTTCAGCGAGCAATGCTCAATGAATGAATCACGAACTTGAGCGAGTTTATCAACATCTGCATACAAGTCGATGTTAGATTGACTGAATTGAATGCTCAATCAATCATCAAAGCATCAGCTACTCAAGCTGCTCGCTCTGTCATCAGCACATTGACTACTCGACTTACGTTATCAGTTTCTTCGTGAAAGAAATTCAGAAGATCGAAGTTCGATTCTATTCAGAAAGAGTTGTTTAAGAAAGAACTTTGCTTCAAATGCAAGAAGTCAAAACATAGAGCATATGATTGCTTTGAGATGACTCAAGTGCATGAGATCGCTACGAATTTGAAAAACGATCTACTCTCGTCAAAGTAGTGACTGAGAGCAATATACTCATATTTTGCTTCATCAGCATGCCTGATGATTCATTTGATTTCAAGTCGTTCACTGTTGACGTCATCTTAAGTAGTCTAAAAAAGATATTCAGATCTTTCGCTCTGATAGATATTAAAGTTACTGACATAACTTTCATTGATGAATCTTTGATATCAAAGCTATGTGAACGCTTTAATATTCAATCAATATTACTGTCAAAATCAAAGTTGATTCAATTGTATGATGAAATCTCTGATCAAAAGTCGATTACACACGCTCTGTATACATTAATCATGATACAAGAACACAAGAATGAAATGATGTTTCTATTAATAACTTGTTTAGATCAGCACAAGATAATCATTGAAAATCTCTGATTAAAAAGAAATCAAATTTTGGTAAATTCTGCAAATGATTGATTAATATCATCATTGAAGATTTGAACATTGAAATCTGTTGTTTTGAAAGCATGCAGTCAATCAGCATTTCACAGATCTGAGTCAAGCGAGATCTGCAAAATGAAACGAAAGAACTTGAACTTGATTGTTACATCAACGATCATCTTGAAGAGACTCATGAATCAGAAATTAGTGAATAGATTCATTGAATCTGCTCTCATAGCAAAGCAAAGCACTCAAGTTGATCTCAATCAACTTTGATTCTTTCAGTCAACTGAAGTAAAGAAGATTGTTAATATTGTCATGATTGAAATCGCTGTGTATCAAACTCTAGTCAAGAATAAGAAGATTAAGATCTTCTCATTGATCATTAGCGAAATCAACAAAGCGCTTAGCTCAGTCAAAGATTTCGCAAAACTGAATGAAATGACATCAGTCATGTCATTGAATGAACTGAAGAAGAAGCTTTCAATCATCTATCATGACTTTCTGAATGTGTTTGACAGAGAGAAGACAACGCAGTTGCTCTTGCATCGATCATATGATCATAAGATTGAATTAAAAGATGAAAGTCAGTCTTTTAAAAGTTGATTGTATCTCATGTCAAGTCACAAGCTGCAGAAGATCAAAGAGTATCTAGAAGAGAATTTGAAGAAGAAGTTCATCACACTCAGCAAAGCTTCTTTTGCTTCGTCAATACTATTTGTCGAAAAGAAAGATGATAGTTTTCGCTTTTGCGTGAACTATTGAAAACTGAATGCTCTGATCAAAAGAAATCGTTATTCAATACTTTTGATAAACGAAGTGCTAGCTCGAATTCAAGACAGTAAGTATCTGACTCAACTTAACATAATCATCACGTTCAATAAACTGCACATGAGTTCAGAAAGCGAGAATTTAACTACTTTTGTTACTTTCTTCAATGTCTACAAGTATAGAATAATGCTCTTTGAATTGACTAATGAATCTGCATCTTTTCAGCATTATATCAACGATGTATTGTTTGAATGTCTGCATAAATTCTGTCAGACATATTTGAATGATATTCTCATCTACAGTAAGACATTGAAAGAACATAGAACTCACGTGAAAGAAGTGCTAGACAAGCTTCGTGAAGTCGATTTACAGATAGACATAAACAAGTGTGAATTCAAGATTTAGAAAATCTCGTTTCTTAAACTACTGATATTCATCAATGATCTACGAATGAACTCTTGAAAAGTAGATGTGATTCAAAGCTGAAAAGTGTCGCGATCATTGACTCATGTGCAGATCTTTATTGACTTCTGCAATTTCTATCGATGATTCATAAAGAACTTTTCAAAGATTGTTTAAATCATGATAAAGCTGACTTGAAAAGATCATTTCTTTGAATGAACAGAGATCTGTCAGATGATCTTTAAAGAACTAAAGCAACAAATGATGACAGCTCTCGTTCTGAAGCATTTTGATTTGATCAGAGAAGTTATTCTGAAAATGAACTTCTTGAACTATGTTAACGACGAAGTATTATCTCAGTATGACGATGAAGACATTCTACATTCAGTGATCTTTTATAGTAAGAACATGATTTCTGCAGAATGCAACTACGAGATCTACGACAAAAAGCTTTTGACTATTATTCGATGCTTGAAGCATTGATGCTTCAAATTGAAATGTACTGATATTTTGATCAAGATCTTCATTGATCATCTGAATTTGAAGTACTTCATGATCATCAAGAAACTGATCAGACGACAGACTAAATGAGCTGAGAAGTTATTCAAATATAACTTCAAGATCATATATCAGTCAGAAAAACAAAATCTGAAAGCTGACGTGCTGATTAGAAGGTCAGACGTCAAGTCAGTTGAAGCAAACGATGATCGAAAGCTATATCAGCATCAGATGATATTGTCAGAAGGCAAATTTGAACTGCAGTCAATAAAAGTTGATCAAGAAGATGATCAGAAAGCTGATCAAGATCTGACTCAAATCTTGCTCAAATCTGACTCAGAATCTGACTCAGATTCGAAACTTGAATCAAAAGCTAATCAAAATTCGATCGAAGAGATGATTTCTATTCAGAATCGAATTATAGTCGAAAATTGAATGAATCAACTATGTATCAATATTCGAGCAGCTCTGAAACAGAACAGAAGAATCTGTCAAGATATTGATCTGAACAACTGCAGAGTACTTGATGAAGTACTCTGAAAAGATGATAGACTATGAGTTCTTCAGTCAATGATCACTTAATTAATAAAAGAAGCACATAATCTTTCGATCAGTGATCATTCTGACATGAATTGAACATTAGACTTGTTGAGATGATCATATTGCTGATCAAAGATGAGAATGATGATCAAACGCTACATTTGAAACTGTTACGTTTGTCGTAGATCAAAAACATCGAGAGATCAAATCAATGAACTGCTTAAGTCATTGCTCATACTCAAGCAGCGATGACAGAACATATCATTAAACTTCATTATCAATCTATCAGAAAGTGATGAAAACAACGCGATTCTGACAGTCATAGATCAATTGTTTAAGAAACGACATTATATATCATGTTGATTAAATGACGAAGAAACCTTCGCAGAACAAACAGTCAAGTTACTGTTGATATGAATCTTCAGAACTCATGAACTATCAAGATCAATAGTGTTCGATCATGATTCACAATTCATATCGATTGTCTGAAAGTCTTTATGTCTGAGACTCAACATCAAGATGAAACTATTCACAAACTATCATTTGCAAATCAATGATCAAACAGAAAGAGTGAATCAGAATGTGAAACGATATCTACGAAGCTATTGCTCATATATGCAAGATGATTGATTCGCCTGATTATCTATGACTAAATTCGTTGATAACAATGCTATGTCGTTGTCAATTGAACAGTCATCGTTCTTTCTGAATAAGAGCTTTCATTCTCATATGAGCTTCGATTCAAATTCAACTGAATATGAGATCACTCAAGCTAGAATTCAAGCGAGCAAAGCAGAGAATATATTTGAACACATGAAATGATTATTAACGTTGATCAAGCAGACATTAGCAAGAGTCAGAGTCACAATGAAGAAACAGATTGACAAGCATTGAAAGAAAATGATTTACAAGATAGATGACATGATGTTTCTGAACTCAAGAAACATCATGATCTCAAGATTATCAAAGAAACTAGATGATAAGATGCTAGAACTCTTCAAGATTCTGATCAAGATTGAACATGCATATCAACTGAAACTGTCGTCGACTATGAAGATTCATTCGAAGTTTGCATCAAATCTGCTGCGACTAAATTCAAAAGATGCTTTAGAAGAACAACGAAATGAGTCGTCTGATTCTATAGTGATTGAAGATGAGAATGAATGAGAAGTGAAGAACATATTGAACTTCAGACACTACGAACGAGACAAATGACTACAATATTGTGTCAATTAAAAAGAATACAACGTTGATTTACATTGATACAACGTTAATGAAAGTAAATTCGAAGATTGTTCAAAAGTCATCAATGACTTTCATGAACATTATTCAAACAAGTCAAGATAGAAATCAACTCAAGAAAGATCAACTGAACTGCAGCAATGAGAACATTGCTAAATGAAGAGAAGAGATAATGTTATGAACATGCACTTCGAGTTAGTCTAACATAAATCGTGTCAGACTATTTTAGACTAGTACAGAGCTGATGTTGACACGCTAGTGATCTAGCGTGTCTTCATGAGTACAAAATCTTCAACATATTACATCTTTTTTCTTCTTTAGCTTTGAACTTCTAGTTAGAATACACTCATATGATTCGCTTTATGCAGACTCATAATAAATACATCAGATAATGTATAAAATGAAAGACAAAGAGTGAAAGAAAAGAATGAAAACTCAACTTTTATATACATGAGTTGAGTAGAATCAAGACTAGACAGTAATTCTATTGACTTAAAATTGCAAAAGTTCATATATATGATTGAGATGATTGAAACAAAATTGTTGAGACTAAATTAAGATGATAATGATTAGATTAATGATTTGATTCATTGAACTAGTTCAATGAATTGAGATTATTTAAGATATTGATGATTTATGTTTTAAATTGAGTTGATGATCTGACATCATGACAGTAGCTTCTCTCTTCAAGACTGAGCTTTTGCAAAATGATGAGAAGAAACAAGATGAAACGAGAAAGAATTGAAGATGAAGATTGAAATGAGATGAGAATTGATGTGAACGCATTTTAATGTGATGAAGCACAGATGAAACTAGAATAAATTTGAGTCACATCTGAGTTAGATTTGAGCAAGATGTCTGAAGAATGAAACAAGATGAGACGCATTTTAATATGATGATGCACAGCAAAATTGAAATACATCTGAATCACATCTGAGTCAGATTTAGACAAAATGTCTGAGTTAAATCTAAGTAAGATCTGAGTCAAATCTGAACAAGAAAGAGACGAAATGCAGTTTAATATGATGATGCACAAATAAAATTAAAATACATTTGAGTTACATTTGAATCAGATTTAAACAAAATATCTGAGACAAATTTAGACAAGATCTGAGTCAAATCTGAGCGAAATTGAGACAATGAAGATTGAACTTAAAGTTTTTGACATTGACATTGAAACATCATACACGACAGTACATGTGATTTTTCGACGACAGAATTGACAAGATGATATTCATTAAGTGCTTGCTCATAATTATTCAGAAGATGAAAAGACTTTCAAGTAGAAAAGTAATCTTTTCAATCAATGTAATACTTGAGCAGAGATGAGTTATAGCATTTATCACACTTGAAGTTTAGTATGTTGTTTACATATCAGAATTTTTCATCATTTTTGATGATAATAATTTCTTGAGATTTCTGATGTTGACTCGAAAGAAAGTCACTTGTGATATGACTCAAAAGAATGACATGAAAGATTAAATGAATCTTCATGAATGTTGAAAGATTTAACTCAATGATCAGAGAATTATTCTTGAAGACATGCTTGATCTTGAAAAGATCAACATTATGATCATTTAACTTGACAGCAAGATGAACAATGTTAAGATTGCAAGCATTCAGTTAAACTTCATCTTCAACAAAGTATTTAAAACAAGAACGACGAAAGAGATTTACATTGAATTCATAAATGATCTGAGCTATAAGCATCTCATCACGTAGATGCTCAGTTAATTTCTTCATCTTCTTGATAAACTCTTTGACATTGATTAACTTGTCTTGAGCTTGAAACATAAGATTCTTAAGCAGAGACTTAAAAGACTTGAAGTCTAAACGTAAGTTTTGACTCAAATTGATTAAGAAGAGTAATGTTAAAGTGATTAATGATGATGCATTATTGATGATGAATTCAACCCCAGAAAGTCACTTAACTCAGTCATCTTGCATGTAATTGATGAAGACTCGAAAATAATGCTTCATGACAGCATTGACTTTCTTGATTTGATCATCGATCTCAAAATGATACATCATTGATAATTTAACATCTATCTTCAACATTTTACATATATGCTTTCAGATATCAAAGATGAATTGTGTGTCTTGATCAGACATGAAGAACTCGAGTAAATCATGATGTTTTTAAACATGAGCATAAAAGCAGTTGATAACTTCTTCAACTTTTATAGAAGTGATGAGAATTAAATGTCTCATTTTAATAAGACAATCAATGAAGACTAAAATATATTTATATATGATACTCATGAAGATATTGAGCGATAAAGAATTTATATAGTTCATGAAGACATCATGTCAACAACGTTCAAAAACTGAAAAAGAATATAATCATTCTTGAGTTCATTGTTTAAAGAGCTTAAAACATGTGCACACATGACAGTTTTGTACAAAGCATTGAACATACTTATAAATGTTTGATCATCAATAAATTCAACTGATCAGTTCATAGTTTTTTGCTCTTTCTGAGTGATCATTGATGACATTATCATGAGCGAGCTAAATGATATGAAGACGTAGTTTATTTGAGTTGAGCATGTACTTTCTTTCTTGAAAGTACAGATGATTCTCGTATTCTTTACACTTAACTAAAGAAATCTTGTTGTGATGTTGTGCTTCATTGCAAAGTGCTTCAATTATCTGAGCTGCGAATTTGTCATTGATTTCAACTTGCTTTCACAATGTTTGAGTGAGAATGTCAACAAAATCTTCATCAAGATTCAGAGTGTCTTAATCTAGCTGAGACTTGATGTTTTCAACGTCGAATTCTTCAATTTCTAAATTCATAAGAGCTAAAATTTGTGAAGATGCTGAAATAACTGAGAACAGATGTAACTGAACTGAATCTAGAGCGATGATTTGTGACTGAAGCTTCATGACTTTGATGTTGAAGATGTCAAAGACAAGATTTTCAACAATATTGAGATTTAAAACATGAGTTTTCAGAATTGTCTGATGTTGATATTAATGTCAAGAATCGAATGCATTTTTCTCTTTAAAGAGATCTTCTGAGTGTTAGAATCATGTTTAGAGCAAGTTATAAAGATACAGATAAATGAAGAGTAAATCAGATAAATGAGAATTCAAAGCTAAAGAGCGAGATTTATTGAGATGCAAAGACTATATGTACAGAAGAAAGAGAAGCATTAGACTCAATAGAGTTTAGACTTACTTCAAGAACATGCATCTCAGTAGAAGACTAAGCACGCTCGTAACATTACTTTCTTCTCTCAGCTAAGCAATGATTTCATTGCTTCAATCAATTCTTTCTTTCTTGTTCATTTCATTATCGTTCTATTTGAGTGTTTCAAGCTCATTTCATTGAGCGTTTTAAGCTCATTTCATCAGACGTTTCAAGTCTATTTCTTCTTGTTAAATGTCATTGAAGCAAACTCACTTCTGATTCAAATTTACTGCATAGTAGAGCTTGTTCTTTTCATGTCATTGTAGCAGACTCACTTCAAGTGTTGTTCAAGCAGACTCACTATTGAGTGACGAGCTCAGTTAATGAGATCAATCGTTGTCTTCTGATTTATGTTTGCTACATGCATGTAACAAAGCTTGTTTCATTCATGTCTACTACACGCATGTAGTAGAGCTTGTTTCATTCATGTCTACTACATGCATGTAGTAGAGCTTGTTCTGTTCATGTTTATTGCATTTGATAAAGCTTGTTTTTGAGTGACGAGCTTGATGACAAGATCAATTATTATCTGTCTTTGTAACAGACTCACTATTCTTGTCATTCAAGCAGACTCTTTCTATTCAGCTTCAAATATTCAACAATGAATGAGTTTCAGCTTATATCTTTGTGTTTTCAAACATATAATATATGTTCTATTCTTTTGAGACATATAATATATGCTACTCTGTCCGCAGTACATATCATCTTTGCTGTTGTTGTCAATGTCGTGAATAGAGATAAATCGTAGAAGATACAAGTAAGAGATTCGTTGCTGAATTAAGTGAATTGTCATTGAAGTAAACTCACTATCGAGTGATGAGTTCAGTCGATGAGATCAATCGTTGTCTTTTAATTCATGTCTGCAACGCGTTGCAAAGCTTATTCTGTTCAATGATGAGCTCAGTCAAGAGATCAGTCGAGAGATTGATTCATGTTTGCAACACTGCAACGCGTTGCAGAGCTTTTGCTTTCGATTTCAACTAAACTAGAAAGTGAATCACTGTTGTGTGATATGTACGAAGCTTTAAATAATGTTAGAATCATGTCTAGAGCAAGTCATAAAGATACAGATAAACGAAGAGTAAATCAGATAAATAAGAATTTAAAGCTAAAGAGTGAGATCTATCAAGATGCAAAGACTATATATACAGAAGAAAGAAAAGCGCTAGACTCAATAAAGTCTAGACTCGTTTCAAGAACGTGCGTCTCAGTAAAAGACTGAGCACGCTCATAATACTGAGCGACGTGTCAGAGCATTCAACTTATCATTGATCTTGTCGAAATGATAAGCGATGTGATAGTTGAATCTAGACAGAAACTCACTTCAATGAGCTTGATGATGACTCAACTGCTTAGTTGACATGAAATACTCAAGGTTTTTGTAATTCATGATCATCTCAACAAAATAAATAAAGTCTTCAAGCTCTGATCATCATTTCTCGAAAGCACAAACAATGATCATAAGTTCTTTATCGTAGATCTCGTAGTTACACTCAACTGAATTATGCTTCTTTGAAAAGTAAGCGACTGAATGAAGAATCTCGTTCTCATCATACTGAGAGAGAATGTCTTTGAACACATAGTTTGAAGCATTGATTTCTATCACAATCTTGTGATCTGAATTATAGTGACGAAGAATAATCTTGAAAGTGAAAACTTTTTTAAGAATGTTAAATGCAATCTGACATTTCTGAAATCAGACAAAGAATACATCTTTTCTGATGAGATGAATGAGCGAGATAGTTATTCTACTATAGTCATAGATGAATCTTTTATAGAAGTTCGCGAAATCTAGAAAACTTTGAACATCTTTAACGTTAATCAAGATGAATCAATTGACAATGATGTTTATCTTAAAAGAATTCATCTTGATCTCTTTGATGATGATTATCAATTCTAAATACGAGACTTGAGTGACATGAAACTCATATTTGATTATATTCATCTAAAGATTTGCTTCTTGCAGCTTTCGCAGAATGAGCTTGACATGAATTTCATGCTTGAGTTCATTGTTGAAATAAATCAAGATGTCATTCAGATAAGCTGTATAAAACTTATTTAAATGTTCATGAAGAGTATTGTTGATATACTTCTGAAACAAGACAGACTCATTACATAAATCAAAAAACATGACTAGATACTTGAATAATTCAAATCGAGTGCAAAAGATGATGAGAGCTTCATCTTCTTCTTTGATTCAAAGTTGATTGAACGCAGAAATGATATTCAGCTTGATAAAAATTTTAGCTCGACTCAGATGATTCAGCGTTTCTGAGATCAAAGACAGAGAATATTGATTCTTGACTGTGATAGCGTTCAGATCTCAATAGTTTACGCAGAAGCAAAGTTCTTCTTCGAGTTTCTTGATAAAGAGAACAGAGATGATCATCTGAGAGCGACTGACTTGAATGAAATCTTTGCTCAAATTCTCATTCAGATAACGACGAAGTTTTAGAATTTCATCACGACTCATGTCATACAAAGCGAAGACTGAGAATTGAGCATTTTCTTTAAGATGTATGACATGATCATGAATTTAATGCAAAGACAAGATATCAACATTCTTCTTGAAGAAGATGTTTAGAAACTCAAAATATATGAACGATAGAATTGTGACTGAATTGACGTTCTTACTTTGTTAATAGACTTCAAGATCTTCTTGTGTCATGAATGCAGTCAAATGAAATTTCTTTTTCATTTGATGAAGATTTAAATGATGATTCTTATCATACATACTGTTTTAAGAATGAGACGAAAACTGAGCAAGAGTTAAACTGTTCTTTGAATGAATAATCAAAGTTGTGTGACGCGATTTTGACTCGTCAGAGTCTAGACTAGAAGATGAGATTGATTCAAGATTCAAAAAAACATCGATTTTCTTTAAAGTGATGCTAAACACTTCAATGTTTTTGACATGAGCAGCATGATCAAAGCTTTAAGTTTTCAACTCAACTATGTCAAGTTGTATAAAAAATTGATTGAATTGATTTGCTTGAAAAACAACAGAAGTTCTAAAGAAGAAAGAATTTTAACACTTGATTTTTGATGAGTATTTTTTTTGAATGACTTGAAGAATACAACTAGAAGCTTCTTGTTTCAGATGAAAGACAAGATTGAATGAAGTTTGTTTCTTGTGAACGAGCTGAATATTAGTTGACTTCTCATAAGTGAACAAAGAGTTATATTGCTTCTTGTGAGCGAATGAGAAACTGAGTTAATTCTTGCAAGTGAATTGAGAACTGAATTACTTCTTGTGAGTGAACTGAAAACTGAATTGCTTCTTTCAAATGAATGAAAGACTAAATTACTTCTTGCAAGTGAATTGAAAACTGAATTGCTTCTTTTGAATGAATAAGAAACTAGATTACTTCTTGCAAGTGAACTGAGTACTGAATTACTTCTTATGAGTAATCTGTAAACTGAATTGCTTCTTGTGAGTGATCTGTAGACTAAATTGCTTCTTGTGAATGATTTGTGAACTGAGTTACTTCTTGTGAGTGAATTGAGAACGAGACTGAAAGAAAGCTACTTTGTTAACTTTGAATGAGAAATTTTCTTCTTGTTGATTAAGATCATAGATTTTGACGAGAAATGAGTAACAATGATTAAAACAAAAGAAAAAAAACAAAATGAGAATATTGTGTTCAAAATTGACATCAATGACGTGATGATGAAGTCATGATAGACTCATGATGATGAAATACTGACTTAATTCAATGATATAGAAGAATAGTCTTTCAATGTGTTCATCAAGAATCATTGTGATTTCAACAACATGAATAATGTCATTGATTAAAGCAACTTGATCATCAAATTCTTAAAGTCTGCGAAAGTGAGTTAATTGATGCAAGAGAAAATGATGTTGTTGCGCGAAGAATTTATTCATAAAGACATAAGCAGAGACTTTATTATCAATCAAAGTGAGAGTGAGAACTCTAGATTGAGCTTGACGTAGAATACAAAATACTATCATGTGATCATCTTTAAATATCGAATTGAATTCAAAGAGTTTCAAGACAGATTTAGCAGAAAACTTTCTATATGATTGAAGTGAGAGTGAAAAGATTGAAACTAGTAGACAAGATGATATGTATACAGATCTTTGAGCGTGACTTAGCTCAGAAACTAAACTTTTTTCGTGAACAGCGAGACTTCTTCATTTATACTGATGATGTCATTGTCATAAACGTTCATGATATGCAGAGTGAAGAGCTTCTTATTTGAGCATTCTTTAATGATTTTGCTCAAATGTTGCAATTTGCAATAGTAGCAAAGCTTTCACTTGTTGCAGATTTTCTTGATTTCAGAAATGATCAGAATCTTATCTTAAATGATGATAATGACGAAGCTTAAATTCATTGACTCATCAAGAAATGAAAGAGAAAGAGATGAAGATACTGTTGAAACAACAGTCACAGAAGTGATGATCTTTGAACTTAAAAAATTACTAGTTGATGCAAAGATGTTCTTAACTTTGACAAATGAAACAATGATGAAGATGAAGTGATATTGATGATGCTTAAACTGCTGAAACTCTTCATCAATGTCAGAAAATGCTTAAATTCATTAATGAAAGATGAATGATCAAGTTTCATCAAGATTTCGTCAAAAGAAGATGATGACTTGAGTGAAATAATTGACATTACGCTTCAAACAGTCAATCAATGAAAAATCTTTCATCAAAGAACATTCTTTCTTTTAATAGAAGAGATTGTAGTAATCAACAAAGTTATTCATGTCTTGCTTCAGAGTTTCATGAAGATATAAATGAGCATCTTCTGTCTTGAAAGAATTGTCACAGTAATGATGCAACTTATGTTGTCAATCTGCAAAGATGAAAATGATACAAAGATCATTGACTTGATATTAATTCATTAGATTGTGAATCTTCTTATCTATGATGAGTCGTGACTCGACATAAATGATCTTGACTCGATGAAAGAAATAATGATCATCATTCACATTCATGCGCTGTATCAAACTCTGCTCTCATGCATTCAATTGATCTTTGTTCTTCTCATATTCAAATATGTCAAGAAGCTTCTTGAATCTAGAAGCAATGAAGACAGTGACAGAATTTGCAAAAGAGTGAATGATGAGAAAAGATTGATTGTTCAAAATTTGTGCAACAATCTGAGTTATCATTGCAAGAAATTGAGAATTCAATTTTATATAAATTGAAGAACTGAAAATGATGAATAAGAACGAAATGATAACATCATGTTGTCAAACTTGATTTTGAAGCTCTTGCATTACGCGAAAGATCTCAACTGAATTTTCGATCATACTTTGAGCAAACTGTTCAACAGCACGCTCATCATCAATCAAGAGATTGTGAGATGACTTTATTTGAGCGAAAGAATAACTAGATGAGATTTCAATGTATGAAAACGTTGCAGAAAGTGTAGATCTTTCATAATGTCAAAGACTGAGCTAGACTAGAAATACTATCAATATAGAAGACTGATATTATTATTATTACTTTGATAGAATTTAAATACAAGACAATACATCAAATAATGTACAAGATGAAAGACAAAGAGTGAAAGAAAAGAACGAGAACTTAACTTCTATATACATGAATCAAGCAGAATCAAGACTAGACAGTAGTTTTATTGACTTAAGATTGCAGAAGTTCATGCATATGACTGAGATGATCAAAACAGAATTGCTGAAACTAAATTAAGATGATGATGATTAGATTGATGACTTGATTCATTGAACTAGTTCAATGAATCGAGATTATTTAAGATATCAATGATCTATGTTTTAAATTGAATTGATAATCTGACATCATGATAACATCTTTCATCACGTCTTTGATGAAAGTCTTCAGTTTTTTGCCTCACTATTCTTGAAAGACATTTTCTTATTCTCTTTATTCTTTGAAATGATGATCTTATGTAGACGAGAGATGAATACATGAGATGCAGAAGTGTTGATCTTGTTCAGCTGAGAGCAATTCTTGAATAAATGATCGAGAATCTTGCAAATGTAGCAAATAATTGATGATCTCGCTGACTCAAAGATAAAAGAGATAGTTGACTTAACATAATCGATTATTGAAGTTGTTATTGACAGAGAAGTAGCACATTTATCAGGTACGACAGTGACTTTGACGATGACAGTGCAACGTTCGCTGCAAAGCTGATAATTGACTCGTTGTTTACTATTCACATCTTGAAGAAAGATTCTTAAGTGAGTGAGCAAAGTAAAGTTCTTTGAACAGATTGATAAAGCATTCTGCAAGCGATTATTGATTTTATTCTGAAGATCATTCATCAAAGTGCAATCATCATATTCAAGATAGCTGAATAGCTTTATAAAGTTGAAGTAGAAGACATTGAAGAACTTGTCTGCTTGTCTCAGAGCGTTGTATTCGTGACGACACTTTTGATTCTTATCTACTTCATCATATATTTCTTTCAGATGTTTGAATAGCTTGTAAATTGAGTAGTATGAACGAGAAGAGTCATAACGACGTCAAGTGTAGATGTGCTCAGCAGCATCATCTTCTAGTCTAGACAACATATAAACAATGCAGATAGTTTCATTATCGAACTAATCAACATTAACAATCAGCTTGTCGCTCATCTTGCTTCTTCAGTCTTCTCAAGTCAATTCATCTTCATCAATGAATACAGATGAGTTCAAAAATTTGTAAAATCAATAATGTTTATTTTCGAATAAAATGAACTTAATAAACATCTCTCGTCGAGTATGATTCTTGATAGAAGCATACAACTCGATATCTTGTTGAGATAAATGATTCGTAGTAAATCGAGACTCAGTAGACTGTTGAGATCAAAGCTGATCAGCTGAATGCTGTTTCTCTTTGGGTTTCAACATTGTTTCTCGTAGTCGAGTGTTAGTCTCTTTTAGAATGTTCATTGTCGTGCAATTAATCTTTAGCTGTTTCAGTCTCTGAGTATGTTTGACTTGTAGAACGATTCAGTGCTCATTACATTTCAAAGTCATGTCTCATTGATCTTTTGTCAGAATCGTGCCTAGATGATACAATCAATGAAGGTCAGAATTGATAGTGCTTGATCTTTAAAGATAACTATAACTGAATATTAAGAATACAGAAAAAGATTGATACAAAAGCTTCTATTTATGTAATGTTCAGAGACTGCGCTAGACTTGAAAGAAATGTGTTTGTGACATGAAAAGAATGTGATGTAGATGAACAAGATGTTGATGAAAGAAAAGAATGTTGAGAAAGAAAAAGAGTGTTGAGTCATATCTGAGTCATATCTGAGTCATATCTGAGTCATATCTGAGTCATATCTGAGTCAAACCTGACTAGCTCGCTGATTAACTTTAATCATTACGCAGAGAACTCGCTAGTGTTCACTGTGAATTGATTAGAGCTTCAGTCTTGTTCAGTCATAATACGTTCGTAATATCTTTTAACTCATCTAACATCTTGATGATCTCGTTCAACTGATTGAGAATTCATTAATGTAGTTGTTCTTCAATCTTAATGTTTCATAAGATTTCAACGTTTTTAGCTTCAGTTGAAACATCGAAAGATAGTAAAGAAACTCGTTTATTTGCAGTGCTTTTAAGCAAGCAAGCTGTTCATGACTCGACTAACTCTTTGTCACGTATCATAATGAGAAGATAAAGATAAATAGATTGTGAATTGATGATTTTGATAAATTTGAGTAAATTTGATGAAAGTAATTCAAAGAATCTCTTATGAATTTTCTGAATAAACGAAGTAGATTATTTCGTATCATCTACATGTTGATAGCAGAGTAGTTGATTAGCATTTATCTATTGTTAAAAGTCAGCATAGAGCGAGTCATATGAGTGTCATTTAACTAATAAATAAATGCTAAGAAAGAAAAGTATCTACAGAAAAGAACTCGATTCTTATATGTGTGTTTCTCAGCTCTGTGCTAGACTCGATTGAGTTGACATCTTACACATATGATGCAGAGTTTCAATGACATTATTTCTAGCTCAAATGCTCATTAGACTCGATTAGAATGAAATCAAGATGAAAACTAGAAAGAATAGATGAAGACTAGAATCATAACACGTAATACACAAGTATCATTTGAAGCAGTTCAAAAAGACTCAAACAATAATACTATGCAAATTGAAGAAAAGCGACTATATTGATTCAAAGATGTATCGACTCATTACTTTACTTGATATCATGAGCAAAGTGCTGAAGTTGATCATGATCAAAAGACTGAGTGATATAATCAAGATTCATCACATGCTATTAAATGTTCAAATGAGAGTGAGATGTAAGTAATTTATGATCTTGATGTTAGATTTACTAATAAATTAAGTTCACACAGTGTGAAACTGTGAAATCAAACATGTAATCTTCATGCTAAGCTTAAACGTCATCAAAGCATTTAATTAAGTCTCACATGTCAGACTTCTGCATACATTGAAAATGAAAAGAACATCAAGTTACATAATTGAATGAACACGCAGCTTTCTAAAGAATCAAGAGACATCGCTAATATTCAATGAATAAACGAGCGACATACGCGAAATAAACGCAAACATATCACAGAGATTTTTCATTTCATCAATTCTCTTTCTATTCTTCAACGTAAGTTTAAATGAAAAATTCAAAGCATTGAGAATTAAAATTGAAGTGCTTGACTTTGTAAATGATATTAACATTCTAGTCTACGACAGATTCACTGAAGAAATTTGCAGAATATTAAGCAAAGCACACGACATTTGCGTGAAATGAGTTCACATTCATAACATAACATTTGCATCAGAAAGGTATGAGCTTACACATTTCACTAGAAAATCGAAGAGATTCAACATGATGACTAGCATATAAATAGAAAATTCAATTATCAAATTAAAATCAAATGTATGAGTTTTAAAAATGCAACTGAACATGAAACTGCAATGAAACGCGCATCTTTGATAAATAAAGATGAATCACGTCACAAGAATGCTGACACTTAGTCATCTTGAAGTTTTTACATAAGAAGTTATCTTCACAAAAGTGAGACAAGTATACTCAGCAGTAGTGAGATCAGAAATTGCATTCAAAGCATCAATCTGACATCAGCGTGACAAAAAAGATGAACTGTTGAGCAAAGAATGCAGACTAGAAACATTTCAGAATCAGACTTTACATCACGTAGCAGAAGTGTTCAAAAGAGTAAGCATCAAAACTTTAAAGACAGAAACATACATAAGTTCGCTACATGTTCATCTGAATATGTTACAGAACAAGATCACGTTACACAGTTGAGTCAATAATTGAACGTAAGAAATCAAATAAGCATATAAACTAATACACGCTCATTTAACGAAAGTTAATTGCATTATTTCTCGCTCACTCGTCATCAAGAAAATAATACTTCTGAATGTTTTCATTCAAGAAGATGCAAAGATACAGTTAAGATGCAGATGATGCATTCTCTTCTTCACAACAATTTCAATCAGCAATAGCATTGCAATAATGCAGTATCACAAAGATCAATGAAATCAACGATGAGAAAAGTACAAAGAACGCGTTGCAGATGTCAACAAAATCTCAGCACAAAGATCGCATCTGAGCAATAAGATGATAAAGATGCGTGATGATTTTCAAAAAGCAGAAAGCATTCTTGTAATGCACATCAGAATTAAACGCATAAATCTGAACATTTATCTGCACTCTAGAAACATTTCAGACATGAATAGTTTGCGATGTGACTGCGAATGAAGTCATCAGACGACGAAGCATGTACTCATGCATTGCTCGAACTGATTGCATCTGCGATCAAGAATGTTACAAGATGCTGACTTCTCAAACTATTGAATAATTGTCAGAATCATGTCTAAATGATACAATCAATGAAGATCAGAGTTGATAGTGCTTGATCTTTAGAAATAGCTATAACTGAATATTAAGAATACAGAAGAAGAGTGATACAAAAGCTTTTATTTATGTAATGTTCGAAGACTGCGCTAGACTTGAAAGAAATGTGTTTGTGACATGAAAAGAATGTGATGTAGATGAACAAGATGTTTGTTATGATCTCGAGCCTATTCTCGACCTATTCTCGACTCTATTCTTGACCTCGATTACCTCTAATTGAGTCTAGTGAGCATTCGAGCTAGATATGAGATCATCGAGTTTCTGCGTCATCTGTGTAAGGCGTCAACTCTTTCGAGCCTAGCACAGAGATTAGAAACACACATATAAGCTGCGAGTTCTTTTCTGTAGATACTTTTCTTTCTTAGCATTTATCTATTAGTTAAATGACACTCATATGACTCGCTTTATGCTGGTCTGTAACAGTAGATAAATGCAAACTCATTACTCATGCCATCTATTCGAACCTGACTGTTTAAGATCATATGATTGACACAGCTTCTATGTTGATCACTCGATTAGATCAACATCAAATAATTCTCGAAAAAACATGAATGAACAAAATCGGTCTAGTAATTGATATGCGAAACGATTTTCTTCGGTTTTCGAATTTCAACCCTACTAGTCAGAAATCAATTGCTCTATTCTCAAGCAATAAATCAATCACGAAACGAAAGAGCTTGACTTCTACTCGTATACTGAAGAGATTTTTCACTTTCGTTACATCTCAATTCAGTCAAAACAAGAAGTTCATTGAACAGTTAAAACAGCGCGACGCGACTTTGACTAGCGTCAATTCTAAGTCGACGTTCAGTCTGAAATCAGTCTATTTCAGTCTGAAATCATTCTCTTTCAGTTCAACGAACATAGCAATGATAGAGACAGCGACATATAGAATGTTAGTCAAACGATCAGATGTCAAGATCTTTGCTGTTATCATCTTGAAAATCGATTGACTCATAACTACAGTTGAAAATAAGTCTGAAGAAGTGAATCTGCAGAAGCTCTCACACGTCAAGATTCTTGAGAAGGTCAAAGTCAAGCTTTCTCTCGAGTATCATGACTATTTGAACATGTTCGATCGAGCTATGATCAATCAGCTATCATTGCATCGTTTCTATGATCACAAAATTGAGTTGATCGATGAAGAAACATTCTTTCGAAGCAGACTATATCAGATGTTCGATCACAAGCTTCAGAAGATAAAGAAGTATCTAATTAATTATTTAAACAAAGAGTTCATTTTCTTCAGCTTCGCATCATACATCTCGCTCATTTTGTTCATTGAAAAGAAAGACGATAGTCTGCGTTTCTGCGTCGATTACAGAAAGCTCAATGCTTTGATCAAACGAAATCGCTACTCTTTGCCATTGATAGACGAGACTCTCGCTCGTATACAAGAAAGCAAGTATCTGATTTGATTGAACATCATTGTCACGTTCAACAAACTATGCATGCACTCAGATAGCGAAGATTTGACTATCTTTATTATCTTCTTCGACTCATACAAATATCATGTAATGCTCTTTGAATTAATCAACGAATCTGCTTTCTATCAACACTACATCAATGACGTGTTGTTCAAGTATCTACATCAGTTTTGTCAGATCTATCTAGATGACATTATTATCTACAGCAAGATCTTGAAGAAACACAAGCGACATGTACGATTGATCTTGAATAGACTACGAGAAGCTGATCTACAGATAGACATCAATAAGTGCGAGTTTCATGTTCAGAAACTATCTTTCTAGAACTCTTGATATCAATCAAAGAATTGAAGATGAATTCGCGAAAGATGCAAGCAGTCGTTGATTGATCTACACTCAATAATCTCACTCAGATGCAGTTCTTCATTGACTTCTGCAATTTCTATTGACGCTTTATCAAGAACTTTTCGAAAATTGTTCATTCAATGATTCAACTCATTCAAAAAAAGATCATATTTGAATGAAATGAAGTCTGTCAGATCGTTTTCAATCATATGAAGAGACGTATGATCGAGACTTCTATACTACGTCACTTTAATCAAACTCATGAGACTATTCTCGAAATCGACTCATTCGACTACGTCAACAATGAAGTTCTCTCTCAATATGATGACGAAGAAGTACTACATTCGATTGTCTTCTATAGCAAGAACATATTTTCTGCTGAATGCAACTACGAAATATATGATAAAGAACTTCTGATCATCATTTGAGCATTTGAACACTGACGACTTGAACTGAAGCTAACTGACATTTCTATCAAGATGTTCATTGATCATCAAGCGCTCACTTCGTTGATGAAAGATAAAGAGCTGAGCAGATGTCAGATGCGCTGAGTTCAGAAGCTCACTGATTTCAACTTCAGAATAATGTATTGATCTGACAAACAGAACATCAAGATCGATGCATTAACTCGTCAAGCTGACGTTGTGCTCAGAGATTCAGAAGATGAGCGCGTTCGCTATCAATGAATCACTATTCTGACTTTCGATCGAATGAAAATTGCTGATCTAGAGAAGAACATCAGTGAATCAATCTATAAACAGATTCTTGAGACTATTGAGATTGACGAGAATTGTACGCTACTTCGCGAAGCAATAGCAAGAGACGAGACACAATATAAAGATATCAAATTAAAGAATTGTTGAACTCAGAATGAAATCTTGTATCATGATAGTCAGCTATGAGTTTCGTTCAACGAGCTTCTACAAATGAATCTGATTCGTGAGATGCACGATCAATCGTTAGTTGATCATTCTGATATTCTTAGAACTGTGAAAGTCATAAAGCGAAACTACTATTGATCATTCATGCGAAAAACGATAGATTGATATATTTGAAACTGCTATATCTGTCAACGTTCAAAGACATCTAGAGATAAATCAAATGACTTGCTTCAATCTTCATCGATATTTAAACAGCGATGACAAGACATAGCAATGAACTTCATTATCAATCTATCTGATTCAAGCGAGTACAACGCTATTCTGACAATCATCTGCAGATTGTCAAAGAAAAGGCATTATATTTCTTACATCACTGATGATAAAGATATCACTGTCGAAAAGACAGCTGAAATGCTGATTCAATGAGTATATTGAACTCATGATCTATCAAGCTTCATAGTATCTGATCGAGATTCGCAATTCATCTCTATACTATGAAAGTTTCTTTGCAAACGACTGAGCATTTTCCTTCGATTGTTCATCATCTATCATTTTCAGATCAATGATCAAAGCGAACGAGTCAATCAGAATGTTGAGCGATATTTTCGATTCTTTTGTTCGTATATGCAGAATGACTGATCTAAGTGACTACTCATGATCAAGTTTGTCAACAATAACGTCTTGTTCTCAGTCATCTTCTTGATCTTCTTCTTCATGAACAAGAACTTTCATTCTCATATGAGCTTCGACTCTGACATCATCGAGTATGAAAGCACTCGCGAACGCTTGCAGATCGATCGAGTCAAGAATATATCTGAACAAATGAACAAGACATTGATCTTCGCTCGTGAAGCTCTGATCAAAACACGAAAACAAATGATGAATCAAGCTAACAAGCATAGAAAGAAGATCAAATACAAGATTGAATCAAGAATGTTTCTGAACGAACGAAACATCGTTACAGCGAGACTCTTCAGAAAATTGAATGACAAGATGCTTGATTCATTCAAGATCACAAACTCTGTTGACTTCTTCTATAAATTGAAACTATCAGACACTATGTGTATACATAATGTATTTCATTCAGAGCTTCTTCGTTCTGTCGTTGATGACTCTCTGCCTGATCAGAAGAATGAACTTTCGAGATCAATAGTGATAAATGATGAGAACGAATGAGAGATCGACGATATATTGAACTCTCAACGATATTGAAGACGACTTTAATATCAAGTCAAATAAAAGAGCTATGACAACGATCTCAACTGATATAACGCTGACGACGACGAATTCATGAACGCTCAGAATATTGTTGATGACTTTCACACTCGATCTTCTAATCGAGCGCACTAAGAAAATACATTTATGCGAACATAAATTGTTGAAGAGAAAGAGTAATGTTACGATCTCGAGCCTATTCTCGACCTATTCTCAAGCCTATTCTCGATCTATTCTCGACTCTATTCTCGATCTCGATTACCTCTAATTGAGTCTAGTGAGCATTCGAACTAGAAGTGAGATCATCGAGTTTCTGCGTCATCTGTGTAAGGCGTCAATCCTTTCGAGCCTAGCGCAGAGGTCAGAAACACACATATAAGCTGCGAGTTCTTTTCTGTAGATACTTTTCTTTCTTAGCATTTATCTATTAGTTAAATGACATTCATATGACTCGCTCTATGCTGATTTCTAACAATGTTGATGAAAGAAAAAGATGTTGAGTCAGATCTCGACTCGATCATTGACTAGATCTAATTAATACGCAGTGAACTCACTAGCGTTCACTGTGAATTGATTAAAGCTTCAATCTTGATACACTTGTAACATTACTTTTCCCTTCGAAAATTCATGTTTGCATGAATATAGTTCATTTGCTTACTTTTGTTGATAGTTATTTCGATATTTAGCGCGATTTGTTTGAATATAGCTTATGAAATTCATTCAAAACTTCTTCTGAGTCATTGAATTTTTCTTTATCGACATAGTATCATTCGTCGTTTCTATCTAGATCTGTTCATTTGACTTTGTATTGTATTCAATCTCGATAGCGTCTGAAGTTCAATATATCATCTATCTTTCAATGTTCATCATCTTCAATAGTGATTGATCTGAGTGATTCTGAATGCTGTTCTGATAGAAAATCTTCTGAATATGATTGCAGTAATTTTGAACTGAACATCGAATGCAGATGCTTCATGCTGACTGATAAATAAAAATGATAGAAGATACTCATTTTGACAGTGATTTGATAAAGATTTAACTGTTTATCTTTCAAATCTTTGCAGAGTCTCGTTGTCTTGACGTTTCTGAAAGATAGTCAAACTCAATCATTTACTTCATAGATAATGTCTCATTTATGTTTATTGATTTGAACTTCAATGATCAGCTTCGTCTTTTTCAATTGTTGATGATCAAAGTTCAGTAGCTTTTTCATTTGAATAACAATGTCATCTGCTTTTCTAGCTTTAAGTTGTTCACAAGTTGTTTCGTAGTCAGTCGTATCTGAATCAAAACTCATTCAAGAGTGAAATTCTTTATTGAAGTAAAAGAAAGTCATTGAAGTGATCAAGAAGATATTAAAATTGTCACTGAATTTCATCATAGATATTCATTTGACTCAGTCGTTCTGCATGTAATTGCAGTAGATTCTAAGTTCGCGTTCAACGTCTTGATTGACTCATTTCAATTGATCATCAATCTCAGAATGATAGACTGTGAATAAACTAGCTGTGATTCTCAGTCACTTACAAAGACTTTTTCACATAGTTGATATGAATTGAGAGTTTCTGTTCGAAACAATAGAACTAAGTAGATCATGCAGTCGATAGACGTTTTATAGCATGATTCAAATCATTTCTTCAATTGAGATGTCATCGTCTTCTCAATGACAGAAAACATAGTGATGTTCTTTGATGAGATAACATATGATTATGCAAATGACGTTATAGTCTTCTGACAGAGATAGTTCAGTGATGAAGTTTATAGTTATATCTTTTCAGCGTTTCTGTGAAATTGAAAGAGAATGATGAAGTTCATTAATGATATTTCTAGAAACTTTGCTTTGCTGATAAGCATGACAGTTTCAAATGTATTATCGAATAGTAACTTGATGATCTGATCAATAGTAGAAATGCTGAACTAGATCGATGATTCATTTATTGTTGAGATGAGAGATTGAAGATTAATCATGCACTTCTTGTAGTAATTTCGTGTGCATGTTCTCAAAGACTCACAGTAAATCTTTTCTAAATAAAACGTCGTCAATAATTTTGCAGTTCTTCAGTTTAGTGATATGAAATTTAAGCTTGTTTTCATTCATAGCTTGTTTATATTTGCTGCAGAACTCATCTGTTTGATTGATCATTCATACTCATTGATAGAGATTTGCTTTCAATTCAATAGATAGAACATTGATTCTATTGAAAGTCAGAATAGTTTGAAAACAATCTTCAAGATGCTGAGCTGATTCAGAAACGTTTGCTAGAAACATTCTGATTAAAGCATCGACTTTAGTGTTCATTTTGCTCGATCTAAAGATGATCTGAAAGTTGAACTTCAATAGAATGTTCAGATAGTTGACTTGTCATCGACTTAACTGTTTGTTTTTCATGAAGATTTTCAAAGTCTGATGATTGATGAACATTTGAATGAGTAGTTCAGTGCATTTCAGCTCAAGTTGTCAGTGTTCAAAGCATCAAATAATGACTAGTAATTTCTTGTCATAGATGTGATAATTGATTTCAGCGAGAATCATGCTTTTGCTGTAGAAGATCATCGAATGAAGAACTTTCTCATCATCATACTGAGATAGTATTTCATCTTTTACATAGTTTGAAGCATCAATCTTCAGAATAGCTTGTCATTTGAGATCAAAGTGACGAAGTATTGAGATCAAGCTGACTTGTTTCTTTAAATTGTCAAAGACTTGAACATAAATCTCATTTCAAACAAAAGATGTGTTCTTTCTAGTCAGCTGAGTAAATGATTTGACTAGCTTCGAGAAGTTCTTAATGAAATGACGATAGAAGTTAATAAATCTCACGAAGCTCTGAATTTCTTTTAGATTGATCGAAGTGATTCAGCTGACTATGACTGTCACTTTACTAAAGTTCATACGAAGATTTAGTTCTGATACGATGACTTCTAGAAAGACAGTCTCTTCTACATTGAATTTGCACTTTCAAATATTCATCTGCAGTTCAGCTTCGCGTAGTTGATTCAATACTAGTTTGACGTGATCTTTATGTTTCTTTCTCATTTTGCTATAAATGAGAATGTCATCTAGATAGACTTGACAAAAGTCGTTCAGAAAGTTTCATAAAACATCATTCATATATTGCTGAACGAAGATCGATTCATTAGTCAGTTTGAATGATAACATCTTGTATTTATATGCTTTTAAAGCAGTGATAAAAGTGATATAATTCTCGCTATTAAAATGCATTTAAAGTTTGTTGAACGCTGATATGATGTTCAATCTAGTCAGATGCTTGCAACTCACTATTTTATCAATGATCTCGTCTATCAACAATAAAGAATATTTATTTCTTTTGAAAATGACATTTAGCTTTTGATAGTTCACGCAGAATCGAAGATCTTCATTTGCTTTGAGAATAAATAGAATGAAGAAGAAATGAAGAGTCTGACTAAAAGTGATGAATCTTTTCGACAGATTCTCGTTTAAGTACTTCTTTACTTTCAGAAGTTTGACAGAAAACATTCAATAAACTCAGCAGCGAGAAAACGTTGAATCACTGATGAGCTCGATTTTATGATTGTAGAAGCGATGAGAGAATAGTTTATTTGATTGAGCTCAATCAAAAACATCTAGAAACTCATGATATTTCAATGACAACTTCGCTTTAATATTTTTCAAATTCTGAGTCATTTCATCGATTGAAGAGACGTTTAGAGCGTTCAAATCACACTGAGTATTGTACGCGATTTTTCTATTGAGATTCGTCATGAATAGAGCAAAAACTTCAATCTTGTTCTTCTTTGAATGATTCAACAGTGTTTTGAATGAAGCTGCGTTTATGCTTTGAATCGAGAATGACTCTTTTTGAATGAATCATTTGAGCATCATAGAGATCTTAGTCTGAGTGATTGAAGAAGATGAAGTTGATCGCGATCAACTTGAGTGCTTTGAATTGAGAGAAATCGAAAAAATCGAAATAGAAGTACTCAATTGATTCAAAAAAACAATGACGTCGTTTTGCATATTCAATAATATTTCGTTTTTGTTCATTCAGAGCTTACTCAATATGACTTCATGATGATTGATATCAACTATCAGCATTGATACAGTCAATTTCTTATGACTTTCGATGATGAGATTGAGTAGAATTTTATGAGTGATGATCTTCTTAGATATCTTCTCATCATAATTTCTTATTAACTTCTCTTTTGTCAGTGATATAAATTAAATTCTCAGTTTCTTGCATACTTTATCGACTAGATTAGAATGTATGATCATGTAAATGATTGAATCACTGTTTATTAAAGAACGAAGATTGAAAGATTGATTCTGAGAGATGAGATGAATATCAATTAAAAATGACTTTTCAAAGTAATTTTCTTTCAATAGAATTTCATCTAGTTTGCACAAAGATATAATTTCTATCTTTTTGATGACTTTTGAAGAGATGACTAGTTTTTTTAATCGAAATTCGAATTGAAATTGAAGCAATCATATTCATTGTTTACTGCATTAATTCTAGTAGATCGATTCAAGCATTTTTTAGAGCTATGATCTGATTTATAACATATGAAACAGCTTTCAACTAGAATATCTGCTTCTTTGATGCTAGTTAAAATCGCGTCATGTGACTTTAGCTGATCAGACTTCAAGTGATCAACTGACTGAGTGATAACAGTTGCTTTATGAAAGATAGTCTTAGAAAGATCATTAACACATTTGATCTTGTTCTTGATTTCTCAAATGACTCGCTGATCATTATTTAAATGAATCAGATAGAAATGAATTTCTTTTAAAGAATCAGATTGAACTAGTTGATCTACTCAAATGAATCAAAGACGAAGATGTATTTTATCTTTTAGATCAGTGATCAGTTACTTCTTGTAATAGTTTAGATAGAAAAATAGACGTTGAAACTGAGTATAGAATTCATTGAATTTCTTGAATTCTTGAATCAAGTTGTAGTATTTTCTACAAAAGTTGACTTTCTTATTTGAATCATTGAACAACTGAGTTAACTCTTTCAAAAGATCATCGACGATTTTATAAAAATTGACATAGTCATGTTTGCATCTAGTCTGAGTGATCTCAGCTGCATCATTGAATAATCTAGAATGTATATAGCTTAATTTGACTCGTTCATTAAAAAAGAGATCGACGTTGATCTCTAGTTTATTCTGAATTTTTTCGTATCAATTCTTTCAAATAGAGTTCTTTTCATCAGTAAACAGCGAAGAATCAGATATTTTTTGAGATTTAGAACGCTCAGAGTAAATGAAATCAGAAGAAGTATTTTCTTTAACTTGAAGTCTAGTTTTCAACTCTTTGATTTCATCTTCTTGTTGTTTATCTAACTTGTAGAGTCAATCTGTTTCTTCATCAAGAATTAAACTTTAAGTCTTTCAAATTTCGTAGAACATGAGAAGTATTATCATTTCAGCGAATGATTCATCATCTTCATGAATGAATGATGCAGCACTTAATGATTTTATTCATGATTTTGATGAATCAGCATCAGAGATTTGAGAGAAATGATTTTGAAATCTCTTGAAATGTTCTTCAGTAGATGAATGACTAGACATGATGAGATTTGTTTGAAAGAAAGTTGAATGAATGATGATGCTTGATGATTGAAGAAGAAAGACATATAGAATGAGATTTAATCTTCAACAAAGAAGATGAGATTTGTTTGTTGATTTGATTGATTCTCTAGCAAACAACGAAGATTCTTTATCATTGAATCTATCGATTGATTTGATTCTTGAGCAATTCACGAAGATTCTTTATCGTGATTTTCATAATCGAGTGAACTTTGTGTACTTAATGAGCGATAAGTAGTCTAGCAATTCAAACAGTCTTGTCGTTGATTTTATTCAACTCTCTAGTATTGTTCTATCTTTCGATTATCGTTGATCATCAGATAAATGAATTTCTTTAGACTCGTTCTGTCTAGATGAGTATGTTGAATGAGTAATGAGATCAGTATCATGTGATTAACGAATTCTTAATATAATGTCAGAATCATGTCTAGATAATACAATCAATGAAGATCAGAATTGATAGTGCTTGATCTTTAAAGATAGCTATAACTGAATATTAAGAATACAGAAGAAGAGTGATACAAAAGCTTCTATTTATGTAATGTTCAGAGACTGCGCTAGATTCAAAAGAAATGTGTTTGTGACATGAAAAGAATGTGATGTAGATGAACAAGATGTTGATGAAAGAAAAAGATGTTGAGTCATATCTGAGTCAAACCTGAGCCAGATCTCGGCTAGATCGTTGACTAGCTCTAATCAATACGCAGTGAACTCGCTAGCGTTCACTGTGAATTGATTAGGGCTTCAGCCTTGATACACTCGTAACAATAATCATCGTCATCACGAAGAGTCTCAGAGCAGTAGCGAAGATGATGATGAAAACGAAGCTCTTGAAGCAATTTAGAGTGGCTAGAACACTCGTTCTCTAACGTGCGATCAACGCGAACAAATTTGATACATAGTCTCAAAACTCACTGTTTCGGCTGCGTGAAGCAGTCGTATAGACTGCGAGTGATTTTCTACCCCAGAGGGTTTTGTTCACTCGATACAAATAGCATAGAGTTCCCCATGGGTCGGTCTAATCGATGTCACAAGGGTGTATGAATTTATTATTATTATTATTATACATACATCACATACATACATACATAGAATATCGCACCCGCCCAAAGTACCTTACCGTATGCAACCATCCTTAGTCATCTAGTCAAAAGAACGAAAAACGTGAGCGTGACTTGACAAAGGTATTTATATATAAAAAAAAAAAAAAGAAAGCGACATACAGCAGTATATACAAACCCCCATCACCATAAAAAAAAAACCCTATCGTAATTGATCGATCGCTCGCGACATTCAGAAGCGCTCAGAAGCAAAGCTCATCTCAACTTTATTTGGCGACAAGTAGCGTTTTGTGAAAGGCTGGTCTAGCTGAGGTGTGTAATCAGATTTGGGGGAAACGTGCCCAGGAGCTATGTAGAAGAACCGGAAAAAGATAAGTGGCAAGAGGGGAAAGTGAGGAACATGGTAGGGAGAGGAAAAAAGCAGCAGTGGTATATCGCCTCTAAGCACAAAAGTTCATCCAGCATCCAGCACAACAAGCCCTCTAAAAAAGCACAAGCACAAGCACAAACAACCCCCTCACCTCCCCTCATAATCACTCGCCCACTCATACCCCCCTCCACCAGCAAACCCCCCACCACCATTCCCATTCCCATTCCCATTCCCATTCCCACCGCCATTCCCACTCCCATACCCCATTTCCTCCCCCTCATCCTCCAACCACTCCCCACCACTACTCGCATCAAAACTACTCCGCCCACTCACATCACCCTCATCCGGTCCCGCCTGCCCCAGCTGATCCCACTGCAGGCCTTGCAGTGCCGGATACTGCACCAGCAGCGCAGCCGGTAAAGTGAAGCCACCATTCATGTTTTGGGAAGGCGGTGGGGCCGGCATCAACCCGCCTTGCTGCATGGTGTGGTTCTGGTTCTGCGCCATCATGTGTTCGTCGTAAAGGCGCTGGCGCTCCATGGCTTCTTCGTCGAGGAGGGGTTTGATGCAGATCCGCCCGGCTTCGCTACGGAAATGTCTCCCCAGAGCGTCAGCGCGTGCGAATCGCCGCCCGCAGCCCCAGTTCCCTCCTGCGCCTAGTTCGCCGCGGCAGACGAATTTCTTCTCGCCGGTGTGGAGGCCCTCGTGGCGTTTGCGGTCGTGTTGACGGGCAAAGGCTTTGCCGCAAACCGTGCAGACAAAGGGGCGCTCGTCAGTATGCGTTCTCAGATGGGAGCGGAGGTTGTAGGCTCTTGTGAAGCGTTTGGGGCAGAGTGTGCACTGAAAATTTGCAGGATGTTTTATACGGCGGTCGGGGCCAGCAGTGGGGGGCCGATTGGGATCGGCGAGTTCGAGGATGTAATCGCGGTTGGGGATTGAGGAGGTGGAAGAGCGACGGAGGCCGGCTCGGGAGGCGGGAGAGGGGTCGCGCGAGCCCGAGGGAGAGACGCTAGTGGAGAAGGAGGCTTCGAAGGGGGAGAGGGAGCGGTTGCGGTTGCCTAGGTCGTTGGAACATAGAGTAGAGGAAGGCGTTCCCGGGCGGGGGAGGTAGGTCTCGGATTTTGCGCGCATACGTCCTCGGCGGCCTGTTATTATGTCAGCATTGTTGGCACCTCGAATGTAGGGGGCCTTGCCTCCTTCGGGAGGACTTAAGGCGTCCAGGTCGTTCTCGAGCCGATGCGGCTCAAAAAGGGTTTGTTTTGATGGCGGCGCCAACTCGACATTGATTTCTGGTGGTGCCATTGAGGCAGCTTGGCCCATATCTCCCGAACCTAGCCTCGAATGATTATATTGGTCTTCAGCCTGGCTAGTGTAGATCTCCGGTCCGGGACCGCCGCCGAAGTTATTTTGCGCCAGCATAAAATTGTCTTGAGAAAACCCAAAACCTGGATGGGGAGACATTCGAGGCGACACGAACGGGCTATGCGCGGGACTGATGCGTTGTTGCTGGTTTTGTTGTCCGTCCGCAAGACTGAATTGTTCGATGCCAAGTGCATCCGGGTATAAGTGATCTTGTTGTGCGTTCAACATCGGCGATGGAGTCCCATCGTAGCTATCGAAGCTCTCTTGGGTGGGAAGGAAAGGCGAAGGTGCGACAGAGGATGAAACATCAGAATGTTCCGAAGGCGCCCTTCGATGTGTTTGGAATTGTGCGCCAAGCACATTCGCCCAGTCCGCTCCTTGCTGCCCATGCACGAACTGTGCGCTGGACGGATCTAGGGAAGTTTGTCTTGAGTGATTCGGGGAGTAATGGTGATTCTGATCCAGTGCTAGCGACACTGGTCCAGGAGGGGAGTTTGGGTCTGACGACATCATGTTGGGAGGAGTGGGCATGAGATTCTGTGGTGAAGACATGTTACTCATCAAATCAGCTGGATTAATGGATACCTGCTGCTGTTGTATGCCTGCTTGGAACTGAGGTTCTAACGGGAAGTCGTTCTCAAGAAGCTGTGCTTGTTTTTTCTGCTGATGGTCAAAGTCCTCGAACGTTGTGGCTGTAGCCGCCGCACTCAATGGAATGGATGAATATTGGTCTCCGGACTGATGGATGTTCAACTGCGACGACCTCGATTGGACGCTCGAACTCAAGCCATCTTGATGGTATTTCTGTCCAAAGTCTGGATCTGCAAAGTCGTTACTGGGCAACACGTGATGTTGAAACTGCGGTGGTTGTGGAGATCCTTGGTAGAATGATTGAGGTACTAGATTGAACTCTGGTTCTGGCCCAGTAGTGGTAGTTATGTTCGAATTGAACGGTCCGGTATTGAAGGTTGTGTTGTTTATGGATGGGTCGAGATCAAGGTGTGTCGTGTAGTCGTGATAGTGTTGTGGGGAAGGTGAGTGCCTTATATGGTTGGGCTGATGACCGGCCGACGACGACCTTCCACGGTACTGTTGCCCTTCCATGGTGACGATGTTAATTCTTTTCTTAGACCAGTGAGGCAACAACTGTGGCCTGACGTTTCGATAGCTTGTTGAAACAAACCGCAAGCTATGGTAACGCGATCAGACTATGAGTTTACTACGTTGTGGTCCAGTGAGGTTAGGTCGGGAAGAGGGCAGTGTCGATGTAGATCTTAGAATCGGTAAGACTAGTCGAGCAATGCCTCCAAGATCAGCCTGGGGACGAATAGCCGGTAATCGATACTTCAGCGTCTGTTTCAGCGTGTAATACCGGGACGGGGCGAAATGGCAAGTCGTACCGCTGTATCGATAAAGTTGAGGACGAATGTCTGCCGTGGTGTGTACACTATCAACGGCCTGACTGATATCTTCGGGGTGCGACTGGGTGCAACGATTCGCTGATCCACCAGACTCCAGTCCCCTTTGGCTTGACTCGCAAGCTTTGTCCAGCTAACAACGGTTGTAAGTATGGAGCTCTTGCTGAAGCTGACGATGAAGGTGAGCACAGTGTAAGCATCGAAGGCTGAGGCGAGAGACTGTTTCAACCGTAGACTTGGTGAAGAGCAATGTCGGCTCTCGTAGTTTGCTGGCCACTAATTGCAGAGAGTCAGTATAGGAACGTTTCAAATGATGTGTTGGACGAGGCCCAAGCCTTGGGGCTGCGCACATTATATGGAGTATCAAAAAGTGCGCGGCACCCAGGGTTCTTGAACGACACTCAAGGCGAGCTGGAGGTACCGGGTGTCGCAAGGGATTGTTGGTCGCTGGCGCCAAAGCGCGTGCTTGCAGAGACGGTCAATGGAGGATGTCTGGGTAGGTGGTAACTGAAAGAGTATGATATGGGAAGCATTCAAGTGGTGGGCGATAGTTGTTCAAGTAGTGGAAGGAATATGGCCAAAGATAGCGCATAGTGCAGCAGAACGTTCACCTCCATGTCACTGTCACCCGGCGTCTAATTTATCCGCTAAGATAGGTACAGTAGTGGGGGGGTTTTGGCCCGATAACTCCAAGGTACCTAGGTACCTACTGTACACTCTATGGGCGAGAGAGAGAGAGAGAGAGACAGAGTCTACTACTACAACCACCAAACAGTCAATATTGATGAGGTACGGTAGGTGCGGCAAGGTAAGTGATGACTGAGACGGTGCGACTGCTGTTTAGGTCGTCACCGGGGGCTAAGTCGCTTCAAGCTGAGACTCAGCCTCGTTCGCGATCACTTCCACGAACGTTTCACTACACCATTCTAGACTAGTTCTGGAGGCTTGAAGCCTTGCACAGCCCACCCACCAGGCAGACTGGTATCGTTTGACCTCATCAGTTAATGACAAAGACAAGCGAATGGGTCATGATACACTTGGACGAATGGAGAAGGAGAGTCAATCATTGTTGACGATAAAAGCAAGTCTGCAAAATCAGATATCGCTCAAACGCTAGAACAGATCCCACCCGATGGACGCAGTATATCCCAAACCTTCCCAACCTTCCAAACCTTCCCGATATATTCAGACCTTGAAGAGTAGATCTTCAAGTATACGCCCTCAAAACTCTGCTTCTCGGTTCCAAAAACAACACATTGTCTTACCCTTTCTCCTCCTTCTCCTTCTCCTTCTCCTTTCCTTCCGCTTCACCTCCCTTTGGCCTCTCTTTTTCTTTGATGCTCAAAGTGCTCTCCCCATCTCCGTCTGGCCCTGCATTAACCACCCGCAGCTTCTCCCGCGGCACGGTGAACATGACTTGAACCACTCTCTTTTCTACCGCGGATTCCACGTCCCATTCTTCATCGTCTCTTCCGATTTGCCTTGGCTCTGTCCCATGGTTTCCACCCTCGACATCCCAGTCTTTGGCGCCTTGTCGTTTTTGCCACAGCATTGCACCAGCACTGGCTGCACGTCTAGGAATTCCAGCTTCTGTGTATTGATACTTGGTTGGTGACGATGACATACTGTTGTTTCGGTTTTCGGGAGATGTTGATGTGCTCCGATCAGTTCCAGTAAAGGCACGGCGCATACTACCCATCCATCCCCTCGCTCGACTGTAAGATTTGGTGGGTGATGATTCTTCCTGGTCAGCGTATCCTCCAAGGAGGGCCTCGCCTTCCAACTGAAGCTGAGGGAACGAAGTAGGTGCGGTCGTAAAGGTGTCAGAAGTATTCGAACGCCGCGGATTTGGACGTATGGTAAGAGATTGGGAGCGGCGATGGCTGGGATGACGTTCGGGAGTGATTTTCTGCCCACCCGGCACGCCCAAGTGAGTAGAGGTAGCAGCTGTACTGCCGACCGTGGTGGTAGCCGTAGAGAAGGGGTTGGTGGTGAATAGTGCGGCGGAACGCTGTGACATACTCCTGCTGATAGCTCCGACTGACCGTTGTACAGAATACGCAGACAATGCTGATCTCGTAGATTGTTCACTGAGAGTAGAAGACGTACGATCAGTCTTGTCTGGAGAAATACGACCTGCCCGTTGTTGCATGAGCGCATCTGCTGCGGCCCAGTCGCTGACCCAGTTTTGAACTTCAAGGGCTCTCTCCAGAGCAGGAGTCTCTGGAGATGGTGTTCTCGAGGAATCACGGAAAGGATCGAAGTTTGGTGCCGACTCGAGAATGTTGCCGCCCATCTTCTGAGCCGTTTGGGCATCTGCTGGGGGTGTCCTATCTTCATATTCGTCCCGCTCATCAATCGGATGAATGTTGCCAGAAACACGGCTCTGTCGCCCATCATCGTAATAAGGTGCAGGTTGATACGCTCCTCGAGAGTGAAGCGATCTACGAAGACCTCGTGTCGGACTTGGAACTTCGAAAAGTAAGCCTGTCCTTTCAGCACCTGGATTACCACCCCAGGGATATGCGTCTCTAGATACTCGGTTGCCGTCTCCCTTCCATTTGGTGTTCATTGTCATTTCACTCTCTTGTCCATCAATGCCTCCCTGGCTAAGTGCTCGCTGTCCACCTGTGGCTAAATTTCGTAGCTCTTCTTCGCGGGCTTCTCTTCGACGCTTGAGTCGACGGCTATACCAAAAGTAGACAATTATTATTCCAATAACGGCCAACAGTCCGAACGTCAGGCCAGCTCCCAGACCTACCCTGCCTGATGGAGTTATGGAGCCCGAATCAGCGTTAGATGGAGTAATGTGCTGAGACACACGTGGATGAGTGTAGCTAGAGATCCATGAGGTTGAAGTCGTGTTGAAGAAATAGGATTGGGTGCTCTGAGAAATGTCTCTTTTCCTCGCTTTGGAATTTCCGGATACCGGAATTGTATAACCACCAACAATCATCATCACAGCCCCAGGAAGCATCACGGCACCGTGACCAAAAAGCCCCAGCCCTTTCGCAGGACCCGGCCCTGACTGGGTTGGAACACTCCATTGCCAATCACTGCTCCCACCATAACCCGCACCGAGCTGAAGAACCGCCAATTGAGGATTTGCTAGCGTATGAACATCTCCGACCCATCCGCCAAAAATTATCATTTGTCTTCCGTCTGGCGTAAGCACGGCGGTATGCCCAGACCTGGAATCTACTGCAGTGTTTCTTGCGGAAAGATCCGTTTTGGGAGCTGCGGCAGGCGGATCGACGGGCAAGAAGCTCCAGCTCTGTTCTGGCAAGGAGAAGAGAGCAACTTGAGACATGTTTATAAACGCTTGTTGTGTGTGGCCCCCTATTAATACAAAGTTTTGGCTCTTGTGCTGGGTTTGACTGCCATCGGATGACTGAGAAAATGTAGGCTCTAGGGCAGTCATGCTAAAGCCAGCTTCTGCAACTGGTGGTCCTCTGCTTGGTGATACGCCCAGTGTGTATGCCATAGACGAAAGTGAGGAAGATGTCGCTGATTCGAGGGCCAACATGACATTAGAATAGTTAGCTGATTGGGTCCAGCCATCTGCCGACACAGAAGTTGTGTTTGGGCACATTCCGCCAAAAGTATAGAATTCTGAGCCGGTATTGTTTGAGCTAGAGAAAGCAATGGCGGAAGCAAGATAATTTGCGCCATATTGACTTCTGTTTCTAACTACTGCATCCAGGGACAGATTCGCCTTGGCCCATGTTCCCTGGAGGTCTGAGGATTGGTTCACTGGCGTTAGGACCCAGAGGGAGGAGCCAGCTCCTTCACTACAATCTCCCGTATATACCAGTATTCGCCCTTGCTCGTCCATTGCCGGCGTGTAGGCTTCATTCTGACCATTCGTTATGAACGGCGGAGACCTCGAAATAGTGATAAAGGGAAGACTCGTCGCGCTGAGCGTCCTGCTCGCATTCAACCCCAACAATTGAGAGTTGGATGATGTTGTAGAGGGCTGGAAAACATAGACCAAGTCATTGTAGATCGGCGACAACATAGCCTTTGTAGGAATGTAGGGCAGGGTGGCCATCGCGGGAAGGACAAGAAATGCCAACAGTCCAACTGGTAGACCAAATGGCCTAGCTGTCATCGTACCGACGTGCAAAATCTGACACCGGCAGCGTCGGCTGCCAACAGTGCAGATCACCTTGTCATGCTTGAATCAGTAGAGGACACTCGAAGTAACACCGAAGAACTGCATGACCAGCTGCCAGCAGGTAAGTATAAAGAGCCTAGGAGCCTCAGTCAGCGGCACAGAGCGCTCTGAAAGCAAAAGTGCAAATGGTTCTTGCAGAGCTTCGGACCGCAAAGTGGGGGGAAACAAGAACAATGTTAAGGGCCACGAGCAGGTCAGATTGTAAACACGCAGGGCTTTAACCACAAGGATTGCGAGTGGGGGGACTAGAACTAATTGCTGTAGAGACCCCGGGCGAGCGTTCCAGATCGTTGAGATCGGAAGCTTTGCTAGGTTTGCATATGCAAGTCACCACGCGGACTGGAACCACATCTAAAGGTAGCGAGCGATTCGTTGGAATTCCGCGCGCTTTGAGACGTAAACATTGCGTTGCCCTGGTTGCAGCCGGCGGGGCTGCTCGGGAGCCAATATGTACGAGATAGTAGATTACATACTGCCCTAGCGTTAGCGAACGCGATAACGCTACTGTACCTACTCTATGTACTCGTAGCAGAAGCCCTAAGCTGTACAGTATATATTATGTATCCGAACTTTCTTGACTGGCACTCGTGGCACTCGCTGTTTGATAAAAAGATTAATGCAAGGATACCTAGTATCCTGGCATTTATGTGTAGATTATGTTGCAAGCCACCAGTTTACAGACTCCTATCGCCGTTAGGTGCAAGATCAACCTGATGTCCTCCATTTGAGCAATGTTTGATTTTGACTACTAGGATGCTCTGCAGGCTATCCTTCCCCCAAGGCCTCAGTGGAGACATATATGAGATATTTAATGGGGGCATCTGAATGTAGCAAGGCTTTTCTCTCCGACTGTAATACTAGTGGGTAGGCTTGATAGAGAGGATTTAGCTAGTGAATCCGTCCCCCAACGCGTGGTGGAGTATTCTCTTTCTATGTAAGCCAAACCAAACGCCTGGAGATACCACACAAAGTCGTCGTCGTGATGCAACCATCGTGAAATGCCCTCAAGATTGGCCTTGAGCCCTCTGAGACTCCACCTCTCTCATTACCATCTCTTTTACTTCCTTGCTCGTGCCTTGCGGAAGCGCGTAATCAAGGATGAAGTTTCTCGAACGCGGTTGTTCCAACTGCAACACTCGCTTTGCGTACTCTTTCAAGTGCGCTCGCGCATCGCCACTGTTTACATTACTCCAACGACTCTCATCGGTACCATACGCAGCTACGGTCTCCCGTAGGTGCACCAGACCTTGCCCAGCCAGCCATCGCTGGTTACGCTCGTCATCATACACCTCGTCATCCTGCGCAGACTCGAACGCCGCACCATTCTCATCCTCGCCATTTCTTTCACCTGATGGGTCAGGTAGCGGAAATAAGCCGGGAACCCCGTTTGCACGCACTTCTGCTCGGAGACCTAGTAGCATCTCCTCCGGTATTTGAAGGTCTCCGTCGGCATCGTTCGGCCTCGGCCCCTGCCGTGTCTGTGCTTCAAGCGCTTGTTGCTCCTGCTGCTGTCTTCCCAGAACCCGTCGTAGGAGCTCCAGCAGACGGGCTCCACGTTCTGCAACAACCTCTCGAGGAAGCCCTGACTCGGTGGCTGCGTAATTCAGCGTCTCTTGACTAGCTTCTTGACTGGTAGACTCGACAGGGGCTTCGCTTTGGCCAAACCATGGGATTAAACGCGAAAAGAAGCCTTGTAAACCCTGCAGTTCTTGTTCTTCGTCTTGGGCTTCGACAGAACCAGCTACTGCATTTTGTTGGGGGATATTGGGTGGGGGGTCGAGGAAATCTTGAGGGAGGTATCTACGGCGTTCGGGTGGATCGGTGCTATACGATAACAGAACGTCGGGTGGTGGCAGTGGATCTGAAGCTGAGGTCGACATGGTGGTGTAAACCCGAGGGATCAAGCTCATGAGGGCAGGTGTGCCAGATAAGAGAACATGACGAGCTTCATTGAGGCTTATATCTGATATCATGCGGACGCCACGGGAAATTTCTGCTATCTCGGCGACTTCAACAAGGAATGAGATCGTATCTGGACTGTTCCAAAGGTCTTTCGCATAACTGATGTATAACTCGCACTCGAATTTCTCTCGTTCTGAATGTGCTTCTTTCCCCCAGATCGATTTCGGGAGGTGCTCTATGTTCAATTCCCGGAAGAGGCGAGCAAAAATCCAAGGATAAGCATGGATCGCTGCAAGAAGAGAAGCCCGACATGCTTCGACGTACTTGAGCTTATACTCTGCAAGAGCGGAAGAGATCTGAATATTTGGACGATCGTGCCAAACAATATGGTACATTGGACACGCGCGTAGCTTTAGAAAGTGCTTCATTTGCCCGCCCCTGATAGCTAGTTGATCCAAGATCAGTCGGACGCAGTACGGATCCGTCTCTGGCTGGAGGCTCAGCAAGAGCTTTGCCCATTCATATGCTGTCCGCCAAGTGCCTCTCTGACCCAGACTATGGATGTAGCGCCACACAGCGAGCCAGAACTCACGGTTTTCTCGACGACGAAAGTTGAGTCGCGCTTTACCTTCCGAGAGAGCAGTCACAAAGGAAGAGTGGACTGAGCGACCGAAAGAGAACAGGGCACGCTCGAGCAGATCACCCGAGACTGAGTGATCGCCTTGTTGTTTAGCAATTTCCGAGACTTGTAGTAACGTCGAAATATGATACGCTGCGTCTCCTATTAGCGCCAATATAACGTTATGGGTTTGGACAAGATCGTACGATTAAATTGCAGTAATTGAATCATGCGTTGAGGGTCCATAGATTCTACACAAGATTGAAACTGCCTCTGCACGTCTTGGTAACCTGTGTTATGTACAAACCGATACCGAGTAACGCCGTCTTTCTGCTCCTCAACCTCCATGCCAAGGCCGCCACTGGTTGCTTTAGGCCATTCTTCCTTGCCTAACATGAAGACATTCCTTCGTAGAGCCAAGCCTACCAGCCCTTGACCTCGTGATGCTCTGCTGTTTTGAGCAGCTAATGCTCCTCCCAGATCAAGATTCCGTTGCCCCCTGCCATGCCGTCTCCCCGGTCCTCCTGGATTCTCGTCGCTTTCCAGCACTACATTTCCGAAAAGCTTCTTCATCTCGTTCAGAGCATTCAAATGTTTGCTTTCCACCCCTAGTAACCGATACATTTCTTCGTAATCGTCATCTGGCTTTGGTTTTGTGAAAGCGTATGTGCCATCCCTGTCCTTTGTGGATAGAGATTTGAGGGCCAGGTCAATCTCATCCAAATTTGATGTCTTATTTCCGCCTTCTGTTGCTGATTTACCTAGTCCGTTTTGTACCGCTTTCCTTCTTTTATTTTTTTTCTTGCGTGATTTGCCTTTCGTACCTGGTGGTGTTGAAACATTTTCATTCTGCTTTGCTTCCGTTGGGAGGTGATCTGTTTCACTTGATTGTGCTGTTTCTGAAATGGCATCTCCAGAGTCGACATCCTCTGTCAGCATGTCAAAAGCATTTGGAGCCTTGGGCTTGACGACCTCTTCTTCTGATGATGACTCTTCGTCTTGCATACTGCCCTTATCTAGCTGTTGTTGTTGCTCCTGCTCTCTCTGCAACTTACGCAAAGCTCTAGAAGACATGGCAGTTTTAAACTATTATCAGTCGCTGCTTTGATATTTGATCGAAAGGTTCGACGCGACAAATCCGTGGTGAGGTAGCTGGTGATGATAAGAGTGCTCTCTTAGTGAATGAGACCTAAGGTATGACGCTGTTGTACTGTTCGTAATTTAAAGACTGGCGCTAGCTCTAGCCGTTTGCAGATCTGGTGCTCTCTGCACAAGATCTGGCTACGGCAACCTTAAAAGTCAGAACCGTGACTTGGGCAAGCCGCAACTCAAGGCATCGTTTCTTGCTGACTTGGCCCACCTATCTCAATGCGTCGTGCAGCCGTCCAAGCTCTTCGTACTGCTCGGCGTACTCCAGTACGAAGACTACTAAACTCTAGGACTTTCCCGATCTGCTCGAACAAGTATGCGTTAGGCCTTCGTTCTACGTCAGCTACTGCAAAGAGAGATGGCCCATCTCTGGTTTTGGAATCTTCCATGTACTTCAGAAACTTCTCTGTTGCTACTCTAGTCGCTGCTCTTGTTGGGGGTACGTGGTTCTATCAGAGAGAAGCAATATCGGAGCAAGGGGGTCTGGTAAACAGTACAAGTCCTACGTCTGGAGCTTCAAGCCCTGGAACATTTCAGACATCTGCGTTACTGGCGTCGATACCCTCTCAGACCCTTTCTCCACAAGCTTTGTTAAGCAATCCAGTCTCCGAGCCAGCAGCCGAATCCACGAGACGGGCATTAATAGTTGAAGACGACCAATTCTACGTTCGAGACCTTTCAGATGACAGACCCTTATCAAAAGGAAGGGACGACAGCGGTGGCGACCAGCTGGACATGCTGACCCCAGAACAAGCGACACATAAGCTCCGTCGTAACGAAGAATCCTACACTGTCGGTAGAGGCCGAGGCGTAGTCCGCTACGACGTAGTCCAACTTCCAAGCAATAACCCAATCGAAGATGACCACGCCGAAAAAATCGTCGAAGTCCCTCAAACTGTCACACCACCCCAGGAAGGCTCGCCAAGCTCCGACTGGATGTTTTGGGGCGTTTTCGACGGCCATTCCGGCTGGACCACCTCGGCCAAACTTCGCCAGGTTCTCATCTCCTTTGTTGCCCGCGAGCTAAATCAAATTTACAAATCCGCTCTCATCGACCCCAGCCTCACCTTCCCAACGCCCGAAGCCATTGACACTGCCATAAAGCGGGGGTTTCTAAGACTCGATCATGAGATCGTACATGAAAGCGTCGAAAAGGTCACAAAAATGAACTCCAAACCACTTGCCGCTGAGATTCTCGCCCCCGCCCTTTCTGGGTCCTGCGCCCTCCTCTCCTTCTACGATAGCAGATCCAAACTTTTCCGCGTAGCTTGCACAGGCGACTCAAGGGCGGTGCTTGGCCGTAGAGGCACTACAGGAAAGTGGATTGCCACCCCGCTCTCCGAAGATCAAACAGGCGGTACTCCCGCTGAGATGGCTCGCCTTCGCGCAGAACACCCTGGCGAACAGAACGTAGTAAGAAACGGCCGTATACTAGGCGGGCTAGAACCCAGCCGTGCCTTTGGTGACTCCTTCTACAAGTGGAGCCAGGACGTGCAATTACATATGAAGAAGAGTTTCTTTGGCAGAAACCCTTCCCCACTCCTTAAAACCCCACCCTACGTGACCGCAGAGCCCGTCATCACGACCACGAAAATGCAACCCGAGAAAGGCGATTTCGTCGTCCTAGCCACCGACGGCCTATGGGAGATGCTCACCAACGAAGAAGTGGTCGGGCTTGTCGGCCAATGGCTCGAATCCCATCCCCTTCCCCACCAAAACGCCTCCTCCAGCAGCAGCTCGTGGTCTCAGTCCTGGTTCGGCGGTAAATCCCAAACCGCGCTCCCTGTAGAGAAACCCCTGCTTGGTACTGGCGAGAGAAGTGAGGGACAACGGCAGCCGCTAAGGCAGGAGCAGTGGCAGATTAAGAGCAGCGATGAAAGGTTTGTGGTGGAGGACAAGAACGCTGCAACTCATCTTGTGCGGAATGCGTTGGGCGGGAGGAACCGCGATATAGTGTGTGCGTTGCTGACCCTGCCGAGTCCGTATTCGAGGAGGTATAGGTACGTTTGGGATTCTGATTTGTGTAGGTATGCTTTTGATCGTTAGGATGCTGATGTCGTATACAGGGACGATCTTACGGTTGAAGTTATTTTCTTTGGGGAAGAGGAGGGGAGGGGAGACGTAGTGCTCAATGCTGAAGCTAGCGCGCAGATGAAGGCGAGGTTATGAGGATAGAATCTTATTTTGGAGGGGGGTTTGGCATACTCGAAAGTAGAAGGAACGGGTGTTTTGGGAGCAGCGTTATGAATTGAGCATCATATACCCCTTGAGGTTGTATTAGATTACGAAGGCGGGCTTTGGAACTTATGGTGAGGTAGCAATGCAGCGCTTTGATGTCCATAGCCTGATTTCCTAGACCGGGGAATTACTGATAATATATACAAATATATGTGCGCGGCGCAGGCCTAGCAGGCGCATCGTAGCCTGCAACCCTGTGTTCCTACTACTGACTTAAGGGAGCTTCTTTACGAAGGAGCAGACCTCGATGCAGCGCACTAGTCGTTTGTGGATGGCTTCGAGCCAGGTATGGAGCTGCCCTTCGAGATCCTGATACCGCTTAAGGACCTCCGTAATCCAAAGTGATAGCTCCTAACATGGCATTGCTGCGTCTTGCAGCAACGATGCCAGACCCCGTCTCCCACTCGACAAATCGCCATCTTACATACAGGCGCGGAGTAGAGTCAGTTACGTCGACTGCGCTGCTCGCTAATGCTATATGGAGAAACAGCCATGCATCCGCGTGTTGCTCGCTTGTCCTGGTAATTAGGGAGAGCGGCGGTTGGTTGCCGCTTTGGTGAGCTTCTATGCGGGCGATATGCTGCGGATTATATCAGGAAGAAGCGTTTGAGGTTTGTTGGGCTACCCTTAGATGAGACCAATGCAAGGATTATAGGTAATTATTTCTCAGGATAATCTTTAGCAGCATTAGCGGCCAACCAAGTTGATGCAACGCGGCATAGATTTGGGGAACGATGTTCAAGGCGAGAAACATCCCGGTACCTTTGAAATTATTTTGAACCTCTCCGAAAATCCGATGATTGGCGATTCGTAGCTGTGAGATGTGTTTGCGAAGGATTAAGCATTCCCTCCACGTCTTCATGGCTTCGGATTAAGATCTGCGAAATCCTGCGACTGTCGAGGCTTGCATGGTGTAACGGCCTTTGGATGTGGCATATACCATTCGAGAAACGCATTCTGGCCCAATGCACAAAGCGAGCTTGAAATCCAGTAAACAAGCATGGCACTCGGGACTTGCAGGGTAAGAGGCCCAATTGCAAGGGCCAAGATCCTAAGGATATTGCGAATCCGTCTTTGACCTTTTGTAGGGGTTGATGATGACTTACGGGCTACCATTTCGTGGAAGGCGATATTGGAAAAGAGAACCCCAGAGAGCATAAAAGGTAGAATCAGGTGCGGATCTGGGACAAGCAGGTCCGGGAACCACAGCGCACCTTCGTTGGCAAAAGACTGCTGAACAGAGAGTAACGTACTCTTTGTTCCATCTTCGACAGCCCCATCTAGGACTACGTCTTCAGTCCCCTTGAAGCGTTTCATAAGTAGACCTAGCAGCCCTTCGCCGACACCAGACATTTTCCGGATGGTTTCGATTACAATCAGGAAAATGGGTAATTGAAGCCAATTCAGTAAGACTTTCCAGAATTGGACGCCTCGCGCTTTGACAATCTCTTGCCACTTCTCATTGTAGTGTTTAGTGACCATCTCCTGGCAGGCCACCGGCCCCAACGCAGCATGGTCTTTCATGACTTTTCGGCGAAACACATGCTGCCATGCCTGCATAAGAGGCCTCAATGCAGACCTTTGTAGCGTTATGCTGTGACTGTACGTTGTAAGGGGTCCTATGATGGTGACTCTAAGTAATAATGCCGTTAATGGCAACGTAGCGGCCCATGGTAAACCCGTGGCGCTGTGGATCCCTGTTATGAGAGCGTGAGTCCCGGTCAAGCATGATTCCAGGAATGGGCGTTGGGGGGACGCATGGAATCTGCGACGTGGCACAAATGCTCTTGGATTGATTGAATGGATGTGATGTGGAGACCCGGAAAGCCTTAGCTTCAAGGTGGCCGTTACAAGACGATCAGGAGCCATTGCCGATCTTTAGATGGAAGCATCCAGATAGTTTTGCACGTCTGGATAATCACGTATGCTGCCACGTAGCAGGTCTACTTCATTCACCAGAACAAGTCGTCCTGTGGGCCTGAGGTGGCCAATATAGATTGCAACGTGTTTCGGGTTACACGACTGTCGATTTAGCGCCACAGGAACGTGGGCTTAACCGCGTTGTCAATGTCATTGTCAACGGCATCGACATTCGTAGTTGCTTTATAGATGAAGCCTCAAGACTGAAATGGGCTTTCTTTTGCGGCTTCTGTATTTGGGCTTTATCAACACGCTTCTTGCGTCGATCTCAACGTTCTTCCTATGCAAATGGTTGGTTGGCTGGCACCTACAGCGAAGTACTGCGGCACGCAGGGAACTGATCTTGGCGCGTATCGGGGTTGAAGAACAAGACTACCATTCCAAAATTCGCCATTCACCAAAGTCTGATGATGGAGACTGGGAAAAGGTTGAAAGCTATGCTTCTGGATCTGCTCCTGACGGAGGAAAATTACAAGAGAATTGGAAGGGGGTGGTAGGGTTTTTCCATCCCTTCTGGTAAGCACTTGGAATCTAAAACCTTGGAAGTGTCAATGAGCCTTGTTGATTATGAAAAAGCAATGCTGGCGGCGGCGGTGAGCGGGTCCTTTGGGCGGCCATCAAGGCTACACAGAAGCGTTGGCCCAAAGCTGTCTGTGTCGTGTATACTGGTGACAACGATGCTACTAAGACCGCAATTTTGGAACGGGTTAAGGTGATTTTCGCTAGAGACAATACAACGTACGGACAGAGAGGCTAACAACTATCCAGAACAACTTCAATATTCATCTATATCCTCCGACCGTTGTTTTTCTCTATCTACAGACTCGCTATTGCGTTCTCCCTTCTACTTATCCCCATTTTACTCTTCTTGGCCAAAGTCTTGGATCTCTAGTACTTGCCTACGAAGCATTCAGTCTGCTTGTGCCTGATATTTTCATCGATACTATGGGCTACTCCTTCACCTTGGCTTTATGCAAGTTCTTCTTCCCCAAGATACCCACTGGAGCTTATGTTCATTACCCGACGATTTCGACCGATATGCTAGATTCTCTTGACGCTGATACGGACAAGGGACTCAACACAGGGGCAGGAAAAGGGTTCAGAGGCACTGTGAAAAGAAATTATTGGAAGCTGTTCGCTTGGATGTATTCGTGGATTGGAGGCAACATAGACGTTGTAATGACCAACTCTTCCTGGACACAAGCACATATTCAATCACTATGGGGACCAAATCGAAGGAAACGGCAGAAATCTTCCGACGTAGAAGTGGTTTATCCTCCATGCGCTGTTGAGGAGATCGAGCAAGCAGTCCAAGTTACTAAAGCGAGCGAAGCTCAGAGAAAGCGAACCTTGGTATATATTGCTCAATTTCGACCTGAGAAGAAGCATGAGAAGGTCATCAATGCTTTCTCGAAGATGCTTCGTTCCCGATCAGCAGAAGCTACAGAAGGTGCTAAGCTTTTACTTATTGGTAGCGTGCGAGAAGACGACAAGAAGAGGGTAGTGCAGTTGAAAACGCTGCCAAAAGAATTACACATCGAAAACAGTGTTGAGTTCATGCTAAATGCGAAGTGGCCAGTAGTACTGCAATGTCTGCAACAATGTTCGGTCGGAGTAAACGTCATGTGGAACGAGCACTTTGGTATTGGGGTGGTCGAATATCAAGCGGCAGGCCTGATAAGCATAGTCGACGATAGTGGAGGGCCAAAGGCAGATATTGTTGTTGATTACAATGGAGGTCCAACCGGTATGTGTTTGGTTTTCATGATTCGTCTATTATCTCCAAGTCGACCGAACGGGCTTTATTCCTTGACTGAGTCCATTACCTACGGACATTTTCGCCTTCAGAAAATTTTCAATGATAATCTTCTTACTCTGATAAACCAATAACCACCAACTGATTGACTTCACAGGCTTTCATGCAAGCACCGAGACAGAATTTGCAGATCGATTCGCGCAGGTGCTCTCGATGTCGTCCGAAGAGACTCTAGCGATGCGGCTTCGGGCTAGAGCATCAGCGAAGCGGTTCACAGAGGAAGCCTTCACCAAGCGATGGGTTGTTCAGGTGGGAAAGCTTATAGCTTTGCAAGAAAAAAGGTCCCAGCGGTAGTTTTCTTCATGAAGACTTGTTTATTCAGTAGACTCGACTCGTGTTCGTCTTTCAACAAAGATGCAGCCATAAGTGATTCTCGAAAAGCATACACGTGATTCAACATGAGATTAATCTTATAGTATAGAACCTTACCAATCAAACAAGAAATGCAATCAGTATCTCAAAATTTTCTGTTGTTCAAACTAAGGTAGGTCTTGAAGCGAATGACGCGGGTTCGAATGCATCGCATGAAGCATGTTTTGAAGCATGTTTTGAAGCGAGTAGGCTGACGAGTAGGCTAACGAGTAGGTAGGCGAGTAGGTAGGGTGGTAAGTAGGGTGGTGAGCATGTAGGGTGGCGAGTAGGTAGCTGAACATGTAGGTAGGCGAGCATGTAGCTAATTGCAGAACGTCTCTGCTAATTGAGCTTATTGAGTGCCAATCGAGCTAATTGCGCTAAAATTTAAGCTTCTTGCTAAACGCAGGTTGCACATTTGCCGATGCACAAGTTATCCCTACAGGCTACGGAGTACAGCTTCGTGGACAGCTGACAATGAGCTCTCTAATTGGTCATACCGTCAATTAACCCCTCAGCCGACCCTTCTTAGGCCGTTACATTGTATTGCCCTTGCTCCTTGTTCGCTTCCCCCTTCACTGGCTCCAGATCAGTGCTACAGATAAAATCCTTCCATTCGTCGCACATTTGTAAGGTCTCCAGGCACTTGGTCCTCATGATCTCCATCGCATCCGGTCCCAGCGGCAACCTCTTTGGTATAGGTCTCCCCGCAGCCATACCCTCAGATTTGACTACGTCGATCATCCGTTCCACGCACTTGGCTGAGTCTCCGCGTTGATTTCCATCTACAGCTCCCACACCCGCTACCATGGCAGCGAAGATTGCGTTATAATCATCATGTGTTGGTGGCGACACTTTGCAATTCTGAGCCGAGAATATCTTCGTGCGGTAGTAGCCGGGTTCGAAAATAATAGCTTGGATACCGAACTGTGCGATTTCCTTTTGTAGGCATTCAACGTAGCCTGATCTGTGAGTATGCAATCTGGAGTTTGGGGGTTGGAAAATAAACAGACCTTCCAACGCAAACTTGGTGGTGCAGTATGGAGCCGCTCCTACTTCACCCGCCCAGCCGCCAGTAGAGCCGACAAAGACAATCTTTCCAGATCTTTTCGCGCGGAAGTGAGGCAGAATAGCCCGAGTCATATCAACAGCACCGAATAGATTGGTGTTAATCTGATCTACCCATCGCTCATGGCTGCAAAGGATGTCAGGTAATTGTCGGCCTCCAATGGACTAGTAGAGCCCTGCAAACGTACCTCACTTCCTCCGCCAAACCTGCTTCCACATAGCCAGCATTGTTCACCAGCACGTCGATGCCGTCGTAGAACTTGATTGCTTCTTGAATTTTGGCATTGAGAATGTCCTGCGAGCTGGTAACGTCTAGATCTAGGATCTTCGCATCAGTGCCCGCGAGATGGGCAAGACGCTCAGAGGCATTTCGCCCTGTAGCAATCACTTTGTCACCGCGGGCGAGGAGACTGGGTACAAAGATCTCTCCAAATCCGGAGGAACAGCCTGTTATGAGCCAGACGAGTGGGGCCATTGTAAAGTTGTCGTGTAGTTTACAAGACGACAGCTGTAGGTGAGTGGAGGAGCAGGGCCTTTATTGACCACATGCGGGCAGATACCAGATAGAATACCTCTTGTACTGCCGGTCACAGCAACTCTTTGGTCGGGAGATGTGTCGAAGGGCGGCGAGGAAGGGCGCAGACTAAGCTACTGTCGTCACATGCAGGCCTACGGCACGACGTGCACTCCAACCTGATGCACGGATGTTGGCCCAGTTTTCAGCTTCATCCCTCGTACGGCATGACTAGGTTCCTGATAAATGCGCAGGTCGTTCTCATATTGAGTCCGATTCGCTGAGTGACGCACCCACCACCTGAATGTGTACATGCAAGTTGGGGTGGTGTACGTATATTGGGAGCCTATTTGTAGGGGCAGCTGTCTAGAATGGGTCCTGAAGCGCTAGTACCCTCTGCTTATACCACACGTAAGGTGGATATACCAGGCAGTAGTCCGGTATCTCGTTCGATCATCTCGTTTTGTGTGATATCTGTCGACCATCTACCTGGAATCTAGCATATTCGATCTTTTGCACAAATGGGTCTCCCGCAGCAGAAACAAAAGGTTACAGGATCAGATCTAAAGGTAAAATGTCCTTGATTACTTATGGTGATAGGAAAGGTGGTACGAATAAGTTCAATTGTCATTAACTTGGCCAAACAGACAAATTGGCTTACCTTCCATCTTCATACCATCTGGCTGATCACTCGCAACGACCTGAAGTCAATCGTCCTTCCAGAAACTGCTTTTGGAACCTTCAGTGCCCTTTCCGGACCTCTTCTCACCACTAATAACAACCCAAGTTTGACCGTGATCCTGGCTCGCATCCCCCGAGTCGTTCTCTGGAATTGGTTGAACGTACTCATTTTTGATGTGGCTAATCAACGTCTGCCCAACTCAGTTCTCGAAGATTCAGTCAACAAACCCTGGCGAGCGCTGCCTTCTCGCAGAATTACACCTTCTTCTGCACGACGGTTACTTTTATTCCTCATTCCTGTGGTCTTCTTCGCAACTATCTATTTGGGTGGCGTAGAAGAGACAGTGTTAATGATGGTGCTCACTTGGATGTACAATGATCTAGAAGGCGCTGATGAAAATTACATTGCACGAAATCTCATCAATTGTGCCGGCTTCATGTGTTACAGCTCCGGAACTACAATTGTGGCTGCTGGATACGGTCAACACACCCTCAGCTCCCGTGCCTATACCTGGCTTGGTATCGTCGGTGGCATCGTTTTCTCGACCCTGCAAATGCAGGACATGTCCGATGTGGAAGGGGACAAAGCCCGTGGCCGCAGAACACTGCCAATCGTACATGGCGACCGGGCCGCACGATGGAGTATTGCGATCCCAGTCACCATATGGTCCTTCTTTTGCCCATGGTTCTGGGAAGTGGAAAAGACGGCATGGGTGACAAGTCTAGCGGTAGGAGGATTATTGGTATGGAGAGTGCTGATGCTACGAAGTGTTCCGGCGGACAAGGCAACCTGGAAAGTATGGTGCTTTTGGACCATAGTACTCTATGTATTACCGCTGTTTAAAAATCATAGTGTATTCGTGCGCTTTTGAGGGAAATATAACGCTTTAAAGTTCCTTGCATTGCTAGGATCCTGAAATACCTATCCCTTTAACCGCTGTCGGGAGGCCACTTTTAGCGTATTCGCTTAGTTCACCAATAGAAACCATAGAATATCACTCTGAACTGATTTTATTGATGCTATTCAGATGCTATTGTGATATGCAGCCCAACAAGGACCGTTTCTACATAGGGGGATATCAAAGATATCACAGCCAAAGGTAGAACGCTTTCTCCGCTCGCTACCACCTAAATTTGGTGTAATTTCACCGAGAACTTGTCGTTTTCTAGACCTGACTGTCAAGTCTATCTCCTTGCATCCACGGCAGTTCTCAGAGCTCTTTCTTCAGCAGATTTGAATCATTTGATGATCTTAAACGTATCATTGGACGTTCAATTGCTGATCCAATTGACGTTCTTTTTCGCTTCAGAAACTGCCTTTGGGAGGCCTGAATAAGACCTGTAGCCAGAGCCGTTCTGAACTCGCTATGAACAGTGTATTTAGCCTTCTTTGAAACATCTGAATGCAAAGAGAGTTTGTAGGCATTGATAATGTTGATTTCAATCAAGAACTCGTACGAGGCTTTGTGTTCTTCTGATCTACATCGACGGTTGTATGCGTAGGTATATTGACCCAACTGACGTTTGAAGGCATCTGAATAGGCTCAAATCGATCGCCTACAACAGTGATAGGACGCAGGTTAAGACGGTCAGTTCCTAAATCAGTTGAATCAGGTACTACGTCGCAGGAAGGCATTATCGAGGTGGGTCAGAACAATAGGGGGCTTTGTTGACATTGTTTCTATTTACAAAAAATAACCTTTTTGACGGAACCTTACCGAATCTGGTTAAGGTTAACCTTAAAAATTAACCGAATCCTAACAGCGGTCAAAGGGATAAGGGTGATAGGGCAGAACCTCAGATCCCGACAGCCTGATAGGGCTAACCAGCCTATTAGAGCAAGGTCCCGTTACCTATTACCCGTTACCAGATAAAGCCTATTAGAATAGAACTTCGCTTTCTAACAAAAGTCGAATAGAGTAAACTGCAGGCAAGTTGAATAGCTAAAGATAGTCCCAACCACCAAGCTTGACAATTAAGCTGGCAAATCATTACAATAATAGTATAATAATGAAAGAGATTTAGCTCAAGATTGTTATGGGCCGGCATACGGAGTAGAGCGAGTCATATGGGTTTGATCTAACTAAGAGTTTAAAGCCAAGGAAGAAAGATACAGAACACGTCGAGGGTTTTATATCCTCAAGGCACGCTAGACCTTAGTGTGTCAACACACCAGCCCACTAAGATGTGATAAGACTGAGGTTCAGCCTTACTCTAGTCTATGATAGACTAGCATGATCGCAACATTATCTTCTCTCTTCATCAAACAATGTTCTCATTGCTTCAGTCAGACTTGTTACGTCGGCATTTCGGGAAGTCGGCCCGCAGAATTGATGTTGCTAAAACAGCTTTCAGCAAGAATTTTGGCCCAGGGCCGGCCCCGAGCTGGCCAGAAGCCACAATAGCAGCTTTGATTGAGCACACGTCATTCGCTTCATGGCCTACTTCATAGTATGCTTCATACATGCTTCATAGCACATGCTAACTAGCTCAATAGAACGCACCCTTCATGGCTCGATACCGAACTTCCTACCAAACCCTCTACCAAACTTCCTACCAAACTTCCGATCAAACGCTCTACCAAACGCCCTACGTCTTTCTTTGAAGCGTAGTCATTGCTTCTTTCATTCTCTGTCGTGGGATAGAATCTTTGACCGCTGGAATCGACATCAAAAAATTGAGCATCTCAACTCGCTGACATGAATTCGCGTTTTGAATGGCTAGCGTTCATTCACATTCTGCTCACTGAGTTATTCCCACTGTCCCACATTGCCCTCTCAGAGCAAGGGATACCCGGAAGCTATACCATATATAGTTAGCTGCTAAGCTAAAGCACATAAAAGCGAGCACTTTCAGTTTCTACTCACGAATAGAGATCCTCGCTCAGGCCGACTCCAGAAAATGGATTCTACTAGAGTCCTGCAATTCTCTCCCTCAAAACCCATGTCAAACTCAGTTTTCCCTTCCCCCCGACGCTCAAAGCAGCCGTCACCTGAAAAGCGATGCCTGCCTTACATCACTATGCTTCTGCCGCCCAAAAGAGCAGCTTCGGCCACAGGAACGGTGCCACCAATGAAGAAGCTGAAGGGGAAATCTGGAGAAGAGCTCGTTCCAGGTAAGTGCGTGTCCCGTTCCTTTACTCTCAAGATACGCTGATTAACGGTCAAATAGAGGCACAGTACGAAGTTCTACCGGGGCAGGCAAGCCAAGAGCTTGAGGAGGGCCTTGCACAGTCGAGGAGGATCGAACTCCGTATTCGCTTGTCGAAGCCGGTCGAGCGACAGCCCCTCCTGAGGGAGACTTTTCACATCTATTAAGTCTTTTCCCGACCACCTTTGGTGCTGATGTATACCCACCTTATCTCATGATCCGAGTACGAAAAATCCCACCCAAACCATGGCCGCTCACGATTGGAGGACTTCCCGTGCAATTCAGTACAGACGAATGGGTAGAGTCTTTTGATAGAGGGCGGCTAGGACGAGGGCATAGATCCCTTAAAGACCTGGATCTACATAATAAGATTGACTACAACCAGGACGTTCTACGACAGGCGGTGACAGTGTTCCAGGAATTGAAAATAAAGATCAGAGATATCTTTTGGTTTGGCGGGTTTTGGCAAATTACTATTCCAGATCGCACCGACACCAAGCTCCTTCCATCCCACATCGCCTCCAATCCAGCATTTTACAGGACCATATCAGAAGCCCCTGAGCCAGATCCAGCAGCACTAAGGAGCAAATCGCCGCAAGGCATAGAGTATGATGATATTGTATACACGACCGCGCGGGATGCTCTTCTCCGTCCAGGAGTCATGTTAAGCTCCTCGGTCCGCACCGTTATTAGAAACGGGGAAAGCGAAGAGGGGTTCAAGACAACAACATCTGGCATCCTTGTTTCAAATCAGAAAGGCCAAATATTCATCACAGTCGCTACGCAAGGATTTGAAGAGGATGGGTTGGTTTACCATCCAAACCCCCACAAGTGTATCATCATTGGACAGATCATAGAGAGTCTCCCAAATACCGATATATCCATTGCAAGACTTAACCCTGGCCTGCGATACGTTAATGAGACTTTTGGGACCCAAACTGAACCTGATGGCATTCGAATAAATACAATCTTACCTGCCTACCCCCCGCACCTACGAGTCTACGATGCCCTCACTATGAACAATCCGTTTTCTGGAAGCTGCGAAGGAGTAACAATGGCTCTAGGCGCAACGATGTCTGATGGAGGAAACAAAGACTATGTGACGCACCAATGGCATATCTTTGAAAATGGTGACGAACCTGTAGATGGGAGTTGCGGTTCTCCAATATTAGATGCTGAAGGGAAAATTGTGGGACTCTTCAGATTTGAGGTGGCAAACTCCCCTTTATGTCTTTCAGTCTCAGCAATGGAGCTTCGGGAGTATGGGTACGAGATATGTGGTGGAGAGCAGACTTTTTCGTAGTCGACAGTCTCTCTACGTGAGGATGCTGAGATGTTTGTGGCGGAGGCATACTTTTAGAGGGATCAGAGGCCTATGGTTAGAGGGATCGGAGTGTCCCTTTTTCTCCTCGACCCAACCGGGCGAACTTGAATGTACATAATTATTCATATACATGATTACAATTCCTCCTGTCCCCAGAGTTGGAGGAAACGCATATCATGCCCCATAGAGTTTGGGGTGCGTCTAGTATGCCATCACAGATTGAGACGCTTGCTATGAGAGAGAAAAGGAGGAATTTTGGTCCTAGTCATCAAGGAATAGATTAGACACATAGAACACAAGAGATCTATGTTTCCATTTCGGCAGCTGAAAACAAAAAGTCACTAGGCCGCATTAAACAGCGTCGGGACCATCTCAAACCGGACGCCTTCTCAACTCCACACAAAACATCCGCGTCTTCTTTGTTTACATACTAATTTGTATGGCAAGTATAGGAGAAGCCTCAGGCCTCCTCCGTGTAGTGTAGCTGAAGTATAAAAGGTACCCTTAGGGTTAGGGCAAATCGACGTCAGCGGGGCAGCTCACTTGGTGACTGGAGAGAAGCGATCTTCTCTGAAGACACGGCTGCGCAACTCTGACAACCTTCCCGCAGGGCATGGCTTCGTAAGTGCCTCTATACCTCACCCCAGCCTCTGCTAATAAACTCTCATAGAAATATACTCTTTTTGCCCTTTCGAAGGACCCATTCGGTATCGCTATCCGCTGCTATCAGGCAGTATATCTCAACCAAATATGACCAGCACCCCGATATGTTCAAGCACGATCTTGAAACCATCGACAAATTGCGTGCAGATGCTGTCAACACCCTCGAAGCCCATGTCAGCGGTATTAGGAAAATAACAGCATATGCGGCGCAATTGGTTTGGATTGGGGGAAAGTTCCCCATCGATGTGAGCAAGTTTTGGACACTCGATTCCTGGGCGTATAGAAAGGGCATTATGACCTCGTCATACCAAACGCTGACGATGGGGTATGACAGGTCGGGGCAGACTTTACTTGGTATCCTGCGCTAGGGTTCAATACACGAACACCTAGTACGTCCACTGGGTGCCACTGGGTGACTTCAATTGCTAATATCTCGCAGTATCACAGAGTAATATTCGATTTGAGCTGGCGAATGTTCTCTACAACCTCGCTTCACTCTACTCTCAACTTGCCGTCTCGCTGAACCGGAGCACAAGCGAAGGACTCAAGTCAGCATGCAACTACTTCTGTCAAGCTGCTGGCGTTATTGCATATCTCAAGAACGACATAATACCCGATCTGCGGTCTACACCACCAGAAGACATGGATATGATGACGTTGGAGAGCCTCCAGCAGCTACTGCTAGCGCAAGCCCAGGAGTGCTTCTGGTCCAAAGCTGTCAAGGATGGGCTCAAGGATAGCTTGATCGCGAAGCTAGCCGCGAAGGTGTCAGATTTCTACGACCAGGCTGCCGAGTACGGGACGAAGTCGGATATAGTTAGCACTGACTGGATTCATCATATGACGGCTAAGCATCATCACTTTGCGGCGGCTGCCCAATATAGGGCATCCCGCGATTGTTTAGACAAGCACAGGTACGGAGAGGAGGTTGCGAGGCTGAGAGACAGTTTAGTCTGTGTCAATGAAGCACTAAAGGAGTCAAGGTGGATAAATAAGATCGTTCTAGGCGACCTCAATGGTCTCAAGTCTAGGGTATCTGAAGATCTGAAAAGAGCAGAGAAGGACAACGATGTGATATATTTGATGCCAGTGCCTCCTAAATCGGAGCTGAAGACTCTTGATCGTGCTGGCATGGCCACTCCAAGAACACCAACGGAGGTCTCTGATCCAGCTTCAACATTGGGCGACAAGGGAGCTTTCGGACAGCCGTTGTTTGCAAAGTTGGTACCATACGCCGTTCACATAGCAGTTAGCATATATCAAGAGCGAAAAGACAGATTAGTCAATACATGTGTGATTGACGAGTTGGAAAGCATGACGAACACGTTACGGGATCTCCTACAATCACTCAATTTACCGGGATCGCTTCAAGCTCTTGAGAAACCGTTGGGTTTACCGCCAACACTGACTTCTCACGCCGAAGAGATCCGCCAGCAGGAGGGCGTTCATCGGTTACGCCGCTCAATGCATGAAATCTCGAAGCTTAGAGCAAACGATGCGACCATCTACCAGGAAGGTGTTGAACTTCTTCAGTCTGAGTCGGCTGAGGATGATCGCGCTAAGCTTAAGTATGGGACAGACAGATGGACTCGGCAGCCATCACGGCAGGCGGCTGAACATTTGTACAAGCAGGCTGCTGAGATCAATGGCTATCTGGAATCTGCTAATAGCAGTGATGAGCTCGTTAAGGGGAAGCTAAAGGACTGCGAATCTGTTCTTCAGGTACTTTGTGGCACTGATCGAGATCTTGAGGAATATGTACCAAGTAGTCGGAGAGCGACAATGACCCCAAATGTTGAAAGAGCTGCATCTGCGTTGAGAGGCCAGTTAAATGAAGTCGGCCGGCTTGAGAGCAGACGAAAGAAGATAATTGAAAGAGTCCGCGACAAGGCCAAAGCTGACGACATTAATCCAGCAATACTTGCGGAAACAGCTCGTCTCGAACGTGAATTTCCCATGCAAAAGATCGAACCCGCCCAGTTCGAGAACATGTTTGAAGACCGTCTTCAGCGCTATGACGTTGATCGACAAACAGTAGTGGACGAAAAGCAAGAGCAAGAAAACATCTCCTCCCAACTGAAAGAAGCAAACACTGCCTTCGCCAACGCTCGACGCGGCGACTTCTCAACAAAAGAACGAGAACAGGCCCTCCAACGCCTGGAGAATGCCTACTTCAAATACAAAGAAATCGTCTCCAATCTCAATACTGGCCGCAAATTCTACAACGATCTCGCCAACATCGTCACCCGCTTCAAAGACGAGTGCAAGAACTTTGCCTACCAGCGCCGCGTCGAAGCTGCCCAATTCGAAAACGACCTCTCGAACGCCCTATCCTCGCTCAACCTCACACAAACCAATAACCTCCAAGATCAGAAACAACGGGAAACTCTGCGATCACACTACAGCGAGAAAGCACCCGGGACAGCCCCTCTCACGGCCCCAACCCCTACCAGAGCGGCAGTGGCTTCACCGCCAGCTCCCTCGCCTGGCGTTTGGTCACCGGAGATGGGCATCAATTTTGGGAGGCCGAGCCAGCAGGCTCATATAAATGGGATCGAGAATGTGCATAATCCTGCTTATCCGAATACGAGGAGTGTCCCGAGGATGCAAGGTGGGCAATGGGATCCGAGCCGAGGGTTGAAGTTTAGTTGAGCGGCGATCCTATGTGGGTTGTAAGCAATGATCGTTGGAAGCGGTGTCAAGGCCGTGATGGTCGGCCGTGTTACATATAGCATGAGCCGTTAGCACGGGTGAGAGCCTCGGTGTATGTGTATGGGTTGAGAAAGGGGTAGCGGAGTGACGTATACACCGAATATAAAAAATATTCGAAAAAAATTTGTCATTGGCCAATGATGCTTAAGAAAATAGTAGACCACCGATTGCAGGAGTGCAAAACCAACGACTAGACGGAATGGAGACGATCCATGGGTGGCAGATGATTTCTCAATCCTTCAAACTCTTAAGCTGACTGAGTGAGAGATATAAAACTTGAAATCTGCTCCACTCCTCCGAGGTCTAGCCTCTTGAGTGAGAAGAGCTCATAAAGATCTGCTGCCGTTCTGGTAGGATCGTGCAAGATAGCTGATCCTTTGGATCTCTTCCCTTTGAATCCCAAGAGCAAATCTCACAGCACAATCTTCTTCGCCACTGCCAGCAACCATTTCGCATCCCCCAGAATCCCCACATCCCCCTCTGGCGCCTTCACTCCCACCCCCTTCTCATCCCGTTTGCCCTCTCCCTTCTCGTTCCTCCCCTCATCCCCCCTTCCCAACCCCATTTTCCTCCGCCTCCGCTCCTCAGCAATCGCCTTTCGATCAATAGCTGCAACAATATCCTTCCACTCCACTTCCACCACTTCCCCCCCTTCCTCACCCTCATCTTCCTCTCCGGCATCCCCTGAATCCCTAAAATCCATCCATCCAACCGCCCAATCGACCCATCCACCAACCCTGCCCATGACGACCTTTCTCATCTCGCCCTCATCGACCTCCTCCTCCGCCTCTAGCTCCTCGTCTTCCTCGGCCAAATCCACGAAATCCGGTCCCACCTCCTCGAGCCCCGGCTGATTTTCCGAAAACGTACTTCCACGCCGACTGGTCATTCTTGAATTCAACCTCGAGCGCGACGCCACGGGTGTGGGAATCCTCGAGCGCGAGAATTCAGGGGAGTAAGCATCATACTCATCATCCGCATCCAAATTAGCCGTAGCAGCGGCATTGGCCAGCGAAGTACTAGACTCGCGCGTCGCAAGCCACGACTGCCCTTTCTCCTCCAAGCTCTGCCCCGCCAGATGCGACGCCGTGCGGATCAACCACCCCTCATCTTCAATTGCCGGGGCAGATCTCCTACTCCGTCCTTTCGCACCTGTAATCGGCAAGGAAGTAGATGCGGGGATGGGGCGGGGGTGCGCGGGGCGCAGGCGCGTGCGGGAGGAGGAGCGAGAGAGGATGGAGGGGGAGAGGGGGGGAAGGGATGTTGGCGCTAGGTAGGATGTTGAGCGGGAGGTTGAGTGGGTGGGTGCTGGAAGGGCTGTGGTGAGGGGGGTGAGGGTGTGGTGGGTGAGATTGGGTTGGGAGCCGCGGGTTGGGGGCTGTGGAGAGGGTTAGTTGTTTGGGGGTGAGGGAGGGGGAGGGGGGTGGGGGTGGGAGAGCTTACTTCCATGTGTGCAATGTAATGGGAGGGAGTGGAGGTTGGAAGGTTGTGGGCCGGTGCGGACGGGCTTTCACATGCAAACTGTGAATACTAGTAGATGATACTGCAGGTTGCTGGGGACAACCCTAACCCTAGAAGCAGTGGAAATCATAGGTTTGTTCATCAAAGATTGAGAATATGTTCTTTGGAGATTGATATAGTGCCAAAAGATCTGTTGTATCATACTAAGCCCATATCTCATGCCATATGTCTTCCTTCAAACACCCTGAAGAAAGCACAATATATATCCCCAGTTTCGTATGTGCCCCCAAGTCCATGCCCGCAAACGCCGCTTAATACCATTTTGAACAACCACCCACTGCTCTTCCTGATATCACCCATCCTATATCCTAACCCTTGCGCCAATACCACCGCCCTCAAACCACACCCTTTCCCCCCAGGCACCTATCTCAACCCCGACCTCCGCCCTCGCACTCACCTTCAGTTTCCCTCCCAGCGCCTGCTTCACAGCTTCGTAGCCCACACTTCCCAGACTCCACTGTACGGGGAGTCGAGGGGTAGTAGAAGCGCCAGGAGGAACTGCGAAGGGTAAATCGTAGAGGATGTGGCCGACGGGGTAGGTTTCTGGAGGAGGGAGGTCGGGATCTGATGGGTCATCTACTACTGGGGGTGTATAATAGGCTGTGGCGTTTATGGAGGTCAGGTAGAGGATGGAATGAGGAAGGGGGGAGAGGAGGGTTAGGGTTGCGGTGGAAGAGATGAGGTGCATCTATGAGTTGGAGGTCAGTGGGATGGAGCAGGTCGATGGTAGGCCTGGTACGTACTGTAGCGTCGTCTATGAAATGAGGCGCTTTGCCGTCTTCATCGTCGTCGTCGTCGTCATCAGGGTGGTTAGGATTCTTCGGAGGTATGAGCTTCGGAGTCGGGATCTCGATCTCTAACGATGACAGCGCTTCGCCTAGGCTTGGTTGCGAGGGGATGGTTCCGTTATGAGTTTTGAGAGTCAAAGTGGTATTAAAACCTTTTGGAGTGTCAATAAAACAGCCATCGAGCAGTGGAAATGCTGGCTCCTAACCTGAGATGTATTGTGACAAAAGCTCTCTCCCCGCCGTGAGCCCCTTCTCACCGCTCAGGGCTTTAGGATCCCATACAGCTGTGACTAGAAGGTCATGGTTTGGGCCAGGTACAACAGAAATATTCTTAGCTGTAGCATGTCCCAGAATAGTGCCATTGCTAAGCAGATTAATGTTCACATATGGCACTGTAGCAGAGTATTCAGTAGGGTTCGTAACATTCATCCTTGCTTGTATTGCAAGCGTTGAGGCCGTAGTATCCAAAATCTCCAAAGACCCAACCTTCGGCGAAAAGCCTGCAAGATGGCCTCCAGATATTGCTAATTAAATCAGTTATCAGCACCCAACCGAAATAGTGATATGCTACCGTACATGCGTGAAATCGGAACACTAACGCTTGACAAACACCTTGCCCTCTGCGGGGATGTCTCGAACGACGAATTTCCCAAGCGCCGTTTCCGTCTGCACGTCGACGTTTGCCTTTACTCCAAGTACAACTGGCTTGCCTCCAAAGACCAGCGCTTGAACTACCGCCGAGAAAACGGAATCGTCCGTAATGTCAAGTGGGGCATCCTTCACGATAGAGTCTACCGCAATGCCAGCGTCTTGGTCCCCATGTGCTTCAATTCGACTCGAATTAGCCTTCTGCCATTTACTTAGATCTAGCTCGCCTAGCTTCCTCTTATGGAAATACACGTCGGCATCCGCCTTGACTCGGCCAACAGAGATTGGAAAATTCATCTCCTTTGGTAATCCAGCCAGAACCTTGACCACAGCACTTATCCTTGGCTTCCCCTGTGGAGAATCCGGGTCGGCTGTTGGATCTGGCAGACCAAAATGAACGTTCGTAAGAGAAAAATTGCGAATAAGGTGATCAAAGGTATGCCCAGGGAAGGGCAGTGGAACAACAACATCCTTCATCAAGCCCGTTATCCAGCCAGGAGTGTCCGGCAAAGGGGGGTCTGAGCCACGGACATAGATAGTTGCTTCGGCGCCATGTATATAGTCGCCTAGAAGGGCGTCTAGTGGAGACTTCAATGAATTCGGACATGACTTTGTCAATGTCTCTGGCAATGCACCAATTATGCCTCCGACGTCGATACTTATCTCCTCTTTAGGCTCTACAGATACTTCATGAGTTGTCGCCTTCGCGAGCATGAGATACTGCTCCTCCGGAGCGCAATTCTGAACAAGGATGTCGAAGCCAAGCGGAGGAATAGTAAAATCGACTGGATACTCGTTGGTCAAGCTCAGGGAGACATCTGCAGCCATGCCTTTTTGCAAGTCTGGTAGCTCGATCTCATGGAAGTTTAACCTCGTGATGTTGTATTGTGGGAAAATAGGAATATCGTTGCCTAAGATTTCTTTTTAGCTTCTGCTGGTCCACTTGCGGAGTAATATTCTACAAAACGGTGGGAGGCCAAACACTGACCTTGAAACACAAGTTCTTGAGTGAGCCTCTGAGTGCCAATGCCAAATATACCAGACTTCAAGTCAACATCCGCAACTCCAACCACTCTTAGTTGTCCAACTCGACCCGCAACCCAGTCATTAGCGATTTGCCGTATGCCATCAATATCTCCAGCCGCCAGATCGCTTAGAATATCTATGTGTGTGGTGTGACCGTTTCTAACATCAACAACAATAGGCGGTACATCGGCAGTGCCGAGCAGAATATTGCCATACTCCGGCAGATATACCTGAACTTTTGATTTTTTACTCTCCACCGCTTTTGCAATCCATGTGCCAGCACGGCCTAGATCTCGAACAGGTTTCTTCAGAACCCTTGATGCATCGAGCATGAATTCTCCTTGTACCCTTGCCTTGAATCCCGATGATGTGAAAGAATCGATTGATAGATCTGTAGGCTCGAAGACCATAGCCTGTTTCGCATATTCTTCGACAACTTCTGGCCCTGCAAAGCCCAGTCCTAGAATAGCAAGCACTACCAGACTCAGTAACGTCAGAGCTACGGCCGTTGGCCATCTCCTAGGCTTCTTTCCCTTTATCGATCCTCCATTTTGTAAGGACCTCAGAGATGATGCAGCAGCTGACGAAGCTTCGTCATCGTTCAGAGGCGCGCTATTGTAGTTTCTGTGGTCGACGTCGCGGGAGAGAAGTGGCGTGGACTCGGCAGAATGGATTGAATGCTGTGACTGTTTTGACCGCGTTGAGGCTTTCGACTTTTGAGATGCTGGTCGTTCAGGTCTTGACTGTTCTTCCCCGAGGAGGGGCGACGTAGATTTGTCGGACATGGTCTTAGATTTTACATCTGTAGTGGCTTAGGAGGTAATTGGTGAAGGTTGGGGCAGGAGTCATGACATAGAATTGAGAGTATCTTGCAGTGGGGTTGAGACCGATACATATGTTGGAAACCTGCCCGCAGGCGCTTGATTGCGGCGCGTTGATTCGACGGCAATGCGATTGATGATGCTTGCATAAAACTCCAACATCATATCTATTTGCACAAAGTTATATGGGAATTGTGACGTTCAAAAGTTCCCCACATGTTATCTATATTGGTTATTTCTCTACAATATCTTCGAATATATTCTCCAATTATTCTAGCATTGGATTTGTCATACCCCAGCATTGCAGTGACTGAAGCTCATCTGTTTATCTAGTATGCCTGCAGCACGGCCCGCATTTCGAGCTCGGCAAGCTCTTGAAACGCTCCAAAGACATTACTCAACTCCCTCGACGCCGCCAACCTCTCCGTTCGCTCCTCGCCATCTCCTTTCCATAGCCGACCTCTCCTCCTCAGAACTCACCGCCCTTGTCCGCAATGCCCACTCCCACAAACAGGCAGTCAAGTCCGGCTCAATACCTACCTTACTGTTGGGGACCTTGACGGGGAAAACGGTAGCCATGACGTTCAGTAAGCGCAGCACAAGAACGCGAGTTTCTACGGAAGCTGCCGTTGTCACAATGGGTGGCCATCCCATGTTCCTTGGTAAAGAAGACATACAATTGGGCGTTAATGAGTCACTTTATGATACGTCGGTGGTAATCTCATCAATGGTCTCAGCCATTGTTGCAAGAGTCGGACCACACTCAGATGTGGCAGATCTTGCGAAATACTCGACAGTACCGGTTATCAACGCGCTCTCCGATGCTTTCCATCCGATGCAGACTATAGCAGATGTGCTTACGATTCATGAAGCTTTCCGATCCCGTCGACCAGAACATCGAAACGTTGCGCCGGGGCTTGGATTGGAGGGTCTGAAGATTGCCTGGATTGGAGACGCGAACAATGTTTTGTATGACCTCGCAATCGGCGCTGCGAAGCTAGGAATTGATTTAGCAGTCGCAACCCCAGAAGGCTACGAGATTCCGACCACAATGAGAGAAATCATTCAACAGTCCGGCAAAGACGCAAGAGTACAGGGCAGTCTCACCGAATCTAATTCCCCGGAAGAAGCAACAAAAGACGCCGACATACTAGTCACAGACACCTGGGTATCCATGGGTCAAGAAGAAGAGAAAGCAAAGCGTCTCAAAGAATTTGAGGGCTTTCAAATTACATCTAAGATGGCGAAAATGGGCGGTGCAAAACCGGGATGGAAGTTCATGCATTGCTTGCCGAGACACCGTGAAGAGGTCAGTGATGAGGTTTTCTATAGTCCAAGGTCATTGGTATTTCCGGAGGCGGAGAACAGGCTTTGGGCGGCCATTGCGGTGTTGGAGGGGTTTGTGGTTAATAAGGGAAAGATCCAGTGACGGTTGTGGGTCTGGGAGATATGCATTCAAAGCTGGTGTTGAGATCTGATGATACCCAAATATATTTCATTGGCAAAAATGGAATAGATTTTGTACCTTTTGATCTAAGTACCTAACCTGGGGGTAATGCGCTGGCATCCACCAGATCATCTGCACCCTTTTCTTCTTGTGCACTGGCATCATGAAGAGGCGATCGGGGCAAAGCCGTTAAGCCTGTCCTCGCCGATTCCAGGATGCCGAATGGAGTAATAAGTTTCATAAACGAGTCTATCCTAGTCGGTTTCGCCGATCTGTGTACATCAATCCTGTTAGTTCCACCTAGTCAAATATAAACAGAAAGCACTTACAGCTCAACAATACAATTGTTTGTACTAATGTCCAACACCTTGCCTCCAAATTGATGCGTCAGATATGTAATCGACTGCAAATGCTCATGCTTATGTCTCAAGGCCTGACTTGCTGCCAGTCGACTAGGATGATAATCCCCCTGATCTCCCTCCTCCTGCATCTCCCTCTCCGCCTCGAATCCCGCTCTGGATTCCTCAAACTTCGACGCATCTGCAGCTGTCATGTCCCTGTGATGTGCTAGTAATTCTTCGAAGTATTCGGGTCCAAGGATCGAGATCTTCGCAAGCAGCAGCTCCCGCTGCACGAGCGGCGAAGCTGTATAATCTAGCACTGCCCAAACAGGCACAAGATCTTCTAGCTGCCGTCTTGCCTGTTCAACGACGCCATCATGGCCTGAAAGCACAATGGTCATGCGCGAGAGGTCGTCGACTTCGGTATTACAGACAACGAGGGAGTCGATGTTGAACCCACGAGCGGCAAGAATGCCGGAGACGCGAGAGAGGACACCAGGTTCATTCTGAACGAGGCAATTGAGTATGTGTCGTTTTGGGGGGAGCGCGGAAGGAAGGTGTGTTTCGTAAAGGATGGAAGAGACAGCAGCGGGAGCGGACCAAGAGGGTGCATCAGGGGCAGGGAGAGGGGATATTCGGCGGTGGAGGGCTTTGTAGGCGAGGGCGGAGGTAGAGGAGGTGGTATGCTGGTTGCGCGGCGAAGGTATTCTGTGGGAGAGCGTCTGGGCTAGTCGTAGGTTTTGGGTAGGCGAGAGTTGAAAAGGAATTGAAGTGAGGGTGCGCCGGGCGGCCATGCTAGCCTTCAATAGTGTGCGTTACTCAAATTAAGAGCCGTGTCGAAGCCCTGAGTTATTCTGGTTCCACCCCGTCTCATTCATCAATGGCTCTGAAATTCCTTCGCCCTGGTTTTTGCTTCCGAGTCCTCAGAAAATAATTCGGCGAAGCGAGATCGGTGAGATTTGGAGCTAGGCTAGCGCGCAACCTGTAGCATCTCTCCTCACTGATTTTCTACCTGTTTGTTGAGAGAATCATAGATCGCCAAGGTATTTAAAGTCTCTAAATGGACTGACATATGCTGACATTCTAGATGCTTGCACAATCGGCAATCCGAGTTTCGACAGCTTCCTCCTTGATTGCCCGCCGCGGCTTCCGCACCACTGCTGCTCGTTTCTCAAGCCCATACCATTATCCTGAAGGTCCTCGAAGCAATCTCCCTTTCAATCCCCTAACGAAGTACTTTGCTGTTCGGTATTGGGGTACAATGGGTATGCCATCCGTTACAAGTTTGTCCATTGGCACTTGCTGATTCAACCCTAGCCTTCTTCTTTGGACTGCCATTCGGCATGGCTGGTACGCTCAAGCCTTCTCTCTGGGAGACTAAAAGTCTGACCACACAACAGTCTGGCAAACGAAGAAGAACAGATAGAGACCCTGAGATCTATGGTTATAATGGTGGGGTTCTCTTCTGTTGGCTGCGATGTCTGACTGGTCTAGCTGCACTCTGTATTTCGCAATTCTTGGTACAAATGTTGTGTCAACCGCAAGGTGTTCTCCCAATAAGACCGTTTCAACGATGATACGTGCAAAGTGAGGCATGATCCATGTATTCGATTGACTCACGTGATCACGAAATGACTTTTAGCTCGCCAATGCGAACCCTAGTTATCATATAACAGTATTTTAACGTAGATATATGACTTTCTTCTTTTCTACTTATTCGGTCGAGGTAGCCATGCCGAAATACTACTACCCTTTGTGATAATGCGTAATCTCAAAAGCGTTCATCGCGGTCTACTGAAATGTCCGCAAGGATTCCAGTTAACCGCATCCGCTTGGGATGTGGCTTCAAATAGCATAATATGTACGTTCGGCCCTAGTAGAGACAATGTTCTGCTTCAACTCAAGCGCTGGCCGGAGTCTGGTGGCTTGGAGCATATAGCTTCTTGGGATGCTCCATGTCCGCTTCCAGATCTCGAGTGTGACCGAATCCTTGATCTTCATTATTTCTCTGATACTCTAACAACATGCCTTATTCTGGCTGGCGGAGACATTGTTGTTGTTCGCGAGGAGCCTCAGCCCGGGGAAGAAAAGATAGAGATTGTGGGCTCTGTCGATGCTGGCATCTCCGCAGCTGCTTGGTCCCCTGATGGAGAACTGCTTGCTATCACGACCAGGGCTGCTACTCTTCTCTACATGACAAGAGACTTTGAGAATGTCGTTGACGTCACCTTTACTCCTCAGGATCTAAAAGCCTCAAATCATGTTTCTGTCGGCTGGGGAAAGTCTGAAACACAATTCAAGGGAAGAGGAGCCAAGGTCCTACGGGACCCTACAATGCCGGAAAGGGTGGATGATGGTGTTTTGAGTGATTATGACAGCAAGAAGACAACAATCAGCTGGCGGGGAGATGGTTCCTATGTCGCTATCAACAGTATCGAGTCAGAATCACGGAGAGTGATTCGAGTCTATTCGAGAGAGGGCAGCCTTGATAGTGCCAGTGAACCTGTTGATGGACTTCAAGGCGCACTGAGCTGGAGACCAGCAGGTAATCTGTTGGCTGGTATACAGCGTCTTCGAGATTGTATTGAACTCGTCTTTTTCGAAAGAAATGGTCTACGCCATGGTAAATTTCCTTTGAGGCTTACGCCAGAGGAGATAGAAACTTGGGGAGCGGAACCTCTTTTGAAGTGGAACGTTGACTCTTCAGTTCTTGCTATTTGTTTCAAGGATAGAGTGCAACTATGGACTATGGGAAACTATCATTACTACCTCAAGCAAGAAATCTTCTCATTGTCTCGAGCTTCAACAACTTTGACTTGGCATCCTGAGAAGCCGTTGCGCTTCGCCATTAGTTCCGATGGTGAGGGCATCCACAAACTCAATTTTGGCCTGAAATCTTGATACTGAAACAACCTTCACAGAGGGAGTTCAAAGACTTGAATATAACTTTGCCGTTGCCACTGGTCCTACCTCGCCCCCAAACGATTATGGTATTGTAGCAGTCATAGACGGCAGTAGGTCGAATCTGGTTACTCCATTGATTGCTTACTGACCGTGTCACAGAAAACCTGAAGCTCACTCCTTTAAGGCTTGCTAACATACCACCACCGATGGCTTTGCATGAGATCGCTCTGAAGGAGAATGTTTTAGATGTTGCTGTGACTCTCGCAGATTCCGAAGAGCCTGTCTTCTTAATTAGAGTTCTTCATCACTCAAGCGTCTCCTTATATCAATGGCAATTGACTGGCAAACTACCTAAGCCGCCTGCCATGAAATGGCGTAAAGAGCTTTCTCTTGAGATGATGAATTACTACGGTTTGCTTGATCCGAGCATCGCTTCGTCAAGTGTAGGAATCGAAGATAATAGCACTTCAAATGATCAAGTTGTCAATACGTCTTTTAGAGTCTCCGACAATGGGTCTTTATATGCAGATCAGCGTCTTCTATCTAAGAACTGTACCTCATTCTTGGTAACGCCAGCGCATTTGATATTCACAACGAGTCAGCATCTTTTGAAATTTGTGCATATGGCATCTGTAGAAGGTAAATATTCGGACAGTACATTCTTGAATGAGTTTGCTCACTAGCCTAGACATGGAAATACCGCCAGATACTCCAGAGTCAGACGAGAGATGTCGCAGCATTGAGCGTGGAGCCAGACTCGTCACGGTCATGCCTTCGATCTTCGCTCTGGTGATGCAAATGCCAAGAGGGAATCTGGAGACCATCTACCCTCGAGCTCTGGTTCTCGCAGGCATTCGGCTGAGCATCAACGAGAGAGAGTTCAAGAATGCTTTCCTTGCGTGCAGAAATCAGAGAGTGGATATGAACATTCTACACGATCACGCACCGGAAGATTTTATAGCGAACATTGGGCTCTTTGTGGACCAGGTCCAAAAGGTGGAGCACATTGATCTCTTCTTGTCTCAGCTCAGGTAGGCATGATGGATCACTTACCTGGGGATTATCTAACGCCCGATAGGGAGGAAGATGTATCCAAGACGATGTATAGAGAAACTCTGAAGGTAGTACCTGCCGAGAAACACTTATATGAGCCGGTAGCCTCAAAAGGAAGCAATCGGTCTAAAGTTAACAGAATATGCGATGCTTTCTTGGAAGTCCTCGAGAGCCGTGGGTCTGGCTACATTCAAAACATTATTACTTCCCATGTCTGCAAAGCTCCTCCGGACTTAGATGCAGGTTTGGCCGAAATTGGCAAAATAAGGAGTAGGTCTTCCATGTGCTATGTACCTTTTTTACCGGCGAACATGTCGTTGCACCTACTTTAGACTTCGAGTGGCACGAAGAGGTTCTACTTTTACTAAGACTATATGCTTTCAATATATGAACGGTGGACTAACTCGCGTGCAGCTCAGCGCCCCGATAACGTAGATCGAGCGGTAGAGCATATTTGCTTCCTAGCCGACGTCAACCGATTGTATGACAATGCTCTCGGGCTCTACGACCTCGATTTGACCTTGCTAGTCGCCCAGCAGTCCCAAAAGGTCTTCAGACCCTACCATTGCCCTAAACGATTGCGCGAAAGTTGACACAATCATAGGATCCACGGGAATATCTTCCCTTTCTCCAGGATCTCCAGGGAATGTCATTGCTTCGCCGCCAGTACTCCCTTGACAATCACCTTGGCCGATACAAGAAAGCATTGAAGCATTTGTTTGATCTAGACGCTTTCGATGAAGTCAAGACTTACACCATCAAGCATGACCTCTACCAAGAAGCGTTAGAGTTGTATCGCTACCGCGAAGAGAAGCTCCGCGAGATCATGCGTCTATACGCAGACCATCTCCGTCAAACCTCCAAATTCCGAGAAGCAGGCATAGGTAAGCTCCCCCAACGCCAGCCTCTCCACACCCCCACTCACTCCCCCAAAGCCTACGAATACCTTACCGACCACCCCTCCGCCTGCGAATCCTACCGTCTCGCCCACCTCTGGCGCGAATCCCTCTCCTCCGCCACCCTGATTCCCCTTCCCCCACCCCAACTCGAACAACTCGCCCACACCCTCGCCGACACCCTCACCGAATCAAAAGACTTCACCGCCGCCGCAACAATCCACACCGACTACCTCTCCGACATCCCAACCGCCGCCCGACTCCTCTGCAAAGGCTACCACTTCGCCTCCGCCCTCCGCCTCCTATCCCTCCACAACCACCTCGACCTCCTCGACCCCATCCTAGACACCGGCCTCACAGACGCCATGGCCACAACCACCGACCTCCTCGCCGACTGCAAATCCCAACTCCAAGCCCAGGCCCCCCGCCTCCACGACCTCCGCCTCAAAAAATCCCAGGACCCGCTCGCCTTCTTCTCCGGCGACGCCACCACCACCAACGATGCCGCAGATATCCCAGACAACATCTCCCTGGCCTCCACCACCGCCGCCTCCACCCTCGCCACCACCCTCGCCACCCGCTACACGTCCCACAGCACCGCCGGCACCTCCGCGACCCGGCGCACGTCCAAGAACCGCCGGCGCGAGGAACGCAAGCGCGCGAGGGGGAAGAAGGGCAGTGTGTATGAGGAGGGGTACCTGATCGCTAGTATCGGGCGGCTGATCGAGCGCGTGAATGCTGTGGGGGATGAGGTGGGAAGGTTGGTTGAGGGGCTGATGCGGAGGGGTATGCGGGAGAGGGCGAGGGCGGTGGAGGCGGCGATGGCGGAGGTGGTGGGGATGTGTGCGGCGTGTGTTGGGGAGGTGTTTTTGGCGGAGGGGAATACTGCAGGGGAGGAGGGGGAGGGGCAGCGACCGAGCGGCGGGGATGGGGTGGTGTGGGATAGTCTTGAGGGAGTGGGCACTGTGAGGACGGCGCCGGTGGTCAAGGAGTTTGCGAGACTTTCGCTGCTTGGGTCCTGAGTTGGGAAAAGGAAAAGACATGAAATGCCACGGCTTTTTTGTGGGGGGGGTATACAGCTATAAAAGTCATTATCTTGCGCAAATACATTGGCTCACTCATTCATCATGCTTTCACCACCTCGCCCCTTTCATCAACCAAATGATCCTGCACGCTCACCGGCCCCTCCCCCACACTCGTCATGATGATCCTACTAACCCCATCCCTCAAAGCGCTCATCACCCTCTCCTCCCCATTCTCCCCATCCCCACCACTTCCCGCCTCCCCGCCTTCCCACCCCTCCTTCCCCCCCAACGCCCCCTCCAACCCCCCCAAAACCATCCCCTTACTCCCCTCCAAGAAATAAACAACGCAATTCGGCCCCGCATCAAAAGTATACGCCGCCACCACCTTCCCCGCTCTCGCATTGATGCCCTCAACAGCGCGGATCGCAGCCCGACTGACGTCGTTGAGGTAGAAAATCGGCGGGTCCGTGTCGAGGCAGCAGGCGTGGAAGCTGTTGCTCTCGCGCATCGTCACACGTGCGAACGTCTCGAAATCGCGGGCCAGGATCGCCTGCTCCATCTCCGTCATGCGCTGGGGCACCACCGTCTGCGCCCGCGTAGCGAAAAGGGCGGACGTGGCGACCGTTTGCTGCATCCCCGCCGTGCTCGAGACGTCTTTCTTCGCATCGCTGACCACCATGATCAGCGCACGCATTTCCGACCAGTGGCTCCTCGGCGCCACTTCCCGCGCACAGCTGTCAGTCCCGTCGTCGAGCACACCAGCGTCCCAGGCGACATAGCCGCCGAGCAGACTGCGGCAGGCGGAGCCGGAGCCTTGGCGCGCGATCAGGGAGAGCTGGGTTGGAGTGTGTGGGAGCTCATATAGATCCGCAATGGCGCGTACCAGTGCCGCGAACCCGGCTGCGCTCGAAGCGAGCCCCGCGGCGGTGGGGAAGTTGTTCTGGCTGACGAGCTTGAGGGAAAGGAGGCTTAGTTTCGGGAGGTTGGGGTTGGCGTGTTCGAGCTCGGTGCGGAGGGTGCGGAGGGAGGAGAGGCAGGCTTGGGTACGGGGGGTTGTGAGGGGGGAGGGGTGGTTGTTGAGGAGGAGGGAGTCTTGGCCGGGGGGTAAGAAGGGGGAGCAGGAGGCTGTGGTGTGGGTGCGGAGGTCGGATTGGGAGAGGGTGACGGAGAGGGAGGAGTTGGTGGGGAGATTGAGGGTGGGGGAGCGTTTGCCCCAGTATCTGTGGGCCGAGTTAGATTGAAGGTGTGTGGTGAGGGTGGGGTGGGGGGGGGGATACTTTATGACTGCGATGTTGACGGGGGCTGTTGTGCTGGCGCGGTAGATCTTGTGGGAGGTTGCGTCTGCCATCGTTGAGTGTTTGAGGTCAAATAGAGAAGTTGGGAATCAATCGCCCGATGGAACACTGTCAAAAGAGCCGGAGCTGAAACTTTGTCAGCCAAAAGCTGAGTCGGAGCTTCTCAATACGGAACGCCGATGCCCTAAGATCTTAGATAGCTTCAAAGCTTCATGAGCACACCACCAATATCCAACAGAGCCTCACCAACCCCGCTCAGCCAGAGCTACATACAAAATGTCCTCCACACCCACCAACCCTCCCCCATCTACCTGCCCAGTCGACAACTCCACCCGCACCGCCTGGCTCGAAAACGCCGCCAAAAAATCCCGCGCCCCCCTTCCTCACCAACCAACCTCCCCCCTCACCCCCTCAACGCCTTCACCCTCTCCCCCCACCAAAGACCCACCGCCCTTAAACGACCACCGCACTATCTCCTCCATCCCCCGCGCCGACACCTCCCCCGCAACCACAACCCCGCTCCCCACCTCCCCGCCCGCCACCACCCCACCCCCATCAGCAAACTGGATCTACCCCTCGGAAAAAATGTTCTTCGACGCCATGGCGCGCAAATCTCACTCCCCCGCCGCCGCCGACATGCGCACCATCGTGCCCATCCACAACGCCGTCAACGAGCGCGCCTGGTCGCTGATCAGATCCTGGGAAACCACCTCCCCCCGTCTGCGCGCCGCAAACGCCAGCTGCGGCGGGCCGCGGTTGAGGAGTTTTAGGGGGGACAGTAAGGCGTTGACGCCGCGGGCGAGGGTGTACGGGTGGTTGGGGTATGAGCGGCCGTTTGATCGGCATGATTGGGTGGTGGAGCGGTGTGGGAGGGAGGGGGGGGAGGTGGAGTATGTGATTGATTTTTATCGGGGGAGGGGGAGTGGGGGGGAAGGTGCGGGGCTGAGCTTTTATTTGGATGTGAGGCCGAAGTTGAATAGTTGGGAGGGGGTGAGGATGAGGGTGGGGAGGTTGTTTGGGTTTTATTGAGTTCGGCGAGGATTTTTGGGAGTTGTAGGGAGGGTGCATCGTTGGAGGCGTATGTATTTGGGTACTGTATAGTAATGCTCTGGATCGAGAGCTAGACTGTAGGATAGAAAATGCCAGTCCGTTCCATGCATAAACCATGAACGCCACGAGCCTACCAGAACGCCGACGAACAGCCTCTATCAGCCCAAAGAAGCAGCCAGAATTATGATGACAAGTAACACAGCCAGTATGAGCAGTAAACAGCAAGCCTTCGACCTTGCATTCTTCTGATACCGACTCGCACTTCTCAACTCGACGTCCGCTTCCCTCGTATCTCCCACCACGTTCTGCACATTGGCGTCAATCGAATCGAGTTGGGCTCCCTGCTCGTGAACAATATGCGCCACGTCTCTGAATAGCTCATTCAGCTCCCCAACACTTTGCTCGATGTTTCTAATCTCGGATTCTCGTTCCACAATCAGCGACTCTTGGAAATCCACTTCATCTTGCGATGCCATACGAAGCTGTTCTTGGTCTTGCAGCTGGGACTGCTGTTGTGAGGGGCTGTCGGAGTAAGATTGTGGGGCATCGTGCGAGTCAACTGCGGTGCGGGCGGCGGATGCGGAAGCTTGCTGTTTTTCAAGGGCCAGGCGCTGGATGGTTTGGAATTCGGAGCCTGAGGCTTGGAATTCGCGCCATAGTTTCTGCTGGGTGTACTTTTGGGAGGCCTGAAGCAGATGTATTTTAGAACTTTAACCGATCAGGTGGATCGATGGGGCAGATCCTACATTCAGGTCCTCCCATGTCGTCAACTTCTTCACGCCCTCACCAACTTCCTTGAATCCATCTCTTGCTTGCTATAAGCCATATTAGAAAGGATTGCGTGTTCCAGTTGAGGCGCCAACTCACTCCAAGCAAATCGTTGACTCGTTCTCTGACTCGTTCAGTCTCTCTTTTTGTGCCAAGTAGGTTTATTTGTTGTGCCAGGCGGGCGATGTTTGAGGTCTACGGCATTGTTATCAGGTTGCTCGTCCCTGTTTACAGATGGTACCGCGTACAAGGGAGAAGAGCTTGACAGAGAGATCCTCGGCTGAGCGACTGAACTCGGGGTCATCGCCTATTCAGTCAGCGATGTCTTGATGATGCCTAGATAATCATAGATAGACCCACGGTATTCGGGATCCTCTTCCCTCCTCATCTCCGACGGTTGGGACTCCAGGGCCGAGGACCGGTCGAAACTCATGATGCAGAGAGCTGATTATGATAAATCCGCAGTAGAACTATAACGAACGACAATGCGTAAAATGAAACCGATGGGTGTAAGATAAGAAGGTATCGTCGCCGGTGACTTCTCGTTATGTGAGAATGTCGCGGCCTACAGGTTGACGTAAGGCACCTGAAGCGCATTTTTGGTACACGTGATCTAGAATACCGGTTCTGCTGACTATTCAAACGTCATTTTTTCCAGAACTTTGCCTTAACGGGGTTAGGACACGCCTGAGATCTGAGGCAACCAAAACTGTCTCTTCTTTTTTGAAGTATGTCAAAAAAGGACCACCTATCTCATCAAGTTCGTCAAGCCATAACTCATCTGATGCACAGCGTCACCAGAAAGTTCTAACCATCGCATTTGTTTGAAGCGTATTAGGTATTCACTACACTCCGTCAGGGAGTTTACTCTTCTGGCTTTTTGGTTACACGTTCGAGTCTGAGGATGTGACTTTTGTTCAAGGCTCAGCCCTACTATCCTGGCAACCTCCTCCGCTCCAGATAGCTTTGACAGTATGCACAAGGAGCTTTTTCCGCTCGTGGGGACATCACCAAGCAGCAGCTCTGTTGGGTAGAGGTTCTTGTATCGATGTGATTCCCAAACACCGTACGGAGGTAAGCTGTCGGGGAACAAAACCTTAGCGGCCAGATGCAATCTTTTTGCTGCTTTTAGTCCCATCGTATCTTCTTCGAAGGCCCTCTTTAATGGAGCATTTATGTCGTCTTCGAAGAAATAAAGTCAGTGGTATCTTGTTTTCAAAAGAATTGCTATAGCTAGAATCTACTACCCTAAGCTTCAAATGCTTCTCCGACCAAACTTACCCTGACTTGCTCGTGATCTTTGACCTTATCCCTCTCCCACGGTGCTTTATACAACACGAGTATTGGTGGGGTGCAAAAAGTCGATGAACATGGTCCGGTAGTCAACCAGGCAAGGTCATCTATTGGACTAAGTACCAGTTCATATATCAAAATCTGGGATGTACCAGTACTCCTGTGCCCGATTCTCCTTGTTGCACAAGCTATGCAATGGAACCCGAGTCAATGCTTGTATTGTTTCCGGTGAATGATAAGCCTAACTGTCTATTTGGACATCCAGTCGAGACTGGTTACTGTTCACTGACTCTTTGCAAACCCCTGGTGAAAGGTCAAGACCGGATTCGCGTCCTTCTTCCTTCTATCAGGCGCAGTGCGTTGCGGATATCGCCGTTCCCATACTCGCTCCGCAAGAACCAGATTTGATGGAAACATGGCTTAGAGGCTCCATGTGTTACTTGCTGCTTGCCACTTGTTGACCTAACCTATAAAAGTGCAGAGGATTGTGCCAACCCGTGATGGGCTTGGGATAAGAAGAGCAGATTTCTGCGACATCAAATGAAAAGGGAATCCTAAGAAACCGGATTCCAATATGCTCACCAAAACGCTCTGCCAAGAATCATGAAATGGGATCGAAGCGTGGTGGAGATATCCCATTTTGGCTTAGCAGCTAATTGGCAAAAAAAGAAAAGTAATTTTTTTCCAGTACAAAACCTATAGGAGTATTCCCGGCCCGATGCACGTTCCGGTCCCGTGCACACCCTAAACCCGATTAGCAACCCATACTTTTTTTATTATTATTCAACCACCATTCATAGAATCAAATTGCAATTAATATAGAGAGTTGTCGATATCTATATGAAGCTTCCAAGCTATAAGAATCAATCATCAAATCGCTTAGAAGCTTTGAATTGCCTTCCAGCTCGCGTAGATCTGATTTGACTTGACCCTCTTTTCACCTCCTCAATAGCAACAAAATCAGTGAATTGCTGTACTTCCACCTCTTTAGACTTCTTCTTTTGCCCTTTCTGAAGCTCTTTAGCCTTCAGCTTTTGCTCCTGAACTAGACGTCGTTGCTTCAATTCCTTCGCCCGTAGCTTCTTTTTTCGCTTCGCTTTCTTCTTCCGCTTCGCCTTCTTTTTTTCTCGTTTCACCTTTCTTTCAGCTATTAAACGCTGTTCCTCTAGCTTTCTAAGCTCCCTTTGTTCCTTTTCTTCCGCCTTTTGAATAGCAGCTTGCTGTTTCTCTTCGATTCTTTGAATTTGACGATCACGAGTCGCCTGAATCTTATTAGGACTAAAAAACACCCTCTTTGCCTCATCATTAACCCCTAAATCGTCAAATAAAGACTTTTCACGTCGTCTGCGACTTCTCTCAATACGTACTGTTCGTCGAAGACCTTCATTTTCTGCTTTCAGAAGAGCAACATCTGTAGTAAGCTTTTCAACCGTATTGTTCAACTTACGAGCTTGCGAATCAATTGCTTCTTCTACAACTGACTTCATTAATCGTCGAATCTTTCTTCAATCAGCTTCTGACAATGCTGAAGAAGAAGAATGACTTGAAACAGGTCTAGCGTCCGATTTAATCTGCTTTATGACCTGTGACGAATTGAAAGACAGCAATTCTGTCTTTTCCCATTCACTTTTGATGTTGGCAGACGTGAAAGCAGCTTGATATGCAGATCAAAATAGATCAAAGAAGTCTCTTTTCGATATTCGAGAAAGTTCTTGACTCTTAAAGATTCAGTCGTTCAGATTTTGCGAGTAGTAATTGGTCAAAGGATTGAATAAGCTGACATTCAGAGGTTGAAGACGATGCGTAGAATGAGAAGAATATAAAGCCACGAGCACCTTGTTCTGCTCACACCAGTCAAGGAACTTCATGTTGATATGACTGCCATGCTCGTCAACGAATAGAAGGCGATAATCGCGTGAATTTCTGGCTTTTGACCTCGTATTTCGGTCAAATACGGTAGTGAGCCAAGAGTGGATCAATTCATCGTTAGTTCAGCCAGTAGCGAAGGAAGCAAAGAAGCAGGATTGCTCTTTGAAATCATATTCAGTAAGCCAGCTATTCTGAATATTGCCTGATATCGCCTGATAAATGATCGAAGAGGGTATATGAGTCATATTCATGCAAATGGTTGCAATCAAGGTAATTCATTCTCTATTGTCGTCTTGATCAGCACTCAGCAATTTGCCACTGTCAAGATGCTTTAAACTAAAGACTCTTCGAGTCTTTTGAAGAAGTTCAAGTAGAAAGCTCTTTTCGTTCATATTGTATGTGTTTGAAGGAAGAACCTCATATTCTTCGATTTTTTGCTTTATCTACCCTTATATTAGTATGAAACTAAACGTAATGAAGGCACTTACAAGGTCAAAATAAAGCTGATATTGATATGCATTATCGACTTTCTTTCGCTCTAGATCAGCGCCTTGTAGAAACTTTGACTGCAGTATATCTGAATGACGTCGAACGAACTCATAAGACCAGTTTTTGCCTGGCTGTTTTCCAGATATATTATACGCAAAAACGCGAATCATGGCATTGGGAGGAGGTATACCACGCTCGGTAAGCTTGTTGATATAGCGAATAAGCTCTTTTTCTTGTTGGTTCGAAAGAATTGACGTCGTTTGCTTGCTTTCCTTCACGGAGGCCGTTTTACCCCTATGTCGTCGCGACAGCGTGCTTCGATTGATATTGAATTTCTTTGCAGTTGCAGTGTAGTTAGATGAGTCTTGCAAAGCTAGATCTGCAAGCGCTGCCTCAGTTGAAGTCATATTGAATTTGTAATTGATTTTTGAAGAAAGATGAAAGTAGTAAAGTGGGGTGTGCACGGGACCGGAACGTGCATCGGGCGGGGAATACTCCTAGATATTAGCGTATGCAGAAAGCTATGGATTCCTTGGCATCGCAATTGTCGCGCCCCCCAAATTTACTATTGAATCCAGACATTCTCAAACCTTCAACGCTCTATTGGAAAATCAATAGAAAAATCAAACCGGTAAATTTGAAGCTGTTCAAACCTTTCACAGCTGACATCCTTTTAGCTATGACAGGTCCACTGGCTCCGGCCCTTCGCTCGAAGATACTACGCCTCCTGCTTTTACATTGGATCCCCCCCGCCATCGCCGAAGAGGTTCACTGTCACCGTAACACCGTTTATACTATGCAAGAGAATCTCTCCATGTATGGCTCTCCCTTTAGATCTCAGTTTCGTTCGAAGGACGCCCCCCGAAAGGTCTTTCCAGCAGCTGAAGACTCCCTAATTACATACCTGAAGCAACAGTCATGAGTCATGCAGAAAGAGATGATGTGATTCCTATGAGAAGAGTGGGATATACATGTTCATCAGTTCACGATATCGAGGATTCTGAAGAAAAGACACTGAAGCAATAAAAAGAAACAGCGTGTGAGCATCAGACAGAACGATGAGCTGCGATTAAACTGGGTTGTCGATCTGTTGCAGCTGACGACTGAACAGCTTGTCTTCATCGATGAGACTCTGTTCAACGAGACTACGAGATGATGTCATCAAGCCTATGCACCAGTTGATGAGCCAGCTCGCTATCAAGCCTCTAGAAAGAGAGAGCTTCTGAAGCGTTCTTTCGATGTATACAATCGATGACTATCTATTCTGTACCGGTATTCGTGAAGGCTGGTTCAACGACGAGGCTTTCTTCGCTGCTTTGAAACTCTCAATGATATGTCTCTTGAAATTGCGGGGGCAATTGACTTTGACAGCAGCGCCTGCAGTGTTTGCTTTGGCAGCAGCGTCTACAATGATTCTAGCAGCGACGTCTGCTTTGACTTTATCAGCAGCGTCTGCTTTGGCTTTATCAGAAGGTTTCTTCGTTGATGAGGTGCTTGAGGGGATGAGTGAATCCTCTAGAGGTAGTTTCTGACTTCGGCGTGACGACGGCATGATGGCTTCGGGGGTCGGGAGGGCTAAAAGGATGTCAGCACTGTGAAAGGTTTGAACAGCTTCAAATTTACCGGTTTGATTTTTCTATTGATTTTCCAATAGAGCGTTGAAGATTTGAGAATGTCAAGAATGTCTGAATTCAATAGTAAATTTGGGGGGGGGCGCGACAATTGCGATGCCAAGGAATCCATAGCTTTTTGCATACGCTAATAGACTACACTCCGAGGCTTACATTTCTTTGTCCTCAACATTTGTGGCGCGCGGTAATCCTTGTCCGGTCCTCGGCTGGAGCTCCCTCACTCAATATGAGTGATATATTTTGGTGGCGCCTTCTTTCACGCTTCTGACAAAACTGACGGTCCACTTTGTGAGAAACGTGCTGGTGGTGGTAGTGGCGGCGGCGGCGGCGGCGGAACTTCTTCCCAAGGTGGCGTTTGATGCTGACAGGCGCCTATCACAAGATTGGATAACACGGGGGAGCAGCCAATGCTGAAATCGACGATCATCCTTTTCTCGTTTCCAATGCCCCGTTATGGAATCATATCATTTATAAGACCCAGAAGTGGCATTAGGCCAGCTTGGCTCTGGGGATGGATTGTGGGCTTGGCATTGGCTTTGCATTCCACATGTGTAGGGCAACAGATACATGTGGTTGACAGAAGACCGAAATGAAAGCGGCTTCAATTACTAGTATTCAATAAACAATCAACACGAGTCTGTCCCAGATAAGCGTTGAGAGCCAATAGGAAGTAGGCGCATAAAACCCAGCCCATCATGATGATAACGGACATAAAAGGCAGAAGATGGAGGATGGAAGATCACATTACACAGCAAGACCACGTACGTACGTGCCTTACCCAGTACAGTACTGTACATATGATACTTTAGGTACCGGACGCAATTAATAAGTTGGAGCCTTGAAACTCAAAATTCCCCCGCAACGCCACTCGCTGCTCTTACCAAAATTCTCCGAAAAGCGCCAAGATCGCTGGCATCGATCCGAGTCATGTGTCACAGTCGTTTGGCTTGGTCGAGTTTAGCCTTGGACCCAAAAGCTGGGAGTCGGTGACAGGGTACTTCCGTATGGAGAAAGACGTTCTTTTGTTTTTGGATTTCATACCCTCTCTATCAAGATACTTCATAAGAGTCGTAAGCTATGTACATACAAAATGGTATCGCTGCGATGCAAATGCTGCCCGTCAGAAACTCCTGCGCTGGTAATCGTGGGGCAGTACAAAAGCTGCAGAATGGACGGCGAAAAAATGCAGGGTGCGGCCAGGTCCAACGCCAATCATACAGTCGGATGTGGTATATGCGTCTATCGATATGCAGCCGCTATCTCAAGTAATGCAAGGAGCAGAGTTTGATGGTGGATGATGTGGTGATGAGGATCGTGAGGCGAGAACATCGTGGTGGTGTCCGGTATGGAGGGGAATTGCTTCCCCCCCCCCCTGAAACCGACTTTTCCCTAGTGGTTGTGTCGAATGTAACGTAGGAAGTCTTTCATTGTTGCGGGACTGCCGGTCCTTAGTCTTCGAGTGTGGGAAAACGATGATCTCTCATCCCATTACTCGACTTTTTCTTCCATCCCAGCATCTTCTTCCAGGTATCATTTCGACCCTTGGGACTACTCCCTCCAATGTCACTCGAAGGAGGTGTTGTTGGGGGCGTCATTGGTTCCCTGCTGGGACTTGTAGCGCTCGCTGAATCATCCGTCATGCTGGAATCACCGCTGCCGTTCGATAGATGACTCGGTGCCCTCGCCCTGCCGGTTCTGGTGGAATTGACAATAAAATTCGACGTTGCCGGGTGACGACTAGGTGCTCGAGGGGTAAGTGCAATATCCAGAGACGAAGTTGAAGGGGACGTCTTCATTCGGGATCTGGATCTCCTTGACTTCCGCTCTTTGGAACTAATCCGCGAAGCCCGTAAGTTCTCGTCCGAGTCGTTTAATTGATCATTGTATGATTGTGCCGCCTTGACCGACGGAACCTCGTTTAAGAACGATACCAGAACCGACTCTTCCATTAGGTCGTATATTATCTTTACGGCAGCTTCGAGCACTTCGGGTCGTGGAGGACTGGTATGATTGGGTAATGAGAGGAGGGTTTCTCTGACTTGGCTGGGGATGTTGATCTCTCGAGGACCATCGGGTACGATATAGGCGTCTAGTAAGCGCTGCCATAGCATGCGAAGATAATTACACTCTTCGTATTCGGGCGTCATCGGCATACCGGCCATTTGTGCGGCTAATACGTCGAAACGTTCTCGGTAACGATCGGCGTCCATTGTGAATTCGAGGTTCTCGAGACAATGATTTTGCGAGAGGTAGGCAGTAAATGCACTCAATGTCCATGGCGGTGGTGCGGAGTTCGACAGTACATCCGGTAGACTCGGTCTTTGGGGACAATACGGTCCCACTGATTGTATGTCGATGTTGGAACTGGTGTCGCTCATGGGTCGAGAAGAGTCGAGGTCTTCGGTTGACATGGTCTCTTCGTCGTCTGCGTCCCAATCCGATATAACTGATGAGGGGCGAGGAGAGGTCTCCGGTGAGGGAGTGGATAGATACAATGACGGGGGGCTAGGTTTCCGGCGGATCATGGCGCGCTTCCAAGATCTTATCCTGGAGCCTTTCCAATCACTTCTCCCAGCTCTTCTGACCAGTGGTATTGTAAGAACCGACCTTCGACGAATGGTAGGACCCGAGCGATCCACTTTGACCGACACCTCGGGGATCCGAGGACGGGCTTACGTACTGATTGCTGCAACCTAGGTCCGTAGATTGACAACGGATAGTCTGGCGTGGCAAAAACCCTTCAAGGAGCACAACCGCGTCCTCCTAATCAGGGAAGAAGGCTCGCTTTGTGCGCTCGTAAATTCCAGATTTTATCGTCGTAGAATCGGATAAACTCGCCAAAATTGCTTGTGCTGGATCAGGTCACGCAGGCACCCGACCCTTGTCGCAAGCCGCTGTCAACCCAATGTCGCTATCCTTTTCGACGTGTCACACAGAATTGCATCGATCAGGTAACAGCCGGAAAGCAGCAGAAGTGCAAACGGGGTTCGTCAATTGAAGCTGGATGACTGCCTGAAAGTGGGGGATTGGGGTGATAAAGAGTGACGTTTGACGTTTGACGTGTGCCGATGATGAAATAACCCGCGCGCAAGAATATCTTGAAGGGTTACTAACGATGGGGGGGGGGGGGTGAGAGGCAGAGGTGGGAAAGCGACTGATGAGGTGAGGGTGAAGATGAATTACACAGTAGACCGCAGGCCAAAGGGAGGAATGAACTTGTGGGTTGCGTGTGTTACGGAGGAGTTGATACTACTTTATGCGAGACCGAAATTTGGGGCGGAGAGCGGAAGCAAGCTAGCAAGGGCAACGGGTGCGAAGGGGATGGAATGTAGATTAAGGTAATGCAATCGAAGGAATTTCTTAGCGTGTCGAAGCCTTCTTAGCGGCCTTCTTAGCCTTCTTAGCCTTCTTCCAGAACGATCCACATCAAGCCAATCAGCAATCATCCCTGATGCCCCACTGCTAAGCCTTGTAACCTTGTTCCTTTTTGGTTTCCACCGCGAGGATGTGCTGATTGTTCTGATTTCGGCTCTCTCTTTGCATTTCAGGCTCATAAGCGCTTGATGAACCCCCAGTCGTAAAACCGCATGACCAACTGTTGCCGCCGCCGCCGCTGAGTCAGACATCCAAGGTCCTTAGTCTCTCAGCAGGCAAAACATTGATCTTCTTTCCGGACCCTTGACTCGAAACTTGACTCATCCCTCCGGAAGAGGAGTCGTCCCCATATATCCCCATGTATCCCGAGGTACAGACGGACAAAGAGGCTTAACAGGCTTCAGCAGTGGAACACGACATGCTCTGACGAATCGTCAACCACACATGATTCACCTCATACAGCGAACAGCGAACCGCGAACCGCGAGTCACTCCAGTCCCAAGACGGTTTTGATGCAAACAGGGTTTAGGACTTAAGACAATAAATGGCTTCTGCAGTTTCTGATTGATCCATCTCGTGATTGGACCCTGCCACTGAACCACAAATTGCCGCTTTAACAGAGCGAGAGACCCATGCAGCATGCAGCATGCAGCAGATATGACTGGTCGGCCCGTATCTCGAATGCATGTTCAATCAGAATTGTAATTTGACCGTCAGCAGACACGACTCGTCTAATGGTTGCGCGTATGGAAGATTTTAGCTTCCACAAGCCCTTCGATGGCTTCCAGTGTCCTTCCAGAAGACTGCCCCAACCGGTTAATCACGTAGATCATCCCACGTCCCAACTGCTAGGGACTCTACGCTAGGGCTGCGCTTCTATCGTTGCATTGCCGCCAATAATACGTACGAGTAAGGTACCTAGGATACAGAGTTACTTTGGGCACTTTGATTGCTTCGACACCTTATTATCGTTATTATTGGAACCGTCAAGATCAAGTTACCGGTACCTGTCCCTCTAATCTCTCTCTGGCTGGCCTCGGGAAAGCTTGATCCGCCTTCTTGGTTCCGGCGAGCCTGCAGAGTCGCACTCGAGGTACGGAGGTAGTGTGAGGTGTACACACATTAGGCTCATTTAATTAGATGACGGATGTAAGGTATGCCAGCAGCCCTAGCCGACTCATTACTGCCAATCAATCCTGAACTGTCAATTGTGATGGATGCTGTTCGGAGGGTGGGTCGGAGTAGAGGCGAATGCGAGTGCCGGATGTTGTCTCGAGGTTTGCGACGTCGACATCCCATCCAGCAGCTTCCAGTCGCTCCATGCACCGGTTCCAACGGTTGGAGAGACCCACAAGCGTACTCTCAAGCAAATCGAATGACTTGTCTGCTGAGGCGCGTGTCGCATCTTGTTGGTTAAAGCGGTGAGCGACCCAAAGACCAAGGGCCCACGCCTTCAACTGCGATCTCGATGAAGCTCCATCCTTGAGAACTATCAACGCCACTTTATTTGAGACGTCGTACCATAGTAGGTAGTCCTCTTGCCTGAATGCTTTGACAAGCTTCATTAAAAGAAGATTCGTGTCGCGTATGGAGCCTGTTGAAGCATGCGCAGGCTCCCAAGAGCTCATGAGACTCTGCAAAGGAATACCAATCTTAGCTTTTCCGATGGGAGAGGAGCCTCTCCATCGCAGCACGCCATCCCACTCAAAGATGCGCTCTTGGTCTGATACCTCTTCCGGCGTCAGTATCTTGTCATGATCTAGAAAGGCCGAGAAAATTATGTTGGCTCTCTGCCGATTCAGGCTATGCATGCTGACCGCTCTTACTGCTGCATGATTCATCGCCAAGTGTATTGACAAGAGCAGAACGAGGCATGACCAAGTCGCCGTCGCAGTAGACACATGAGAAACTACAACGCTCCCCGCCTGCATTTCGACGAATTAGGCCTTCCAATGAACGGTTGGGAGCCGAACATACCAGCATTCCCATCAACGAAATAATTGTTTCCTGGCTTGAATCTTTCTGTATTGGTATAAGATCAGCAACTTGACGTCCGACTTGTTCCATACTACGTCTGCTATCTTATTTAGGCTTGCACAACCAATGCACCATGCCTGAAGCAAGGCGGCGGGTGTCGAAACATGATGCTGCCGCAATCGAGCACAGGCGCTATCGTCGAACGCGACAGTTGTAAAATGAAAATGAAGATTAACGTCAATATTCTCTAGCCGAGAACCTGCCTTATGCTGTCAAAGCGCTTCAAACATCAAGCTGAGGATGTTGAAGAAACGAGAGCCATCGGCCTTCACTCACCGCATTGAGCTCCCCCAGATTTCCCCACTTGGCAAAATGCGCACTGAGGCTCGCCTTGGAGCTTCCAGCCGCAACGCCGCACAAGGCCCTCAACACACTCGAGAAGCTTAACAGAAGCACCCTCGGCGCCTTCGGGAGTGCAGGGCTTAGGCAATCTAATACCATAGCCGTATCGTTGAAGACATCGGCGGCGAGCCTATACATTTTACATTCGGGCTCGAGCGAGGTGCCGAGCTTATGCGCAAAGAGAATTGTTGCTATCCTGCCCATGCTTTCCTGCAGCACGGATAAGAGGAGTGCGGCTGTTGGTGAGGCTGACGCGTCGCCCACTCCCACGCCTGGAGAGGTCACGTTAGAAGATTAGCTTTCTGGCGGCTGTAAAAGGAGATTGCACCTTCCAGAACTGCTCTTGATGATAACAGTCCTGCAATTGAGCTTGAGAATGCTTGGAGAGAATCCTATGGGGCCATGTCAGTGGACAGATAGACTTTGTGGGACAAGCATGCAGGCGAAGATAACCTTACATATATCTGATACCTGGCGATGTTTCGTCAGTGTCAGCATCAGAGATTGGGGTACTCATAATGATCCTGCGGATTGTGGTCAAGAGTGTCTCCTACCACATGTAATCTTTTGTGACACTATGCGGATAACCCGCTGGGAGAAACACACTTAGTACTCTTGACCACAAGCTGCTTTTGTTCTCAGGCAGCTTTGATCATAACTCTGTCAGCCAGAGTAACGTTCACGGTCCAGCGCATGACTGTAGTGGTAGCAAGCTCACAATGATATCGATTCTGCCATTGCCGCTAGAGCGGGACTCTATATACGTGGCTGTCAAAGCTCCCGTCTCATCTTCTTCATCGACGCGGATGTCCATTCTGTGAAGTCAATTGAAAGGGGCCGAAGAAGTCTTGAGGTGTCGATGCTGTTGGTCTGGGAAACTGAAGGGCGGAGTTGCCTCCTTCGGTTCGATTCTCGACCAATCATGTCCGTCGCTAAGGCTGTTATCGATTCTGTGGTATGAATTATCGTTGGGGGCGATATGCTTTTGGTTAACTTCTTCTCTACTGCCTACGGGTATGGTATAGATACTTAGAGACCTTGTTGCTTTGTATATGAAACTGATTATTCTCCATGATAAGAGCGTGCCCCACTGTCTGCTTCTCGCCGGCTGATCCTTTTCCCATGTCTAACAAACTCCATCTCCTTACATCTCCAACGAGTTACTTTTTCAAACTCAGCTCTTTGCAACATTCAACCCAGACCCCCATCCCTCACCTCAAACCTTCCATCTGTCATATCCCCACAATGACATCCCCTAACCCCCCCATCGCCCTCAAAGGCTCCTGCCTCTGCGGATCAACAACCTACACCTCCACCACCCTGCCCACCTCTCTGTGTTACTGCCACTGCACAACCTGCCGCCGCCTCTCCGGCGCCCCTTTCCTCCCCTTCTTCGATCTCCCCTCCTCCTCCATCTCCTTCACCTCCACAACCGACCTCAAAACGCTGAACCTTTCCGCCGCCGCCGAACGCGCCTTCTGCAGCTCCTGCGGGAGCCCGGTTTATATGAAATACAAGGCCAGCCCCCAGAGTATTGGGATATGTGCAGGCACGGTTGATGAGAACAGTATGGGGCAAAAGGGTTTGGGGGCGGTACAGGCAAAGGCGAATCATATTTTTGTGGGGGAGAAGGCGGGGTGGTATGAGATTGGGGAGGATGGGCTGAGGAGGTACGAGAGGTTTACGGATGCGATGGGCGAAGAGGATGGTGGGGTACAGGGGGAAGAAAAGCGTCAGAAGGAATAAGACCTGAGTGCGGGCCTGTCAAGTTGTCGAGGGCGGGAGCCGACAGTGGCATGGGATCTGGGAACCAGGTGTGGGGAAAGCAAGAAGAGTGAGTAAAGATAGGGATGGGAACGATCAATAGCAGATGGGCAAGGTGCAGCAGAGGTGATGAGAGCGGGAGCAAGGCTGTTGAACACGGTAGAGGAAGAGGACTTCGTATGATCTGTCATTGGACGTGGTGGGGTAGAGAGATGTGGGAGAGGTGTGGGAGAGGTGGGAGGATGAGGGCAAGGAAGCGGATAGCACTGGAACAGAATGAATTAGTGAGCTCGCAGAGACGACAAACAAAGAAGCTCTTCGGATTGTGGCAGGATCTGATCGCAACGTGGGCTTGCACCAGTGGTCTATTTCTGCCTGCGGAGATGCCTCCGCCATTCCTTAGATGAGAGTTTTGAAATAAAATCAGGATGTGTTGCCCACCAGACTGGGATATCGTGGCCATTGTCCCATTCAGCTCTTGCCACCCATGTAGAGCGCCGGTCCCATGTGTTAAGCTTCGGGCACCTTCTGTATCCTGAATCACGATTGCTCGTACCTCTATCAGTGTTGAACACCTCTCTTTCCCCTGAAAAGCCGTCATCAGTCCACCCAAGTCCCTCACAACTCCTTCCCAAATCCCATTCGATGCCAACCCACCAACACCCCACCCGCTCACCCGAACAAGCTCGCCCCCCCCGTCTCCACCGCCTCAATCTCCCTCTCCGTCCACCCCAACCCCCTAAACCTCTTCGGCAGCTCACTCCTATCAAACAACACGCCCTTCGGCGCTTCTATACTCCCCAGCTCATGCCCACTGTGTCCCCCAATGGCACCATAAGTCATCAGATTCGGCGATGGCGGTGGAGGCGCGGATTTCTGGCCGCCGAGAGGGCCGTGCTGTTGCGCTTTGGAGCGGTATGCTATGAATGAGTCGGGGAGGGTGTCGCTGGGAGAAGCGGGGTGGGCGTGTGGGGTTGGATCGGGGGATTCTGGGTCGTTGATGTTAGTTGGGGAGGGGGGGTGAGGGAAGGGGGTACGGACTTGGGGGAGAGCGTTTGCCAAGGAAGTGGATGAGGGGGTTGCGGTGGTGTTCTGCGGCGCGGAGAATACGTGTTGGGTTCATGGTGGCTTGGTTGGGAGAAGTTTCGTGGCGGGGACGGCGATAAGCTTGTGCAGCGGTTACAAAGGACGAGCGGTAGCTTTATAGAAGCTCTCCCTACACTCAGGACGGAGCTGTTACCGCTCGACCGTGGTTGATCAGCAATATATCGCATTCAAGAGTCGTGGGACGGTGGGAGAGGTGGCTCGGAAGATTGCGGAGCTGAGTCCGGCCCAGTGGTGCTCGGTCAGCGATTGGGATAACGACCGGCGCGGGAAGAGCTCTATTGGTCAATTTGTACGCGGCCGAGGTTGGGAGCTTTGGCTTTTCAAATGACTAAAGTACCACAGTACCGCCAAGGTGACAGATCTGCCCCAACTCCACCCTCCATCGGGGGATCGGTGGGCGCCGCTCTACCGTCGCGCGACCTGAGTGATCGTTGCGCGACCGACCTAAATGATTCTGAATGATTTGAGAGTGAGCTGCTGCCTGATTCCTACTTTTCAGCAGGCCGTTAGTGCGTAGTGGATTTGCAGTGGTTTAGAGCGACCGTTTGGATTTCAGGCACAGAGCCTCTGCGTATCTACTGGAAAAGCGGCGACGATGGACAAGGAGATCTAACACAAACCTCAGGCTCTCCAAACTTTCCTTCCTGTCTTCCTCGACACTCTCTGTTCCTTGTCCTTTTTCTCTCTCCTACCTTACTATCATTACCGTTGCTCCGATTAGACCCGCTCTACGCCTGCTTAGCATTGGGGCAATTTTGGCAAACGAGCGGTTTCGTAAGCTCGGAACCAGTAACGGTATGCCTCTCTATCGCACCTATGGCAACATCACCACCAGGATGAAAAGTTGCCAGTCTCAGTGCAACATATGCGTGACTTATGCTCGTCCCTCTCACTGACAGCCAAGAGCTTCACGCACCTCCCTCATAACACGAGTTCGCTGAGCATTCTCATAATCAGCTCCCTCCAGAGATAAACCAGCGAACCCTCTAAGCGGACTCGCTATCTTCAACGCACGGGTCACAACTTCTTTACTTGGTATTCGGGCTCGTCATGCCCCGCAAACGTCAACGTCAATACGGCCCGCTTGACATTCGGCAACAGGTCCACCACTGCCTCCATCGCCTGTCTTGCCTTCTCCTCGTTACGGACGGTGAAGGGACCAGGGGTACAGAGCAAGCCGAACATGAAGCCTATTCTAGTAATCAAGCTCCTAGCCCAGGGAGATAAAGTGTCTCGAAGCGTAGCGTTGACGAGGGCAACATCGACTGACTGCGGAAAGTGGAAGGGGTAGGTCGAATAGAAAAGTTCGAGAGCTTCATTGGAGATTTGACGATTCACGAGGAAGAGGCGAGTGGATTCCTTTGTTCCCCAGTAGGGTGTCCAGTATGGTTTGGAGGCTGAGTCGGCTGGCACATTGGGGTGGAAGTAGCAGATATGGGTAGGGTTGACGCTGGGACCATTTCGAGGGCGGAGGAGGGCGTAGTAGTAGATTGAGTTGCGGATTTCGCGGGGAAGCTTCAGGACGGGAAATGGCTGGGAGGGGACTGACTGAGCGTATGAGGTGTTGAGCTTCTTCTCCTTCGATGAAGTCTCCCATGATCCGCGAGACTGGTCTATGGTTCGGTGATGAACTCGAGCGCCATATGTTGGGTAGCTACTCATTTAACTGTAGGGAGAAGGCATGGTCCTATGGATGTTGGTCTATGTTGTTCTTGAACCGAAGTATCGATATAAGGTAGTACAGTATTCTTACAGGATAATGGGAAATCTAAAAGTTTCTACTCTCTATCACCAAGACGACAAACTCACCCGGAAAATGGGTGAGGCGCGCAGTACTTAGTATATGTTAGTATTTGGCTCTGGATGTACCTAGTAGATATAAAGCATAGAATAGAGTTCACAGCATAGCTTCAACCCAATATTGCCAGCAAAACAGGACAGTAAAACCAGTGTCCTTTTCCTACCAGATTTTTCAGATAGGAAAAACATTAGGCAAAAAAATTAGATGAACCTGGCCCGATTTGAACGGACAACCTACGTCTATCAGCATATGATTAAATGGTCTAATTTTGTGTATGATTTACCTTTCGATCTGGAGTCGCTACGGAAAATTAACATCGATTGACATCAAGAAACAGTGGGGTTTCTTACAACGCGCTACCGTTGCGCCACAGATCCACTATTAATTTTTCGTTAAGAACATTTATTAACTTAAAACTTCTCTAACCCTGGGAAGAGCTCGGACTGAGATTGGGGCAATAATCTTGTCCTCTTCTATGCCAAGAACGCCCAAACACGTACTGGATTTGATGGAACCCATTCGCAAAAGTGTATGGCGTACCTCCCCAGACTGCTTCCCGGGTGACGGGATTTCACAATGTCCTTGGAAGTGAACTTTCAATCAAGATATGACAGTTCCTAACTTACGGTCCTTAACCATCTCTTCTTTTTCGCCAGATAGCATTCTCTACCCATCAACACACTTTGTCCTTTCAAACCCGCAGAAACCAAAAACCCCCCGCAACTCCTCAATCACCCCCAAAAATGCATGAACTCCTCCTGTTCGCCCAAGTCCCCCCCTCCCGGCACAACTACGTCCTAAACGTCCTTACCGGCCTCGCTGCCATGCAGCCCCAGCCTATCCTCGAGAAGCATCTCATCTTCAAGCCGGCTAGACTTCCCGCAGCAGCAAGGCCAGCGCATGTGGGTGCGTTCCAAGGGGTGCAAAACTCGCAGTTGCAAGCTTTGCAGGGGCAGACGAGCGGCGATTTGTATTACTTACAGCTTGTTGGGGATATTGGTGCGAGGGGGTCTGGGAGGAGGGGTTTAAGAGAGGGCGAAGAGGGAGTGATAGATGTGCTTATGGGAGAAGGTAACGGAGATGTTCAATTGGAGGGTAAAGTACGTTGTCGGTCTCTGATTTCTCTCTCTCCTGCTCATATCGTGGCTGAAAGTTACGCAAAAGGAGGACACAGCGCCAGCAACGCCAGCCACCAACGAGACTGCAGATAACATCCAGAGCTGGACACTCCAATTCCGCGACCTCCCTGAACCCGCTGCTCGCCGTCCCGTAACCTCCCGTCTCATGGCCGACATCCCCATCACCTTAGGCGACCCTCTAAAACTCATGTACGCCCTCGACTACCAGTAAGCCCTCTCCTCACCTTACCTCCTTTTACACAAGAAAACCCTAACCCAACCCCTCCTCTCCCCTCAGCTACAAGTCCACCTACCTCATCTCCGGCCACCGCCTAACCCACCTTTCCACATCCATCCTCCTCTACCAACCACTTCTTTCCTCCACCCCTCCAGAACCTCTTGACCCTAGCGGCACGTTCATGCTGCAAGCGTCTGTGAGGGTGCAGGATGGGAGTAAGCCGGACATTATGGGCAAGGGGATCAGCGAGCTTTTAGCGCTGAAAGAGGCGTTGAGAGGGTGTGTGGAGCTCGAGGTTGGGGACCGGTTGGCGTTGGATACGAGGGTGCGGTGATGGGAGGAGCGGAATGTTGGATGGAGCTTGGGGATGATGCAGTTTGCTCGGTGGATTCTTTGGATGGATGAGCCAGCCGGTTCTCTGAAGAGGAGGCTTCCATGACGGCAAACAAAGCTGTCGTCAAAGCTCATCACTTAAGACACGACAAGCTCAAAATGGGAACCCCAGCTTCACCATTGCGACCAGACCCCCCACCACACCCTCGACCAGTCAATCCCGCAAACCCAAACCCGCTTCCGTTGACCAAGTGTAGAAAAGAAACAAGCGAAAATCAGGTAGGTAGTGGCATAGCTGGTGGTTCTGATATGAGAGCAGATTGGGTGAGGAAAGGAAGTAGACAAGAAGGGGAGGGGTGAGAGCGAGACAAAGTGGGAAGGTGGGGCTATATGATCGTTGCAGCTACATGGAGCTTAGCATAACGAAAGCTTACAAGAGGTTTGCGGGATATGGGATTGGATAAGTGTGCTAATATTGAGATAGGCAGGATATAAGGGGCTTTGGGACATGAAAGATGTGTAAGAAATTGGTTCGTATCCTCCTAGTATAGCAGGAGCCTGTGGGGGAGGAGAAGCCGATCACGTCTGTTGTTGCAGGAAAGATTGGGGGTTTTGCATGAAACAACGTGCAGGTAGAAGGATGCCCTGGAGGCAACCTATCGAAATCGAAATCTCTCGTAACAGAACAAAATGCTGCACGTTCTGAGTGAGGAACTGTCGATGTCGAAGGGTATCCTGCACGAAGGGTATCCTGCAGACGACATATCGACATCGTTCTCTCTGTTTGCGAACAAACAATTCTCCCCCTGTTGCAGATCTTGTACCTGTGTCTGTCAATTCGGCGTGTGCTAAGCTGATTTCTGCAGTGTTATGTTATATATGATGCACCAGTGCAGGAAATAAGCTGTAACATTCCGACAGTACACGCATCTAAAGACGACTATTACACCGGTTGTATACGTAAAGAGACGTGATCAGAAAGCAAACGTACAAAGATGAGGATCGAGAGTGAGAGAGAAAGAGGGTATGGAATCAAGGCCGAAAAAGACTCTTGGTCGTAAGCTTGTCGAAATACCTAGTGCGGACGATGGAAGCCCAATGAGCGCCGAATGCTCCTCAATTTCCATCCGTTATATGAGATATCCACGGCTGAGCCCTCGAGCTACTCCTAATTGACCAAGAATCCGAATCGTACGAAGACCGCTCGCTTGGGGTAGTGATGAGGTAGATCCTTTGATGCTCGATAAACTCCAAAACTGCAGGGAGGGCGACGACTGGAAAACCTCCGTTGCTTAACCCGGCCGTTGCAGTCGATATTCTAGAAGGCAAAGGCCTGATAATGCATCCCTTTCTCCGTTTGCCCCGATCACAGCTGAAAGGCTGGGTGCATTACAAGATCTGGCACTTTCCTTTCCTTCCTCCATCCCGACCCTTCTTGGACAATAAAGCCGCGCGTGTTGCATGCTCGAATACCTCCCGAACACCTTCATTTGTCTTTGCTGAACACTCGAGGTAGTATCGTGCACCAATCTTCTTCTTGACTTCCTCGCCCTGTGAAAATATTGGGGATTAGCAAAACTCTTCCTCGGATTCCAAAGCAAAACCATGTCATAGCCAAAATCGGTTCCGATGTAGGGAGCTTCATATCTGATGGTAACTTACCTGTTCTGGGGTCACCGGCTTCTGTGAAGTCTTGTGTAGTTCCTCAATAGTCTTCTGGTCATAGCGTAGATCCTTCTTGCAGCCAACGAGGATAATGGGTAGGCCCTGGCAGAAATGAAGCACTTCGGATATCCACTAAGATTCCCATATTATCAGCAGATATTCCTATACTTGTCTAAAGCACCCAGTGCAACTCGGATGTAAGTGGTCAAGAGCTACATACCTTCTCTTGGACGTTGTCGAGTGAATCGGGAGAATCAACGGCGAAACAAATTAGGATGACATGGGAGTCGGGATAGGATAGAGGGCGGAGACGATCGTAATCTTCTTGACCAGCCGTATCCCAAAGTGCTAACTCAACATGTTTCCCGTCGACTTCGACATCGGCGACGTAGTTCTCAAAGACAGTGGGGACATAGACCTAAACAAGGAAGCCGTTAACATCATTATTCGTCAGGCATTGCAATCCACGCATGAGCTCCTATTGAGTCGTAGCTGATCTGGAGGGGTCGAGCTTTCGGAGCCAAAGAGGATAGGTCGGGAGAACGGAAGAATGCTGACCTCTGGAAATGTACCCTTGGAAAAGACGCTGTGGGGGATCGTCAGCGATCGGGGAGCTTTGCGATAGGAGAACGGAGCGATCAGAGCGCGATGAATTGGCACTTACATCAAGAGACAAGTTTTCCCGCAAGCACCGTCACCAACGATGACGAGTTTGCGGCGGATTTCAGCCATCTTGATTACACAAAACACAAGTCAGCGAGTCCGACCTTGGGTTCAGTGAAGCTATTTCAAGCGTGGTACGAACAGTTACAGTAATGGTAGGGTTTGTGAAATCGCGAAGAGTTGTGAGGAGGGAAAGAGAAGGTTGAGAGTGGCTTCGTGACGGCCCAACCTACTTCTGGAAGGCAGGCGTTTTGCGGTAGAGCAGTTTCACTCTATCAGTGCAACAACACCGACCGGACTTTGATGATAGCTGCTCGTGTTCAGAGAGTGTTGAAGATACAGATGGCAGGAGTTTTGGTGGGAGTAGTGGTTATCTATGAGCCAGAGAAGGTCTCCTTTGATTTGCTGGTTGTATCAGGCAACGGGCGTGCTCTTTCAAGGATGTGTTCGGGGGGTTTCTACTTGGCAGCCGAGAGGACTGTCCGCGTGTGCTTGATCTCCAACTAAAGTGACTTCAATATGCTGGAGTTTCGCTTTAAGTCTTTACGAAAGGTGTCAGAAGCGTAGTGGGAAGATGGAAATCTTTGTCTCATTCATCAGTTTTATTAAGTAAGGTACTTCGTATTGATTACTGTTTTCTGGAACACTTCATCCTCAGGTCAGGCATTGGTATCTTAGGTCGGTCAGCCTCAAGGTGGCGGTGAGAAACCAATCAAATCGCTCTAGTTCTCCGTAGAGAGTACCTTACCACCTTGCCTATTGCTCTCTACTTCCATGTAATTAACGGGCTTTGGAATCGGTCGCCGTATATTTCTAGCCGGCTACCGTACCATACAGTACGAGACTCGGCCGTCGTCATGGTACGTGGAAGACATCCCCATCTCCGGCTTCGTTCTAAGTACGGTCACACCATCTAGAGACAATCTATCCAGCTGTTTCCCAAGCAAAGTACAGATATCTATGCAAAGCACCTGCCAGCCACGATTGCAGCAATCGATATCGGTATTAATTCCCTTAACCCATGATATTCCACCGTTACTCCACTAACAGCCCCATAACATTGGATGGCGAACTTTAGCCAGGTGACATGTCCATAAGTCCAGATTCAACAATTTTCTTGCCTTTTTTCTCAGCCTTGAATGCCTCGATGCGAGATTTGAGTTCAACATCTGTAAGTCATAATATTAGCTAGCGTTTCATATAAAGCACACAACAAAGAATAAACCTGAGAAAATAGATTGACTTACCAGGCGTAACATCCTCTATCTTAAGCGGTACCCGATTAAAAGGATCATTCGGGTCGCTAAGCAAGTGGGAACGAATAGTTGATCTGTCTATGGTAGTTCTTGATGTGGGGAGAATGACAGGATCTTCCATGAGGGTGTACATTAGAGGATCTGTTGGATCACAATAATCAGCGGCATGCGTCTTGCAACCAGTCTCGGGGGATTTAACGTACCTAAGAATTCATCCGGTATTTCCCCGAGGTCTTCCTCCGCCTGATCGTCCAGCTCTTTCGCCTTCTTGAATTTCTCTCCCAAGGCTTTCCACGCCGCGATTGCTTCCGAAGATAGTGCGGAGAGCTTCTGCAAAAGGATCGTCGCTTTTTCAACGTTGGCTGGTTTGTACGACCTCCCGTCCCGGGCTACCGCGAGGACAAAGTCTCCTTTCTGTCCAAGATTCAAATAGACATCAACAATGTCTGCAAGCAACAATTTTGGGTTGAAGTTGTACTCGCGAGGGTTATCGACCTTGAGATCACTACTCTTGGGTCCAACCATGACGTCAAGATTATAGTCCAACATGTCTGCTAATCGCTGCACGATCTCGGGCATGGTGAAAGAATCTGCAAGTGCCTCAGTGAACAATTTTAGCATAGCAACCGTTTCGTTTGTGAGTTGCATATAAGACTTAGCCTTGCCCTGAGCAGCGGCTAGAGCTTCCTCTTTTTCCGTTCGCGCTGCTGGATCCATACTCTCGGAAGCTTTGAGCTCCTGCTGGAGGCTATGGATTTGTATGAAAGCCGTCAATGATTCATCAAGCACGAAGGTAACGTCGTTGAGGAGCAGATTGACGAAGCGGACAAAGAAATCAACATTGATTTTGGACTCTTGTGAGAGACGCTCCCGGTAGACAGTATTCGACCAGATACATTTGATTATCTGAAAAACTTCGTAGCGCATGTTGAACTTGTCATAGAACTGATTGTGTCCACCCGTATTCTCAACCTCGATGTAGAATTTCATCAAAGCATGGAGTAGATGGTCGGTAGCGAAAGGCATCGAGGTAAGCAAGTCTCCTAGGACTCCCTTCGACCGGTTGTAGACAGGCCAAATGCCATGAAACATGATCGTGACTAGACCAGACTTAAGATACGGATTCTTGATGTACTCTGAACTCCGTAAGAATGTGATGCAAAGCATGACAAGTTCATCACTCTGTGTCGACGTAATGATCTGAGGCATATTCCTCATGATGAACTTGAAATTTCCCACTACATCCTCGAGAAAGTACTCTGGCAAGCACTTGAAGACGTTCGGCTGCTCTTCTGGGAGTGGTAGCTGAAGTGGTTGCTTGGGGAAGTCGTGTCCAGGCTTCACCAGTCGTAGCAACCACACAATCACATATCGCATGAACTGCATAGAGCGCGCTTGTGTCAGGTCGTCAAGAAGTACTCCTTGCACAGCGTATTTGTAGGAAAGCCCCTTGTCCACTTGATCCTTGTACTTCTTAATGGCATTATCGAACATCCTTAGTTTTATTGGGTCGTTGACGAACTTATGACGGTCGAGTTCAATCTCCTCCAGATGCTTTTCTATACGTTTTAGATCTTTGTCAAGTTGATTGAGTGTGGAATTTGCGGCCTCTGTACCGTAATGATGTGCAGCCAAAGTGAGGAAAAATACTTCGGAGATGAAGTTGGAAGTTCCATCAGCCGTTTTGCTGTAGAACTCATCGGAGGTGTGTTGATCTGCGTTGAGTTTTGTTTCTTCTTTGATATCAACCCTCGGTTTCCGCCGTAAGTAGTCCACATCTATTCGGTCAATCTTGGAGAAGGTGGCATCCATGAATGGCTCGCAGAGCTGATCCAGACATACAGTAACATTGATCATAAAGCCATCTGAGGAGACAAGCTTCTGATCTACTTGCATGGCACGGCGCTTGTGGTTTGCATTAACGACCAGCGCAAACCAATCAAGCATCTTGTCACGGGTTTCCTTGCCGCCGGTCTTTATAAAATGGTTGACAATGTCTAGAAGGTCTGTTTGATGGGTCTCCAGGGTCATGCGCAGGGCTCTCTGGGAGTTGGTAATATAACCCTTATCTCGAGTTTTAGGACTAGAGAAATAGTTGACGGTTACATCCCCTTGAAGTGGCGATATTGCAAAGAATGGACCGAGTAATGTCGCGACTTCGAGAGAACCTGCTGGCACATTCGTAGGAAGAAAAAGAGGAGACTGAGCGATGGCGTTGACCAGCGCAGGATATCGTACAAGATTTCGCAATGCAAGGACATAGGGTTTGTAATTGTCGTTCAAGGTCATCTTGGCTAGTTGATGACTTAGATCTTCAACTGCCTCTACCAACGCAGTCTGAACCGTGTCATCATCTTTGAAGCGTGACACTGCCTCCGTCAAAAAATCGTGACACAAGCCTCGATCGTTCTCAGGATCTACTAGGAGGTGCGGTGTAAGAGGGCTTGATGTAGGAGGTTCTCGGCTATGCCATGTTTAGTTTTGCGGACAGTATGCGTGGACCTACCATTCGTACTCACCCAAACATGTCCGGCATGGTCACAGCAAAGATGCAGTAGCTCATACACAATCTCCTTCCTTCCTTGATAATATCATATTTGGGATCTTGAACCTTCTCGCCCCGGAAAGATCGAAATTGTCTCGACACCCGCTTCCAGCACTCCAACAAGTAGTCCAGTGGTGTGTTCTTTCCGACTTTCGAAGCTGCCTCTAGTATAGCTTGATCTAGTACTCCAGTACTTAGCCGGACGGGTCCGCCCTGCTCTTCGAGGTCTTCCCGTACACCTCTTACGTATTCTAAATGATGTCCATGACCGTCTTCTGTGGTATGCGGGTCGAGGGTGAGCCTGAAAATGCCACCTAGAACCCGATCTTCCCATTCTTCTAGCGACTCTCCAGGCCTTGAGCTTGGGCGCCCGGCTGCAGAATTTGGACGCTTCATCGGGGTTAAGGATCTTCCGCCAGCGCGTGTGATGTTGATCGTAGGCCCGTCGCCATTGGGCCCTTTCGGAGCAAGCTGTGAGAATGGATTCTCAGAAGAGTTAGGCATGGATTGTGAGCCTGACGCTGTCCTACCCTTTGCCGGCTGCCCAGTGCTCTGTCCATGTTCCACACCCGGTAATTCAGGACTTTTTGACGGCTGTGAAGCTGTAGCGTTATCACTGCTCCCTTCCTTACTCGCGTTTGCCGGGGTCTGAGCTTGTGATCCTAACTTGGCCAGCCGTTTGTTGCGGATCTTGAACAGATTAGCCCTCTGCTTTGCCACACTGAACTGCCATGTCTTACTTTGTCCGCGTCTGACACTGAGTCGGACATGTTGAAAAAGCTTGCGACTGGTTCCAGTACGCCTCGGAAGGTCGTCTATGCGTTTTTAGGGAAACTTGATAAAAAACAGTTTTATACGTGTTGGTCATCAACAAACCGCCTAGGTGAAGCTTCCGGGGGTAGAACTTTCTATGCAGCGGTCCACTCTAGGCGCGCTCGATTATCAATACCTTTATCGGAGTGAGGAATCGTAGGGTATTTGGGTTATGCATCTGAAGATCTCAAATGCCACATTTGTTTCGGTATGAAAGCTTGAGTGTTGTACGTTAATGCTTTGTTACAACTTGCATCCTCTGGGATGTTCTAGAGAATTCTCACTATGTTACATATCAAGAAGATAGAGATCTGAGTGCCGGAACCATCACAAGCTATTTGATTTCCACACCTTGCGGTTTTCGTAAAATCCGTCTTCCCTCTCAGTCCTCTCTAAGCACGCTTACATTACCTTACTGCGCCTCTCTGGACACTCTGTCCCGGCATGAAATTCCGGCTGCCAGTAAGTCATAGAACACCACTAACTCCTTGCCACCAGAAGATGCCTTCGTGAAATCAATGTCAGTAATTACTCCTTGGTAAACCCCACTCGTCCAAGCGATTGCAACTTCTCATAACATAACTCCTAGCATCCCGCATCTTATCCACGTCCTGGAAGAACCATCCCTGCGCCTCCTCCATCTTTTGATTTCTTGTCCGCATCTCGATCTGGCATTTGAGCTGCAAATTCCCAATGTAACTATTCTCCGCCCTTCTATCCAAGTCGTTCATCTTTCGCGCGCTGTAGTCCGCAACATCTCTTGGGTCAACATAATAGTCAACCTTAAGTCGAGGGGTTATACGGCGAAGAGTCAAGGGGGGTTCGGGGGAATTGAATCGAATATCTGGACCGGCGGGAGTTGTTGAGGAGAATAATGATGATAGTAGTGGGAGAACGAAGAGGATTAGAAGAGGTAAAAGGTTAGATAAAGCAGACATGGCGCTTCGGGGAGGTTCTTCGGAGTTGCCGTTGGCTTCCCGCGGTCTTCTTCTCGGTCGGCCTCCTCCAAATTGATGGACACGGAAGCCAGGGCCACCACCTAGATTGAATACGAATTGTGGACCGGCGTCAAACATGCCACCACCACCTGCCAAGTTCATGTCAGAATATGCGGATCATTCTAGATTCGAAGCGATCATTTACCACCAAAAGTTCCGCCGCCCATGCCGCCTCCAAAGAACCTATTGAACAGCTCCTCCGGTGATATCTCGTCCTCGAACATGGGGCCTCTACCACTTCCAGGCGATCTGGCAAAGCCATTGAATGGAGATGAAGCTGCAGCCGCGCCTGGTCCGAATCTGTTATCTGGGTCTCCACCGAAGCGGTCATATTTCGACTTCTTCTCCGCATCTGATAGTATTTGGAATGCCCTCGAAACCACTGGGATTAAAAAGCCTCAGTCAGTGTAGCTCGACTTGTAAAATTTGAAGTCGTACTTCCTAATCTGACTCACTCTTGAAAGCCTCATCTGCGCCATCATAGCCATTCTTATCTGGATGTGTGAGCAAGCTGAGTTTCCTGTAGGCCTTCTTGATCTCCGCATCGGTTGCGGTCTTCTCGACGCCAAGTATTTCGTAAAAAGCAGTAGCTGCACATTTTCGAACTCTTATCACAGAAGTTTTCTGCTCAACCGTGTACTTCCGGTCCTGATTGCCCTGGTTATGCTCCCGACTTTTGGCACTGCCGTTTGGTGTTCCATCAGCGCCTGATGAAGTCGCCGCAGGCATGACGAGTTGGGGAAAAGCCTTCCAGCTAAATTGTATATTTATTCACTGGGGAGGCGTTCGATATTCTGCGCAAGTGTGGAAATTGAATCCGCGGTAAATCCGTAATTGTTGTAAGCGTGTCGTCTTCGAGATCTCATTTCTGAAGCGGATTGTAGCCGCACTAGGCCAACGGGAGCTTAAATTCGCACTCAATAGTGACGATTGAACCTAGTGAGCAACAACACGTCTCAGTAGAGTCGAAGGACTGTGCTATATACCGTGGCTAAATCAAAACCTGGGGATTTTACTGTCGAAAGATTGACCATGTCTACGAAGGGGGCGGAAGAAGAGGTTAAGAAGTCCGCCGTTGGCTATGCCAGAGCTTGGGGCGGTACTTATTTCCTCTGCCCTCTTTCTCATGTCTACATATCTAATCCGAGTTACAGAATCTGCTGTCCCACCGATGCTCCTTGCAACCCTGGTCACAGCCCAACATGCCAGACCTCCCCAGTTGCTTCCGCTCCTTTTCCCGCCTGTTTTCCTCTTTAGCGCCTACCTCAATGTTTACGATGTCAAGAAAGACAGCGCAGGCATCACAGCGGCGTGGTCAGGCTTATACCTGATACTTGCAAGGCGGAGGAAGCATCCGCTGATGCAAAAGTGGGGCACAAGGGGGATCATAAGAGGAGCAACGATGGGGTTGTGCGTTGCGAATCTGCTGGGTGGTGGTTTTGTGTATGCTACCGGAAAGAGGAGCGCGGAGGGCAAAGACATTGTATGATATGATTCGGGGTGAGGCGAGTACCTTGCTGGGATTTTGTGAATATACGCGTTCAAGATTCAAGCATAGTGAGCCCTCTTAAGCATTGCAAATGAATGATATTTCCTGCTTACTCTATACGGCAGGGCGTTTGACTGTAATTTCATGTACTAAACGGTCAGCCTGGGGTCAATTACCCGGATCATCACCTTTAGTCTTGGGAACTTTGGTAGCCATCGCTCCCAGCCTTGAGGGGATTGAAATGTAGAAGGTAACCACAGATATACGATATTTCAAGTTAGCCCTTGGTCTACAACAATGCTAACAACGGCTTAGATATGAAAGGACCTTATGGAATATGAATGCTGTAATATCACTACATATTGATCCTTGCCCAAACGCTTCCAGTGATCTGCGATGACCGTGAAAGGTTCATAAGATAAGTTTCTGGGTGTGATGGAAAGTGTCAGAATTGGTCAAAATAACCTTCCCTGTGTTATGAGCGTTGATTTTCTCAAAATGTTAGGAACCAATACTTACTTTAGGGGAATAAAACAAATAAAGTGTTGAGCTCCATTACCAATTATCCGGCAAATACTCATATAGAATTTCTCAGCGCTTTCTATACCACTAAATCAACCATATATGCCAACCACTCCGAGTTTTGAATATTGTCTGGTTAAACGGTCTTAATTCTATGACGGAGAACGCCCTATATCTCAGCTTCAGATTGATTCAATCAGACTCGGTGGACAATGGGTATATAGCATTTGAGCACCCACAGTGAGATCATGCATTCTGAAGGCTAACATCGATGAATAGGCAAGCGAAAGAGGGTTAAAACTGGTCCTCCTGCAGGTGCAGCCAAAAAACCTACTTGCATCAATAAGAAGTCTACAAGTCTCATGGACCTGCCTGCAGAGATTAGAGATCGTATATACAAGTTAGTGCTTTGCCCACCACCGGGAGTTGAGCAACCTACCGTCCTGATCGTCCCCTGTGCCCCGTCACCTTCCAACCAGTCCTCAAATTACCGCCTTTGTTCTCGAGGCACGACATGGAGCTCACGTTGGATGTGTCCTTCCTGTTCCACTTCCTACTCGGATCTCCTCCGCCAAGCCTACAACGCCCACATATACCACCCCCGCCCCTCCGAATTATCCCTGTTGCTCGTTTCAAAGACAATCTACACCGAAGCCTTCCACATCTTCTACCGCAACCGCCTAGCATTCCTGAATACCGACATTCTAGGCCACTTCCTCTTAACCAGCGGCCACGCCCGCCGTCAACAGATCACCGACATCGTTTTCGTGTGGCAAGGGCACCAGCCAAAATGGGCCTTCCGGCTGCTTAAAAAGTGCTGCAATCTGAAAAGGGTCACCGTCGTGGTTTGTGGGGGATACCAGCCGCCTGGGTACGCAGCATTGCGTGAAGTACGTGGGCTGGAGGAGGTCAAGGTGTATAGCAGCAACTGGTTTCTGGGGTCCCTGATCTACTTTGTGGGGTTTTCGTACTGGAATCGTCCGCATGAGGAACAGGTCGAGTTTGATGACGAGGAACTGATTCTAGCGATGAAGAGGCCGAGGTTGCAGCGCGACGCGGGTAATCCGGAGGAGAAGCTGGAATTGTTCCGTAAGCAGAGACGCATTGCGTACACCGGTGGTTGGATCAAACCCAAGGAGTGATGACCAGTGCGGCACGGATAGGTTGATAAATCTTTCCATATCTTTCCATATCTCGCTCTTTTCGCCAGGACATGCAGGGGTTGTGGACAGTCGTCAGACTTACCTAGCTAGCACTGACGCTCCAAAGCAACCGCCTTCATCAAAACTCAAGCAAATGGAACATTTATTCCCAAGCGTCCTTTCCAAGTTCAACCTCTTTTTTCACAATATCCCCCCTCTCAAAACCCTTCCCCATCTTCCCTCGGCCCCCTTTCCAACCACATAAACTCCTCACTACCCATCAAAAGCCCACCGCCCCCCCCCCTTCCAACGCCCGTACCACCAAAACCCCGCACCACAGCTCAACCTCCCCAGCACAAACGCGCACAACAACCCCCGCCTCTTCCCAACCCCCTCACCCTCACCCTCATCTCTACACAATTCCATCCCCCCCGGGGCAAAAATCCATAATCCACAATATATATATACACAGTAAGAACTAAGCGAAAACCCGATCCCAACCTGAACTTTACAAGAACCCCCCAGCTGCGCTACGGCGGTTCACAGAACGCTGCACCAAGTACGGAAATGGTGTCGAATACCCTTGAAAGGAAAAAAAAAAAAAGAGACGAGAAGAGATGGGAAATCGCGGGTGGATACGAAATTCCCCTTCCTCTCTCATTCGCACCAAAGTATTGTAGATATATATATACACATAATCTACACCTACATAAGCCACCGCGGCCCCGAAAAAAACCCCCCCCCCCAAAAAAAAACTGAGATCCCTCATTACACTCCCCAAGAACCCGAAAGCCTTTTCTTTTTTTTCTTTCTTTTTTCTTCTTCTTTTTTTCCACACACAGCTGCAGGAGCTGCGGATGGGGAAAAGGGGGAATACATAGGTACCTGGGAAGTGAGGAGCGGCGGGTTTAGGCGGGTGGGTTGGGAATGAAGTGAGGAGCGGCGGTTTCGGGTGGGTTGGGAATGAGGTGGAGGCTTGGGGTTGGGGTTGGGGTTGGATGGGGGGAGGGGTGGTGGTGATGGTGGTGGTGATGGTGGTGGTGGTGGTGGGGAGGTGGTGGGAGGAGGAGTGGGGGGAGGGAGGAGGGGAGGGGAGGGGAGTGGGGAGGGGAGGAGGGAGTGGTGGTGGTGGTGGTGGTGATGGTGGTGGGGGTGGTGGTGGTGGTGGTGATGGTGATGGTGGTAATGGTGATGTGGTGGGAGGAGGGAGTGGGGGGAGTGGGTTGGTTGGAGGGGAGCTAGGCTGGGCTGGTCTGGGCTGGTCTGACTGGGGAGGGGGAGATGGGAGGGGGATGCGGGATGTTTGGAGGGAGAGGGTAGGTGGGTGGGTGGGTGGAAACAAGGGGGGAGTATGTAGACACGCTACACGCCCTGTTGTAATTGAAAGACCAGCTCGCAACGGCATTGCTCTTTCGCGAGCTGGCGGCTTCGATGCGGTGATTTTTTTCGAAGGGGGGAAGACAGACGGACGGTTTGGATGCCGATTTAGGGAAACTCCCGGGTAGGATCGTAAATCTAAAACAACATATGCCCCCCTCCCTCCAGCCATGCAAAAAGCGATTCATGCTCGGAAAACGCTGTCACGCTTCCATCCTCTCTTCCTTTGTCGGAGCCCCCGATCCCCCGTTCCTCGCCATCACCTCCCCTATCCTCCCCAACACCTCCTCGCTAACCTCTTCCTCCCTCCTCTTCCCCCTCTCCCGGCGCTCCTTGACATGCAACTCCCGCAACGGCGTCATCATCCCACCCATGCCAAAGCTCCTCCTCTCCTCCCTGCGCGCTTCCCGCGCGTCCTCTCGCTCATACATCGCGACATAGCTCTCCTCGTGCCGGGAGCGGAAAGCGCTGTACTTGTTCCTCAGCTCGTCGATGACGGTGCCGGGCATCGGCGCGCGTAGCAGCGTGGGTATCCAGGTTTCCTCCTCAGCGTCGATGCGCAGGGTGTCGATGTCGAAGTCCTCGTATACAGGTTTTTCCTTTTTGGGCCAGGGGATGCGGACAGGGGGGTCGAGGTTGGCGATGTAGCGGCCGGGGCGGCCGGGGAGGCGTTTTAGAGAGGGGATCAGGGTGTCGATGGGGGTGGCGGTGGGATCGTCGCTGGGGGGAAGAGGGTAGATGAGGCGGACGGCGGAGAGGGGGATGAGGGCGGGGACAGTGTGGAAGGGGCGTTTTTGGGTGTCTTCTGAGACGGCGGCGCCCGGGGTTTGGACGTCGGCCTTTTATTTTGGTTGGAGTTAGTTTGGTCATTACCGTCCAACGAAATGCCGTGACTCGGAGGCTGGCTGTCGGAAGAACATGTATGGGAGGGACGAGACAAACCAGATTCACCCCCTCAACTGCACACTGCCCCTGATTCGCCCTCACCTCCCTCACCACCCCCACCTTTCCCCAATCCCTCACCCCCTTCCCAACGACCACCACCCGATCCCCCTCCTTAATCCCCGTCCACGCCTCCGGCCTGCCCCCCTTCTCCACCGCAATCCCCTTGATCCCCGGCCCCCGCACCATCCTCGCTTCCACTGTCCCATACGTATCTCTCTTGCTCCCAACATCCCTCCTCGGCGCCAGGGGCCCCAGTAAATGGTCTTCGCGCCGTGCTACCTGCGCGGCCTTGACGTCTCGCAGCACGGCGCGATTGAAGTTTGTGTATTGGTATTGACGGATTTTGCGGCTTTCGGTGCGGATTTTGGTGGCTTCATTCTTGGTGCGACGCGAGGCTTGGGCTTTGGCTTGGGCGGTTCGGCGGAGGAGTTTTTGCATGACCTTGGGACGAGGGGGGGATGGCTCGTCGTCGTGGGTGAAGGAACGCGGAGCTTGAGGTTAGGTCGATGGACTCGATTGGTTGATAAGAAATTGTTAGCCTTGTAAGGCGCGCCAAGGCCTAGGAACGAAGTGGTACTCGTACAGTGGTCAGTGGTACTGGAAGGACTGCTGCCTCTATTTTACCTCGAACTTGGAACTTTGATTAGATACTGCGCAAAAACGTAGAGCTATGGGGTCAAAATGTGAGATGGCTGTGGCTAAAGTCAAGCACACCTCATACAATAGCAATAGTCAATATTTTGAAATGCTGCTATCTAGCGACATCCTCATAGCCGCTTTCTCTCGTCCTTTCTCTACCTTCTCTATCCCACTCCATCCATTCTTTTAAAAGTCATTCACCTCGCCTCACCCCCTCAACCCCACCCAGGGATACCGCGGCTTCGAGCCTATATACAACATCTCTCCATGCCATAGCATATGCACCCTTTCGCGCCAATCCCAGAATGAATTGGACTTTGCCTTTGGGGTATCGTGTAAAATATCCGAGTAACACTCCCCACCCAATTAGCCAGTTAAGATTCAAAATGAACCTGGCCTCTTGTTCCACCTTCTCGAAGAGTCTGGATCTCGGGTATCGTCGTGTATCAAGTCTAGCTCCTTGGATAACGCCGGTAATAGCAAGCTAGTAATTCGTAGGACTCAAGGAAATAAATTATAAAGAACGTGATTAAGATGCCGTGGTGGATCTCGTGATTGGTTAGAAGGAGCGTCGTGAGACTTCGGAAATGTATGGATCTTAGGTATCGTTGATCGTGGAAGTCGTTAATAGGTGTGTTTGTACAGGTAACAAATTTACAGCGTAAGGGGTTATTAGCGGCAGTCACGGCGAGGAACCTCTCTCCTTAATCGCTCGGCCAAAAATGTTGAAGAACTTGAGGAAGCCCGTCCTTTTAGGAGGCCGCGGCTGCGGCACTTGAGCGACCTGTTCCATAGGACCTACAATGTCCTCGTCTCCAAGCTTCGGGAATTTACCTTCGCTTTTTGGCCCATTGAGTGAAGGCAACTTCATCGGAGGCGCAGGCTCTGCAACGGGACTTTTACTCGTGGAGAGTGCGGTCTCAAAGCCATTGTCTGTCGTTCGTGAGTTGCAGAGGTCGCTATTGCATTTCCAGCAGGCATCAATCTCTGCCCACTTTTCCTCGGTCAACTTGTACGTCTTGGAGGTCACGCCCCAATTTTCGCCAGTACGCATGAGGTGCTTCATGAAGTTGCAGCGAGCGAGGTCCCAGTCTGATCGTAACTTTTTGCAGGCGGCTAGATCGAAGTGTTCGGGCACATAAGGCTCGGGGTTGATGATAAAGTTGGCATGCCCAAGTTTAACGGCCCAGTGGTCGTTGGGATCAGCGTTGAGCCCTGAAGGGTGCTCTGCGGAAGGCGTACTCAAGCCGCGCTGGCGGTGGAAAGAGGCCATGGAAGGTTTCGCCGACAGGGGAGGGGAAGGTAGGCCCACGACCTGCGGACCCATGATTGGCGTGTGGACAGAGTAGGCCGGTTCTGGGTCCGCGACGGTGGGTGACTGAAGAGGCGACTGGTATGGTATCTCCTTAAGGTGTGACGGAAACTCGGTCATGATGGGTGGAAGAAGGGGAGTCGTTGCGGTTTGTCCTTCGGCGTCAAACTCCTCAGTAGAGGAGTTCGCCTTCTGGATGTCTATTGGTAGCGTAGGCGAATCTTCGGGGTTGTCCCCGGACACGCTTCTGGCCGGGGTAGGGGGAAGCTGGGGATCCTGGGATTCGGGGACCTCCACGACCGAGCCAGCGCGCGAAGGCGCACGGGTCGAATTTGCGCGGGAATGCCTGGGTTGTTCGAGACTGTCGGCAATGGAGATGGTCTTTCCAGTTTGCCTGTGTCGCCATTTACGGGAGAACGAAGGCAGTTTGGTGCCAAATCGCGAGCCCAAGGTATTCAAGGTCAATTCACCACGGCGCCTCTTGGTAGAGTGGGTTGAAGCGAAATCCGTGTCTGGCTGAAGGTCGTCTGTTAGGTCGTATTCAGTAGGATATGGTAGGGTCTCCGCTTTGGCAGGTTTGCGCTCGACATCCAATCCCTTGACAGAGAAGTCATCTGCGAGTCCGAGTCAGCGACGGAGTTACCGTTGTGTAAGTCTCATTGTAAAACCACGTGGATAGGACTTACATATACCGTTCGGACCATCATTCAGGTCATACATCGCGTCGTGTTCCTCTTCCCTCTCGTGGGGTTCCTCTTTCACCTCGGTCAGCGGTCTCTTGGGAGTACCGAAGCCATCCATCGACTCGCGGATCAGTGGCGAAGGGCTAGAGGCGAGCGATGAGTTCGAGCTTGGAAAACGAGAGTGGCCCCGAGCAGAGAAGGTCGGGGAACTCGGTGAGGGTTGGTCAGACGATGTCGACGACTGCGAGTTCCGCAGCGCGTGTCCCATGGCCGGCGAATGTGGAGAGTCCAAGGTCAGTTCCTCCCGTTGCTTCTTCGCAGCCTCTACCAGCTTCGGTAACTGCAAATCGATCAATCCGCGCGGCATTGTGGAGATGGCAAGAGCGACCTGGGTTGTACAAGTCTAAAGACGCGCAATCATGGCTGCAATTGTTGACAGCGGAGTCGGAATGAAAAGCGTTCCAAATGGAGGGAAAGTCGAATGGTCGCAGTCCAAGTGCGGTTCGCTACGTGGCTAACGGTCACGCCAATGGTGTCGCAAACCACCGGACAGACAGAAACTTGATTCTGCAGGCAGAGGACAATGGTGTGTGGTATCGAAGAGTCGCTGGCATTGTGTTAGCTATGTTGTGGTGAGGTGCACCGACCATTTCTGGCCAAAAGCACATGGCAGATCTACCAGGTAGTACCTGCGCGCCTGTGGTGCCAGGTTTGTGGAACGGGGGAGAAACACATACCGAATACAGTACACCTATGGATCTGGAAGCAGTAGAGTCGAGTGACACGCGTCTTGAAACGGATATTCCCAATTGGGCATTAATGTTTTTAATTGTTCGAGAAGAAGTACTTGTGGTTGTTATGCGTTAATAACTTGGTTGGGCCAGATGGGTTTGCTTTTTGTCTTTTTCTTTCAGAAATGAAAATCCTTTTTTCCTCGGTGGAATAATGATTAGAATTATTTATTGATTTGGTTCCTTCCTTCCCATCTCCCATCTCCCGTTTGTCGGGCGGATGTGCCTGGTTTTCAATCTTCGGGCCGTTGCAGTGGCTACGTAGAGCGCCCTTGCCATTGGCCACGCTCTTTCTCCAGCACCAATCCTTGCGATGCCTCTAACGGGGAACAAGGGAAGAGATCGATTCAGGGCTACGCTTGAGGTACTTCATTACTGAAGACTAGTACAGTATTCCGTACTACTCCGTACATACCTACCTTACATAGCAGTTTTCACCCTTGGACCTTTCGTTTTCTCCATACATGATACCCCCCATGAGCAGCCGGCTTTTCTTTCCCTCTCCGCCCCTCCCATGCTGCTTCTAGCCTCCAGCATCTCTGTGTACGTAGTACTTTAGGTACGAAGTACAGGGCAGTTACTTCATCGCCAAGCGGATGTTTCCATCCTTGCGGGGCACTCCGGAGATACTTTAGCGCCCTACGTCCACTCAACCGTTGGGAACTTGGGATGTTATTATTCTTCTCAGAGCACTACTATTCTAGTAGATTACTAGTAGGAGCCTGGTAAGCATTGACCTTGCAGCGATTTGTCAAGACACCTGAAAGCATTCGCTGATGCGGCAGGTGAGCCCTCCGCTTCGGAATATTGTTGAATCGTCACAGCATCAGCTGTGTGCAAAGCCCTTGACGAGGAACGAGGTGGAACAATAGTCCAATAATCCAATGGATTCTTGACCGAAAGATTGCGCGACTTTTGCGACCACGGCCCGTATGCGCATCTATGGATTGCGGTACAGCAGCCTTGCATGCTGACCGATCCTTTTTTCTTTGATGGGATATTCAACGTTGATTAATTCGTTTGCACAGTACCGCCTTTGACAGCTGCATGGCGCATGTCACTTTTCTTGCTGCATGTCAGTACCGCATCAGGTGACGGGTCCCTCCAAGGGATTTCACAGTACGAGGGAACCCGAGTGAGGGTGGGTGGGACTGATGCTGCCGGTAGAAGTTAGTGAGGTGCGTGAAGTGACTCCAGTGAGGATGATGCGGGTCCCACACCGAGGAGACGAGGGTGGATCTGTACGCCAGCCGGGACTCTGGGCTTTTCAACAGCCGATGTAGGGTTGAAGCGGTGGGGCCGGTGGATTGGTTGGTCCTGGTGGAGCCGACCGCGGTTTTCAGCTTTTGGCATGCTCGTCTTGGCCAATCATAATGTGTTCCCAGCCCCCTCTTTTCCATGCCAAAATGGGCCATTGACGTTGCTGCTGCAGCCTTGCAGCTTGGACCAAGATCTCTCGTTCCTCCTTCATTGCCCTTTGTAGATGTCTGAAAATGAGGGGTGCAGAATCCGAAGGGAAGACGTCCTACTGTTGCGATGCGCTGTGAAAAGTAGTAAGGCATTAGTAAGAATCATACTTGTATTACTAAGATAGAAATCAATACCAATAATGAGGAAAAAAAGATATCCTACGTAAGGTAAGGTAGCCCGAGGAGTGGAGCAGCCAAAGGATTACTACGGAAGCGTCGGAGCAAACGGAAGCCCCAGCTACCTTAGCACGAATGAGGATTAGTTACTTTCTTACGTAAGCCGAGCATGGCGGAGGCTCTCATAGGTCCACCACTTTAAAGAATACCTAGGATTAATCCTATTGGCTTCATTATTACGGAGTATTTGCTTCAACATTCCCCGTTCCTTTTTCTAGACCGGCATGAATAGCCGGACATGAACTCCATAGCGTAGCCAATTCGTTAGAAGCATGGCACCCCAAAGTAGGAGCAACTCATAGCTCGGAGATTAAATCAGTATGCATGTGCAATGTATGTAGACCATGTTATCATCTATTAACAGAACAGAGAAAGAGTACATAGCAAATGGGGTGGAAAATGGGTGACGCCAGGACGGGATCTGCCAGTCGCCGTGATTGCATCGAAATCTCTCCGAATACTCCGATTTCCTATCCCTGGGGTTTTAGCATCGTTCGTGAAGTGATAATGTGTGCAGAGAAACATCTCAACAACCCCAGGCCCCCAAGGGCCAAGCTCTTTCACATTGATTGCTCCTGCTTGGCGGAAATTAAAAGAATGCTTGGTTGTTGTTGTTGGGGACGAAGTACAGTAGTGATTCTGCAGTCTGCACTGACCAGGCGACCCTGCTGGACCGTGCAGAAAGTCCAATGCAGTGAGAGGAGAAGCACTTGGGCAGAAAAACCGCGATGGATGAGAAAAAACCTGGCCCTTGGGCTATGGCATCGAGCATCGAAGTCATTTACGAATCGTCAGCCCAGCTCTACCTTACTCGATTTCAGTAGCAGGACTGGCATCACCCCGGGAGGCAAACGTCGGTAATCAATCATACCTCAAGTCTTGTTGAGGTCGATGAGGTCGATGAGGTCGACGACTTCGAAATTGCTGTTGTCAATTAGATTGTCGTACATGTCTAGCGATTAAATCCGTCAAAACGACCTTTCCCCACGTAAAATAGTGACGAGACTAACCATTCATTCCAAGATGTTGACGGTGGAACTTGTTAAGTTTATGCAATAGTCCTGTTAGTGGTTTGGACAGACCTTGGACGGTCCTAACAGCCTGTAGCCGGGCTTTCTGTGAAGAGCAGAGATTGATTGTCGTCATTGTCTGATATGGATTAGTTGAATGCTGCAGTAAGTCACACCTTCTGTTCCGGTGGACGACAGGAGATGTAAATCTTTAGTATCAGGAGATGTAAATCTTTAATATGTTGTGTCATGTACCTCATCGACTGTTTCGGCAATTCCTCCCCCTCAAACCTCAAGTACAACCCACTACTATCCCCTTCCGTTCATCTGATCCCCCAACCTATCTTTAGTACGTGCCTCAACCGTCCACTTGCTGTCTTGCGGCGTCTTGTGACTTACTGTGTCATTACTCTAAATCCAACGAAGTCTTCTATGCTGCCGTTTCTCGAGAGGAGAAAGAGAGAGAGAGAGAGAGAGAGAGCAATATGAGGGTTTGATTTGACGGCTCAGAACCTTAAGTCGGCAGTCACGTTCTTTGCTGTCCTTTCCTTGCACCGTTCCTTCTTCCCTCTTCCTCCTCAATTTCCATCTTTGTTACTGTTTCCCTTGGTTTCTTCGCCCTCACTCGTAAAAGTAGTGCCTAACACAACAGACAAGATGAAGGAAAAGGTGTGGTTACTCGAAATAGATCAATAAGACTCTCACTAATTTTTAATATACTGTATTGCAGTCACGATCTCTATAGTAATCGACCACTGCAACCCGAAAACCCCTCCCAGCACTGGTGAGCAGCATCAAAACAACGACCACGCCAACGTGACCATGCTTAAATCCAATACCTACTCCACAACCTCTGCTGCTCCTCATCCCCCCGAAACTATTTCCATCTACCCATTAGCCCTGGCACCAAAAAAATGTAGACGCGGGGGGTTAATACCTGGAATTCGACCCGTATAACATCCTGAAACCCCTCCTGAACCTTCGGCTCCTTGAATCTGGACGCAAAGCTCGCAAACGCAGAATGCGGAAGTATAGCCCTCTTCTCGGGATTGAAGACGCTGTCCGATAGTGCTCTAACGGTGTCGTTGTGCTCGCAGAGCTTCGCTGGAGCGGTCATGTGCACGCATCGGATGGGCACTTTGGACCTTTGGGCGAGGTCGATCCATACGGCGCGAGTTTCTGGGTCGGCGTTGGTGTTGTCTGGAGCGTTGTGTAAGGGTAGTTTGCGCTGGAGAGCCCTAAAACTTACCGACAGCTACTGATTTGTTCTCTAATAAGAATGCTGAAGCCATTTTGAGGCATTTGTCGCGCTATGAAAAACCGACATTAGCTAGGGTTATTGACAATTTACTTGCGAGAAGTAGAGGCTTTTGTGGAGGGCATTTACAGTTTTCAGGAGATCTTGATTGACCCGCTCGTAGCCGAGTGGTCTCAAGCTTTGCCAGTAAAATGTTGACTTTCCAGAGGCCGGACTGCCGCAGAAGAGGACAATGTCTCGAGGATTCTTCTTCTCTATGATGATGGGAGCTGAACCAGTCTTAGTATATTCTTTATTGAACTTGTTAGACTTACTCGTATCTGTAGACGTGCTAGATACTGGATGAAGGTACGTGCTTGGATCAAAGTCCCTTGTGTATGATTGTGGTGCTTCATCGTGGAAGTACTCTTCAGGTGTATGAAAAGTTATGCCCACATTTGTTGCAAAGTCCCTGGCTCTTTCGTCAGCTCGTGCAATTTGACCACAGACCTTTCATGATATCACCTGTCCGAGCAAGAATGGTCAGCTTTGCCCGAGGTCCTTGCTGGACGGCCACCGGCATCACCAATGAAGAAAGACTCCTCCAAGTCGGGGCCCTCGTGGTCATCTAGATCGAAATCTTCAAGCACTTCATTCCACATTCCAATTCGTGGCTTGCGATACTGATCTCGACCAGTAGCGGCGAATAGCGCAATAGGGAAATCAAGCTGGTTGAATACGGAACTAACTTTTGCCTTGAAAAGTGAGAGGCTCCGTTTGTCGCTCTTGATAGTCTTTGGATCGGTTTGAAGGCCTAGGCTGCCTTGATTCGTAAGAATAACGATAGTATAGCTATGTTGCCACCTTCGTCAGCCATCCTTGGATAGAGAAGTGAGCGGTGAGCGGTCCCAATCACGCACTTGTCTGCATGTAGCTTTTTCAGAACAATTGGGACCCTCGGGTGCCACCATCGCCAGTCTGAAGCGTCTTTCGAGAAAATGTTGCCGGAAATTGTCTGTATGAGCGTTGAATCCTGAATCCAAGAAGTCAGTATTAAATCAACTCCATTTCTACATGACCCTTAGGATGCACGGGAGGGCTTACTAGATCGAAAGCTGCAACTTTTCTTCTCGTCAAAGGTGGTTCGGCTGCCTTGTCAACAGTGTGGGGGCAATAGTTTCCAACGAGCAATGTGCTATTTACTATACGCCAGCTAATTGCCTCGGGCTCCTTTTTAGACAAAGGGGCGAAGAAGTTCGCTACGGCTTTTTCTATCACAGATGCTCAGCAAGATGATCAGAGGCTGTCTGGGCTTATAACCCCGTACTTGTCGTGGTAGATTCAAATTTCCGCTTTACTGGGGGGGGAGACAACGATCCGTCTCGTAAGCTTGTACTCCGCTTCATGTCCTTTGATGTAGCCATTATGGAATTTTCTAATGTAAATATGGCAATAGGAAAGCGTGGTTATATAACAAGAAAATATGGGGAAGGTGCTGCAGCATGTTCATGTAGTACTTTAGTGGGGATATGTGGTTCCAGCGCACAGTAGAGCGTGAAGATCAATTGAAACAGCTTCTTCGTTCGTGAAGCGTAACATGCACTCATCCATCATCTTCACGGAGGTACGATACCTAAGGTACCTTAGGTACTGTACCTACCTTACCCGACCCGCAGAGCGCTTTCACTTTTCCACGTGACTTGAATATCTCAAACGAAACGACACGACACGACTCGATAATCACAAGTAATTTGAATGATGAGTGACCTGCAGATTCACTCATAATGGTCTTAATCTTGCCAAACTTGAATGTAATCTTATCCGCCTTGACACCGGCAGCCTACAAAATCTAAATAGCACAACCTTTGGGGTATCCTGAGCGAATAGATACCTTAGTAACGCCTTCATTGACCGTAATGCGGGTCGACCCGCTGTTCTCGACCACACAACTTGAAAAGATACAGTAGCTCTCACAGACGCTGGCTTTTGGTATGATAGGTACAAAGGTAATATAAACACCAAGGCAAACAAGGCCTCGTGAGAAATGAACAATGCATGGGCGCTGCCAACCCCGGAATCCTCAAAGACCTTTCATCTTGCGCCTGCCGTCCCACGTATGCCGAAGACATTGTCGGAAGGAGAGACGTAGAACGGTAGGTTTCGTAAAGAGCGAACGACAATCAGAATTCAAATGGGGGTGGTCGCCCTTGGCGTTGACGCCTTCGAATGGGCCCATCCAAATCCGAAGCGCTCAAATTTGTCTTTAGAGTTTGAAGTTTGTGATGCTACAGGCGATGGTTTGTTTTGCATCTGCTCCCGTGGTTCAAGCAGTAAAGAGCGTCTGTAGTAGCTCTGTACATTACTCTCATCTGATGAGCGGACACGGACCAATTGGTCCTGCATCCAGGTCTGGAGCTCAGGGACCTCCACGAATCGATAGGGAACCTGAAATCGTTGTAGCTCACTGATGATTTTGGCCGTTTTCATGTGCTTGTCAAAGTTGATGACGGCAACACTGTCTTCGGATCCATCGCTGTGAAGCTGGCGTGTTGTTTGGTTCCCAACGTCGACGAACGTAAGATCGGTAAGATAAGTACCTACAAATGGTAGACAGGGAGGAGTGTGATTCTGTAGGCGCTGTCGGAGAATGGCGTAGTTCCGTGAGACGTCAACAACCTCCTTGAGGTGTTCCAAGGTCGCCTTAGTCTTGGAAGAGACCAGCTCCCACGTACGCTTTAGGCGAAGAATGGTAGATGAGTTGAGTGAGCAGATGATAGCCATCAAGGAGTCATAGTTGGCTAACTCGAGACACTTTGACGCAATCCTCACCCATCGCTTGATCAATCTCGCTCGCTGCTTAGTATCATCAAGCTGGAGTATGCAGTCGGCGACTAGATTTGCGAGATCTGTTGAGAGCCTTGACATGGCTCGAACATTCACAGCCCTCGAGCCCGAGTTTTTCATCCATTCCGTCGCAAGTAGCTCCTCTGGCAGTATTGAGCAGAATATCCGAGATTCCTTAATAGTAAACTGGCGTGCAAGTTCAAGCGGATCGAAGTCAAGGATGCTGATGTTGCTGCCACCGTGCTTCCAATTCCTCAGCGCTGCAAGCTGGCTTTTGGATATGATTGGCGCTGGTAGTGGAACGTCAGGTGCTACGTATGTCGCAATCGAAGTATTCGTTTTCCCAATGGAGGAAATCAGGCGAGGAACAAGGGGTGAATCGACAGCACGGACCTTTTCCACCAAGCTTGCAAGTCTTTTGCCGGCAGTGGGAAGTACTAACTGCAGCTGCCTCGCCGCAAAAGGGAGGATCAGCTCAAGTGCAGGAGTATCGCAGTCGGGTCGCCAATGTGACTCCAGCCATCCTTTGAAGACGTTAGAGACTCTGAGGCGGACCGGGCCAGCAATACGGGGATTGTTGCCAACGTAGTTGAACCTATCAATCAGCGCCTGCGCAAATTCTCGTGGTGTCGCGAACAAGCGAAAAGTCAGGTAGTAAGTCGAGACGAATGTAGCGTCCGGCGTTGAATCGTAGGTCGTAAGACGCTCAATAAGAGCTGGCAGCGTTCCGCCACTGATCTGCCCATCCTTATTGTACACGAGCTGGTGAGCAAAAGTCTTCTCCAGCACTTTAGCCTCGACCTCTGCGCATTCCTCGCTAAGCATAGACTGACTGGCAGAAAAGCTGTCGCAAAGTGTAGACATCCCAAGACTATGGGCAAACGCTACGTCCGGCGAGGTAGCTCGCGTAGACGTCTGGGACACGATACTAGCCTCCGAGCCACGCATACTGCCAATATAGGTGCTACTGCCGCCAGCACTCGACATATCAAAGCTGTCAGTAGGTGAATGCTCGGTAGGACTGGTCTGCACTTCAACGCAGCTGATGAACGACGATCGCGATAGGCATTCGTCCCGAGATAGCAAAGGTCCTGCCAGGTGTGGTAACGGAGGTAGCAACGATTGCAGTGATGTAGGCCGTGAAGTACCTGTCTCGTCTTCAGCGACAGCTTCCACAGACGTGACGGGCCTAGCAAAATTGTCTGGTGTTTCCGCAGTTATAGGATGGTCCTCGCTTGATATCTCAATAGGTGGAGGCGGGAATCTGCTTGGTTGTTCGGGTACGTCATATGATTCTTCCTCATGACGTGTATGCTCTTCGTCTTTGGTCTTGCTGAGGGTTGCATCAGAAAGTGGGAAGTCATCAATCCCCTCGAGTCCTCGAGGCGATATGCAAAGCCCAAGAGGCTCAAATGCAAAATCTCCGATCTTTTCCAGTACAAACCGGGATTCAGCAACGCATTCGCCAGCAGCCCGCACGCACGCGGTTGCAGCACTGACCAATGCTTCACCCTCGCCAGGTATGAATCCATCATCTTCGTCAGAGCCGGCAGGGCGAAATACCTCGCGAGCAGCTTCCACCAAGTCGGTAATTTTGTTGTACATGTTGTCTCGTGCTTCTCCCAGCAGCTCGGAGCGATGCATATCACGGTCCCATATCTCTTCAACCGTAGTCAATAAGTTCCGGCACGACCTGACAGACTGCTGAGTATTGAGAAGTAGTTCAGAGGACGAACGCGACTGCAAGTGGAGGCCTATGAAGCATCCTAAAAGGCCTAAGAAGGTATCATGGCAACTGTTGAGTTTTGCAGATACGAGATGCGCGTCGGAGAACCCTATCGAATTTATGCTGCAGGAAACACGGTGAGAAATTGACTCTCTTTTACTTTGCATAGAGATTGGTCGATATAAGTTCGATGTAGTAGGTCTCATATATGTTTGTGATGAACGGCTGTAGCGCGGGCGGACAATTGTTTGTTTGGGGCCGGCATCCCTTGCATCTTCGCTGTTTGCCGCCATTTGACGCGTCACATTCGAAGAGCTTTCGACCATTTCACGCACATCGTCCTTGTCCGCATCTTTAAAGTCAGTAATGTCTGCAGGTGGCGTAGGTGGGACCTGAGTATCATCTTGAGCATTGTGTATTGCATAAGAGTATAGCTCTGTACTTTGTACGAGACCAACATCTTCCTCCCATATGTCTAGGAACTTAACCCCTCGGGTTACTACTTTGAATGCCTTGAGAATTAGCTCATCCAAATCTATATCGAAGGAATGGTTTGCACTGATTCCTTTTGCGACAATCTCAAGACCTTTCGCTGTCTTGACCAAAGATGAGAGATCTGATAGAAGGGCTTTGCGGTTGCGTCGGAGACCGTTGTGCGATTGAACGGTCGGCGATTCGCGGTTGAGACAGTCAGTTTTCTCCTTTATGTTGAATCAGCCATATGAACATTGGATTTCAGTATCGTGCAATCGGACTTACCAATAGACATCGCACACCTGCGACGAGACCTCGGGCATAGTTTTGGTTGGCAAGAGCTTCTAAACTACCATCACAACTACCTCTTACCAAGTCCCAAAGGTTGGTCAAGGCCTTGAAGAGATTGCGAATGGGTTCAACATCGTAAACCTCGCAATAATTCGTGGGTAGCCACCCACGTGCTCCCGATATCAACAAGGTTCCATCAGCCCATCCGTTGGTGTGTATCGAATGCACGAGTATCACGTCACCTTGATCGAGTGGCAATGTGACAGTTGAAGAACTGTCATCCCAGGATGGATGAAAAGGGTAAAAGGCACGTAGATAAGTGTGAAATCCCACATGATATGTGTCTCGCTTTGAGGTAAGGATTTCTGTAGAACCACGCGGCGTTAAGGGTGGCGTAATCTGTCCGCTTGCCTGTGGTGACAGTGTCGTTTGGTATGTTGTCATGGTGGCCTGAGAGCTGTCGGAAGTGCTCCTCGGCGTCCGCGAGCTATCTTTTGTGATCTGTAGCGGCGCGACGTATATTCTTTCGCCAAGAGGTTGTTCCATTGCTCTCGAAAATACTACGGCTCCAATGGTGTGTACACATAAGGCCAACGAGTTCTATCTTGGTTTACTTGCCGAATTGTGCGTGCAGTGTATAAGCATGAAATAAGGGGCTCCGAAGGGCGATCCTAGACGTCGACTTCCGTACTCTCTATGCGCTACCATCAAGCCAGGTAGCGTGTCTGTTGTTGTGTTGGGCGAACCTGGACGAGGATCAGCGTACTTGAACTTAAGCTTCTTGTTTGTATGTGGGGGAAGGGAATGGAAACAAAAGTTGGGAATGCTGGAGAAGTGACTGCATACCCGAACATGTTCATAGCAACATTCCGCTGTTCTTAGGCCTCGAAGGTTCTTGCGCAAACCCGCATAAACTGGTGCAGTAAGGTCGATTCCAGCCGGGCAACTATCTAAGACTCCGTGTTTGTCCTGGACTCGGATAAAAAGGAAAGAGAGCTGTTTCGTTCCACGGGATCTAACAAAAGCCGCGTTTCGGAGCAAGGTGTGAAGGTCGAAAGCGACAGTATCTATGCAAGGAACGCGCCTGCAGTGAAGGAGAGGAACGAACGTCGAACTTCGAAGCGTAGAGCAATAACTTCAACAGCGTAGTGAGAAAGGAAAACCAGTACGGAGTATGACGTGAGGCACAGATATCTAAGTGACTGGGTGATGACTATGGGGATTAGTGATAGCCGGTGACTACCGTTTAATGTATCTAGGTTATCAGGGGTTTTTGGCGAAGGGGGCGGAGAACCGTCGACAGTAGTAGTCTAAAAGTATGGGTCAGTCAGATACCCTCCAAGAAACACTATGATTTAGATCCCGCACGATCAATGTTGTTTTCGGTAAATAATGAATTTGAGGTGGTGCTACAAGTTTGGATTTCTTCCTGCTGGTGGGACGTTTATGAAGGTTTTGAAGATCTAAATCAATACGGAGTTTCTACAACAGCTTCCCCGTTGCAGACATCCACAAAGCCAATCGACAGTGCAGCATGAAGCATATTGGGCATGGACGATAGGTAGGAACCATTGAGGAGGAAGAGAAAAGGCAATATAACAGGGCGACCATGCCCGCAGCAGTTGGGAGTCTCGAAGTCTGATGAAGGTTTGCATATCATACCCTGTTGCATAGTTAGTACTCTACCTACTACATAGGGTCCAGATTGGTTCAATCTCCTGGAGCCCAGCGTGCCCAGCTAGGTAAAGTACGGAGGTACTGTGCTTCAGCATCCATGGTTAGCTCAAAGGGTTAATTTAACCGCGGGATTACTAGGGACTGTTAGGACTTACAGTTCTTGATGCGGACCGGCCAAGAGGTAGGCTGCATCGAAGCCACGAGCCAAAAATGCATTCAGAGCGCATGTCCATGCAGAGACGTTGTTGGCACCGTCGTACTGCTGGTTGACCGTGATGCTAGATGATCTGTCACCGATTTGATTGAAGAAATCAATTGCGAGACGCTTGAAGAGTACGAAGTAGTCTACTTCTCATAAGACTACCGATGTTACAGTGCAAGGCGACCATTAGTCGCAAATCACAACAATCTGGGGATCTGACGTTTCGGCGGAGCAATGGTTGACCTGAATTGCGACCCTGGCATCACCCATTGAGTTCGGACTAGGGTGTCAGCAAAGCTGTCACTCTCGTTTCTTTCGCAGCATCAACTGCATAGAGACATTTCTTATGCAGATTCCGTCACCTCAGGCCGCCATAGAAAACCATGCGCGGAACGTCAGCGCCTCCGCTCGACTCTTAATTCCAATCGAACGGAACCCTCTACCACGAATGAACAAGATGGATTTCGATGGTCGCAACTAGTATGGATCACTGGTCAGTGATATGCACCATGAAGTCACTGAGAGGAAATGGCAGGAAGAAGAGATGCTACTCTTTAGCTCTGGCAATCATGAACGGCTAGCACGCACCCCTTTTCGTGATCTACAGGAAGTCCTGGGAGGTTAGAGTTCGGGAGCCCCAGGTCAGCGGCCCGATTGCTGTGGGATTGGCCAAAAACTCGGAGAAATTTAACGAATTAACAAGGCGCGGATTCGTAAGGAAGCCATACGAATCACAAGCTAGGCATTTACAAGGTGTTGGTGATTAGGCTCGCATCTGCCGTAGACGGACCGGCCGAGGGGACCGGAGTCAAGGATTGCATAGGTTCGACAAACCATCAGTTGGGCCTGTCCAGAGGTCACCTGCACGGTCTGCAGTGTTCGAGATATATGGAGCAAAGCCTAATCCTCATTTCAACAGCTTCTTCCCAATCCCAAAACCGTTCTAGACACTTGAGAGCATTGCAGAAGCTAAGGTCCAGGGTTGGCCCGTTTTATTTTTCATTTTCATTTTCGAAAAGCCGTTCAATGTGAGGAACGCTACAAGCGGCTAAAAGTGCTAAGGGTGCATTGGTGGCTTGTTCTAAACTGCTTTTACCCCACGAGTACCCCAATCTGGAAATAAGATTGGCAACCTAACCCTGAGATGGGATCTTAGGTAAGCTAGAGCTGGCCTACTTGGTAAGGCAGAAAATCTAGGATCCTGGCTTGCAGATCTATCACATACTGCCTCCACACCATACCTAGTACACCGAAACCCAAATGTGCCATAAACACTATCACTGGATCTTGTCGTTAATAGAGCGGGACTGCTGCTTCCATAAATCCTCAGAGCACGCCCATTGCGTCATGCAAGGATGTATGGTAAAGCAGCACCTCCTCCAGTGATCAGCCCGCTGATCCAACATCGACTGTTCACTCCCGTCTGACCTTCCTCCAGATGTTTCCCACGGCTGTCCCTCACAACACATCAATCACTGCATCGACCGTCTTAAAATTCAATGTGCGAACAGAATGCTGAGCTTTTCCAGTGGGAGAAGTTTCTACCGTATTGCTAAACTCTGTCTATCTCATCAACCAGAGCTCTGTTTATAACTATCGGATGATCTATGCTTTTACTCTCCAGACTTAGGGGCTTCGGCAAGGTACCCGTTAGTTGTTTCCGAACTCAACGATACACGCTAGGTATCTCCACACTAGGCTCATCCAGAGTCTGCTGAAGGCTGCAAGATGGATCCAAGGCTTGCATTGTTGCGATCCTTGACGATGACCCAGCTCACTTGCCACTCCTACTTATAACAGTAGACTCACTTTCCCAGTCCTAACCAGGGAGTACTAAATAAGAAAGCAGTCCGAGAATTAGCGCTCCAGCAGTCTGGCTAGCGTATCAGGCAGATTTTTAACGCGCAATTAAGCTTTCGCACAGTGGCCTTCGGTCTTCTCAGTTCCTAAGCTTAAAGCAGCTGTCTATTGATGTATTTGACCTTATGGAAGTTTCTAAGTCCTTACCTCTAGTTTCTTGACCACTTGTCTTTATTTTGCCAGGATCTTTCTGATCAGTCTCGCTTGAGCACCCATCCGTCATGTAGACAATACTTCTATACTTTGCAAGATTCTTCTCACTAGGCAAACCACATTCAAACATAGATTTTCACCATATCCTGACCTCCACTATCACAGCTCAGAGGCCTTTCCGCATAGTCAGTCTTCTCACGTCTACGTTTCTTGTTAAATCCAGATCGAACCGTTACTTTCGCTTTGAGTTTGAGAGAGTGGACGCTACCAATATAATCCAAAGAAGATTTTCTACTTATTACTGATGAACTGGTCTTCCATAGCGAAACGAGTCCTTTCAACCGTCTTTAGCGAGAAAATGCGATTCGTTCCTAGATGATACATTTCTAGTAGTGTCCTCCAATATTATAGGTAGGTATATGCTTCATGTATAGCCCACACCGGTCTGGGCGTGACAGCTTTATATTGTAAGCCCATGGCTAATATATCCAGCATGTTTTATAATCAACAGAAGTCTTTGACGAATTTCGAAGGTATCAGATCTATCATATGATATATAATGACTCAGCTGACGATATTTCTTGATACCATCATCGAACAAGCACCCCTCTGAACTCCCCTCTCCCTACTCTACTCAACCCTTCCCACTGCACAAGCACCCTCTCACAAGCCCCAACCGCCATCAAGATCTTCCCACTCAGACTCAGCCCCTTCACCCTTGCCCAGCTTTCCACGTAGATAATTCGCATTCTCCCGCTCGTGCCCGAAACTGAAAAAAATCGGAGCAACAGAGAGGCAAAGATGAGAATGGTGGCGGTTGCGGGGCCATTAGTTAAGATAAGATCGGGATAGGTGTAAGCGGTTGAGGGCGAAGGAGGGGCTGGAGAACGTAAAACTGAGAGACAAGCGAACAGACAACGAAGTGAGGATAAAGGCGCTGTAAGCAGATTTTGATGGATTCTGCGCGCGCGAGGCACGTAGCTGATATCATAGCTCTCTGGCGTGTTAGGGAATTTCTCAGTAAGATACCGCTCGAAATCTATAGCTTTCCGAGCAGAGAAATTATCCCCGCTACTGACGACGTAGCTCCTGTGTCTGTAGGAATAAGGATCTAGGTCGGTAAGAAGGGAAAGCATCTCCGCGGTGTGACCGCCGCTACCGAGGACAATGAGGAGACGCGTGGGGCTGCCGCGCCTGCGAGAAAGGGGCCGAGTAGGGTGTACGGTGGGGAGGATGTAGAGGAGCCGGAGCTTGGAAATAGTCAGAGGCGGGTTTTGGTAAGAATGAACTGGTTACGGGGACTTACGAAGAGAGTGCTGAAAAGGAGGACGAGAAAGGCGAAGACGAAGGATAGGGATAACATGCTGTGGTCAACTGAACGATAAATTAAAAACCGTTCCAACGGAACCTTGGCTAGTGGAAAAGCTGAATGATTTATACAAAGGACAAGGTAGTGTAATTTAGAACATAGACAGTCGTATCAACACCGGAGGCTCATAGGAAGATTGTTACTGGACTCTACAACGCTGGCCTCGAGCCTGGACGATGAAAGTTCTAATAAAAAAAAGAATGAAATTACATATTGTGGTTGTTGACAACTGTGTTAAGAAACGTGCCATTAAGACCAGCCGGCACAAGACATAGTTCTTAACTTGATAGCCCGTCTTCTTATTGTTGAATCCTAGCTTGAAGTCTTAGGTTGTCTGAAGTGAGATGGTGTTCAGTGTTGCTCTAACGTGGACGAGTGAATTGTTCCCCTATTGAGTGTTGCACGCTAGCCAAAACCCCGGCCTAAACTCCGAGCCTTCTACAATTATCTCCCTCCGTCAACTTTCTACGATTATAATAGCCCACAACTGTGCGCCATGCCTCGATTGCGAGGATGGAAGCTTGAGTGCTTCTACTGTGGCTGCCGGTCAGCCCAGACTTATACCCAAGATCTTGGAGAATGGCAATGCAAGAAATGCGACGCCGTGAACTACCTAGACAAGGTCTGTTTACTCTCTGCTCAACCCATGTGCTATCGACTAACAACACGAATGGCAGAATGGCGAGATAACAGACCCTCCCGCTTTACAAATCCCCTCGCCGACTCGCTTTGCCCTAGCAAGGCCTCGACCAGCCTCTCCAGAAATCTCCCAGGCCGAAGAATCCCTCTTTTGCCAGATCTGCCTCAAGAATCAGCATCTCTTGACGCAGTCTTTGGCCGAGTACTATCCTTCGCCGGACCACCCAGATTATGCTAAGTACGAAAGAGAGTATCCTCGATATCGCAAGAATCTAGAGGAACGATACCCGCAGATCTGTGAGCAATGCGAACCGAGAGTCCGGGCTAGGATACAGCAGACAGGCTATGCGGCAAAGACAGACCATCTACGGCGTATGATGGAGCAGACAAGGGGATCAGGAGGCAGACGTCAGGTTTGGAGTCGGAAAAGCGCTGCTGTTGCTGTTGGAGAGGTGGCCTGGTATTCAAGCCTCCTAGGACAATTTATGTGGCATCTCATGAACGCACTTAAGGCGAGCGAGGTCTCAGACGGTCTACAGGACGTTGAATCTCCGACATCAATGTCGAATTGCCTTGGGCAGGACCTGCAGAACTCATACATAACCCCAGCGTGTGCTGAAGTATACAGCTCCAATGCCGGGTTTGCGTTCTGTCTCGGCCTTCTATCTGTATGGTGGAATCCCAGGCTCAAAGAATATTTCAAGCCTAGACGTGGACGAATAATCGGTATGGGCGAGTATTACAAACTACAAGTCATATTTCTCGCTGTACGTTTTGCTGCGTGGGCCGTACTTGCGAAAACTCCTAGCTTTGATCTCGATACTCAAACGACGAAGGGGATCCATGCATTTATGCTTGTCTTTACGGCTTTGGTAAGTCCGTGAACTCTATTACGATAATCAAGCTAATCGAGGGACAGTCCATCATTATTTCGTACCGCACCGTCCGAGTGGATGATACTCCTCTAGTCAGATTTCAAGAAAGCCCAGAGCCACTGATTCCTCGAAGGCCTCAGGCCTCCATGAATACAGCACAGCAACCTGCTTATTCTCAAAGAACCCAGTCGTACGTACAGAATAGCCAGGGAGTTTCTCGCACCCGACCATTCCCAATCAACAATCTCGCTCCTACTCCACAGCCATCATACCCTCCAACAGGCGCTCCCCTTACGCCGCCTCTAGAAGAAGATGACTCCGAAGCCATGGACTGGACACCCTCGCAAGGAACCTTACGTCCAGCCTCCTCATACCGCTCGGCGCAACCGAAACCTATACCCGTACAACCGAGCCCTTTCTATGGAAAGCTGCCTCCAAACCCTACAAGCCAGAATTACAGACTTCGGAACGCTCCAAATCAGCCCCAGCCTCTTAAACCGTCGACGCCACAACCTCAAAACTTCTTCAATCGTATGTTCTCGCCCAACAATCAGGACGAGTATTCGGACGTTGGGAGCGAGCCCTCACCCTCCAAACAAGCTACATTCTCGCCGCAATTTGCCCCTCCAAAATTCTTCCCTCCTTCAGACCACCGTGAGGACACTGGGCTCGAATCCATCTTCTCAAATACCTTCACCATCGCTGACGAACCCGCCGAAGTTCGAGTAGCCCGACAGCTAGAACAAAAAAGCCTGCACCACAACAACTCCTCGTCTCCCTCACAGCGCGCTCTAACAATCTTCCTCCTTGTCCTAGCCACTCTAGCCTGGTACCGCGCCCCCACCCTCCCCATACGCTTCCTTCTCCCAATTCGCCTTGCGAGCCTAGGTCTCGCGGCCGTGGTAGCAGGGCGGGACTTATTCCAAGCAATGCAAAAAGATAAAGCGTTCTGGAGTCTTAGCGACATGCTTGTTTTCGGGTGCGAGCTAGGCTTGGCAATCTTCCTAGGGAGTGCCGTGAAGAGCCCTTTGTCGAGGCCTTTCGCTGACGGCAGTGCGGGGCTGGAGAACCTGGGGTTGGGATTGTTGCTTGTGATGACGGTGCAGGAGAGTTGGATCGCCGTTACTGAGTTTCGGAACGCCTCTCTTAATGCCCCTCGCCAACCAGCAACACCATCTCCAGCCAGGTCAAACACACCTCCTCCACCAGCGCTCCCGCAACCCCCCTCCCCAACCCTCACCACCTCATCCTTCTCAACCCAGGTCTCTCCTCACTACCAGCCACCAACAAACCACCAACCAGCCGCCCTCAGCACCGCATCCTTCCAACCGTCCTTCCCCCCATCCCGCACCCCCTCATCCTACACCTGCGCCCCCACAGACTACCACCCCTCCTTTGCCACTAACGCTTCCTCCCAATACACTACTACCTCATCCTACGCCTCGCCAATCTCGTCTCACGCATCGCTCGCGCCTTCAGACTCTTACAGCGCCTATCCCGGAACGCCTAGAATTTCCACCTTTACCAAGTCTGGGGAGCGGCGGAGGAGCGGGCTGAGTGGATTGGGTGGGTTAAGTCTTGGTGGTGGGGGTGGTGGTGGTGGATTTAGCGTGGGGGAACAGAGGAGGCGGAGAGAGGGATTTTAGCGGGTTGGGGGAGGCTGGTGTGACGAGTATGGATATCAGATTGGACGTTTTATGGATACCAAAGTATGGGCCCCGGATATGGTTACTACAGTCCACAGCACCATTATCGCATTACATACATCACATAGCCAAACGCTGGATTAAAAGCGGGTATTGAAATCAGGGGCTCTGGATCAGTATGGATAGCTTTCGCATCGCTCTCATCACGTCCCATCACTCATCTCCGTACTGTACCAACCAACCTTCCCCGATCAATATTTATTTCCTTCTATCCATTACATCCCCACCCCCACCCCCTTCCACCTTGGCCAACACCTCTCTTCCAGCATCTACCCACCCAATCCAGAACCCCCCCAAAAAACCCCCCCTCCAATTCCCACTAGAAAACCTCGCTGCAAAACGAAAACACGAAGCACTCGGAGTTTCCGTTTCCGTTTCCGTTTCCGCTCTCTCCCCCCCCGGGAACCAAAGATGCCAATAACACTTAATAGGGCGGTAGGAGTGGGAGGAAAGAGAAAAAAAGTAGCAAAGAGGTATAGGGTAAAGGTAGCCGTTCTGCACGATCAACTACACAACTACCTTCAACTCGCGGCTGGAAAACCGCAATTTTCTCTTCCCAACAACCCCCCCTTCGTGTCAAGTCAGTTCTATTTCTCACGACCCCCTTTGAGAGCAAACAAGCGCGGTACGGAATAGATGTTGTCAAATGTCAATTTTCCCAATGCGGCAAGTGAACGTACGTGGCTGGCCAGCTTTCTGGGCAGAAAAGGGGGTTGGAAAGGTTTGTAAAAAAGACCCTCGGTTGTCGGCGAGAGGGGGAGCGGATACATAAGGTAGTCTGCTACCTCTCTTCCCAACCGCCGTCTCCCGGTTTCCTTTTGTAGGATTCGATTTCGTGTGGGAAGAGAGACCGGACTTGGCATATGTAGGTAATACATAATCCATCATTTTATCGAAACTTGCGTATGCGTATGCGTAGCTCAGCAATACATATTTAGATGAAAGCTACAGAAGCACGCCCGTCAAATGCTTTTCCTGGGCTTCGCTCGCTCTAAATAAGGATACCTCTTCTGGCAAAGTACTCCTTTATCATATAACCCCTGGGTATTCGCCACATGACACAACCTTCCATAACCATAACAGCTTTCTTCTCCCTATGTCCTTCCCGCGGTGTTGTAAGTATTACCCGGCCCATACCTCCATTTCCTTGATAACATATTTCATCCCAGTTAAATAAAACCATTTCTAACATTGCAATAATACCATTAATTCTTTCAAACATACCCCGTCCCAGCAGCCCTGCTGAACCCTCTTCCCCTCTTTGTATCCTCAAACGGATCCCTTACCGCGCTTATCCTACTCATCAAGCTCCAGCTGGTCCTTTTACTCGTCCTTTTCGCATACTCCCTCTCAATAACCGCACTATTCCTCTCCTTTACTACCGAGTCCTTTGCCGTAGCAACGGGAATCGGCGCGGGTCCGGCAACTGTCCGGTCGTAGGAAATAGCTTCACAGTCAGATCTGAAGAGGGTAAGGGAGAGTCTTCGGGGTTTCTTGGTTGCCGTAGGGGGGACATCGCGGGTACGAGGGAGACGGGTTATAGGGGGAGGAGCGGCTTCGTCAAAGGAGGAACGGCGGGTGTTGGGTGCTTCTAGATCATAATGTTCCGAGGATATCGAATGGCGAAAGATGGTAGGAAGCTCATCTAGATTTTCCCAAGGCATGGCGGTAGGGCCCTGCGAAAAGGGTACGGTTTCTGGATCGGGCGCAGGAGCTGTATCGGGATTGAACTCGGGCTCCCGGTCGGGGGATTTTGACGGAAGCGAGCTTGTGATGCGAGAGTATGAAGTGCGCGGGGTCTGGTGGAAAGACGATGTACTTGTGAAAGTCGAGTTCGCGGAGCTCATGGTTGGGGAGTTTGCACTACTGAACGTATCAAAGTCAGGATGATGAATCGACGAGCTGGGTGGTCTAGGGATGGATGATGACCTGGGTGGTATAGCCGGGGGTTCGCGACGTGGTAAGAGCTTAGGAGAAGCCGATTTCGGAGCTAATATTGCCGTCTCGAAGGAGGTAGAAGAGCATGGTGGGGTTGGAGGTGGAGATATGGGGTCCGGAGCGTATATTTGTGTTATTATCGAGTCGGCGGTATGATGGGATGAACGACTGGATTGAAAGGATGGGGTAGTCGTAAGTGAGCGCGGACGAGACGTGGGACGAGAGGTGGTTGCTGGAGTGGCAACGGCTGCTCTTGGACGTGGAATAGACGACGTAGCTGTTGAAAGAGCATCATTCGAGTCCACAGACAAGTGATTTGGAGATTGGGTATTCTCAGGGAGCGCTTTAAAGCCCGAGAATGGGTGGGGCAGAGCTGTGGCTGTCTGACAAGTATCGGCTGCGTTTAGAGACACGCGGGGCTGGATTTTGACATTCCGAGGAATCTCTTTTAAGGCTGACGAGCGTATGACAGCTGTTGGGGCTGGCGGATATTCCAAGGACGAGTAGGGTCGGATCGGTGTCTCTGAAAGGATATGCTTGTAGCCTCTGGATGAAGTAGGTGGGGCAGTCGTGGTTGGAGGGGGAGGCCTCTGGTCCAGAGACGAGCGGCGGGAACTTTTGCTCGGTGGAGGAGCATATTTGTAGCGTATGTTGGAGGGCGGTGGATCTGGGGTAGACGGAGGAGAGTCTTCAAACACTGCGCGGGGTGGAGCTGAGGTGGTCGGCGGGGTAGGTTTCGGGACTACGGATGATCGAGGTGCAGCTGTCGTCGGCGGGGTAGGTTTGATCGAGGCTGGAGATGGAGTGTGCGGGGCTCTGGTCGCTGGAGGAAGGTTCCGATGACGCCGAGGGTGGATTCCATCTGCGGAGACGGAAGAAGAAGCTGGAAGTGGTCTCTCGGGGTGGTTGTGGAGGTCAATAAGCCCACGAGACTCATAGTGAGAGAGAACAAGCGCATGGGAATACTTGTTCGGCATACTGGGAGATGAGAAGAGGCAAGGAGTGGAGGAGGAGAAAGGAGAGGTCGACATGTACAGGGCAGGTCTCACACGGGACTGTTTGAAGCAAACATCAAACGACAAACATGGTCGCGGATCATGTCATGCGTTGTCATGACTGTCTCACGGGGGGAAAGACAGTCAAGGAAGGAGCCAATGAGAGCTGGACGAAAGAAGGGGGCGCGCTCGAAGGGCTGAAAGAGAGTACATATATGGCCCTGGCTTCAACTCTATCTTGTCGGCTCTAGAGTAGATGGAAGTCAAGTCACGCTATGTATTGACTATTCAGAGAGATGGCCGTCATCTCTTGATTTCAGCGCCGAGGCGTACCGAATCAATGCTTTGCATTAGAGTGTTTTTTTACCGGGATCATGTCGGTAATATTCCCGGACAGACACCCCTGGCATGAGATGCATTCTTGTACTGTAATATAATACCAAGGAGCTGGATCAGGGCGGTCGTCAGTACTGTGTTTCGTCAACTACCGGCAACAAACACACTTTACTCTCTATAGATAGGTACCTTACCTTATTTTGCTCCACGATACACGTGCTTGATAATTCGTCATTGGGGTTTGGCACCCCAGACCCTGAAATCGGACCCAACTGCCGATTCCACGATACGCGACCGCCAAGCCCGAGCCACTGAGATTGCGCTATGCTTGCTTAACCACTTGTAGACTGATGGCGATCCGGTCCACTTCTCTTGGGATTTGAAGGCAGTTGGGATCGAGAGCAGCTGCCATCTCATGTGCTTGTAAATTGTAAACTGTAAGGTAAACGGTAAACTGTGGTCTTTTGACCTTCATAGAGGAAACAGGCTTGACCGCAGCGTTGTGATATCAGCTTGATGCTTTCGACGACCAACCGGTCTGGGTAGGTCTCTCCTTTCTAGCAGATTGGCAGCTTCATGTATTAATCCCGACACGAACCCTTGTAGATCTATCGAGCATAAGCTTATAATTCGTGGTGCGTTGTTCCCAATCTCAATCCCATGATTGTGGACTGTGATTGTCATGGGCATCTCCTGTATGCAACCTTAGAGTAGTGCTTTTCACTGAAGATGATTCCACAACCCGCATTTCCTTATCTACATGGATTTCAACCGACGAACAGAACCGGCGCCACGTGATGAGCAGCGAATATCTAGCAGCCCGGCCGTGGCCGATGCTATGAGAGCCTTGTTAGATACAGGAGAAAGATCAAAGCAGAAGTGCGAGAGTCAAAGTCTGTGAACAACCTTTCGAGAGAAATTGGCGTTGCATCGAGAGTTCTACCTCTGGAAGCATGCATCTCAGTTGAGCCTGAATCGTTACGAAAACAAGTCTGTGATTGTGATTGTAATTCATACGCCCTTGTGACATCGGTTTAAATCCGACCCATGGGGGAAACTATGCTATGTGTATCGAATGGACAAAACCCTCTGAGGGAGAAAATCGCTCGTCGACTACACGACGACTTCGCGCCGCCGAAACAGTGAGTTTTGAGATTATGTATCAAATAATGAACCTATAGCTTCTATTCAGCGCGTGACGCTCGAGTAAACTCTTATGAGTGCCTGTGCTGTTTGTTGTAACGCATCGTCTTTGCTCTGCTCTTCATTGACGATATTCTATACAACGATGTTTCGATTCGATTCTCGATTCGAAGACGAAAGACGTTTCTTTGCATTCGTGATGCTCGTGATTGTAACGCAGAAACTGTGTTCTCTTGCTCAATGATTGTCATTCATTGAGCAGAGAAATGTGTGATGAAAGAGAGATGCGCACGATGAGAAGATAGAGTGTGATTGTACTGAATAACTCTTTTCTTCTCTTGATTTGACTTGTGTCATGTAGATGTTGAATAGATTGTTAGTATAAACGTGCGATCGCAATCGTTCGATGCTTAGCTGATCGATAGTAGAGATGCGTTCTGATCGTTCTCATGCGCTCTCAATTTTTCACGTAGATAGATGTATGACTTGACGTCAAGTAAAGAAGATGAGCTCAAGCTTCTTCAGTATATCAGCATGATCGACGAGTCACTACTTCTTCGAACACATGTAGTCACAAACTCAAGACTCATCGTCTGATTCATCTATTCTATCTGATATCTTTTCATCAATTACTCGACGACACTGTCGATGTGATGAAGACGTTTCAATATCGACGCAGTCGACGAATCGCAAATTCTTCGATCACTTGTAATCACGACTCTCAGACTCTTCATCTGAGTCAACTATTCTACTAGTAGTATCTTCTCATCTCTTACTGACATCGACATGTCATTAATCTTCTTCGTAGATCGATTGTGACTGTTAGAAGAGATGTTGTCACGTAGATGAAAACTCTGCACGACAGTCTTCACGATCACGCAACGTTCTAACATCGTTTGAACTGCGTCGAATTGAGATCTCTTGACTCTTCTGACTTCTATTCGGACACAGAATAGAATCAAAAGGTTCGTAGTCGACATCACGTACAGATGAATCTCGTTGCCAGTCAAAACAAGTCTGTTACAATCGAAAAAAAAAATGATTCTTTAACACTTCTAACTGTCCTTTCACATTACAGGAAGTTTTGCTTTTCCTTAAAGTCTGTGTGCAAGTACGCTGCGACTTTGAGTGCGCGCCTGTGACTTGGCAGATTGCTCACGCGTTCGCATAGTGTACGAGTACTTGTGGTAGTTGTGTTTGTTCTTCACAATGGCCGCAAACCCCTTCGTTGAGCTCGTGCTCATGTCTGTATTGCTCGGAGATGGTGCTCAAGTCTTGACTGAGTCAAAGCTCACTGTGCTCACTGTGCTCACTGTCAACATTCTGATAATCAGTCCGCTCGTGTGGAAAGCACAAGTGGTTTGGAAGAATCGATTGCTTTGACTTGAAATCTAGACTATCAAAAAGGCCAATCTATCACATGTTTCAACCGTTTACTCCCTCCATCAACCATTCATATCCATACCACCTCCTCATCACACGACCTTGCCATACTCACCACGAGCCAACCTAATACCAAGTTGAGGAAGCAGTGGAACGAGCTTGCGATATCATTGAAGCCGACATTCGCAAGATTTGCCTGTCCCGGATAGCTAGCTTCAATGCTTGCGCTGCTGCAGCCCCCTCCTAACCTGGTTATAATTGCTGCTAGGATACAGTGGTGCTGCCGAAATCGACCCTGCGAGACCCAAAGAGGTGATGCACCGTGACAGGATAAGTAAGAGCAAAATTGACCGCGGTCCTTAGCTGTCAATGACAATGGTAGTGGTGTGGAGCTTTGCAAGCTTTTCAACTACTCTACTGAGTGTTCTCACAGGTGAGGTATCCATTGCGTCCATATCGGTGTCTGGTATGCCTCGATGGGTAGCGCACGCAGACTGGCAAATGCTTCCGCGATGAGGTATAGTCGTGCTACAATGAATACGGGGACGATTATTAGAGTGACGTAGGCACAGGCCGTACATTCACTGAATTCTATAATCGCCGCCCATTCTGCTTCGGGGACCATGGCCAAAAATCGACAAGCATAACTTCTCAGAACCTGCTTCCAATTGCCTTGGTTGTTCAAGTGTTTGAACACTGCAACCATGGAAATGCTCAAGCCCGAGCCGGTGATGAGGACGGCCGATATCTTCCAAAGTAAACCTTCAGCAGCAGAGGGAAAGGCCGAGTTCCAAGCTCCTGCATGCAATCCACCGTACAAAGCTGTCGCTGTACATAGTTTCGCGAATGTGAACATTGTATGCTCAGATAATTGATCGAGGCCTGGCCAATCTGGGACCTCTAGCATTATAAGATTGTTAAATTCGCTTGCGTTAGGTCTCAGAGGTCCTTCTGGTAGGCCTTCAGCGGGGTCGATTCCGAACACATCCCAATGGTCAGATATAAAACTCGATGCTAGTTTCCATCGTGTAATGGTGAGCTGATCCAGGTCTACCGTTCTCACTGGCGATCTAGGGCCTGCAATGAGGCAGCTTTCATCTAGTGAACTATTCGGTCTCAGGGCAAATACTGTGCCGCTAAGGATTTCGAATTCCTGGAGAGGTACAGGTGCTGTATGAGCATTTTCTAGATCAATGTGAACTTCTCCTGACACTGTGGCCAAAACAGGTTCAGCCTCGTTAGAATCGGCTTCGGCTTCCGAGACTGTACCATCCGGCCCAATGCCAGCCTCGTGTTCTTCGTAGTTGCTTGGAGCAGGTATTGAAGATAGACCATTTGGGGGAGGCTTCTCCCTTGTGCCCATTGGGTACACGTACAGATCCGACAATTCAATCCCCGGTTTCTTCGAACCCCAACTAAGATAATTGCTCATAAGTAACCACGCACACATAGGGCGAGTCCATTTCCCTGTAAGTACCGTCGCTTCGTTGACATCTAGAGGTTTCCGGAGCCAGAACAAGTACATAAGAAGAGCGCAAAGTACATGGCCAAGGGTATTGATCTCAAGTAGAGTCAATGGTAAATGGTTTACAAGCCGACTTATGCATTCGACAATGGCCCAACCAGCTTGTAGACAGACCAGGCATTTTCCGACCTTATCCGCTTTGCTCCGGTCAAAAATGAAGGCTTTCGACACATCGGGGATGTGACCTCCGTGTCTAGCAACAAAAAGCACGCCTCTAGATCCTAATGACAAACGGGGTGAGCCACTTATGTAGGGTTCTTCAAGAGGGTCGGCGGTTTCTATGACGAATCCTCCCATGCCGGCATAGAAGCTATGAATGATGGTCCAGGGATGCTTGCGCTTCTGGTGAGTTTCCTTGAAGACTTCGTTCATAGAGCTCGTTAGGAGAGAAGCTGACTTATATTGACGCCATGCGACGTAGACAACCATTTCAGGACCAAACAAACCCATCATTACCCATCGTGTCTTCGTCATATAGTGCTTGAAAGCTGAGGTATGCTGCCTTGGCTGCGAATCTGGTATTAGTTTACCATATTTTGGGCCGTTTCAGACGTACAATGTTCAAGTGGATAGCTGTCCAAACACACAATGATAATGTTATCACACAGCTAACAAGGAGTCGAAACGTTCCTCGAAATTGCGGTTCTTGTTGCCAAGATACTGTCTGCATAGTTGAAGTTGGCTGTAGATTGTGGTCGCTGTGTTGAGGGTATTGAGAAGTATTGAGTGCACTGTAGCTGCCTTGCATCGGAGATGCACCCCCATGACATACGTGTGTGAGTAACCAGAAGAGCAGCATGCTCTAAGAAAGATTCAACCACAAAGAAACCTTTTTTAGAGGGAATTGACCCTTAGACCTTCGTTTTCCCAGTATTTAGAGAGAAGAACCCCTTAACAAAGCAAGTAACTGCGTAGCATACTAAGAAACGTGAAATGACCGATACAGCTATTTGGAACACAAGCTGAAGATTGTAGTGTCGAGGCGGAGCTTCTCTTGCCTAGTGATGAAACATAGAAATGTGTTCCAGAAATGAAATGCTTGGTGGAACGTGGGATAATACAAGGATGCCAAAAATAAGTTCCCGCATGCACATAGCCTTGTATAGATAATTCCGTCATGATACAGGCTGAACCCTATATGATTATAGGGTGAATTGATCTCGGCCAGAGCCTATCATGTTCTAACCCAGAGGGTGAGATGAGGGTATTGAATGAAGTCTGAAGCCAAGGTTGTGCACTTAGACTGTTGCGGGGGGACGATCCCACCCATAAAAGAGAGCGCTGCTATCAGGGCTGATAGGAAACATTTAGCTAACATGCAGGTTAGCTACACTGCTGCAACTGCAGCCAATTGCGGACACACAAAAGCACCGCTGCCCACGCCGCCTCGATGTTACTGTCTCGCTTTCCTAGGGCCTTGGATATGCATATGCAAGGCAGCTGCAAGAAGGTCATGAGGGATTTCCGCGCGTACACGACATGGGGCTGGGAAATTCTCGTACTTTGGTTGTAGCTGTTCGTTAATACGTAGAAGCAGTTGTTGTAATTGAGGTTGATAAAGCAGTCCTAGTGAATGCGTTACCAGCCCTAATCAAGCTCCCGCCTCGCTTACAGGACGCGATTAGATACTTGCGCTATGCAGTTGCCATTGGAAAACCTTCACGGCTTCAGTACCTTTGCTATAAGACTTTCAACATTGTGTGTATAATGGCTTCCTCTACGACAAATCGCCCCTTGAAAATACGGGTCTCTCTGTCCTCCCTTGCCAAAATGATCGATCACTCCCTCCTCCACCCCACCATGACAGACAAAGAGGTCGCCGCAGGCCTTAAGATCTCCCGGGAATACAACGTAGCTACCGCTTGCATCAAACCCTTCTCGATACCACAAGCCCGGGATGCCCTGGCAGGCAGTTCGGTGAACATCTGCGCCGTTATAGGCTTTCCACACGGAAATAGCACTACTGCTGTTAAGGTCCACGAAGCAGCCGAAGCAGTAAAGACGGGGACACAGGAGGTTGATATGGTGGTTAACGTGGGGAAGGTCTTGGGTGGGGAATGGACATATGTAGAGGAGGAGATTGCGTGGGTCAACGAGGCAGTCACAAAGAGTGGTCCACAGTCTGGGTGAGTGATTTCTCCTGTAAGAAGTTTTCAGGTCTCGATTGGCTTGTACTATGTGTGCTACGTTATTGTTGAAGCTGCCCGGATACCACTTCTATTCTCCTATAACTACGGAGCGAGTTCTTTCACTGAAACAGGAGTATACGCCGTTTATGCTATCTTGGGAAACTTCCATTCAGTCTGTCCTTGTGAGCACTCACTACACAATTTGGGAAGATAGCTCCCTTAGACAGGGACGTTTATGTTGTGGACTGTGAGAGAGCTTTTGTAGTCTTAAAACTACTTCGGTTTGCATGGCTTCTTAGTTACATATGCAATCCATGAAATATACGAACTTTCTTGCCTGATTACTCGTATTGAGCGTCTTACGTATTTGGCATCATGCTTGAAATATTTGATGTACTGTTCCCATTAAAGCCTGTGAAAGCTGGGTGCTAACCATACATCTCCAGCTCGGCCCCAATCCTCAAGGTAATCTTCGAGAACGACTACCTTCAAGACGAACACATAATCAAGCTTTGCGAGATTTGCACCCGCATCGCGGTCGCCTTCGTCAAAACTTCCACAGGCTACGGCTTTGTCAAGCAATCCAACGGCATGTACAACTATTCTGGTGCCACGGTCCCCCAACTAAAACTCATGAGAAAGCATTGCGGCGACCAGGTGCAAATCAAGGCTGCAGGAGGCGTCAGGACGCTGGATGAGCTAATTATGGTGAAGGCGCTGGGGGTGACGAGAGTGGGGGCTACGGCTACTGTGGCTATGCTGGAGGAGGCGAAGAAGAGAGGGATTGGGAACGAGGAGGTTGAGGTTGAGGTTAAGTCTTGAGGTATGAGGGTCAGAAGGAGCATATGTGCTTGTGTATATATTAGTTGAACTACTGTAGGAAGCTATGAACGAAGGAAGGAGGTGAAAACTCTGGATCCCCTAGCCCTAGCCCTATAGGCGGAGATTGCCATAGCCTCTATCCAATACATTGGCTTTCATCCGAAGACCGTCAAAATGCCATTCTATCATATCACAAGGGAACTCTCTTCAAAGACCGAACATGGCCCTTGAAACGGCTCGACACTACCCAACCTACTCTCCTGAGGTGTAAAACGGGCAATTGACAGACCGTAGCAAAAAGACCCTATCGCCCCATATCTCGCCACGGTCCCTAACCCCCACTTCCCTCTATAGTACTCTTCTCCACTCCTCTTAAGGGAAGCCCTGCTCCTGAACTCCCGCCTAGCCACGAAACGCCCGCGGTGAGACCCTGATCGTTACTACCGAAACGCCCACCCCCCATCCCCTTATTTCCTTAATCCCATCTCCCCTGCCATCTCCCCTCTTCCCTACTTCCAGCGCCCCTGCCTCTGCGGATACCCTTCAGCCTCTCTTGCGCAAACCTCACGTTACATGAAACCCCCTATCGTTATCGTTCTAGATCGAATTGATAATGCGTATCTCATGCCTGACGTCTCGAGCATCTGATCTTTTGGTAGTAAGTAAAGCGCCGATGACGCAGAGGTATGCGTGTATATGTCACTCACACCGTAGAGGGAAAACGTCACGGGGGTCTCGCGCGAGGTGAAGACGGCTTGTTCTTGAGATTATAAACTATGTAGAGCCATTCTTAAAGACGCGGCCACGATGAGGATCAGCAAGGAGACCGGGTGGAAGGGGATTTTACTAATTCTGGAAAGTGAGTTGCAAGAACAGTATCGATTCATGATTTGGGTACTGGAATGTGGTCAGCACACAAAGGTCATATTAGGATGGGCACAACTCTACATACCTAAAACATCGTTGCTTCATTGAAAAAGCGGTAGTACAGTACACTCTATCGCCATGGAAAACTGAATTCGAGAGGGACGTACTAGTATTCGATATGTTAAAAGATAAGAGATCTATGTGACGAAGAATGTGTCAGCGGATAAGCTCTCCTGGCTTTCTTCTAACCTCCCGCAACAGGTGTACTGGCAAGGCAAGCCATCAGCTCAAACTTGCGTGATATTGTGTCGAATGTTTGCTGGAGCTGGTGATCCCTTACCCATCCTCCCGCTCTCACCTTGTGACATCCTGTAGTCCTGGAGGCAGAGAATTCCCGCCAAGACTTTCTTGAATGCCATAGTCTCAAGGATGCATTTTGCTCTCCGCGGTAAAGGGGCCAGTCGACAGGGAAGGGGGGGTGCATGCGCAGTGTTCCGTAGATGTTAGCGTATAGACAGCGGCAGGACCCAAGCTCCTTCCCCCCGGGTATGTCACCAATCGAGTAAAGCGTTTGCAGATCTTGTATGCGGCTGCATTGTGGGCTTCAGAGTCTCGAGCTGGGTAAACAGGTTTGTTATAAGAGCCATAAATCCGACTTCAGAGCCAACAACGATAAGGACAAGACTTTTAGCAAGAAATTTTCCCTCGGTCATAGCTTTTGCGTTAAGGTGTACTCTTGCTGACGAGTGAATCCTTTGACTATGTCGTTCACCACACTAGCCAACATCTTGTCAAGTCGGAGTTGAGATAGATGTGGAAGCCGAGTTTTGGCGCTTGCTAATACCCTCTAAGATAGAGGCATGAGCCACTTTCGCAAATCTTGTTTCATCTTCGATATCTGTGAAGTATACGCTTATTGGTTTATCATCATGTTGGTTGAGCTTTAAGAACAAATTACTGAAGTAGGACTTCGCCGCGTCGAAATCTTTTCCACCAGAATAATCAGGGACGTACTTATCGATGGGAGACGTTTCCAATTTGTTCCTCAGCTCGTCAACTTTGTGAAAGAGTAAAACGATGTCTGTCTTTAGAAACCATCTTGAGTTGCAGATAGAGTCGAATAAAGTGAGTTGTTCCTGCATTCGATTTACAGTCTCATCCTCAAAGAGTAGCTTGTCGTAAGCTGCTATGTCGACCGTGAAAAGGATGGTATGTACATCCTCGAAGCAATGAATCCATTTCTTTCGCTCCGATCGTGCGCCCCCCAGGTCGAATATCGAGTAACACATCCAGTCCATAGAAAACGACGTTTCTGTTATGCCGGTAGTTTTAACGCAACTGTATAGAATATCTTTATCCGTGGGTAAATAGTTCGCATGGTCCAGGCGATTTATGGCATCGAAAAAGCTTTGCAAAATCATTTAGCATATGTCCACTGAATATAAGATTATAGGTCATAAGTCATCAGCAGGACACTGAATTTCTTAGCTACTTTGTCTCCAAATCCTTCAGTGTCCAAACAATGACAGATGATCCATACCCTTACATTGTCCAGAAGACTTACTATTCTGCACAATCAGGCAGCTGGTACTCTCGAGATCTTTGAAAGCATGTGACCACCCCAGTGTCTTGCCAGAGAATTTTTATAGCTTCTGTAACGTCTGGAGAGAGGGTGTACTGTTCAGGGTAACGAGGTTGCATAAATATGGTTACGACGTGTGCTCCGTTTTGTGAAGTTTCTAAAGGTATCTCCAGTCCTTCCATTGCCTCTAAAATGACACGCATACTCTGAATAACAATATCGAAAATAATTTCTGTAAAGAAAATTCGTTCCGACGTAGTGTAAGGGCCTTCATGCAACAACTTCAACGACTTCAGAAGAGTGCTTTTGCCACTCTCTGATGTGCCCAACAGTAGAATCTTGGCCTTTTTATCTTTCTGTCTATGTTCCTCTAGCGTGGCCATGATTCCATCTGGGGTATTGGGAACACTCTTCAAATTGCGTTGCAGGGAGCTAATATGTTTCATCCGGGTTAATGCGTGGGGAATGGTTATCAATCCGCGACGTAGCTTTCTCCGCAAGCGGCTTTGGGTGTTCTCGACCGTCCTGGCCGTCAACTCTGGCAACATCCATGGGTCCTCTTCCGGCTTGGAGAGAGGCTTAGGAATCGAGATCATGTCCTGGTGTCTAGGCGTACCCTGGTTTTGATACGATCCAAATTCAGTCATAGGTGCCTGTGGTCGAATATCACCGGGATCCCAGACATCATCCTCAAATGTATGACCAGCGGGCGAGAGCTCCCTAAATTGTTCCTCTCTCGTCTGCGAATCCACATCGTGGTTTTCAATAATTCTATGAGCCATAGCATGATCACGGACCACCATATCGTTAGCCAAGAATTGTCCGTTGTCTTGCTGATCCGTACTCCCGCTGGCGATTGCTCGCTTCATATGAGACTTCATGGCCTCCCTATAGGCCCTAGAAGTGAAGATCTCTCGGTCAAATTCAAAATCCGTATCAACTAATTCGGAATTATCTACCAAAACACTTCTCGGCGTGTAGGTTGACTCAACGTCCCTTAGCCAGAGCAAGGATGAGGTATCATCTTGAATCGTTTTGAACAGGTGACGGCTTTTCTCACTTCGCAGCAGATTTCCCTGCTCGAACAGAGATCGACTTGAAACACATCAGTATGAGTATGAGAGGATGATTGTGATCTAACCATTGCAAAGCTGTAAGAAGAAGATTCAAAGCACTGATCTGGTTATTCAACTGGTTTAGGTACTCGTGCATATAACTCTCCCCCCATAGCAACTGAGCTCTCCCCAAAGTATTGAGTGACACAGTCGAGCTTCTCTTAAGATGTTTTAGTCGGTCATCTAGTAGAAGGATCAACAGTTCGCAGCCATTAAGGGACGTCGTAAGATCTGCCACCAGCTGTTGATGCTGGGGTGCATCGACAAGACTTGTATCAATCCAAGCAGAAATTTGATTTAAAGCAGCTTTAAGGGTAGACAGCTGTCCGATAAGTAGGCTTACAGTTAGGTTTGCTTTCTTATACTTTGTTTGTAGATCAAGTAAAGACTGTAGGCTTTTGGAAATAACTCCTGCTAGGGTGACAATTGAAGCTGCAACGCCAAGTACTGAGACAGGATCCATCTCGTTGTATATGTGAAGAACGACTTACTGAGCCCTGCTTGAAAAGGAGTGTACGATCCATGATTAAAAGCGCCTTCTGCTGCAAGGCTGTACGCTATCCGTTTCTCAGTGCAGTCACCTACTAAGTTGACCTACCACCTCCCCTGCTATCCCCCAAGGTCTGCTCCACCGTACTAACAAGATTTAGAGACCCTACCGTAGTATAAACTGAACACACCCAGAGACCGAATAAGCTAACTTCTACTCGGGTTCATCTACTATGTACTCTCTATGTGTGCTGTGGTAGGAGGTGGAAGGTAAAAGCTCTACTAACGGGCCACAGCCCTATAGGGCGGAAAATACCAACCAAACCACAGATAAAATTCCAACACTTACGAGCATTGGTTGTTGGGCATGTCTGTTATTGACCAAGCTTTCGCTGAGCGACCTGATCTGCAGAAGAGAACCTACGAGGCTATTGGTACGGTCATCTGCGTAACCGCTTCGATTTGGTAAAGCTGACCAGAGCTGCTTTTAAGCCAAGCATCCGGAATTGGAGCGATTGTTTTACGATATCTCCACATACATTTGCCCTGCAAAGTCGTCTGCTGGCACCGATGAATACACTCAGGCGTCAAAAAAGAGAAAGCTGAATGAGAATGGGGATACAAAGCAGGAGACAAAGCAGGGAAGCATGCATGGCAACGGCGTCAATAACGGACACTGGGAGAACCAATCATATAGCGAGATAAAAGAGATATCTTTCTCTGTGCCGCAGCGCAAGAAGCTCACTCTGGAGATTGGAAAATTACAAAATCAAGGTCTCCGCGCATCCAACCCGTCAACTGGAGGAACGGAATTTCAAGTGCAGTGGAGCGACATTGAGCATGTTGTCTGTCTACCGGTGCCGGAAAAGGCCCAAGTGCAGCACAACTTCTGCGTGTTCACGGACTCTACGGCCGAGCAAGTACTCTGGACTGTGCCTGGCAATGTCCCAAAGGCGGGAATTGTCGGATCCGAGATATACGCTGAACCTGAGGAGATGTATAAAGACATACTGATAAGACTACTGAATGAGCGTTTAAAGAGTGGAAAGACAAGAGTGATAGTACCGGACGAGAAGGAGTTTGTGAGCCAGACAGCTCAGGCAAATAGAAAGGGAGAAAAGGCAGTACATGTCAAGGCTTTCCGAGGAAGCAAAGATGGTGTGTCTTTCGTCATTTAGAATTCATCTATCCTAGTCTTCTATCATCTAAGCATCATTCACCTTGTTGTCTCTCATCAAATATCTTTGCTGTGTATTCGTTAAGTCGCCCGGTCGCCCTAACGCCTACTTCCCATGAGATCAACCCTCCGCTCTGTCCAGTTGTACCTTCTCCTTTCAGCTCTTCGATCCGGCCAGTGACCAGTCTAACCCAATACCCTACTGCTTTGGTCGTACATTCGTCTCCAAGCTAACGTCTTTCATCCAGGCTTCCTGTTCTTTCTGCCGACAGGCATCGTATGGGGCTTCAAGAAACCCCTCGAATTCTTTGCGTTCGACTCCATCGACTCAGTCTCATACACCTCCGTTCTGCAAAGAACATTCAATCTAGTAATCACCACTACTATATCCACCGAAACCCAAGAATTCGAATTCTCAATGCTAGACCAAGCGGATTTTGCCGGCATTGACGCCTACATAAAGCGACACCAACTACAAGACGCAAGCATGGCCGAACAGCGGCGAGCGAAGAAGTTAAATATTAATGGAGTTAAGGGAGAGAAGGGAGAAGACGCCAATCCGGAAGCAGAGGAAGGGGATCTGCAGAAAGCGGCGAGAGAGGCTGAGGATTTGGAAGATGAGGATGAGGAGGAGGATGAGAACTTTGATCCTGGGAGTGAGGGTGAGAGTGAAGCGAGTGGGTCTAGTGACGGGGAGGAAGAGGGTGGTGACGGGGAAGCAGATGGGGACATAGTCCAGGGAGAGCTGGGCAGCGAGGCGGAAGAGGTTGAGGCGGAGGAGATGGATGACTAGCATCGCTGTCTTCAAGGTGATGCCTCTTTGGTTTATTTGTCGGAATATCACGCATTTATGCACAACGCATGGAATGGTTGTTCAATGGCTTTACTTTCTACCACTCTTCCATCGGGGTTTTCTCACGATTGGTGAATTATTGCCTTGACAGCGTCTTAATACGTTTATCGCTCTGCTTACCTGTAGAAGGCCTTGCGCATAATGACATCGATATGCTTCGTGGTTAACAGAGATCTCAAAATGGAAGCTTGACACGAGTTTTCATTTGTAGCTTGTACCAATAGCAACTCTAGAATATACCATATACCCCTTCCCTACCATCTCACCCAAGCTTGAACACATCCCAAGTGAGGTTAAACAACCACATGAAACTGACCGTGAATCCATGGTACAGCAACAGTTCTGACCCAACATACCACTAGACAGGAGCTCCCACATATGTCTGCAGTGGAACGGGATTGTAGGGCCGACCGGACCATAACCTTAACAAAAGGCTTGGACGTGTTTCGGCAATTGTTCTAGCGCCGAAGTATGACAGAAGAGCCTCCATTTTGATTGTGCGAAGATCAAAATAGGAGATATTCAAGTACAGGCCCTCTGTGTGCGGCGAAAAAGGGGCTCCGACATAGGCGGGTGTAAGGAGACGTCTGTTGATCTGCTGTAAGACCTTCCATCATGCCTGGTTGTGCCGGGGAAATGGATTTCTCTGAGGTATGGGTATTCACAATCACTGAAGCAGAAGACCCCTAATGGCTAGATTGAGAACCGGAGGCCGGAATTGAGATGATGCAGGCTCCCACAGATCGATAAGCGAAACCATAGGGCCGTCCCGGTCCGGCTGTTTTCCATCGTGTTCATCTGTTCACAAAGACATTTGGTACTGGCATCAGGAAGTATATGCGGCTGCAGATCCTTGGCTTCCCAACTTCAGGAGTAATGCACCTACCTCAGTATGGCAGAGTCGGCTTCTGTATGCAGGACCTAGGAGGTAAGTACATGTTGCGCTGAACGCGTTCGCACCTTCCTTTGTGTATCTCTGGTGAATGCTGTCTGACTCTAGACAGAAAGCCAATGGCCAGACCAGGATCATGTAAGCGATGGTGAAGCAGATCTTCCGATCTTCTGTAGGATATGATGTAGCTTTGCCATCTGCATACTTAAACAAGCGCCCTCACTTCAGGAGTTCCGGTACCGAGAGGGTATCTCAGCACAATATCTTACACCGGAGTAAAAGAATATGGCCTGTCCCTGAAGCCACATTCCCTTAAGCCCTGTCCAGACAGGCAGCCTCAGCTTCTAGATCCCTACCAACGTGGGAACTTTGACTTCACAATGTACTTGTAGAGGCAGGTGATATCGGCAAGATGAATTCACCGCAAGAGCCTCCGAGTCCGCTGAACTATATTTCCCCACCTCGAGTCTGTAGGTTGCTAGATCGGCCGATTGAGACCATTACTCTGCCGTCAAGGTAATTAAAGCTCCATGTACCTTGTGTAAGATTATGACGGAGAGCGTATTGTACTTTCTCCCGAACTTGGCAGCCTTTTCCTGGTGTTTTAAGCCGTCTCCTTCTCAATCATTGCATTGATCTGTCTTCTGGTTCCTATACTCTGGGTACGCCAACTCCTGAGTCCAATCTTATTAGAGACTGCAATGGGATATCAAGGGTTCTCGTAATTGAATCACGCTCGGCTTGACATCTTAACTCTGTTGGTTCGTACTGAGTTACCTTCGAATCACCGTTAACGCCTTGGGCGGTCTATTGCACTGTTGAACCGCAACACAGCAGGAATTCTCGAAGCACATCGCAGGACAATACCAAGGCCACAGCCATCTTTCCTCACAGGTATTGGTCGGACTGCAAACTCTAGGTCCAAAATCCAACGCTGGAGGCTTCAAGGTACAGTGGGACGTCCTCAAGGCCAATTCCTTTCATCTCATCCCGTCACCACTGAACAACCTCAAATTGCAACGTAACAACACCCTCCACTATGGATTTCAGCTTGCAGGCAGGCCATTCCGTTAGCCATTCGTATAATGCTGGCTACGTCGTCCTGTCATACATCGTTAGCTTCTCTGGTGCCTGGACGGCGTTGGAGCTCCTTCACAGGAGGACGTCTGCCCGTGGATTGTATAACTGGTACGTGTTACCAGAGCCCCGCACGCTACAGTGTGCTATAGACCATCCTACCTGCACACTCCTGCTAACCTCCCAAAGGTACCTCCTCCTGGCCGCAGCTTCATCAATGGGCACAGTAGCAATATGGTCGATGCATTTTATAGGGAACAGGGCCATCCAAATGGCCAGTGGCCAAGCCAAGTACCAGATAGAGTACAACCCTGGATACACTGCTGGGTCGTTCTTCTTGCCAATCTGCGTTGTCGGAGCTGCATTCTACTTCTTCAGCACGACCGAAAAGGTGAGCGTGTTCGCCACTCTACTTGGTGGAGTTTTGACCGGTGCTGCTGTCTGTGGCATGCACTAAATGGGTCAAGGAGGTATTTCCAACTATGTTCCAGTCTATATATGGGGATATGTCTTGGGATCAGCTCTCATTTCCGTTACTGCAAGCACAGCCGCCTTGAGTATATTCTTTTATCTCAAATCCACTTGGACGAACAGTTGGATCAAACGTATGGCATGTGCATCTTTGCTGGCAACTTCGGTATCCGGAATGCACTGGGTCGCGGCAGTCGGCACTGCTTATCGGCTCAAAGCAGGTGCTGGAAGCTCTAACAATGGCTTATCTAGACAAGCAACGGTCATAGTCGTACTGTGCCTGGTAAGAAACGTTAGGCCCTGTAGCTGCAGCCTTCGAACTAACATATTCCGTAGGCACTTGGATGTTGTTTTGCCCTCCTCGTCTTGGCCATAATTGGGCGATGGTCAAAGAAACTGGCAGCCGATCGAGCTCAGCAAGTTGTACTGGCATGTGCTACCTTCGACATGGACGGGAAACTCATGGTCACTCACGAAGGATTGTTGCCATGCCGGAAAATTACCAACGCTTACGGCAAGCACGTGAGCACGGTCATGCCCCTTCTCTAATGCATAGCTGACCATCCTTACTCAGTCCTTTGAGGGGACATTCGATGTTGAGCATCCTGTCTTCTGCTGGATATATAGGGCATCTCGATGCTGGTCAGGAATAGCCAATCTCATCCCAGCCATTCGTGAACATATGCGGGGTCACAGCCCGAAAGTATCTCGGCGAGGGACCAGCAGTAATCAACTAGGGCCGTATGAAAGAGCGTCGACCCTGTTCGAAGATACCGAGGACTATACTCGATTATTCAAAGAAATGTTCCTTGTTGCTGCAGGCGACCTAGCCAACGAACTTCAGGAGCCACTGGAGAACATAGGAATTCTTTTCGAGGACATCATGAGTACAGGAACAGTGAGAAAGAGGAAAAGGAGACTGTGCTCAAGATTCCCAGAGATGGATGTGCTGGACCGTGTCGAGCGAGGACCCTCAACAGATCTATTCGGTCGTGGGCAGCTCCTCTTCCTCGTTCGTCGTGCCTCGAGGCAAGAGTCTATCAAGATACAGTCCACAGGATACCGCTTTGCAGACGTCTCGAACGTTATTGATTTCCTCGCCGGAAGTATGGAGGTTACTCAAAGGGAATTACTACCATGCTTTAAGCGAATGGAAGCCCAAGCGGGAAAATCCAATATGCTCGAGCCAGGAGGCCACCTGGCTCTCTTCGCTCTGCGAGCTATGCCGAAGAGGCTTGAAGTCCTTGTCCGGAGTGATGCGAAGAACTTGCTCCATGCAACGCGACTGCGACTTCCTAGATTTGTTCCTCAAGATGAAAAATGGCACCAGAACATCCTTGACACTCTAGACAACATGAACAGCGTCGAGTGTAAGGCAAAACTCATCGCCTTGATGTCTTGCGGCGAAAGCGACGAGAAGTATCATGTTCTCCAGGAGCTACACGCGGGCGTACACAGGCTCTTTGAGGGCGTCCCAGATGAACTCCGTTCAGATGCACGGCTTATGGCACGTCCGTTCCGCGCGCCTTGCTGTAGCACCCCTGCGAATCTGAACCCTGAGAGGGCATATGTGATAGCATTCCAGGTGATCGTTGATATACATAAGATCATTGTGCCCGGCCCAAACAAAGAATTTGTTTCCACCAAATTGTTCTTGTGCCAACAACGTTCGTATCAGGACGCTACAGACAACGACACGTTCGTGCGTCAAGTTCGTAAAGAGTTCGCCGGGCTGCTGGAGGTCATCGAGCTTCCGCAAACTTTGTCTGTATCTCCATCCTCTCGCCAGCAGACCGCTCCCAGTACCCTGTCCCGAAGCCGGCCGGCGTCTTCCGAAGATGTAGTGAGCTCTGGCGAATCATCGACGAAGAATCTAGAGTCGGACAGGTCTTCGCAATCATACGGAGGGATCCACGTCTCCAAAGAAGTCTCGATTGACATCAGTGACAACCCGCTAGGTGAAGATAGCTCAGGGATCGAGATGACGATTGTCGGCAGGCATAAATTGCGCGTCCCCGTGGGGCACACAATGGGAAACCGTATCCAAGCTGGCGTCAAAGTGACGGACGGAGATCACGAAACGTGGATGGATCGCCTGCTGGCCCTTACAATCGATGGCCGTAATCGACCTGAGGCTTTGTCCCGCTGAAGCGCCCGGTTTTGATCGCTCATACTGACGCCACCGGCATGAACTTCGAACACGTCACCAGGTCAAAATTGATGGCGTTTGATAAAGCCCGACAAGGTCAAGCAGCAGGAACATCCGGAATTCGACAGTCAATTCTTTTCATCCACGCTTGGCTTTGGCTTACTCAGTCAGTGCATCGAATGTATCACTTTCTAATCGCTATGTACGCTACTTTGCTTCACTGGAGGTTCTTTGATTTCACATTTTATGCTTCGCTCTTGTTTCGCTTCTGCGTCTTCTTACATCTGTAACCGCACTGGCTTGTACTATCTGTTTCTTACTATGGATTATTGCATTGATGGCTGCTTCGATGGGTATGTCGGTGGGTATGCTGGGACGCACGGTTATGTTTGATCTATAATGATTATGATGACGACTAAAGAAGAAATGATGGCGTTGTGCTTTTGTGCTATGGTTGCAGAGAGACGGCTGGGCTATACGAAAAAGCACCGAAATTCACCGTGTATTGCTTGTACCCAGCAAATCGTGTTCTTATCCATTACCAGCTTTAGACAGTAATGGAGCTTTTCTCTCCATCAGATTGTACTGCATCGTATTTGAAACAATTGAGGCACTATCAACAAAAGACAAAAGTTGTGACTGCGAAATCTCCCTCCTTCTTCCCCTCGCTTAGCTCTTGTTGGTCAGCCCTATCGCTAGTGTAGCACTTCCGGTAATGTCGGGGTTGTAGGTATTCGAGAACTTTGGTTCACCAATATCGCTCTTAGTTAGTGTCATGTCTGTTAAGGAGCTGTAACCAAATAATCAGCTGTGAAGCTCAATCCCCAGTCATCTCTCCATATCATCGAGTGCCTTACGGTTCCTCCCTTCCATTTCTATCCTACTCATTGACTCAGATACTCCCCCAGCCAACTAAGAAATGACCTCCCCGTTCGCAGGGACTATTGCTCTCCTTTCTACTCTCACCCCTCCTTCTCTCTCCCGCGCTTGGCTTACCTCAGCCCATCCCACCCTCCCAATCGTTGCGACCTGCTCGTCTGACAAAGCCGTCCGCATCTACTCCCTCACATCTTTCACTCTCCTCTCTACAATCACCGGCGGCCACAAGCGTAGCGTTCGTACCTGCGCTTGGAAACCGAATCTCAAAGGGGAGAGTGTACTTGCTACGGGAAGCTTTGATGCCAGTGTGGGGATTTGGAGGCGATGGGATGGGGACATGAACCCGAAGCCCGAGTGTAGAGAGGAAGTGAACCTTACAGCTGGAGGGGATAATGCGGAAGAGGAGGATGATGCGGAGGAGTGGCGATTCGCGATTGTGCTGGATGGCCACGAGAGCGAGGTTAAGTCTGTGGCATGGTCAACTGGGGGTAATTTTCTAGCGACGTGCTCAAGGGACAAAAGTGTGTGGATATGGGAGGAGGTAGGCGAAGATGATTTCGAGACGATTGCAGTACTGCAGGAGCATGAAGGGGATGTGAAGTGTGTGGCTTGGCATCCGGAAGAAGAATTACTGGCTAGTGGGAGTTATGACGATGATATCAGGTTATGGAGGGAGGATGTGGATGACTGGGGGTGTGTGGGGATTCTAAGGGGCCATGAAAGTACGGTCTGGGCAGTTGAGTGGGAGGGTGTGCCACTAAGGATAGCGGGCGATACCGGAAGTGAAAGGACCGAAAAACAGCAAGCTTGGGCGAAGAGAAGAGAGCTTGCAGGACCGAGGCTTCTAAGCTGCTCGGACGATATGACGATTCGAATATGGAGGAGACGGCCGAAGGAGAAAGGGCCACAGCAAAATAAGCTCAGCATTATCCGCACGGGCAGTATCGAGGAGGATTGGGTGGAAGAAGCTAGACTACCGCAGAAGCATGAGAGAACAATTTACTCCGTGGCATGGAGTAAGAGGAGTGGCCGGATAGTGAGCACAGGCGGAGATGGCTCAATCATTGTGTACGAAGAAAAATGGAAGCCAAACGTCGAGCAACCACATACAGAATGCAACAGCGATGCCATGCCAGACATTAAGAATGGTGATGGGGCCATGGAAACAGAGACCACGCAGCCGGAAAAGGCTAAGGCGTCTGAAGAGGACTTGGCGGCTACGGAGTGGGTGGTATTTACAAAACTCGACAATGCCCACGGTGTCTTTGAGATCAATCACGTATGCTGGGCTCGAAGAGCAGATAAGGGCAGAAAAAGCGGGGATGAAGAAGTCATTGTCAGTACAGGAGACGATGGTGTCGTTAAGGTGTGGACGCTCGATATCCGATAACAATGCACAAAAATCTCAATCGTGCACATTCATTCCCCAAACGAATAGGTGGATACGGTCTACTACTTAGGGAGGCTTGAGCCTCCAAACTAGAAGGTTGTGCTCCATCGCTGAATTTCCAATTCGCCATCTTACGAAAAAAGCGTAACCACCTTCGATCAAGGCGGATCTCTGAATCGCACAGTACCTCGTAACGAGTCTGTAGTTCAATTCTGGAATACGCGGGCTCCTTATGGACAATTTTCGACATCGTGAAAGACTTGGGAAGGCTTTAGTGGTTCTACTGGTCTTACCAATCGTCGACCAGCAATTAACATCTGTTGAGGCAGTCCAGGGAAAGCTCTTAGGATCACCTCCTGTGGTACTGATGTGCCTGTTCTCGTTCACCAACAGTTTTTTGGCCCTGGCGAATGGTCTCCCTGGTATACTATTTGGCGACATTGACACATAACTTCATGTGTGTAATGTTCGCGTAAGGATGATATGAGTCCGGGAATCCTGCAGCAAAAGCTTTTCTGGGTATCCACCGCTATTCGAATACGGCCTATCACAGGACGAGTACATTTGGGTCCATTACGCGCTGTGCCAGAAGCGAACTACCATCTACGCTGGTACAGCCAATAGTCTTAGCTATCGATCAAGCTGTGGACCCACTTTGCTGGATTTTCAAGTGAAAAGCGACGCCGAAATGCTTGAGCTCGAACGAATACCCTTGCTGTTAGTAAGTCGATTCGGGGGATGCATCAAAAGAACTGGGGTCTCTAACGATGGTCAGCTGTAAACGAGTCTAGCGAAGTCGGCAAGCCGTCTGATGAGCATTTTAGACTAGTATCCGGTACCTGTCATAATATGAGAAGATGTGTAAAGTAAATCATGCACCCTGACTGCTGTTCTACTAGGTCTATTTCGAGGCATTGTACCAGCCACTCACCACATCTGTGATCTCTCCCTTTCCACTAGAGCGCCTCGCTCTACATTCGGTCTTCGTCATTTCTTAGCAGCAAGACATGATGCATTGACTTTTCGCCCATGTCTCTATATTTCCATTTAATGACTTCCTCAGCCCTAACGAACAGTTCCGCTCTAGACATCTCCTTTATAGTCCAGTGAGATACCTCAGTATGTCTGTTTCTGTGCTTGAAAAGTCAATCTAGGGACCAGCCGCTTGGAATCAGGGTATAGAGAAAAGCCGAGTTCCAAGCCTTGTGGGTTTGCATGACACAAATTCAAATCACAGGAAAGGAGTCTCTCAGGATTTCTATGATCGAAACCAGGGTCAACAGGGATTTATGGTCGTCGGAACTGCTTTGCGCGATTGGTATCTCTGAGCTAAGCTCTGAAAGTTGGTTGGGCTTATAGTACATCTCCTTGGCGGTAAACCCGAGGAAGTCAAGTTCATGGCCACTATCCTCCGTGTCTGCATTCAATTCGTCACGCCGTATATCTATACCTTAATACAGCACATGCGTTCGGTGTGTCTACGATTTATCCAAGTGGAGCAGACAAAACGTGAGAACGTCTCTGTTCAACTCTTGTGGCTGGAGTCCTCTGGCCGTGATAGTTCTATTTCTGCTTTTGCTTACTGTTCTTCTAGCGACTTCTGTATCAAAAAGGACTCTCTCTCATTTCCCGTTTTTGCCCCATTTGGCCAAGATCATTTTGATCAGACCACTCCCGAGTGGACCGTCTTTTCTACCAAGTCTCTCTGATCTAATTTCTCCTGAGTTGTGCTTGTTAAAATCGCAGATGTCGATTCCTGGGAATAGCGGCATATAGACAGACTTATCTGGGTGGTTTTACGATTCCTATCCCTTCAAGACTCTGTCGCCAACCATAAGTACAGGCATCAACGGCCGCATACAATCTCCTGCAGTATCCAAAGCTCCCTTTCGCATCAGAATTTCCTCGGAAGCTGTATCTGTTGATGGAATTTATTCCAAGGTCCTCTGTTTCCGCTACCTTCGGTGGTCTTTCCGCTGATGCAGGTTGCTCTACTGCAATAGTGGGATTGCTTCCATGGATCAAGAAAGAAAGCCACGTTACAAGAAGCTTTCCCAAAAACGTTCTGTATTCGGGAGACTATGGACCGTAAAGTACCTAGGACAAGCCTCAAAACTATGATTCAACAATGTCTCCCCTAAAAGATTTAGGCACCAGAGCACTAACAAAACCTACTATACCTCTTTTAATCGATTCCCTCAATCCCTCCCGCAGAGTATCCTGATTCAACACGGGGGAGCCAGTCAAAACTTGACTCATTACCGACATCGAGCCACGCATCCACAAGCAAGATGTACGAAAGCTAGCATTTTTTTTAAAAAGAACAGCCCGGGAAAAAGATCACTTTGCGAGCGGAACCTGACTCGGGCAGGCGGCTGTTACTACCTTCAGCTCCGCGGTAGCGATGTTGCTTTGCTGGCGCTGGTTAAGGGAAATGGGGTGTGCTGATGGTAGATGTTGGGGAAGGCTGTGGGTGTTGGAGCAAACTGTAGAGGAGTATAAAGATAAGAACGTTGAGGTGAGGAGCGTGCATGGAATGGAGCCAGTGGGTAATGGATACCTCCATGGGGGTTGATGATGCCGAGTTCTGGTACGGTTGGGTAAATTTGACTTCGTGTAGCATCCGAGCGAATGCAGACGGGGAGGTAGATAGAAAATATAAAGCCATGAAAACTGGCTTATTGGATGTTCATGAGCACAACTTACCTTCGGAAGTTGGCTTTAGAGTACCTATCCGTCATACACCATGGAGTCCTATGCCTAGAACTCGCTCGACCTTCCCCCATCTCATGCAACCACCCCAGACACGCTCCGGAAACTCCACCCAATGCATCTCATACATCATACCCTCGTACCTCAATATCGTTACATCCGCCCACCACACACCACCCCACACCCCAAACCCTCACGCTCCCCCCTTCCCTCCCCAAAATCTAAACATCCATCCCCTTCCCATCCGCTTCCCCACCCGTAACGGCCTTCCCCGTCTTCTTTATCTTCTCTAGCACGGTCTCGTACCCCAGTCCTTCATCCGCGTACACGTCGGCGGTTTGGTCGGGGAGGGAGACGGTGTAGGTTTTGACGCCTGTGGGGAGGTGGGGGGAGTTAGCGGTGTGGTTATGCATTGGCGGGATGGGGTCGGGGAGGGATGTTTGGAAAGGATGAAGGGGGAGAACAAAGGGAGGGATGTGGAGTGGAAGAGATAGACTTTTGTTGGGCAAATGGGGGAGAGAAAAGGGCGAGCTAACCTTCAGTCTTCTTAAGCACACGCTCCACAGCGCCGGAACAGCCAGAGCAGGTCATCGTGATATTGAATTTGTAATGGTGCGGCGCGTTGGTGTCTGCCATCTTTGTAGAACTTCTTCCTTCAAAAGCTCGTGTGTTTACGAAAGGTATCTCTGCGTTTCGATCATTCCTTAGAGGGAGGAGTCACTTGGAGCAATACGATGGGTCTTGTTTTGGAGAGAAAGGAGGAAGGAACAGAGGTGAGGTATTTATTTTCGTGAGACTGGCATGTAATGATGTAAGACGGTTGTGGCAAGTAGCGGTTACGAGGGCGACTCTGTTATGAGGCTTTTGCGCCATTGGTGGAATCACGTGCTGCTTATCGTGGATTTTCGGGATGGTTGAACGAGACACAATATTGACTGATCAAATGGAGACATGGCGAAGGGCAGGATTAGCACCTTCAGTAAAGTTGGATCAGTAAGTCGTTGAGGGTCATCGAGGGTTCTGATATCACGTGTACTATTACAACCTATCATTTGCTAGTGTGTGAGGTTTTCAAGCAGTCGAATGACCATTCAACCTTTTCACTACTAGTCGATTTCTCGTCGTCTTTCCATCTCTCGTCAATGCTTCCTCCTATATCTAGATCCCTGCGTGTCAAATCTCCACATCCACCAACATCTGTCCGCACCCTTCCCCTTGCTATATAGCTTACATTCCTCACGCTGAATCTGACGCTGTCATCACCAACCCAATATATTCCGACAGAACTGTTGCCTCTAGTATTCCTGCGTATGAGGGAACCGACTTAGGCGATCTTGGCCTTCCTGTCCGTCGTTTCCCCGTCATCGGAATCCTAACGAAGAGGTATGTTCTGAGATATAATCTTGTAGATGACTGGTTGGTAGGGCAAAGAACATTTTCAACACAAGGAAAGGATTAAAGGTACAGAACTCAGTTGGAAGAGAGAATAGCAGGGACTAGAAAACGCAGGACTTGCTAAGAGCCAGTTCAAGAGAAGCAAAGAAAACAAGCTTAGAAGAACGCTAGCGAGTATTAATCTTTTGCTGATAGAAAACCAAGCTACTTAGAAGAAGATGCGATTGATTTGTACTTAGCTAGATCATTAGATGAAATATTTTACAAGTTGGTTAATATAAATCTTGTTGGTCAGTAGGATAACCTGTTGAGTAGTCATCTCCAGTTGTACTGAAACTCACTTGCGCAACATGCATTTATACACAACAGGAATGGCTAAGATAATATCTATTTGAGGCTTCTTTACCGATAGTCCTCAATGTCAAACGGCGGGTGGTACATTGGACGTTCCATTCGGCATGGTCACCTCAGGAACGCCATCATGAGCTGGTTGGTCCTTCTGTTTCTCCAATTGGAAAATTTCTTCTTGGATGACTTTCGCTAGTCCAGCCTTACAAGCAACTCTTCCAAGTTGCGAAACCAAGGAGTCCATGATCGACAATGCCGCCATTGCTTCCACAATGGGGACCGCGCGCGGGACTACACAGGGGTCATGTCGCCCCTTCGCCTCAAGGACATCCGAATCACCGGCATAGGTAACGGTATTTTGCGATTGGCCGATCGTTGCAGGCGGCTTGAACGCCACACGGAAATACACGCTCTCTCCATTTGATATGCCGCCTTGTATCCCACCAGAATTGTTGGTTTTGGTATTTAGGACGCGTTCACCGCCGACCTTGCTGGATGTAGAGGTAGCAGAATGGGTGAATGGATCGTTATGGACCGATCCAGGTACTTCGCAACCGCCAAAACCGGACCCGATCTCAAAACCTTTTGTCGATGGAATGCTCAGCATAGCATGGGCCAGAACCGCTTCCAGCTTGTCGAAACATGGTTCGCCTAGCCCAACAGGCATCTTCCTTATGACACATGTCACCGTACCACCAATACTGTCATTCCGGTCTCGGTGTGCTGCAATGATTTCGGCCATGCGGTCCGAAGCTTCCTTCTTCGGACAGCGAACAGGTAAAAACGAGTCAACGTCTGCACGGGTGATCTTACTTAGAAGCTCAAGATAGGCAGGGTTTGTAGCGGCGGTGGGATTCGCAAGTGTAGGAGGGAACAGATGCTCTTGACCCACAGATGAAACAAATGCAACTATCTCAACGCCGTGAGCGACCGCTAAGTACTTTTCTGCAATAGCCCCAGCGGCTACACGGGCAAGTGTCTCCCTTGCACTGCTCCTTCCTCCACCACTGCTTGCCTTGACACCATACTTCATCAAGTACGTGTAGTCCGCATGGCTTGGTCTTGGGAATTTGTCCATGGTATTTCCGCCATAGTCCTTCGGGCGTTGATCCTCATTCTTGACCATCAATGCTATAGGTGTACCCAATGTTATGCCAAACTCTGTACCCGATTGGATCTGTACCCGGTCTTTTTCGTCTCGAGGGGTAGTGAGTGCACTTTGACCAGGGCGTCGTCGAGTGAGTTGAGGCTGAATATCGCTTTCTGTAAGCTTCAAGCCTGGAGGGCAGCCGTCGACGATACATCCCACCGACAAGCAATGCGATTCTCCGTAGCTTCTAGGTGTTAGCTTATGCTTCTGAACCGCGGGTAGGAAGAGGCATACGTAGTGACCCTGAAGTGCTGCCCGAATGTCGACATGCTGTGCTTTATGATGCTGACAGGTGGTAAGATTATGGGTAGAAAACTGAAAACAGGAGAGTTGGAGATGGGCTTGATACAGATAGCTCGCTCTTGATGCTTTGCTGGTGAAGTGAGAGTGTTAGTGTTGTGAGTGGATACTCAGGTTGTGAGTGAGAAGGTTGATATCAGTTGAGCCCCGAAGAAAGCGCAATCCATTCTTAAGTTTTCCCTATGTTATTGTTGGGCTCGGCGGTATGGTACGATCAACTGGTCGCTGCTTCTTCGAACGAGTGAGTAATGTTCTGGGAATAAAAGAGAGCTGGAGCCCAAAGCGGTGAAGAAGGTGATTTCTAAGGCGAGCGTTCCCGGCCGAATAGTTCAGAGATATTGGACCAATGAGATGAGATAAGTAGGGTAATTGGCTAGGTGCTTCGACTAACGACCTAGGAACTTGAACGTTGTAAGAATTGAATACTTAGCATACGATCAAATAGGTCGAGAGTCGTTGTCTGGTCTCACAATAGACTTGATCAGAATTATCTAAAGTCCGTCATGTTGATAATTTTCAGGGTGGGGCAATTCCGCAGTGACTAAGCAAATTGTGGGCCAACTTCAGCTCGTCTAAAGCAGTCGTTCAAGCTTTCTAGTATTATTTCATGTGTCAGTTGAGGTTTTCCCCATTCAAGACACGCACTCTTCAAGTGCTCTCTTCGCTAAGGTCTCTTACCAATCCATCTGCTATTTTAAGGTACCAGTCGACGCTCAGCGCCTCCCAATTTCGAGAATCAGTCACGAGGCCTACCTCAAAATACCAGACTTATATTTCTCGCAGTCAGGACCCGTATACTAACCTTTCTATCGAGCATTTTCTCCTGCAAAACTCACCGGCAGACTCCACAATTCTCTTTCTATACGTCAATAGACCGTGTATAGTCATCGGAAGAAATCAAAATCCATGGCTCGAGGCAGACCTGAGGCTCGTACGAGATCACCCTGCATTTCCGGCCCAAGACTACCTTAGACAGCACGAACATAGTAAAATAGTGCTAGTTAGAAGACGATCCGGGGGTGGCACAGTGTTTCACGATGAGGGTAATGTCAACTATAGCGTGATATGTCCTACAGAAGAGTTTACCCGCGACAAACACGTGGAGATGGTAGTGCAAGCAATCCGAAAAGTCAATCCCCGAGCTCGTGTCAACGAGAGACATGACGTTGTCATTGATCAGGGCGGTATACTTGCGGAAGGAAAGCGGCCTCACCCTAGTGATATGCATACAACTGCATATGCTTCCGGAGACGTGGCTCCCCTGAAAGTTTCAGGATCAGCCTATAAATTGACAAGGCAGAGGTCATTGCATCATGGAACATGTTTGCTTGCGTCTCCAAATCTCGAGATAATATCCAGCTTTTTGAAATCTCCAGCGAAACCATTTATGAAAGCCAGGGGCGTGGAAAGTGTACGCTCGCCTATTGGGAACGTGTATAATGAACCCGACTGTGTTGTGGAGGACATTGTTTCCAAACTTCAGTTTGAAGTTGTAGAAGCGTTCTCTAAAATGTACAAAATTTGCGAAGAGGGTATAGCTGGGATCACTCTGCCAGGTACTAGCTATAGCCCTTTGTGTAGCCATCAAGTTAGTGGCTATGTCAACGATGAGCTGGTAAGAATTCCCGAGATACATAACGGAATTGAAGAACTAAAGGTCAGAAGTCCGTGACTAAAAGTTCCCCATTGGGTTTTAACTGACAGTGCCTACGGCGGTAGTCTCAAGACTGGATCTTTGGACAAACACCCCAGTTTATCTTATCAAGCCATGCATCCGAAGAAGATGATAGAGTCCGTCCAACGTTGCCTAAAGGAATTCCAACATCGGTATGCACCCTCTTACCGTTGTCATGCTTTTTCCAGAAGCGTAACTTTGAGACAGTCTGGGACAAGGAAGCTGACATCACGACAAATACAGGCTCGTGTGTATCTCAAAATTAGAGCTGGGGCAGTCACCTCGAGCAAGATTAGCCTCTCAGCGCGTCATCGTGAGGCTAGTGACGAGGTCGAGAAGTTTGATACCGCCTTGAGAGGGAAAAATCTCCAGGATATCCACCAATTCAAGGACGTCTTGAGCGCAAAAGAATTTCCAAGGAGCGAAGCCGTTGCAAATGTGTCATCCTGGCTTGACACCATGTTCGGAAAGTAGGACGGATTTTCGCGCTCGGGGCACTCGAAAACCTAAGATCTCTTGCATTCGGGCATGAAAACCTTCCACCAATCATCCCCAGACTCGTGGGTCTCCATCTTTAGCTCTATATCTATGCCTTCTAGCTGTTTTACCATATCCTCCACTGAGCTTAAGAAGGTCTTTAATTTTTGGGAGCTTGCCTCCCAGTCTCTCTCGACCCCCTCCCATGTCTGGTTACGGATGTCCAAAGCTTCTTCTAACTTTGGAGTCAAGCCTAGGCTCTGAGGACCCCCTTTATCTTCGCAATAACGGAGGATCGTTGCTTCCTCACGCAACCACACAACGTACAAGGCGCCTAGCTCAACCCTCAAGTATTCGTAATATCTCATATCCGGGAATTCATGAATATGCGTTTTGCCATACTCCCAAGCGTCTTTGCCCGTGCTTACCCATATCATCATGGTACAGCGTACGTGGTCTCGCAGCCTTGTTGTCTTTTCTCTCGAATCGACGATCTCGTCGTAGACAAACTCGAAGTCACATAATGCTCGTCGAACGTTCTCCGGTATATCTGCTAGAGTATCGCTGCGTGGTGTAACGACGTTGCTTGTAAGAACCGAAGGACAATATCCGTAATTGACGGACTTGTTCACTACTTGAATATCCTTGATCGCAAGCTTGCATTGCCGCTTGATAGAAAGCATGGCCGCCTCTATACTGAGTCGTTTGCGTGGTCTCGGCTCCTTTCTTTCTCTGGCCTCTTCCAAGAGAAGTTTTGTAGGATCATTGAACTTTTGCGTCAGAGTCGGCGAAGGTAGCGGGGGCGAGTCCACTCTGTGGCATGTCTCGTGCTGACGTGCAATTTCTTCAAAACCCTCCATCATGAAATTAAACTTCTTTTCCACATTAAAGAATTGAACGGCGCATATAAAGGAGTCTATGAGTGCATTCGTGCTTGCCTGCCTGATGTGAATCTTCTTGGCTATTGCCTCAATCCTTTTTGTAATATCTTCCTTGTCATCTGCTGTAGCATCAACCTTCTCGCTTGTCAACAGAATGATATTTTCCTCAACGCTCTCAAACTCTTGGAACATCTCATCGTAATGGGCCACACACTGCTCCAACTCCCTAAGCTCGAAGGTGTCGATTTCTTCTGATCGGGCAGCCACCTCTACGTCATTGTTCTCGTTGACTGTGTGGGTACCATCAAGACACCTCGTCGCAGCCCCGAACGCCTGGGTCGTTGCGTGGATCTGGCGACTGATTTCGGTATAAGTCATTCCCGTCGTAGCCTCTGGATTAAAGGGCGTGTGAATAGAGCCATGGATGTGAGGACATGTACATGCTGGTGATTGACCAAAAAATGCTTGTGTATTTAGCTTGTTGCGTGTATTCCTTTTGGTCCTCATGCTGACAGGTCTCAGACTGAAGGATGGCCGAGCGATCAACAAGCCTCAAGATCCGCGTGAGGAATGAAAGTTCAAGGGAAGATGTGTTTTTTGTATGCTAACTTGAGGCTACGAGAGCTTGTGAGCTAGTAACACCAAATTATTCACAATCGCATTGTTCGATACCCTATGAACAAGGTGGACAGTAGTGAAGTATGGATGATCGCGACTTAATAACGCGTTTCTGTGCTAACTTGAACAGAAGTGTTTTTATAACACTGCTACCATGTTGAATCAGGTCGCGTTTATCCAAAGACCGGCTCTCAGTGCTTTGCTCTGCCCAGAACTGACATGTGAGGGAACGCCCTTTTCTGGCCAAGGTTCTACTAGGGAGGCTGTGAAAGATGCTTTGAACTCGTACAACGGTATTCCAGGTTTCGAGGATAACGCTTCTGCGTTTGCCTTAGAATTCCGACTCGGTGTGAGTCTGCATGTTTCATTCCACGATTTCTCTCTCACTTGCAAATCAAGATGTATATTCATGCTGATCACTGACGCCTGTCTTAACTGTTGAAATGATGCTCAAGAATTGAATGAATCCATCACTAATCCTCCGCTCTGCTACCAGAATGTATCGATCGAGAGCTTGGAGTCCTCTTACATGGAGCCAACAATCCTGTTGTAGCTTGCGTCATTCGATTTCGAGATTAGAGTCTTGATATCACTCCATTGTTCGTTGATAATCAGTAATGTTCATTCCACCCGCTGCAAAGCCGCTACAACGATATTTTAACACTGGGAAGCGTTGCTTGATCTACTTCGTCCCTTTATGCTCAATTGCCTACAGAATTTGGGACGCACTTACCGCTGGTTAATTCCATGCAGATGACAGATCTTGAGACACTGGGAAGACGTGCTAGCTGTTTTCTCCCAATTGGGACGTATCCGTCAGGGCTACCTTAGAAAAGAACCGTGTGATAGGTTTCAGCTATGAACGGGCCGATTTCGCAATATTCAGGATCTATCATCTACGCGTCGCATGCCCTCCAATTGAATAGATCCCACCATCAACCGCAACACGTTCAAGTAGACTCATTTAAATTCTAGGGTTGGGTGACAACTTGCTTTGCCCTTACGATAATTGCTAACCATGATGTAAAATCCCGTCTCGTGACACGATTTACCATGACATAAATTACTATCGTATCTTATTACCATGATATGTACAATACTTGTACTCTCGCTTAAGTCTCCCGCCGCACCTAAACTTGACATCAAGAAGGGTAAACGCAATAAGATCGAGAATTGAGTAATTTCATCACAAAGGGCTTACAGTCCGATTCTTTATTATCACGATGCCGGCTCCATCACCATGCTTCCGCCAGTACCCGCGCTGGGGTCCTTCACCGTCCACTATACCAATATCTGTCAGGACTAGCGGAAGATCAGTGTCGTTTTCCTACCGATTCTACAACAGTGCCTTAGACAGACATAGTCTTGCAAACTCCGAAAGCATCTTGCCACCGAGCGAAAGATCAAGAAGACTCATAAGTTGGCGTTGATGGAAAGCTTTAAAAATCCCCACGGTCAAAGCTCCCCAAGAGATGCCAGTGTTCAAGAAGAGGAACACCGGCCGAGTCTTGTGGACACCTGTTTTTGATTTTGTTTGGAGAGAGCTTGGGAAGAGGAAGAGTCGGCTAATACGGATTGCGCTGATGTCTCAGGACTCGGGCTGTTCCTGAAATTTCTTTTCCTCAAGGCCATGACACTTGAATTCAATCCAACATTGAATACTGCTGCTTAGTGCATCTATCCCACAAGGCCTTTCGTCGGTTGGAAAACGAAGTATCGTGACTTAGGCCGGTTACAAGTACCGCAGACTGTGAAAGCTCCACCTAAATGAGTAAAATAAGAAATTAGGCAAATCTTGGTGTTCTTCGCCTTACCAGTCACTGGTTCAGATTTCCGACATTCTTATAAACTATTTGGGTTAAGAGACTTGACTGGCTGGCCAAGCATGCTTGAATACAAGTTTCCCAAATTCATCAATGTGGAAGTCACGACCTATGCTGGGCGCAAGCCGTAAACTATGTTTTCTGAAACAGGACCCAAAAAGTCTGAAATGCTTCTTTGCTGCAAATATACTGTAAGCAAATATGCCCTCCTCTTGCATACCGCCTTCGTCTCATATCCTAATCGCCTTCGTGCTACTGACGATTGATACCTGCTATTCATTAGGGAAAGCTCGACTGCCGTGTTGATGCTCACATACCTCGAAGTAAGTGTGACCTAGCCACCAGTCGCCTGTAACCACATCCACCCTCTATCCTTTTCTTCACAAATTTGCAGATCGTCAGCAGCACCCTAAGTGGTTAGCAAGCCCCTCCTTATCTTCCATTGGAAGACATTTCTCCTTCACAAAATGCCACCTCGCATAGATCCATATAGATTATTAGCACTAAACTATCCTTATAATTCTGTTGGTGGAGCGGAGCGGATGGAGCAATATACTGGACTCGACTCGTTAGTATGCGAAGTCGGTTGAATGGCTCGAGCGACTTGACGAACCTACGCTAACCGGAGCCTTAAGATATGGTCATGACACTCTGTGGCGAATCATGATAATCAAGGGGGTCCGAACAAGTTCTCCAGTTGGTTAAGAAGAACAACGGCTTGTTGATTGGAGTAGAAGACGTCTGGGTAGGTGTAGTCCCATGCTATGTTGAGTCGTCGATGGCGAAGCCCCCTCTCGCATCCTCTACCTGGAACGCCCCTTGTACACTTGGAATGGTCGCTGAAGCTGTCACCACGGATGTAGGTGTATTTGTATTTGTCCTCGGGTGTTACCTCCCATCCGCGCAATTTGCCGACCAAATAATCCAATGGTTCAGGCCAGACGAATAAGTTCTTTTCGTGCTCAGGTTGGCCATCATCATTAAATAGGTAATATTCCGGTATCGGACACTACGACAATTAGCTTTGGACCTCTAGAAATTGGAGATGCAGCACGCACTTACCTGCCAGGTACCTATCCATCTCTCATGCACATGAACCTCATCCTCCTTGGAAAATGCCACACTCTTCCGTACACTAGGCTTGTACCCTTGGTTGGCCTTTCGAAGGATCCCCTTGAGCTGGGGAGGGGGATTTTTGGGCTTGGGAATGGCTGGAAAGTTGGTGGGTCTCGCACAGATATCGTGGAATCTGGAAGCTTTGGGGGCTGATGGGGTCGGCGGTACTAACGTGGAATCAGCGGTCAGATTTGCGACTTGGTCAACATCGGCAATTGGTGATGACTTACCAACTACTGAGGCAGGAGGAGCTGAAGTAGCAGCAGGCACATTGCGGAAATCTAAGCTCTCAACAAGCAAGGTCATCGGTGAAATTGCCCGGGGGCGGGGGCATCTTGGAGGCCTGGTTGGAACAGCTGTAGTGGTGACTGTGGTCAAGTTAGCAAACGAGACCTCGAAGATAATGAGTGCTTGAGTAACTTACCCGGCTGGCGACTCGCATCAGGAGCGCGAGTGCGTTCAGCTTTGCGTGCCTCGTAAGCGGCGAGTCGAGCTTGGACACGTCGAACATCGCTTATTACTTCTGAGAATGGTTTGTTGCCGACGTGGCTGGCGTCGGCAAGGCGCTCCCGTCGAGCTTGCACTTTTTCGGAACGGGTCGTTGGAATGGCGACGTCGACAGTCGAGGGCGTTCGCCTCGTTGTCGTAGATGGTTGCAGAGCCGGCCGGTTCCGGATGATAGAAGTCGACTGTGGCTGGGTCGATGCTGGAGGGTTCGAGCGCAGAGCCGACCTATTCATTCGGATGCTAGAGACTGACTGTGACTGGGTCAGCTTTGAAGAGGAAGGAATCAGGGCCGGCCGGGTCCGGTTGCCTGTAATCGACTGTGACTGGGTCGATGTCGGAACGTTAGAATGCAGAGCCGGCCTATTCATCCGGATGCTAGAGACTGACTGTGACTGGGTCAGCGTTGGAGAGGAAGGACCCAGGGCCGGCCGGTTCCGGTTGCCTGAGATGGGCTGTGACGGGGCCCATGGTTGACTGCGAGACAGACGAGCTGCTGCGCGGTCGGCGATAGAGAGGGCGACCCTGTGTTGAGACATTGCAAAGCAAGACTCTAACAGCAGGTGAGGAGGTGTGATGTTGGTGAGATCGATGTGAACAGTTATGACTGAAGTCAATTGTTCAACAAGATGAAACGCAGTGTACTGGTTTCATGAGGAAAGAAGAAAGAAAGAGGAAGAAAAACGGAGGGGATGGGGTTTATAAACAATCCGGTCCTGCAAGTAGGGAACCTTCTCAGGGGCAACGAGAACAGTGGAACGTTGCTATGTGACTACTTCTCTGGAAAGCTGGTACGCTTGCACAGGGTACGAAGGTGCTGCCAAGACTGGTATGCTCCTGCCTTGGAAAACGGCAGAAACATTTGGAAGAGCATTTCGAGTGCTCTTTGAGAGGAATCGTGGAAATTCCATGATAGAAGATAGGCCGCAGGCTCGTTCTTTGACTTTGCTGTCGATAGAAGCACTTTCATCAGATATACTAACAATCTACTTCTACAGCTTTGCCATCTTGCCTTCATTATCACTAGCTGAATGCTCCCATTCTTGCAATTCCATCCACTTTGCGTATTGACTCATTTTTGTAAATACTACTTTCATCTCAGCTGTGCGTACCTTTTTCAACCCTCAGCCTTTTATTTCACTTTCTGAGAATTGATCCGCAAGTAACCAGCTCTTTACTGGTTCAGCACAACGGTAGATCGGTTTATTGTTCTCTTCCAAGTCACACTGCTAATCCAACCATAGCTAAACATACCAGCAGACTGTACCTCTATAACGTCTGCTAAAGACCCAATCCCAGGGCTGAGCATTCTTGGAAACCCTCGCCCGACGAGTGCGCTGGTCCGACTCGACGGAATCCACCAAACCAACATGCCTATGCTGTCGAATAAGATTGTCACTATCGGGATGTCCCTCTTAGGTTTCCTGGCTGGCATCCGTTCAGCGGCACGCCATGTTACATACTCCTTCAAGAATTCGACTCACTCTGTGTATCTCCTCTACCCGCACGATGGTCTCACTCCTGCTGACCAGATTCTTCGCAAGTTCAGGAACAATCATTGGTCACTATAGGCAGTAAGAGGTCCCTATGGTAAGTTTAAGCCCTCAAAATCCTGAGAATATATATTCTGACGTCTCACCATATTAGCGTCACTGGGTCTGCAGACTACCACCCCCAATTGTTTCGGACACAACGCAAAGGAGTAATTCGAGGCTGCATACGGCGTTGAGAATTCTAGCTGACAAGTCTTAGGAATCGGAATGGTCTATTACAGCTACCGAGTATGTCGCGGTGTTTGGAGGACTTTTTTCATGGTATTTGGATAATATCTATACCACTTTTAGGAGCTATACGCTATACGCCTCTGGCAGCTCATAGAAGACATAGCAGCGACCACGAAACCCACATAACACTCGCATTTACATTTCCAATCTCCCATGTCCGATCTTAGCTAGTTGTCACAACACCAGACAACTGTCAAATAGATCAGAGCTAATTCAGCGTTATCTAACTATGGCATTTCGCTTAAAGGGTTCTACATCTCTTTCGTAGTGCAGCTTTCTACGAGGCGCTTCTTGACTATGCACTATATTGCTAGACTTAAGATAATAAGTTCTGATGACTATTCTGAGTACATCCCCAAGATAACGTGCTCTGAAGTCCAGTCCTTTGTTTCCAGATACCACAGTCGCCCCGAAAACCCCACGTCTTCTCCCAAGCCACTTCACTCTCCATCACTATATCCCAGCAGTAAGTACTAGCTCAACCATCTGCCACTACTTAAACCCTTCCGCCAGCTTCGAACTGTTGATAAATCCTTTCCCCAAGCCTTCGATCAATTAAAACGTTCATCCCCTATCTTCCACAGAAAGAGCAGCCTGCGATATCCAAGCTTGGGTATAGTCTTGTCGGTGTATAGTCGTAGAAAGAGCAAGATATCTGGTGCCTTCTATGTGTTGATACCGCAGCGTTGAAGGCATGACAATGAGAGGAGGGTTGGTCGCTAGAGACGGTGATGGCTGGAGTTGGATACTGGGATTGGGACTTTAGTGGATGTTTATGCATGGGTAGCTGACTTGTATGGCTGTGGGTGCTGTTTGGGGCGGGGGGAAGAGATAGGTGTAGACGACGCTGGCGGTGTGGTATGAGTGTGCTGGAGAGAGGATGGGGTGTTATGAAGAGCGGGGGAATAGGAAGATTCGAGGATCGGTTTGTATGGAACCGTAATATGCTCCTCGGTGGGAGCTCGTGATGATGTAGTCTGAGAAAACTGGAAAGGGTTGAGTGTAGTAGGTTCTGGCACGAAAAGGCGCCCACTCGACCACACTTTTGGCAGGTACGACCCTGCTATGTATGCCTTCCGCAAATGCTTGACTCCAATTCTTCTGCTGGATACACTGAAGGACAGAAGCTTATGAAAATCCTAGTAGAAAGAAGTAACCTGACTTTGAATGTGTATTTTCCGGCAGTGTCTCCCTTTGCTTTGTCTCTTATACCTCCCACGTCCCATAGTGGGTGGTTTGTGAGATTTCCCCTACCCCGACGCGTTGTATACAATGATGCTAGTCTTGTATATAGGATCGGAACCTTCTAATCTAACTAGATGCTTATGGAAACATATTCCCGGCGTGTCGAAGAGATGAGTATAAGACCACGGGGTGACTGAAGTGGAATTCTGACGGAAGGATGGAATAACGAGAAGGCTTGAAGTAGATGGGAGACGCCAATAAGCCGAATACACAGTCTATGCCTGAGATTTCCAAACCCTCAGAACCCGCATCATCAACTGAATACGATGTTTATTAATCGACATGACACCCCCACCCCATGCGCTCCCCGTACACAAAGCCCTTGTAAACACCGCGATCCCACATCCGCGAGAGAAGATACGCCTCGATACAAACACCATTCTCAAACAGTGCGATTGTCATATCGAATCTCCAGAAGTTTCCCTTTCTGCTCAACCAGTTGTTCTTCATCTTACTTCGATGCTAAGGCCCTACAAGACTATGTGGCTTATATCCGACCTTTTTCGGCAATACCAGTTTGTGAACAGAAAATCCCTGTTTCGAGTAGAATAATGGCTGGGCTCCTGCTTTCAGATTTTGCATCCACTTCAAGTTCTTACGTCGGTTTCATCAGCCTCTAAGCATAGGCATCTTCTTATTCTATGCATATCCTGCTCTCTTCGTTGACAGCTTCGTGTGACGTTGGGATTGAGTACTGTATTTAGTTTCTGAGCTACTGTAGAGGGTATGGGACTGCTGGTTTAATACGTTGACGAATATCTGAGGGTTCGTATTACGGTACTGTATTAAATACGGTTTTGACGAACTCCATACTGAAGATAATTTTGAAGAGCCAGCTTGACTGAAGGCTATCGGCAAAGCGGAGTGGGGGCATGAAAAGGCATAGAAGGTGGCAACCGCCATCTCGTTGTTATCGATTATCAATAGCCTCGACAACAAGATGAAGAACATGAGAGAAAATATGCAGTTTGTTCTCATTCATGGTTTTTCTGCATTTCTTCGAATTCAGTCAAAAATGCGCTTTTGTCTCACTCATTCAAGGGGCGTCGAATTTGCCCAGACAAACGTATTGTTCAAATGAAGTCGATGCCCGATAGGCTGGAGTTACCCTAATCTCAAATCAGTCAAGCGCAGTCCGTAAGCATCAAGTTGAGAGCGGTTTTAAAAGCTTGGGAGTAGAGCCCGTTGAGAAACATTGAGTTCGTTGCTAGCTAGTAGATGAAACTCATGTTCCTCATATCATGTTCTTCATTATTGGCCGTTAAACAAAGTGCCCACACAACCCAGCTCTTCAAGAAGCAGAACAACAAATGGACGTGAACAAACATAAAACGTCCTCATTGCGGTGATTGCTCTAGATTAAAAGGTGAAATGGCTGCCCTTGGAATAGAGATTTGGAAGCATCATGGTTACAAGTACGGAGACGTTTCCGTGCTCTGAAGCTGGACGTATGGACCACTCTTCCACGGTCCAGGACCCTGCAACGGCGAATCCTCGTAACTGTTGCTTTCGTCTTTAACGTCTCTGGTTTCATGTTCCTGACCCTTCTGCTGAATAAGCTCAGGGACTCCCTGATGGCCGTTGAGCTTCAACTGTACACGAATCCCTCCTGCAATTCGATCATCTTCATCAGCATCCCAAAGCTCGTCATGC